>Ga0076929_100048_pt1 | contig 234588 bp, 235 predicted proteins | sample HotLakConUCCSL28_FD_87104 | JGI IMG/M metagenome (GOLD analysis project Ga0076929, IMG submission 87104) | Hypersaline microbial mat communities from Hot Lake, Washington, USA - Hot Lake Consortium UCC-SL28 (version 3) (version 3) | ecosystem: Environmental > Aquatic > Thermal springs > Hot...
CATTCCTCAAACTCGCCTCTATTCGCCTCATGCTGCGAAGGCTCTGTTCAAATTGAATAACTTTCTGGACCGACTCTCAGGGATACGCAAATCGGCGTTCCGGGAGCGACTCTCTTTCGCTACATCACCCAGATCAACGGTCCGCCACCCCTCCGGCACCTCACGCGACATATCCAAGCTCCCGCAGAAAGCCCATCATCCGTGCCTCGGCCGCATCGCGCTCGGCCTGAAGCGCGACCAGCTTTTCCACTTCCGCCGCGACATCAACCTCAACCGCCTCTTCGCCAAGATGCACATAGCGGCTGATATTGAGGTTGAAACCGTTCGCCTCGATCTCGCCCACCGTCACCAACCGGGCCAGCCGATCGGCATCGGCAAAGTCGCCATAAGCCTTCGCCAACGTGGCGACATTCGCCTCCGACAGATGGTTCTGCGCCTTGCCTTCGATGAACTGCTCCGCGCCGTTGACAATCAGGATCTGACCCTTTCGCGCGGCCGGTTTCGTTTTCCGTAGGATCAGGATGCAGGCCGGAATGCCGGCGCCATAGAACAGGTTGGGCGCAAGCCCGATCACTGCCTCCACCAGGTCGTCACGGATCAGCCCCTCGCGAATTCGGCCTTCCGCGCCGCCGCGAAACAGCACGCCATGCGGCAGCACCACGCCGCAGACGCCGTCTTCCTTGAGGCTTGCAACCATGTGCTGCATGAAGGCGAGGTCGCCGTAGGATTTTGGCGGGCAGCCATAGCGGTCGCGGCCGTGGGCATCGCCCTGGCTCCAGACATCATGGCCCCAACTCTTCAGAGAAAACGGCGGATTGGCCAGCACCCGGTCGAAGGTGCGGATCGCTTTCACACCCTCGCCTGTCAGATGCTTCGGCTCCAGCAGCGTATCTCCGCGCGCGACCTTCGCGTCGTCGATGTCATGCAGGAACAGGTTCATCTGGCAGATGGCCCAGGTGTTGAGGTTTTTCTCCTGGCCGAACAGCGACAGGCTCTTCGGGTTCTTGCCCTGCCGCTCCAGATGATGCACGGCTTCGAGCAGCATGCCGCCCGAACCGCAGGTCGGGTCGTAGATCGACATCCCCTCTTCCGGCTTCAGGCATTCGACGATCAGCCGGACAACCATCTTCGGCGTGTAGAACTCGCCGCCCTTCTTGCCGGCATCGTCGGCAAACTGCGCGATCAGATATTCATAGGCCTGGCCGAGCACGTCCGGCTCGACATCGGACTTGCGCAGCCGATAGCTCTCGAAATGCTGCAGCAGCTTTTCGAGCATGGCATCCGAAAAACGCTCCTTGTAGTTGAAATCGACATTCTGGAAGACGCCGCGCAGCTTCATGTTGGCGTCTTCTATGGCTGCAAAGGCATTGTTCAGATGAGGGCCGATATCGGTCGTATGCTTGCGCACATCACTCCAGAAATGCCCCTTGGGGATATCGAAGCGATGCTCTTCCGGGTCGGCGGCGATCGCGGCGTCGCCATAGCGCGCCAGCCGCTCCTCATACTCCTCCTGCCAGACATCCGAGAGCCGCTTGAAGAACAGCAGACCGAAAATGTAGTGCTTGTAGTCGCCGGAATCGATCGATCCGCGCAGAATGTCCGCCGCACGCCAGAGATGGGTCTCCAGCTGCGATAGGGTCAAGGTCGCCATAAAACAAACTCCCGGTTCAACTATGGCGCGACGCTATCAGATGGGTCACGGAAGGCAAACGATCAGGCGCTTGAGAACCTCCATTCGCTGCAGCGCGCCTATCAGTGGCTGATCATTATCGGAATTGGCGGGAGATACCCGAGGATGCGGGACCAACCAGAAGCTTCGACCGTCAAAGATCTGCTCCCTGTGTAACGCACAGGACATGTCCCACCGCAAGAATTCGTTGACGCGACGACCAGAGGCAGCAGAGGACCCTTCCCTTTCATCAATAACTTGACCGACGATCGGCGGTATGGTCATTCTGGACCGATAAAGGCTTGGCTGAGCTTCGCATTTCACTGAGTGTCGGTCCACAAAGAAGTTGAATGATATGAAACGCTTGTGATTCCATGCCGTTGATTTGATTCGACGAGGACATGGAAGCGATGTGGACGAAAACGAACCGCGGGAAATACAATCGGGATGGTCTGCGCTATCCGAGCGACCTGACGGATGCAGAATGGGCGCTAGTCGAGCCTTTGATCCCCCCTGCCAAACGCGGTGGCCGCAGGCGTGAGGTCGACGTGCGCGAGGTTCTCAACGGTCTTCTTTATGTTCTCAGCACTGGCTGCCAATGGCGAGCAGTGCCGAAGGACCTGCCGCCGAAGAGCACCCTGTTCAGCTATTTCGACCTATGGAACTGAGACGGCACACTCGGCCTTATTCATCAGGAACTCTACGTAAAATGCCGTGAGGCGATGGGGCGCGAGGCCAGCCCGACGGCGGCAGTCATAGACAGCCAGAGCGTCAAAGGCGCGGAAAAAGGGGGCGTTGCATCGACCCGGGCGGGTATGATGCGGGGAAAAAGGTCAAGGGCAAGAAACGCCATATCCTTGTTGATACAGTAGGTCTGCTGCTGCACGCGCTGGTTCATCCGGCTGACATCCAGGACCGTGATGGTGGACTGCTGGTCCTGAAGACGCTGTTTGGCCGCTATCCGTTCTTGAAAAAACTCTTTGCCGACGGCGGCTATCAGGGTCCGGTCTTCGCCAAGGGGCAGAAGAAAGCCATGCCCGGACTGGCGATCGAGATCGTCAAGCGATCCGACGCAGCCAAGGGTTTTGAGGTCCTGCCCAGACGCTGGGTGGTCGAACGGACGTTCGCATGGCTGGGGCGATGCCGCAGGCTGGCAAAGGACTTCGAGAACCTGTCGCGCAACGCGCTTGCTTTCCTCAAACTCGCGTCTATCCGCCTCATGCTGCGAAGGCTCTGTTCAAAATGAAGAACTTTCCGGACCGACTCTGAGAGCCATGGATTCAGAGAAAACCATTTCGGAGGACGATATTACCTTCCTTTCGGACGCGGTAGCGCTTGAGGAGGGGCTACGCTTGGGCTGCGTCGGCGTCTGGCGCTGGAAGATCGACAGCGATCTGCTACACTGGACGCGAAACCTCGAAAGCGTTCACCACCTGCCACCCGGGTCGTTCGACGGCAGCCTCTCCAGTTTTCAGCGTGATCTTCATCCCAATGATGCGGGTGAGGTATGGCAGAAGATCAAGGCGAGCATTGAGCACGAGACGCCCTATCGCGCGGTGTATCGAACCAGTCCGCGACCGAACCAATCAGAACTATGGATCGAAACAGCTGGCGCCGTCACCATGGCCCCGGATGGTTCCCGGTATCTGACCGGTATATGCCTGGATGTCACCGACCGAGTGATGAAGGAGCGTCAACTTGTGCGGCGCCTGTCCCAGCAGCATGCGGTTGCGCAATTCGGCGCATATGCCCTCAACGAAGGGTCCTTGCAGAATGTGCTGGATGAAGCGGTGCGCGTGGCGGCCGATGTTCTTCACGTTCCGCTCACGAAGATCCTGAAGTTCTCCGACTCCGCCGACCATCTTGTCCTGTGCGCTGGCATCGGGTGGAACGACGGATTGGTTGGCCATGGCGCCGTGGATATCGACAGAGCTTCGCAAGCGGGTTTCACACTTATGACAAGCGGACCGGTCCTTGTAAGCGACATCCTGACGGAGACACGGTTCAGCGGCCCGCAGCTTCTGCATGAACATGAAGTTCGCAGCGGCATTTCGGTTGTCATCCCCGGAGCCGGGAGTCGACCGTTTGGCGTCTTCGGAATCCATGCGCGCGATGTCCGCGACTTCGACACTACGGATGCGGAGTTCCTTCAGTCGATTGCGCATATTGTGGCCGGAGCGGTACGGCACGCTGCTGCCTCTGATCACAAGACGCTGCTTGTCCGCGAAATGGCCCATCGTGCCGGTAACATGCTGCAACTGGTGAACAGCATCGCTGGCAAGACCTTCAGTCCCGACGCGGACCCCCAGCTTGCGCGCCAGTCATTCAGCGAACGCCTCAACGCGCTGGCGCGCTCAAACTATGTCGTCGCACGCGGCGGATGGACCGCCACGCCCTTCAGGGAACTGGTTGAAGAGACCTTGCAGCCTTTTGGCAGCCGGGTGGTCGCCGAAGGGCGGAACGTCCTACTGCCACCCGAATTCTGCTTTGACATGGGACTCATTCTCCATGAACTTGCTACCAACTCGGCCAAGTACGGGACATTGGGCCAGCAGGACGGCTCAATCCTGGTCAGATGGACCTTTCACCCTCTATCGCATGGAGCAAGAGGATTCTGTTTCGAATGGGAGGACCCAATGCCGATGGCGGCGACATCCGCGACCGGCACCGGCTTCGGTTCGAAGCTTATGAAGGCGCTGATCGAACGCAAATGGAATGGTGCTGTGACAGTGGCTAAAGAATCCAACTTCAGACTGACCATCGAGGTTTCCCTTCCCACTTGATGCCTGGGCTAAAGTGGGCTCTTGGATCCGCTGCATGTCCTGATTCTGATCAGGCCTATTATTTGCCCTTCACGTTCACGACCTCCTCACATGACCAACCCGCCCGATACCGCAACAGCCGAGCGCCTGCCCCACCGAAGAGGCCATCAATCAGAACTTGGCCTGAACCGTCTTCCCATCCTTGTCCGAGATTTGAACCGCGCCCTTCACACCGGCCGGAACACTCACGCCTGTGTCCGCTGACAGAACGCCGGGGCTCGCGGGGGCAAGCGGGGCGCGGAGGGGCTTGCCGTCGATCAGCAGGATGGCCGTTCCGGCCATGGTGGTCGTGTCTATCGAGCTCTCGTCGTCCATTGTGATGTAGACATTCACCCTGGTCCCATCCGGCACCAGTTCAACGCGGTAAGGACCTGCATCCACCCGCATTCCGCCATTGGGGCCGATACCCGGCTCATGAGCCAGCGCGAATGTGGCGAAGAGGAGCATCAGGAAAGCAATTCGAAGCATGAGTTTTCCTTTCGAGGGGTCAGAAGGTCTGGACGGCTGCGCCCGAGAGCACACCCTTGTCCGTGTTGGAGGTCTTGGCAGCTTCCACCAGCCGTTCCACTGAAGCGCGGCCGTATCGCAGGAACAGGACCGGCGTCAGGAAGGTATCGAGCAGTGTGGAGGAGATGAGGCCGCCGAAGATAGTGATGGCGACCGGGCTCAGGATTTCCTTGCCTGGTGCATCCGCGTCGATCATCAGCGGTATCAGGGCGACACCTGCCGACAGCGCGGTCATCAGCACCGGGGTCAGGCGTTCGAGCGATCCGCGGATGATGAGGTCGCGGCCGAAAGGCAGGCCTTCGTGCAGGGCAAGGTTGATGTAATGGCTGATCTTGAGGATGCCGTTGCGGGCCGCGATCCCTGTCAGCGTGATGAAACCGATCATGGAGGCGACCGACAACGGTTGATCCGCGATCCACAGGGCCGCAACCGAACCGATCAGGGCCAATGGCACTGATCCCATGATGATCAACGCACAGACAGCCGACTTGTAGCGGCTGAACAGAATTGCAAACACCATTGCCAAGGAGACAAGCGAGAGAAGGGCGATGGTGCGACTAGCCTCCTCCTGCGCCTGGAACGTGCCTTCCAGCGTGGCGGTATAGCCTTCGGGAAGGTCTGCTGTCGCGATCTGCGCGCGGATTTGCTCCACAACCGCGACCATATCGACATTCCCGTCGGTATTGCCAAGAACCACCACGCGCCGGCTGCCGTTTTCGCGCAGGATCTGGTTCGGTCCGTCCGTTTCGCGCACCTCGGCCATTTGACGCACAGGAATCCAGCCTGCGGGTGTTTCGATCAAAAGATCCCCCAAGGTCTGCGTCGTTCGATCTTTGTCGGAGAGGCGCATCACCACATCGTAGATGCGGGCGCCATCCGCCAGTTTCGACACCACGCGCCCGTTCGACAGGCGCTCCAGCGCCTCGGTGATCGCCGCGGGCTGAATGCCGTAGAGGGCCGCACGGTCGTAATCGATGCGGATTTCAAGTTGCGGGATTCGGACCTGCTTTTCCACTTGCAAATCGACAAGACCGGGGATCGGGGCGATCGCCGACCGCAAACCTTCGGCAACAGAGCGCAAAGTATCAAGATCGGGGCCATAGACCTTCAGCGCCAGTTGCGCCCGCACGCCGGACAGCATGTGATCAAGGCGATGCGAAATCGGCTGGCCGACGTTCACGGCGACCGGCAGGATCGACAGGCGAGCACGGATGTCTGCCACAATCTCGGTCTTTGGGCGGTCGGACTCGTTCAGATCCACTTCGATTTCCGATGAATGCACGCCTTCGGCATGTTCATCCAGCTCGGCCCGCCCCGTGCGGCGGCCCACTGCACGAACCTCAGGCACTTCGAGGATGAGTTTTTCGGCGATCAGGCCGACACGATGGGATTCGGCCAGTGAGATGCCCGGGGTGAAGAGCATCGAGATGGTGAAGGTGCCTTCGTTGAACGGCGGAAGGAACGTGCGCGGCAGCATCGTCGCCGCTCCGACGGCGATAAGCACGGCTGCGGCCGAGATTGCCATCAGCGATTTCTGCCAGCGGAACACCACCGCCAGCGCCGCACGGTTGCCGCGTTTCAGGGTGCGGACAAGCCAGCCTTCATGTTGATCCAGACGTTTCAGCCCGGGCAGCAGGTAATAGGCCATGACGGGCGTCAGCGTGATCGATACAAGGAGGCTGATGAGGATCGAGATGATGTAGGCCTGCCCCAAGGGCGCGAAGAGCCGCCCCTCGATGCCCGACAGCGCGAACAGTGGCACAAAGACCAGTACGATGATCATGGTCGCATAGACGATGCCTGACCGCACTTCCTGACTGGCGGAAACGACAACGGCAAAATTGGAGCGCGGACTGCCCGCCTCGCGGTTTTCGCGCATGCGACGAAAGATGTTTTCGACATCCACCACCGCGTCATCGACCAACTCGCCGATGGCGATGGCAAGGCCGCCCAGCGTCATGGTGTTGATCGACAGGCCGAGCATCTTGAACACGATGGCCGTGACCAGGATCGAGACCGGAATGGCGGTCAGTGAAATGAATGTGGTGCGGGTGTTGAGCAGAAACGCGAAAAGGACGATCGCCACGACGACCACCGCTTCGACCAGTACGGTCTGCACATTCTTGACCGAGGTCTCGATGAAATCGGACTGGCGGAACAGAACCTCGTCGGCGCGCATTCCTTCGGGCAAGCTGGCGGTGATTTCGGACAAGGCTGTCTCGACGCGGCGGGTCAGCTCGACGGTGTCGACGGCGGGCTGTTTCTCAACCGAGATGATGACCGCGCTTTGGCCCATGAAACCGGCTTCGCCGCGTTTCAGCCTTGCGCCATAGTCCACCTCCGCAACCTGATTCAACAGGATGGTTCGGCGCCCGTCGCTTTTCACCACGACCTTGCGGAGGTCTTCGAGGCTGAGCGTGCTGCCAATGTTGCGGATAAGGAACTCGCGGGCATATTGGTCGGTAAACCCGCCTCCGGTATTGCCGCCAAAGGCAGTGATCGCCGCCTCGACCTCTGCCAGGGTCACGCCCAAGGCACGCAGGGCGGCGGTATCGGGGGCCACGCGGAACTGGCGAACTTCGCCGCCGATCGGGATCACCTGAGCAACGCCAGGGATCGTGAGCAGCCTTGGTCGCACGATGAAGTCGGCGGTCTCTCGCAATTCCATCGGCGTCACGCCTTCGGGTGCGGTCATGGCGACCAGCATGATCTGGCCCATGATGGAACTGATTGGTCCCATCTGCGGCACCACACCCTCGGGGAGTTGCGCCGTCACCAGCGACAGCTTTTCGGCTATCTGCTGCCGGTTGCGGTAGATGTCGGTCCCCCAGTCGAACTCGACATATATGATCGACAGGCCCACGCCGGACACGGAGCGGACGCGTTCCACCCCGGGCAAACCGTTCATCTGGGTTTCAATGGGATAGCTTACCAGCATTTCCACCTCGGGCGGAGCAAGGCCTTCGGCTTCGGTCATGATCGTGACGGTCGGGCGGTTCAGATCGGGAAAGACATCCACCGGAAGATTTATGGCCGTGAACGCTCCGTAGCCCATAAGGACCACCGACAGCACCAGAACCAATACACGGTTGCGCAGGGACTGCGTGACGAGGAATGTGAACATGTCTTCTCCCCCTATCGCAGCTGGTTTAGAAGTTCGGCCCCTTGGGTGACCACGCGGTCCCCCGCAGTGACGCCTGCGACAATGATCACCCGTCCCCCGTCAAGAGGTTCGATGCGGACGGAGCGCGGTTCGAATATTTCCGGGCCTGTATGGACGAATACGAGGTTCTCGCCGTTCGCTCCCCGGATCACCGCCTCACGCGGGGCGCTGATCCCCTTGATGACGCCTGCGGTTTCGGCAAAGACGGTGACCCGCGCGCCGACACGCAACCCTGCACCCGGATCGGTAATGCGGTAGTGCACGGGTTGGGCCTGACCGTCTTCGGCAAAGCCCGCCCCGACGAGTTCGAGGGAGACCGCAGCCTTGTCGGGGCCGGCGACCGAGGCACTGGTTGCGAGAGCCATGTCGCCGAACAAAGCGGCCTCGACCCACAGTTTTGAGGGATCGATGATGTGGAAAACTTCGGTGTTCGTCTCGGCTATCAGTCCGAGGGCCGCGTTGGCCTTCGAGACGACGCCTGACACGGGCGCGACCAGTGTTTCGGCCTCCATCCGCAGACTGTCCAGCGCGGCGCGGCGATCGCGCAAGCCTTGGAGCGTGAGTTCAGCCTCTTCCATCTGCGCCTGTGACACCGCTCCACTTCGGGCGAGGGGTCGAATGCGTTCATATTGCCGTTCGGAAAGATTGATATCCTGATCGAGCTCTGCCTTGGACTGCCGGATCGAGGATTGATCCGCCGCCGCCAACGAGGGCTCCACCATCGCCAAGACTTGGCCTGCGTTGACCGTGGCGCCAAGCGCGGGGAACCCGCCGGGCGGGGGCAGCAGGCGGCCACCGATGGCGGTTTGGACAAAGCCGCTCGCATTGGGGTCCGGGATGACGCGGCCGGCCAATTCGATGCTGCGGCGGTGATCGCCTTCCACGGCGGCAAGGGTCCGTATGGCAAGAATGCGCTGCGCGGCTTTCGGCCCGAATATCCGGCCGTCTGGCAGACGCTGCGCCACATCGCGGATCACGACCGCCCCTTGCGGCGTTGGCTCGGCGAAGGCCATTGTCGACCCGGCCGCAAGTGCCAGCCCGATGATGAAGACGCCAGCCACGACCACCTGGCGCCGTCTAAGCACCATGACCAGAAGCCCCGAAAGGAAGCCCATGGTCCCTACTGCAATCAAGGCGGGATCGCTCCTTTGTAGCCGGTCGGCGACAGATGCGAAACCCGCCTGCCATTGCCATGCTCCCGCCACAGGCCCGGACGTTCCGGAAGACGCGACTGCCATTTCGGGAATGGTCAGCGTGGCCGTGAGAAAATCGACGTCCGTTCCGGCTTCGATCGTGAACAGAAGTTCATAGGCGCCGGGTTCGGCAGACCAGGGCGTATCGATCCTGAATACGTCGCCCTCTTTGGTGGCCGTCGCCGGTCCGGCGGGAGTTTCGACGACAATCGCCGCTTCGGTGACCGGTTCGTTTGTTTCGAACCTGTCCAGGTAAACGGTTAATTCAGGCCCGTTGGCCACCGCCACCAATTCGAACAGTGCCGAAGTCGCTGTCGCGCGGGGCGCAGATTGGACGGAATCTGGCGGCGTTTCGTCGCCATGAACATGGCCTTCATGTGCTTGAGCAAGACCGACGGAAAATAGGGAAAACAGGGCTACGAATACGCCCACGGGAAATAAAGTCACGTGTCACCTCAACAAAGTCGTTGGCTCCGGAACGGCAGCGACGGGCGCGGCCGCGACTACGGAGTCAACTCCTAGGAGGGCGTTTGAGCGTGCTTTGGTCGTGATCTACTCCCCGAACCGCGGGCGGAAGCAGGAATGCATCTGTCGCCTTGTTGGCAAGCAAGCTCGCCTCAAAACCTTGGGCAAGTCCGGGAGCGCAGTGGATGGGTGAGCAGCAGTATATGTCGCATTCGCGTTCCGCCGACTCCGGATTTGGTCCTGCGACAGAACTGCCGCTTTCTTCAGGGGAGCCATCCAGCAGGTTCGGCGCCTCCATCGTTCCGGCGTCATGAGGCACGTGAGCCTGAACCGCACCAAATGTCAGGCAGCTGAAAAACACGGCACATAACAGCACTGCAGCAAGCCACGACCCCATACGGGATGTCACCGCGCCGATACGGGACGGCCGGATGTTCGTGTCCAATGCTCCTGCAGATACGATCACTTGCCTTGACCAACCTTATGTTCGCAAACCTCCCTTAGCGCCGAAGCAACATTAATGCCAGTTAAAAAGTCCGTGATGGGCGGTTGATGGAGCAATAACCCGACCGCCTTGACAGACGCCCATTTTGCAACGCGAGCTCAAAGCAGGTTCTTCGCATCTGGACCGGTTCGACAGCACCGCCAGAGCAAGACCCGGACGACCTATGGACACTGATTCGGCTGCGCAGCCCGTGACAATGGACAAGTTGGCGAGCAGCGCCTATGCTGATCTCATGTTCGCACGCCTCGTCGCTATGCTTGCCATACTCGCGGTTTTCGTGGTTTCCACGGTCACCTCCGCGCACGCTGCGCGCATGAGCGCTGCGTCGGACCACGCTGTCGATGACGGCAGGATTCAGATCGGGATGGTGTACACTCCGGACATCAGCGAACATTCCTGTGACGGCGAACAGCACTGTGGATCCATCGATTCTGGTTTGTGCAAGTTCGTTTGCGCGGGACTCTCGGCCTTTATCACGTCGCCAATCGGAGAAGCTGGCCAGGTTTACGGGCAAGCCAGCCATGATCATCCCTCCGCGGCAATCCTCGTCAGCCGGATGCCCAGCCTGAGCGAACGACCTCCCAAACTCCGCCTCCTCTGATTGCGTCCGGGCAGATGCCCGCGGCGTGCCATCGGTTTTAGACCAACGGGACGGGATGTCCCGAGGAGACGACTATGAACACCCTTTCACGCCGCGGCTTTCTCGCCGCAAGTGCGACGGCAATCGCCGCCGCCCACCTGCCCCGTGTGGCTTTCGCGCAGTCTGCGGCACCACTTGCCCTGGCAGCAGCAACCCGGACGCTCGACATCGACGGTCGTGCAGCCACCGTCTACGGCCTTGTCGGCCCCGGCGGCCAGGGACTGACGCTCGACCCAGGACAGCGGTTCCGTGTCGATCTGACCAACAATCTCGACGTCGGCACAATCATCCACTGGCACGGCCAGATCCCTCCTAACGAGCAGGATGGAGTTCCGGACATGCCGATGCCTCTGCTCAAGCCTGGAGAGACGCGCTCTTATGATTACGAGACGCAACCAGGCACCCACTGGATGCACAGCCATGTGCCGATCCAGGAGATGCAGCTTCTCGCAGCCCCACTGATCGTCCGCGCACCGGAAGATCTGGCCTCCGACCGGCAGGAGGTGGTGCTTTTCCTGCACGACTTCTCGTTCAAGCCTCCCGAGGAGGTGCTGGCCGAGATCAGCGGTGGCCAGGGCGGCGGGCACGGTGCAGGACATGGCGCCGGGTCCGGTGCTCCGTCCGCGCCGATGGGAGGCATGGGCGCGATGCCGGGCATAAACCACGGCGGCATGGGCGGCATGGCGATGGGGAACATGCGGATGGGCGGCATGATGGGCATGGGCGGCATGTCCATGGACCTGAACGACTATGACTGGGACGCTTATCTCGCCAATGATCGCACACTGTCAGACCCTGAAGTGGTGCAGGTCGAGCGCGGCGAGCGCATCCGGCTGCGGGTGATCAACGCCTCTGCCGCGACGGTGTTCTGGATCGACACCGGGGCGGCGCAGTCCCGGCTGGTCGCTGTGGACGGGCACGCTGTACAACCGCTGTCAGGCACGCGGTTCGGCCTGGCCATGGGCCAGCGCCTGGATCTGGAAATTGACCTTCCGAAAGAGGGGGGCACCTGGCCAGTCCTAGCGTTGCGGGAAGGCGCACGCGAGCGCACCGGCATGATCCTTGCCACACGGGACGCAGAGATCCGGCGCATTGACGCAGTAGCGGAGTCTGAGGCACCCGCATTCGACACCGACCTTGCGCAGGAGTTGCGGCTGGTCGCACTCAACTCCCTGCCGGACCGGCCCGTCGACCGCCGTCACTTGCTGATGCTCGGCGGCTCGATGCAGCCCTATGCCTGGACCATCAATGGCGCCACCTGGGGCCAACACCAGCCCGTTGCCGCGCGCAGTGGCGAGCGTATCGTGCTGTCATTCCACAACATGTCCATGATGGGCCACCCGATGCATCTGCACGGCCATGCCTTCCAGGTCGTCGGCCTCAACGGCAGACGCATCGCCGGCGCGCTGCGCGACACGGTTCACGTGCCGCCCATGTCGATGGTCGATGTCGCGCTTGATGCCGGCGAGGCGGCGCGCTGGATGCTGCATTGCCACCACATGCCGCACCTCGCTTCGGGAATGATGACCGAGTTCGCGGTCACAGGGTCGGCGTGACGGTAGGCGGGCGCCGGACTCTTTTGCCCCGTTTGTCACCTCGATCAGCCCAGCGCTTTGTTCCGGCAGCCCTGGGCTTTGAACAAGATGCAACAACGGAACACTCATGATTGGAGAACGTTATGATGAACGGAAATGAAATGGGCCAGATGATGGGATTCGGGATGGGCTTTGGCTGGCTCTTCGGTTTCCTCGTCCTGGTGCTCGTGGTTTTGGCCATAGCAGCGCTGATCAAATATCTTCGGAAATAAAGGGAAGTAACCGGCAATGACCTATACGATTAATCGAATGATCTCCGGCGCGGATATCGATGACATTGACGCCCGCACGCGTGAAGCCTTGGAGGACCATGGCTTTGGTGTGCTGACCGAGATCGACGTCAAGGCGACAATGAAAAAGAAGCTCGATGTCGAGATTCCGGCCTATCGCATTCTCGGCGCCTGCAATCCGGAGATGGCGCATCAGGCGATCGGCATCGAGCCGCGGGTTGGCGCGATGCTGCCCTGCAACGTCATCCTGCGCGCGGTCGAGGGCGGTGTGGAAGTCAGTGCGATTGATCCGGTGGCATCGATGCAGGCAATCGAGAACACTGACCTGACGGCCGTCGCAGGCCAGGTGCGCGATCTTCTGGCGAAAGCCGTCGAGGCGATCTGAATGACCCTGCGGACCGGCATTCTGGTGGCGATGGCGATCCTCGGGATCGCGCTGCTCGGTGTCTGGCTGTTCGCGCCTTCGGTGTTCACCCAGGCGCGCGAACTGATGGATGGTGAGCGTCTCGAGATGCTGGTCGCGCGCGCCGGGTTCTGGGGACCGGTTCTGATTGTCGCGCTCATGACCATCGCGATCGTGGCCAGCCCGATCCCCAGCGCGCCCATCGCGCTGGCGGCCGGGGCGGCCTACGGACATGTCTGGGGAACGGTCCAGGTCGTGATCGGTGCGGAGTTAGGAGCGCTAATCGCCTTCGGCCTTGTACGCGTTCTCGGGCACGATGTCTTGCGACGCTGGTTCGGCGACCGGGTCGATGCAGGGCTGCTCGGATCGCAAAACGCATTGACGGCGACGGTCTTCGCGAGCCGCCTGATGCCGTTCGTCTCCTTCGACATGATCAGTTACGCGGCAGGACTGAGCCGCCTCCACGCCTGGCGTTTTGCGCTTGCGACACTGGCCGGCATCGTACCCGCGAGCTTCCTGCTGGCCCATGTCGGCGGCGAGGCAGCGAGCGGAGACCTCGGGCTGGCGACATGGGCCGTTCTTGCCCTGGGTCTTTTGACTGGATTGCCTCTGTTGTGGGTGGCGACCCGACAAAAGCCGGAAAAGGAAAAGTGATGGCGAACGACTACGAGAAGAACAGCATCACATTGCCAGGCGCCATCGCGATGGGCACCGGCGTAATGATCGGCGCTGGCATCTTTGCATTGACGGGCCAGATTGCCGAACTCGCCGGGCCGCTGTTCCCGCTGTCGTTTGTTGTGGGCGCCATCGTCACCGCGTTCAGCGCCTATACCTATATCAAAATGTCGAACGCGTTTCCGTCGGCAGGCGGCATCGGAATGATCCTGAAGAAGGCCTACGGACCGACCACGATCGCGGCAGGCGCCTCACTCCTGATGGCGCTGTCAATGGTCATCAACGAGAGCCTCGTCGCGCGTACCTTTGGAGCCTACACGCTTAGGGCCTTTGGCGGTGATCCGGAGAGCGTTCTCGTGCCGGTTCTTGGCGTCGGGCTGATTGTCTTTGCCTATCTCGTGAATGTCTCGGGGAACAGGTCGGTCGGGCTCCTGTCCATCATGATGGCAGTGCTCAAGGTCGGGGGCATCGCGGTGTTTGGCGTGGCCGGCCTCTGGGCCAGCGGCATTTCCTTCGAGGCGACCGGCGGGGACGCGGGTGCAATCGGCTTCGTGGCTTCGGTCGCGCTGTCAATCCTCGCCTTCAAAGGCTTCACCACCATCACCAACAGTGGCGCCGAAATTACCCACCCGCACCGCAATGTTGGCCGTGCCATCGTCTTGTCCATTGCAATTTGCGTTGTCGTCTATCTGCTTGTGGCCTTCGCGGTCGGCTCCAGTCTGCCACTCGATCGCATTGTTGCGGCCAAGGACTACGCTCTGGCCGAAGCAGCCGAGCCCGCCCTCGGTCAGACCGGGTTCTACCTGACGGTGGCGCTCACACTTGTCGCCACGGCGTCTGGTCTCATTGCCAGCGTTTTCGCGGTATCCCGGATGCTGGCGATGCTGACCGACATGCAGATGATCCCGCACAGCCATTTTGGGATGCCGGGCACAATCAAGGACCATACGCTGGTCTACACCGTCGTCATCGCCGGCTTTCTCACGGTTTTCTTCGACCTCAGCAGGATCGCCTCCCTCGGTGCCTTCTTCTATCTGGTCATGGACATCATCATCCACTTCGGCGTGTTCCGGCATCTGCGCCAGGAGATCGGCGCACGCGGCTGGGTGCTGCTGACAGCCATCGCGCTTGATGCAGTGGTTCTGGCTGCCTTCGCAGCCATGAAATGGCAGTCGGATCCGCTGATCGTCGTCATCGGCATCGTCGGCATGGCGCTGGTGTTCCTTTTCGTGCGGGTTTTCCTGGCGCGCAATCCGGCCGGAGAAGACAGGCACGACAATCACTGACAGCCTCAAGCTGAAACCGGGCAACAGAAGGCAGGAACGACATGGACCACGATCATCATCACGCCGCATCCGACATTCCGGAAGGCACCGAGACGGCGACGGACCCGGTTTGCGGGATGACCGTTGCGGTCAAACCCGATGGGCGCCACGCAGCGTTCGAGGGCGAGACCTTCCATTTCTGCTCACAGAAATGCGAGACAAAGTTTAAGGCGGATCCCTGGTTCTACGCCTCGGGCCGGGCTGCAGGGCGAAAGAAGGCCGCTCTGGCCGATTCCCAGTATACCTGCCCGATGCACCCCGAGATTGTCCGCGACGAACCGGGGGCCTGCCCGATCTGCGGGATGGCGCTCGAGCCGATGCTGCCATCGGACGAGCCGAGCGAAGAATTGACGGATTTCACCCGCCGGATGTGGATTTCGGCCGCCGCCGCGGTGCCTCTTGTCATTCTGACGATGGGCGAACTGGTGTTTTTGCCCGTGCGCGACTGGATCGGTCATCAGACCGCCAGCTATCTGGAATTCGTGCTGGCGACGCCGATCATTCTCTGGGCGGCATTGCCATTCTTCCAGCGCGGCTGGGACTCGGTGGTAAACCGGTCGCCCAACATGTGGACCCTGATCAGCCTCGGGGTGGCTGCGGCCTACCTCTACTCGCTGGTCGCGACCTTTCTGCCGGGGGTGTTTCCGGATCAATACCGCATGGGCCACGGCGTTGGCACCTATTTCGAAGCGGCGGTGGTGATCGTGACACTGGTCTTCGTGGGTCAGGTGCTCGAACTGCGCGCGCGCGAACGCACCGGGGACGCAATCCGCGCCCTGCTGGATCTCGCGCCCAAGACCGCGCGCCGCATCCTGCCCGATGGATCGGAGTATGATGCGCCGCTGGAAAATATCATGGAGGGTGACCGGTTGCGCGTGCGGCCCGGCGATGCCGTTCCCGTCGACGGAACGGTGATCGACGGCCGATCATCCCTGGACGAGAGCATGCTGACCGGCGAGTCGATGCCGGTGGAAAAGGGTCCGGGCGATGCGGTGACCGGGGCCACGATCAACAAGAACGGCAGCCTTGTGATCGAAGCCGGCAAGGTCGGCGCGGATACGGTGCTGGCGCAGATCGTGGCGATGGTATCCAACGCGCGCCGTTCGCGCGCTCCGATCCAGGGATTGGCGGATCGCGTCTCGGCGGTGTTCGTGCCGACCGTGGTGGCCATCGCCATTGTCGCCTTCATCGTCTGGCTGATTTTCGGCCCTGAACCTGCGCTGGTCTTTGCCATCGCATCGGCGGTGTCGGTGCTGATCATCGCCTGCCCTTGCGCGCTTGGGCTGGCGACGCCGATCTCCATCACCACGGCGGCGGGGCGCGGCGCGCAGGCGGGCGTGCTGATCAAGGATGCCGAGGCGCTGGAGCGCATGGCAGGTGTGGATACGCTGATTGTGGACAAGACAGGTACCTTGACCATGGGCAAGCCGAAGCTGACCGATACAGTTGCGCTCGGGGCTCTGCCGGAGGCCGACCTGCTGTCGCTTGCAGCAGCGCTGGAGCGCGGTTCGGAACACCCTCTCGCCGAGGCAATCGTCGAGGGAGCCGAGGCGCAGGGTGCTCCGCGTCAGGAGGCTGCTGACTTCGAAGCTGTCACCGGCAAGGGGGTGCGCGGCAAGGTCGGCGAACGCGCAGTGGCGCTCGGCAATGCGGCGATGATGCGAGAGATGGGGCTGGACGCGGCGCAGGCGGAAGCAAAGGCCGACACCTTGCGCGCCGAAGGCAAGACGGCGATGTTCGTCGCTGTCGATGGCGCGCTAGCGGGCATCGTGGCGGTGGCCGATCCGATCAAGGAGTCGACGGCGCAGGCGATCAGGGAGCTTCACGCCCAGGGGCTGCGCGTCATCATGGCGACGGGCGACAATGAACGAACGGCGCAGGCAGTAGCGGCCAAACTCGGAATCGACGAGGTGCGCGCAGGCGTGTTGCCGGAAGCCAAGAAGGATCTGATTGATCAGCTGCGCCGCGACGGACACAAGATCGCGATGGCGGGCGATGGCGTCAACGACGCGCCCGCGCTCGCCGCCGCCGATGTCGGCATCGCCATGGGAACGGGCGCGGATGTGGCAATGGAAAGCGCAGGCATAACCCTGCTTGGCGGTGACCTGATGGGCATCGTTCGGGCGCGCAAGCTTGCCCGCGCCACCCTGCGCAACATCAAGCAGAACCTGTTCTTCGCCTTCGCCTACAACGCGCTTGGTGTGCCGATCGCGGCGGGGCTGCTCTACCCGGTCACCGGCCTGCTGCTCTCGCCGATGATCGCAGCGGCGGCGATGAGCCTGTCCTCCGTTTCGGTGATCTCGAACGCCCTTCGGCTCAGGAGGATCGATCTCTGATGCCCGGGACCCGAGCTGCAGCGCCTGAATACTTCATCGAACAAACTCGAAAGGGAAACCAGATGACACAGAAAACACTCTCGCGCCGCGCCGTCCTGATCGGCGGCACGGCATTGTTGGCTGCATCGCCGCTGCCGGCTCTGGCGCAAGCCGCCGGACCGGCGATCCATGTGCTGAAGGATCCGGACTGCCGTTGCTGCTCCGCGTGGATCGAGATTCTCGAATATGAAGGATTTGCCGTCACCGTCGAGCCGAGCGTCGGGGTAGAACTGATGCGCTACAAGATCGCCAACGGCATCCCCGACGGAATGGCCTCCTGCCATACCGCGCAGATCAGCGGCTACATGATCGAGGGCCATGTCCCGGTCGCCGACATTCGCCGTCTGCTGGATGAACTACCCGACGCGGTCGGCCTTGCGGTGCCGGGCATGCCCTATGGCTCACCCGGGATGGGGCCTGAGAGCGAACGTGAAGCTTACGACGTTTTTCTGATCCGGCGCGATGGCGGCGCGGAACCGTTTTCAAGGTATGAAGCGGCATGAGTGCGAGCATTCGGCATGGCGAGATCCGGCCTTCTCCGGAACATCGAGTATGCCGAAAACAATGGGCTTGGTTACTCGGGTCGCGGAAGGCCATTCGGGTCCACCCGAGCATGACCCGAAGATCGCTCCCACCACGTTGGTTGCCGCCCTTGTCAGCGCACCCCAGAACATGACCCGCCGCGCACCTTGGGCCAGTCGGGCACCACCAGCGGATGCGCCGGAGGCGCCCAGGACCGCCAAGGCCAGGAGCGTCGATGCTGCGACTGACAATCCGCTCTAACGGCGCACTGCTGTCAGTAACGCGTCCCAATTCGGCTGTTCGAGACCGAATCTAATCTTCCCGAAAGCAGCTAGTGGTTCCGGTCGTTCGAAAGCCGGTGAAGACCAGAAAGCGGAATTGGCTTCGGTCACCAACGGCATCAAAGCGGACCGTTCGGACCTTCGCTGCGCAGCCTACTGACATCACCTAGACCCTCGGATTTGTCATATCCGATCCAGCTTCCTATCTTCTGTTTTGAAATCACGGTCCCAGGAGAGACGAAATTTGCTTCATTGCTTCCACGGAATATTGTATGAGTTCGGTTCATGATGATGAACCCCACCTCTAGCAGAGCCTTCAAGATTATCCTTGCGATCACATTTACGCTTGGAATATTCGTTTCTGCCGTGGGAACTTCAATATCGCACTCGGCAGTGAATGCTGAGGCAGCAGAACAGACGAGACATGCGGAATTGACATCCGCTGACGATCACGGCCACAGCCATGGTCACAACCCCGCTGATCACTCGCATGAGACACCACATCTGGCGAACCACCTCTATCTGGCGCACCGGGACAAGACCCGCATTCATTTCGTTTCCATCCCTGAAACCATTGAACCTGGCGGCTCATTTCGGCTGGATCGTCCACCAAAGCCCGTTTCTTTGATCTGATTTCGGCTGCCGTTGCAGCCGGTAAAATCCATCAAGGAAATAGGATTCCATATGCAGAACTCACTCAGTGAGGGGTTGCCGCAACAGCGTCTGGCGTTGAGGCGACTTTCTCTCAGCATATTACTCAGCCTGGCTTGTCTTCCGTTCATGGACCAGGCCGCATGGGCGCACGCTGTCACTGAAGGTGACAAGGGCTACATCCAGGAAATCTCTGGTGTTCACTTCATCCCGTTCATGTATTTGGGAGCCAAGCACATGATCACCGGATATGACCACCTGCTGTTTCTGGCAGGTGTCATCTTCTTCCTGTATCGGATGAAGCACATCGGGATTTACGTGACCTTGTTTGCCATCGGGCACTCAACCACCATGATTCTCGGTGTCTATTACAACATCACGATGAGCTCCTACATCATCGATGCCATCATAGGCCTGTCAGTCGTCTACAAGGCGCTCGACAATATGGGGGCATATCAGCGATGGTTCGGCTTTCAGCCAAACACCAAGGCTGCGACACTGATCTTCGGTCTGTTCCACGGCTTTGGTCTGGCCACCAAGGTGCAGGAATACGATATTGCGCCCGATGGACTGCTCACCAATCTGATTGCGTTCAATATCGGCGTTGAAGTCGGTCAACTCCTTGCCCTTGCCGCCATACTGATCGCCATGAGCTACTGGCGGCGTACAGGCAGCTTCTGGCGTCACGCCTACACGGCCAATGTGGTGATGATGACCGCAGGATTTGTCCTGACCGGTATGCATCTCACTGGCTATTTCACCACTCTCAATTCCTGAAGGAAATCACATGTACAATTCAGATATCCCGACCCGTGCCGAGTTGCCCTCGACCCGCCAGCTCATCAAGTCAACGATCATTGCGATCATCTCGGCGATTGTCATCCTGGTGACGATCGTGCTGCCCTCAGAATACGCAATCGACCCGACTGGGGTGGGCAAGGTGCTCAATCTCACCGAAATGGGAGAGATCAAGCAACAGTTGCATGCCGAGGCGGAAGCAGACCGCCAATTGGAGCTGCAAAACAGTGAGACTGATGACAATTCAAGCACTCTGCTGGACAGCTTGTTTGGCCTGATTGTTGGTTCCGCTAATGCCCAATCGGCCAGCGAGACCTGGACGGATACCGTCAGCTACACGCTCACTCCTGGCGAGGGCATTGAAGTGAAGCTTGTGATGCAGGAAGGCGCTGAAGCGGCGTTTCAGTGGAACGCTGAGGGTGGCAATCTCAACTACGATCTTCATGGCGACGGGTCAGGCAATGAGATTAGCTATGAAAAGGGACGGGCAGTGCCAGGCCATGACGGTGTTCTCAAAGCCGCCTTCACGGGCAATCATGGTTGGTTCTGGCGAAATCGCGACAGCCAAGATGTCACAGTGACCTTGTCTGTTCGCGGCGCTTACAGCGAAGTTGTCCTGCCGAAGTAATCAAACCGGAGCGCCTCTGGATATTCTGGAGGCGCTCCAAATCGATTGTCTCTGCCCGTTCCAGATTTGTAGAACAGACCCATGATCGACGTTCTCAAGCATCCAGTCTATGCGCGCCTGTTTTCGGCGCAGGTCATTGCCTTGCTGGGAACCGGTCTCCTAACCATGGCGCTCGGACTGCTAGCGTTTGATCTCGCGGGCGACAAGGCCGGCGCCGTTCTTGGAACCACGTTCGCCATCAAGATGATTGCCTATATCGGGCTCTCGCCAGTGGCCAATGCTGTTTCCGAGAGGCTGCCGCGCAAGGCTATCTTGATCGGCGCTGATCTGGTTCGGGCGGCGGTTGCTTTGTGCCTGCCGTTCATCGATGCGATCTGGCAGATCTATGTTCTGATTTTCGTGCTTCAGGCCGCGTCAGCTACGTTTACGCCCGCCTTTCAGGCAATCATTCCCGATACTCTGCCCAACGAAAAGGACTACACCAAGGCCTTGTCACTCTCGCGTCTGGCCTACGACATGGAGAACCTGGTAAGTCCCGCGCTCGCAGGGCTCCTGCTGGCTTTCATGAGTTATCATTGGCTGTTTGGCTGCACAGTTGTCGGGTTTGTGATGTCGGCAGCGCTTGTCTCAATCGTCAGCATTCCGCCCAGGGCAGGTCAGGAGAAAACCAGGCCGTTCCTTGAGCGGCTCACCAGAGGCTCGCGCATTTATTTGGCGACTCCCCGCTTGCGAGGATTGCTCGCCTTGAACCTGGCCGCGGCAGCGGCAGGGGCCTTTGTCATCGTCAACACGGTTGTGATTGTCCAGGCAGGGTATGGGGCAAGCCAGAGTGATGTTGCTTACGCTCTCATGGCATTCGGCGGCGGTTCGATGTTGATCGCCGTGTTGCTTCCACGGCTTCTCGACGTGATCGATGACAGAACGCTGATGCTTGTGGCTGCATTTCTCCTGACCGCGCTTACCATTGTCCATGGCCTCTACATGCTGGCCAGTGGCTTGCTTCCGTGGTTGCTGTTCCTGTTCGTATGGGCGACAAGCGGAGCGTTGTATTCGGCAATCCTGACGCCGTCAGGCCGATTACTGAGAATTTCGGCGCACCCCGAAGACAGGCCATCAATTTTTTCCGCACAGTTTGCGCTTTCCCATGCCTGCTGGCTCTTCACCTATCCGGTCGCTGGCTGGGTAGGGCAGGCTTTTGGACTGGACGTAGCCATGATCATCTTGGGGTTCTTTGCTCTAATTGGTTCAGTCGCGGCTCTTTCCGTCTGGCCATCTGGCGATACGCAAGAGCTGACGCATGACCATTCCGATCTTCGGCCCGACCATCCGCACCTGCGCGAGTATCGGGCGGACGGCAAACGGCATCGCCACGTCCTGTCATCGACGACGAGCATCGCGCCTGGCCCACGCAAGGCTGAAAGCTCGCCTTCAAGGCAGTCAACTAGCCAAACGTCCAGTCGATGCGTAGGCCTATAAATCTCCGTGTCGTGCAACCGAAGCGCCCCGCGCAACCGCAATTGCAAAGCTGATAGCTACATTGGCTTTAGTGGGGGCCCACCAATCTAATTTGCTCTAGCGGGAGGGGCGCGCCGCAATCGCTGGCGACGATCAGGTTCAGCGGCGGGGCGACCAAATAGCGGGGTGGTCGGTTAGGAGTATGGTCACAATGGTAGAAGGCCGTTTTGATTTCCAGGTTCGGACGACCGTGGAATTGGAGTTGCCCCTTCCCGAAACTTCACTTTTGTCGAGATTAAGGTGGGCGATCATGTGGCAGCCTAAGAACAAGCGGGGACCTGCTGTGGCGCTACGGTTCTAAACTTGCGTTGGTAAGAACCGTTCGTCCGTCCTCTCGCCATTCCGGCAGTCCGCCCTCAAGGCGCCGTGCGTTGATGCCGTGCTTGCGCAACGCCGCGACGGCTTGGTGCGCGTAGACGCAGTAAGGCCCCCGGCAATAGGCCACGATCTCGGCGCCCGGTTCGAGGGAGGGGATGATGCGTTCGATCTCGGACAGGGCCGCATTCAGCGCGCCCGGAATGTGTCCCGCGGCGTATTCGTCCGCGGGCCGCACATCGAGGACGGTAACTGACCCTTCCGCAAGCCGGGCAGCCAGGTCCTCGCGGCTGACCGGCTCGGGTGCGGCTTCGCCCCCGGAGAGCCCGCGGAGAATCTGCTCGACCTGCGCCAGGTTCCGCTCCGCCACGACGCGCAAGAGATCCATCAACGCCAGCGTCTTCGCGTCGGTCAGCCGGTAGATCACCGCCTTGCCCTCGCGGCGGCTGGTGACAAGGGCTGCGCGGCGCAGCTGTTGCAAATGCTGCGAGCAATTGGCGACGGTGAGGCCGGTTTTCTCGGCCAGGGCCTCCACGCCCCGCTCTCCTTGCGCCAGCTGTTCGAGGAGCGACAGTCGTGCTGGAGCGGACAGGGCTCCGGCGACGAGCGCATATTCCTCGAGCAGGGCGGTCTTGGGGCTGGTTGACATCTGGCGGCTCCTGACGATACAACACTCAAGCGATTAATTGAATGTTGCTGATTTTATCGCATCCCGCAACCTGTAAGCGGAGTGATCCATGTCCGACATTATCCTCGACGCCGAACCAATGATACGCCTTGCCGCGTTTCTGGGCGTACTCGCGACCATGGCACTTTGGGAAGTCGCCGCACCCCGACGGCGGCGGGAGATCCCGCGCGTCATCCGATGGACCAACAACCTGGCGCTGGTGGTGCTCGATACGGCGATCCTGCGGCTGACCTTCCCGATCATCGCCGTCGGGCTCGCCGTGATGGCGGAGGACAATGGCTGGGGTCTGTTCAACAATATCGACGTGGCCCCCTGGGTCGCGATCGTGGTCTCGATCTTGCTGCTTGATCTCGCGATCTACCTGCAGCACGTCATGTTCCACGCTGTTCCGGGACTCTGGCGGCTGCACCGGATGCACCATGCGGATCTCGACTTCGACACAACAACCGGACTGCGCTTTCACCCTGTCGAGATCCTGATTTCGATGGGGATCAAGCTGGCCGTGGTGGCAGCCCTCGGTCCGCCCGCTGTCGCGGTGTTGCTGTTCGAGGTGATCCTGAACGCCACCGCGCTCTTCAACCACGCCAACATCAATCTGCCGCGCCCTGTCGACCGCGTGCTTCGGCTATTCGTCGTCACGCCTGACATGCACCGCGTTCATCACTCCATCGACCCACGGGAGACCAACTCGAACTACGGCTTCAACCTGCCTTGGTGGGACCGGCTGCTTGGGACCTACATCGCCCAGCCTGCCAAGGGACACGAGGGGATGGAGATCGGCATCGAGCAGTTCCGAACACGTCGTGACCTGTGGCTTGACCAGATGTTGATCCAGCCCGTCCGCGGCCCGGCATCAAGCCATGCGCTCGATCCGCGCATCACGAAAAAGGAGGCCGCCGAATGATTGCAAGCGAGTTTACGCGCGGCATTCGCGAGAACCGGGTCCAGGTCGCGCACCAGCTGATCCAGGTGATGCTGGTGGGCTTCGCCATCGGCATGACACGGACGGTGGTGCCCGCGCTGGCCGAGAGCGAATTCGGACTGGAGCGAGGATCGTTTCTTCTGCTCGCCTCCTTCGTCGTGGCCTTCGGCGCGGTAAAGGCGGTTATGAACTTCGTCGCCGGGCGCTGGTCGGAGCGGATCGGGCGCAAGCGGGTGCTGTTCTGGGGCTGGGTCGTAGCACTGCCGATCCCGGTGATGATCTGGTATGCGCCGAACTGGAACTGGATCGTCGCGGCGACCGTACTGCTGGGCGTCAACCAGGGCCTCTGCTGGTCGATGACGCAGACCGCGAAGCTCGACATCACCAAAGCCGAGGAACGGGGCCTCACCATGGGGCTGAACGAGTTCTCTGGCTATATCGGCGTGGCGATCGCGGGCATCCTAACCGCCTATGCCGCCGAATGGCTGGGCGCGCGGACCGGGCTCCTTGTCTTCGGCATGGCCGTCGTCCTGCTGGCGCTGCTGCTCACCGTGGTCTGGGTGAAGGACACGCTCCCCTGGGCCAAGGCGGAGACCGCAGCGCACAAGGCCGCGCCACCGAAATCGCTGCCGCGCTATCCGCGGGGCGTGTCGGAGAACCCCACCACGGGCGAGGTCTTCGCACTGATGAGCTGGCGCGATCGCCGCCTCTTCGCAATCTCCCAGGCGGGGCTTGTCGAGAAGTTCGTCGATGCGCTGGTCTGGGCCCTCTTCCCTGTCTTCCTCGTGGGCAAGGGCGCAAGCTTGACCGAGGTCGGCTGGATTGTCGGCGTCTACGGCTTCGTGTGGGGCGGCTCGCAGCTCTTCACAGGGCGGCTGTCGGACCATGTGGGCCGGTTCTGGCCCAACGTGCTCGGCATGTGGATCTGCGGTGCGGGCGTGGCGATGGTGGTCATGGGCACAGGCGCGCTCTGGTGGTCGGTCTCGGCCGGGGTGACGGGCTTTGGCATGGCGCTGCTCTACCCGAACCTCTCGGCGGCGGTCGCGGACATCACGCCGCCCGCCTGGCGCGGCTCGGCCATCGGCATCTACCGCTTCTGGCGCGACCTTGGCTACGCTATCGGCGCGCTCGGCCTCGGTCTCGCTGCGAGCCTGACGGGTGCGGCCGAATCTGCCTTCTGGTTCGTCGCGATCTCCATGTTCGTCTCCGGTGGTCTGCTGTTCTGGCTCTCCGATGAAACCCACCCACGACTGAACCCTGCCAATCCGGAGGCGGCCGATGCCTGACACGCTTGCCCGCCGCCTTGGTCTGCTTTCTATGCTACTGGGAGTCGTCTCCCTCGCGCTCCTTGCGCTCGCGGTCTGGGGCTTCCGTGCAGGCGGCTGGCCTTGGCCGCAGGCCTATGACCTTGCCGGCTGGGGCGCCTGGGCGGCAGGTGCTGGCGTCGTCGTCGCGCTGATCGGACTGGTGATCTGGCTTCGCCGCAGGCAGGGCGGCGCCAGCGCAGTCCTGCTTGGGCTGATCCTGTCGCTTCCCGTCGCTGGTCTTGGCGCAACCTTCGAGATTGCAGCCCGCACCACGCCGCCGATCAACGACATCTCGACCGACATCGAAGACCCGCCAGTCTTCTGGTTCACGGCCACACCGAGCGATTATCCGGAGCAGAATGCCGAGCCGCAGCGTGCTGCCTATCCGGATGTGCGCCCGCTGGGGATGCCAGTTTCTGCAGACGACGCTTTCGCGGCGGCGCTCGCGCTCGTTGAAGGGCGCGGCTGGGAGGTGCTGTCGGCTGATCCTGCGGAAAGCCAGATCGAGGCCATCGCCACGAGCCGTCTGTTCGGCTTCGAGGACGAGGTGGCGATCCGTGTCACCGAAACCGATACCGGCGCCCGCATCGACATGCGCTCGCGTTCCCGCCTCGGCCAGATCGACCGCGGCGCTAACGCCCGCCGTATCGAGGCGTATCTCACCGATCTCGAAACCCGCGCCCTGAACTGAGGACCCTGAAATGAAACACCTGATCCTGCTCAACGATCCGCCTTACGGCACCGAGCGCAGCTTCAACGGTCTGCGCATGGCTCATGCGCTGGCCAAGAACGACCCGGAGGCGGAAATCACCGTCTTCCTGATGGCCGACGCCGTGCTCTGCGCCAAGTCCGGTCAGAAGACGCCCGAAGGCTATTACAATCTGGAGCGCATGATCCGCCGGGTTCTGTCCGCCAGGGGCCGCGTGCTGATGTGCGGCACCTGCATGGATGCGCGCGGACTGGCCGGGACCGACATGATGGAGGGGCCGACCCGTTCGACCATGGACGAACTCGCCCAAGCGACGCTGGCGGCCGACAAGGTGCTGGTGTTCTGATGGCGGAGATGCTGACGCTTGCGGCACTGGCGGCCGACCCAGATCGGTTCCATCTGATCGACGTCCGCGACGCCGGGGACTTTACCATCGCTCACGTCGCGGGCGCCGTGCATATCCCGCTAACTGAACTTGCAGACCGGGTGAACGACATCCCCGCCGGGAAGGTCCCGGTCACCATCTGCGGCAAGGGCGGAGGCAGGTCGACCCAGGGTGCAGCGCTTTTGCGTCAGCTGGGCCATAAGGACGCCCTTTGGTTCGAAGGCGGCACGAAGTGGCGACTGTCGCACTTGGCCTTCACGCGGCGCCCGTCATGGCCCAGGAAACCGCCATCGAAGCCATGCAGGAATACCTGATGTTTCAGGACTACGAGTCCGGCATCATCCTGCCCCAGCAGATCGACCAGGGCGTGTTCGAGACCGCACTCTTCGTCGACACCCGCGACGCGGGCCAGTTCGACAAGGAAACCATTCCCGGCGCCGTCAATATCGAATGGCGCGAAGTGCTCGACCGCATCGACGAGATCCCCGAGGACCGCATGACCATCCTGTTTTGCAACACCGGCAGCCTCTCGGCGCAGGCGGCCTTCGCCCTGCGCGTGGCGGGCAGGTCCAACGTTGTTGTCATGCAGACCGGTCTCAACGGCTGGAAGCAGGACGCCGCCTGGAAGCCCTGATCGCGAACGGAGCGACAACGTAAAGAGGCGGCACGATCATGCGCAACATATATCTGGACTTCAACGCCAGCACGCCGGTCGCCCCGGAGGTGGCCGGGATCATGCGCCATGCCCTGGAAACAGGGCATGGCAACCCGTCGAGCAGCCACTGGGCCGGCGTGCCTGCCCGGCAGATGGTGGAAGACGGCAGGCGCCAGGTCGCGGCGCTTCTCGGCTGCGCCCCGCACGAAATCATCTTCACCAGCGGCGGCAGCGAGGCGAACAACCATGCGCTGAAGGGTAACTTCTTCGCAAGCGGGAGGGATCGACCGCATTTTATCGCCTCAAGCGTCGAGCATCCGGCCATCGTCGCGCCTTCATCCCATGATCATGATCGCCGCTCATGCGCGCGAAAAGCCACCCTGACGGCCTGGACCAAGGCCAGCGTCGGCGACGGCACTTCATCGAGATTGATCAGGCGCAGAAACTCCATCCAGGCGAACTCGTTTTCGGTCAGGTCGACCGATCGCATATCCTTGGAAACGGACGGTGTCCTATCAGGCTCGCGGTCTCTCATTTGCCGAATATCCCCCGGATGGTGGCACGCGCCTTGGTGGTCAGATTCGGATCTGAGTTGCTGGAGGCGTCCCGGATTTCATCAAGCCAGATCACTTCATTGCGGGTGACGATCGTTCCAAAGATCTGGTCGATGACGCTGGCCGTCGTATCGCCGCCAAGTTGCTCCAGCGCGAGCTTGAACAGAAATGCAGGATCGCATTCGAGGGCTCTGGCCAGACCCGGGATCCTGTCAAGGGGAAGCTTGCTGGATCCATTCTTGAACATGGAGAGCATATTCGGTTGAACGAAGCCGGCCTCTCTCGCAATCTCGATCTGGGATTTTCGAGGCCGGAGCTGGAGAACGCGCTTTTCGATGTAATCTGCCAATCGCGTATCTGCATATGGCCTGCCTGATTTATGTTTCATTAAACTATTGCCTTTTAAATCGACGCTTTATTGCATCTTGTGCGCAGTATATAGCAATATATATTTGGTTAATTACTAAATCAGAAGGGATATGAACGTAAATTCTCGCATAATTCACTTCTGTAGAATTGGAAATGAGATACAGATAGTGAATCACATCTCGTGCTGACCAGGCAGGCATGGCACGGTTTGACCAGGTTCAAAGGCTCGACCACAAAAGAGGGTGATGACTTGATTTGAGGCTGCTCTATCATCACCGAATGTGATCAGTCTGAAGGGACGACTGCCGAGCTGATACTGAAAACAAAAGGTCACAAAAATGCGACCGTCACAAGGTCACAATTTAGCTTTTTATAACTATCTGTTTTATATTATTTAACAAAGAGATAGACCACGCAGAACTGAGAGCTTTGAGTATTCGAGTCTCTCATCGCCCACCATGCTTTCCCTTTGATACCATTTCAGGCAGCCTTGCATTGGAAAGAGCGACACCGGCGTTTTCCGGCCCGAATCGTGTCCCAAAGGCCAGCCCCACAGGCCGGAAAGCCATACTCGGCGGCGAGCGGAGCGCAGATCGCACTTCAGTACCGTCAAGGCCAGATCGATGACGGTGCCGGGATTCGCGCGCTCGAGTTTCGTTGCGCTGGCAGCCTGATCTGCTTGAGCCCCGCGCATGAACAGCCGATACGCGATCCGCTCGATGACCTCGAGCGGATTGGCGATTCCCCTGGCCCGGAAGGAATTCCGGACCTGATCGAGCTTCGGCCGGACTTGCCCCTTATGCGCAGTCTTTCCGTGCAAATCTCCGAGGGGCCGACTGGTGATGATCGGACTCACGCCTCGCCACTGCCTGCTGACAAGGGCAGCTCCATCCCCCAGGCGCAATCAATGTGCAGAGCCGCTGGGTGCAGGTTGTCCGTCGATGACGACATTGACGCAGGCCACCTTGCCTGACTTGACCGCTCGATCGAGCGCCGCGTCGAGATCCGCAAGATCCGTGACATATTCGCCGTGCCCGCCAAGAGCTTCGACCGCCTGGTCGTAGCGGGCGCCGCTCAACTGGCAGCCGATCAGCCGTTCCTTGCCGTATTCGCGGAGCTGGATCTGGTGTTCGGCATTCCAGCAGGCATCGTTGCCGACAATGGCGACAAAGGGCAGGTTTTCGCGCGCTGCGGTCTCGAACTCGGCCAGATGGAAGCCGATCGTGCCGTCGCCCATCAACGCGAACACCGTGGCGCCCGGCCGGGCGGCCCGGGCGGCGAGCGCATAGCACAATCCGCCGCCGATGGCGCCCGAGGGTCCGTTGATGATGCGCTCGGCAGCATGGGCGCCGGCCTGGGCCCATTGGCCGAACTCGCCGCCATCGCAGACCAGCACGGCCTGGTCGGCCGCCTCGATCCGGCGCTGGACTGCGGCAGTCAGTTGCGCCGCTGTGATCTTGCTGTCGGCACCGGGGGCGGCAACATCATAGGCGCGGGCCAAAACCAACGCCTTGACCTCGGCCCGCCAGGCGCGGCGGGCCCCTGTCCCATCTCCTGCATCCAGCAGCTGGCCTGCGGCATCAAGCGGATTGGCGGCGAACCCGAGCGACAACCGCTCGCCGAGATTGAGCGCGGCGCGTTCGCGCTCGCCGGCCTCGCTGTCGATGACGATCCAGCGTGAGCCCGGGCCGGTGACGGAGGCTGCACCAAAGCCCAGGGTGAAATTCACCGGCTTGCCGAGCGACACAACCAGATCGGCCTGCCGGAGCGCTTGCGCGAAATCCCCCAGGGACGGGTCCTTCAGGCCGCGCGGGCTTTCCATCGCCAGCACGGGCGCATCGAGCGCGTCCTGGAGCGCGGTCAGCACTGTGCCCTGGCGCGTGGCGTTCATCGCCGGACCGCACAGAACGAGCGGCCTTTCTGCTGCCGCCAGCATGCCGATAACGGCGCCCAGGTCCGCCTCGGTCATTTCATCGAGATCACGCACCATCGCGCCGGCGGCGGGCGGCCGGGCGCCGCCGGCATCGGCCTCGACCACATCGAACGGCAGCGCCACATGCACGGGTCCCGGCCGGCCCGACAGCGCGGTGCGGATGCCGAGCGCGATCGTCTCGCCCAGCGTCGCGGCCGATTCGGCGCGGATCGACAGTTTGGTCAGCGGCGCCGTCATCGGGATCTGGTCGAATTCCTGAAAAGCCCCCTTGCCGTCCTGACTGCGCGGAGAATCTCCCGTCAGCAGCAGCACCGGACTTTCGGACTGCCGCGCCGAAAACAGCGGCCCCACCGCATTGGCCGCGCCGGGCGCCGCCGTGACCAGCGCCACGCCGATCTCGCCGGTCAGTTGCGCCCAGCCGTCGGCCATGAACACGGCAGCGCCTTCGTGCCGGGTGTGGATGATCTCGATTCCCGCATCCAGGCAGGCATCATAGACCGGCATGATCTGGTTTCCCGAAAGGGAGAAGATTTTCGTGACCCCGGCCATGGCCAGGGTCCGCACCAGGAGATCGGCACCGCGCATCTGTTTCATCCTTGTCCGGCCTGCCCTGCGGCTTCGGCCTGTTTCATCTCGTCGGGGTTTGGCAGTGACTGCCGGGACTATTCCTGGCTCGCCGGCCGCAGTGGCCTGTGCTTGCGCGTCGCCTTGATGCCGGCGCGGATGATGGCAAACACCGAGATCGCGGTGAGCGTCCAGAAGAACCAGGTGATCGGTCCGCGGAACAGGATCGCCGGCGAACTGCCCGACATCAGCATGGCCTGGCGGAAATTGTCCTCGAGCAAGGGCCCGAGAATGAAGGCAATCAGGAAGGGCGCGGCGGGTATCTTGTAACGCAGCATGAAATAGCCGACCCATCCCATGGCGAACATGACGCCGACATCGAAGATCGAGTTGTTCACCGCGAAGACGCCGAAGATGCAAAGCACGAGCACGGCCGGAAACAGAACACCGCGGGGAATGTCGGCGACATATTTGAAGCCGCGGATCGCCACCGATCCGATGAAGAACAGGAACACCGAACTGACGATCAGGCCCATGAACAAGGCGTAGATGATGTCGGCGTTGAGCAGGAACATCATCGGCCCGGGCTGCAGGCCGTGGATCATGAAGGCGCCGATGATGATGGCGGTGATCACGTCACCGGGAATGCCCAGCGCCAGCAGCGGAATCAGGGTCGCGCCGGCAACGCCATTGTTTCCGGCCTCCGCAGCCGCGACGCCTTCGATCTCTCCCTTGCCGAAATTTGCCTGGTTCGGCGAGGTCCGGCGTGCCTCGGAATAGGACAGGAACGCGGCCGGAGCCGCGCCAATGCCCGGAATGGCGCCCAGAATGACGCCGATGAAACTGCCGCGAACAATCGATTTGAAGCATCGCCTGTAGTCGGCGAAGGACACCCAGCTCTTGCCCATCGAGCGTTTCTGCCCGTCGAATGCCTTCGGGTTCCAGACCATAGCGATGATTTCGGGAATGGCGAAAAGTCCGATGAGCACGGCGATGAAATTGAGCCCGCCCATCAGGTTGACCTGGCCGAAGGTGAAACGGTTGGTGCCATAGATGAGGTCGAGACCGACCGTGGCGAGCAGCAGGCCGCAAAGTGCGGACAGCGCGCCGCGCAGCAGGCTTTCGCTCGACACGCCGGCGATGATGGTCAGCGAGAACAGCATCAGGGTGAAGAATTCCGGCGGCCCGAAATTGAGCGCGAAGGAGGCAAGAAATCCGGCGAACAGGATCAGTGCCAGATTGGAAATGAGGTCGGCTGTACAGGAGGCCCAAAGCGCAATGCCCAGCGCCTTTCCGGCCTGCCCGTTTTCGGCCATGGGATAGCCGTCGAGCACGGTCGCCGAAGACGCCGGTGTGCCCGGTGTCTTGATCAGGATGGCCGGAATCGAACCGCCGAAAATGCCGCCCTTGTAGACGCCGAGCAGCAGAAGAATGCCGGTGATCGGCTGCAGCGCGAAGGTGAACGGCAGAGTCAGCGCCACGGCCATGGTGGCCGACATGCCTGGGATCGCGCCGGCAATGACGCCAACGGCAACGCCAGCGCCGAGCGCGAGGAAACTCTCGATGTTGGCGACCAGCGACAGTCCCAGCATCAGATTGTCTGCAAAACTCATGGAAGCCTCACGAAATCGCCTTGCGGCACCGCGACCCCTGCGACATGGGCGAAGAATGCATAGAGCACCAGTGGCACCAGAACAGCGCTGACAAGCGCGGTTCTGGGATGACCGGTGCGGACCAGAAGAGCGGTAATGGCAAAAACCAGCATTGAGGTCCAAACCATGCCGATGCGCGGCATGGCCAGCATGGAGACGACCATGACGACGGCAATGCCGGCCAGGCGAGCCCACGCCATCGACCGGTCTTCGACATCAGACATCTCGGGCTCGGTCGGCAGCGGCGCGCGGATCGCGGTCAGGATCATGCCGAGACCGGTGATCGCGGTCAGACCGGCGAGCGCCCAGGGCCAGAACAGCGGCGAGAGAATGATATTCGGAACATTGCTGGGTGAAGACACCCAGGTCGGGATTGCGAAAAGCAACAGGAAGGCGGCTGCAATGATGGCCCCCGTGCCCAATTGAATTTGAATAGTTCGATCGTGCACCCCGAGCTCCTCCCATCTGGAAAATGCGCCGGATTCTGACCCGATCCGGCGCATCCTTCAATCTCAGTTGGCGTCAATGAAAGCGGGCGTTCGACCTAACCTTCGATCCGCATGCCGAGTTCATCAACCAGCTTGCGGAAGGTCTCGTACTGGCCGTCGATAAAGGTCTTGGCTTCTGCCGGATCCATCAGATCGATAATCGAACCGGCCCTTTCCATGACCGTGAGAAACTTCTCGTCCTTGACGGCCGTGGCCATCCACTCGCCCCATTTGGCGGCGACATCATCGGGGAGCGACGCCGGCCCGGCAATCCCGGTCCAGCCCACGAGTTGCTCCAGGACCGGCTTGCCCAGTTCCTTGGCCGTCGGCGCCGCAAAGCCATTGAGACGCTCGGGCGAGGTCACCAGAAGAGGCTTCAGCTGTCCGTTGGCGACGAAGCCTGCGAGCGGCGAAGAGTTGGTGCAGATGAACGTCACCGTGCCGTTGAGCACGGCGGTTGCCGCCTCGCCGTCACCCTTCTGCGGAATGTGGACGGCCGATTTGAGCGGATCCTCGATGCCGAATTCCTTGAGAACCATTACGGCCGCCAATTGAAGCATCGAACCGACGCCGGAAGAAGAATAGGACACACCGCCCTCCTTCACCTTGGCGATCAAGTCCTCCATTGAATTGATGCCCGACGCCGGCGTGACGGCGCAGACCACCGGGTTGATTTCATAGACGGTGACGAAGCGGAAGTCCTCGAGCGTATAGGGCAGCGTCGCCTTCATCGCCGGATTGACGGTGTGCGACCCGACACGTGCAAACAGCATGGTGTAGCCATCGCCCTTGGCGTTCTGCACCGCCACCGAACCTGTCGCGCCACCGGCGCCGGTAACATTCGACATCACCATGGGCGTGCCGGCCGCTTCAGTCAGCGCCTCGGCGATCGAACGGGCGGAAATGTCGGTGGCGCCGCCTGCGCCGTAGGGGATAATCATGTTGACGGGGCGCTCGGGATATTCGGCCAAAGCCGCCGTCGCCATCATTCCCAGCATGAATGCGCACGCCACGCCTATTTTCTTGTAATGCATAATTTCCTCCCGGTTGCATGACCTGCGCGTTGTCCGGACGCCTTTTTCCTCCACCCGGAAACATGAGCCATTGCAAAAACCATATTGGTAAGTCACATTTGTAAAAAGCCACAAATGATTACAGCTTCTGTAATTATTGCTTACATTAATTTTTGGAATCCGGATGTCCATACGATTGCTCAAGACACTGCTGGCAGTGGCGGAACATGGCACCTTCAGTGCCGCCGCAGATTCCGTGTTCATCACCCACGCTGCCGTCAGCCAGCAGATGAAAGCCCTGGAAGAAGAGTGGAAAATCCCCATTTTCGACCGGTCCAAGCGCACGCCCGAACTCACGCCCGTCGGCCGCACCCTGGTGGAAAAGGCCCGCGAGGTGGTGCGCGCCTATGACAATCTGGTGCCTTCGGTTCTGGGCGATGACGGGCTCAAGGGGGATCTGATGCTGGGCGCGGTGCCGACAACGCTGTCGGGCCTGGCGCCAATGGCAATCTCGCTGCTGAAAGCAGCGTTCCCGGACCTGCATGTCGCCGTCCAGCCGGGGCTGACAAACGAGCTGCTGCATCAGGTCGAGCGTGGCAACCTCGACGTCGCGGTCATCTCCAAGCCGAGGCTGATGCCGCGCGGGCTCAACTGGCTCGAAATCGCCGTCGAACCGCTGCAGCTGCTGGCTTCGCTGGAGACCGAGAGCGATGATCCGGTCCACTTGCTCAAGACCAACCCGTTCATCCGCTTCACCCGCGACGCGGTGGTCGGCCACCTGATCGAATCCTGGCTGCAGGACCAGAAGATCGACGTGCGCGACAGCATGGAGCTCGAAGGGCTCGAGGCGATCTCGACCATGGTGTTGTGCAATCTCGGCGTCTCCATCGCGCCGCGCCGCAGCTTTCAGAGCGCCAATCCGCTGCCGCTCAAGCGATTGGCGCTGCCCAATGGCCCTTCTCGCCATCTCGGACTCACCAGCCGCGCCGACACGACCAAGTCGCGGGTGATCGAGGAAATCCACGGCAAGCTTCTCGAGGCCGTCGCCATCGGCGGCTTCCCGGCCAGAACACTGAGGAAGTGACTCCTGGTGACCATTGAATTCATAGCCATTCTGGCCGCAGGCGCCGCGCTCGGCGGCTTCGTCAACGGCCTTGCCGGGTTTGGCACCGCGCTGTTCGCGCTGGGCTTCTGGCTGCAGATCCTGCCGCCCTTGGAGGCCGTGTCGCTGGTCGCCCTCATGTCGGTGGTCAGCGGCCTGCAGGGCGTCTGGGTGGTGCGACGCTCGGTGCTTGACAACCCGCGGCGGCTGGCGCGCTTTCTTGTGCCGGCGGTGTTCGGCATTCCGGCTGGCATTGCGGCGCTGACGATCTTCCCGCCCCTGGTGATAAAGCTGGTGATCGCCGCAATGATGATTGTCTATGGCGGCTTCTTCTCGCTCCGGAGCGCGCTGCCCCGGTTCGAGCGGCCCACACCGGTGGCCGACGGGGTCGTCGGCTTTCTCGGCGGCGTGCTTGGCGGCGCGGCGTCGCTGTCGGGCGCGCTTCCGACCATGTGGTGCTCGATGCGGCCCTGGCCGAAGGCGGAAATCCGCGCCGTGCTGCAACCCTTCAACGTCATCGTGCTGGGTCTGACCGCCCTGGGCTTCGCCTTCAAGGGCGTCTATGGCTTTCACACGCTCAAACTCATCGCGGTGACGCTGCCGATGACGCTGATCTTCGCCCAGATCGGCATCATCACGTTCAGGCGGCTCAATGACGACCAGTTCCGTCGCCTGATCATCGCGCTGATGTTCGTGTCCGGATCCGTGCTGCTTGCCAAGGAGGTATTCGGGTGACCGATTCACACATTGCCCGCATCGAGGTCTCGGCCTACCGGGTGCCGATCGACACCCCGGTGATGACCTCGTTCGGCGCGATGACCAACCGTCCGGCGGTTTTCGTGCGGCTGAGCAACACCGACGGCGCCTTCGGCTGGGGCGAGATCTTTGCCAACTGGCCGGCAGCCGGGGCCGAACACCGGGCGCGGCTGTTGATGGAGGACATCGCCGATCTCGTCATCGGGTTCCGCGCCGAGACGGCGTCCGATCTGTTTTTCCACCTGATGGCGCGGACCCATATCCGTGCCTTGCAATGCGGAGAATGGGGTCCGTTCGCGCAGGTCATCGCCGGTCTCGACACCGCCATGCACGACCTTTTCGCGCGACGCGCCGGGATCCCGCTTGCGCGGCATCTCGACCCCGATGCGGCCAATTCCGTGCCAGCCTATGCCAGCGGCATTCATATCGGGGCCGCCGGCGCAGTCGTGCCGCAGGCGCGCGACCAGGGCTATCAGGCCAAGAAGGTCAAGATCGGCTTCGACGCCGCGACCGACCTCGCGCAACTCAGAGCCCTGTGCGCCGACCGCCGCGACGGCGAGCGCATCTTCACCGACGCCAACCAGGCCTGGGATCTGGGCCAGGCGCTCGGCTTCGTTGACGCTGCCAGAGAGCTCGATCTCGGATGGCTCGAGGAACCGATCCGCGCCGACATGCCGGCCGGACAATGGGCCAAACTCGCGGGCGCCAGCAACATTCCGCTCGCCGCCGGCGAAAACATCACCGGATTTGACCAGTTCGATAGAGCCATCGGCTCAGGCCATTTCGGTTTCATACAGCCGGACGTTGCCAAATGGGGCGGCGTCACCGGCTGCCACCGGATCGGCAAGGCCATTGTCGCCGGCGGACGGACCTATTGCCCGCATTTTCTCGGCGGCGGAATCGGACTGATCGCCTCCGGCCACCTGCTGGCCGCCACCGGCGGCGACGGCCTGCTCGAAGTCGACATCAATGCCAACCCGCTGCGCGACGCGTTCTTCGACGAGGGCATGTGCAAGAACGGCAGTTTTGCCATAAGGGACGCGCCGGGCCTGGGCTTCGACACATTGCCGGAAAGCCTCGCCCGCTACCGGACGCTGGAATTGAGCCGGGGCTGAGAAAAAAGCCGGGCGCAAGCCTTCGCTTCACTTCAAGAGAGGCTATTGACGCCCTGATTCAGGCCTCGGCCACGAAAACCTGGACCTTTTGCGCCGCATTGTTGGCAAAGCCGGCAACATCCCAGGGCGGATCAAGCGGCTGCACATTGCCGAGCGCATCGGTGGCGCGGCAGCTCAGCACATGGACGCCCGGGGTGGCATTCCACTCGCAGCTCCATCTGCTCCAGACATAGGCGTCTACCGGGCGCTGCAGCCTGGCCTCGCGCCATTCACCGTCAAGTTCCACTTCCACCCTTGTGATCGCGACGCCGCCGCCCGACCAGGCACGACCGACGAGCGTCACCGGCCCGGGCCGGAGCCAGCGTTTTCGAGAACTCCAGTCGGGCACGCCCGGCGGCGCCATCAGCGATTTCACCCGCATGGTCGTCACCGGCCGGCCGGGATCCTCGTCGCTCTCGCGAAAGCGGTAGGTGCGCACCTGCTGGAAGCCGTCGAACGCGGTGCTCAGGGCTTCGATCCTGCCCAGCCACTTGACGCTGGCCATGCCGTACCAGCCAGGCACTATGATCCTGAGCGGCGCTCCGTGCTGCGGCAGCAAGGGCTGACCATTCATGGAATGCACCAGCATGACGTCGAGTTCGGCGATCTGCGCCAGCGTCAGCGAGCGGCCGAAATAATGGTCGACGCCCTTGTCGAAGCCATAGTCCTCGCCGAAAAAGGCGATCTCAACAGTATCCGATTTCGGCCCTGCCCGCTCGATCAACGGCTTGAGCGGCGTACCGGTCCATTCGGACGTGCCGACGGCCTCGTAGGCCCATGGCATCGAATGCGCGCGCGGCGACACGCCGGAGCGGCCGTTGCCGGCACATTCGAGCGTCACCGGTCGCGTGACCTGCGGAAGCGCTCTGACCTCGTCGAGTCCGATCTCGAACGGTGCGTCAAAGCCGCCGGCAAAGGCCAGCCTGTGGTCGGCTTCATCGATCAGCGGCACATCGAAATGGGTGAGCAGGTAGTGCAGCCCCGTCGGGGTGATATCCAGCGCAAGAGTTTCAAGCAGAAGACCGGAATTGCGGTTCGCGAGCCCCACCTCGGACTGGCTGTAGACGCCGTCCTGCGTGCTGATCCGCCCGCCATAGCCTGCGAATGGATTGTCGTGCGCGGTCATGGCCTAGCCGATCATTTCGTCGGAACGGTCGTCGGTCTCGCCGAAGCGCTTCAGCACGGCCGGAACGGTGCCCTCATAGACCTTGGCAAGATTGGCCGAAATCCTGGCGTTTTCGCGCTCGAACAGCGAATTGCCGGCCAGATCGCTCTCGACGATGAACGGCCCCATGTTCTCGGCCTCTAGCACCCACATCGCCTGGGCGAGACCCAATTCCTTGTTCCAGTGCACCGCCTTGACGCGTTTGACGCCTCGCCCCAGCAATGCCCCGGTGCCGTAGCCGACCGTGGTCAGATAGATCGCTCCATTGGGGACGAAGTGTTCCTTGTAGTCCTTTGCGCTCATGCCGCCCTTGCCGATGATCAGCTTGGCGCCGGATTTGGCCATCCATTCGCCGATCCACTTGGTGAAGCGGAACGAGGCCGTGGCCGTCACAGCGCCCAGCCGGAACGTGCCGTCGTCATTGATGGCGGCGGCGGGCGAGCAATGGAAATTGGCCGCACTCTCCGAGGGAAGCTCCATCGGGATGTTGGCCTTGTCTTCCAGCGCGCGCTTGTACACACCCTCGCGCGCGGTGTAGATCAGCCCGTCGAGATAGACGACGTCACCCAGCCGCAATTCCGCCAGCGCCTCCGGCGTCGGCGTGGTGCTCAGGCGGATTTTTCGTGGTTTTGAGGTAGTTCCCATTCCACTGTCTCCCGGCGTTGATAATCGGTGAACCAGTCCGGATCGGTGCGGTATTCCACCCGTCCGTCGGCAAAGACCCGCGCCACCGCGCGGCGTGACGAAAGGCAGAAGGCATGCACAGACATCTGCATGCCGCCGGTATGGCAATAGCCTACCTCGATATTGGCATCGATGACCATCGACTTGCCGACAAACCCCATCGCGCCCATGCCGATGGAATTGCCCAGTTCCTTGAGTTCGAGCTCCAGTTCGGCAATCCGAGGATCGGAATTCCGCGAACCGACGACGCGCAGGCAGGCGGCGCGCTTGCCCAGCACCATGCAGGTATCCTTGCAGCCGCCAAGCCCGATGCCGATGATCGCCGGCTGGCAGGCCAGCCCGCGCTTGCCGAAGGCCACCAGGCAATCGAGATAGAAGCGCTTGATCCCCTGGATGCCGTCGGAGGGAAACAGCATGCGGTAATCGGTCCCGAACAGCCCGCCCTTGTGGACGGTGATCAGGTCGATCCACTCGCCGCCGGGCTCGTAGCCATATTCGATCTCGGGCGCGCCGATGCCGACATTGTTGTCATGGTCGGTGCGCCACAGCGGATGCACCCGGTTGGGCCTCAAGGGCACGCCGTTGGTGGCGTTGGCGGTGGCGCGGCGAAGCGCTGCCTCGAGCGCGATCGGGCCGCCCTCGATCTGCGTCTCGTTGCCCATCTTGACGTACCAGCGCGGCGTGCCGGTGTCGCCGCACATGGCCCGACGGTCTTCTTTTGCCGCCTTGTAGTTCTCCAGCATCGCCTCGAGCACGAAGGACGACAGGTCGCCGTCCTCGACCTTGGCGGCCGCCTGCAGCCCGTCGAGATAATCCTGCGGGATTTCGATCGCGGCCTTGTCCATGAGGATCTCGGCCGTCTTCTGGATGATGTCGATGGGAATCATCAGCTTGCCTCCACCAGGGTTTCGGGTTCGCCGGCGGGCAGGATGGTCTCACCCGGCCGGACGATGGAAAATTGCACCGGTTCGCGGCTGACATCGATCTCGCCGTCCCGCTGCCGGGCAACGGTGAAATAGGAGCTGTCGAGGTCGCCCGTGTCGGGAAAATCCTCGCGGTAATGCGCGCCACGGGAATTCTCCCGCGCCAGCGCCGCCTCGGCGATGACGTCCGAGACATCGCAGAGCGACCGCAGATTGAGCCAGTCATGCCAGGTCAGGTTGAAGGCCAGATTGGACGAGGCCACGCCCGAGACCATCAACTCGTCTGAAATCTCGGCCACCCGGTTGATGCCGCGCTGCATGCCGCGACGCGTGCGGATGACGCCCACATCCTCCCACATCGCTTCCTGCAGCCGGTGGCGCAGGTCCTGGATATTGGCGGGCTTGTGGCCAAGCGGCTGGCAGGCACGGGCGATTTCCGCGTCGAGCACGCTCTGGTCGGGGTCGCGCAGCGCGCCCATCTTGCGGATGTCACTGCCCATGACGTCGCCGGCCACGCCGCCATAGACGGTGGAATTGGCGACGCCGTTGCCGCCGAGCCGGTTGGAGCCATGGGCGCCGCCGGCGTCCTCCCCGGCCACGTAGAGCCCCTCCATCTCGGTGCGGGTGTCGGTGTCCACCACCACGCCGCCCATGAAGTAATGCGCCGTCGGCACCACCTCGACCAGGCCGCCGGCCAGATCGAAGCCGGAATCGGCGCAGCGCTTGACCATGCCGGAGAATTTCTGCCGCACCATCTCGGGGCCGAGATGGCTCATCTTGATGTAGACGCCGCCATTGGTCGTGGTGTTGGATTTCTGCATTTCGGCATAGATGCCGCGCGAGACCACGTCGCGGGTGGCGCGCTCGCCGCGGTCGTCATAATCGAACATGAAGCGGCGCTCGGCGCCATTGAGCAATTGCCCGCCCGCCCCGCGCAGCCCCTCCTCCAGCACCGTGCCGGTCATCTTGGTATGGTCGCCCGCCAGCAGCCCGGTCGGGTGGAACTGCACCATCTCCATGTCGCGCAGCGGCAGGCCGGCGCGCAGCGCCATGGCCAGGCCGTCCATGGTCTTGTCGCCCGAGGGCGTATGATACTTGTACATGGTCGGACCGCCGCCGGTGGCCATCAGCACGGTCTTGGCGCGCACGAAGCGGAATTTGCCGGTTCGCATGTCGATCATCAGCACCCCAGACAGCGCCGTCCCGTCTTTCGTCGGGACAAGGCCGATGGCGCGGTGTTCCTGCAGCTTTTCGACCGGGCGCGAGAGCACCTGCTCCATCAGCCGGTTGATGATCTCGATGCCGGTCAGGTCGCCCTTGTGCACGGTGCGGTCGGCGGTCTGGCCGGCAAAGGCCTTGTGGTGCAGCGTGCCGTCGGCATTGCGATCGAAGAAGCAGCCGATCTCGTTCTCGAGTTCGCGGACCCGGACAACTGCCTGCTCGCAGAGCTTCCAGGCCATGTCCTGGTTGGGCAGCCATTTGCCGCCATTGATGGTGTCCATGAAATGCCGCTCGACGGTATCGCCGTGGCCCAGCGCCACATTGTAACCGCCCTGCACCATGCGGGTGCAGCCGCATTTGCCGATCAGACCCTTGACCGCAATCGTCACCTTCGTGCCCGAAGGCGCGGTCTGCAGCGCGTGCAGCGCTGCGAACATGCCGGCGCCGCCGCTGCCCAGGATCAGGATATCGGTGTCGTGACGGTCGATTGCGATCTTGCTCATGCTCATACCGCCTGCAGGAAAAAGGTGCCCGCCACCAGGAAGGCGGCGGCGACCGCGGATGCGGCCATGGTCTTGTGCCGCGGCGACCAGGGCAGGAACTCCAGCGCCAGAAGCCTCAACCCGCCAAAGACATGCACCGCCAGCAGGAAGACCAGGCCGAACTCGGCGACCTTGACCAGGGGATTGTCGGCAAAGCGCAGAAATCCGTCGAGACGTTCGGGCTGGTTGAGCGCGAAAGCCAGCACATAAAAATGCACGGGCAGGAACAGCGCCAGGCCAAGTCCGGAAAGCCGGTGCAACAGGTAGGCCACCCAGAGCGGGTGTGAACGGTGCGGCCGGATCATAACGTCACCGCGAACACGGCGCGCAGACCCATGGCAAGCAACAGCAGGCCTGTCAGCCACATGAAGATCTCCAGTCCGCGGCCCTTGAGGCCCAGTGCCTCGTGGACGATGACGCGCAGCCCGATCGACGCATGCAGCGACACGGCGATCACGAACAGGCCGTAATAGGCGAACCAGACGACGCTGCCCTTGGTCCGGCCCAGGATCTCGGCGGCGCTCAGCCCGCCCTGCACCGCGTAGATCATCACCGCAATGTGGCCCAGCGTCAGCGGGATCATCACCATCGCACTGAGCCGTTGCGCCATGTAGAGCCTGAGACCGAGCATGCTATCGTGCGCCCTTGAAGAAATTCGAGACGGTTGCCCGCTTGAGGCCGGCGATCGCCTTCATCGGGTTGAGCCCGTTGGGGCAATGCAACGTGCAACTGCCCTGGCTGTGACAATTGTGGCAGCCGCCCTTGCCCGACACGGCATCGAGAATGACGTTGGGATCGGCATCTTTGGGATCGAGATAGAGCGTCCACGCCCGCTGCAGTGCCGCAGGTCCGAGAAAATCGACATTGTTAGAGACCGTGTCGCAGGCTGCATAGCAGACAGAGCAGTTGATGCATTCGATGCCGGTGTCGGTCTCGACGCGGTCAGGGGTTTTCGGATCGAGGATCTCGATTGGTTCGTTGCGTGACTTTGTCGGGTGATGCACGCCACCAGCCGCCACCCATTTATCGAAGAACGGATCCATGTCGGCGGCCAGATCCTTGATCACCGGCAGGTTGCGCAAGGGCGCAATCGTGATGGCGTTGCTGTTCAGCACCTTCTTCACATGGGTGCGGCAGGTCCAGCGCGGCACGCCATTGACCATCATGGCGCAGGAGCCGCACATGCCCACCCGGCAGGCGTATCGATAGGACAGCGTCGGATCGGCATATTGCTGGATCCAGGCAACCACGTCGAGAATGGTCTGGCTGTCCTGGGCAGGAACCTTGAAATGTTCGAACTCGCCGCCGGCTGCGTCGCCGCGCCAGACCGATACGTCCATTTCCTGCATGCTTGCCGCCAAAACCGCCTCGATACCTCTGGATGGTCAAGCGGCCGTTATAGCTGTGAGTGTTTCTAACAAAAAGGAATAATTGCTAACTCTTTATGTAACTTATGCTTTACAAAAAATCGCTTTTCAAGACTTCATATATGGCTAGTGTCGGCGACAATTGTCAGCCAAAACCAGAGAAGGCCCTCGAGATGATCACGCTTTTCTACGCCAAGGGCACCGCTGCGCTGGCCCCCCACATCCTGCTCGAAGACGCAGGCGCGGCGTATGAAACCCGGCTCGTGGATTTCTCCGCCGCCGAGCAGCAGTCCCCCGACTATCTGGCCGTAAATCCGAAAGGCCGCGTTCCGGCGCTGGTCACCGAACAGGGCACGCTCACCGAGACGCCCGCGATCCTGGCCTATATCGCGCAGATCTTACCGGACGCCAATCTGGCGCCAGCCGATCCGTTCGGCTTTGCCGAGGCGCAGGCCTTCAATCTCTATCTCGCAGCCACGGTTCATGTGAACCACGCCCACAAGCAGCGCGGCAGCCGCTGGACCGATGATGCAGCCGCTCAGGAGAAGATGCGCGAAAAGGTAACGGCCAACATGAGCGAATGCGCCCGCATCATCGAACAACATTATCTCAAGGGCCCCTGGGTGATGGGCGAGAGCTATTCGATGTGCGATGCCTATCTCTTTGTCATCACGCGCTGGATGAAGGTCGACGGCGTCAATCTTGATGATTTCCCTGCCCTCACCACCCATTTCAACGCCATGCAGGATCGTCCCACCGTTCAGAAGGTCATGCAGATGCACATGTAGAGCTTGCACTGGCCAGGATGGGAGATAGCCCTAGGAGCGCTGGCTTGGCGTGGGCTACGGTAACATCACCTGACGTGATCTGTCAGAAGGAACGACCGCCGCGCCAACACTGAAAATGGAAGTCACAAGGCCACGTCCATCACGATTGGCGCGATGAAAAAACAGGCTCTCTGCCCATGCGGCAGACATTAGATGCCGTGGCGCGCGGCCTTATGGCGTCGCGGCGCGGCCAACACTGCGCCGCGGCGCCATCGTGCTTGACCAGATGGTGGATTCACGCGACCTTTGTCTTTGAAGGCACTCCGTTCGGAAATGCCTGCCGCGGCTTTGCGCGCCTTCGAGGCGCCGCAGTTTCGCGGGGTTGTCGAAATCAAGCAGGCCATCAATCCCAGGAGTGATCATGATCCGAACCATCTGCGCCACAGCCGCCGCCGTTCTCGCCCTTGCCGCCCCGGCAGCCGCCCAGACCGACATGCCTTTCGCGCTGGACTGGAAATTCGAGGGGCCGGCGGCGCCCTATTTCGTGGCCATCGACAACGGCCATTTCGAAGCCGAGGGCCTGACTGTCGAAGTGTCCGAAGGAGCCGGCTCGCTGGACGCGATCCCGAAGGTGGCCACCGGCGCCTTCCCCATCGGTTTCGCCGACATCAACAGCCTGATGAAATTCCTTGATCAGAACCCGGGCGCGCCGGTGACCGCCGTGATGATGGTCTATGACAAGCCGCCATTCTCCGTCGTCGGCCGCAAGTCGCTCGGCATCGAGACCCCTGCGGACCTCGAAGGCAAGGTTCTGGGCGCGCCGCCGCCGGATGGCGCATGGGCGCAGTTCCCGATCTTTGCCGCCGAGAACGGACTAGACATGGCGGCGATCACGGTGGAACCGGTGGGCTTTCCGACCCGCGAACCGATGCTGGCCGAGGGCAAGGTCGCTTCCGTCACCGGCTTCTCCTTCTCCTCGACGCTGAACCTGATCCGTCTGGGCGTGCCGGAGGACGACATCACCATCCTTCTGATGGCCGATCATGGCGTGGCGCTCTACGGCAACGCGGTGATCGTCAACACCGATTTTGCCGAGGCCAACCCCGAGGCCGTGACCGGCTTCATCCGCGCCATCGCCAAGGGCTGGAAGGATTCGATTGCCGATCCCGACATGGCCATGGAAGCGCTGATCAAGCGCAATCCTGCCGCCGATGCAGCCCTTGAAAAGCGCCGCTTTGAAATGGCCGTCGAGGCGAATGTTCTGACCGACTGGGTCAAGGCCAATGGCATGGGCGGCATTGACGAGGCTCGCATGACAACGGCAATCGAGCAGACGAAGTCGGTTTATGAGTTCGTCAACGCCCCGGATGCGGCGCTGTATTTCACGTCGGAGTATCTTCCGACCGATGGCAGCCTGACGCTGGAGTGATCCGACAGACCGACATCCGGCGCCCCCTAGAAAGGGGGCGCCTTTTCTTTGGCACCTGCTCGAAGGCTGAATGACCGCATGACCAACCTGATCGAGATCAAGGGGGTAACCCACGCCTACCGCACCAAGGCGGGCCCCTTGCCCGTGCTGGACAATCTGGATGTTTCCGTCCCAGAGGGCGAATTCTGTGCCGTCGTCGGGCCGTCCGGCTGCGGCAAGTCCACCCTGACGCGTCTGGTGGCGGGGCTGATGAAGCCCGACCAGGGCGAAGTCTGGCTGCATGGCGAACGGGTCACGTCGCCGCGCAAGACGGTGGGCATGGCGTTTCAGAACCCTGTACTGCTGGAATGGCGCACGATCATCGACAACGTGATCCTGCCGCTCGAGATCGTCGCCCCCCGGATGCCGCAGCGCGACCGCGAGGACCGGGCGATGCATCTGCTGGAGATGGTGGGCCTCAAGGGGTTCGAGCGCAAACGTCCCTCTGAGTTGTCCGGCGGCATGCGGCAGCGCGCGTCTCTGTGCCGCTCCATCGTGCACAAGCCCGATGTGCTGATCATGGACGAGCCTTTTGGCGCGCTTGATGCCTTCACCCGCGAGGATCTGTGGCAGACCATGCGCGATCTGCGCGCGGCCGAACCCTTTACCTGCGTGCTGATCACCCATGATCTGCGCGAATCCGTCTTTCTGGGCGACCAGGTGATCGTGCTGTCAGGCCGCCCTGCCCGCGCCCAGCATGTGCTGAATGTCGATCTTCCGGCCGACCGCACGATCGAAAGCCTCTATACCCAGAGGGCAACGGAGATGCTGCACCTGCTGCGCGACCAGATCCGCATTGCGCAGGGCCGTGACGGAGTCCAGCACTGATGGAGACCTTCAAGAAGATTGCCGTCCCCAGCCTTGCGATCCTCGCCTTCCTGGCATTCTGGGAATTCATCGTCTGGATCAACGACTGGCCGAACTACAAGATGGCTTCGCCCTCGGACCTGCCGCCAGCCTTTTCGCGCTACAGTCACCTGTTCATCGAGATGGGCTGGCAGACGCTGTGGCGGACGGTCGCCGGACTGGGACTTGCCGTGATCGTCGGCACGCTGCTGGGCATGGCAATGGGCTTTTCCAGGATCGCCCGCGATGCGCTTTATCCGCTGCTGGTCGGCTTCAACGCCATCCCAAAGGCAACACTGGTGCCGGTGATCGCGCTGATCTTCATCGGCCAGCATGATTTCAACACCGTGCTGATGGCCTTCCTGATCTCGTTCTTTCCGATCGCGGTGTCAGTGGGCATCGGCCTGTCGACGCTGGAGCCCGAATACCGCGATATCCTGCGCAGCCTCGGCGCGTCGAAGATCACCATCTTCCGCAAGATCGCGCTGCCCAAGACCCTGCCCGAGTTCTTCGGCGCGCTGAAGGTCTCGGTGACGCTCGCCTTCATCGGCACAAACCTGGTCGAGATTGTCTCGCCCCATGGCCGGGGCCTTGGTGCCCTGTTCAAGTCAGGCGAAACCAATGGCGATTATCCGCTGATGTTTGCGGTTCTGATCGCGCTCGCAGTGCTGGGGATCGTGCTCTATTACGCCGTTGTGGCGCTGGAGCGGATCTTCGCCGGTTGGGCCGAGCGACCGCAGGGCTGACTTCGCCTTCCACCTGAACTGCGCGGCGCGGCTTAAAGCCGTCATGGCAGCCATTGGCTCCGCGACAAGTCAGCGCCAGTTCGCCTGTGCACGCGACCGGGAGCCCGGCCCGTGCCCCACGTCTCCCCTTCCCAGACGCCGTGTTAAGAAAATATCCAGCGTTTGGCGGTTAAGTATAGTCGGCAGAAAGGTTTGCGTTTCGTTCAGGAGATGCGTTTCCTATTGGTCATGGCGATATGGGAGCCGATCATGAACTGGAATGTCGTACAAAGGTTTGCGAAAGCTGCTTCACGTTACCCGGACAGCCCGGCGATTGTCGTCGGACAAACCGAACTGACCTACAGCGATCTCAGGCAGTTGGTACGAGGCGTCGCAGCGCAGCTCAGGCCCGCCTTGCGCCAGGGCCGCGTCGGGGTGCTGGGATCGCGCAGCATCGAGGCCTGCGTGGCGTTCCTCGGGACCGCATGGGCCGGCGGCACCTATGTACCGCTTGGCCTCAACCATCCCGATCAGCGGCTGATCGCCCTGTTCGAACTCCTCGAACTGGATGCGCTGATCGTCGATCGCGCAGGATTCAAGCGCCTTTCACCCGAAGTGCGGCAGGCCGCACCGTCTCTTGTGCTTGTGCCCGGCGACGAACCCGGCACCTTTGCGGCGCTCGACAAAACACCGCCGGTGGCGGGCGCGGGGCTGACCGAGCACCCCGCTGAAGTCGGGCCCGACCATCTCGCCTACATCATCTTCACTTCGGGCACGACCGGCATGCCAAAGGGCGTCATGGTCAATTCTCGATCCATCGGGCTTTATCTCGACGCCATTCAGCCCTGGTACGGGCTGGGGCCGGACGACCGCGCAGCTGAAACCTGCGAGACCAATTTCGATCTTTCTATCCACAACATGCTCACGGCATGGTCGGCAGGCGCAGCGCTTCATATCATGCGGCCGCTCGACATGGTTGCCCCGGCGCGCTTCATCCGCGCCCACCAGATCACCACCTGGCTCTCGGTGCCCTCGATCGTCGCGCTGATGCGCCAGGCTGGCGGCCTGACCGCGGGCAGCCTCCCCTCGCTGCGCTTGACCTGGTTCTGCGGCGAGCCGCTGTCAGTGCAGGCGGTGCGCGACTGGCAGGCGGCTGCTCCCAACAGCATCATCGAGAATTTCTATGGACCCACCGAGATCACCGTCGCGGTGCTGCGCCAGCGCTGGGACGGACATGGTCCCATCACCGGCGAACGCGGGATCGTCGCCATCGGGGCGCCGATTGCCGGCGTCGAGGCCATCATCATGGATTCCGCCGGGCAGCCGGTCCCCGATGGCATTCCGGGCGAGATCGTGCTCGTGGCAGAGCAATGCTCCCAGGGCTATTTCAAGCTGCCGGAGCTGACGGCGGACAGATTCCGAACCTTCGACGGCAAGCCCGGCTACATGACCGGCGACCGCGGCTACAGGGATCAGGCCGGGATCTTTCACCATCTCGGGCGGCTCGACAACCAGATCAAGTTCAAGGGCCACCGCATCGAGCTCGAAGAAATCGACGCGCGCCTGCGCGAGGCGGCGGAGGCCGAACTCGTGGGCACGGTGACCTGGCCGGTGACCGGCGACGTGGTCGCGGGTCTCGCCGCATTCTATTCCTCCCCCACGCTGGAACCCGACCAGGTCAGAGCCAGGCTGAGGCAGCTCTTGCCTGCCTACATGGTGCCGGAGCATCTCGAGAACCTTGCCCAGATGCCGCTCAGCAGCAACGGCAAGGTGGATCGCAAGGCGCTTGTCACGATGCTGGATGACCGCGAGCAGGCGAGAGCAGCGAGCTGATGACTATACAGACCACAGCACTTCCCGGCGTCCGCCAGGCCTCCCGGTTCAACCCGATTGAATGGCGGCGCTGGTGGCTGGCGATCGACCGCAATGAGGCGGCCATTGCCTGGGCCCATACCCTTCCCGGCCAGGCAGCGCTGCATGTCGGGCTGCTGGTGGCGCTGTCGTTCATACCGATTCTCAGAACCAGCCATGTCGCCCTGATGGCGATCGCGCTGGGGCTGTGCTGGGCCCTGCCGCAACGTCGGATGCTGGTCCTCACGGTGACGGGCCTTGTCTATTTCCTTCTCAGGCCCTTCAAGATGGGGCCGCACTACGAGTATTTCGAACAGATCGCCGTGCCGCTGCTGCCGATGTTGCCGGCGGCCCTGATCTCGGTGCCATTCGGACTGCTGTTTCTTGGCTTCACCATCGCCATGCTGCGCAACCAGGATCTCAAGATCCTGGTTTTCGCGGCCGACCGCCCGCTGTTGTTCATGTTCCTGGTGGGCGCTGGCCTTGCCGCGGCAACCCTTGTCCTGCCACATGAGCACGCGCTCTTCGCGCCGGCGTGGATCGGCCTGGCCTTTCTGACGTCGAGCTTCTTCTTCGTGGGTTACGTGCTGCTCGACAACCGCTCCAAGACCCGGCTGCCGCTTTATGCACAAATGGGGTTCGTAAGGCCGTTCTGGGCCGGCTTCGCCGCACCGATGAAGGGACCGGCCTTCATTTTCAAGGCCGAGGCCAGGTCGGATGCGGATCTCGCCGTCTCGCGGCTCAAGGGCGTCAAGCTCGCGGCCTGGGCGCTGATCCTTTTCCTGACCTGGGAATGGGGCTTCAACCGCCTGATCCACGACATCTGGGCATTCCCGCGCCTCGACGATCTGATCGTGGCCTCCGCTGCGGGCGATCCGGCCTCGCTGGGCGTGCGCTGGGGCGCTGTGGCGGTCGACTTCATGGCCATGGTCATCTACATGGGCGCGGCCATCCACGCCGTCGTCGCGGTCGTCCGCGTCTCGGGCTTCTGCATTCCGCGCGGTATGGTTAGCCCGCTCGGCTCGCGCACCATCGCCGAGTTCTGGGGCCGTTACCTGTTCTATTTCAAGGAAATGCTGGTCGATTTCTTTTTCTACCCGACCTTCCGCCGCTATTTCAAGAACCACCCCCGGCTGCGCATGGCGTTCGCCACCTTCGCCGCCGCCTTTGTCGGCAACGTGCTGTTTGACTTCATGCACGCCATGCCGTCCGTGGCCTTCGAGGGCAGCGAGCGTTTTCTGCAGGGGCTTGCGAGCTACTGCGTCTATGCCGGCGTTCTGACCGCAGGCATCATCTGGTCGCAGCTCGCGCAATCGGCGCCGAAGCCGGCTGATGGTTTCATGCGTTACAATATCCTGCCCCGAGCCCAGGTCATCCTGTTTTTCGCCCTGCTCCAGGTGATCGACGATTCCAGCGCAAAGGTGCTGATCGGCGACCGGGTGAGCTATCTTACGGGACTTTTCGGAGTGAACCTATGACCAATCCCAAACTCGCCACCCTGCGCCGATCCATCAGCGACATGCTGGCAAGGCGCGGGCAGCCGGCGGAGTTCGCCGACGAGGACTCGCTGTTCGACAGCGGCCTTCTGGATTCGGCTTCCGCAGTCAACATCCTGCTGGAACTCGAATCGACCTTCGGCATCGACCTGGGCGATCCCGACTTCGACATTTCCCAGATCGACAGCTTCGCCGAAATCACCCAGCTCGCCGAAAGCCGCAGCTGAGCCCATCATGCCTCAGGAGGCGAAGCCGATGCCCAGGCGGTCGAGCGTTCTGAGCATCAGCGAGCGGTGCCCGGTCTCATCTTCGCGCGCCAGATCCCGCTGCGCCCAGCGCACCGCCAGATAGCGAAAGGGTTCGGGTGGAAACGGCACCGGCCACGAACGTGACATGGCAAGCGAGGTGCGTTCGGTGTCGCGCCCGTCGAGAAGGTCGAGCATGGTCAGCGCGCCGAAGCGGCTGGCCGAAACCCCCTGCCCGGTAAAGCCCAGCGCATAGGCGAGCCGCCCACCAAAGGCGGTGCCTGCAAAGAATGTCGTGCGCGCCGAGGTGTCGATGACGCCGCCCCAGGCATGGCTGAACCTGACACCTGCAAGCGTTGGAAAGGCGCGGTCGAAATTCTCCATCAGCCGCTCGAAGCTCTCGGCCCGCTGCAGCCGCGCATCTCCCCGCTCACCGCCGAAATGATAGATCGCGTCATAGCCCGCCCAGAGAATCCGGTTGTCGGCGGTCTTGCGGGAATAGTGAAACTGGTTGCCGCTGTCGGCGATGCCGTAGCGCCCCACCCAGCCGATGGCTTCGAGCTGGGAGTCGCTGAGCGGTTGCGTGACCAGGGAATAATCGTAGATGGGGATGATCGCCATTCTCAGCCGCCTGAGCAGCGGCACCGCTGCATTTGTGGCGAGCGCGACGCGGCGGGCGCGCAGATGCGCGCCGGGTGTCCGGATGCCGATGTCATCGCGCCCGGCCTTCAGGCCTGTGGCGGGCGTGTGCTCATGGATTTCGATCCCACGCTCAAGACAGGCGCGGCGCAGACCGGCGACCAGCCTGGACGGGTTGACCAGCGCGTAGTTCGGATCCCAAAGCCCGGCCTGATAGGCCGGCGTGTTGAACAGGGCATCAAGCGCCGCCCCTTCGAGATAGGTGCTCTTGCGGCCGAATTTCGCCAGGCCCGCCTGCATGGCTTTCAGCCCCTCGGCCTGCCACGGCGTTGCCGCCACGTTGAGCTTGCCGCTGTACTCGAATTCCGCGTCGATGCCGTGGCGCTCGAGATCCTCTTCCAGATGGTTGAGGTTCTCGATTCCGAGTCGCACCAGGGTGTCCGCCTCGCGCGGCCAGCGCGCCATGGCGTTCGAGATCCCGTGGGAAATGCTCGGCGCGCAGAATCCGCCATTTCGTCCGCTCGCAGCCCCGCCGCAGCGTTTCGCTTCAAGCACCACGATGCGTTGATCGGGAGAACGTTCGCGGGCCTTGAGCGCGCACCACAATCCGGTGAAGCCGCCGCCGATGATGGCAAGGTCGCACGCGCCATCCTGCCCCAGGGCAGGCATGGCAGGTTCCTCGAGATCCGCACTCCACCACACCGGGTCGGTGGAGGCGCCCGCAAGCCTGTCGGTGAGCGTCACGGCGTGGTCTCCGGGTCGAGATACCAGCCCCAGCTCTCTGCGTGGTCGAACCGGGTGATCTGCTTGGTCTCGAGATAGGAATCATAGCCCGCCTGCCCCAGTTCCCGGCCAATGCCGGAGCTCTTGAACCCGCCCCAGGGCGCCTGGGTGAAGGTCGGCTGCGAGCAGTTGATCCAGATGATGCCGGCACGCAGTTTCCGCGCCACCCGGTCGCAGCGCGCCAGATCATCCGACATCACCGCGGCTGCAAGCCCGTAGGGACTGTCATTGGCGAGCGCGATCGCCTCGGCCTCCGTGTCGAACGGGTTGACGCAAACCACGGGGCCGAAGATTTCCTCGCGCCAGATCTCTGCGTCGAGCGGCACGTCCGCATAGACCGTCGGCGCGATGTAATAGCCCGTATCAAACCCCTCCGGCCGGCCGCCGCCTGTCACAAGCCGCACGCTGCTGGACCGGGCGCGATTCAGAAAGCCCAGGATCTTTTCGTACTGGCTCCTGGCGACGATCGGCCCGAGCTTGATTCCGGGCCGGTGGCCCGCGCCGATGGTGATGGCCTCGGCCGCCTGCTTCAGCCGTTCAACCAGGCGCGGATAGAGGCTGCGCTCGACCAGAATGCGCGATGTGGCCGAACAGACCTCGCCCTTGTTCCAGAAGATGCCGAACAGGATCCACTCGACAGCCTTTTCCAGGTCGCAGTCGGCGAAGATGATGAAGGGAGACTTGCCGCCAAGCTCCAGCGATACGGTACGAATGCCCGCAGACGCCGCCTGCATCACCTTGCGGCCCGTCGGCACCGAGCCGGTGAAGGCAATCTTGTCGACAAGCGGGTGGTCGGTGAGCGGGGCTCCGGCCTCGGGGCCCGTCCCGGTGACAAGATTGAACACGCCCGCAGGCACGCCCGCGGCATCAATCACGCGCGCCAGTTCGACGCAGGACATCGAGCAGAGTTCGGAGGGCTTGAGCACGATGGTGCATCCGGCCGCCAGCGCCGGGGCCACCTTCCACACCGCCATCAGCATCGGGAAGTTCCATGGTGTGATCGCGCCCACCACGCCTACAGGTTCCCGGCGGATCCGGCTTTCGAAGCGTTCGTCGCCGACATCGACCTGGGTGTCGCCCGCTGCTTCCGCCGCTTCGGCCAGACCGGCGTAGAAGTCGAAGCAGAAGGCGGCGTCCTCGATGTCCCATTTCGCCTCCGGCAGCGGCTTGCCGTTGTCGCGGGTCTCGAGTGCTGCGATCTCGTCCACGCGATCGCGAATGCCCTTTGCGATCCTGCGCAGGGCAGCGGCCCGGTCTGCGGCTGGAAGATCGGACCAGACGCCCGCATCGAAGGCCTTGCGCGCGGCGCGGACGGCGCGATCGATGTCCTCGGCCTGCCCTGCCGCCACCTGGGCGAAGACTTGTTCCGTAGCCGGATCAATCGCTGGAAAATATCCCGCCGCCGCCGGGGCAGCAAAGGAACCGTCGATGTAAAGCTCGGTGTTCATGAAGAATGCCTCCTGTCGCGCTGTCTCTCAAACGTGCTTGCGGCCGCCGGCTTCCAGAAACCACTCGTCCGGATAGGGGTACCACCAGTCATGGCGCACCGGCTTGTGATCCATGATCACCATCTTGGAGCGGCGGAACGCATCGAGCCCCTGGCGGCCCAGTTCGCGGCCGATGCCCGACGATTTCCAGCCACCGAAGGGCAGCGCATCATTGTCGATCATCGGGTTGTTGACCCAGACCATCCCTGCCTCGAGACGCTCGGCCGCCTCGTGCGCCTCTTCGAGGTCGGTGGTGAAGATCGACGCGCCGAGCCCGAACGGGCTGTCATTGGCCATCGCAATCGCCGTGTCGAAATCCGGCACCCGGATGATGGAGGCGACCGGCCCGAAGACCTCCGTGTTGAGGATATCCATATCGGGCGTGCAGCCAGTTAGGATTGTGGGTTCATGAAACCAGCCAATATCGAGCCCTTTCGGCCGCCCGCCCCCACATTCGACCCTTGCTCCCCTGGCAACCGCATCCGCCACCAGCCGCTCGACCTTGTCGCGCGCCGCCTGACTGACAAGCGGTCCGATCTCTGACTTGTCCAGGCCGTTGCCAATGCGCAGGCGTTTGGTTTCGGCGACGAAAGCCGCGACAAACTCATCATGGATGCTGTCAACCACATAGAGCCGCTCGGTGGAGGTGCAGACCTGGCCGGACATGTGGAACGCGCCGGTCACGGCGCCCGCCGCGGCAATGGCTATCGGCGCGTGACCGGTGATGATCATCGGGTCGGATCCGCCCGCCTCGATCACCGCCGGCTTCATCCTGCGCGCCGCCGCCGCCGCCACGTTCTGCCCGGCGCCCACGGAGCCGGTAAACGCAATGGCTTGGGTCATGTTGCTGTCAACCAGCGCTGAACCCACGGCCGATCCGCCAGGCAGGCAGGCGACAAGCCCCGCGGGCAGGACATCGAACACCTTCATGAATTCGAGCGTCGACAGCGTCGTGGCCTCGGCCGGCTTGATGACACAGCCATTGCCTGCAGCAAGCGACGCCGCCACCGTCCAGCACATCAGAAGGATCGGGAAGTTGAAGGGCATGATGTGGGCCGAGACGCCATAGGGCTCGTAGCGCGCATATTGCAGCGAGCCGGCCTGCGTGGTGCCCGCCACCTTGCCCGCCTCGTCACGCGCCATTTCCGCGTAGTAGCGGAAGATCGAGGCGCAATTGGCCACCTCGCCGATGGCTTCCGGATAGGGCTTGCCCATTTCCCGCGACATCAGGATGGCGCATTCCGTCATGTCGTTGGCTTCGATCCGGTTCGCCAGCCGGTGCAGGATCTGCGCCCGCGACTTGGCGTCGAGCTTCTTCCAGTCCGCTTGCGCCCCATTGACCCGGGCGAGAACGGATTCGATCTCGTCTGCCGTCACGTTGCCACGCACGCCAACCTGCTCGAGCGTCGCAGGATCGATCACCGGTTGCGTCGGCCCGCTCGACGGGTGGAACTCCGGCGTGAGGAAATAGAGCGGCGTATCAGACATGAATCATTCCTTTGCGTTCATCCGCTGGCTGGCCGAGCGCGGCGCCCCGGGCCGCCCAGCCGGGCAGGCTTGCGGTCAGAAAATACTTGATATCGGTGAGGCCTGCTTTGGTGAGGGCGGCCTCGAGCTGCCGCAGGACCCGGGGCAGGAACGCGAGGTAGGCGGACTTGCCATCGCGCCGGGCAAGCCGCACGAAGACGCCGGCGATCCTGGCATGACGCTGCGCGCCGAGCAGATGGTACCGCCGGCGAATGGCCGCTTCGCCCCCCAGCCGCGCCGGCGCACCCTCGATGTAGCGGCCCAGCAGGACATCTTCGAGACCCGGCGCCAGATCCCGCCGCGCATCCTGCAGCAGCGAGACGAGATCATATTCGCACGGGCCCAGAATGCCGTCCTGGAAATCCAGCAGCCCGCACCGCGCCACGCCGGTGCGTCCAGGCAGATACATCAGGTTGTCGACATGAAAATCCCGCAGCACGAGGGTTTCGGGGGCGTCCGTCAGCACATCGAGCGCATCGCTCCACAGCGCGCGGAAGGCGGCGACGAAGCCGCCCCGGTCCAGCGACGGACATACTTCTGGCGCGAACCACTCCGAAAAGATATCGAGTTCGGCGAGACAGGTTTCCCGGTCAAACCGCCCGCAGGCCACGCGCGCGCCCTGCGGATCATGGTGCAGATGCGAGAGCGCATCGACGGCCAGCATATAGAGAACTTCCTCGCTCACGCCCTCAGCCAGGCATTTCGCATAGGTGTCCGAGCCGAAATCCTCCACCAGTCCGAGCCCGGTCGACGGATCGGCGCCATGCACCCGCGGCGCGGACAGGCCGAGGCTCAAGAGATGGCGCGACAGCCGCACATAGGCTGAAAAGCCCGCCAGGTCCTCGCGGTCCTCCATCAGCAGAAGCCCCCTTTCGGGCAGGCGGAAGTAGCGCCGCGCCGACGCGTCCCCGGCGAGCGGCTCCAGCCGGGCATTGGCCAGCCCGTGCCGGGCCAGAAAGGCCGAAACGGGCGGCGCGATGTTGAGCGCGCGTCTGGCTGCGGATGTCATCGGATCATGTAGACCTTCTTGACGGTCTCGTGGACGGTGCAGATGCCCATCCAGTCCTTGGGAAAGAACGCCGCCGTATCAGGCGTGATCTCGATCACCTCGCCGCTGTCGTGCACATAGGTGCAGCGGCCTTCGAGGAAATGGCAGAACTCGTCGCTGGTGACATGGCAGCGCCATTTGCCGGGCGTGCAGATCCAAAGCCCGCATTCGGACTGTCCGCCCGGACCCTTGTACAGAACCTTGCCCGAGGTGCGGCTCTCGCCCTCGATCATGGTGGGAATCACGCCCCAGTCGACCGTGTCGGTCACGTCGAGCGGCTTGTGCATCACGGGTGTGGTGGTGGTCATCGGATGGTCCAGTTCATGTCAGCATGTAGATGTTGCGGATGGTTTCGGTGATGTCGGCCTCGCCTTCCCAGCCGGCGGCAAACAGCACGCAGGTGCCGGGTGTGACCTCGATCTCCTCGCCGGTTCCGTCGCGCCGGTAGGTGGCGCGGCCGGAAACGAAATGACAGAACTCGTCGCGCGGAACCGACAGCCGCCAGCGCCCTGGGGTGCAGACCCAGATCCCGGTCTCGGGCGAGTTGTTGGGACCCTTGAACAACAGCCGGCCGGTGGAATGGGACTGGCCGTCGATCATGTCCGGCTGCCCTCCCCAGTCCACGAGATCGTCATAGGTCGAGGCCGCGTGAATATGGGGGGCGGTGGAGGACAGGTCCGTCATGCCCCCGTCTCCGCCAGCGCGACGAGCAGCTTTGCCGCCTTTTCCTGGCCGTTCTGCGATTGCATGTGGGCCGAAGTCGCCTTCAGCCGCACGGCCATGGCCTCGTCGGTGAGGCACGCCTCGATCTTGGCGATCAGCTCCTCGTCACTCCACTCGTACCGGTCGGAGCGGAAGCCGTGCCCGGTTTCCTGAACCCGCATCGCATTGTCATGACCATCCCAGACATAGGACATGATGATCGCCGGTTTGCCGAAATAAAGGCACTCGGTGAAGGAGTTGTTGCCGCCATGGTGAATCACGGCGTCGACCTGGGGGATTACGGAGGGCTGCGGAAACCAGCCGTCGATGATCACATTGCCCGGGATATCGCTGTACTCGCCTTTGTAGTCGCCGACATTGACCAGAGCCCGGTAGCGGGTCTTGCCGAGCAGCGTGATCAACCGCTTCAAGAGATCGGTGTCGCCGGCTCCGAGCGACCCGAACGAGACATAGAGAAGCGGACCGTCATTGTTCTTGTCAAAAGTCGGCACCTCGTAGGGCTTGTCCTGCCGCACGCAGCCTTCGAGATACTGGAACCGTGCCGGATCGAGCGGCTTGGCCCGCCTGTAGGTCACGGGCTCCGGATAGAGCAGCAGATTGAGGTAGGGCGAGGCCTCGAAGAAATCGCCCAGTTCATAGGGCTCCTCGCCGGTCGACTTGAGGAATTCATTGAAGTCATCATGGATCGGCTTGATCACCTCCTTGAATTTCGCGCGGAAGGCGGCGTGGCCTTCTGTGTCGCTTTCCGACATGCCGGACAGATGAGGCGGAATCGCCTCGTCCTCGATCTCGTTTTCAGAGCAGGAGATGATCCGCACCCAGGGGGCGCCGTGCTGCTTGATCGCGGGGAACAGGATGACATTGTCGACCGAGATCACGTCGGGCTTGATACTCGCCAGAATGCCCGGAAGGTCCTTCTCGGCCCATTTGGCACTGTCGACGATCGCCTCCCAGCACTCCTTGACGTAGTTGTCGAGCTGATCGATCGGCGCCTTTCGGAAATTGGGAATATGGCTGTTGATGAAGTCTTCCCAGAACTTCGCCATTTTCTCGGCGGGCATCGGTTCGGACAGGTTTACCGGATGCGCTTCAAACCCATAGCCCTTGTAAACGTCGACGAAACCCGGATCCGACAGGAACACGGCCTTGTGGCCCATGCGCTCGACGGCTTGCGCGATGCCCACGGAATTGAGCGCCGGCCCGTAGGCCGCTTCGGGGAAAAAAGCGAAAATCTTCTGTGCCATGTTCCATCCTCTCTGCTTTTTCGTTTTGGTCAGGGACCTTGTCATGCGACCCGGCGTCAGCCGGCAAAGACCCGCGTATCGCGGGCCGACCAGCCTGCCGTGATCGTGTCGCCGATCGACAGCGCGTGCCCCTCGGCCGCGTCCGCCGTCAGCCGCAGCATCACCGGATGCGGCGAGAGCGGCGTGTCGAGATGCACCTGCAGGTCGAGCCCGTGATAGGCCATCGCCCGAACGGTGCCGGTCAGGCGGTTTTCCGTCGCGCCTGCACCCAGATGCAGCCGCTCCGGACGCACCGCGGCGAGCACCTCGTCGCCCGGATTGGTGGCGTCGGGAACCACTGCCTTGAAGGTGGTGCCGTCGGACGCGGTGAACGCGCCATCCACAAGACGGGCCGGAAAGAAATTCATCACGCCGATGAAATCGGCGGCGAAGCGCGTCTCAGGATATTCGTAGATCTCGAGCGGCGTGCCGTGCTGCAGCAGCTTGCCATCCTTCAGGATGGCGATGCGGTCGGCCATCACCAGCGCTTCTTCCTGGTCATGGGTGACGACGATGAAGGTGATGCCGAACTGGTCCTGGATTCGCTTGAGCTCCAGTTGCATCTCGCCGCGCAGCTTCTTGTCGAGCGCACCCAGCGGCTCGTCGAGCAGCAACAGCCGCGGCCGCTTGGCGAGCGAGCGCGCCAGTGCCACCCGCTGGCGCTGGCCGCCCGAGAGCTGATCGGGCTTGCGGCCCGCCAGATGCGGCAATTGCACCATCTCCATCATCTCGTCGACGCGGGACTTGATCTCGGCCTTTGGCAATTTCTCCATCTCGAGCCCGTAGGCGATGTTCTGCGCCACCGTCATGTGCGGAAACAGCGCGTAGGACTGGAACATCAGATTGATCGGGCGATGGTTGGGCGGAATGCGGGACACATCCTGACCATCGAGCAGGATGCTGCCGACGGTGGGTGTTTCAAAGCCCGCCAGCATCCGCAGCAGCGTGGTCTTGCCGCTGCCCGACGGGCCAAGCAGGGCGAAGAATTCGTTCTCCATGATGTCGAGCGTGATGCCGTCGACCGCATGGTAGTTCTGGAAGTGCTTCTCGACATTGCGGATCGAGAGAAGAGCGCTGGTCATTGGCCTGGAAGCCCTCCGCGATTGAGCCTCTGCGCAAGCGCCAGCATGACGACCGAGACGGTCATGACGATGGCCGAGAGCGCATTGATTTCAGGGGTGACGCCGAAGCGGATCATCGAGAAGATCTGCATCGGCAGCGTGATCGAGGCGCGGCCAGCGCCGGCCGTGAAAAAGGCGATGATGAATTCGTCGACCGACAGGGTGAAGGCCAGCAGCGAGCCAGCGATCACGGCGGGCATCAGCACCGGAATGACGATGCGCCTGAGCGTGACCAGGATCGGCGCGCCGAGATCGGTCGAGGCCTCGACGATCGACCAGTCGAATCCTTTCAGCCGGGCGCGCACCACCGAGCAGACGAAAGCCAGATTGAACACCACGTGGCTCACGATGATGGTGTGCAGCCCCATGGTCACGTCAAGCAGCGAGAAGAAACTCAGGAGCGCGATGGCGAGCACGATGTCGGGGATGATCATCGGTGCGAAGATGATGGTCTCGAGAAAGCGGCCCTTGCGGCGGCGAATGTCGACGCCGATGGCCAGAAGCGTGCCGAGAATGGCGGCGAGAATGGTGGAAATCACCGCGACGATCAGCGTGTTCATCGCCGCATGCATGACGTCCTTGTTCTCAAACAGCGAATAGTACCACTTGACCGAAAAGCCCGACCAGGCCGTGGGCATGCCGCCCTCGTTGAACGACAGGGCGAACAGCACGGAGATCGGAAGATAGAGAAAGACGAAGACCGCCGTCAGCATCGTCAGCATCAGCGGCATCGGCGCGCGACTACCCATCGGCGTTCTCCCCCGCGCGTCCGCCGGACGCGCGTTCGGTGGCAAAGGTCTGCAGCGTGAGCAGGCCCATCATCACCGCGATCAGCGCCATGGAGAGCGCCGCCCCGAAGGGCCAGTCATTGGCCGTGAGAAACTGGGCGTAGACCAGATTGCCGATCATCTGGAACTGGCCGCCGCCCAGCAGCGCGGGCGTCACGAAATTGCCGATCGAAAGCACGAACACGAACACGAACCCGGTCGCTATCCCCGGCACCGTCATAGGCAGGGTGATGCGGCGGAACGTGGTCCAGCCGCCCGCGCCGAGGTCGCGCGACGCCTCGGTGATCTCGGCATTCATCCGCGCCAGCGGCGCGTAGCAGGCAAGAATGACGAAGGGAAGGTAATTGTAGACCAGCCCGACGATCACGGCGCCTTCGGTGTAGAGCAGGCTGGGCAGTTCCTGGTCATAGCCCAGGGCGCGGGCGACGCCGACAACAAGGCCCTCGCGGTTGAGCAGCACGATCCAGGCATAGGTCCGCACCAGATAGTTCGACCAGAACGGCAGGATGGCGAGAAACAGCAGCAGCGGCTGGCGCGACTTCGGCATCGCGGCGATCGCATAGGCCGCCGCATAGCCCACCACCGAGGCGATCAGCGCGGCCTGGCCGGCGATGATCGCGGACTTGATGAAGATCCCGGCATAGAGCGGATCGAACACCAGCGCGATGTTCTCGAAGGTGAAGTCATATTCGATGCCGCCATAGATGCCGCGCCGGAAGAAGGCGAGCGCCAGGATCAGCAGGCACGGAACGACCATGAAGCTGGTCAGCCACAGCAGAGCTGGCGTCATCAGGTAGAGCGGCTTGCGGTCTGCCATAAAAGTTGCTCACGGATCCTTCACGCCGGGACGGCGCGGTGCACGATGTCGGTGGAGTCGGAAGCCCCGGCGCGTCACACGCCGGGGTCGTCAGCACATGGCCTCAGTTGGCGGCCTTGATTTCCGACACGATGCGCGAATAGGCACGCTGCGCCTCGCCCAGATCACGCAGCTGCTCGAGCTTCAGCAGGTCTTCAGGCGTCATGGCGAGGTTCGGATAGGTCTCGATCAGCGAGGCGTCGAGGCCTTCCATGGCCGGCTGGTTGGGCACCTTGTAGAGAATGTTCTCGGCCGCCCAGCGGTGATTTTCGGCATCCAGGATGTAGTTCACGAAGGCATAGGCCGCCTCCTTGTTCTCGGAATCCTTGAGGATCACCATGGTATCGACCCAGAGGTCGGAGCCTTCCTTCGGAATGACGTACTTGATGTCGGCGTTCTCGCCGATGCCGTAGTTGCACCAGCCGTCCCAGGCCTGCACCAGCTCCGCCTCGCCGGTCACCAGCTTGGCGAAGAAGGTGGTGTCGTCATAGGCGAGCAGCGTCTTCTTGGCCTCGATCAGCAGATCCCGGACTTCCTCGAGCTTGGCCTGGTCTGTCTCGTTGACCGACTGGCCCAGCGCCAGCTGGCCCGCAGCCATCAGCCAGCGGTCGGTGGCCAGCATCGTGGTCTTGCCGGTGACCGCTTCTGTCGGCTTGAGAAGGTCCATCCAGCTGTCGGGCGTGCCCTCGACGAGGTCGCTGCGATAGCAAAGTCCGGTGGTGCCCCAGGCATAGGGCAGCGAGAAGGTGTTGCCCGGATCGTGCCGGAGTTCGGTCGCATCCTTGTAGAGATTGGCGATGTTGGGAATCCTGGAATGGTCGAGCGTCTCGGCCAGGCCCAGATTGTTGAGGATTTCGGCAAACGGCGAGGACACGAAGACCACGTCGTATCCCTTGCCCTTGGAGGCAATCAGCTTGCCCATGATTTCTTCGTTGGTGGCGTGCAGCACGAGCTCCGCCGTGTTCCCGGTCGCGGAATTGAACTTCGCGATGGCATCCGGCGCCATGTAGCCATCCCAGTTGGAAACAACCAGGTCTTCGGCTTGTGCGGCGACAGCAAAGGCTGCGATTCCGGCGCCCAGCGTGACTCCGATAAGATGCGTCAGTCGGGTCATGATGATCCTCCATGTGATCGTGTGGATTGCCGTCGCCTGTTCCCGGGCGTTGGCGGAATTTTGCGACACAGCTCTTGTTGGCTGCTATGCCGCATAGTACGAATGGCTATAAAAATACGTCAAATGTGTATTTGATGTATTTTCATGCAGCCCGGCGACGGCGCCCCGTCGCGGGCAGTCCTCGTGAGGCGGGAAACAGATGAGCGAGACACGGCGAAACGCCAGGCAGAACCACCTCGTGCTGGCCCAGCAGATCATCGGCATCGCGCTCGAACGCGCCATGAAGGCAGGCGACCATCTGCCGGAAAAACTGTTCTCCGACATCTGTGGCGTCTCCAGAACCCCCATCCGCGCAGCGTTTCGCCTTCTGGAAGAGAACAATATCCTTACCCGCCGCGAGGAAGAGGGCTATTTCCTCGCCCTGTCGGAATCCGACGAACTGATGCAGGCGGCGCAGTCGCTCGAAGACATGGAGCAGTCGCTGGCCGACCGCATCCTGTCCGACCGGGCCGAGCGCCGGATCGGCGACGTGCAGTCGGTCAGCGCGCTTGCAAGAAAATACAAGGCCTCGCGTCATTCGGTACTTTTTGCGCTAAAAATACTATCCCAGGACGGCGTTGCAACCCAGTTGCCGGGCCGCGCCTGGGCATTTCAACCCATGCTGGATTCCCCCAAGGCCATGGACGAGAGCCTCGCCTTCCGGCTGATCCTCGAACCCCAGGCCATCCTGGCGCCCGGATTCATCGTCGACAGCAAGAAGGCAGGCATGTTGCGTGGCCAGATGGAGGACATCCTCACCATCAAGGAAGGCCGCATCACCGCGGCCGGCTTCATGCGCATCGACACGGATTTTCATTGCTTCATCGCCGAATGCTCCGCAAACCGCTTCGCCCGCGGCACGCTTCTGGCCCACCACAGATTGCGCCGCGCCACCCAAAAGGATACGGCGGTGCCTGATTTCAGGCTCCGGCAATCGCTTGAAGAACATCTCGGCATCCTCGACAGTCTCGAACAGAACCAGTTCGACGTGGCCGCGGATCTGATGGTGCTTCACCTGCGCCGGTCCCGCATTCGACGACCCGAGGCCGCGAACCGTGGCATTCCACCACTGATCAGAAGGCCGCGCGCATGAACACCTCCCCCGTCATCGCCCTGTTCCCGGAGGCAAGCTTTGGCGCGGCGCTCAATTGCGTCGGCATTGCCCAGGAACTCAGGCGGCTGGGCGCCATGCCGGTCTTCATCTGCCATCCCGGCTTCACCGGCGTGTTCGCCGAATACGGCTTCAGGGAGTACCACCTGCGCGATGCGGCGCCCAGCAGCGCCAATGAGGCCGAGGATTACTGGCAGAGCTTCATCAGCAACCAGCTCGCCCATTTCGACCTCGATCCCGAAGCGCAACTGCCCACCTATGTCGGCCCCACCTGGGACGCCATCGTCGACACGGTCGAGGCCGCCGAGGAGGGTCTGGAAGCGCTTCTCACCCGAATAAAGCCCGACGCCATCCTGCTCGACAATGTCATCATGTTTCCGGCCATCATCAGGGCTGGCTGTCCCTGGGTGCGGGTTGTCTCCTGCGCCGAGACCGAACTGCCCGACGCCCAGGTGCCGCCCTATCTCTCGGGTCTGGAGCCAGGCGACAAGGCCGCCTGCCGGCGCTTTGAGAAAGCCTATCTGAAAGCCACCGACGCGGCCCATCGCCGCTACAACAGTTTCCGCAAGGCGCGCGGCCTCGCCCCCCTGCCCCCGGGCAACTTTCTCGAAACCTCCAACGATCTCAATCTCGTTCTCGCACCGACCGCGGTGCGCTATGAGCGCAAGCAACCGCTCAGCCAGCCGAAATTCGTCTTTCTCGAAGGCTGCGTGCGCAGCGAGACCCGGTTCGATCCGCCGCAGTTTCCCGTCGAGGACGGTCCGCTCATCTATATGAGCTTCGGCAGTCTCGGCGCCATCGACACGCATCTGATCGAGCGGATGATCGATGTCTTCGCCGCCATTCCCGCCCGCTTCCTGATCAATGTCGGCGGGTTCCTCGAGGCCTATGAGCGGGTGCCCGACAATGTCTTCCTCGGCAGCTGGTTCCCCCAGCCCTCGGTCGTGGCGCAATCGGCGCTGTTCATCCATCACGGCGGCAACAACAGCTATTGCGAGGCGCTCTATCACGGCGTGCCGTCGCTGATCATGCCCTATTGCTGGGACGGCCATGACAACGCCCAGCGCGCCCACGCGACCGGCACCGGCATCGCCATGCACCGATCCGCCTGGAGCCCCGGGGAGTTGGAAAAAACTGTCCTGTCGCTGCTCGACGACACCGCAATGCATCAGCGTCTCAGGGACATCGCGAAGCACATGAAGGCCGATCCGGGCACCAGCCGAGCGGCAACCGCGGTTCTCGAGGCGATCCGTTCAAACGGGAAGCGTGGCTGAGTCGCGCGCAGGCCGCGTCACGCCGATCCCCGCGCCAGAACCCCGCCGGTCGCGGGCTCGCTGACGCCCGTGGTCCCGGGATAGGTCAGTGGCAATCCCCTGAGCGACCTGACCGCCAGCCAGCCCCAGGCCTCCGCCTCCATCGAGTCCCCATTGAGGCCGGCTTCCTCGGCCACGATCACCTGCCCGGTGTGGCGGGTCGCCACCGTCAGGTCCTCGACGATCAACCGGTTGTGCCGGCCCCCGCCGCACAGGATCCACAATTTCGGTTTCTCCGGCAGATGCGCCTGCGCCTTGGCAATCGCGGCGGCGGTGACGAAGGCCAGCGTCCGCGCCCCGTCCTCGAGCCCCGCCTCGGCGTCCTCGAGCAGCGCAAAATCGTTGCGGTCGAGCGAGATGCGCTCCTTGGCGGTGAAGAAAGGGGATGACAGATAGCGGTTCGCAAGGCCGGACAGCACCCGGCCTTCGGACGCGATGGCGCCGCCCGAATCGTAGGGGATGCCGGCATGGCGCGACACCCACTGGTCGATCAGCGTGTTGCCCGGGCCGCTGTCGAAGGCCAGCAGGGTGCCGTCGGGGCCGATATAGGTGATGTTGGAAATGCCGCCGATATTGACGAAGACGACCGGCGTCTCCTTCGCCCATTCGCCCGCAAGGCCCGCGGCCAGCGCCCGGTGATAGGCCGGAACCAGCGGCGCGCCCTGCCCGCCGAGCCTCATGTCGTTGGCGCGCAGGTCATGAACCACGTCGATGCCGAGCCGGGTGGCCAGCCTTTCGCCGTCGCCCAGTTGCACGGTGAGCGCCTCGCGCGGCCGGTGCAGCACCGTCTGTCCATGAAAACCGATCACGTCGATGTCGTGGGCCGACAACCCCTCGCGCGCCAGGAACGCCTCGACGGCCATGGCATGCCGGTCGGTGAGTTCTGTCTCGACCTCTGCCAGATCGCCCGGACGCTCGCCGCGCTTCCGGATCCCCTTTGCCGTGACGAGCGCCTGTTCGAGCCGCTTGCGGAAGGCCGCATCATAGGGCGTGAACGACGACGCGCCGCGCAGCACGGCTCCGTCGCCGTCGGTGTCGAGCATGGCGAGATCAATTCCGTCCATCGACGTTCCGCTCATCAGCCCGATCGCCCGTTTCACAGTGCCGTGTGTCGCCATCACCCTCATCCTCAATATCATGGTCGTTCCGTGCCATGCAGAATCGGCCGTCGTTCGGGCCGGTACTTACACGTCCGGGCGAGATGCGTCAGCAGCCGCTGTAACCGGGTTCAGTTGAATGCGCCCGCCGCTAGTGCTAAAGGCCCGCCCGGGCGTCCCTCACCCCGCGACGCCCGATCTGTTTTTCCGGAATTGCCGACAACCCCAAGGACAGTGTCATGTCAGCCTTCAAGTCCGATTTTCTCCGCACGCTTTCAGAACGCGGATTCATCCACCAGCTCTCCGACGAGACTGGCCTGGATGAGCTGTTCGCCAGGGAAACCGTGACGGCCTATATCGGCTATGACCCGACGGCATCGAGTCTGCATGTCGGACACCTGACGCAGACCATGATGCTGCACTGGCTGCAGGCGACCGGCCATCGGCCGATCTCCCTGATGGGCGGCGGCACCGGCATGGTCGGCGACCCGTCCTTCAAGGAGGAGGCGCGCAAGCTGATGACGGTCGAGATGATCGAGGACAACATCGCCTCGCTCAAGCAGTGCTTCGGCAACTACCTCGACTATGATCGCGCCGACAATCCGGCCCTGATGATCAACAATGCCGACTGGCTGCGCGGGCTGAACTACCTTGAATTCCTGCGCGATGTCGGCCGGCATTTCTCGGTCAACCGGATGCTGGCCTTCGATTCGGTCAAGACCCGGCTCGACCGCGACCAGTCGCTGTCGTTCCTCGAATTCAACTACATGATCCTCCAGGCCTATGATTTCGTCGAGTTGAACAAGCGCTACGGCTGCCGCGTGCAGATGGGCGGGTCCGACCAGTGGGGCAACATCATCAACGGCATCGATTTGGGCCATCGCATGGGCTGCCCGCAGCTCTATGCGCTGACCTCGCCGCTCCTGACCACCTCGTCGGGCGCCAAGATGGGCAAGACCGCCAATGGCGCCGTCTGGCTCAATGCCGACCTGCTGCCGGTCTATGATTTCTGGCAGTTCTGGCGCAACACCGAAGACGCCGATGTCGGCCGCTTCCTCAAGCTCTACACCACCCTGCCGATGGAGGAGATCCGTCGTCTCGAAGCGCTCGAGGGCGCGGAAATGAACGAGGCGAAGAAGGCGCTGGCGACCGAGGTCACGGCAATGCTGCATGGCCGTGCCGCCGCCGAAGAGGCCGCAGAGACCGCCCGCAAGACCTTCGAGGAAGGCGCGATCTCGGACAATCTGCCGACGATCACCATTCCCTCCGCAGAACTTGCAGAAGGCGTCGGCCTGCTGGCGCTTTTCGTCCGCGCCGGTCTCGCTGGCTCGAACGGCGAGGCGCGCCGTCATGTCCAGGGCGGTGCGATCCGGCTCAACGATGTTGCTGTCAGCGACGACAAGACGCTGGTCAATTCGAGCTATCTGAATGATGACGGCGTGATCAAGCTGTCGCTCGGCCGGAAGAAACACGTTCTGGTGCGCCCAAAATAGCACGTTATCGAATCAGGCAATCGTACCCAGTCCGCCGGATCATGAATGTCCGGCGGATTTTCTTATGCATTACGGCCTGTATTCGAAGATCGAGCGGAACACGCCGGGCGCGATCACCGACAGCGGATTGACCTGCAGAAGCGGCGACTCGGTCTTGCCCGCGAGCCGGAAGGTGATGCCGAACAATCCCTGGTCCCTTCCGTTGCCGAGCAGAAGGCCGATCACCGGTAACTCCGCGAACAGCCGGTTGATTCCATAGGCCAGCATCAGGGTTCCGGTCATGTCGGTATTGCCCTTGGCGTCGCGGACCAGTCCCTGGAACGACGCGCCGATCTGCGGACCACGGACAACCCCGTCGCTGACCCGCAATTCGCCATTGCCCAGAACCAGCCCCGCATTGGCCACCTCGAACTGCGCCTGCGAGACGTTGACATCGACCTTGGCTGCATCCTTGAGGCTTCGCCCGTCCTGCTTGCTTGGTGTCGACACCAGTGATTCAAGCCGCGGCTCGCCCACAAGCGTGAAATTCCGCATGTCGATCGTGCCGCGCCGGAGCGGCCCGTCGCCGCGTTTGAGCCTGATATTGAGCAGCCCGCCCTGCATCCGGGCATAGATCCCGGCAAACCTCGCGACAGCGCCGGCATCGCCGCTGGTGACCTCGATGGCTTCACTGGCCTTGTCGCCCGAAACCTTCATCACCACCGCCTGCCCGCTGGCGCTGACCGCCTTGAAATCGAGAAGGTCGATGCGACCGCCCTGCCCCTTGTAGCTGACGGTGGCCGACGAAAACCGTTCATCGGAATAGCCGTGCACCGTGTCGATGGCCCCCGAAAGCGCGATCATCATGGCCTTCCCATTGTCCGCCGGACCGGCGGTTTCGACGGATTTGGCGCTGGCGATCAACGGCCGCGCGTCGATTGCGTTGCCGCCGAGCCTGATCTTGTAGCTGCCGCCGCTTGCGGTGATGTCGACCCTGTAGTCATCGCGCGGCGACAGCGCGACCCGGTCGAAGGTCGCCGCGGACAATTGCCCCTTCTTGAGCGTCACCGCGCCGCTTGCCTCGAACCCGTCGCCGGACAGTCTCAGATCGGAGAGTTTTGTCGTGTCGCCCTCGGTCTGCATGACGAATTTCAGGCTTGCGGCAATGCCCTTGTCCTTGGTCCAGCCGATCCCCGGAACGGTGAGTTTCGCCGGCTTGAGGTCGAGTGTCACGACCTGCCGGCCGTCGGGTTCGGCCTTCAGGACAAACCCTACCGGCCCGGAGATCAGTTCGCCGGTCCCCGGCGCCATCGTCTCCCGTGCCTCGGGGCTGAGCGTTCCCGACAGTTCGCGCTCCGCTGTGACAGCCGATCCCCCAACAGGCTGCAGCACGTCGAGCGTCATCCGGGCTCCGTCCACCAGCGCATCGGCCTTGAGCTCTGCCCGGTCCGGCGTGACATAGAGGCTGCCATCCATATCCGTGAGCATCCGGCCCTCGACCGGCGTGGCGATATCGACGCCGCTCAACTTGAGGTCAACGGTCCAGTCGGGAGGCGGCGGCGATTGCCCCGCAATGAGACCGAAGCGCGCCGTGACCACCGAGGAAATCTCGCCGCTGAGATCCGTGGCCTCGAAGCCGATCTGCTCCAGCGCATTGATCGGCCGGTAGCTGATCAATTCAGCCACCGCGTCCGCCTTGCCGCTGACCGACATGACCAGATCCGCCATTAATGGCTGCTTGTCGGCCGCAGGGATCGAAAAGCTTGCATCCGTCACGTCGACGCTGCGTCCGGTGGGGAAGAACGCGGTCGCCGATTCGATGCTCAGACTGACATTGGAGCCTCTCAGGCGCATATGGCCTTTGGTGTCGCGCAGCGGCGGAATATCGCCTGCCACATTCATGCGGGCACGCTCGACATCAAAATCGATCTGCAACTGGTTTTCGTCGAAACTGTTGTCTCCGTCCGGGGTGTAGTGGCCGGCGGGCGCCGCAAGTTGGATCCGGCCATTGGTAACAATGCCGCCATAGAGATTGTCGAGCACCCATGTCCGCGCCATCTTGCCCACCCAATAGGGCCAGAACTGCTTGACCGCGGCCATAGACATCCGCGGCGCCCGCGCCACCAGGTTGATTTCCGGCGAAATCCCTTCGACGAAACGCCATGATGCCGAACCGTAGAGGTCGCCCTGCGGCGTGGCCAATGCCAGTTCCTCCGCCACCAGAAACCGCTCCGCGGCGTCAAAGCGCCCGAACGCCTTGCCGTCGAACGGGATCGGCGCCTCGTCGGAATCACCCGGTGCGGCAAGCCCTTTCAGGACCACGAAGTCGAAGGCAATGCCGGCACCTTCGATCTCGTCTATCCGGTCGGCGTCAATCAGCCCCCCGGTAAACGGCAGAACGGTCTCGCCGATCCGGATCACCGACGGCGTGATCTCGAGCTTGTTCTGCACCGGCATGTAGACCAGACGAATGCGCGCGTCGCGCAGGGCGGCCTGAATGCCGCCCATGGTGATGGTGCCGTCGAGCGCGCTCAGATCGGCAGACAGTGCCACCTCCTCGCCCGGACTGGCCCGCGAGGCCGTGAAGGAAATCGCCAGCGGCGTCGATACGCCGTTCTTTCGCTCGGCGACCTCCCCCGTGGCGAACTCCAGCACGAAGCCATCGATCTTCGCTGCGATCTCCGACAGGCCGGTGCCGCTCACCGGCCCCTTGGCCGTGGCCTTGACCGATATGGCCTGTCCGGCGCGCACCAGATCGGCGTCAATCACATAGTTCAGCCCGTCGATCCTGCGCACCTCGGCGCTGGCGATCTCGATATTCTCGCCGGTTCCCGAAATGATGATGTCGGAAAACCGGAACGCCTGGGCCTCGACCGCGTCAATCTGGCCGGCGACGCGGTTCAGGGCGACAAACATCTGCTCGATCATCGCGCCCGTGGCATCCACCCGGAAACTGGCGAGATCGGTGAGGTTGAAGCCGTTGCTTTCGGGTGCCGTGAAGCCCACGCCGGCGATATCGACGGACTTGACCGATATCTGTCCCGACAGCAGCGCCAGGGGATCCAGCCCGATCAGGACGCTCTTGACGTAATTCGGGTCCGATGTCCCGTCACGGCGCGCGACCGAGACATCCCGCGCCTCGAGCGCCAGATGCCCGCGCCGCGTCAATCGCAGCGCGGCCGAGCTCAGTTCCGCCCGGTTCGCCGGCCCGACCGCCTGGGCCAGCGCGCGCTGCGCCCGTTCCCGCACGAAACCATCGGCAATTCCGGCCTCCAGCGCCGCCAGCAGCCCGCCGGCCACAAGCGTCAGCACCAGGAAGGAGCCGAGAACCCAGCGCAGCATCGACCCATGCCAGCGCCGCGGATGATGGCCCCGCACCAGCATCTGGCCTTCGGCAGTGGCTGACGGATACTCATGCAGCGCGACGATGTCACGTTTTCTGAAATGAACCTTGTCTGTCGGTTGATCCGGCATGAGGGTGCGATGGTCCGCTTTCTTTTTTGGGTGATTCTGTTGGACTGTTGCGCTTGCGTTTATATATCGCCTCGGGACAGGGTCACCTGCAAAACAATTCCGTAGAACGGCGAAAGGTTTCCATGATGAGTGAAGTTGGCGAAGGCATGACAGCCCCGGATTTCGATCTGCCACGCGATGGCGGCGGAAACGTGTCGCTGGCCGGTTTGGCGGGCAAGATTGTCGTGCTTTATTTCTACCCCAAGGACGACACCAGCGGCTGCACGGTCGAGGCCGTCGATTTTACCGCTCTCTCGGATGAGTTCGCCAAGGCCGGCGCCGTGGTGGTCGGCATGTCGCCCGATCCGGTCAAGGCCCATGACAAGTTTGTCGCCAAGCACAATCTCGACGTGATCCTTGCCTCCGACGAGGACAAGGTGGTTCTCGAAGCCTATGGCGTCTGGAAGGAAAAGAGCATGTACGGGCGCACCTATATGGGCGTCGAGCGCTCCACCTTCCTCATCGGCACGGACGGCAAGATCGCGAAGGTCTGGCGCAAGGTGAAGGTTCCGGGCCACGCAAAGGACGTGCTCGACGCTGCGAAAGCGCTGTGAGGTCAGGCTGGTGAGCAGTGACCAGCCGGTTCTTTCCCTGCGCGATGGCGCGGCGCGGGCCATTCTCGCAGTGGACCTCGACGTCAAGACCGCGCTTGCCCAGGATGTGGCCACTCGGTGGCATGCGCGGCGTTTGTCGCTGCGCTCGCCGCTCGACACGCTGCCGCCGCTGAGGCCCGGCCGCCCGGCAAGGCCCGAGCTTGTCTCGCCCACGCAAGTCAAGCGCCGCTCGCTGCATTCGACGCACGGGCGGATCGCGCTCCTGCACGCCATCGCCCATATCGAACTCAACGCCACCGATCTGGCGCTGGATATCGTCGCCCGCTTCGCAGCGGCCCCCATGCCGCAGAGCTTCTTCGATGGCTGGATGCAGGTCGCCTTCGAAGAAGCCAAGCATTTCAACTTGGTGCGTGAACGTCTTCGTGCGCTGGGTGCGGATTACGGCGACGTCCCCGCCCATGACGGATTGTGGCAGGCAGCCCACGACACCCGCAATGATCTGACCGCGCGGCTCGCCGTGGTGCCGCTCATCCTGGAAGCGAGGGGCCTCGATGTGACGCCCGCCCTGCGGGCAAAGATGCGCGAGGCGGGCGACGAGAACAGCGCCGCGGTTCTCGACGTGATCTACGAGGACGAGAAGAAGCATGTGGCGATCGGCGCCAAATGGTTCCGCTTCCTCTGTGCCCGCGAGGGCAAGGATGCGGCGGAAACCTTCCGGCTTCTGGTGCGGGCCAATTTCAGGGGCGCGCCAAAACCGCCCTTCAACGACCTCGCCCGCGCAGCAGCCGGCCTCACGCCCACCTTCTACCGCGCCTTGTCGAGCCAGAGCATGTCGTAAACCATCACAATCGCATTCTCCGGCCCCGGTTCAAGCGTTTGTTAACCTTAACAGGGTGTAATCAACCTCGATCAATCAACGGCAAAACCGTTCTGACGAGGATTTTTTCAGTGTCGCAGAGGCAGGACAGCCGCGTATTTGGCAAACGGCCAAAACGTTCCCACACCATCATCTTTGCCAGTGGCGACACCATCCGCCACATGACGATCCGACCCTGGATTGCGGGCCTGTGCATGTCGGTGCTCGGTGTCATGGCGATCGGCTATCTGGCAGCCACCTCCTATCTGGTGCTGCGCGACGACCTGATCGGCGCCTCGATGGCGCGCCAGGCCCGCATGCAGCACGCCTACGAGGACCGTATTGCCGCCTTGCGCTCCCAGGTCGACCGGGTCACCAGCCGGCAGTTGCTCGACCAGCAGCTGATGGAGCAGAAGGTGGCGGAACTGATTGCCCGCCAGGATGCGCTGACCAACCGCCACGGCAAGCTCGGCCCGCTTCTCGACCGGGTCGGCGGCGTTCCGGCGGAAATCCCGATTCCGATCGAGAATCCGAAGAAACAGGCTGGCCTTGGTTCGAACTCCGCCAAGACCCAGCGCCTTGCCTCGCTTGCCGCACAGCCCGAAGCCATGCCAGATCCGGCCCGGCTCGGCGTCAATCCGCTCGGCTACGCGGCCCCGGCAGGAGCAGGCAGGGAATCCGTCAGCGAAAAGGCGGATCGGATCTTCTCGACCGTCACCCTGTCGCTCAAATCCATCGAACGCGAACAGATCGAAAAGATGCAGTGGCTGGCGATCGATGCCTTCGAGACCGCCTCCGAGATCGACGAGATCATCCAGTCCGCGGGCCTCCCGGCGGCCGCCATCGATGACACCGCAATCGGCGGTCCATTCGTGCGGCCCAATGATCCCAATGCCTTTGAATCGACGCTCGATGACCTTGATCAGGCGCTTGATCGCCTCGACACGGTCAGGCGCCATGCCCGCAAGCTGCCGATCGGCATCCCGGCTCCGGGGCAGCAGATCACCTCGAAATTCGGCAATCGCCGCGATCCGTTTCTGGGCCGGCTGGCCTTTCACGGCGGCATCGACTTCCGCGCGCCCACCGGAACGCCGATCTACAGCTCGGGATCCGGCGTCGTCACCCATGCCGGGCGCAATGGCGGCTATGGCAAGATGGTGGAGATCGACCACGGTGACGGCATCACCACCCGCTATGCCCATCTGTCTCGCGTCGAGGTGCGTGAAGGCGATCACGTGGCCATGGGCGCGCGCATCGGAAAGGCGGGCTCGACCGGCCGCTCCACCGGACCGCACCTGCATTATGAAATCCGCCGCAATGGCGATGCAATCGACCCGATGCGTTATCTCAATACGGCCGAAAAGCTCCAGCCGCTGCTGGTGGCCGATTGATCGTGCTGTCGTCCCGGCCGAGCTTCGCTCAACCGCCTGCATGAAAACTCAACTAAACTGCAAAAAAAGGGGGCCGCATTTGCGCGGCCCCCCTCGTCTGTCCCGTCAATGCTGTGTCGGCTTACAGCACGCCTTCGGGCACCAGAACCTTGTCAATCACGTGGATCACGCCATTGGAGGTTTCGATATCAGCGGTCACGACGGTGGCATCATTGACCATGGCGCCATTGTCGAGATCGATCGTCACCATCGAGCCCTGAACGGTGGCAGGCGTGGAATCATCGACCAGATCGGTCGACATCACCTTGCCCGCAACCACGTGGTAGGTCAGGACTGCAACCAGCTTGTCCTTGTTCTCTGGCTTGAGCAGGTCTTCCACTGTGGTACCCAGGGCTGCGAAAGCCTCATCGGTCGGTGCGAATACGGTAAACGGTCCCTCACCCTTGAGGGTTTCCACCAGGCCTGCGGCCTGCACCGCAGCCACCAGCGTGTCGAAACCGTCGGCCTCGACAGCCGTATCGACGATATCCTTGGCGCCGGAATGCGAAGCGGCCATGGCCGACCCGCCTGCGATGCCCATCGCGATGAAGGCTGCGGCGATTGTCTTGATCAGTTTCATAAGTGTAACTCCCTTGTGAGCTTTGAATGCCCCCTGCGCCTCCTTTCACGTAGTATGGCCCCCGGTGGTTCACTGCATCGCAACATGATTGAGGGTTAAAGTGTTGTGCCGCTTTTCTCGCTTTCACGGCCTTGAATTTTCTGCCCCTCGCCTAAGGACGTCAAGCGGCAAGGCGGCGCAATTCCGGGCTTTTCCTTGACTTAGCGCACTGCAGCGACTATGCGGAGCACATTGGGTTCGCGCTCAGGGCGCGCGCCCGCGCATCGTCGCAAACTCCGAAACGGAAAACGCTCTCAATTGACCACTTTTGCTGATCTTGGCTTAAGCCAAAAAGTACTGTCCGCCGTCACCGACGCCGGCTACACGACGCCAACCCCGATCCAGGAAGGCGCAATCCCCCCCGCGCTCGAACGGCGCGACATTCTGGGCATCGCCCAGACCGGAACGGGCAAGACGGCGGGCTTCGTGCTGCCAATGCTGACCATGCTGGAACGGGGCCGGGCACGGGCGCGCATGCCGCGCACCCTGATCCTTGAACCGACGCGCGAACTCGCGGCGCAGGTTCACGAGAATTTCGAGAAATATGGCAAGAACCACCGCCTCAACATCGTTCTCCTGATCGGCGGCGTCTCGTTTGACGAGCAGGACCGCAAGCTCGAGCGCGGCGCAGACGTGCTGATCGCCACACCCGGTCGCCTGCTCGACCACACCGAACGCGGCAAGTTGCTTATGACCGGGGTCGAGATCCTGGTCATCGACGAAGCCGACCGGATGCTCGACATGGGCTTCATTCCCGACATCGAGCGCATCGTGAAGTTCATTCCCTTCACCCGCCAGACGCTGTTTTTCTCGGCCACCATGCCGCCGGAAATCCAGAAGCTCGCCGACACCTTCCTGCAGAACCCGGTCCGCATCGAAGCGGCGCCGCCGTCCTCGACCGCTGCCACCGTGGTGCAGCGGCTCGTGGCCTGCGGCGGCAAGGATTTCGAAAAGCGCGAACGCTTGCGCGACCTGATCCGCTCGCAGACCGAACTCACCAACGCCATTATCTTCTGCAATCGCAAGAAGGATGTCGCCGAGCTTTACAAATCTCTCGAGAAGCACGGCTTCTCGGTCGGCGCGCTGCATGGCGACATGGACCAGCGCTCGCGCACCAACATGCTGCAGGGCTTCAAGGACAACGAGATCACGCTGCTGGTGGCCTCCGACGTCGCCGCCCGCGGTCTCGACATCCCCGCCGTCAGCCATGTGTTCAATTTTGACGTGCCGATCCATGCCGAGGACTATGTCCACCGCATTGGCCGCACCGGACGCGCCGGCCGCGCCGGCGCATCCTTCACGATGGTGACCCGCCGCGACGCCAAATATGTCGACGCCATCACCAAGCTGATCGACCGCGAGATCGAATGGCTCGATGGCAAGGACGCCATCAACGCCTCGAGCGATGACGGCGATGACAAGCCCGGCCGCGGCCGCCGCGCCGACAGCAAGGGCACGCAACGCCGCTCGGGACGCGACGACAAGCGCCCCCGCGGCGAAAAGCCCGAGCCGGTTGCAGCTGAAGAAACCGTGGCGGACATCGCGGCAAGCACCGAACTGGCCGAGGCGGCTGCCAAGCCGGCTCACAATCACGAAGAACGTCAGCCGCGCCAAGAGCGCCCCGCCCGTCAGGATCGCGAAGAGCGGCAGCCAAAGCAGGCCCGCGAAGACCGCCCGGCGCGTCAGGACCGTGAAGAGCGCCAGCCCCGTCAGCGCGCGCCCGAACCGGCCAATGCCAATGATGACCGCAACCGCAATCGGGGCCGCCATGGCCGCGACAATGACGATCGCGAGAACACGCCCGTGGGCTTCGGCGACGAGATCCCGGCCTTCATGATGATCGGCAGCTGATCCCCGCGCATCAGGACCTTGCATGACCAGGCCGCCGGCATCCAAGCCGGCGGCTTTTTTTCATGAGCATCACAGCCGCCCCGCCCGTACGGCAAGCCCTAGTGGCGCGCAAGCGGCGTCTCATCGCCGCGGGAGAGCCACGCCCCCGTTGTTCGGCCAAGGAACTCGCCCCGGTGAGCAGAATTATCCGGATTGTCAATTTGCAGATTGCCGGTTTATTCGGATCGGACAAGAAGCTACACATCCGCCATCGCCAATCAGGGAGTTGCCAGAATCCGGCGTCACGGCAGGTCTGCCAGTCCCGATGCGTCCGGTTTCCATGCCGCTGATCAGGTTCCAATCTCATCGAGAGGCCCTTCTCCATCCTCCCACACAAGCAGGAAAATCCCAATGAAAGCTGTCGCCCTTACCCACTATCTTCCCATCGCGGACCCGAATTCCTTCCTCGATGTAGACTTGCCCAGGCCGGTTGCCTCCGGTCGTGACATTCTCGTCGCCGTCAAGGCCATCTCGGTCAACCCGGTCGACACCAAGGTCCGCGCGCCGAAGGACACGGTGGAAGAAACGCCCCGCGTCATCGGCTACGACGCTTCGGGCATCGTCGAGGCGGTCGGCCCCGACGTGACACTGTTCAGTGTCGGCGACGAGGTCTATTACGCCGGCGACATCACCCGCTCGGGCACCAACCAGGAATTTCATCTGGCCGACGAACGCATCGTCGGCCGCAAGCCGAAGAGCCTGAGCTTCGCCGAAGCCGCAGCCCTGCCGCTGACCACCATCACTGCCTATGAAGCCTTCTTCGACCGGCTCGACATTGACCGCGACGGCGCCGACAAGGGGCAGTCCATGCTGATCGTCGGCGGCGGCGGCGGCGTCGGCTCGATCGGTATCCAGCTGGCCAAGGCCGCGGGCCTGGTCGTCATCGCAACGGCCTCGCGCCCGGAGACCGAAAGCTGGGTCAGGGAACTTGGCGCCGACCATGTCGTCAATCACCGTCAGGACATGGTGGCGCAGGTCCGCGCCCTCGGCTTCCAGCATGTCGACCATATCGCCATCTTCAACGACATGCGCCACTGGGACGCCGCAGTCGAACTGATCCGTCCGCAGGGTGGCATCGTCTCCATCGACGCCACCGACCTGCCGATGCCGATGGCCGGCATGAAGACGAAATCCGCCAGCCTGCACTGGGAATTCATGTTCGCCCGCGCCATGCACCAGACGCCCGACATGATCGAACAGCACAAGCTGCTGAGCTATGTCGCCGATGAAATCGACGCCGGCCGAATTCGCACCACGCTCGATACGGTGCTGACCCCGATCAACGCGGAAAACATGCGCAAGGCCCATGCCTTGATCGAAACCGGCAAGGCAAAAGGCAAGGTCGTCGTCGAAGGCTTCTGACCGGCTTTGACGGGCTGATCTCAGCCGACCGCGCTCAAGCCTCCGGCCTTCACCAGGCCGGAGGCTTTTTTGTGCGACACAACCGTCGCTATTTCTTCGCCCGCAACGCCGCCGCCCAGGCAAGGGCGACCCAATCGACAAGGGCTTCGGGATCATCAAGGGCGGCATCGGGGATCGACCAGTAGGGCATCGCCACCGGCTTGGTCTTGCCGTCATAGACCCACTGGCGTGCGCCGGCCTCCGCAAACCGCGGCGCGCTTTCGGCATCCGCCTTGAGCAGGATCTCGCTGCCCACTTCCAGCGCCAGGATCGTGCCCTCATGGTAGATGCCCTTGCCGCCGAACATCCGCTTGATCGTCACCTCGCCGAGGCTCTCGAACATGTCGCGGATCAGCTCATTGTCCATCCGGCGCTCCCTCCCCTGACAGGGACGCCGCACCAGGAGCAGGCGTCACCAGATTTCCGGCCCGCACCATTGCCGCGCAATGGGCGCGCTCCATATTTTATCCATGCCGAAGCATGTCGCAAAATCCAACCTCGCCCAGAAGACCTGCGCCCACTGCAACCGCCCCTTTGCCTGGCGCCGCAAATGGGCGCGGGTCTGGGAGGAGGTCAAATACTGCTCCGACCGGTGCCGCGCCGAGTCCCGTCGCAAGCCGGCCTCTGGCTAGTCCCGTACCGGGGTTTCCGTGATGCCGCCGGCTGCCTCCACGGCCTCCGCCGTATCCACGTCCAGCCGCGCCGCCGGGCCGATCTCCACATCGATCACCTTCCATTGGCCGCTCTCGATGAGAACCCGCGCGCCGACATCGCCCGCGAGCTGCATCACCTCGTCGAAGGCCGCGCGCGGCAGGATCACCGGATTGCCCCGGCGCTCGCCGTCGCAGGCCCTGACGATGGCGGCGCCGTTGCTCTCAGCAAAACTGTCGATCAGCGCATCCAGATGCTCGGGCCGCAGCGCCGGCATGTCGCCCAGCAGAACCAGCGCGCCTGCGACCGACCCGTCGAGCGCATGAAGACCCTGCTTCAGCGAAGACGCCATGCCGGAGGCGAAGTCGGGATTTGCCGCCACCTGCACCTCGAGCCCCTCGAGTTCCGCGGCGATCTCCTTGCCGCGATGACCGGTGACCACGATCGTGCCCGCCGCCTTCGAGGCGAGCGCGGTGCGCGCCATCCGCCGGATCAGGGTTTCGCCGTCAAACCCGGCCAGCAGCTTGTGGCCCGCCGCCGCGCCCATGCGGCTTGCCCGGCCGGCGGCGAGAAGCACCACGCCGACGGGCAGGATCGAGCGGCTTTCCATCTTGCCGCGATCCGGCTGCCTCGGCTGCGGCCGGGTTGCGATCTCGGTCAGAAGCCCACCCACGCCCATGCGTGTGATGTCCAGCGCCGTGGGCGTCTGCCCCGACAGGATGCGCGCCAGCACCCAGTCGAAACCGTTTTCCTTGGGACTGCGCGCGCAGCCGGGCGCGCCGACCACCGGCACCTCGCCGACCGATCCAAGCACGAGCAGATTGCCCGGATCCACCGGCATGCCGACCCGCTCGACCTTGCCGCCAGCCTTGCGGATCGCCGAAGGAATCACGTCATCGGGGTCGGTGACAGCGGAGGCGCCAAAGATGACGATCAGGTCGCGCGCCGCGGCCATTCGGGCGATCTCGGCGCTGACCGCGTCGACATCATGGGCGACCCGGGCTTCCTCGATGAGACTGGAGCCGGTCTGCGCCAGACGGCTTTCCAGCAATGCGCGCGTCTTGTCCATCACGCTGGGCTTGAGCGTTGGCAGCGTCGTGGCAATCAGGCCGGCCCGCACCGGCTTGAACGGCAGCACCCGGGCCATGGTACGCACCGCCATCGTCTCGCTCGCCTGCTTGAGCGATGCACCCGAAACCGCCAGCGGGATGATCTTGATGGTGGCCACCATCTCGCCGGGCTGCACCGGCGTCTGGTCGGCAAGGCAGGCGAAGGTGATCGCCGGATCGATCCCGTTGAAATGATCGACAAGCAGCCGCTCGGCGCGGAACATCCCGGCCCGCGTCGCATGCAGATTGACCCGTCCTGTGGAGGCATTGGCGGCGCGGATATGGGCGCCGCCAAAGGCCTGCGCCAGAGCTTCGGCGGCCGCATCCTCACCGACGTCGCCCTCTTCGAGCCGCGCCACGATCACTTGCGCGATCCCGCCCTGGCCAAGCAGCATCAGGTCAGATGCCGTGAGCACATGTCCCTTCTTCAGCCGCAGCGTGCCCACCGACAGCGAATGCGCCAGAACCGCGCCCTCGGATTTCTCAAGCGGAACCGGACCAAAGATCATGGGTCAGGCGCTCGCATGATGGTTGGGCTTGCGCAGGGCGGCAATGGTCTGCGCGAGGATCGCCACCGCGATCTCTTCAGGGCTCTGCGCACCGATATCGAGCCCGATGGGCGCGGCGATCCGCGCGATCTGCTCCTGGCTGAGCCCGGCTTGCGCCAGACGCTCGACGCGGTTCGCATGGGTCTTGCGCGACCCGAGCGCGCCGACATAGAACGCCCCGGCGTCGAGTGCAGAAACCAGCGGCCAGTCATCGATCTTCGGATCATGGGTCACCGCAACAAGCGCGGTGAAAGCATCAAGCGGCCGGTCCCTGAGCGCGTCCTCCGGCCAGTCGGCAACCAGGTCAACGCCCGCGAACCGGTCCTCAGTGGCAAAGGCCGTGCGCGGATCGATCACCCTGACGTCGAACCCGGTCATCGCCGCCATGGGCGCGAGCGCCTGCGAAATATGCACCGCGCCGATGATCACCATGCGCGGCGCAGGAAGATGCACATTGAGAAAGACCCGGGCTCCGTCCGCCTCCACCACCCCGGATTTGCCGGTGAGAAAGGCCTTGCCGATCGCCGCCCCCAGATCCCCCGAAACAAGGTCGCCCGGCACCTTGTCGCCGCGCATGACCAGACGGTTGCTGCCGTCGTCAAGCCCCGTGACCAGGATCGCCGCCCGCCGCTCGCGCCGTGCCGCATTGAGGGATGTGAGCAACTGCGGATCCATCAGCCGACCCGCTCCAGGTAGACCTGGATCCGACCGCCGCAGGACAGCCCCACCCGCCAGGCGGTCTCGTCGGCGACGCCGAATTCGAGCATTCTTGGTTCTCCGGATGCAATCACATCGGCAGCTTCGGCGATCACCGCGCCCTCGACGCAGCCACCCGAAACCGAGCCGCTGAAATTGCCCATCCCATCGATCACCAGATGGCTGCCGACCGGCCGTGGCGCGGAGCCCCAGGTCTCGATCACCGTTGCCACCGCCACGCCGCGGCCATCGAGCATCCAGCGCTCGGCCACCAGCAGCGGATCAAGCTGGTCATCGACTGTCTGGTCCGAAGCCTGAGATATCATGTCTGCCTCCATCAGCCGATGCACGGCGCATGCCTCGATCGATGCGGACGATCATGCACCATGTCCGTGCCCCGCATATAACTATGGCCGCCCCGACCCCGGGATTTCAAGTGTGATCGGCAACGCCATTACAGATAACGGCGCGGATCGGATTTCGCCGCATCCTTTTCGCCAAGCGCCGCCACCAGTCCGGCCATGGCCTCGATATTGTGCACCGGACGGAACTCGTCGACATGCGAGAGCATGGTGCGAACGCCGCGCGCGCGGGCTTCGAACCCGTCGAACCGGAGCAGTGGATTGAGCCAGATCAGCCTGCGGCAGGAGCGGTGCAGGCGGTCGATCTCGGCATCGAGTTCCGCAATCGAATCACGCTCGAGCCCGTCGGTGATCAGGATCACCACCGCCCCCTGCCCCAGTACCCGCCGCGACCATTGCCGGTTGAACAGCCTCAGCGCCGCGCCGATGCGGGTGCCGCCCGACCAGTCCTTGACGGCACCCGTGCATTGATCGACCGCCTCGTCCGGATCCTTGTGGCGCATCTGCCTTGTGATGTTGGTGAGCCTGGTGCCGAACAGGAATGTGTGCACGCCGCGCCGCTTCTCGCTGATCACATGCATGAAATGCAGGAAGATCCGCGTGTACTGGCTCATCGATCCGGAAATATCGGCAATGATCACCAGCGGCGGATGCACCTTCCGCCGCTTGCGGAAGCGCGGCAGGATCAGGTCGCCGCCGGTGCGCATGGCGGCGCGCATGGTCGCGCGCGGATCAATGCGCTTTTGCACCGAGGACGGCTTGTAGCGCCGTGTCTCCACCTGGTCGAATGGCAGCGACAATTCGGCGATCGCCCTCTTGGCCTGGCTCAGCTCGAGCGCCGTCATCTGGGCAAAATCCTGCTGGCGCAGCACCTCATTGCCCGACACGGTCTCGCGCGCGTCAATGTCGATGATCGGCTTGTCTTCCGGCGGCCGGCTTTTCTCGTGGCCTTCGAACAGCGCCTGGCTGACGCGGGTCTCGCCAGGTTTGAGCTTCTCGTGGCGCTTGGTTTCCATCGCCACCGGCGAGAACATGGCGATCATCTTCTCGACAAGCTCGCGCGACCGCCAGAACAGCCGGAACGCCTGGTCGAACACCTGGTGATCCTCGCGCCGCTTGACGAAGACCGAGTGCAGCACCCAGTAGAATTCCTCGCGGCTGCCGATTCCGGCAATCTGCACCGCCTCGACCGCATCGCGCACCGCGGCCGGCCCGACCTTCAGCCCGGCCTTGCGCAGCACCCTTGCAAAATAGACGATGTTGTCGACAATCCGCCCGTCGCCTTGCCGAAAGACAATGGCGTTACCAGTGGCATTTCCGGCGGCGTTTTCGGCTTCCGCCATCACAGCTGCTGCGCCAGCTCGGCCTTCACTTCGGCCAGCAGCTCGCGGCCCGCGCCGCTCTCGATCCGGGCGATATCGTCCTGGTACTTGAGCAGCGTGCCGAGCGTGTCGGAAACGGTCTCCGGATCGAGCGCCAGCCGGTCGAGTTCGGTAAGCGCCGTGGCCCAGTCGATGGTCTCGGCGACGCCGGGGCTCTTGAACAGATCCATCTGCCGCAGCTTCTGCACGAAGGCCACCACCTGCCGCGACAGTTCCAGCTCGCAGCCGGGAACCTTGAGACGCACAATCTCCAGCTCCACATCGGCACTCGGATAATCGACCCAATGATAGAGGCAGCGCCGTTTCAGCGCGTCATGGATCTCGCGGGTTCGGTTGGTGGTGATGATGACGATCGGCGGCTCGTCCGCCACGATGGTGCCGAGTTCGGGAATCGTCACCTGGTAGTCCGACAGAATTTCCAGCAGGAACGCCTCGAAAGCCTCGTCGGTCCGGTCGAGTTCGTCGATCAGGAACACCGGCGCGCGTCCGCCTGCCCCTTCCAGGGCCTGCAGCACCGGACGCCTGATCAGGTGTTTTTCGGAAAATATGTTGCGCTCGATGGCCGACCGGTCGTCCTCGCCGGTGGCTTCGGCCAGCCGGATTTCCAGCATCTGCGCCGGGTAGTTCCACTCGTAGACTGCCGAGGAGACATCGAGCCCCTCATAGCATTGCAGCCGGATCAGCGGCCGGTCGAGCGCCCGGGAAAGCACCTTGGCGATCTCGGTCTTGCCGACACCCGCCTCGCCCTCGAGAAACAGCGGCCGCTTCATCCTGAGCGCCAGAAACAGCACCGTCGCCAGCGCGCGGCTCGCGACATAGTCCTGGCCCGACAACATGGCCAGCGTTTCGTCAATGGAATTGGGCGCCGGATTGGATATCGACATCATGGCTCCGTCAGCAGGCAGACCGGGACCAACAGCCTTTGCCCCGAAGGATCGAGGCTAAACAGTATGGTAGCCGCGGTCCATATACAAAAGCGCAGGCCCCGGCTCTCCGACCCGGATGCCCACGACTTCGCCGATCATGATCGTGTGCGTGGCCACCGGCTTGGCCTCGATCAGCCGGCAGTCGAACACCGCCATGGCGCCCAGCAGCGCAGGCGCGCCGGTTGTGATCGTGTCCCAGTTGGCGCGCGCAAAGCGGGCGTCGACATCGAGATGATCGACACCGGAGAACGCCACCGCCAGCGGCTCGTGCTCCGCCATGAGGCAGTTCAGCGCAAATATTCCGGACTGAACGAACAGTTCGTTGAGCGGGTTGGAATGGTTGAGGCAGACGAGCAGAGTGCCCGGATTGTCCGAGACCGAACAGGCGGCCGTGACCGTCACGCCCCGGCGCACGCCTTCATGCACGGTCGTGGCAATCTGCACATGCCCGGCATATCGCGCCATCGCATCGCGATAGTCCCTGGAATCAATGGTTGGCCGTTTCAACACGCACTGCCTCGAACTTTGAAATAGTCAGGGCCCATACATAAAGGCCATGGGTGAATTTGAAACCCACGCCCGCGACTTTTTATCGCCGGTGCAGGCCCGGCGGGTCGGGATCAGACGGAATTTGCTTTGAGTTACAATCGCGGCTGGGCTAAATGGGACGCATGATCACGCACCACCCGCTGCTAATCCCGGGCTTCGTCCTGTCCTTGCTGTGCGCCGCCCTGCCGGCCCAGGCGGACGCGCTTCGGGTTGGCCTGGTCATCCCGCAATCGGGTCAGTTCAAGCTGCTGGGGGACCATGTCCGCGAGGCATTCGCGATCTGGAACGCGGACAATCCGGGCAGGTTCGACGACATCGTCGAAGGCGACGACGGCTGCACGCCCGAATCCGGAGCAGATGCCGCAGCGGCCATGAACGAGGCCGGTGTCGATATCGTCGTCGGCTTTCTCTGCACCGAAAGCCTTGCCGCAGCGCTGCCGATGCTGTCGGACAGCGGCATCCCGGTGATGACACTGACGGTGCGGGCCGACATCATCGGCGAGGAGGCCGCGCGGCTTGGATGGAAATTCTTCCGGCTTGCCCCGCGCGCCGGCTCGGAAGCCGAAATCGCCGCAGACGCGATCTTCCGGTTCTGGGCCGACAAGCCCTTCGCGCTGATCGAGGACGGGGCTATCTCCGGCCGCGAGCTTGTCGAGGCGATCCGGGTCATGCTGGAAGACCGGGCGCTCGATCCGACATTCGTCGACAATTACCGCCCCGGCCAGGACACGCAGCCGAGCCTGGTGCGCCGGCTCAATTCCGCGGGCGTCTCCCGGGTCTTTGTCGGCGGCGAACGCGCCGACCTGGCGGTGATCGCCCAGGAAGCCGACTACCAGGGGGTGGATCTCCGGTTCATGGGCAGCGACGCCCTGCACGCGCCCGCGGGCGATTTCCCGCTGCCGGACGGTACAATCGCCGTGCTGTCCGCAGGCGCGGTTCCCGGCCCCGAGGATGCGCAGGCCCGCCAGGCCTTTGCGAACGAGGGCCTGATCGCCGAGGGTCTCAGGATCCCCGCCTATGCTGCGGCCGAGATCCTTGGCGCGGCCGCCACCCGGGCCGGCTACAGCGATGCAACACTTGACGCCCTTCTCACAGGCAACACATTCACCACCGCGCTCGGGCCGGTGACCTTCGACGAGGACGGCGAGCGCCGCGAACCGGGCTTCGTGCTCGCCATTCAGGACAATGACGTCTTCAGGCGGTTGAGCGTGGAAGACGCAGCACGCCTGTCCGGCCAGACCCAGTAATCCTTAGGCAGCTTTAGAGACCCCAATGATGCAAGCCGGCTCCACACTGCAAACCGGATCACGCAATCTGATCACCGACGTGGCGGGGCTCACCGTCGGCAATTCAAGCGATGCCAAACTCAATTCCGGCACGACGGCGATCCTCTGCGATCCGCCCGCCACCGCCGCCGTGCAGGTGCTGGGCGGCGCGCCCGGCACCCGCGAGACCGATCTGCTCGAGCCGCACAACACGGTCGAGACCGTCAACGGTCTGGTTCTCTCCGGCGGCTCGGCCTTCGGCCTTGATGCGGCCGGCGGCGCGCAAGCCTATTTGCGTGAACAGGGAATGGGCTTCGCGGTCGGGCCGCACCGGATCCCGATCGTGCCCGCGGCGATCCTGTTCGACCTGATCAATGGCGGCGACAAGGACTGGGGCCGCTATCCGCCCTATCGCGAACTGGGCTACCAGGCAGCCGCCGCCGCTTCCCGTGATTTTGCCATCGGCACCGCCGGCGCGGGCGTCGGCGCATTGACGGCCACCTTCAAGGGCGGCCTCGGATCGGCCTCGTCGCTGGTCGCGGGTGAGCACATGATCGGCGCGCTCGTCGCCGCCAATCCGATGGGTTCGGTCACCATCGGTGACACACGCCATTTCTGGGCAGCACCCTTCGAGATCGGCGACGAGTTCGGCGGTCTCGGCATGCCTGCGCCCTTCCCCAGCGATGCCAGCGAACTCAGGATCAAGTTCCGCGAGATGGCGCGCGGCGTTTCCAACACCACCATCGCCGTCATCGCCACCGACGCCGTTCTCACCAAGGCCGAGGCCAAGCGGCTGGCGATTGCCGCCCATGCCGGCTTCGCGCGGGCGATCTGGCCGAGCCACACGCCGTTCGACGGGGACCTGGTGTTTGCGCTGGCCACCGGCACATCCGCCCGCAGACCCTCGCCCGAAGCGTTCCTGGATCTGTGCGCGGCCGCAGCCTCGACCATGAGTCGCGCCATCGCCCGCGGCGTCCATGCGGCTTCACCCGATCCGCGCGACCTGATGCCGGCCTGGACCGCGCATCAAGATTGAACCGGCTTCCGGTTGCCCGCCCGGCCCGGCAATGATACCCGGTTCTTCCCGACCAATCCGAGGGCCTGCGATGCCAGCCATTCGTCACAAGCTGTTTGCCGCCATTGCCATGAGCCTCGCATCGACCGCGGCCCATGCCGGCGAATTCGCGGAATTCCGGCCGATCGGGTTTTCCGCTGACGGCAAAGTCTTCGCTTTCGAGGAATTCGGCGTCCAGGACGGCTCCGGCTTTGCCTTCGCCAACCGCTTCTTCATCGACACCACGGACGATTCCTTCCTGCCCGGCTCGACTGTGCGCGTCGTTCTCGAAGACGAGACCCTCTCTGTCGGCGACGCCCGCGCCGAGGCGCAGGCCCAGGCGGCATCGCTGGAATCCCAGCATGATTTCCAGGACAATCCGGGCACCATCGCCGCGTTCAACCCTCTGTCCGAACTCGATGGCCCGGCGCACCGGTTGCGCTACATGCCGTTCTCCATGGAACCCCAGCCGTTCGGCGCCTACGAGGTCACCCTTGAGGAAAAGCCGCTGCCCGCATCCTCGCTCTGCCAGGATATTGACGCCACCTCCACCGGGTTCCGGCTGGACATGACACAAGCCAACGGCCAGCCGTCCAACCTGGTGCTCCATGACGACACCTCGGTGCCGCAAAGCCGCGGCTGCCCCTTGAGCTACCGGATCGGCGGCGCCATCACCCACCATGCCGATGGCGTCTGGACCCATGTCGTCCTCGTGCTGGTCCGCTCCTTTGGCTTTGAGGGCGAGAACGGCCGCTGGATCGCCGTGACCCGACGCCTGGAATGAGCAACCCGGTCAAACGGCACAAGGGACCGGCGCCCAGACCGGCCAACGACAATTCCAATCTGCGTGACCGGCTTCACGCGGCGCGGATCGGCTGGTCCGACGCGATCCTCGGTGCACTTGGCTGGGGTGCGGCTATGGCGCTGTCGGCGCAGGCCTGGCTCTGGCTGTCGATGGCAGCCCTCACCTCGCACTACTGGAGCATCACCGCGCTCGTGTTTTGCGGCGCGGCGCTCGCCTGGCCGCTGAGCCTCGTGAGCTTCCGCTTCATTGCCTTCCGGCGGCCACGCGAAGCCGCCTTCGCCGCGGCGTTCTTGTGCCTGAGTCTCTTCACTCTGGGCGTCACCGCAGTGCTGTTTGCCATCATCTACCGCAATTTCTACGCCCAGTGGCACGGCGACCCTTTCACCAGATTGTGGCTGTTGCAGCTCGTCTTCACCAGCGCCGCCGCGATCTACCAGTTCGCCGTCGCCGGCGTACGGCTGTACCTGCCGCTCGGCGTGGCGTTCCTGTTCGGCGCCTCGTGGATGCTGGCGCGCGCCAACTCTCGCCCGAAATCGCCCGGAACCGGGATTATCCCCTAGACAAGACCGATAGACCGTTTGATTCGCCGCCGAAATGGACTAGACCCGCGGCAACGAGAAACACATTTACGGACCTTGCCATGATCCCGCGCTATTCCCGCCCCGAGATGGTCGACATCTGGTCGCCCCAGTCAAAGTTCCGGATCTGGTTCGAGATCGAGGCCCATGCCTGCGATGCGCTGGCTGAGCTCGGCGTGATCCCGAAGGATGCCGCGAAAACCATCTGGGACAAGGGCGGTGCGGCCACCTTCGACATTGACCGGATCGACGAGATCGAGCGCGAGACCAAGCACGACGTCATCGCGTTTCTGACCCATCTGGCGGAAATCGTCGGCCCCGACGCCCGCTTCGTCCACCAGGGCATGACCTCGTCGGATGTCCTCGACACCTGTTTCTCGGTCCAGCTGGTCAAGGCCACCGATCTCTTGCTGGCTGACATGGATGCGCTGCTCACAGCCCTCAAGCGCCGGGCGCTCGAGCACAAGGACACCGTCTGCATCGGCCGCTCGCACGGCATCCACGCCGAGCCGGTGACGTTCGGCCTCAAGATGGCCGAGGCCTATGCCGAATTCGACCGCTGCCGCACGCGGCTGGTCAACGCCCGCGCCGAAATCGCCACCTGCGCCATCTCCGGCGCCGTCGGCACCTTCGCCAACATCGATCCTTACGTTGAGGAACATGTCGCCAAGGCCATGGGCCTCGCCGCCGAACCGGTTTCCACCCAGGTGATCCCGCGCGACCGGCACGCGATGTTCTTCGCCACGCTTGGCGTCATCGCTTCCTCGATCGAGCGCGTCGCCACCGAAATCCGCCATCTGCAGCGCACCGAGGTGCTCGAGGCCGAGGAGTATTTCTCGCCCGGCCAGAAGGGCTCGTCGGCAATGCCGCACAAGCGCAACCCGGTGCTGACCGAAAATCTCACCGGCCTGGCGCGGCTGGTGCGCATGGCGGTGACGCCGGCGATGGAAAACGTGGCGCTGTGGCACGAGCGCGACATCTCGCACTCCTCGGTCGAGCGCATGATCGGGCCGGACACCACGATCACGCTCGATTTCGCACTGGTCCGCCTGACCAACGTCATCGACAAGCTGCTGGTCTATCCCGAGCGCATGGCCGGCAACATGAACCGGCTCGGCGGCCTGGTGCACTCCCAGCGCATCCTGCTGGCGCTCACCCAGGCCGGCTCCTCGCGCGAGGACGCCTACCGGCTGGTGCAGCGCAACGCCATGAAGGTCTGGAACAGCTATCAGGTCTCGGGCGATTCCGAGGTCGATTTCCTCACCGAACTTCTGGCTGACGAGGACGTGCGCAAATATCTCTCCGAGACCGAGATCCGCGACCGTTTCGACCTGGGCTACCACACCAAGCATGTCGACACGATCTTCACGCGTGTGTTTGGCGAGAGCTGATCATCTCCGTGACATTCCTGTCACCGGACGTGACCGTCTCGCCCCAAACGCCTTGATATCGCCCTCATATCGCCGTGGTTTTCACCGATCCTGACGATCGAATGAAAACATGCCGGAATGATGAGGATCCCATGCAGGATTATCCGCCCTTTTCAGATCGCGGCCGCCGCAAGCGCGAGCCGCACGAAATTCACGACACAGGCGCCAGTTTCTGGATCGTCGCTGCGGTGGTGTTCGCGGCACTGGTCGTCATCGTCACCTTCAATCAGGTCAATCTGAGAAATGACGGCGCGCCGTTTCTGATGGTTCCGTCAAGCCAGTCCGGAGGGGCGCACCCCGGTTGACATTTGCCGCTCGCTCCCCCAACTCGGGCGACATGAAAGTTGCCCAAGCAGACATCCTTATTGTTCCCGGCTACACCAATTCCGGACCCGATCACTGGCAATCGCGCTGGCAGGCGCGGCTGTCGACCGCCCGCCGCGTCGAGCAGGACGCCTGGGCCAAGCCGGTGCGTGAGGACTGGGTCGCCCGCTTCGCCGAAACCGTCAGCGCGGCTGAGAAGCCGGTCGTCGTGATCGCCCATTCGCTGGGCGTCGCCACCGTGGTGCAGTCCCTGCCCGACTGCCAGGACAAGATCGCCGGCGCATTCCTCGTCGCCCCGCCCGAAGTCGACAATCCGCAGATCCGGCCAAGGCACCTGATGACCTTCGGCCCCTACCGGCAGGATCCGCTGCCGTTCCCCTCGATCGTGGTCGCAAGCCGCAACGATCCCTTCGGCTCCTACGAGCACGCCGGCGACATGGCCAATGCCTGGGGCTCGATGCTGGTCGATGCCGGCGAGGCCGGCCACATCAACGCCGAATCAGGCCACGGTCCCTGGCCCGAGGGCATCATGGTCTTCGCCAATTTCCTGGCCCGCCTCAAAGCCTGACCAGCGTTCGGTCCGCAGGACCGGCTCAGCCTCTCGCCTGCCCCAGCATGACCGCGGCGCCCGCGTGCAGGATCCCGGGGTCGGTGTTGAGCGCCGCCAGCCGGTAGCCCATCTTCGAAAATCGCGGCACATCCGCGGGGTTGACCGCGAAGATCGCGGCGAACTTGCCCGCGTCGCGGGCGCGGCGGCCGATCTGCGCAATCACATCCTGCAACTCTTCATTGTTCGGATCGACGCCAGCGCCATCCGACCAGGAAATCGACAGGTCGGACGGCCCGACAAAGATCCCGTCAATGCCGTTGGTTGCGAGAATTCCGTCGAGATCGGCGAAAGCCTCCCGCGTTTCGATCATCGCCAGCGCCAGCGTTTGCGTGTTGGCCGCGCTGAAATAGCTCTCCGGCGTGAAATCGGTGTGGATCTGCAGCGCCCGTGTCGGCCCCCAGGAGCGCTCGCCCATCGGCGGATATTTCATCGCCCGGGCGAAGGCTTCCGCATCGGCCACGGAATTGATCATCGGCGCGATCACCGCCTCGAAGCCCATGTCGAGCGCCCGGCTGGCAAGGTCGTTGCGCCCGACCGGGATGCGCAGGATCGCCGGCTTGCCCGCGACTGTAATGGCCCTGACCGAGGCAAACGCCGTGTCTTCGCTGTGGGCGCCATGCTGCATGTCGATGGTGACCGTATCAAACGGACACCGCGCAAGCGCGCCCGCCATTTCCGCCGATGGTGATGACGACCACGCAGTGATCAGCATCTTGTCCTCAGTCCATGCGTCCCGCAGTTTCATATCCGTTCCTCCCGAATCACGCGCCCGCCCGACGCGGATGCCCTCTTGCCTCAATCCAGCAAAAAGCCGCCCCCGACAAGCCGGAGGCGGCTTTGAAAATCAGATCCGGCCGAATCAGCTGCTCTGGATCTGCTCGACGGCGACGGCCATCAGCTCGTCCATCTTGCGGCGAAGCTGGTGATCGGACTGATCGACATTGTTTGCGTCGAAATCGCCGCGGACCTTGCGGAACACGTCCTCGTCGCCGGCTTCCTCGAAATCGGAGAGCACCACGGCCTTGGCATAGGCTTCGGCCTCCTCGCCGGTCTTGCCCAGCAATTCGGCGGCCCACAGCCCCAGAAGCTTGTTGCGGCGGGCTTCCGCCTTGAACTTCAGTTCGCTGTCATGGGCAAACTTGTTCTCGAATGCATTTTCGCGGTCTTTCATGCTGCTCATGAGCTGGCTCCCGGCGTTGAATCAATAAACCCTATATGGGCATTGACCCCATAAAACAAAAGACCGCCGAAAGTGCAATCTAAACCCGCACGCGGCGCGCAATTCAGGGGACACACCCGTCAACGGCGTTGTGAAAGCCGGGACAATCGGCTAAAGCACGGGCCAAACAGACCCAATGCCGAGTTGCCGCGGCTTCAGCCGGCTCAATTGACAGAGATCCCCCCATGACCCGTCGTCGCCGTATCTATGAGGGCAAGGCCAAGATCCTTTATGAAGGCCCCGAACCCGGCACCCTGATCCAGTTCTTCAAGGACGACGCAACCGCGTTCAACAAGAAGAAGCACGATGTCGTCGACGGCAAGGGCGTGCTCAATAACCGGATTTCCGAATACATCTTCACCCATTTGAACCGGATCGGCATCCCGACCCATTTCATCCGCCGCATCAACATGCGCGAGCAGCTGATCAAGGAAGTGGAGATCATCCCGCTCGAGATCGTCGTGCGCAACATCGCCGCAGGGTCGCTCGCCAAGCGGCTCGGCATCGAGGAAGGCACCGTGCTGCCGCGCTCGATCATCGAGTTCTACTACAAGGCCGATGCGCTCGACGACCCGATGGTGTCTGAGGAGCATGTCACCGCCTTCGGCTGGGCAAGCCCGCAGGAAATCGACGACATCATGGCGCTCGCCATCCGCGTCAACGATTTCCTCACCGGCCTGTTCCTGGGCGTCGGCATCCAGCTGGTCGATTTCAAGATCGAATGCGGCCGGCTGTTCGAGGGCGAGATGATGCGCATCGTCGTCGCCGACGAGATTTCGCCCGATTCCTGCCGCCTCTGGGACGTCAACACCAACCAGAAGCTCGACAAGGATGTCTTCCGCCGCGATCTGGGAAGCCTGGTCGAAGCCTATCAGGAAGTCGCGCGCAGGCTCGGCATCATGAACGAGAACGAGATGAACCGCCCTTCCGGACCGGTTCTGGTCAAGTAAGCGTCAGGAGATCCGGACATGATCAAGGCACGCGTGACAGTGACGCTGAAGACCGGCGTCCTCGACCCGCAGGGCAAGGCCATCGAGCACGCACTCGATGGCCTGGGCTTTTCCGGCGTCGGCCAGGTCCGCCAGGGCAAGGTTTTCGACATAACGCTCGAGACGGCGGACAAGAAGAAGGCCGAAGCCGAGATCAAGGACATGGCGGCCAGGCTGCTTGCCAACACGGTGATCGAGGATTTCTCGGTCGAGGTGCTCTGAGAGATGAAAGCCGCCGTCATCCTGCTCCCCGGCCTGAACCGCGACCGCGACATGATCGCCGCACTCACCAAGATCTCCGGCCAGGCGCCGCAGACCATCTGGCAGACCGAAACCGCGATTGACGACGATATCGACCTGATCGTCATACCCGGCGGCTTTTCCTATGGCGATTACCTGCGCTGCGGCGCGATCGCCGCGCGGATGCCGGTGATGCGGGCGGTGCGCGAGAAGGCCGAACAGGGCACCCGCGTGATCGGGGTCTGCAACGGCTTCCAGATCCTGGTCGAGGCCGGCATGCTGCCCGGCGCGCTGATGCGCAACGCCTCGCTGAAGTTTGTCTGCCGCGAGGTCAAGCTCGAGGTCGCCAACGCCAGCACCATGTTTACCAACGGCTACACCCAGGGCCAGATCATCCGCTGCCCGGTCGCCCATCATGACGGCAATTATTTCGCCGACCCCGACACGCTCGCCGACATTGAGACCGGCGGCCAGGTAGCGTTCCGCTATGCGGCCGACACCAATCCCAACGGCTCGGTCAACAACATCGCGGGCATCGTCAACAAGGCCGGCAATGTGCTCGGCATGATGCCGCATCCCGAGAACCTGATCGAACCCGCCCATGGCGGCGCCGATGGCCGCGCCCTGTTCGAGGCCGCACTGGGACTGGTCGACGCCTGAGGCCCCGCCTGCCCCGATGCCTTCAGCCGGATGAACAGGACACTGGCGGCGCCGGGAATCGTGCTACACCCATCATGACTGCCGTTCTCGCCAGCCCCCGGAGACCCTGATGACCCGAATTTGGCCGATGCTCGTGCTGGGGTCCGGATTTGCCCTGGCGGCCTGCTCTCCCGCAGCCAGCCCGCCCGCTGGCCTGAGCGCCCATGCGCAATCGGTGTCCACCCTGCAGCGGGTCAACACCCAGGCCAATGCCTGCTGGCTGAAAGACAGCGATTTCAACGACTACGGCATCGTTCCAGAACTCGATACCACCAGCATCCCGCGCCTGCTGGTCATCCCGCGCGGCAAGCCGCAATCCCTGCCCCAGGCGGTGATCGTCGCCTCGGCGAATGGCGCCGTGTTCTACGGCCCGCTCTCGACCTCGCCGCTGGCCGGCCGCATCAACAACGACATCTCGCGCTGGGCCACGGGCGCCACCGGGTGCTGAGGGTGAGCCCACCTGCAGTTGGCCCGTGTCCACAGAATAGCGGCGTGCTACACTCGAAATCCCAATTTCCAGGTGCCAACCGGCACGGCAGTGCGCTATATCCTGCAGCACGCGCATGACAAGCCGAACTCGCATGACAAGAAGGGCGACCGACGCCATGACCATTCCGAACACCGTTCCGATCACCGAAGAGCTGATTGCCGCTCACGGGCTCAAGCCCGACGAGTATCAGCGCATTCTCGATCTCATCGGCCGCGAGCCGACCTTCACCGAACTCGGCATCTTCTCGGCGATGTGGAACGAGCATTGCTCCTACAAATCCTCGAAGAAGTGGCTGAAGACCCTGCCCACGACCGGGCCGCGCGTCATCCAGGGTCCGGGCGAGAATGCCGGCGTGGTCGATATCGGCGATGGCGACTGCGTCGTCTTCAAGATGGAAAGCCACAACCACCCCTCCTACATCGAGCCCTACCAGGGCGCGGCCACCGGCGTCGGCGGCATTCTGCGCGATGTCTTCACCATGGGCGCGCGGCCGATCGCGGCTATGAACGCATTGAGGTTCGGCTCGCCCGACCACCCGAAGACCCGCCATCTGGTCTCGGGCGTCGTCGCCGGCGTCGGCGGCTACGGCAATTCCTTCGGCGTGCCCACTGTTGGCGGCGAGGTCGAGTTCGATGCGCGCTACAATGGCAACTGCCTGGTCAACGCCTTTGCGGCCGGCATCGCCCGGACCGACGCGATCTTCCTGTCCGAGGCCAAGGGCGTCGGCCTGCCCGTCGTCTATCTCGGCGCCAAGACCGGCCGCGACGGCGTCGGCGGCGCCACCATGGCCTCGGCCGAATTCGACGAATCGATCGAGGAAAAGCGCCCCACCGTGCAGGTCGGCGACCCGTTCACCGAAAAATGCCTGCTCGAGGCCTGTCTTGAACTGATGCAGACCGGCGCCGTCATCGCCATTCAGGACATGGGGGCTGCGGGGCTCACCTGCTCGGCGGTCGAGATGGGCGCCAAGGGCGATCTCGGCATTGAGCTCGACCTCGATCACGTGCCGGTGCGCGAGGAGCGCATGAGCGCCTACGAGATGATGCTGTCGGAAAGCCAGGAGCGCATGCTCATGGTGCTGGAACCTTCGAAGGAAGAGGTCGCCAAGGCGATCTTCGTCAAATGGGGGCTCGACTTCGCCATTGTCGGCAAGACCACCGACGATCTCAGGTTCCGCATCCTGCACCAGGGCGAGGAAGTCGCCAACCTGCCGATCAAGGAACTGGGCGACGAAGCCCCCGAATATGACCGCGAATGGCGCGAGATCGGCGGCCTCTCCGAGATTTCCTATGCAGACGTGGAGGAACCCGAGGACTACGGCCAGGCGCTGATCGACCTCTTGGGCTCGGCCAACAATGCGTCCAGGCGCTGGGTCTGGGAGCAGTACGACACGCTGATCCAGGGCAATTCGCTGCAGATCCCGGGCGGCGACGCCGGCGTCGTGCGCGTCGAGGGGCATGACACCAAGGCGCTGGCCTTTTCCTCCGACGTGACGCCGCGTTATGTCGAGGCCAATCCTTTCGAGGGCGGCAAGCAGGCCGTGGCCGAATGCTGGCGCAACCTGACCGCCACCGGCGCCGAACCGCTGGCCGCCACCGACAATCTCAATTTCGGCAATCCCGAACGGCCCGAGATCATGGGCCAGCTGGTGATGGCCATCCAGGGCATCGGCGAAGCCTGCCGGGCGCTCGACTTCCCCATCGTGTCGGGCAATGTCTCGCTCTACAACGAGACCAATGGCGAGGCGATCCTGCCCACCCCGACCATCGGCGGCGTCGGCCTGATCCCGGACTGGAACCGCATGGCCCGCATTGGCGGCGGCAAGCAAGGCGACGCAATCATCCTGATCGGCGGCGACGGCAGCCATCTCGGCCAGTCCGCATGGATGCGCGATTGCCTCGGACGCGCCGAAGGCGCGCCGCCGTCGGTCGACCTGATGGCAGAACGCCGCAATGGCGATTTCGTCCGCTCGGCAATCCGCAACGACCTTGTCACCTCCTGCCATGACATTTCCTCGGGCGGACTTGCCACAACGCTGGCCGAAATGGCGATGGCGTCGGATCTCGGCATGGAGATTGACCTCTCCACCAGCAATGGCCCGGCCCATGCGCTGCTGTTCGGCGAGGACCAGGCGCGCTACGTGGTCACCGTTCCGGCCGACATGGCGGGCTATGTCGCGGCAAGCGCCGAGGGCGCCGGCGTGCCCTTCCGCCGGCTTGGCGTCATGATCGGCGACAGCCTGAAGGTCGACGGCCTGCTGACAGTCTCTCTATCCGCATTGCGCAGCGCCCATGAATCGTGGTTCCCTGCATTCATGGACAGCCCGGCAGCGCTCGCAGCCGAATAGCCCAATCAGGAGCCTTGCCAGATGGCGATGAACGCAGACGATATTGAAAAAATGATCAAGGCCGGCATCCCGGACGCGAAAGTCACCATCCGCGATCTCGCCGGCGACGGCGACCATTACGCCGCCGAAGTGGTGGCCGAGAGCTTTCGCGGCAAGAGCCGGGTGCAGCAGCATCAGATGGTCTACAATGCGCTGCAAGGCAACATGGGCGGCGTGCTGCACGCGCTCGCGCTGCAGACCAGTATCCCCGACTAGGACCCGGCCATGGCGGGCTTTCTCGACGGCCTGATCGCGGAGATGATCGACGGCGTCGTCGACGGCATGGCCAAGGGCACGGTCACCCGCAAGCGCCGCCGCACCACAAGGCGCAAGACAAGCCGCCGCAAGACCACATCGCGCCGCAAGCGCCCGGCGGCCAAATCGACAATCGAAAAAGTGCTGATCGAGGCGCTGACCGGCAAGAAACCGGCCGCGACGCGGCCACGGACCCGGCGGAAGACCGCAAAGACCACGCGGCGCAAGACCACGTCGCGCAAGCGAACCTCCTAATGCATGTCGCGCTCAAATGTATTCATTTGAGCGCGACATGCATTAAATCAAAGAGTAACAGCGACCTATGCGCATCCAATTGGATGCGTGGCGCTGTAGCCCAGCCCCGGCGTCATTCCGCTATCCTGGCAAACACCGTCACCACCGGCCCCGCAGGCTCTCCCGAATCGATCTCCATCTCGCTGCCCCAGGCCAGGCTGGAGACCGCGCCATCGAAGAACAGTGCGTCGGGGCAATCCGCGACATCGCGGAACAGACGCGCGAAGGAGCCAAGGCTCACCTCGTCGCGGGTGATCGCCAGCACGATTTTTCCGTCCTCGCGTACGCCCACCCCGTTGCGGATGTATCTCGTGGTCCCATCAGGCAGGAAACGCGGATGGATTTCGCCATTGATCACCAGCATCGGGCCCGATTGCGTGGCGAATCGGGCCATCATCCCGGCCTCGGCATAGGTTTCGCTCTCCATCAACCCGGCTTTGCCGTCCATGCCGATGAAGAACACACCATTGGGCTTGAGAAAGAAATTGCCGAAGCCGTCATCGGTGTTGAGCCCCGAAAGCTCCGTGCCATCCTCCACATAGAGCCCCACCGGGTCCATGTCGGCGTGATACATCCCCGCATTCATTGCCAGCACAGGCGTCTGCCCGGCATTCACCAGGGCCGCCACCGCCTGCGGTACGCTTCCATAGGGCTGCCCTTCCCCGTCCCGGTAGACCAGCCGCACCTCATGGGATGCCGGATCGATCACGCACAGGATCGCCCGCGCACCCTCGAACTGGGTTTCTTCGCAGATCGTTGGCCTGTTGGCTGCCGACATCGCCTCACTCCCTCGCTCACCTGCACCCCCCGGCCGTTCCCCGGATGGCCTGAGCGCCGCCCACGCCCAGAGCCCGGCCGCCGCGGCCAGCAGCAGAAACACGAAAAAACCGGTGCGGCGCGTCGACATGGGATCACTTATAGGGCGCGCCTTCTTGTCTTGTCATCCGCGCCGCGTTATCTGAAGGACAAAGAAATATCGTGGCAACACGCTTTGAAAGGATCCACCCATGTCCGGAATCAATGATTTCATCGACAACGAAGTGAAGACCAACGACGTCGTGCTCTTCATGAAGGGCACGCCACAGTTTCCGCAATGCGGCTTCTCGGGCCAGGTCGTGCAGATCCTCGACTATCTCGGCGTGCCCTACAAGGGCGTCAACGTGCTCGCCGATGATGCGCTCAGAAACGGCATCAAGGAATATTCCAACTGGCCGACCATCCCGCAGCTCTACGTCAAGGGCGAGTTCATCGGCGGCTGCGACATCATTCGCGAGATGTTCCAGTCGGAAGAGCTGCAGCAGCACATGAATGCGGCAGGCGTGCCGGTAAAGGCTGCTTGATTCTCCTCGCCAAGACCGGGGTGCTTGATGGCGCCCCGCTCCCTCCCGCTGCCGGAACCCGCGTCAGCGGCGTTTCGACGTCAGGCAGAGGCCTGCGCCCGCATGGGGTCGCCCTTCACCGCCGCTCTCTGCACAGCAATCGCTGATGCCGGGCTTCCGGACGGGGCGATCCGCGATGCTCTTTCCGGCTGGCCCGGCATTGCCGACAACACCGGCGACGCGGTTCCATTGAGGTTGACCGGTGCGCTGCACCGGCTTGTGCTTGACGACTCGGATGCAGCGCTTGCGGCAGTGTATCCGCCACACGCAGAGAGAACCAACGGCCTGATCGATGCTGTCCACCGGGCAGTTCTCGTCCATGAAGCCTTCATTCTCGACTATCTCAAGTCACCGCCGCAGACCAATGAGGTGGGACGGTCGGCGCTGCTTCACCCCGCTTTTGCCTGGTTGGCGGCGCGGCACCCGTCAGACTTCGAGATCCTGGAAATCGGCGCGAGCGCCGGCCTCAATCAGAACTTCGACCGCTACGCCTTGGATTACGGCGTCTGGCATGCCGGCGATCCCGAATCCTCTGTCCGGGTTTCCTGCGACTGGCGCGGCACAGCGCCCTCACCTCGGCATTTCCCGGAGTTCTCGGTCATCGCCCGGTCAGCCAGCGATATCGAGCCCGTGGCGATTTCCACACAGGCCGAGCGGGCCCGTTTGAAATCCTATGTCTGGCCCGATCAGGCGGATCGGCTCGCGCGGCTGGGCGCAGCGCTCGAACTCGCCGCCAGGTTTCCGCCCCGGGTCGAGCGCGCCGCGGCGGCGGACTGGCTCGAAGTCAGGCTATCGCGCCCGCGCGCAGCACCGCATCGTGTCCTCATGCACACCGTCATGTGGCAATATCTTCCCGACGCCGAGCGGGCGCGGGCCGAAGCGCTGATCCGCGAACATGGCCGCGATGCGCGCGCCGAAACACCGTTTTCTTGGCTGCGGTTCGAAGCCGATGCCTCGTCCCCGGGCGGCGGCATCCTGGTCACCACCTGGTCGGGTGCGCCGGACGACGGCATCACCCGCTGCCTCGGCCGGGCCGATTTTCACGGCCGCTGGATCGAATGGCGAAGGTAGCGCCAGCAACCGGCCAGACGCACAAAGTTGGAAATCCTTGTTTGCTGGCCGGACGCCACCTGGGTTAGGCTGCCGCCTTACCCTTGACTTAAAAATGAGAAGCCGCATCCCGGACGCACAAGGAGACCATCCCATGACCTGGACCATCTATCTCTCGGGCGAAATCCACACAGACTGGCGCGATCAGATCGAAGCCGGCGCCAGGGCTGCCGGATTGCCGGTGGCATTCAGCGCGCCGGTGACCCATCACGAAGCCTCCGACGATGTCGGCGTTGCCATCCTGGGCAGCGAACCCGACAAGTTCTGGCACGATCACAAGGGGGCGCAGATCAACGCCGTCCGCACCCGCACGCTTCTCGAGAAGGCCGACATCGTCGTCGTCCGCTTTGGCGAGAAATACAAGCAGTGGAACGCCGCCTTCGACGCGGGCTATGCCAGCGCCCGCGGCAAGCCACTGATCATCCTGCACCAGGACGAACACGCCCACGCGCTCAAGGAAGTCGACGCGGCGGCGCTGGCGGTCGCCAAAACCCCGGACCAGGTGGTTGCGATCCTGCGTTACGTCATCGATGGCGCGCTCTCCGGCTACACCGATGCGGATGACAAGGCGCGGTGACCGGCGCGTCCTATGCGGGTTTTGGCGACAAGGCCCTGCCCTTTCTCAAGGCGCTCGGCTTTCACCAGAACCGCGAGTGGTTTCACGACAACAGGACCATCTTCGAGGAGCACCTCAACGAACCGCGGGGCCGACTGATCGACGATCTCGCGGCGCGGCTGGCGGAGAGGCGGATCCCGCTCACCTGCGCACGCAAGACCTCGACCTTTCGGATCAATCGCGACGTCCGCTTCGCCAAGCAGAAACACCCCTACAACACCCATGTCAGCGCGGTCGTCACCCGCTCGGGCACCAAGAAGGACCAGGGGCTCTTGTATTTCCACGTCTCGCCCGAGGACAGCTTTCTCTCGGTCGGGTTCTACGCCACGGAGGCGGACGAACTGCGCGCCTTCCGCGAGGCGATCATCGCGCGCAAGGCGCAGTTCGATGAGGCGCTGAAGCCATTGCTCGGTCTGGGCTTTGTGTTGGACCGCGAGGACAGTCTCAAGCGCACCCCGCGCGGCTTCGAGGCCGTCACCGACCCGGACCTGGTGGATCTGCTCCGCCTCAGGCACCTGACCCTGTCCCGGCGCTTCGGCCCGGACCGCCTCAAGGGCACGGCGCTGCTTGAAGATCTGGTGGAACTGGCCGAAACTGCCCAACCGCTGCTCAGCTTCGGCTGGCGGGTGATAGATCCGGTTCGCGCCGCCCGCGAGGACCCCAGTCACTGAGAAGGAACTGATATGCGCCTTGGTCCCCTGATCGGCATGATGGCTCTCCTCATCGCGCTGCTGCCGCTGACAGCGCGCGCGAGCGATTCCAACGACATCGACCTCAAGCTGTTCGGCGACAATGTCACAGAGGGCTGGCAGGGCTGCCGCTTCGGCCTCTGGCAAGCCAATCGCGACCCGGATCAGGACCGCTTCGCCTATGTGTTCTTCGCCCCCATTCCGGATGGCGAAGCCTTGCCGGCCTGGGTCAAGATCGGCGATGAGGTCACCGAGGTTTCCCGGAAGGACATAGGCTCCGCCGAAACAGGCATGCTCGAACCCTTCCAGCTCTACAAGAGCGCGGACGGCACTCTGACCGTTCTCATGGAGATCGAAAGCCAGCAACGCTCCGAACGCGGCATCGAGATCGGCGACGCCCGGCTGACCTTTCTCCGGAATGACAGGTTTCCCTTTCCCGTCAGGGTCAAGGGCCTGAACGGCTGCCCCGATTCCGCAGCCGAAGACGTAGCTCAGGATGTCCAGACAACGGCTCCCAGCGGTGGAATGGCGCTTGGCCAGCCGGTCGGAATCGACAGTCTTGACCAGGTCCCCACGCCGATCCTGAGCGCGATTGCGGACCAGGCCCCCGAATGCGCGCCTGAAACAACCGCGGGATATTCGACCGCCTACGCCGTCAATGACGCCATTACCGTGTGGCAGGTTCCCTGTAATCTCTACGCAAGCCAAGGCTCAAGCGTGTTCGCGCTGACATGGACCTATCAGCCCGATTTCGCCACGGTGCTGATGATCCCGTCCTTTCCGGGCTCCGGCGAGCCGGAGACCGCCGAGCTCCTCGAAGCAATGGTCGATCCGGCAACAGCGACCGTCACCTCGGTCTCGCTCGACAGCGGCGGCGACTGCGGCACGTTCGGAAAGTTCCGGCTCCGGGACGCCCAAGGCGAGACGCTCGAATTCCAGTTGCTCGAATATCGCAGCAAAGCCGACTGCGATGGCGTTGAAACAGATCCGTCGGACTTCCCGCTCGTTTACGAGAGCCGTTAGGACGCCCGCAACGGTGATCCGCCGCCGCCCGGCCGATGCCAAATCCTTGACTTGCCGGATCTGTCCGGCGGGTCTATGAACATTCCCGGCGCCGGCCATCAGCCCCCGCCGATTTTTATTCCCCAGACCGCAATGGTCCAGTCATAGCGCGCCCGATAGGGCGCATGTGGGGCTCAGCTTTGCAATGAACAGATACTCAATCCCTTTCTGTTCCCCATAGGATGGATTCATCAATGCACGGAACACCCCCGCCCGCTGCACTTTTGCCGGCGACGATCGGCGGCGTCAGCCGCCCGCAATTCATCGCCATCGTGGCGTCGCTGATGGCGCTCAATGCGCTCGCCATCGACATCATGCTGCCGGCCTTCCCCAACATTTCCCAGAGCCTTGGCCTCACCGACCCCAACCTGGTGCAATATGTCCTGTTGTCCTACATCATCGGGTTTGGCGGCGCGCAGCTGTTCTTCGGCCCCATCGCCGACCGGTACGGCCGCCGCACGCCGTTGTTTGTCGGCATCGCACTCTACGCAATCTGCGCAATTGCCGGCGCCTTCGCGCCGAGCTTCGAATTCCTGCTGCTGACGCGGCTTCTGCAGGGCGTGGGCGCTGCCGCGACCCGGGTGATCGCCCTCTCGGTGGTTCGCGACACCCATTCCGGCCGCGGCATGGCCGCGACCATGTCGCTGGTGATGATGGTCTTCATGGTGGTGCCGGTGTTTGCGCCGATGATGGGCCAGGTGATCATCCTGGCGGGCGACTGGCATCTGATCTTCGTGTTCATGGCCTTGGTGTCGGTGGCAGTCGGCCTCTGGGCCGCGTTTCGTCTGCCCGAGACGCTGAAGGAGGAAAACCGCCGGCCGCTGACGCTCGCAAGCATCCGGCAGGCCTTCGCCATCGTGCTCACCAACCGCATCGCGCTGTTCTACACCCTGGCGACGAGCTTCTATTTCGGCTCGCTGTTCGGGTTCCTGAATGTCGCACAGCCGATCTATGTCGGCATCTATGGTCTGGGCAACTATTTCCCCATAGCCTTCGCCGCCGTCGCGGTCGTCATGGCCGGCTCCTCGTTTCTCAATTCGCGGCTTGTCGGCCGTTTCGGCCAGCGACGCCTGTCACACGGCGCCTTGTGTGCCTATCTCGTCCTGGGCATCATACTGGCCGGGCTCACGGCCATGGGCCCGATCCCGTTCTGGCTGTTTTTCGGCATCTCGATTCTCATGATGCCGCTGTTCGGCTTTGTCGGCTCCAATTTCAATTCGATCGCCATGGAGCCGCTGGGCGCCATTGCCGGCACGGCCTCCTCGACGCTGGGCTTTGCCCAGACCGTCGGCGGCGGGGTGGTCGGCGCGCTGATCGGCCAGGCCTATGACGGCACGGTGTTCCCGCTCGCGGCAGGCTACGCGCTGGTCTCCGCCGTGGCGCTTGGGATGGTGCTGATTGCCGAGAAGGGCCGCCTGTTCGGTGTGGGCACGCCCGACTGACCGGGCAGGCCCAAGCTTCAGGAACGGATGGCCTGCCTCAGGCCCGCCACAAGGCCTCGCGCACGATGTCCCAGCTGTCGGCATCGGGCGTCACCAGCAGGCCGCCGTCAAGATGCTCGGGCCTGTAGACGCTTCCGTCGAAGCGACGCACATACCCGCCCGCTTCCTGCGTGATCAGGCTGCCCGCCAAATGATCCCACGGCATCAGCTTGTGGTAGAGAACATAATGGATGTGTCCGCCTGCCAGCAGGCGGTATTCCTGCGCAGAACAGCGATAGCCCACGCTGCCAAGGCCAAGGCCCTGATTGCGCGCGATCAGACTGCGTTCCGGCTCCGCCATGTACTGCCACGAGGCCGAGCCGATCATCGCCGCCATGGCGCCGGCGGGAGCGGCGACACGCAGCGCGCTTTCACGCCCGTCGGGACGGCGCAGCACGGCCCCCGCACCCTTCTCGGCCATGATCCAGTCCTTCCCGACAGGATCGTGAATGATACCGGCAACGGTCTCACCAGCCTCGACAACGGCCAGCATGACGCCGAAGGAGGCCACGCCGGAAGCGAAGTTGAAGGTGCCGTCGATCGGGTCGACCACGAAGGCGCGCCGGTCGGTCTTCGACCAGTCGTCGAGCAGCGCCGGGTTGTCCGACACCGCCTCCTCGCCGATCACCAGCGATCCGGGAAAGCGCGCGAGCAGCGCCGCGGTGATCATCCGCTCCGCCGCCACATCGGCCTCGGTCACCAGGTCGGCGGCAGATGTCTTTTCCTGGACAGCGTCATCCCCCAGATTGCGGAACCGCGGCATGATTTCCGTGTCGCCCGCCTCCTGCAGCAGAGTTGCCAGCCAATCCATATCCGCGGAACCAAGGGGTATCATGTGTCTGCCTTCTTTGGTTGAACCGTAAGCGCCGAAAAATCGAACAGCGATCTATCAAGCAGATGTGACGGGCGTGTGTTGGACAAGGCCCGGATCATCGAGTCCTTGCGGCCCGGCATCCGCCGTTCAATGTCGCCGATCATCAGTTTCATGGCATTGCGCTGCAGCCCGTCCTGCGAGCCGCACAGATCGCACGGAATGATCGGGAAGGCCATCGCCTCGGCAAACCGCGCTAGATCCTCTTCTGCGCAATAGGCCATCGGCCTAAGCACCATCACGTCGCCGTCATCATTGAGGAGCTTTGGCGGCATGGCCTCCAACCGCCCGCCATGGAAGAAGTTGAGAAAGAAGGTCTCGAGGATGTCGTCGCGGTGATGCCCCAGCACCAGCGCCTCGCAGCCCTCCTCGCGGGCGATCCGGTAGAGATTGCCGCGTCTCAATCGCGAACACAGCGCGCAATAGGTCGCCCCCTCCGGCACCTTCTCGGTCACCACCGAATAGGTGTCGCGGTATTCGATCCGGTGCGGAATGTCGTTCGCGCTCAGGTAATCGGGCAGGATGTGCTTGGGGAAATTCGGCTGGCCCTGGTCGAGATTGCAGGCGATCAGGTCAACAGGCAGAAGTCCGCGCCATTTCAGATCCATCAGCAGCGCCAGCAGCCCGTAGGAATCCTTGCCGCCCGACACCGCCACCAGCCAGCGCGGGCGCTTGCCCTCCACCTCCGGGCCCGCCATGGCGAAATCCTCGATCGCCTGTCGGACATTGCGGATCAGCCGCTTGCGCAACTTGTTGAACGAGACGCTCGACGGCGCTTGCGCAAACAGCGACGGCCCGGCCTCGGCCGGCGCCTCCATCGTTTCAACTGTGTCGATCACATCGCTCATGGCGTTCGGGATGATGGCTTTATCTGCTTGCGTCAAGCCCCGAACACCGACCATTCCATCCGCCTGGTCAATTGTTCCAGCGCCGCGGTGCCGAGCTTGGAATTGCCGACCGTGTCGAGCCCCGGCGACCAGACCGCAATCGAGGCAATTCCCGGCGCAATCGCCAGGATCCCGCCGCCCACGCCGCTCTTTCCGGGCAGGCCGACCCGGAAGGCGAATTCGCCCGATCCGTCATAATGCCCGCACATCAGCATGATGGCGTTGATGCGCCGTGCCCGCTCCACGGGCACCACTTGCATCCCGGTCAGCGGATTGCATCCGCGACTCGCGAGATAGAGGCCTGCGCGCGCAAGCTGCTGGCAGCTCATGGCGATGGCGCATTGATGGAAATAGACGCCGAGCACATGATCGACCGGATGCTCGATCGTGCCGAAAGCGCGCATGAAATGCGCCAGCGACGCGTTGCGGTCTCCATGCGCGGTCTCCGAGCGCGCAACGCGCTCATCGATCAGGATCGTGTCGTCGTCGGCCAGATAACGGATGAAGCGGACGATCTCGCCGATCGCCTCGCGCGGCTGGTGGCCCGACAGGATCAGGTCGGCGATGACGATGGCGCCGGCATTGATGAAGGGATTGCGCGGCCGCCCCTTCTCCTGCTCGAGCTGCACGATCGAATTGAACGGATTGCCCGACGGCTCGCGACCGACCCGGGCCCACAACGAATCGCCGAGCTTGCCCAGCGCCAGGGAAAGCGTGAACACCTTCGACACGCTCTGTATCGAGAACGGCGTGGCCGCGTCGCCCGCCGTCAGCACCTGCCCGTCGGGCAGCGCGACGGCAATGCCGAACTGGTTCGGATCGACCTTGGCAAGCTCGGGAATGTAATGCGCCACCTCGCCCCGGTCGCTACACCCGGCCGCCTCCAGCGCGATCTCGTCGAGCACATCCTGCAACTTGGTCATGGGCTGCCCCTCAGTGAGGATATCAAGATACCGCAGATACAAAAAGGCCGCCCCGAGGAGCGGCCTTGATGAGGCGTGACCGGAAAGGTCCGATCAGCGCGAATAGAATTCGACGACCAGGTTCGGTTCCATCACGACGGCATAGGGAACGTCGCTGAGCGTCGGGGTGCGCACGAAGGTGGCAGACATCTTGTGGTGATCCGCTTCGATGTATTCCGGCACGTCGCGCTCGGCGAGCTGGGCCGATTCGAGTACGATGGCGAGCTGCTTGGACTTTTCCTTGACAGCAACCACATCGCCCGGCTTGCAGCGGTACGAACCGATGTTGACGCGCTGGCCGTTGACGGTGACGTGGCCATGGTTGACGAACTGGCGCGCGGCGAAAATCGTCGGCACGAACTTGGCGCGGTAGACGACGGCGTCGAGGCGCTGCTCCAGAAGGCCGATCAGGTTCTCGGGCGTATCGCCCTTCATCCGGTTGGCTTCGTCATAGGTCTTGCGGAACTGCTTTTCCGAAATATCGCCGTAATAGCCCTTGAGCTTCTGCTTGGCGCGCAGCTGCACGCCGAAGTCGGAAAGCTTGCCCTTGCGGCGCTGACCGTGCTGGCCGGGGCCGTATTCGCGGCGGTTGACCGGGGACTTCGGACGGCCCCAGATGTTCTCGCCCATACGGCGATCGAGTTTGTACTTGGACGATTCGCGCTTGCTCATCGCATTTCCTTTCAAAAGGTTGCCCCGGCCTGTTGCCAGACCGGACGAAGGAAACGCGCCCTCCTCTGGCCCCCGTTTTCGGGACCTGACAGGACGGTCGACGCACGCTTTGTGCAAACCGTCCACGGGACACGTAGGAAAACGCGAGAGCATGAACCCTCGCGCTGGCCGGGTCTCTAGGCCGGAAAGCCGGGGAAGTCAACACTTTGTGCGGCTCGCGCCTGCAACGAAGCGCCAATATTCGCCGGGACCAGTCCAATCGCGAGCGCCAATATTCCCGTTTGCGGCCAGGAAGGCTATAGCTGGTCCTTGCCTCAATGGAATTTGCGAGTTTCCCATGACCGACACCGTTCTCGACCGCCTGCTCCGCTATGTCGTCATCGACACCCAGTCGGACGCGTCATCCCCGGCCCAGCCCTCGACGGAGAAGCAGAAGGATCTCGGCCGCGTGCTGGTGGGCGAACTCTTGGCCATGGGCCTTACCGACGCGCACATGGACGAGCACGGCAATGTCTATGCGACGATCCCCGCCAACACCGACAAGCACGTGCCCGTCATCTGCTTCTGCTCGCACATGGATACGGCGCCCGATTTCACCGGCACCGGTGTGAAGCCCAACATCGTCAAGGACTATCAGGGCGGCGACATCCAGTTGACCGGTGACACGAGCCGCGTGATCCGCATGGGCGAGCATCCCGAGTTGCGCAACCAGATCGGCCACGACATCGTCACCACCGACGGCACGACGCTGCTGGGCGCCGACGACAAGGCGGGCATCGCCGAGATCATGACCGCTGCGCAATTCCTGATAGAGAACCCTCAGATCAAACACGGCGCGATCAAGCTGCTGTTCACCACCGACGAGGAAATCGGCCGTGGCGCCGACAAGGTCGACCTCGACAAGCTCGGCGCAGCCTTCGGCTACACGCTCGACGGCTCCACCATCGGCGAGATCGAGGACGAGACCTTCTCCGCCGACGGCGTCGAGATCGAGATCACCGGCGTCGCCCAGCACCCCGGCACCTCCAAGGGCGTGATGGAGAACGCCATCAAGATCGCCGCCGACATCATCGCACGGCTGCCCAAGGACATCGCGCCGGAAACCACCGAGGGCCGCCAGGGCTTCATCCATCCCACCGGCGTCACCGCCTCCATGGACAAGGCCCGCCTCTCCTTCATCATCCGCGACTTCGTCAATGACGAACTGACCCAGATGGAAGCGCTTCTCCTGCAGATCGCGGAGGAGGTGTTGGCCGCCTATCCGGGCTCCACCATGCGCTTCACCGTCACCGAACAGTACCGCAACATGAAGGAAGTGCTCGACCGCAACCCCGAGATCATGGAAAACCTGATGGAGGCCGTCCGCCGCGTCGGCCTCGAGCCGGTGACCCATTCCATCCGCGGCGGCACCGACGGCTCGCGGCTCTCCTTCATGGGACTGCCCTGCCCCAACATCTACACCGGCGGCCACTCCTACCACTCGCCGCTCGAATGGATCAGCCGCCAGGACATGGAGACATCGGTGGCGACGATCGTCGAACTGGTCAAGGTCTGGGAAGAGCGCGCCTGAGATCCGATACCGGGGAGGATCCGTCGCAACAGCAGCAGGCCGGAAATGCATGACCGGGCGGATTTCCCCATACCGGCTGAAAAGTCCGTTTGGATCGGTCATGCCGCGGGAACCTGACGGTTGGCGTTTGCATTCCCTTCCGAACGGAGGGCAGGCCATGACGTTCTTCCACAGTCTGTCTGCAGCCGGTTTCGCGGCCACCGCCATCAGCTACGGCCCGGCGCGCATGGGCTTCGGCCTCTTCGTGCCCGAGTTCAAGTCGACCTTTGCGATCTCGGCTCCGATGGTGGGACTGGTCTCGAGTCTGGGCTTTGCGGGATTCTTCATCGGTCTTCTGGTCGCACAATTCCTGCTCGACCGGAAAGGACCCCAAGCGCCGATACTTGCCGGCTTGGCTGCCGCCACGATCGGCCTGGGCGGCGTGGCCCTCGCTCCCGGCACAGGCGTTCTCGCAGCCGGGGTCTTTCTTGCCGCTTCAAGCGCCGGTTTCTCCTGGACGCCCTTCAATGACGCCGTGCACCGGAAGGTCCGAGGCGTGGACAGGTCGACCGCCTTGTCGGAGATCAGCACGGGCACAAGTGTCGGAATCATCCTTGCAGGCGCCTTGACCCTGATGATGGTGCTCGAAGGTTTCGACTGGCGGATCTGCTGGGCGATATTCGCCGCCGCCGCCACGCTGACGCTCGTGGGAAACTGGGCGGCCTTGCGCCAGGTCGACAAGGCGCCGGATGCGGGACCGCAAGACCGATGGCGCGACCTGCTGGATTTTACCGCAGCGCCGCTTTTCGGGATGGCCTTCGTTTTCGGCATCACCTCGGCTGTCTACATCTCTTTTGCCGCCGACCGCTTTGCCCAGCAGGGCCTGGCCGGCATGCCTGAGGGGGCGGAGCCGTCCCTGGTCTTCATCTTCTACGGGGTGTTCGGCCTGGCGGGACTTCTGACCAACCGGGCGAGAGACCGGATCGGACTGCCGCGGCTGCTTCGCCTGCTCCTGCTTGCCGGCGCGGCATCCCTGATCCTCGCCGCCCTGCTCCCCGGAAGCTGGATCGGGCTGGTCTTGTCCGCGGGACTGCAGGGAATCAACGTCATGATGACAAGCGCCATCCTGGCCTTCTGGTCGGAAAGGCTGTTCCCGGCGTTTCCCTCTCGGGGCTTCACGACCGCCCTGCTGGCAACCGCGGCAGGAAGCGTGATCGGCCCCGCACTGGCCGGCCTGGCGGCAGGCGTTGCCGGGCCGGCAGTGATGTTCTGCAGCACCGCAATTCTCCCGATTGCCGCCGCCGCTGTTCTGAGAACCAGATTTATTGTCGAGCACCCGGTAGGAAGGCCGGTCGAATAGAGCCAGCCCTTGCACAGCGCTCCCGATAGGCGAGCCAGGCAGCGGGGCAGCGGGGCGCAAGATGACAGCCGATTGATGAAGCACGGGCTTCAATTTTATCCGGTCGCGCCTTGCTGACTAGCCCGATAGTCCGATCCGCCATCCACATGCCTTGCGTTTTCCTCACGCAGGCGAGCAGCATCCTCATCATAGAGGAATGGCAGGAAGGCGTAGCGCCTCCCCTTCGTCATCTTGCTCACCCGGTGAAGCAGCGAACAGGAAAACACCTCTGCGCCTCCCGGCGGCGCCTTGAAGCTCCGCGGGCCGTATTCGGGGAAACTGACCTCGCCGCCCTCGAACTCATCATTGAGGTTGACCGACACCGCGAAGCGGCGATGCGCCGTGCCCTTGGTCGTGTTGTCGCGGTGAGCCGAGAAATGCCCGCCATCAGCGGCGTCATAGCAGGAGACGATGTTGCGTTCCATGCGGGTGACCTTGAACTGGTGCACCTTGTCGATCTCGGGCACGACGCGGCGGATGAACCTTCCCTGCAGCGCGGACACCAGTTTCTCATCCTCGATGATGTAGTCCTTGCGTCGCTTGAAACCCGAATCGGTCACCAGCCGCGTCCGTCCCTCGATCTCGCGCATGAAGCCGCTCTCCTGCCCGCCTTGCGCCTCGTAAAGGCCGATCAGGTGGCGGCAGAGCTCGGGTTCGAAGACGCGCGGCAGAAAGAGGATGGGCGCCATGATCTCGACGCCTGCATATCGGCCCGGCGGGGGCAACGCGTCGAGCACAGCCATAACCTCGGCAAGGTCCCCCTGGTCCTCGCGAAACGGAATCACGGCAAGAACACGCATGGTCGGGTCGATGATCACCCATTGGCGCACAAGCGGCACGGATCCCGTCGACGGGTCCGGGTCAGTCACCGCCACGCCATACAGGCGCGAAACCTTGACATCGAAGTCCCAGAAATGGCGGTAGCCGGGAAGGCGCTCCGTCGCTCGTCCGGTGGACTCATCCTCCGGGTCTACGCTGACGCCAAAGAAACTCGCCCTGTCGTCGTTGAAGATATCGGGCCGGCCATAGGCGGCTTCTAGCGCGGCCTTGCCATAGGGCTCCGCCGCACTGCCGAAAAAGCACAGCACCAGATACCTTCCCGCCGCGCTGTCAAAAACGTAGCGCGGATTGCTGGTGCTGCGCTGAATGAAGTTCGGCGCAGGATCGCCGGGCGCCAGGAGCGATGTCCCGCCATTATCAAGTGGTGCTGTCATGGACGCAGCCCTGCCCCCCAGGTCAAATGTCAGTCTTCGCAATATCGCCTGATCTCGCAGCACGATCAAGTGCTTCCCCCACGTCGCCGGAATTGCGTGCCATGTCGTTCCATGATCGGACGGGGGGACTGTCCGCCGTCGCATTTCCTGTCACCGGGAATTGGGTTGGACAGGATGGCGTGAGTTGGCGCTTGAAGACCGGCGTTCGGCACCTCACAATGCGCGCTATCAGGAACGCCTATCCGAGGGGCCATGCAGTGACCGACTTCAAGATCAATCCCGAGTTCACCATCACCGACGAGCAGGCGCTCAGAAGACTGTATCAGCCGACGCATCCGCTGGCCGCGATCAAGAGCCTGAGCGCGCTCGACACCCATGCGCAGGACTTCATCCGCCGCTCGCCCTTCCTGTGCATCGGCACCCAGAACCCGGATGGCAAGGCCGATGTCAGCCCCCGCGGCGATCCGGTCGGCTTTGTCAGGATTCTCGATCCGCACCATCTGGCGATCCCGGACCGCCCCGGCAACAACCGCCTCGACACCATGGTCAATATCGTGGCCAATCCCAGCGTCGGCCTGCTGTTCATCATTCCGGGCTTTGACGACACCTTGCGGGTCAACGGCCAGGCGAGCCTGACGACCGATCCGGCGATTCTCGAGAGCATGAGCGTCAGGGACCGCGTTCCCAAACTCGCCATCGTGGTGAAGGTCACGGAAGTCTTCCTGCATTGCGCAAAGGCGTTCCGCCGGTCGCATCTGTGGGACCCGGAGCATTTCCAGGATCGCGGCGACATGCCGTCGCTCGCAAAGATCATCCTCGATCAGACCACCGGCGCGCCCAGCGACGCCGACCAGATGCGCAGGATCGACGACGATCTTGAAGCTGATTACCGGAAGTCTTTGTACTGAAACCAAAAAAACCGTGCGCTGTGCGCACGGCCCTCGTCTGATGACGAATACCGGCTCAGACGCCGGGCTCACGGGATCGCAGACCCCGCTGGCCCGGCATTCAACCCGGCAATGGTGTTGACCTCGTCAGAGCCGGCCAGTGAGAACAAGCACGAGAAGCACGATCACCAGCAGGCCGATCACGCCGACGCCGCCATGTCCGAAGCCATATCCATATCCGCCAAACCGGCCGCTGAAGCCTCCGAGCAGGAAAATGATGAGAATGATGAGAAGAATTGTACCAATTGATATAGCATTGTCTCCAATGGGCAGGGTTCTGCAGGCCTAGATCAACGCGAACGGGTTCAAAAGGTTCCCGACAATCATGGCGCTGTGCATGATAGTTTTCCTCCCAAACCGCACGCGCAGCAGTGCCTGCCGGTAACAGCTGGAAACGCCAGAGGGATTCAAACTTGAGGCTATTTCTGGACAATCAGATCGCGTAGAATGGTCCCACGGATACGATCAGCGTCGCAAAACTGAAAAAGCTGCTGTCCTCCGATGATGGTCACGAAACAACAGCGGACCATCGCGCCTGGATGAATGAACAAATCAAAGCCACGCTTTCCAAGAAAGCGATGGGCGAAATGACGTACACGTCGTTGGATGATGTGCGGCGCAAATTTGGGTTTGATGCATCTTAGGCTGTCAGATGACGCAATCGCCGACCTACAGGCCATTCGCGATTATGTTCAGCCCCGCAGCCCGCAAGACTATCAACGAATAGTAACTTCGACTTTCGCCATCTTGGACCACCTTGAGTGTTTCCCTTTGTTGGGGCGAATTGGCCAGGTCGAAGGCACGCGTGAACTGACAGTTCCGCGCACCGAATGCTGCACCGTCTACACACTGCCCGACGAATACGACGTCGATATCGATCGCATGCTGCATCCAGGCTCAAATTTCCACTCGAAGGCTATTGATTCCGTACGGGACGGCTGCCGCCCCCTACTCCGCCGCCTGCGCCCGCCCCGCATCCTCGTCCGGCGCATCTGCCGCCCCCGGCGCGGTCTCGGCCTGCAACTCCGGTATCCCGACGATCCGCTTGCCGGCATGGTCGGCATGGACGATGATCAGGCCCTGCTCCTCGAAATAACCCAGAAGCCTGCGCGCGCGCCGCGCCGAATGGGTGCCATAGGCCCGCGCGATGCGGGCGTCCGACGGGCAGGCCTCGCCCCTGATCGCCGCATTGGCGAGCATCAGGAACACGCCCTGCAGATCGTCTGTCACCTGGGACGAAAGCGTGAGCGCGGTCGCCCATTCCTCGCTTTCGGCGGTCTGTGAGTCGACGCCCGATCGGGCAATGGCGAGGCGGCGGCGGAAATCGGCAAGCGTCATCGGCGCGCCGGAGACACGCCGCATCCTCAGCCGCACCAGGAAATCCTGGTACAGCGCCGCATCGGTGCGATAGCCCGATTGCGGATCGCCGAGGATCTCGCCCAGCACGGCGTCAATGCGGCGCTCGCGTTCCTCTGCATCGATTTCGGGCGCTGCGCCATCCCTGCCGGCTCTTGCGACGGGCGCATCGGCCAGCGGCGTGGCGCGCGACAGTTCCGCCAGGATGTCTGTGGTGGGCCTGGGCGCCGGCCGCGCCCGCGCCCGCGTCAAACGGGCAAACTCCTCCGGGTCCGGCGTGAAGATCAGGTCCTCCACATCGGCCGGGGCTTCGGGCATCGGCATCAGCTTCGGGCTCGAGGAGCGCGCTTTCGTCTCCACCTCGCCGATGGCGATCGGCAGCGGACGTCGGGACAGCGCAGGGCCGAGGCCCACGAAATTGCCCCGCGTCAGATCCCGGAACATCTCCGCCTGGCGCCGGTCCATCCCCAGAAGATCGGCGGCGCGCGCCATGTCGATATCGAGGAATGTGCGGCCCATCAGAAAATTCGAGGCTTCCGCCGCCACGTTCTTGGCGAGTTTCGCCAGCCGCTGCGTGGCGATGACGCCCGCGAGCCCGCGCTTGCGGCCGCGGCACATCAGGTTGGTCATCGCGCCCAAAGACATCTTGCGCGCGTCCTCGGAGACGTCGCCGCCGACGGCCGGCGCGAACATCTGCGCCTCGTCCACCACCACCAGCACCGGATACCAGTGCTCGTGATCGGCATCGAACATGGCGTTGAGGAACACCGCCGCCGCGCGCATCTGCTGCTCGACCTCGAGCCCCTCGAGCGACAGCACGCAGGAGACCCGGTGGCGGCGGATGCGGCTGGCGATACCTGCGAGTTCCGCCTCGGTCCGCTCTCCGTCGACCACCAGGTGGCCGTATCTCTCCGAAAGGGTGACGAAATCGCCCTCGGGATCGATGATCACCTGCTGCACCCATTGCGCCGACTGCTCGAGAAGGCGGCGAAGCAGATGCGACTTGCCGGAGCCGGAATTGCCCTGCACCAGAAGACGGGTCGCCAGCAGCTCCTCGATGTCGAGCTTGGCCGGCTGCCCGCCAGCCAGGTTCCCCATGTCAATTCCGACCTTCACCGTGATAGAACTCCGTAAACCTGACGCGGCGCCTGACCGATTCTCGCCGCACCCCGCCACCGGTCTCCCTATCAGACTATTGCGCCCTCGCGGACCGCCATCGACGAAATACACAGGAATTCGCGCCGCCACCCGCCGGCCCTGAGCTGCAGCACGCGGTTCGCGCCTACTCGAAAAACCAACGGCTGGCTTCCCGTCGGGCCTGGATGCGGGTGACGCCGATGTCGCGCAGAAGGTGATCATCGAGCTGGCGCAAATGCTTGCGTTGCCGCTGCCGATCCATCCATCGGACTACGGCGCGCCATGCCGACCGCACGGTCTCCAAGGCCGTTTGAGCCGGTTCGGGCGTTCCCGCAGCTGAATTGCGGTCCAGGCATGCGCCCATTGATTCGCTGTCACGATTCATGATTTCGCTCCGGTTTCCTGAAGCGAACTCCTACAGCCATCGATGTCTGGAATGCTTCGGCCGACACCGAAGCATTGAGTAATGACGCCAACCGGCGCAGGCGCTAGACTTGCCCCATGACAAACCAGGCCAGCGCAACCACCATATCAGCCATTGCCGCCCTGATCGGCGACGTGGCCCGGGCGAACATTCTTTCGGCATTGATGAGCGGCAAGGCGCTGACTGCAAGCGAACTTGCCCATCATGCCGGCGTCAGCGCGTCGACCACCAGCGGCCATCTCGCCAGGCTGGTTGACGGGCAGTTGATCGCGGTCGAAAGACAGGGCCGCCACCGCTATTACCGCCTCACATCCGCGGCGGTTGCGGAAGCCATCGAAAGCCTGTCCAACCTCGCCGCCACCGGACCAAGGCATCACCGGCCCACCGACCCGAACGACAAGGCATTGCGTCACGCCCGCACCTGCTACGACCACATGGCCGGCCGGTTGGCGGTCGCAATGACCGATGCACTGATGTGGCGGGGCCTGATCGTTGTCGAAGACCGCTCGGGCCTCATCACCGACGAGGGCCGGCAATTCTTCGCCGATTTCGGCATAGATCTCGAACCGAAGCCCAAATCCGCGCGACCGCTTTGCCGCACCTGTCTCGACTGGAGCGAGCGACGCATGCATCTGGGTGGCCGTCTGGGTGCTGCGCTTCTGGCCCAATCCCTTCAGCGCCACTGGGTTCGGCCCTCCAAGGAAAGCCGCGCCCTGGTCGTCACCCGAGATGGCGAACGTGGTCTCCATGACGTTTTTGGTGTTCCGCTGGACATGTTGACGCCACCGATCTGACCGCCGCTCTCACCCCGCCGTCAGCCCGAAGCCGTGCATCAGCCTGAGCACATTGGCGTCCGGCTTGCCCGAGGTGAAGACAACGCTGTCCTTGGTGTCGGGCAGCGCCTCGCCGCCGGGAAGGGTCTCGACGATGGCGAGCGCCCGCCGGGCAATCGCCTCCGCCGGGTCGATCCAGTCCACCGGCCAGGGCGCCATCTTGCGCATGCGGTTGACCAGGAACGGGAAATGCGTGCAGGCGAGCACCACGATGTCGGTCTGCTTGCCGTCCATGCTGACGAAACATGGCGCGATCTCGGCTTCCACCGCCGTCTCGTCGACAAAGCCCTTGCGCATGTAGGTTTCAGCCAGGCCCGCAAGGTTTTCCGATCCCACCAGCCGCACATGCACCTTGCCGGCGTAATCGCGGATCAGGTCGCGGGTATATTGCCGCCTGACCGTGCCGGGCGTCGCCAGCACCGAGACCAGACCCGAGCGGGTGCGCTCGGCGGCGGGCTTGATCGCAGGCACCGTGCCCACGAACGGGATCCCTGGAAAGGCGGCCCTGAGCGCCGGCATGACGATGGTGGACGCCGTGTTGCAGGCGATCATCGCCAGCGCCGGGCCGTGCCGTTCGATCAGGCCACCGAACAGCGCGACGATGCGGTCACGCAACGCCGCTTCATCCCAGCGGCCATAGGGAAAGCCGGCATCGTCGGCAACATAGACGAAGCGCCGCCCCGGCATGATCACCCGGGCCTCGCGCAGCACGCTCAGCCCGCCAATGCCGCTGTCAAACACCAGGACCGGCGCTTCGCTCATTTCTCGTCCCCCGCATCGCCAGGCTTGCGCTGGCCGGGTCGACTGAACCTGTCAAATGAGGCAAAAAGACCGCGCAGCACATTGATTTCGTCGGTCGAGAATCCTGGCCGCGTCAGCACGGCTCGCAGATTGTCCACGGCCTTCATCCGCTTGGTCTCGGAGCGGAAATAGCCCCGCGCATCAAGCCCCTCCTCGATCTGCTCGAACAGCCCGTGCAGGTCCGATTTCGGCGCGGGCGCCACGTCGGGTTTGTCGAAGGCTGTCTGGTGCGGGGCTTCAAGCCCCGATTTCATCCATTCATACGACATCAGCAGCACGGCCTGGGCTATGTTGAGCGACGCATAGGCGGGATTGACCGGAAAGGTGACGATCTCGTCGGACAGGCTGATCTCCCAGTTGCGCAACCCGATCCGCTCGCGCCCGAACAGCAGCCCGGTCTTTTGCCCAGTGTTTTCCCTGCCGCGCAGCACCTCGCCCGCCTCCACCGGCCCGGCCACCGGCTTGTGGCCGTCGCGCGGCCGCGCCGTGGTGGCATAGACGAAATTCAGGTCGGCCAGCGCTTCCGGCAGGGACTCAAACACCACCGCACCTTCGATCACATGGCTGGCGCCCGCCGCAGCACTCACCGCCTTGTCATTGGGCCAGCCGTCGCGCGGATTGACGATGCGGAGATTGGACAGGCCGAAATTGGCCATGGCGCGCGCCACCATGCCGATGTTCTCGCCCAGTTGCGGCTCCATCAGGATGATCGCCGGCCCGCCGATGATGAGTTCACGGTTTCTGTCGGTGCCCGCCATTCAGTTCGCCTCCCGGCGCAAATCCGCCCATTCGCGGCTGAGCAGGGCGTAATAGAACTCCTCGTCCCACTCGCCCTTGAACAGGGCGTGCTCACGAAAATGCGCTTCCCGCCGCATCCCCAGCCGCTCCATCAGCCGCCAGGAACGTTCATTGCGCGCGTCGCAGCGCCCGTAGATCCGGTGCAGGTTGAAATGGCCGAATCCGAGATTTATCACCGCCACGGCAGCTTCCGTGGCGTAGCCCCGGCCCGCATGAACAGGATTGATCGAGAATCCGATCTCGCCTTGCCCCGCCTCCCGGTCACGAAACAACAGCACCATGTCACCGATCAGCGCGCCGCCGTCCTTGAGCGTCACCGCGAACACCATCGACAGAGGTGCCTCCGGCGTGCCGTCCGCCGCTGCCCATTTTGCCACTTCCACCGCCACCTCGTCGCGCGAGCGTGGCTCCCAGTACTGGTAGCGCGCCACTTCGGGCAGACTTTGATAGGCATGCACCGCGTCGACATCCGCCGGCGTGAACGCCCGCAGTCGCAGTCGCGCTGTGTCGAGTGGAATGGTCAAGTCAGCATGGCCCCTTGTGTCAGGCCGACAGCACTAATGCCGGGATCGCCGACAATCAAGCTGGCATCAGATCCTGCGGTGTCCAACCTTCGTCGCCAACCCTCAGCGCGCGTGTTGTGCGCCCGCGCCGCTTTTGTTAAGAGAAGCGCCAACTGAACGGGCGGGCTTCCGCCTCCCCCTGACACCCCTCTCAAAAGGTCAAAAAAGCATGGCAAAGATCAAGGTTGCAAACCCGGTCGTGGATCTCGATGGCGACGAGATGACACGCATCATCTGGCAGTTCATCAAGGAAAAGCTGATCCTGCCCTACCTCGATCTGCCGATCGACTATTACGACCTGTCGGTGCAGTACCGCGACGAGACCGACGACCAGGTGACCATCGACGCCGCCAACGCCATCAAGAAGCACGGCGTTGGCATCAAATGCGCCACCATCACCCCGGACGAAGCCCGCGTAGAGGAATTCGGCCTCAAGAAGATGTGGCGTTCGCCCAACGGCACCATCCGCAACATCCTGGGCGGCGTGATCTTCCGCGAGCCGATCATCATGAAGAACGTACCGCGTCTGGTTCCGGGCTGGACCAAGCCGATCATCGTCGGCCGTCACGCCTTCGGCGACCAGTACCGCGCCACCGACTTCAAGTTCCCGGGCAAGGGCAAGCTCTCGATCAAGTTCGTCGGCGACGACGGCCAGACCATCGAGCACGAAGTCTATGACGCACCGTCCGCCGGCGTCGCCATGGCCATGTACAATTTGGATGATTCGATCCGCGATTTCGCCCGCGCCTCGCTCAACTATGCCCTGATGCGCGGTGTGCCGTGCTACCTGTCGACCAAAAACACCATCCTCAAGGCCTATGACGGCCGCTTCAAGGACCTGTTCGAGGAAGTCTACGAGGCCGAGTTCAAGGACAAGTACGCTGAAGCGAAGATCTGGTACGAACACCGCCTGATCGACGACATGGTGGCCTCGGCGCTGAAATGGTCCGGCGGCTATGTCTGGGCCTGCAAGAACTATGACGGCGACGTCCAGTCCGACATCGTGGCGCAGGGCTTCGGCTCGCTCGGCCTGATGACTTCGGTGCTGATGACGCCGGACGGCAAGACCGTGGAAGCCGAGGCCGCCCACGGCACCGTCACCCGCCACTACCGCCAGCACCAGAAGGGCGAGGAAACCTCGACCAACTCGATCGCCTCGATCTTCGCCTGGACGCGGGGTCTCGCCCACCGCGCCAAGCTCGACGACAATGCCGAACTGGCCAAATTCGCCGACACGCTGGAGCAGGTCTGCATCCAGACCGTCGAAGCGGGCTTCATGACCAAGGATCTGGCGCTCCTGATCGGTCCCGACCAGCCTTGGCTGTCGACCACCGGCTTCCTCGACAAGATCGACGAGAACCTTCAGAAGGCCATGGGCTGACAATGGCGGCCGGTCTGGCCGTCACGCTCAGAAAGCTGTGGCGGACCAACCGGTGGCTGACGATCTCGTTTCTGCTGACCCTGACGCTGGCGCTGGTGTTCACCATTCGCGCCGGCGTTTTCTTTGTCTACTGGCAACACCACGAGGACGAGCCGGTCGAAGGCTGGATGACGATCCGCTATGTCGCCAAATCCTACCGGGTCTCCCCCAAACTCCTGCATGACGCCATTGGCCTGCCCCAGACCGGTCCCGATCACAGGCCGTTGATCAAGATCGCCCGCGAGCAGAACCAGCCGCTCGATGCGCTGACCGCGCAAATCATCGAGGCCATCGAGGCGGAGCGCAGACAACTCGCTCCGGCGCCCGCATCCAACACGCCCGAGCGGCCATGACCGATCAGTTGCTGGAGTTCCTGACCGTCTATGGCCTGCCGGCCGCGGCGCTGGTCCTGGCGATCGGCCAGGCCGGCGCGCCCCTGCCCACCTCGCTGGCGCTGCTGACGCTGGGCGCCCTCGCCGCCAATGGCGACGCCATCCTGTCGATGGCCTTCATCTGGGCCGTGGCGGGCACGGTGATCGGCGATCAGGCGGGCTATCTGCTTGGCCGCTATGTCGCCCGCTCCGCAGGGGACCGGCCAGGTTTCCTCGGCGGCCTGGCGCGCAAGGCCCGCAAGGCCGAGCCGAGCATGGCCAGATGGGGCTCGAGCAGCGTGTTCTTCAGCCGCTGGCTGGTCACGCCGCTCGGGTCGGCGATCAACATCGCCAGCGGCGTCACCGGGCTCGCCTGGCCGGTTTTCACCATCTGGAGCGTGCTGGGGGAAATGCTGTGGGTTTCGATCTATATCGGCCTGGGCTACACTTTCGGCTCCAATATCGAGACGCTGGCCGGCATTCTCGGCAATCTCTCGATGGCGCTGGCCATGCTCACGGTCGCGGCGCTCATCGGCTGGCAGTTGATGCGCGCGCTGCGCAAGGCCCAGGCCCGGTCGCAGCCGGACTGAAAAGGATCATGGCGATGAGCAAACACAGCCAAGTCACCCTGATTGGCGCCGACTACAGCGTCTACAGCCGCATCTGCCGGCTCACGCTGGATCTCAAGGGCGTACCGCATGCGTTTGAAATGCTGGATGTCTTTGCCGAAGGCGGTCGCGCCAGGGCGCGTCAGGCAGGCCAGCCTTTCGGCAAGATCCCGGTCCTGCGCCACGGCGACCTCACCCTGTTCGAGACGCTCGCCATCACACGCTACATCGACGAGCAATTCGACGGCCCGCCATTGCAGCCCACTGAACCGGCCGACCGCGCCCGCATGAACCAGATCATCTCGATCGTCGACACCGGGGTCTATCCTGTCCTCGTCTGGGGCCTGCATGTGCCCAGGTCCGAAACTCGCGACCCCGAGCCCGGTATGCTCGACAAGGGCCGCGCAGTGCTCGACGCGCTCGAGGCGCTCGCCCAGGGCCCATGGCTCTGCGGCGCGGCCCCCGCCCTCGCCGACGCCTACCTCGCCGCCTGCATGGACTATGTTCTCGACAGCGCGGCGGCCAGCCATTTCGCCAAGAATTGCCCCCGGCTCCAGGACTGGTGGAGCCGGGCTCAGTCTTTGATGCGGTCAGCATAGGCCGGCTGGCCGCAAGGTGGATTTTGGCCCTGCTTCGTCTTCGCCGACCGTTGCGCGATCCCCGCCTCCTCGACCGTCTTCCCGCCCCCGCGCCCGTCTTCTTGCCCAGCGGGCGTCGTCCTGCCCTCACGGACGTCCTCCCCGGGCCTGTCCCGAGGATCTACGGACAGACGCCCCGACACAGCTGGAGCAGCGGAAAAACCGAGGGGCCAGTAGATGTTCGGGACAGGCCCGAACATGACGGAACGCGCGGAGGGGGTGCCCGCCATCACGGCGACCGGCTTTCTGCCGTGGCCGTCTGCCAGCCCCCCGGCCGCCTTCCCGCTCCCACAACCGGCATCCCGCCCCCTCAGCCGTCCTCCTCGGGCTTGTCCCGAGGACCTACCGACGCTCGCTCCGAAACAACCGGACCAATGAGAAAGCCGAGGGGCCGGTAGATGTTCGGGACAGGCCCGAACATGACGAACTGTGCGAGGGGTGACGGAACGCCACCCGACCTCAGCCAAGGCGCCGCCGCGGGACAGGCTTCACCCGCGGCGGTTGCGTCAAGCCAGATGCATGTGGATTTCGGTCACCAGATCCGGCGGCGCTGCGTCGAGCGGCGTGTTGAGATAGCGCTCCACCGCCGGCGCCGGTCCGGCCGCCTCGCCGCTTTCAGCGAGCCATGGCCCGAAGAACCATTGATAGGCCTTGGCCAGTTCGCCATATGGCCCCTTGTGGGTCAGCACCGCATAGCGGCCGGCCGGGAGCTCGCAAGTCTCGAACCCCGCGGGCGGCGTCACGCCCGGCTTCAGCGCCATGCCGGCGAGCGACTTCAACTCCTCGGGCGGGGTGATGTCGGGGTCGGAAAAATAGGCCGCGGCCATGCCGTCGGATTTCTCCCAGCCGCCCCTCACCGCCAATTCCGAGCCGAACCGGTCGAAAGTCGCGCCGACGTCGATGTAAGGACCGGTGTGGATCAGGCCCGCGATCGTCACAGGTGGATGGTCTTCAATGCGCACGTCATACATGATGTCGGTCTCCTGCCATTCAGGATTGTCATAGCGCCGGTGACCGCCCTCGGCGCGATAGCGAAGCGGTGGCAGACCGAAATCGGTTTTGAAGGCCTGGCCGAAGGCGCGAGCATTGGTGTAACCCGAGCGCGCGGCAATCGCCTCGATCGGCTCCGCCCCGTTGACGAGGTCGGACGCCGCCCGGTGCAATCGCAACCGTCTGACCGTCTGCCACACGGTTTCCCCGGTCAGGCCGCGATAGGTGCGGTGCCAGTGAAAGCGGGAGAGGCAGGCGATGTCGGCAAGCTCATCAAGGTTGAGCGGCCCGTCGAGATGGGCGCGAATATGCTCACGCACCCGTTCGAGCCGCGCCCTGTAGTCCCTGATGCCTGCCTTGATCACCATGCTGCTCCCTCCGTCGGTCACGCAACAGAAAGCACGCCTCGACCGCACAAATCTTGCTGAGTTGAGGCACCTTTGCCATTGTCCTGACCGCCGCCACGCAGGCCACAAACGAAAAACGCCCGGACCAGGCCCGGGCGCAATCGTCATCGTCAAAGCCGGAAGCGGTGCCTCTCGCAACAGCCCTTAGCTCAGCGCAGCGGCCACCGCGTCGATCGCCGCATCGGCGTTGACGCCGTCGGGGCCGCCGGCCTGGGCCATGTCGGGCCGTCCGCCGCCGCCCTTGCCGCCAATCGCCTCGGAGGCCGCCCGCACCAGATCGACCGCAGAAAACTTGCCGGTCAGATCGTCGGTCACGCCGACCACGACGCTTGCCTTGCCATCGTCGCCGACGGCAACAAAGGCCGCCACGCCCGAGCCGAGCGAGGACTTCGCCGCGTCAACCAGGCCCTTGAGGTCCTTCGGCAACACGCCGGTGACGACCTTGCCCAGGAACCGCACGCCGCCGATGTCGCGGCTTTCATCGCCGCCCTCGCTGCCGCCGAGCGCCAGCTTCTTGCGCGCCTCCATCAGCTCGCGTTCGAGCTTCTTGCGCTCGTCCATCAGCGCCTCGACGCGCGAGGAAACATCGCCGGGCTGCACCTTCAGGATAGACGCCACCTGTCTCAGTTTCTCGTCCTGATCAGTCAGATGCCGGCGCGCTGCCTCCCCGGTCAGCGCCTCGATGCGCCGCACGCCGGAACTCACGGCACTGTCGGACAGCACCCGCACCAGGCCGATATCGCCGGTTGAGGCCACATGGGTGCCACCACACAGCTCCACCGAATAGGTCCGGTTGGCTTTCGAGCCGCGCAGCCCCTTGCCCATCGACACGACACGCACCTCGTCGCCGTATTTTTCACCGAACAGCGCCATGGCGCCCTCGGCGATGGCGTCGTCGACCGCCATCAGCCGCGTGGTCACCGGGCTGTTCTGCAGGATGATCTCGTTGGCCATGTCCTCGACCTCGGCCAGTTCCGCAGCACTCATCGGCTTCGGGTGCGAGACGTCAAAGCGCAGCCGCTCGGGCGCCACGAGCGAACCTTTTTGGGCCACATGGGTGCCGAGCACTTCACGCAGCGCTTCATGCAGCAGGTGCGTGGCGGAATGATTGGCGCGGATTTTCGCGCGTCGGCCATGATCGACCTCGAGCAGCGCCACCGCGCCGCGCTTGACCTTGCCCTCGATCACCTTCGCCCGGTGAACGAACAGCCCCTCGCCGCGCTTCTGGGTGTCACGCACCTCGAGCCTGTAGCCCTCGCCCGAGATGATGCCCTGGTCACCCATCTGGCCGCCGGATTCGCCATAGAACGGCGTCTGGTTGGCGACGACATCGACCTGGTCGCCCGCCTCGGCTGTCTCGACCTGGGCGCCGTCGCGCACCAGCGCCAGGATCACGCCCTCGGCGGATTCCGTGTCATAGCCAAGGAAATCGGTGGCGCCCATCTTGTCCTTGATCTCGTACCAGATGGTCTCGGTGGCGGCGTCGCCCGACCCCGCCCAGTGCTTGCGCGCCTCGGCCTTCTGCCGCTCCATGGCGACGCCGAAGGCATCGGTGTCGACCTCGATGCCGCGCTGTCTGAGCGCATCCTGGGTCAAGTCGAGCGGAAAACCGAAGGTGTCGTAGAGCTTGAACGCGGTGTCGCCATCAAGCCGGTCGCCTTCGCCGAGTTCGGCGGTGGCGTCATCGAGCAGGCTCAACCCGCGCTCCAGCGTGTTGCGGAAGCGGGTTTCCTCAAGTTTGAGCGTTTCCGAAATCAGCGCCTCGGCGCGCTGCAGTTCCGGGTAGGCCCGGCCCATCTCGGCCACCAGCACCGGCAGCAGCCGGTACATCAGCGGGTCGCGCGCGCCGAGCAATTGCGCATGGCGCATGGCGCGGCGCATGATCCGCCTCAGCACATAGCCGCGACCCTCCTTGGACGGCAGCACCCCGTCGGCGATCAGGAAGGCGGAGGAGCGCAAATGATCGGCGATTACCCGATGGCTGGCGCGGTTCTTGCCCTCGGCCGGCACGCCGGTGGCGTCTTCCGATGCGGTGATCAACCGGCGGAACAGGTCGATGTCGTAATTGTCATGCTGGCCCTGCAGCAGTGCCGCTATGCGCTCGAGCCCCATTCCGGTGTCAATCGACGGCCGCGGCAGTTCCAGCCGCTCGTCCGGCGTCTGCTCGAACTGCATGAACACCAGGTTCCAGATCTCGATGAAGCGGTCGCCGTCTTCATCGGCCGAGCCGGGAGGCCCGCCCCAGATATGGTCGCCGTGATCGTAGAAGATTTCCGAGCACGGACCGCACGGACCGGTGTCGCCCATTGCCCAGAAATTGTCATTGGTCGGGATCCGGATGATCCGGTCTTCCGGGATGCCGGCGATCTTGCGCCACAGATCGAAGGCGTCGTCGTCGGTGTGGTAGACGGTGACCAGCAGCCGGTTCCTGTCGATGCCGAAATCCTTCGTCAGAAGGTTCCAGGCAAGCTCGATGGCGCGCTCCTTGAAATAGTCGCCAAAGGAGAAATTGCCGAGCATCTCGAAGAACGTGTGGTGCCGCGCGGTGTAGCCGACATTGTCGAGATCATTGTGCTTGCCGCCGGCGCGCACGCATTTCTGCGAGGTCGCAGCCGTCGAATAGGGCCGGCTCTCGAGCCCGGTGAACACGTTCTTGAACTGCACCATGCCCGCATTGGTGAACATCAGCGTCGGGTCATTGCGCGGCACCAGCGGGCTCGACGCCACAACTTCATGTCCGTTCTTCTTGAAATAGTCGAGAAACGCCGACCGGATTTCGTTCACGCCACTCATGATCAACCCTTTGTCAGATGGAAGGCCGCGCCCCGGATTGCTTTTCGGGGGGCCCCAATGTCAGATCGCCGCACAAACGACGGATCGCCGCTTTTATCTTCACCCCGGTTGCCTGTCCAGCCGGCAGCAGGCGGCGGACAAATGAAAACCGGCCGGCCGCTCCCTCACGGGACGGACGACCGGCTCATGTCACGCGGCCCGGACGGGCCAGGGCCGAGGATCGCGCGGATCCTACATTTCGGCGGCATCGGGCGTGTCGTCATCCTCGCCGCGCGAATGATCGGTTTCGAGGAACTTCTCGGCAATCAGCCCGGCGTTCTGCCTGAGCGACAATTCGATCTCGTCGGCCAGAACCGGGTTCTCCCGCAGGAACTGCTTGGCGTTCTCGCGCCCCTGCCCCAGCCGCTGGCTGTTGTAGGAGAACCATGCGCCGGATTTCTCGACGATCCCCGCCTTGACGCCCAGATCGACCAGTTCGCCCACCTTGGAGACGCCCTCGCCATACATGATGTCGAACTCGACCTGCTTGAACGGCGGCGCCATCTTGTTCTTGACCACCTTGACGCGGGTCTGGTTGCCGACCACCTCGTCGCGGTCCTTGACCGAACCGATGCGGCGGATATCGAGCCGCACCGAGGCATAGAACTTCAGCGCATTGCCGCCGGTGGTGGTTTCGGGCGAGCCGAACATGACGCCGATCTTCATGCGGATCTGGTTGATGAAGATGACCATGCAGTTCGACCGCGAGATCGAGGCGGTGAGCTTGCGCAATGCCTGGCTCATCAGTCGCGCCTGCAGGCCCGGCAGGCTGTCGCCCATCTCGCCCTCGATTTCGGCGCGCGGCGTCAAGGCCGCCACCGAATCGATGACCAGCACGTCCAGCGCGCCGGAGCGGACCAGCGTGTCGGTGATCTCGAGCGCCTGCTCGCCATTGTCGGGCTGCGAAATCAGCAGGCTTTCAAGATCGACGCCCAGCTTGCGGGCATAGACCGGGTCAAGCGCGTGCTCGGCGTCGATGAAGCCGCAGATGCCGCCCTTCTTCTGGGCTTCGGCAATGGTCTGCAGCGCCAGCGTGGTCTTGCCCGAACTTTCCGGGCCGAAGATCTCGATGACGCGACCGCGCGGCAGGCCGCCAATGCCCAGTGCGATATCAAGCCCGAGAGACCCGGTGGGGACCGTTTCGATCTCGACCACGCCTTCATTGGCGCCGAGCTTCATGATGGAGCCCTTGCCGAACGAACGCTCGATCTGCGAAAGTGCGGCGTCAAGCGCCTTGCTTTTGTCCACGGATTTTTCCTCTACCAGCCGCAAAGAGTTCTGTGCCATTTGGTCCACCTTTAGGTTATCGTGCCGTCGCAAGCAATGAGTGTGTCTTGGCCGCATTTGTACCCTATTTGTTCCACTCTTGCAAGCCCCTCCCAAGCCATTGATTGTTTGAAAGAAATCGCTCCATGTTCTTTTTTCGTTTCGGCCAAGTCGCACAGTCACCTGCCAAGCTGCGACCGCCGTGCCGGCGCGCCGAGGCCCGCCCGGCGATTCGCCGTCGCCATGCCGGCACGGGGGCATAGTCCATGGCCCGCATCCTCGCCATCGGCGGCGCCCATATCGACCGCAAGGGCTGGCTTGACGGCCCGCACCGGCCGGGCGTGTCCAATCCGGGCCGCTGGGAAGTCGAGGCCGGCGGCGGCGCCTTCAACGCGGCGCGCAATCTCGCCCGGCTGGGCCACCAGGTGACGCTGGTCGCCCCCCGCGGCGGCGATGCGGCGGCCGGGATGGTGGCGGAAGCCGCTGCGCAGGCCGGCATCGAGGACTGCCCGCTCACCTTTCTCGACCGGGCGACGCCGAGTTATTCGGCCATCCTCGAGCCCGACGGCAATCTGGTCACCGCGCTGGCCGACATGGCGCTTTACGACCTGATCCCGGCGCGCCGGCTGATGACGGCGCGCCTGCGCACGCGCCTTGCCGGCGCTGAGCTGCTGCTGGTCGATTCCAACCTGCCCGAAAGCGCGCTTGCGGCGCTGGCGGACTTTGCCGCCGGCATTGGCCTGCCGCTGGTGGTGATCGCCGTGTCGCCGGCCAAGGTGGTGCGCTGGCGTGCGAGCCTGAGCCGCATCGCCTGCCTCGCCATGAACACGGCCGAGGCGGCGGCCCTGACCGGCGCGCAGGCCGAAAGCTCCGGCGAATGGCCGGCGCTGCTTGCCGGCATCGGACTAACAGGCGGCCTCGTCAGTGCCGGCGCGGGTCCGGTCGCTGCCTTCGCGCAAGGCATGGCCAGCGTGCTCGCCCCGCCGCCGCTTGACCAGTTGCAAGATGTGACCGGCGCTGGCGATGCGCTGGCATCGGGCTATCTCGACGGATGGCTCGCCGGCGGCGCGCTCGAGGCAAATCTTGCGCGCGGCATCGCGCTGGCGCGGCTGACGGCGGGCGTGCGCGGCCCGGTCCGTCACGATCTGTCGCAGGGCCTGCTTGCACAAACCCTCGCCGCCATGCCAAAGCCCATGCCAATCTGAACTTGAAATTCAAGGAGCCGTTCATGACCGGATCGATCACGATCGAAACCACGCCTGAGGTCAAGGACGCCTTGTCCGAAGGCCGCCCGGTGGTGGCGCTCGAATCCACCATCATCACCCATGGCATGCCCTGGCCGGGCAATCGCGACATGGCGCTCAAGGTCGAGGCGGAGATCAGGGCCCACGGCGCCGTGCCTGCCACGATCGCGGTGATCGACGGGCGGCTGCATGCCGGCCTTGACGCGGACGCCATCACCGCGCTGGCGCAATCCAAAAACGTGATGAAGCTGTCGCGCGCCGATCTTGCCTTTGCGCTGGCTGAAGGCCGCACCGGCGCCACCACGGTGGCCGCCACCATGATGGCGGCGCAGATGGCCGGAATCCATGTCTTTGCCACCGGCGGCATCGGCGGCGTGCATCGCGGCGCGGAAGCGAGCTTCGACATCTCCGCCGATCTCGATGAACTCGGCCGCACCCCGGTGATCGTGGTCTCCGCCGGCGCCAAGGCCATTCTCGACATCCCCAAGACGCTCGAGGCGCTGGAGACCCGCGGCGTACCGGTGATTGCCTTTGGCCAAGACGAGATGCCGGCCTTCTGGTCGCGCAGTTCCGGCCTGACGGCGCCGCTCAGGCTCGATGACGCCGATTCCATCGCCCGGTTCGAGGTGACCCGCCGGAAGCTGGGCCACCATGGCGGCATGCTGGTCGCCAACCCGGTGCCGGCGGAAGACGAAATCCCCGCCACTGTGATGCACGGCCATATCGAGGCCGCGCTGAAGCTCGCCTCCGACAAGGGCATCGAGGGCAAGGCGGTTACCCCGTTCCTGCTGGGCGAAATGCTGCGCCTGACGGATGGCGCCAGCCTCAGGACCAACATCGCGCTGGTGCTCAACAATGCCCGGCTGGCCGCCCGGATCGCCGTGGCGCTCGCTGCCCACGCCTCGCCGCCAGACCCCTCACAGTTCAAAGGATAGTCCCATGAAGCCAACCCGACGCACCGGCAGCGCCTTCGAACGCGCCGAAGCCGCCTTCAAGTCCGCCACCACAAAGCCGGTGGAGGCCGCGCCCAAGCCGGCCGCCATCCCCGAGGGCAAGGAACTGGTCTCGATCCGGCTCGACCGCGCCGTGCTGGAACATTTCCAGGAAGACGGCCCCGGCTGGCAGGACCGCATCAACGCAGCGTTGCGCCAGGCGGCGGGGCTGGACGAAAAGTAGGCGTCCCGCGTCGCCCTGCTCGACGTTTGCATGAATTCGGGAAATGGCGTGAAGACGTCCGCGAGCGACCTTGCCGGAGGAAAATCCAGTATTTGCTTCCGTCAGACGCCCCACACCACCGTCATGCCGGGCTCGACCCGGCATCCAGCCAGCCCAAATCTTTGGGCTGAAAAGAGTCTTTCTACCCGGCCGACGCCGGGTCGCTGGATCCCGGAACGGGGGTCGGGATGACGGGGGCTAAAGCTTGTTGCACTCCCTGACATTCCCCCTGCCGCCGCCATGGAACCGGAGTTGGACATCGCGGCACCCCACCCCACAGCCACGCCATCCCTGGCCCAGCCCGCAAGCGAAAAGACCCGGCTGCTTTCGCAGCCGGGCCTGATGTTGCCTCAGACGTTTCTGTCTGCCGCTGCTCAGCTCAGCGGCGAGATCTGGATCTCCACGCGGCGGTTGGCGGCGCGGCCGGCATCCGTGGAGTTGTCGGCGATCGGGCGGCTTTCGCCGAAGCCCTGCGTGTAGAAGCGGCGGCCGTCATTGCCCTGCGAGATCAGGTAGCTCGACACCGACTGGGCGCGCTGCTGCGACAGTGTCAGGTTGTAGCTGTCCGACCCGGTCGAGTCCGTGTGACCGGCGACATCGACCAGCGAGCGGTTGAACTCCTTGAGCACCAGCGCCACCGAATTGAGCGTCGGATAGAACTCGGGCTTCACCGCGGCCTGGTCGCTGTCGAACGTGATGTTGGACGGCATGTTGAGAATGATCCGGTCGCCCGTGCGCGTCACCGACACGCCGGTGCCCTGCAGCTGCGCGCGCAACTGGTTTTCCTGCTGGTCCATGTAGCCGCCGATGGCGCCGCCGGCGAGCGCGCCGATGCCCGCGCCGATCAGCGCGTTCTTGCGGTCGTCACCGCCGGCAAGAAGGCCAAGGCCGGCGCCTGCGGCCGCACCCAGACCGGCGCCCGCGGCAAGGTTGGAAACCTTCTGCTGGCCCGTATAGGGATCGGTCGTGCAGGCGGAGACGAAGACGGCGGCCAGCGCCGCGATCAGGATTTTCGATTTCATGATGGCCCCTCTTGGAAAATGGAAACGCGAACCTTAGCGGAAATTGCGGCAGGATGATGAACAATGCGTCATCCTGGAATAGCCGCCCGGCGCGCACCCGTAAACCCCGCCGGCCACCGTCATCATCCGCCCCTTAGCCGTCCTCCTCGCCCCTTGTGCAATCGACGCAGAGCCGCACACCTATTATCCGGCCTCACGACAGTCTCGCACCAGTCTCGCCGCCGTCCTCCTCGGGCCTGCCCCGAGTATCTACCGGACCCTCGGGCTTCCCGCTGGAACACCGGTTGCAAGGCTGGCTGCAGCAGATCCTCGGGACAGGCCCGATGAGGACGGGACGCGCGGCGTGTTGACAGGTTATCAAAGCGGAGGCGGCGGCCAGGCGTCAAGCGCGGCGCATGTTGGCGTCAACATTGGCGGTCAAAACCCGCCAATCCGCCGCCCAGCGAATGGCCGGTGAGCGTGACGTCCGACAGCCTCGGATCGGAGTCCGTCGTCCCAGTCACAGCCTGATAGAAATCGGCCGCCAGATGCGCCTGATTGTTGGCGGTGAAGCCCAATCCGGTCAGGTAGGAATTCCAGATGTCGCCACCTGGCGTGTCGCTCCAGGGATTGAGGTTTGTCCAGTCGATGAGATTGTCCGTGCCGCGATAGGAGATGACGGTTTCGCCGTTCCACTGATAGGCGACCGCGTAGAAGCCGGCGGCTTCTGCAGCCTCCGAAATATCCTGCTGGATTACGACCGCATTGCCGATTTGGCTTCCCTCGGCCCCCAAACCATCTTCATCAACGCCATTGACAACATTTTGCCCATCGCCAATCCCAGCCTCATAGCCACGATTGTATGAATCCATCGCAAGGATTGCCATAAACATGTCTTGTGAGATTGGCATGATCAAAGCCCTCTTTGAAAATCAAGTCGATTTAACGAGTTAGCAAAACGATTCGGTGCGCTGAGTTTGGTGTAGCGATCGCCATCAAGCTGCCTGTTTTCATACGCTTCCCACCACCCCAACACTGCCTCCACCTTGCCTGTGGTCACCGGCTCGTCGGTGATCGCAAGCTTGATCGAGGAGAGCGCGTAGCCGGGGCCGAAGTGGGCTGCGAGGTCATCGGGATCGACGCGGACAACGCTCGCAGGGTCGGTGATGTCGGCGAAGGTGACCAGGAGCGGAGAGAGCTCTCGTGACAGCTCGGTCGAAGCGCGCAGGGCTTCGAGCTGGTCGTAGACAGCGGCGTCTTCTTCCTTGCTGAGCGGCTTTTGCCGCAGGGGGAAAAACGCAAGACGCCCGGTAAACTCGGTGTAGCCCTTGAGCAGCGCGAAAAGATACTGCCCCTGACCCAGATCGACCACCACCGCCTCGCCCGAAAGAGAGCTGTTGCTGGCCCCCGCACTGTCGCCGACGCCCGACCATTTCGGCGTCATCTGGAACCATGCGGCGCTGACCGCGCTGCCGCTGCGCGGCCCCTCCGGTGTATCGACAGTCACCGTCAGCTTCTGGTGCCACGACCAGCTGCGGAAGCCGAACATGTCACAGCCCGCCAACGACAGCATCAGGCAGGCAAGCAGACCCGCCCGGAAGACCGCGAGTGCGCCGCTGACCTGCGCGTGTCCATTCGACATCCGACGCATCGCCATCCCCCCATTTGCAACCCAGAGACGAACATCGAACCGGTCGCCATCAACCCTCCAAACGCGGGAACATGCGGATGTGGTCGACCGCCGGTTAGCACGGGCGGGACCCCTGCCCATCCGCAGCTTCCCCGTTGTGCTGGGCCTACTCGTCCAGCATCTCGCGCACCGCCGTCGCCAGTTGCTTGAGCGAGAACGGTTTTGCCAGGAAGCCGAACTTGGCGTCTGCCGGCAGGTTCTTGGCAAACGCGTCCTCGGCGTAGCCCGAGACGAAGATGAACTTCATGTCGGGATAGTCCTTGCGCAGTTCCGTGAGCAGCGTCGGCCCGTCCATCTCCGGCATCACCACGTCGGAGACGACGATGTCGACCTTGCCGTCGAGCTCGCTGAGCACTTCCAGTGCCTCGACGCCGGTGCCTGCCTCGTGCACCTCGTAGCCGCGCGCCTCCAGCATGCGCTTGCCGCCGCGGCGCACCGCCTCCTCGTCCTCGACCAGCAGCACCACGGCCGAGCCGCCGGTGAGATCCTCCGGCCCGTCGGCGGCGATCTTCGCCTGCTTCGCAGCACCCGCCTCAAGTGCCGCCGCCGCTTCCGCGGCGCTCGCGGCCTTCTCCGCCTCGTCCTCGACATGGCGCGGCAGGTAGATGCGGAAGGTTGTGCCCTTGCCGGGTTCCGATTCGGGATAGATGTAGCCGCCCGACTGCTTGATGATCCCATAGACCATAGACAGGCCGAGCCCGGTGCCTTTGCCCACGTCCTTGGTGGTGAAGAACGGCTCGAAAATCTTCTCCATCACGTCGGGCGCGATCCCGGTGCCTTCATCCGCGATCTCGATGAGCACATAATCGCCCACCTCCATGCCGCGATGATTGAGCCCGGCAACTTCCTCCGCCTCGACATTGCGGGTCCTGACCGTGATGGTGCCGCCTTCGGGCATGGCGTCGCGGGCGTTGACGGCCAGGTTGATCAGCACCTGCTCGAACTGGCCCAGATCGGTCTTCACCGGCCACAGGTCGCGGCCGAACTCGAGCTCCAGCTTGACGCTGGACCCGGTCAGCCGGTCGACAAGCATGCGCAAGTCCCCGATCACGTCGGTCATCGACAGCACCGTGGGCCGCATGGTCTGCTTGCGCGAAAACGCCAGCAACTGCCTGACCAGCACCGCGGCACGGTTTGCGTTGCGCTTGATCTCGATGAGGTCGGCGAAGCTCGAATCCGAGGGCCTGAGCGACATCAGCAGGTGATCGGCCGACAGCAGGATGGCGGTCAGCACATTGTTGAAGTCGTGCGCGATGCCGCCGGCGAGCGTGCCCACCGCATTCATCTTCTGGGTCTGCGCCATCTGCGCTTCCAGCGCCTTCTGCTCGGTGGTCTCCACCGCATAGATGATCGCGGTCTCTTCCGGCGTCTCTTCCGAATGCTCGATCACTGCGTTGACGTAGAAGCGGAAATGCCGCTCGTCATTGTCGGCGCGGCGGCTGTCGATCGGCGCGATGACGCCCTGCTTGTCGGCAGCCTCGGAGAGCGCATTCTGGAAAGCCTTGCGGTCGTCCTCGCGCAGCATGGTCTCGAGCAATGTGCCGCGCTCCATGTCGTCGCGCGTCACCAGGCCATGAAACATCTGCAGGAAGGGGCCATTGGTGCGCAGGATCTTGCCGCGCGCATCGACCGAGGCGATCGCCATCGGCGTGTTGTTGAAGAACCGGGTGAAGCGCATTTCGGCGTTGGCCGCATCATGCGCCCCGGTGCCGCCCTCTTCACGGCTGATGACGATGGTGCGGCTTTCGCCCGGCGCGCCGTCGCGTGTTGCCGTCACCCGGTGCACAAGCCGCACCGGCAGGCTCTGGCCATTGGCCTTGAGCAGATCCAGATCAAGCTGGGCGGTGCGGTTGAGGCCCGGCTCGGCCTGCACCGATTCCACCAGCGCCATGCCTGCGCCCGCCACAAGGTCGCGCAGCATGATCTTGCCGGGCGAGAACGCGGTGAGATCAATGCCGAGCCAGTCGGCAAGCGTGGCGTTGAGATAGACGATCTCGCCGGCGCGCCCGGCCGAGAAGAACCCTACCGGCGCATGGTCGAGATAGTTGATGGCGTTCTGCAGTTCCTTGAACACCAGCTCCTGCTCGGTGCGCTCATGGCTGATGTCGGACAATTGCCACGCCATCAGCTTGCCATTGCCTTCGGCGGCCATGATCGGCCGTCCCCGCAGCCGGTACCAGTGCCCGGCGCCGCCGCTCTCACGCGCAGCCCCCAGCGGCTGGGTCATGCGGAACTCTTCCTGCCCCTCATGGCCGTCGCGCATCGCGTTGGTCAACCGGTAGACAGCTTCGGCGGATTCGCGGTGGCGCGACAGGATCGCTTCGATCGACTGCACGTCGCCGGCGCTGGTCGAGCCGGTGAGCACCCCATAGGCATGGTTGGCATAGATCACCCGGTCCTTCTCGTCGGTCACCAGCGTGCCTTCGGGGTGGGTGTCGATGAAGGCCCGCGCCAGCGGGTCGGCGGTCGCCTTGGGCATCACCGTGACGAAGCCGATTACGGTGGAGACCAGGAAGAAGATGCCGACCACAGCCATGACGCCGAGAATGCCGAGCATCACCTCGTTGTTGAGCCTGTCCTTGAACAGGAAGAACACGATCGACGCGCCGATCATCACGAGCGCGAGGAAGATCAGCCGCGACACCGAGCGTGGTTTCGCGCTTCTGTCGACAAGCGCCGCCGGGGTTGCCGCCGCAGGGGTCTTCTCACTCATGAATCGCTCTTTTCGTCCCGCCACCGATCCGTCCGGTTTGAATCACATTCCGTGGCCCATGGAAAGCCCAAAGCCCAACATAGCGTTGCGTTCCACCGGTTTGGGGATCAATTCCAACCCGGCTTGCCATCAAAGCCCATCAAGGGCTGTGAGGAAAGACCGGCCCGGCAGGAAATCGGCCGCCCAAGCCTTGTGGTCAGAGCCGAAAAAACGTCAAATGAAGCTTGATCGCGTCCAGATCAGCGGGTTTACAGCCACACTGGACGCCGCATAACGGCTCAACCGGGAGGATTCCTGATGCCGGACAACATTCTGGGTGGGCAGGGCGCGACCCTGCTCACCGCCATCATCATCGTCGCCGTGGCGCTTCTGGCGCTGGTGGGCGTGTTCTGGGTCATCCGCGCCCGCGCCTCCTCGACCTTCATCCGCGGCGGCAAGAGCCGGCAGCCGCGGCTTGCCGTGCTTGATGCCACGGCGGTGGACACCCGCCGGCGGCTGGTGCTGATCCGTCGCGATGACGTCGAGCATCTCGTCATGATCGGCGGCCCGACCGACATCGTCATCGAGAGCCGCATCGTCCATCCTGCGGACGACCGCGGCGCGCAGCCGACAAGGCAGACAGCCGCCCCGCAGAAAATCGAGCCGCAACCCGAACGGATCGAGCGCCCCGCCCCGGCGCCCGCGGCCGCGCAGCGTCCCGCGACTCAGCCCACGCCGCGTCCGCAGCCGGCCCGCCGGACGGAACCGGCGCGCGCACCTGAGATGGTCGCCACACCCGCTTCGCCATCGCCTTCCGCACCTGCGCAGGCATCGCGCGCGACATTGGCCGCGGGAGCAGCCGCCACAGGCTCGGCCGGATCGATCCACGCCGAAGCCTTCGATGTGCTGGAAAGTGCCCGCGCCCGGGTTTTCGAGGAGCCGAGTTTCGACGACGCCACCTATGATGAACTGACCTCGGCTCCCGAGCCCACGCCAGCGGCGCAGCCCCTCGCCCCGCCTGCCCGGCCAACCACGACACCTGCGCAGGTCTACACCCAGCCCTCCTCGTTCGAGCGCGCATCCGCATCGCCGGCAGCGCCGCCGCAAGCGCCCGCGCCATCCGCGCATCCTGTCGCCGGCGATTTCGAATCGGTGCTGGCGGCCGAACTGTCCGGCGATCTTTCCCTCGACGAAACGGACGACAGCTTCTTCGAGCCTGTCGATGACGCGCCGCGACCCGCGTCCTCAGGGCCAGGCAAGGACGATGCGCCCGAAGTCAAGCCCGACAGCCCGCCGTCGCGGGATTCGCTCGAAGCCGAGATGGAGCGCCTGCTCGGCGACCTGTCGCGCAAGCCCTGAACTTGGATCTTTTTGCGCCCATGGAACTGCTCGACCCGCCTGGCGCAGGCATGGTGCCGGTGTGGACCTGGCTCACTGCAACCTGGTTCGGCGCCGGCCTGCTGGCGCCGTTCCGGGCAGGCCTCGCCGTCTTCGCGGTGCTGCCGCTGCTGGCGCTGGCCATCACGCTGCCTCGATACGTCCTGCCAATCCTCGCCGTTCTGGTGTTCCTGGCCGGCGTTCACGTCGCATCGGAGATCGAGCTGGCGACCGGCGACAAGGACGATCGCCGGATCGTGATTGACGAGGTCGCAGCCTTCATCTTGGGCGCCGCCATCATCCGCCAGGCCGGATGGAAGATGCTTGTGCCCTTCGCGGCCATCTTCCTGTTCATTGATCGGCTGAAGCCATGGCCAATGGCCTATGTCGAGCAGGTGCCATCCGGCTGGGGCGTGATGATGGACGATCTTGTGCCGGCGATTGCGCTGGGCCTGATATTTGTCAGCATTCAGGCTCTTATGAACAGCCGAACAAGCTGAGACCGGCATCCGCTCGCGCAGCATGTGCCGGATGCTGCAAATCCGCTCAGGCTACGTCGGGCATCTCCGGAATCCTGCTGACAAGCAGCTTGTCAACGCGGCGGCCATCCAGGTCGATGACCTCGAACCGCCAGCCCTTGGCCGTGAAGCTCTCGCCGAGCGCCGGCAGGCGTTTCAACTCGTTGATGACGAAGCCCGCAACCGTCTCGTAGTCGAAATCCTTGTCGAGCGAAAAGCCCATCTCGTCGGCAAATTCGTCGATCGGCATCCAGCCGGAGACCAGGAACGAGCCGTCGTCCCGCTTAAGGATGGCGGCTTCCTCGATATTGTCTTCACGGAACACCCCGGTGATCGCCTCCCGCACATCGCCCGACGACACGACGCCTTCAAAATGGCCGTACTCGTCATAGACCAGCACCATGTGTGACGGTGACGTGCGAAGCGACGCAATCACATCCATCGCCCTGGACCGGTCGGACACCACTGGCGCCTCGCGCATCAGGCTGCGAACGTCAAGGCTTGCGCCCTGCAGGAAGGCGTGCAGCGCATCCTTGACGAAGACGACGCCCAGGATCTCGTCCGTGGGTCCGTTTCGCACCGGAAGGCGGGTCCGGTTCGAGTTGAGCAACTGTTCGCGGATATCGCCGGGATCATCCTCGATGTCGATGACCTCCACCTCGCGGCGCGGCGTCATCAGGCCGCGCGCCGTGCGATCCGCAAGCCGCATGACACCCGATATCATTTCCGATTCCGCGGTTTCGATCACACCGGCGCTCTGCGCCTCGGCCAGCACCGAGCGGACTTCCTCTTCGGTCATCCTCTGGCTGGACTCACCCTTTTGGCCCAGCAGCGCCAGAACCGCCTTCCCCGAGGCGTTCAGCAGCCAGACCAGAGGCAGGGCGACCCGCGACAGGAGCGCCATCGCCGGCGCGACCTTTGCCGCCACGGCTTCTGGCGCCCGCAGCGCAATCTGCTTGGGCACCAGCTCGCCCACGATCAGCGACAGATAGGTGATGGCCACGACAACCGAACCGACACCGACGGCATCCGCCATGACCTCCGACAGGCCCCGGGTTTCGAGCCATCCGGCAAGCCGGGCGCCCAGCGTCGCGCCAGAAAACGCACCGGACAGGACGCCGACCAGCGTGATGCCGATCTGCACCGTCGACAGGAATCGCCCCGGATCCTCCGCCAGCCGAAGCGCCGTGGCAGCACCTTTGCTGCCCTGGTCTGCGAGCAGCTTCAAGCGAACCGGCCGCGAGGAGACGACAGCGAGCTCTGACATGGCGAGAACGCCGTTGACGAGAATAAGAACTATGACGATGGCGATTTCGGTTAACACGCGGGGTCCATTGATTGGGTCGGGATATTGGAAAGCAGGCCTGCTCCTGTATCCGGGATGCCGATAAGCCGGCCGATCCCTCCGTCCCTTCAGGCCGCTGAACAATCACCAGGCGCAAGGACGTCGACCGTGTCCATATAAGATGCGTAACAGCGCGGGAGCAATCCGTGCATGAAAATTCTGTCGCCGCTCTGGCGCAGCCGGCTTCAGAGCCTGTCGCATGTGAGGGCGCGCCCATGAACGACAAAACCGGCCAGAAGGCCGGTCTTGCGGTTTCATTCCATCTTGTCGCAACCCGATTATTCGTCGCGATAGACCTTTTCGCGCCGCTCGTGGCGTTCCTGGGCCTCGATCGACAGGGTTGCGATCGGACGGGCGTCGAGCCGTTTCAGGCTGATCGGCTCGCCGGTTTCCTCGCAATAGCCGTATGTTCCGTCGTCGATGCGCGCGAGCGCCGCATCGATCTTGCCGATCAGCTTGCGCTGGCGGTCACGCGCACGCAGTTCGATCGCTCTGTCTGTTTCAGATGAGGCCCGATCAGCCACATCGGGGTGGTTGGCGCTTTCCTCTGCGAGATGGTCAAGCGTCTCGCGCGCCTCTTTGAGGATATCATTGCGCCACGCTGTCAGCTTGGACCTGAAATAGGCCCGCTGATTGGCGTTCATGAAATCCTCGTCTTCCGAGGGCACATAAGAGGAAAAATCGAAGTCTTCACTCATGACGATTCTCCCGGCATAGCCATTCCGGGGGGTGTATAGCCAGACGCTCGCGCCGGTACAAGCGGTAAAGTCGCCTGTCACAGCAATTTCATGAAACATTGTAAATCGTGCCATGGACCTGAAAAAAGCGCATTTTCCTGTCTTCATGGGGTGGTTTCTTGTGGTTTTAATACCCAATTGAAATCCATTGCCGGAGGAGGACTGCCATCCATGCCCATAATCGGTTTTTGCTGCGCCGCACGTTGTGCTTTCGGCGAATTGAAGCTTGTGCGCAAATGATTAAATTCGACAAATGAGCACGCCATCCTCCGCCGCCTTGCGCGTCTTTTTTGTCCGTCATGCCCACGCCGCCTGGGCCATGCCCGGCATGCGTGATTTCGACCGCCCGCTGGACGAGCGCGGCCGCGAGGAAGCGGCGCGGCTTGCCGCAACCATGATCGTCAACGGCTTCGAGCCGGACCTGGTGTTCTGCTCGAATGCGAAGCGCTGTGTCGAGACGCTGGACGTGCTCACCGCCCGCGGCGGTCGCCTGACCTCCGTCGAGCGCAGCGATGCGCTTTATGCCAACGGCCAGGAGGCCTATCTCGAACTGATCGGCTCGGTGCGCGACACTTCCGTGCGCTCTCTCATGATCGTCGGGCATAATCCGATGATCGAGGACGCGGCGTCGGCGCTGGTGCATTCCGATCCCGCGGCCTATCTGCAGGCGCTTGGCGAGGGCTTTCCGACAGCCGGGCTGATGATCGCCGATTGCCGGGAGCGCGGTGCCGGCGCCATCGATGGCAGCGCCCGCTTCGTGGCGCTTTTGTCCCCCGTCGACGCCTGACACGCCTGTCCGGTCCCGCGCGGGATCTGGCGTGACGCTTTCAATCGCGGCCATGCTCTCCTATATCGGAACCAGCCAAGGGAGCGGACCGCACGTTGTCATCATCCATCACTTCCATCACCGATGAGGCGCTGATCGCCTTCGACACGCTTGCCGATCGCGCCGGCAGCCTGATCCAGCCGACCCTGCGGCTCGGCGTCACCGGCCTGTCGCGCGCCGGCAAGACCGTCTTCATCACCGCGCTGGTCCACAACCTGCTGCATGGCGGTCGCCTGCCGATGTTCGAGGCCGCCCATTCGGGCCGGCTCGCCCGCTCATTCCTCGAACCGCAGCCCGACGACGCGGTGCCGCGGTTCCAGTATGAGGACCATGCGGCGCGAATGATCGGCGATCGCCTCTGGCCCGATTCCACTCGCGCCATTTCGGAACTCAGGCTGGTCATCGAATATGAATCGGCCAGCGGCTGGAACCGGTTCTTCTCGGGCGGCAGGCTTTGCCTTGACATTGTCGACTACCCCGGCGAATGGCTGCTCGACCTGCCCCTGCTGGGCCAGGACTTCGCCCGGTTTTCGCTCAACGCAGCCTCGCTCGCCCGCTCGCCCGTCCGCCATGATCTCGCCGCACCCTGGCTTGAGAAGGCCAAGACCATCGACCCGCACAAGCCTGCCAGCGAGGCGGACGCGCGGGAACTCGCACGCCTGTTCACCGATTATCTGCGCGCCTGCAAGCTCGAGGAACGCGCGCTGTCCACCCTGCCACCGGGCCGCTTCCTGATGCCCGGCGACCTCGACGGCTCGCCCGCGCTCACCTTCGCGCCGCTGCCCAACCTGCCGGACGGGCCAGCGCCGAAGGGCTCGCTGATGGCGATGATGGAGCGGCGCTACGAGAGCTACAAATCGGTCGTGGTCAAGCCGTTCTTCCGCGAGCATGTCGCCCGGCTCGACCGCCAGATCGTGCTGATCGACGCCATGCAGGCGATGAATGCCGGCCGCGAGGCGGTGATCGATCTCGAGCGCGCGCTGTCGGACGTGCTGTCGTGCTTCAGGCCCGGCGGCGGCAATTTCCTCACCAACCTTTTCTCGCGCCGCATCGACAAGGTGCTGATCGCCGCCACCAAGGCCGATCATCTGCATCATGAGAGCCATGACCGGCTGGAGGCGATCGCCCGCCGCATCGTCGAGCGCGCCTCGGCCAATATCGGCTCCTCTGGCGCCGATATCGAGGTGCTGGCGCTGGCCGCGGTGCGGGCGACGCGCGAGGCCAGCGTCCGCCAGGGCGGCGAGGAGTTGCCCGTCATCGTCGGCACGCCGCTCGACGGCGAGCGCATCGACGGCGAACTGTTCGACGGCAACCGAAAAACAGCCATATTTCCCGGGGACTTGCCACGAAATCCGGATTCATTCTTCAAGGCCGTTGATTCAATCTCTCAACCGCTGCTGCCGGAGATCAACATCGTCCGCTTTCGCCCACCGCTGATCGAGGAGAGCGAGGATGGCGTGAAGCTGTCGCTGCCGCATATCCGCCTTGACCGGGCTCTGGATTACCTTTTGGGAGACCGGCTCGCATGACCGACCACGATCAACCACCGCGCAAGCCGCGCGCCTTTTCGGTCGACGAGCCCGACAGGAAAGAGGCCCCGCGCAAGGCCGACGCAGCGCACAGGAGTGCCGAGAAATCGCGCAAACCTTCGGCCATTCCTGTCGCCACCGTGTCTATGACGATGGAGGAGGACGATCCGTTCCTGCCCCCTCCCGCCGCTCTCGAAGCGCTCACACCGCCGCCCGCCAGGCCGCGCCGGCGGCGCTGGACCGCCGGCAAGTTCCTGACTGGCAGCCTCGGCTTCCTGCTGGTGCTGGCGATCGGGATCTGGACCGACAGCCTGATCCGGGAGCTGTTCGACCGCCTGCCCTGGCTCGGCTGGGTCGCCTTCATTGCAGCTGTCATCGCGGTGCTGGCGCTTGTGGTGCTGGCCGTCCGGGAGTTTGTCGGGCTGCGCCGCCTCGCCCAGGTCGCCAGCCTGCGCGAGTCGATCGCCGCCAAGAGCAAGTCCGCCACGGCAAAGGAAGCCCGCGCCTTGAGCGCCGAGGTGGTGGCGCTGATTGCCGCCAATCCGCTTAGCGCCCGGGGGCGCAAGAGCCTCGAAGCGCTCGACGACGAGATCATCGACGGCCCGCATTACCTGGCCTTTGCCGAACGCGAACTGATGACCTCGCTCGACCGCCAGGCGCGCACGCTCACCATCAACGCCGCCCGCCGCGTCTCCGTCGTCACCGCCGTCAGCCCGCGCGCCTTTGTCGATCTCGCCTATGTCGGCTTCGAGGCGGTGCGGCTGATCCGGGCCATGGCCGAACTCTATGGCGGCCGGCCCGGCACCATCGGCATGATCCGGCTGTTTCGCGATGTCATCGCCCACCTCGCCGTCACCGGCGCGATTGCCGCGGGCGACAGCCTGATCCAGCAGGTCGTCGGCCACGGGATCGCCGCCAAGCTCTCGGCCCGGCTCGGCGAAGGCGTCATCAACGGGCTGATGACGGCGCGGATCGGCATATCCGCCATGGATCTGTGCCGGCCGATGCCATTCACCGCACTCAAGCGCCCCGGCATGGGCGATTTCATATCCGATCTCGCCATCTTCGCCAGCAAGACCCAGGCCGCGGAAAAAGACAGCGACCGGGTATGATTCCTGCCCAAAATGTGGATAAGTCGAAGCTGATCACGATCCATTAACCATTCTCGGTCAATTTCGAGCTTCGTTTCCAGCCGCAACAGGTGTGACCATGTCGTCGAAGTTTCGCATCATTACCGTCAGTCTTGCGGCAGCCGCCCTGCTTTCAGCCCAGCCGGCATTTTCGCGCGACAAGGACACCGTGTTCTTTCAGTCGGTCGCGGGCGCCTGGAAAGGTCCGGGCGAGATTGTCGCGGGCAAGTACAAGGGCACCAAATTCGTCTGCAACCTCTCGGGCGGCGAGCATGAAGGCAAGGCCACCGGCATCACGCTCGACGGCAGCTGCCGGGTCGGCGTCTTCAACCAGAAAATGTCGGCGACCATCACCCGCAAGGGCAAGACCTACACCGGCAAGTTCCTCGACGGCTCGGCCGGCGAAGGCCTCGACATCATTTCCGGCAAGGTCTCGGGCGACCGCGCGGTCATGGGGATCAACCGCAAGACCCTGAACGGCGCCATGATCGCCCGGCTCGACGATTCCGAGACAATGAATGTGACGATTTCTGTCAAGGTCGGCGAAGAGATGGTGCCGGTCATCGGCATGACGCTCAAGCGCGGCGCCCAGAAGATCGCCACCGGCGCCATTCGCTGATTGCAGTTTGACCGCGACAAGGTCCGGTCATCCTCCTCTCGGGACAATCGGCCATGACAAGACAACCGGGCTTTCTGGGGCTTCCCGACAGGCTTCCGGGAGCAAGCCAGCCCCGCATCGTCGTGTTCGGCGCGCCCCATGGCACTGCCTATCCTGGTATGGAAAGCGGATGTGCCAATGCTGCCCGCGAAATACGGGCCGCGAGCCAGGAAGACGCCGATCTAATCGGAAACTGGGATTTTGATCTTGATGGCCCCCTGTTCGCAGATGAGCCCGCCTGTTGCGTTGATACCGGAGATCTCCCCACGAGCCCGGGCGGCAATGCCGCCAATCGCGCCCTGATCGAATCTGCGACACGCGCAATCCTTGCCGCCGCAGCCGTCCCGGTGATGATCGGCGGCGACGATTCCGTTCCCATTCCCTTTCTTGCGGGATTTGCCGAAGCCGGGCCAGTCTGGATCCTGCAGATCGACGCCCATATCGACTGGCGCGACGAAGTCCATGGCGAGCGCTTTGGGTATTCCAGCCCGATGCGGCGCGCCAGCGAGATGGCTCATGTCGCAGGCATCGTGCAGGTCGGCATGCGGGCGGTTGGCAGCGCGGGCTCGGCTGAACTGGACGCGGCGCGACACTACGGCGCAACCATCGTCACGGCCCGGGAGATGCATGCGGGCGGCGCCGAGGCCGCTCTTGAAGCCATTCCCGAGGGTGCGAGGGTGGTCATCACGCTCGATTGCGATGGCCTTGATCCCAGCGTCATGCCAGGCGTGGCGGCCCGCACTCCCGGCGGGCTCAGCTACATGCAGGTGATCGACCTGATCGACGCGGTCAGCCGGCGCGGGCGGATTGCCGGATTTGATCTTGTCGAACTCGACACGCCCTCCGACATCGCCGGCCTGTCGGCGCTGACGGCGTCGCGCATTCTGGTCAATGTCATCGGCAGGATCGTGCGGCAGTCCTGAGCCTGGCTGACGGGCTCTACGCCTCGCCCCGCCACCAGTCGCCGTCAGTGCTCAAACTCTCGATCCCTTCCGAATCCACCTCGCTCGACCAGTCGGCGATGCTTTGCAGGTTGACCACCGCCCTGGGCGCGATGTCGGCCAGCGGCACCATCACGAAGGCGCGCTCGGTCATGCGCGGGTGCGGCACGGTCAGGTCGGCGTGGTCGGAGAGGAAATCGCCATGCAGCAGCACGTCGAGATCGATGGTGCGCGGCCCCCAGCGGTCGGTGCGCACCCGGTCGAGCTGCAATTCGATGTCGAGGCAGACCTTCAGCAATTCATGCGGATCGAGCCGTGTCTCCACCAGCGCGCAGGCGTTCAGAAACCAGTCCTGATCGGTGTTGCCCCAGGGCGGCGTCCGGTAGAGCCGCGACACGGTGCGCAGCTTGATATCCTCATGGGCGTCGAGCAGCTTCAGCGCCCGCGCCATGGTCTGGCGCGGATTGCCGATATTGCCGCCCAGCCCGATGGCGGCGATGACGGATTTGGCTTCAGGCACGATGCTCGACCGTTACTTCGACATGATCGAGAATGCCCGGCACTGCGGCACTCGGCTTGCGCAGGGTGATCCGGGCCATCCGGATCTGCGGGAATTCCTGGGTCAGCGCCTTGGCGATATCGAGCGCCAGCGCCTCGATCAAGTAGCGCCGCTTGCCGGTGACGATGTCCTCGATCACCTTGAAGGCGACGCCGTAATGCACCGTGCCGTCGATGTCGTCGGTCTCAAGCGCTGTGCCCGGATCGACCTCCAGCTCGGCATCGACGAAGAAGCGCTGGCCGAGGAATTCCTCCTCGTCATGAACGCCGTGGCGGGCGAAAAACGCGCAATTGACGAGACGGATGATGTAGCTGTCAGCCATGGCCGCGGTCCTGTTCGCGGCTGCTTTGAACCATCGCGTCGGCAACCGCAAGCCCGTCGATGTTGAAAGCGACATTGTGAACCCGGAACATCGCAGCCCCCGCCAGCCGCAGCGCCACGCTGGTGGCCACGGTGCCGACATCGCGGTCGGGCGCCTCGCGTCCGGTGAGCCCGCCGATGAAGCGCTTGCGCGAGGTGCCCGCCAGCAGCGGCAGGCCGAGCGCATGCAGTTCCGCAAACCGCGCCATCAGCTCAAGATTGTCGCGCGCGTCCTTGGCGAAACCGAAGCCCGGGTCAAGTAGGATCTGGTCGTCGCCGATCCCTGCCTTGCGGGCAATCGCCAGCGACATCTTGAACCAGAAGAACTGATCCTCGACCAGATCGGGCAGGCGATCCCGCTCGCGGCCGGTGTGCATGATCGCGACGGCGGCCCCCGCCTCGCTCGCCACCCGCGCGATCTCCGGCTCGCGCTGCAGGCCCCAGACGTCATTGATCAGGTGCGCGCCCGCACCGAGCGCCAACCGCGCGGTCTCCGCCCGCCAGGTATCGACCGAGATCAGCAATCCGTCCTGGCCGCCCAGCGCCTCGATCACCGGCATGATCCGGCGCTGTTCCTCGAGCGCGTCCACCGGATCGGCGCCCGGCCGGGTCGATTCGCCGCCGATGTCGACAATCACCGCACCCGCCTCGGCCATGGCCAGCGCCGCAGCGATGGCGGCCTCGGTGTCCGCCGCCAGACCGCCGTCGGAAAACGAATCCGGCGTTACGTTGAGAATGCCCATCACCTGGGACTTGGGCCCCAGCTCCAGCCGCGCGCCGCGGGCGAGCCTGAAGGGTCTCGGGTCAAACACGCTGTCGGGGGGTGATCGCATGGGCCGCTTTCCGGATGCCTGTGGCAATTTGGTACGGGCTTCCTGTTGCATGAGCAGGCTCCATGGCGCAAGTTCGCCGGGATCGTTTGCAGCCGGAGTCTTTCATGCGCGCCCTTCGCCCCGCCCTCACGGCGCTGTTGCTGTGCCTGGCGCCCTATCCCGGCGCAAGCGAACCGCTGATCACCAAGACCTATTCCTATTTCACCATCGGCGGCCGCACCGGGGCCGAGTTGGAAAAGGAGCTCTACAGTCTCGGACCGATGCTGTCGGGATCCGGCACGCGCCATGCTGGCGCCACAAGGATCAAGCTTGGCGGCAAGGTCAATTATGAGAGCACCGGAGCCAGGTGCCGCGTCACCGACGCCGTGGTCAAGCTCGAGACCCAACTCACCCTGCCGCGCTGGAAGGACCGCAAGCACGCCAGCCGGGAAATGGTCATCATCTGGGATGTCCTGTCCGCGGACATCAAGCGGCACGAGGAACGCCACGCGGAAATCGCCCGCCAATACGCCCGCAAGCTGGAAAAGGCGCTCGAAAACCTCAGGCCGGAGCGGACCTGCGAGAAGATGCAGCTCCGCGTCGACGCCGTCACCAAGAAGATCGTCGACGAGCACTCAGCCGATCAGGACAGGTTCGACCGCGTCGAGGCCGCGAGTTTCGAGCGGCGCATGAGCCGGATGCTCGGCTTCGCGGTCGAAAGGCAGCGCGGCGGAGACTGATCCCGTCCGCAGCCGCCGCTGCCTGAGGCGCCATGCGCGCCGTCTCGATCCCGGAAAGCCTCGCAATATCAACATCTCGCCCAGGTTTTTCCGGGCGCGTGCTCATGCATCTTGAAGTGTCAGACACTCACATCCAAGTATTTCCCAGGAGTTTTCGTGGCTGTTTGCGACCCTGAATTCCCACCGGGCATTCCTCGCAATATTCGGAACCGCTACTTTAGGTACTCTGTCCATCAAGGGGCATTTTAATCAACTGATTCGAGTTCTCCCGGCGCACGGAAGCCGCTTGATGGTCCTCCCTCATCGAGTTTGATACCTTTTGCGCCCATCTGGCCTCGCTTTCCTTTACGGAAACGCGAGGCCTTTTTTTGGCATGGCGTAGAAGAACAGGCTGTTGACTTACTGAACGCCAAGCTTCTTCTGCAGGCTGGTGGAGGATGTTGTGTATTGGAACACGAGCTTCTGGTCGGGATGCGCGAGCCGCTTGACGGCCTGTGTCATCAGCGCCGCCTCGTGGAAGCCCGACAGGATCAGCTTGAGCTTGCCCGGATACCAGTTGATGTCGCCGATGGCGAAGACTCCGGGGATACTGGTCTCGAATTTCTCGGTGTCGACCGCAATCAGGTTTTCGTGCTGGTTGAGACCCCAGTCGGCAATCGGCCCGAGCTTCATGGTCAGCCCGAAGAACGGCAGCATGCGGTCGCAGGCGATGTCGACCTCGCCGTCAGGACCCTTCACGGTCGCCGCCGTCAGTTGCCCGCCCTCGCCCTTGAGACCCGTCACCTGTCCGACCTGGAAGTTGATCTTGCCTTCCTCGCGCATCGAAAACATCTTGTTGACGCTGTCGGGTGCTGCGCGGAAATCCGGGCGGCGGTGCACCAGGGTGACCGAATTGGCCACCGGCTGCAGATTGAGCGTCCAGTCGAGCGCGGAATCCCCGCCGCCGACGATCAAAAGGTCCCTGCCGCGGAACTCCTCCATGCGACGCACGGAATAGAACACGCTGGTGCCCTCATAGGCCTCGATTCCCGGAACCGGCGGCCGCTTGGGCTGGAACGACCCGCCGCCGGCCGCGATCACCACGGCGTGGCAGTGCAGCAGTTCGCCCTCGTCGGTCTCGACCTCGAAACGGCCATTGTCGAGCTTGCGGAAGCCCGACACCATCCGGTTGAAATGGAATTCCGGCTTGAACGGCGCGATCTGCTCCATCAGCTTGTCGGTCAGCATCTGCCCGGAAATCTCCGGCCAGGCCGGAATGTCGTAGATCGGCTTTTCCGGATAGAGCTCGGCGCATTGCCCACCAGGCCTGTCAAGAATGTCGATCAGGTGGCATTTCAGATCATAGAGCCCAAGCTCGAACACAGCGAACAGGCCAACCGGCCCGGCGCCAACGATCACGACATCGGTTTCAATCGGGGTAGACATTTGAAGTATCCGGTCAAATGGAGGGAAATCAGGCTTGCCGCTCGGGCACATGCACGATCAGCCCGTCAAGCTCGCTGCGAACCTTGATCTGGCACGACAGCCGCGAGGTCGGGCGCACGTCATAGGCGAAGTCCAGCATGTCCTCCTCCATCGGCTCGGGCGAGCCGACCTTTTCGGACCACGCATCGTCGACATAGACATGGCATGTGGCGCAGGCGCAGGCGCCGCCGCATTCGGCCTCGATGCCGGGAACGGAATTGCGGATCGCGTTTTCCATCACCGTCGAGCCGTTTTCGGCGTCGACATCAAAACGCGTGCCGTCAAAAGCAACTAGGGTAATCTTGGTCATTCCAGCCTCTGGCAGGTAGGTTCACTGTAGCGTGAGGCTTTCATACACGCTGAACCGCGTGAGGCAAGAATGAAAACCACGCTGCGACAGCGTTGCGCGGCATGGTTTTCCAAAATGCGGATTTCCCGGCTGGTTTGGATCGCCCCTCGGCGGGGCCGGAGAAACCGCACCTGACGTCGCCCCGGATCCTATATATCGTCGCGCCTCAGCGCATCAGCCCTGCAATGAACGCATCCGCATCGATGACCGACCTGGTGAAGGCGGCGATTGCGGCGGCGTTGCGTGGCCTGGTCTCGACCTCCGAGGCGCAGCGCGCGACCTCGAAAGCCCCTACCCCCTTGGCGGCGCCGGCAAGCCGGTGTGCCAGTTCGGTGCGGGCCTTGGCGTCGAGGCCGCTGATGCGGGCAACCGCCTCGCGCGCCTGGCGGGCGAACAGAGCCAGCACCTCGGTTTCCAGCGACTTGTCGCCGCCGGTCTGGCGCGCGAGATGAACGAGATCGATCGGCCGTCCGCCCGACGGACGCGGTTGATAACTGACTTCCGGGGCTTCGAAGGCTATGTTGAGCGCCGCCATGGCGGGATTCCTTTGTTGCTGTTTGATTGGCGAGTGTGAGGGCGGCAGCCTCTAGATCGGGTAAACGTCAGTCCTGTCTCCGGCGGAAAATCTGCCGGGATGGTTAACGGCGGGTAAATGTGGCGTTTGATTGGCGTTTGCGCCTTTTTTTGACACAGAGCATCGTTAAATAGCGGTGGACGCGGGACACATATCGCCGCTTTCAATTGTTAATTTGTGCCGTGTGTGTCACTTATTTGGAAGTTTGAGGGTCCGGAAGCGGAATACGACAGTTAATTTGCCGATTGGCGGCAAGGTGTCGGTTCCGTGTACGGGTGTGCGGCAGTGGCGGCCAGCGCGACCAGAACCCTCTATAGAGTAACGAGGCTTGAGTGGCATGAGTAAGACACCAGCGGACAAGAGCATTGACGAGCAGACCTTCGAGGCGCTCGAAGACGCACTGAAAATCGATCTTGACGATGACAGTCTGGAGCTTGACGACATTTCGATCGAGGAGCTGGAGCACAAGGTGTCCAGCGCCGCGCGCGAACTCAAGAGCGCCGGCGAGAGCAAGACATCTGCCGGGTCCGGCGCCCAGCCCGCTGGCCCGGGCAAGAGCACCGCGCCGCGCGTGCCGACGCCCCCCTTCACGCCTGCTGCGCCGCTGGCGCCCGCCAATGACGACAGCCGCAAGAACACCGCCGGCCTGTTGCGCGCGCTCGAGATCCGTTCCAGCCGCGGCGCTGTCCGCAACGCCACCATCATCTCCGCGCTCTGGGCGGTCGGCGGCATCGGACTGGCCAATCTCATGCTGGCGCCGGCCATCTGGGAGATCCGTTCGGTGTCCGACCTGCTGGCCATGCCGGCTGCGATCGGCTTCCTGGTCGCCATCATCATTCCGATCCTGATCTTCTTCGCCTTCTCGATCATGATGGCGCGAGCCCGGGAAATGCGCTCGGCGGCACGATCCATGGCGGAAGTGGCGCTGCGCCTGGCCGAGCCCGAGAACATTGCCGGCGACCGCATCCTGACCGTCGGCCAGGCCGTGCGCCGCGAAGTCTCGGCGATGAACGAGGGCATCGAACGCACCATCGCGCGCGCTTCCGAGCTCGAGACCCTGGTCCATTCCGAAGTCAACGCGCTCGAACGCAGCTATTCGGACAATGAAATGCGGGTGCGCGGCCTGGTCCAGGAACTCGGGACGGAGCGCGATTCGATCGTCGGCCACGCCGAACGCCTGCGCGCCTCGATCTCCGGCGCGCATGAGCAGCTCAAGGAAGAACTGACCATCGCCAGCGAAGAGATCGCGGCACGGATCTCGACATCCGGCCAGGCCTTCGCGCAGCTGATGGAGACCCGGGCGGCCAATCTTCAGGAACGCACGGTGGAGACCAGCCGCGAACTCGAAGCCCTGCTCAACGGCCGCACCGACGCGCTGATCACCGCGCTCAAGGTGTCCGGCGGCGACCTGACGGACGAGTTCGACACACGGCTGGAAATGCTTAATGTCCAGCTCAACCAGCGCGGCAAGGCGCTGCTGTCCGAATTCGAGACCCGCGCCTCCACGCTGGACGCCAACACCGAGAAGCTCAACGCCGCTCTGGGCGAGCGCGCCCGCCAGCTCAACGAAACCCTCATTGCCCGCACCCGCGACATCTCCGACAGCCTCGGCGTTGGCCAGCAGGCGATCGAGAGCGGTCTGGAGCAGACCCTCGCCGCGCTCAATTCCGCGCTCGATGAAAAGGGCGCCAGCTTCAGGCAGGCGCTCAAGTCCAGCGCCGATGACGCGATCATGGATCTCGACCTTCGCTCCGGCTTCTTCGAGGAGAAGCTCGAATCCTCGATCGGCCGCCTCACCGCCGCCTTTGACGAGCGCGTCGGCGAATTCACCTCGGCCTTTGACAGCCGCGCAGGAAGCCTTGACGGCAAACTGTCGGAAAGCCTGTCGCGGATCAACGAGACCCTTCACGGCGGCACCAACGCTATGGACGGCATCCTGTCGGCCAGCCTCGAGCGGATCGGCGCGACCCTGTCCGATCGCAGCCAGGCCCTGGAAACCACACTGGGCACCGGCGCAAGCCGCATCGAGGCGTCCACGTCCGGCGCCGCGGAGCGGATCGAAAACACCCTGGCGGCACGCGCCGAGTTTATCGAGCAGACGATCGCCAGCGGCGCGGACCGGATCGGCGCGACGCTTGCCGACCGCAGCCAGGCCCTGGAGACCGCGCTGGGATCCGGCGCAGACCGCATCGAGGCATCGACGTCCGGCGCCGCAGAGCGGATCGAGAACACGCTGGCAGCCCGCGCCGAATTCATCGAGCAGACAATCGCTACCGGCGCGGACCGGATCGGCGCGACCCTTACCGATCGCAGCCAGGCTCTGGAGACCGCACTTGGAACCGGCGCAAGCCGCATCGAGGAATCCACGTCCAGCGCCGCAGAGCGGATCGAAAACACGCTGGCGTCCCGCGCGGACCTTATCGAGACGGCGATGGCTCAGGGCGCACGGCGCATCGAGGAATCCACGTCCAGTGCCACCGACCGGATCGAAACTACGCTTGCGACCCGCACCGATGCCATCGACAAGGCCATGAACGCCGGTGCGGACCGCATCGACAGCACCCTGACCGAACGGTCCGCGGCCCTGTTCGGTTCGATTTCCGAGAGCGCCGATGCGCTCGACCGCAGGCTTGGGGAACGCGCAGGCAGCTTTGGCGCGGCGGTCAACGAGGCAGCCGATGCGCTTGACGGGCGTCTCGCGGCCCGCAGCGCGGCGATCCAGGCGGGGCTTTCCGAAGCCTCCGATCGCCTGGCGGCGACCCTGGATGTCGAAGGCCAGCGCTACACGGAAATGGCCCAGTCCGCGACCGATCGCATCGAAGGCACACTGAACAAGGGCGCCGACCATATCGACGAACGCCTGACGACCATGAACACCATGCTCGGAATCGGCCTCGAATCCGTGTCCAAGACCATCGAAGGCAAGGCCACCGGGCTTGCCGCCAAGCTGCGCGAGGCTGTCGCCAATGCGGCGATCGAACTCGACGCCGAAGCATTGAAGGCCGGCGAGACGCTCGATTCCGTCGGTTCCGGCTTTGCCGGCAGGATGGACTCCCAGGCCCGAGATTTTGCCCGTACCCTCGACATGCACGTCGAGGAACGCACCGCCCATCTGGCCGCCCACGCCGAGAACATCGCCAGCAGCATCTCCGCCAGCGCCACCGGTCTGGGTCATGAAGCCAGCCGCATCAGCGATCTGGTCGAGCGCGTCGGCGAGACCGTCGGCAATCAGGCCAACGCCATTTCCGGCACGCTGGATGCAAGCGAAGCCCGCTTTGCTGCCCAGGCCGAAGCGCTCGCAGCCCGGCTCGAGAAGGAAACCGGGGCGATCTCCGACCGTCTTGGCGAAACCACCAATATCCTGGTCTCGACGCTCGACGAGAAGACCGACGCGATTTCCAGCCGCATCGGCGAGACCACCAACAATCTGGTCTCGACGCTCGACGAGAGAACCGAGGCGATCTCCAACCGTATCGGCGCGACCGCCAACAATCTGGTCTCGACGCTCGACGAGAGAACCGACGCGATCTCCAATCGTATCGGCGCCACCACCAGCACCCTGGTCTCGACCCTCGACGAGAGAACCGAAGCGATCTCCAATCGCATCAGCGCGACGACCAGCAACCTGGTCTCGACCCTCGACGAGAAGGCCGGCGCCATCGACGTCCGGTTGCAGAAATCCGCCGAGGACCTGGTCAGCCGCACCGGATCGCTGGGCGACTCGCTCAACCAGAAGGCCGTCAACATCATCCAGAAGCTGGTCGAGGCCGAGCAGGCGATGGACATCCGCGCCACGTCTGTCCACTCGACGCTGGACGAGCGCACCCGCGAACTCAACTCCATGCTCGCCAGCCGGTCTGCCGAGTTGTCACGGGTGATCGACGAGCAGGCGCGCCCGCTGGTCGAGCAGTACGCCGCAAGCGGCGAGGATTTCGCCAACCGCCTGACCGAGGTCACGCAGAACTCGACCGACCGTCTGCGCGCCGAGAACGCGGCCCTGATCAACGCCATCACCAACCGCACCAGCGAGACGTTGTCGGCCATCGAGAACGCCAATCAGAGCCTCAGCGGCAATGTCGGGCAGTTGCTCGAGCGTCTCGGCATGAGCAACAAGGAAATCTCGAAGGTCGTCGCCAACGCCGCCTCGACCCTTGGCTCGGCCAACGAGCAGCTGTCGCAGACCACCAGCGAGTTCTCCTCGTCGACCGAGAAGGCCGCGGAACTGCTGTCCGGCTCGGCCCGCCTGCTCGACGGCAAGGTCGAACGGCTCACCGACATTTCCAGCCGCACGCTCAACCAGGTTGGCGCCATTGCCGGCCGTTTCGACGATCACTCCAAGGTGCTGGCGTCCGCTTCCGACCTTCTCGGCGCGGCGCAGTCCAACCTCGCCTCGACGCTGGAGGAACGCCGCGAGGCGCTTCAGGCCCTGTCGCTCGGCCTGGTCAGCCGCTCCGAGCAGATCGAAGCCACCATGCACTCGCTCGAGGACATCATCGAGAAGGCCTTCGCCGGCGCCGACGAACTTTCCAAGCGCGCCGCGATGCGGCTTGAGGGCGGATTGCGCAATGCCGCGGAGAACGCCGGCAAGCTGCTGGGCGACACCGAGGACCGGGCGCAGGCCGCAGCCGGGATGATGCGCGAGAGCGTCCGCGAAGCCGTCGAGGATGCAGAAAAGCTGCTGCGCGGCACCGAGAACCGGGCGCAGTCTGCGGCCGGGACGCTTCGCGACAGCATGCGCGAGGCGATCGAGGACGCGATCGCGCGCTTCTCCGGCGCCACCGACGAGATCCGCCAGTCCGCGGCCGAGATCAAGCGCGAGCTCGACGACACCCGCAGCGAACTCAAGCGCGGCGCCTTCGACCTGCCCGAGGAAACCCGCGAAAGTGCCGCCGCCATGCGCCGCGCCGTGTCCGACCAGATCAAGGCGCTGCAGGAGCTCTCGCAGATCGTCAGCCAGTCGAGCCAGCAGGCCGAGGTCAGCCAGCCGGCGCCGCGCGCCGCGGTGGCCCGGGCGGCAGCCCCCGCTCCGCAGCCCGCGCCGCGGCGTGACCCCGCACCGGCGCCCGCGCCCCGCGCCGAGGCTCCGGTCCAGCGCGCGCCCTTGCGCGGCGCGCTCGAGCCGGCCGGCGCAGCCCCCGCCAAGAGCGACGGCTGGGTCAGCGACCTGTTGCGTGGCGCATCGCGCGAGGAGCAGGCGCCTGCCCGCGCACCGGCAGCCCCGCGGACGCCCGAGCGCAACCCGCGCCATGTCGTCGAATCGCTCAACTCGCTGTCGGTCGACATCGCCCGCGCCATCGATCATGACGCCTCGGTCGACCTGTGGCGGCGCTACCAGCGCGGCGAACGCGATGTCTTCACCCGCAGGCTCTACACACTCAAGGGTCAGCAGACCTTCGAGGAGATCAAGAGCAAATACGGTCGCGAGCCGGAGTTCCGCGCTGCCGTCGACCGCTACATCGCCGATTTCGAGAAGCTCCTGTCGGATGTCGCACGCAACGACCGCGACAACATGATGACCCAGACCTACCTCACGTCGGACACCGGCAAGGTCTACACCATGCTGGCCCACGCCAGCGGCCGCTTCGGCCCCGAGGGGCGCTGAGAAGCGCTTCAGCCGGACGCGAGTGACAGAACCCCGCCATCGCGCGGGGTTCTGCCGTTCTGAGCCAGTCATCTGACGCCTTGCTCCGTGCGCCTGAGGTCTTCCTGGACACAGTGCGCCCGTCAAAGATGTATCCAGGATGCGGCAATTTGCCGTCAGGCGCGCGGTGGGCCTGGGCACCGATGATCTCTACATTGCGGCTGACTGTGACTGCGGGCCGGCACGCGCCGGACACGCGGAAAGGTGCAGCGGCAAGGGAGTGCGGACATGGGACTGGCGGCGACATTCGCCTATCTGGCGATCATCGGATTTCTCGGCTGGCGCGCATGGCGCGGCAGTGACACCGAGAAGGTCATGTTCATCGTCAACGTCATCCTGCTATGGCTGAGCGCCATATGGCTGTTCGGATATCCCGCACTGATCGGGCCGGCCGTGGTCGCCGCAGGTGGTTTCCTGCTGTTCCTGGTGGTGATGACGTCGTCGGACCTGAAGATCCAGGTGGCGCCCGGAACACGCGACGCGTCAACGGCAACCGGAGAACCAGACATCTCCGATGATCAGATCTCGCAGAAAAGTGGAAAAACGCCGGTCGCGCGGACCGGGAAGTCGGTCAGATCCGCGACAGCGTCCAGCTGACCAGGTCCCGCACCACCTCTTCAAACGCCCGGTCGAGAGACTGCACATAGGCTTCGTTGCCGGCCCCGGTCACCGGTGCCGTGGCGCTGAACAGCTGCGACGCGATGACGACGCCGTTGCGGTCATTGATGATCTTGGCGGAGATTTCCACCCGCGCCTGTTCGCCGGCATCGGCCTTGATCTCGAATGCGCGGATGGCGGTCAGGACGTTGAAATCGATCGCCAGCCCGTCGCCGGGACGGCCGACGCCGCCGACGCGGCCGGAATTCTCGAACGCCTGGACGAGCTTGTCCTGGACGATCTTCGGCAGCCGGTCGGACCATTGCGAATTGGCAAGATACTGCAGCGAGGACGGCGTCGGGCGGATCACGATCTGCTCGCTGTCGAGCGCCTTGAGCGCGGTCGGCTCAGTGATCAGGATCTGACGGCCGCGCGACCGCTCGCCGGTGATGGCCGGAGCCGACGACAGCGCATAGGTGTCCGGTGGCGGGGCCTTCACCAGCCCGGCGCAGCCGGAGAGCACCGACAGCATGGCAACCGCTACAATCAAGCCACTCGCGTTCACGCCTGCGCCACTCTCAAAAGAAACCTCATCGGGAATTCATACACTTCGTTAACCATTGTCTTGCGATGCAACCGCCAAAGAGTCAACGCCGGGTCCGCCCGTCATACTGTTTGACGGCATCGCCGCCGAAGATAAGTCGCTGCGGATCCTGCTCGATGGTCGAGATCGACCGCTCGATCCGCTGGATCGAACGCCGCGCGTCATTGACCAGCGCCTCGACATCATTCAGGCCGGAGCCCGAAAAGCGCTGCAGATTGTCCGCGATCGGCCCGATCCGCGAATTGAGCGTGTCGGCCACATCCCTGAACGACTTGAGCGTCGCCTCCGCATCGGCAAGCAGGTTAGAGGCGTCGCCCTCGCCCAGGAAACCGTCGACCTTGGCCAGCACCCCGTCGACCCGCGTCGAGGCGGCGTTGAGCGTGCTGGTCATCTGCTTGACGTCGGAAATGATCAGATCGTAATCCTGCTTGCGGGCGCTGAAGGTCTCGGCTACGCCGCGCGCTTCGGCCAGCGCTTCCCTTGCATCGGCACTGGCAGCCGCAATGTCGTCAATCGCCTGCCCGGCCTTGGCCGGATCGATGCCGGCGATGATCGTGTCGACCTTTTCGAGCGAGGCGCCTGCGGTGGAGGCAAGCGTCTCGAGCGACTGCGCCGCCTGGCTGAAGCTCTCGAGCGTTTCGGTGATATTGCCCGATGCTGCGGCGACTTCGCTGGTGGCGGTGTCGACATTGGCGAGAATGCGGTCGATCTTTTCCGGATCTACCGCATTGATCAGGTTTTCCGCCGAGGCGAGCGCGCTCTCGACGCGCCCTGACACCGCCTTGACCACCTCCGAGAGGTTGCCCACGCTGACGAGAAAATCATCGATGCCATCGGCATTGTCGCGAAGAGCGCCGGTAAATGTCTCGGTGTTCCTCAAGGTCTCCGTCAGCGGCCCGCGCGCGTCGACGACGAAGCCTTCGATCTGGCCGACAACCCGGTTGGCGCGATTGAGAATGTCGTCGGCGGTGGCGAGCAAATTGGTCACGCTTGACGGATCTGCAGTGATCTCGGCGACCCTGCCGTCGTTTATGGCCCGCGTCAGGATATTGTCATTGCTGGGCGTGCCGCCCTGCATCTCGATATAGGCCGAGCCGGTCAGGCCCTGGATTTCCAGCGCCGCGCGGGTATCTGTGTAGATCGGCGTGTTGGCCTGCACCTCGGTCATGGCGATGACGAATCTCGGGCTATCCGGATCGATGCTGAGCCGGCGGATCACACCATACTGGATCCCGTTGAACCGCACCGGCGAGCCCACCGAAAGCCCGTTGGCGGAGCCCGGAATGCGCACGATCAACGGCGCGGTCTCGCCGCTGCCGCCATATTTCGCCATCCAGTAGATGAAGCCGAACGCCGACAGCATCACCAGCACGGTGAACAGTCCGACGACGGCGTAGTTGGCGCGCGTTTCCATTATGTCGCTTCACTTTTCTGGCTGCTTGCCTGCACCGGCGCCGGATCGTTCTGCATCGCTGGTTCCTGTTCGCGGTCCGGGATCATCCGTGCCCTCTTGCCTCGGAAATAGGATTGCACCCAGGGATCGTCAAATGAAAGCATGTCGTCGATCGTGCCTTCGACCATCACCCGCTTGTTGCCAAGCACGGCAATGCGGTCGCAGACCGAGAACAGGCTGTCGAGGTCATGGGTCACCATGTAGACGGTGAGACCCAGCGTGTCACGCAGACGCGCGATCAGCTCATCGAACTCCGCCGCCCCGATCGGGTCAAGCCCGGATGTCGGCTCATCGAGAAACACCAGGTCCGGATCGAGCGCCAGCGCGCGCGCCAGCGCCGCCCGCTTGATCATGCCGCCGGAGAGTTCCGACGGATATTTGTCGACCGCATCGGGCGCGAGGCCGACCATCGCCACCTTGAGCTCGGCGAGTTCGTCCATCAGCGGCTTGGGCAGATCGAGATATTCACGCATCGGAACCTGGATGTTCTCGCGCACGGTCAGCGCCGAAAACAGCGCGCCATGCTGGAACAGCACCCCGAGCCGCATGTCGAGCTCGATCCTCTTGGCCTCGTCGACCTTGTCGTAATCCTCGCCCAGGATGCGGATCTCGCCCTTCTGGCGCGGAATGAGCCGCAGGATCGAACGCATCAGCACCGACTTGCCCGTGCCCGATCCGCCGACGAATCCGAGGATCTCGCCGCGATAGACGTCGAGATCGAGGTGATCGAGCACCTTGTTCTTGCCGAAGGCAACACAGACGTCGCGCGCCGACAGAAGCACTTCGCCCTTGCCGTTCCGGTCGGAGGTCTTTTGATCTGGCTGGCTCATGCGGTCCTGGCTCAAAAATCGATCGCGGCGTAGAACATGGCGAACAGCCCGTCGACCAGGATCACCACAAAGATCGACTTGACCACCGAGGCGGTGACCCGGCGGCCGAGCGATTCCGCGCTGCCACCGACCTTCATGCCTTCCACCGCGGCCACGATGCCGATGATCAGCGCCATGAACGGCGCCTTGATCATGCCCGAGGTGATGGTCGACATGTCGATGGCTTCGCGCAGTCTTGCGACGAACACGTCTGGCGTAATTCCCGAATATGTCCATGTCACGGCGGCGGCGCCGGTAAGGGCCGCGAAGTTCGCCACGATGGTCAGCAGCGGCAGCGCCACGGTGAGCGCCACCAGGCGCGGGAACACCAGCACGCCAACCGGGTTCAAGCCCATCACCTTGAGCGCGTCGACCTCCTCACGCATCTTCATCGAGCCGATTTCCGCCGTGATCGCGCTGCCCGACCGGCCGGCGATCATGATCGCGGTCAAAAGCACGCCGATCTCGCGCAATTGCAGGATCCCGACCAGATCGACGACAAAGACCTCCGCACCGAAATATCTGAGCTGAAACGCCCCCTGCTGGGCGATGATGGCGCCGATGAGAAAGCTCATCAGCATGATGATCGGCACGGCGCGCACGCCCATCTGGTCGATATGGGTGACGATCGACGCCGGCGAGATCCCCGACGAGCGGTTGAGCTTCATCTGCGCCCCGCGCACCGCCGAACCCAGGATGTAGAGCGAGGCCACCATGTCGTCATAGAGCTCGTACATCGCCTTGCCGACAGGGGCGAACATCCGTTCGAACAGAGGCGGTCTTTCAGCCCTGGCGGCGCTCTTCCCGTCGACTATGTCGGGGATCGCCGCGATCAGCGCGGCGACCTTCGCGTCCGCCCCGACCAGGCTGGCCTTGGCGCCTTTCGCCTGGGCGGCAGCCATGGTCTTGCGCACCAGCCATGCCCCGGCGGTATCGAAATGATGGACCTTCGACAGGTCGATCTGCAGCGGCCTGCCCGACAACCCGCGCTGGACTTCGAGCACCTTGCCGTAGACCCCGGAAATCGCCGCATGGCGCCAGTCGCCCTGGAGCACAAGCGTCTCGGTCGAGTCCGAGACGCGATGCTCGAGCTTGGCCGGCAAATCCTCGCGCTTGCCGGACTTCACATCTGCCCTTGTATCTTTCGACGGTTCGGTCAACATGCCCCACACATAGCGGCTCGTTCAGGCACTGTCACCGGACAGGCTCTGTATAAGCAACCGCTTTGCCACTCTTCAGACCTTTATTTACGGACGCGTTGCAATGTCACGACAACTTCAAGCCAGGATCGAAAGTTTTCCGCTCACCCGCGCCTTCACCATCTCGCGCGGCGCCAAGACCGCGGCCGAGGTGGTGACCTGCATCATCAACGACAACGGCGTGACCGGTCGCGGCGAATGCGTGCCCTACACGCGCTATGGCGAAACCGTCGAGGGCGTGCTCAAGGACATCGAGGCCTTCGCCGAGGCGATCAATTCGGGAACCAGCCGCCAGGAGCTGCAGAGCGCCATGCCGGCGGGGGCCGCGCGCAACGCCATTGATTGCGCGCTGTGGGATCTTGAGGCCAAGCTCACCGGCATACGGGTCTCGACATCCGCCTGCCGCGTCCTGGTGAGGCCGGTGCCGACGGCGGTGACGATTTCGCTGGGCGATCCCGCCGACATGGCCGACCAGGCCCGGGCGCATGCCTCGCAGAAGCTGCTCAAGGTCAAGGTCGGCACGTCCGACGACCGGGCGCGCATGCATGCGGTGGCGAGCGCGGCGCGTGACGCCGAGATCATTCTCGACGCCAATGAGGGCTGGGACGAAAGCAATATCCGCGAGCACCTGCTGCTTGCGGCCGAACTGCATATCGGCCTGATCGAACAGCCGCTGCCCGCCGGCAAGGACGAGATCCTGGCCCATATTCCCCATCCGGTGCCGATCTGCGCCGATGAAAGCGTCCATACGCTGGCCGATCTCGAAAAGCTGTCTGACCGGTACGACGCGATCAACATCAAGCTCGACAAGACCGGCGGCCTCACCGAGGCGCTGCTGATGCGCGACCGGGCCCGGGAACTCGGCTTCGGCGTGATGATCGGCTGCATGGTCGGCAGCTCGCTCGCCATGGCGCCGGCGGTGCTGCTCGCCCAGGATGCCGACTGGGTCGATCTCGACGGGCCGCTGCTGCTCGCCCGCGACCGCTCGCCCGCCCTGGTCTATTCCGGATCGCTGGTCTCGCCGCCCTCGCCAGACCTCTGGGGATGACGCGGCGTTCGCGACCGCAAGCATGGCCATCAAACGGGTTTCATTTGATCCCGATCGGTTCTAGAACCGGACAGCCTGCAGACTTGGCGTGTGGAGGGGGATTATCCGCATGAAAACCGCTCAGATCGGCGTCACCGGCGCCGAGGTCGGTCGAGATGCCGCCTCTCCTTCCTCCATGCCGATGAAGTTGATCCCCGGCGACGCCGCCGCGACGGTTGCCCCAGGCAGCCTTCGCGGGACCCGAATGCAATCACGAGAGAAGAGCCGCAGATGACCAACGACACAAAGCGCGCCAGCGATCCGAAGCCGACAAGCGGCGATCTCGACGAGAATGCCCTGTTTTATCATCGCTATCCGCGGCCCGGCAAACTCGAGATCCAGGCCACCAAGCCGCTCGGCAACCAGCGCGACCTGGCGCTGGCCTATTCGCCCGGCGTCGCAGCCCCCTGTCTTGCAATCCGCGACAATCCCGACACCGCCGCCGACTACACCGGACGCGCCAACCTGGTCGCCGTCGTCTCCAACGGCACCGCCGTTCTCGGCCTTGGCAATATCGGTCCGCTCGCCTCCAAGCCGGTGATGGAAGGCAAGGCTGTGCTGTTCAAGAAATTTGCCGGCATCGACGTCTTCGACATCGAGATCGACGCGCCTGACGTCGACCGCATGGTGAGCGTGATCTCGGCGCTGGAACCGACCTTCGGCGGCATCAATCTCGAGGACATCAAGGCGCCGGAATGTTTCGAGGTCGAGCGCCAGCTGCGGGCCGTGATGGACATTCCGGTGTTCCATGACGACCAGCACGGCACCGCCATCATCGTCGCCGCCGGCATCCTGAACGGCCTCGAACTCGCCGGCAAAAAGATCGAGGACGCCAAGATCGTCACGTCGGGCGCGGGTGCGGCGGCGCTGGCCTGCCTCAACCTGCTGGTGGCGTTGGGCGCCAGGCGCGAGAACATCTGGGTGCACGACATCGAGGGGCTCGTCTACGAGGGCCGCGAGGTGCTGATGGACGAGTGGAAGTCGATCTACGCGCAAGCCTCGGACAACCGCGTTCTGGCCGACTCCATCGGCGGCGCGGACGTGTTCCTGGGCCTGTCGGCCGCAGGCGTGCTCAAGCCCGAAATGCTGGCGACGATGGCCGAGCGGCCAATGATCATGGCGCTCGCCAATCCCTTGCCTGAGATCATGCCGGATCTGGCGCGCGCGGCCCGGCCCGACGCGATGATCTGCACCGGCCGCTCGGACTTCCCGAACCAGGTCAACAATGTCCTGTGTTTCCCCTATATCTTCCGCGGCGCGCTCGATTGCGGCGCGCGCACCATCAACGAGGAGATGAAGATGGCGGCGGTGCGCGCCATTGCGGCGCTGGCGCGCGAAGAGCCTTCCGACATCGCGGCGCGGGCCTATTCCGGCGAGACCCCGGTGTTCGGTCCGGAATATCTCATCCCCTCGCCGTTCGACCAGCGGTTGATCCTCAGGATTGCACCCGCAGTCGCCGAAGCGGCCGCCAGATCCGGCGTCGCCCGTCGTCCCATCGCCGACATGGAAGCCTATGTCGACCAGTTGAACCGCTTCGTCTTCCGCTCCGGCCTGATCATGAAGCCGCTGTTCACCGCTGCCAAGGCGGCGACCAGGAAGCGGGTGATCTTTTCGGAAGGCGAGGACGAGCGGGTGCTGCGCGCGGCCCAGGTGCTGCTTGAGGAAGGCATCGGGGTGCCGATCCTGATCGGCCGTCCCGGCATCATCGAGACCCGTCTCAAGCGGTTCGGGCTCAGGATCCGGCCCGGCGTCGACTTCGAGGTCATCAATCCCGAGGAGGATCCGCGGTTCCGCGAGTATGTCGACGAATATTTCTCGCTTGTCGGCCGCCAGGGCGTGATCCCGGAAGCCGCCCGCACCATAATCCGCACAAATGCCACCGTGATCGGCGCGCTGGCGCTCAGGCGCGGCGAGGCTGACGCCCTGATCTGTGGTCTCGAAGGCCGCTATGCGCGGCATCTGCGCGACGTTTCGCAGATCATCGGCAAGCGCGAGGGCGTCATCGACTATTCGGCGCTCAGCCTGCTGATCTCGCAACGCAGCGCCACCTTCTTTACCGACACCTATGTGTCGTTCGACCCCACCGCCGAGGAAGTCGCCGAAACCACCATCATGGCGGCGCAGGAAATCCGGCGCTTCGGCATGAATCCCAAGGCGGCGCTTGTGTCGCATTCCAATTTCGGCTCGCGCGATTCCATCAGCGCCACCAAGATGCGCCGGGCGATCGACATCATCCGCACTGCGGCTCCGGACCTCGAAGTCGATGGCGAGATGCACGGGGATTCGGCCATGTCGGAACTGCTCAGGCAGCGGGTGATGCCCAACTCGACGCTCGCCGGCGAAGCCAATCTGCTGGTGTTCCCCAATCTCGACGCGGCCAATATCGCGCTCGGCCTGGTCAAGACCATGACCGAGGCGCTGCATGTGGGACCGATCCTGCTGGGCGCCGCCCTGCCCGCGCATATTCTCTCGCCGTCGGTGACCTCGCGCGGCGTGGTCAACATGGCGACGCTGGCGGTGGTCGAGGCCTCCTCACCCGACTGAACCCCACGTTTGCCGGGGTCCTGTCGGGGACCCGGGTTAAGGTAAACACCCAAGCGTGATTGGCCCCTATAGCGAAATTTGCTAATATGGGCCTTCATGTCTGATATGGTCGTCAAGCCTTAACCTTGCTCGCCTATCATGCGCTCATCCTTGTGCTGGAGTTGTTGATGCGCCGTGTCCGGGTTCGCCGATTTGTGCTGATGCTTGCACTCGCCCTTGCCGGCACGGGTACGGCCGAGGCCTCGGCGGTCTGCACCCAACTCAAGGCGCAACTCGCCAGCGTCGCACGCGGCGGCGGATCCACCGCCAACTACCAGCGCTATGCCAGCGCGGTGCAGAAGCAGGACACGCAGATCCGCCAGGTCCAGTCCGATCTCAAGCGGTTCGGCTGCACCTCGGGCAGCATCATCGTGCTCGGCGGACGCAATGCCGAGGCCTGCGCCAAGCTCACCTCTGCGCACAAGAAGATGCGGGTCAACCTGGCCGCCCTCGAGCGCAAGCGCGATTCCTACACCAATCGGGACACGCGGCTCTCCGAGCGGCGCATCCAGGCGGAACTCAAGGCCAATGATTGCGACGGCAAGCGCGCCGCGGTCCTCGAGGCGGCGTTGAAGGGCCGCAACAAGGCCACCGACACCAGGCGGACGACCAGCCCCGGCCTCGTCGAGATCCTCGGCGACAGCGGCGGCAGGCAGCGCCTGATCACCAGCACCGGCCTGTCGAGTACCAACATCATGGTCGAACCACGGGCCTCCCGTGGCGGCAATTACCGGACCCTGTGCGTGCGCAGCTGCGACGGCTTCTTCTTTCCGGTCTCGTCAAGGGCCAATCCATCGGATTTTGCCCGCGACGAACGCACCTGCCGGATGATGTGCCCCGGAACCGGCACAGAGCTCTACTTCCACGCCGCCGATGTCCAGGACAGCGAAGAGATGGTCTCTGCGCGCGGCCAGATACCCTATACCGAGATGCCCAACGCCTTCGTCTACCGCAATGCCAACGCGCCAATGAGCAAGGCCTGCGGCTGCAACATGGGCGCATTCTACAAGGAGATGGAGCGCCGCGAGGCAATCCTCAACGGCACGGCTCCCCAGGACGAGGCGCCGGTGACGACCTGGGTTCACCCGGTGCAGCGGCCCGATCCGGGCGAAGATCCCGAAACCATGCTGGGCGCGGGAATGCCCCTGACGTCGGAAGATGTCAGCGCCGTGCTTTCGGCGTCCAGAACCGAGCGGCCGCTGACCGGGGAGCGGCGCCAGGTGCGCGTGGTAGGTCCCACCTTCCTGCCCGACGATTCCGAGCAGTTCGATCTGAAAGCCGCTCCGCCAAGCCTGATTCGCTGAACCAGCCCCAGCCGCTCCCCCCGAGCCGCTACCCGCTTGCGGCGACTGCTGACTGCGGATCCGCCTGCGGCCGGCGCGCGAGCGCCCGGCGACTGACCAGCGTCATGACGACGATCATCGCCACGCAATAGGCGCCCATGGCGGCGATCTGGCCGGGATAGGACACGCCCGCATCGATCAGCGCGCCGGTCAGGCCCGGTCCCATGGCGGTGGCGAAGACCATGAAGGCGACGATCAGCGAACGGATGCCACCCAGGTGCTTCGTGCCGTAGAGCTCCGGCCAGAGCGCCCCGAACAGCGTCGACGAGAACCCGTAGGACACGCCCATCAGCGCCATGAAGGCGTAAGCCCCCCAGGCTGCATCGGTCGAGGCCAGCACGAAGCACGACAGCGACAGCGGCAGCAGGAAGGACGGCAGGACCCGGATCGCCGAAAACCGGTCGATCAGCTGTCCCGCGATCAGCGCGAACAGGATGGTCATGACCGACATGATGGCGAAGGAGGCGGCGAACACCGAAGGTTCCCAGCCGCGCAGTTCCGACAGATAGACCTGGTGAAAGAAGATGGTGGTGCCGATGAAAGCCGGCGCCAGCACGCCCATCAACGCCGCCCAGAACAACGGATCGCGCACCACTTCGCCGCGCGTCCATTCCCGCGCCACCGGGACATTGGGATCGGCCGCCACCGATTGCGGGGTGCGCTCGACCTTCATCAGCGCGTAGATCGCCGGCAGCGCCACCAGCATCAGCACGCCGGCCGCCAGCAGCCAGGAGCCGCGCCAGCCCACGAGCGCCGCCACGACGACAAAGCTGATCGGAAACACGGCCTCGCCGACATTGACGCCGATGGCGCTGAGCGACACCGCGCGGCCGCGCTGGGCGGCAAACCAGCGGCCCATCGCGGTCATGGCGATATGGCTGAACATGCCCTGCCCGAACAGCCTGAGCAGATAGATCGCCAGCACCAGCAGCGCGAGCGACGTCGACCAGGCCATCAGCAGGCAGGCAAGCGCCAGGATGGGTGCTGCCAGCAGCACGGTGGCGGAGACCGAGATCCGGTCGATGATCTTGCCGATCTGCGGCAGCGTCGCGGCGCTGGCGAGCGTGGCAATCATGTAGAGCGTGCCGAAGCCGCCATGGCTGAGCCCGTATTCCGCGCGGATGTCGCCCGCCGACAGCGAGATGAAATAGGTCTGCCCGAAGGACGAGAAGAACGTCAGCAGAAACCCGCCGGCGACCCAGCGGGCGTTGTCGCGCAGAAAATGGAGGATGGGCATGATTTTGATTATCCAGATTTAAATCGAGCTAACGCGAGGTCAGCCCATGACCGTAGTTCTTCGTCCGTCATATCATGATATCCCGTGATAGGTATTTATTCCCATAAACGAAATCTGCTCGGGAAAACTACTTTTTCAGCTCACGGATCCCTTTTCGCATCAAAAGCAAACCTACAAAAAATATCGGTATACAATAAAATGAGAACAACATTACAAATGCACCGATTTCATACGTATTAAAGAGCAAACCGTCCTTCAAATCGCTTAAAACACCAAATAATGGCGCCATCACAGCGACAAACATAAATAGCATTCCAAGCCTTGATTCTGGATTTTGGAATACCGTTTTCAAAGTAATTTTTGATTTCAAATTACCTCACACTTCTGACCCGGGTCTCTTGATCGTCGTTTCGTTTGACGATTGAGCATTTGTCGCGCCCAGCCGGATTGTTCCGGATAATATTGTTCAAGATCAATTTTACCTGCGCCTACCGATCCCTGAACCGGTTGGTGATCGGGTAGCGCCGGTCTCGGCCAAAATTCTTGCGGGTGATCTTGACGCCCGGCGCCGATTGGCGGCGCTTGTATTCGGCGATGTAGAGAAGATGCTCGATGCGGTGCACGGTGGCCACGTCATGGCCGCGGGCGACGATCTGCTCGACGCTCAACTCATGCTCGACAAGGCTTTCGAGGATGTCGTCGAGCGCCGGATAGGGCGGCAGCGAATCCTGGTCGGTCTGGTCGGGCCGGAGTTCGGCCGAAGGCGCCTTGTCGATGATGTTTTGCGGGATCACTTCACCCGAGGGGCCGAGCGCGCCGGGCGGCACGTGGGTGTTGCGCCAGCGGGCCAGCGCATAGACCTGCATCTTGTAGAGATCCTTGATCGGGTTGAAGCCGCCATTCATGTCGCCATAGAGCGTGGCGTAGCCGACGCTCATCTCGCTCTTGTTGCCGGTGGTCACCACCATCGAGCCGAACTTGTTGGAGATCGCCATCAGGATGACGCCGCGCGCCCGGCTTTGCAGGTTCTCCTCGGTGATGCCCTCCTCGGTGCCCTCGAACATGTCGCCAAGCGCCGTCAGAAACCCCTGCACAGGCTCCTCGATCGCCACCGTGTCGTAACGGCAGCCAAGTGCTGCGGCGCAGGCTTCGGCATCGGTGATCGAGCTTTCGGATGTGTAGCGATAAGGCAGCATGACGGCGCGCAGCCGTTCCTCGCCCAGCGCATCGACGGCGAGTGCTGCGCAGATCGCCGAATCGATGCCACCCGACAGGCCCAGCACCACATTGCGAAACCCGTTCTTGTTGACGTAGTCGCGCAGGCCCAGCATGCAGGCGCGGTAATCGGCCTCCTCGCGCTCGGGGATCACCGACACCGGCCCGTCGGTGCAGACCCAGACGTTGTCCTCGCCGCATTTCCAGGTGGTGACCGCCACCGTCTCCTCGAACTGGCTCATCTGGAAGGCAAGGCTCTTGTCGGCGTTGATGGCGAAGCTCGCGCCGTCGAACACCAGCTCGTCCTGGCCGCCCATCTGGTTGGCGTAGATCATCGGCAGCCCGCTCTCGATGACCTGGCGCAGCACCACCTGGTGGCGCACATCGACCTTGCCGCGGTAGTAGGGCGAGCCATTGGGCACCACGAGGATTTCCGCACCGCTTTCAGCCAAGGTCTCGCAGACGCCGAGATCGCCCCAGATGTCCTCGCAGACCGGAATGCCGAGCCGGACGCCCCTGAGCATCACCGGGCCGGGCATCTCGCCCACATGGAACACCCGCTTCTCGTCGAATTCGCCGTAATTCGGGAGATCGACCTTGTCGCGGCTGGCGACCAGCCTGCCCTCGTCGAGCACCGCGACGGAGTTGAAGCGCTTGAAGCCGTCCTCGCGCGGATAGCCGATGATCACCGCCGGGCCGCCGTCGGATGTGTCGGCCGCAAGTTCCTCGACCGCCTTCAGGCAGGCTTTGAGAAAGGCGGGCTTGAGCACCAGGTCCTCGGGCGGATAGCCGGCGATGAACAGTTCGGTGAACAGCACCACATCGGCGCCCTGGCGGGCGGCATCGGCGCGGGCCTCGCGCGCCTTGGCGAGGTTGCCGGCGATGTCGCCGACGGTGGGGTTCAATTGCGCAATAGCGATGCGCAGCATCCGCGAGGTCTGGCTTTGGGTCTGGATCTGGGTCATGGGATTGGTGTTACCCCAAGTCGCAGCGCTTGAAAATCAGTGTTTTTTGATCGGTCCGTCAAAGCGCGGGACAGGCTGCGACACGACGCCCGGCTCTATTCGGCCTCGTCATCGCGATCGCGGCCAAGACCGGCCACCGCGCCGGCGGTGTGGCCCACCGCCTTGCCGGTGACCTTGACCGCACCGACCGCGCCGCCGACCACGAGCGATCCGGCGCCGACGACGGTGTTGGTGACGATCACCGCGCCGCAACCCGACAGCACGGTGGCCAGCAGGACGGCAAGGAAGGGCAGGACAAGGCGGCGGCGACGGGTCATGCTCCCGCTCTAAACGCCGTCGCTGAAGATCCGGTTAAGCGCCAGCCTCCGCCATGACGGGATCGAAACGCCACATGCTCATCGCCAGCACGCCGAACTCGGCGCTGTCATGGATGAGGCTCGCCCTGGCCCCGGCCCCCGCCGCCCCCATCGCCACATAGAGCGGCAACAGGTGCTCGTCGGTGGGATGGTTCCTGGCCGCGAACGGCGCGGCGTTGCGGTAATCGATCAGCGCCTCGACATCATTGGCCGCGAGTTTGTCGCCCATCCAGTCGGTGAACTCGGCTACCCATGCAGGGACGTCCAGCTCGCGCTGCCCGGATCTCAGCGCCTTGAAGGCCTCGCCCAGATTGTGGGTGAACGAGCCCGAGCCGATGACCAGCACCCCTTCGGCGCCGAGCCCCGCCAGCGCCTGGCCGAGCCGGAAATGATGCTCCGGGCCTTGCACCGGGTCCACGGAGACCGACACCACGGGGATGTCGGCGTCGGGATAGATCAGTTTCAGCGGCACCCAGACGCCGTGATCGAAGCCGCGGCTGTCGAGTGCACGGGAATTGAAGCCCGCTGCCTGAAAATCGGCGGCGATCCGGCGCGCTAGCTGCGGCTCGCCCGGCGCGGGGTAGTGCAGAGCGTAAAGTTCCGGCGCGAAACCGCCGAAATCATGGATGGTTTCGGGCGCGGGATCGGCCGACACAGCAACCCCGCCCGCAACCTCGAAATGGGCGCTGGCGACCACGATGGCGCGCGGCCGCGGCAGGTCGTTGGCAAGATTCTTAAGCCACTGGGCGGCCTGGGTATCGGCGATCGCCGTGTCGGGCGACCCGTGCGAGATGAACAGGGATGGCATGGTCGCAAGCTGGACTGAGTGAGTCATGGCGTATCTCCTTGCGTTTAAGATAGGCGACACCAACCGTTCACGAAAGATCGCCGATTGATCACATAGCGTTCATGATTGATGGACAATCAGGTGGGATAGAGGGTCTTGCGGGGTGCCGGCCGCGAGACCTGAAGGAAGCGGCATGCACTGACACCCCCGCGCGGGCTTCCGCCGGGGTGATCGAGCAGAAAGTCAGTCCGGAGGGCCGCACGCGGGCTTTGCCTTCGGAAATTGGTTTGGGTGGTGCATGGAAGTCATGCACCGGGGTGGCGCAACACGCGCGCGGCCCGAAATTTGCCGGATGATGTCCGCATCCGACAGGCGTTTGCCGTTGCCTTGCCGCTCCAGCCCAGACGAGGCCAGCAGGACAAGGAGTTGTACGCGTCCGGCACGAATCCCGGGGCCAGAGACCCCACAATCCGCCACAGGCCCGTCCCGCCGTCCCTACGCTGATCCCGTCTGACGACGGGCTCCGCAGGCGAGGGCAAGTCCGGTGGCTGGCTTGGCCCGGTCCCCGCAAGCGGTGACAAGGCTGCCAGCGGAGCACGCCGGCCTCCGCCTCCCCCTGGATCCCGCCGCACGTTACGACGAGGCCAGGAGGCCTTCCTCCCGCCTGGACCGCACCGTCTGCGATCCATCCGGCGGCGGGAGTGGCTGAAGTATGGCACCGGTGCGGAAGGCGGGGAAAAGACGCAGGTGACTTTTGGCTAAGGGATTGGAATTGCTGGGGGTGGGGCTGGACTTTGTCCCCGTTTTTGGCGCAGCCTGCCCTCTCCGTCGTCATCCTCGGGCTTGTCCAGGACCAGCGAAGCGACGTCCGAGAGGATCTGCCGGACGCCCGGTTTTCCCGCTGGTCCGGTGGTTGTGGGGCTGGTCTCTGTAGACCCTCGCCACAAGGGCGAGGGTGACGAAACGAGGGGCAGCAAACCCCTCCCCCCTACTCTGCCACCAATATCCCAGCCGATCCCCTGGCATATTGCGGCAACCCGTCGGTAAGCTCGTAGAAATCGCCCTTGTCGGCGCAGAAGATGTGCTTTGTGATGGTAAGCTCCGTCGGCTCATCAAAGGCGCCCGCCAGCACCGAGATGTGGGCATCGTCGCGGTGTTTCCAGAACAGCGCCGAACCACATGTGGCGCAGAAACCGCGCCGGGCCGTTTCCGAGGCGTGGTACCAGGTGATGGCGTCCCCGCCCTTGATCTCGATGTTCTCGTCGGCCACGTTGGTGGCGGCGTAATAGAGCCCGGTCTGGCGCCGGCACTGCGAGCAATGGCAGGCGACGACCTCGCGAAGCGGACCTTGGGTGCGGAAGCGGACCGCGCCGCAATTGCAGCGGCCAGTGCGGGTCTGGGTATCTGGCATGGGGATCCCCGTGGGCTGTGATTCAGGCTGGAGTCGATACAAGCACGGAGGCAGGCTGCCATTCTACTGACATTTGCGACATGGGCGCTGCGATCCTACGCGTCTTTGCGGCGGTCTACCGACAATTCTCACGATGACACTGCATCATGCTCATATCCAGCGATCTGGATCCATCCTGCCATGCAGGATGCGGATAACACGCAGTTCGCCGTCGATGACACGGACGAAGGAAATGTGCGATCCGGTATGGAGTTTCAGCAATCCCGGCCTGACCTCCGACGAATCGCGCAAGATGCCAGGAACTTCTGCAGCACGACTAAGCGTTGTGTAAATCATGCGCACATAAAGATCAGCCTGGCCTACGCCGAACTCCCGGGCGCTCCAGGCATGAATCTCGGTTAGGTCACGCTTCGCCAAAGGCGAGTAGACCAGCCGCAACATCAGCCACGCAATTCAGCAAGAAAACGATCGATATCCAAAGGCGTGGCCCGACCGGAGGCATCGCCAGCGTCGATGTCACGCCTGAGCGCCTCCATCATCTGGTCTCGTTCCTGCAAGGTTGCCAGGCCTGCGCGGACGGCTTCACTGACTGACGCGAACCGGCCCTGCTCGATCTGCGCACGGACGAAGGCTTCCTGCTGGTCGGTCAGCACCACTGACGTGTTCTTGCCCATGTGAATTCTCCGGTTACCAATTATTGGTAGCACGACCCTCGCCCGTTTTCAATTACACGGTCACCCAAATGCCAAACGCCGGGGCAAGCCCCGGCGTTTGTGATAACCTTGCCAGTCGTTGAGACCAAACCTACCCGTTGACAACCGCCTTCTGCTCGTCGCGGCCGCCCTTCATGCGTTCGGCGACCAGGAACGCGAGTTCCAGCGCCTGGTCGGCGTTGAGCCGCGGGTCGCAATGGGTGTGGTAGCGGTCGCGCAGGTCGTCGCCGGTGAGCGCGCGGGCGCCGCCGGTGCATTCGGTGACGTTCTTGCCGGTCATCTCGATGTGGATGCCGCCCGGGTGGGTGCCCTCGGCGCGGTGGATCTGGAAGAAGGAATCCACCTCCGACAGGATCCGCTCGAAGGGACGGGTCTTGTAGGAGTTGAGCGTGATCGTGTTGCCGTGCATCGGGTCGCACGACCACACCACCTTGCGGCCCTCGCGCTCGACCGCGCGGATCAGGCGCGGCAGGTGATCGGCGACCTTGTCGTGCCCGAAACGGGCGATCAGCGTCAGCCGGCCGGGCTCGTTGGCGGGATTGAGGATGTCGATCAGCGTCAAGAGCTCGTCGGCTTCCAGCGACGGGCCGCATTTGAGGCCGATCGGGTTCTTGATGCCGCGGCAGAACTCGACATGGGCATGGTCGGTCTGGCGCGTGCGGTCGCCGATCCAGATCATGTGGCCCGAGGTCGCGTAATAGTCGCCCGAGGTGGAATCGTTGCGGGTCATGGCTTCCTCATAGCCCAGAAGCAGCGCCTCGTGGCTGGTGAAGAAATCGGTCTCGCGCAGATTGGCGTGGTTGTCGGCGGTGATGCCGATCGCCTTCATGAAATCCATGGTTTCGGAAATCCGGTCGGCGAGCTTCCGGTAGCGCTCGGCCTGGGGAGAATCCTTGACGAAGCCCAGCATCCACTGGTGCACATTGTCGAGATTGGCGTAGCCGCCCTGGGCAAAGGCGCGCAACAGGTTAAGCGTCGCCGCCGACTGCCGGTAGGCCATAATCTGGCGTTCCGGGTTGGGGATGCGGTCGGCCTCGTTGAACTCGATGCCGTTGATGATGTCGCCGCGGTAGCTCGGCAGCTCGATATCGCCCTGCTTCTCGATGTTGGACGAACGCGGCTTCGCGAACTGGCCGGCGATGCGGCCGATCTTGACCACAGGCTGCTGTGCGCCAAAGGTCAGCACCACGGCCATCTGCAGGAACACGCGGAAGAAATCGCGGATATTGTCGGCCTCGTGCTCGGCGAAGCTTTCGGCGCAATCCCCACCCTGAAGCAGAAAGCCCCGGCCTTCGGCCACGCCAGCGAGCGCTGACTTCAGCCGGCGGGCCTCACCCGCAAAAACCAGCGGCGGAAACTTGGCGAGCCGCGCTTCGGTCGCGCTCAATGCGTCTGCATCCGGATAGTCCGGGACCTGCTGGATCGGTTTGTTGCGCCAGCTTTTCGGGGTCCAGTTCTGTGCCATGTCGTTCACCGTGTTGGACGGGCGTCTTACCCGCGGATCTGTCAATTTCGAGGCGCTTATAGCGATCATTTTCCTCGCTGCAAACCCAGGATCGGCGAATCAGTCATCGCCGGGACGGCGGGAGCCTGCGAGTACGGCGTCAAACAGTGTTATCTCCTCGGGCGAAAGCGTCACCGCCCGGGCATAGAGCGGCCGCTGCCGGTCCTCCAATACCGGCCTGTCGAAGGCCGCGGTCTCGGCCACGAAACGGCGCAAGCCCTCCGCGCCGAACTCGCGCAGGAACCCCTGCATCACCGTATCGAGATAGGAGCGCAGGATCGGCGCCGGGCCGTCCACCGGCGGATGCTCGATCCGCGCCTCGTAGACATGCAGAGAGATCCCCGCCTGCCGGGCAAGCGGGGGCGCGTCGCCGTCAAAGATCAGATCGTCCACGGAGATGGCGCGGCGGTGATAGCGGAATTCGCGGGCGTCGACGCTGGCGAGGTTCTCCGCCAGATCGATCACCAGCAGCCCGTCGATGGCCGACAAAGGATCCGGATGGGCGCTCAGCAGGCAGGGCGCCGGCCCGGGGGCAAGGGCTGCGAGCGGCGTCGGACCCATGTCCGGGCGCGCCCGCCAGGTCCGCCGCCAGCCGCTGAGCCGGGCCGGCCACGCCGCCACCACCCCGGGCCTGAGCGTGAGCCGGTTGACGAGCGAGCCGTAGCCGAAATAGCCGACCAGCCGGTTCTCCTGCGCCAGTTGGTCGAAATCATCGCTGGGGGTCACTGCTGCACCTTGTTGAGATGGCATGGGGCGACATGGTCCGGCGCCGCCCGCGACCAGCGTCCGACGCCGGCCAAGGGATCGGCGATCTGGCGGCCGATGTCAAAAAAAGACATGATGTGGGCTCAGGATCAGACCGAACAGAGCCTATGGCCGCAACAACGCAATTGGACCCCATGACCAAAATCTCCCAGACCGTCTCCGATCTTCGCGCCCTTTTCGCCACCGGCAAGACCCGTCCGGTGGAGTGGCGGCGGGCGCAGCTGCACCGGCTCAAGGCGATGATCGAGGAGAACGAGGGCGCCATTCTCGACGCGCTGCATGCCGATCTCGCCAAGTCCGCCTTCGAGGGCCGGCTGACCGAGACCGGCACGGTGCTCTCCGAGATCGACCATGCACTCAGGCATATCAAGGGATGGATGCGGCCCGCCCGGGTCTGGACGCAGATCACAGCCCAGCCGGGACGATCGATGATCCGGCCCGAGCCGCTCGGCGTGGTGCTGATCATCGCGCCGTGGAACTATCCGTTCAATCTGATGATCACGCCGCTGATCGGGGCGATCGCGGCGGGCAATTGCGCGGTGCTGAAGCCGTCGGAGATTTCGGCCCACACCTCTAAGGTGATTGCGCGGCTGATACCCGACTATCTCGACGCGGACGCGATCCGGGTGGTCGAGGGTGCTGCGGACACGGCCAAGGATCTGCTCGACCAGCGCTTCGATCACATCTTCTACACCGGCGGCGAGACCGTCGGCCGGATCGTCATGAAGGCGGCCGCCGAGCACCTGACGCCGGTGACGCTGGAACTGGGCGGCAAGAGCCCGGCCATCGTCGACGCCGATTGCGATCTCGGCCTGGCCGCCAGGCGGCTGGCCTGGGGCAAGTTCCTCAATGCCGGCCAGACCTGCATCGCGCCCGATTACGTGCTGGTGCAGGAGAAGGCGGCCGCCAGCTTCATCGCCGGGCTCAAGACCGCGATCACCGACTTTTTCGGCCCGGATCCGAAGGCGAGCCCGGACTATCCGCGACTTGTGAGCGACAAGCATTTCGCCCGCGTCCGCGACCTGATCGCCGGCGCCGAGATTGCCGCGGGCGGAGAGAGCGATGCCAAGACGCGCTACATCGCGCCGACCGTTCTGACCGGGGTCGATCCGCAATCCCCGGTGATGCGCGAGGAGATTTTCGGCCCGGTGCTGCCGGTGCTCACCTACCGCACAATCGAGGAGGCGATCTCCTTCGTCACCGCCCGGCCCAAGCCGCTGGCGCTCTATCTGTTTTCCAGTTCGCGCACGGTGCGCGAGCGGGTTCTCGACGAGACCAGCTCGGGCGGTGTCTGCATCAACGATGTGGTGATGCACCTGGCGGTGCCCGGCCTGCCCTTTGGCGGTGTCGGCACCAGCGGCATGGGCGCCTATCACGGCCGCGCCTCGTTCGACACGTTCAGCCATAGGAAGAGTGTGCTTGTGAAATCCGAATGGTTCGATGTGGCCCTGCGCTATGCGCCGTTCAGCGAGACCAAGATGAAATGGCTCCGGCGGCTTATGTGAGGGCGCAGCCCTTCAGATAAGCGCCGTGGAAATCCTGCCGGTCTTGATCGATGTCATGGCCGCCGCCGACCCATGCGGTACCAATGGACCATCAGACCAAGGAGGACGCCGCATGACCGATCTGTCAGCCTATTCCAACACCACCGAAGCCGTGGGGATTTTTCACGATGCGAAGGATCTGCAGGCGGCGATCGACGATCTGCTGTCTCAGGGCTTCGACCGCATGGACCTTAGCATCCTGGCCTCGGAAACCGCGATTGAAGAGAAGCTGCATGAATCCTATGTCTCGGCCCGCGACCTTGAGGACCGTGTCGAGACGCCGACCACCGCCTATGTGGCAACCGAATCGGTTGGTGACGCCATGGGTGCGGTGATCGGCATTCTGGTCTATGTGCCCGCCATGATCGGCGGCGCGGCCGTCGTCGCTTCCGGCGGCGCGCTGGCCGCCGCCGCCACCGCGGCACTGATCGCCGGCGGCATCGGTGGGTCCATCGGCACTGTGCTGGCCGGTCTTCTCGGAGCCGCCCATGCAGATCGGCTTGAAGCGCAACTGGAAGCCGGCGGCCTGCTGCTCTGGGTCCGCACCCGCGACGAGATCCACGAACAGCGCGCGCTTGCCATCCTCGCCGGCCATCAGGCCGAGGGCGTGCATCTGCACACGCTGCCTTCGCTGGTCGGCACGGGCTACAGCAAACCGACCGAGGACATCGTCGACCTGGACACAGCCAGTTCCTGATGAGACGGAAATGACCGATACGCTTTACCTCACCTGCCCGTCATGCCAGGCCAAGAACCGCATCCCCGCGGCCAAGCTCGGCGCGAAGCCCACCTGCGGGGCCTGCAAGGCGGCGCTGTTTCCCGATTCCCCGTTCGAGCTCGACGAGGCGCGGCTCAACAGGCATCTGAAAACCGACGAGGTGCCGCTGCTGGTCGATTTCTGGGAGCCCTGGTGCGGCCCGTGCCGGGCTATGGCGCCGAGTTTCGCCGCGGCCTGCCGCGAGGTGGCGCCCGCGGTGCGTTTCGCCAAGCTCGACACCGAGCAGCACCAGGCTTTGGGCAGCCGCTTCCAGATCCGCGGCATTCCGCTGATCATCCTGTTTGACAAGGGCCGCGAGGTCGCTCGCCAGGCCGGGGCGATGAACACCGGGCAGATCACCGCCTGGGTGCGGCAGCATATCAAGCCCCTGGCTGGGTCCTGATGATCCGACGTGAACTGCCCGCGGTGCAAAGCCACGCTGTCACGACGACAAGGGCGCCAGAAAATCGTGAACCTGCTGAACCTTGCCGGCAATCTCCGATGCCAGGGCCTCGGTATCGCTCCATGTGTCCTGGGAAGGGCGCCATGCGGCCGTTGCAATGACATGCGCCTTGACTGCGAGACCCGGCATTCTGCATTCCGTCGGTTCACAATAGACCACAAGAGCCAGGTTGCCGCCGAAGGGCGAGATCAACTGGCAACTGACGGTGGCGGCGGCAGACAGGCGGGCGCACAGAAAACTCGACCCCTGGGTTATCGCCGCAAGCGATTGGTCAAGCGTTTCACGGTGACGGGCGGCGTTGCGTTCGGTTTCCGAAACGACGTCTTCCACACTCGCCAGGCGCAACTCCGTCAGACCGATCGCTGTTTTCTCCGGGTCGTAGTCGATGCTGGTGACAACCGGAATCGGGTTGCCGCGCCCGTCGACAGCCAGGTTGGCCAACCGGCGGCAGACCGTAAGTTCCCGGATCAGAAGCGCCTCACCGCCTAGACTTTCGGCTCGATAGGTCGGGCCTCCCCGGTGGATCGTCCCGTCCGGCGCCTCGCTGCCGAAATCGACAAAGCGAAAGAAGTCAGGGCAGCCTTCAGCGCGTGCCGGAGAGATGAACAGGATCATCAGAAAACATGTGACGATGATCTTGCGCATGATTGCCTGACCCTTTCAGCCAACGAGACGGCCCTTGCAGCCGGAATGCCATCCAGATGCCTGAACCATCACTTGAAAGCAATCTGCCCGGCATCGCCGGACAGTCAAGCGGGCGGGCCGGGCTGCTTCTGCGGCTTCGCCGCACCGAAGCGCAGGCCGTCGATCAGCAGCTCCAGCATGCGCTGCGTGTGCTGGTCGCCCTCCTCGCCCGACGCCACCGACAGGTTGCCGACCGCGCGCAAAAGATCATAGGCTGCGACGTCGCCGCGAATTTCGCCGCCGGCGGCGGCGGCCTCGAGCAGTGAGGTGAGCGCCGGTTCGAATTTCTCGCGGAAATAGGCCGGCAACGCCTCGAACACAGGATCGCCCGAATGCAACGCGGCGGCCAGCCCTTTCTTGGTGGCGATGAAGCGCGTGTAGCGCCGAAGCCAGAGGCAGAGCGCCTCTCCGGGCGGATGGGCCGCGGCAAGCGTTGCGGCCTCCACGGCGCTGGCGTCGACCTCGCGGCGGAAGACGGCGGCGACCAGATCGGAGCGGTTAGGGAAGCGCCGGTAGAGGGTGCCGACGCCGACGCCGGCGCGGGCCGCGATCTCGCGGACCGGCGCATCGACGCCGGAAGCCGCGAACACTTCCTTGGCCGCCTCCAGCACCGCGTCCTCATTGCGCTGGGCATCGGCGCGGATGGCTCGCCTGGGCGTTGCCGCCTCGCCTGTCGTTTCTTCCAGCTTCTCCGTCACCATGCGTCTCCGTGATCGGCCATCGGCCATCGGCCAAAAATCAGTCTGCCTCTTGTTAAACGGAACATTGTTCCGTATATGAGGGCTGCAAACGGATCAATGCTCCGCTTATAGACGGACCATTGTTCCGTTTCAATCATATAGGCGAAGGATGACTCCCTCGCCACCCAAAAAAGGAAGAGACCCCATGAACAATTTGATCAAGGACGCCGCTCGCATTCCGCTGCATGACTCCGTCCAGACCCTGTCGATAAATCCGGTGACGCTCGACGCACCGGATCGCGGCCTTCCGCTCGAGATGCGGATCACTGCGCCCGCGACAGGCACGGACCTGCCGGTGATCCTCCTGTCGCACGGCCACGGCCCCTCGCTCTACATTCCCTCCAAGGACGGCTACGGCCCGCTCGCCCAGTTCTACGCCGCCCACGGATTCGCCGTGATCCAGCCGACCCATCTCAATTCCAGGGTCGCGGGCCTTCCATCCGATGCGCCCGGAGGCCCGCTGTTCTGGCGCGCCCGCGTTCAGGACATGAAGACCATTATCGACAGGCTGGACGAGATCGAGGCCATGACCCCTGCCCTTGCCGGCCGGCTCGACCATGGACGCATCGCCGCCATCGGCCATTCCATGGGCGGGCAGACCGTGGCCATGCTGCTCGGCGCCCGACTCACCGACGTCAAGGACCCGGATGCAACGGACGTGAACCTGATCGAGCCGCGCATCAAGGTCGGCGTGCTGCTGGCAGCCCCCGGCCTTGGCGGCGACAGCCTGAGCGACTTCGCCCGCGAGAACTACACCGCGCTCAATCCGGATTTCGCCCCCATGACGACGCGAACTCTGGTGGTGGTCGGCGACGCCGACGAGAACGCGCATATAACCACGCGGGGCGCCGACTGGCATGTCGATCCCTACACGCACGGCCCGGGAGCCACGGCGCTGCTGACGCTCAAGGGCGGCAAGCACGGCCTGGGCGGCATTTCCGGCCATGACGCGAAGGAGACCGATGACGAGGATCCCGAACGCCTCGCCATCACCCAACGGATGAGCTGGGCCTATCTCAGATCGGCGTTCTATCCCGGCGATCCGGCCTGGACGCAAGCCTGCCAGGCGCTCGAGCAGCATGCGGGCGCCCACGCCCGTGTCGACAGCAAGTAGGTTGTCGCACCCACAGGTGATTCAGCGCATGAACGCGCTGAATCACCTTGCCCGGACCTGGCCGCAAGATTCTGAAACCATGAGATAATCCGCACCCTGCAGGATCACCGCCGAAGCGCCGGCCAGTCCACATCCGCCTCCTCTGGACCGAAATCGCGATCCGCGCCCGCCGCCCTGAGCGCGGCCTCGAAGAGAGCGCAGTTGCGGGCAATCTCGTCGCCGACATGGCCCGTGTCGCCGTTGACGATGTCGCGCGCGGCCCGGTAGTCGAGCCCTTCGGGCGTGCAGAAATCGGCAAGCCTGCAAGGCCGGAACCAGCCCTCGATCATGCCCGAAAACGCGACATGGGCGGAGACGACCGGGTCGAGGATCAGGTCGTAATCCTGAGACAGCGGCACGCGCACGCGGAAGCGCGCGAACAGCTTGTCCTCGGCGTTCACATAGTTGCGGCGGTGGGTGAGCTGGATGTCGCCGCCCCCCACCGGGTGGCGGCCGGTCTCGTCAGGCAGCCAGTAAGGCGATTTCACCCATGTGAGCCGGCCTGCGTCAAAGGCCTTCTGCAGCCGATCGGCGGAAGTCTTGCGGTCGGGCGCAAAGGCCTCGAGCACCGGCTCCATCCGTCCGCCGGTCTCGCGGAAGATCTGCCCGAGAGCGGCAGCAAGGAACGTCAGCGGATGATCGGCCGCATACCACTTCGCCCAGACATCGAGCTTGGTCTCGAGCCCTGTCCGCTGCGCGGCCGTCATGCCGTCGGAAAACAGGTGCGGATCGGTGACGGTCAGATGATGGAAGAAGGCGTCGCGGTTCATGGCGCCAGTCTGACACCGATTCGGGGCCGGGGCGGAATGTCCGATGGCGGCACAACCAACAGCCCGCGTCAGCCGTGGAACCGGGCGGCATGGCGCGCCAACAGCTCGGCCACCCGGTCGATGACCAGCCGCACCTCAGGCCGGCGGCGATCGTCGTCATTGGCGACAATCCACAGGGGATGGTCGAGGGTGGCGATAATCTCGCCCTCGCGCTCGAGCGCCGGATTGGCGTCGCCCGCAAACACCGGCAGGACGCCGCGCCCGGCGCCCGCCTGCACCAGGGCTTCCACAAGGCGCGCCTCGCTCGTCCATGTCATGATCCGCGACTCATGGGTTTCGAACACGAACTTTTCCCAGACAGAGCGCGCGGACTCGGTGCCGACCGAGATCCAGGGCAGATCAGGCGCGTCGCTCTGGGCGCGGGACCGGTAGGCCGCATAGCGCAGCATCACACTGCGGCGCTTGGCGAGATTGCCGGAAACCGGTTCGATGCCCAGCACCGCAACGTCGGCAGCGCGAAACGTCATGTCGAGATCGGCCTCGGCGGTCTTGACGCAAAGCCGGAAGGCATCCGAGGCGGACCGGATCGAGCCGATGTTTCCGGCCACGAACGGCGCAAGCCACGGCTCGGTGGCGATGGAGACAATCGGCAGCGCGAACGCCTCGCCGCGCCACTCGTCAATGCCGTCAGCCGCCTGGCGCATGACCCGCACCCGTTCGAGCAGAACCTCGCCGTCATGGGCGAGCCGATAACCCTGCTGGCTGCGGATGAACAGGGACCGGCCCAGAGCGCGCTCAAGCGCCAGCATGCGCCGCCCGATGGTCGCGGCGCTGAGCCCGGTGCTGGCGGCCGCCGCACTCAGCCCGCCCTGCTCCGCCACCTGCAGGAACAGCTGCAAATCATCCCAGTTGGCGTCCGCCATGGCAGGCTCCGTGAAGCATCATTGGATTGTTCCGAAGATAGGGAGCGGCGCGCCCGAATACCATTTTTCATCGCTGAAACGCCCGTTTCAATCCTGCCGCTACAGATCGGGTCATCACGCGTCTATCTGTGGATCATCGCAACACGCAGGAGGCGGGACAATGCAGCTGGCATGGATGATGATCTGGAAGCATGGCCGACCCGTCCGGCCCCGCGACGCCTTCGCCGACCCGCTCGAGGCCGAGGAATGGCAAGGCCTGGAATGGACCCACCGGCTGTTCGCCTGGCTCTTGCGCGGGCCGCGGCCGGCTCAAGCGTCCGAGCGGCCGCTCACACCCGCTCGCCGCCCTTCACGCGGTAGCTCGGCTGGTACATCGTCACCAGTTCCTCGCTGGCGGTCGGGTGGACAGCCATGGTGCGATCGAAATCGTCCTTGCTGCAGCCGGCCTTGAGCGCAATGCCCAAGAGCTGCGCCATCTCGCCGGCCTCGTGGCCGAGAATGTGGACGCCGAGCACCTTGCGGTCTTCCGCGTTGACGACGATCTTCATGATCATCTTGTCCGCCCGGCCCGAGAGTGTCGCCTTCATCGGGCGGAATTCGGCCCGGTAGATCTCCAGTTCGTCAAAGCGCGTCGAAGCTTCGTCTTCCGACAGCCCCACCGTGCCGATCTCGGGCTGCGAGAACACCGCAGTTGCGATCATGTCGTGATCCGGCGAGGTCGGCCGGTCCTGGTAGAGCGTGTCGATCAGGCACATCGCCTCGTGGATCGCCACCGGGGTGAGCTGCACCCGGTCGGTGACGTCGCCGACGGCATAGATGCTTTCGACATTGGTGCGAGAAAACTCGTCGACCAGGATCTCGCCCTTGTGGCCGGTCTTGACGCCTGCCGCCTCGAGCCCGAGCCCGTCGGTGTTGGGATCGCGGCCGAGCGCCAGCAGCACCTGGTCGGCGGCGAGTGTCTTGCCGGCCGAAGTGTGCGCGATCAGCCGCCCGTCGGCGCCGCGCTCGATCTTCGAGAACACTTCGTGGCAGAGGATGCGGATGCCCTTCTCCTCCATCGCCACATGCAACCCGCGGCGCATGTCCTGGTCGAAGCGCGACAGGATTTCCTGGCCGCGGTAGATCAGCGTTGTCTCCACGCCGAGCCCGTGGAAGATATTGGCGAATTCGACCGCGATGTAGCCGCCGCCGGCGATCAGGACGGCCTTCGGCAGTTCTTCGAGATGGAATGCCTCGTTGGAGCTGATGCAGAGCTCATGCCCAGGCAGCGCCGCATGCGGGTTGGCGCGCCCTCCGACCGCGATGAGGATGTGCTTTGCGGTCACGGTCTTGCCGGTCGACTTGATCAGCACCGAATTCGGCCCGGTGAGTTCGGCGCGCGAGGCGATGATCTCCGCCCCGGCATTCTCCAGGCCGCGGCGGTAGAGCCCCTCGAGCCGGTCGATCTCGCGATCCTTGTTGGCAATCAGCGTTGGCCAGTCGAAGGCGGTGTCGCCGACGCTCCAGCCATAACCGCGCGCATCCTCGAAATGCTCGTGAAACTGCGACGCATAGACCAGCAGCTTCTTCGGCACGCAGCCGCGAATGACGCAGGTGCCGCCGAAGCGGAATTCCTCGGCGATCGCCACCTTCTTGCCGAGTCCCGCCGCCAGCCGCGCCGCGCGCACCCCGCCCGAACCGCCGCCGATGACAAACAGGTCATAATCAAATTCGGTCATGGGCGGAATTCCTTCAGCGGGAACGGCAGGGTGGCTCGGAACACCGGGTTCCGGCGGTGGCCGTCCCTATGTAGCCATACAGGCCAAAAATAAAAGCCCGGAACGGTCCGGGCTTTTGAAATGCATGCGCCAACACGGCATTGTGAAGGCGTGAAGATGGCCATGCCAGAAGGATACCGGCGGATTCGGCCCGTTGACCATCAAGGCCGCCTGATCAGGGCTTGGGCGCGCTTTCGGTCGAATCTTCACCGGTCACCTTCGGACGTGCGCCGATCTTTTCCTGCAAGGCCGCATTGACGTTCCGGGCCAGGTCGCGGGCGACCCCGGACGACCAGATTTCAGCCGACTTGATCAATTCGCGGGTCACCAGCGGGCCATTTTCGATCAGCTTCTTGCCGGGCGCGGAATTGTAGAAATTGGTGATCGCCGTGAGCTCTTCCTGGGTGAAGGCCTTGGCGTAGATCTGCGCGGCTTCCTTTTCCAGGTCCGAACGGCGCGGGACGATCTTCAGCGCTTCCTCGTCGATCGTGGTGCTGATGACCTCCTGCAGATCGGCGTTGGACCGAATCAGTTCGGTCTTCAGCTGTTCCGCGGCCGCCGGGATGACGCCGTCGAACTGGTCGGTCGACTGGAGCGACGCGATGGCGGCGCGCGCGGCGGCGAGGTGTTCCTGGCTCAGTTCCTGCGCCTGCGCCGAATGGCCTGCCATCACGAGGCTGGACGCCACGATCAAGCCCGCGCCGAAACGTTTGAGACCGGTGAAATTAGTCATGTTCGGTTTCACTCCTGTTTAATCCTTCGCCAGCAAGGTCCGCGCGCCATTTTGCGAGGCGATGATCGCGGCATCCGCCATGTTGAGAAATAGTCCGTGTTCGACGACGCCGGGAATGGCCGCAAGCCCGTTTGCGAGAGCTTCTGCATCCGGAATGCGGCCAAAAGATGCATCGAGAATGAAATGTCCGCCGTCGGTGAGGTAGGGTCCGTCCTTGTCCGGGCGCTGGCCGATCTCGCCGCTCAAGCCGAGCCGTGCCGCCAGCCGCTCGACGGCGATCCGGGTCGCGGCAAGGCCGAACGGCGCCACTTCGATGGGCAGCGGATAGGCGCCCAGCGTCTCGACCAGCTTGGTCTCGTCGGCGATGACGATCATCCGGGCCGAGGCCGAGGCGACGATCTTCTCGCGCAGCAGCGCACCGCCGCCGCCCTTGATCAGGCCGAGCGCGCCATCGACCTCGTCGGCGCCGTCAATGGTCAGATCGAGCTCGGGCAACTCGTCGAGCGAAAACAGCGGCACGCCGAGCTCGACGCACAGCCGCGCCGTGCGCTCCGACGTCGGGACACCCTGGATGGAAAACCCTTCCGCCACCTTCTCGGCCAGCAGGCGGACGAATTCATCCGCGGTCGAACCGGTTCCGATGCCCAGCCGCATGCCGTCCTCGACATGGTCGAGTGCAACTTGAGCTGCTGCGATTTTGAGTTGCCGGGCGTCCATGCCAGCTTCCATCGTTGTTGATACCGGCCCGCCTGTTAGCATGGAAGATGCGGCAGGCAAAGCCCGAGTGCGGGCGTCACGGCCCGGGCATTGCGCGCCCGGCGGGCCGTCCCGCCAACCGCTCAAGATGCGTCGCGCTGCATATTGCTGGCGCCTGCCGCGCTTGGCAAGGGCGGTGACCCGCGCCGCCAGGCCATCCTTCGGCGCAAAAGCCGCGCGCCCGCCATTGCCACCCCCGGGATCAGGCGGTACTGAGCCCGCATCATCATCGCCTGATCCGGAGCCCGCATGACCACTCCCCTGGTAATCTTCGACCTCGACGGCACGCTGCTCGACACGGCACCCGACCTGATGGCGAGCCTCAATCACGTGCTGGACATGAACGGGCTCGCGCCCGTGACGTTCGAGGACATGACCTGGCTGGTGGGCCAGGGCGCCAAGGTGATGATCGAACGGGCCTGGGAGCATCACGCCTATCCCTCCTCGCCCGAACAGCTCGAAAGCGCGTTCGAGGCCTTTCTCGAGCATTATTCGGCGCACATGCCGGGACAGACCCTGCCCTATCCGGGGCTGATGGCGGCCCTCGACCGGCTTGACGCCGCCGGCATGAAACTCGCGATCTGCACCAACAAGACCGAGCTTCTGGCGCTGCGCCTGCTCGACAGCCTGGAGCTGACCGCGCGTTTTGTCGCCATCACCGGCGGCGACACCTTCAAGGTGAAGAAGCCCCATGGCGACCATATTCTGGGCACCATCGCGAAAGCCGGGGCCAGTCCCGCGAACGCGGTGATGATCGGCGACAGCATCAACGACATCCTGGCGGCGCAGAATGCGAAGGTGCCGGCGATCGCCGTCCCCTTCGGCTATTCCGACAAGCCGGTGGCTGAGTTCAACCCCGACATCATCATCGCGCATTTCGATGAACTCGACGCCGATATGGTGACGGGCCTGATCGCAAGCGGCGTGCGGCAGCACTGACGCGGACGCACACAAGCCGCAAGATCGCCAATCTGCCGCTTGACGCCTGCCCTGCGCAGCGCTTATACGGCTCCAACCGTTCGCACCGCCTTGGCGGGCCTTGGCGACGGGCGCGTAGCTCAGCGGGAGAGCACTGCCTTCACACGGCAGGGGTCACAGGTTCAATCCCTGTCGCGCCCACCATTTTTCAGCCTGATGCATCTTGTGATACAAACCCTGTCTGGGAGCTGATCGGTGCGTCGTGTCGCGCTTCACGAGAAGCCGCATTGATCAAGCGCAATGACGCACAGGCCTTTGGTGCCTAATCAATTTCTGATCATGCAGGTGTTTTGACGGCCCTTGGCGTCTTATATGCAATCGGGGCGCTGTCGCGGCCTTGTTGCGTGCGGTTTTGCCACGCGCGGGACCGCGCAAGGCGCAGCACCCGCCCAAGTCACGAGATCAGCTGTGCGACCAGATTATGCGACCATGCCATGCCAAATGCCGGAGCGAACCCAATGAAAAATCCCTATGAGATCCTCGGCGTCAAGAAAACGGCGAGCGATGCGGAAATCAAGGCCGCCTTCAAGAAGCTCGCCAAGAAACATCATCCGGACCTGCATCCCGACGACAAGGCGGCCGAGGCCCGTTTCAAGGAAATTTCCGGCGCTCACGAATTCCTCAAGGACAAGGACCGGCGACGACGCTTCGATGCGGGCGAGATCGACGCCACCGGCGCCGAGACGCAGCAGCAGCGCTATTATCGCGATTATGCAGGCCCGTCCGCCTCGGGCCATGCCGCACAGGATGGATTTGCCAGCCATGAGGATCTCGAGGAATTCTTTGCCCGGGCCTTTGGCGGGGGCGGCATGGGCGCCGGCGCCCGGCGCTCGGCGATGAAGGCGCGCGGCCAGGACGTCTCCTATACGCTCCGCGTTCCCTTCCGTCTGGCGGCCGTGGGTGGCGTGCAGAAGCTGCAGCTGCCCGACGGCAAGACATTGAACGTCACCATTCCCGAAGGCGCCGAGGACCGGCAGTCACTGCGGCTCAAGGGCCAGGGGGGCCCCGGCTTCAACGGCGGACCGGCGGGCGATGCCTATATCGAGCTGCATATCGAGCCGGACGCGCATTTCGTGCGCAAGGATGACAATGTGCTTCTCGAGGTGCCGGTGACGCTCACGGAGGCCGTTCTGGGGGCGAAGATCGAGGTGCCGACGCTGACCGGCGCCGTCAGCCTGACCATCCCCAAAGGCTCCAACACCGGCTCGAAACTGCGCCTCAAGGACCGCGGCATCAAGAACGCCAAGACCGGCGTGCGCGGGCACCTTTATGTCACGCTCAAGGTGGTGCTGCCCGAGGGCGACGAACCGGAGCTTGCGGCCTTCCTGGAAGGCTGGACGCCCAGGCACGTGCAAAAGCCCCGCAAGGAGATGCTGTCATGAAAAATCTCGAAGAGATCACCTCGCTGGTTCCCGAGCTCGACCGCGCCGATCTGGAGCGCTGGATCCATGCCGCCCTGATCGTGGCCGAAGCGGATGACGGGGTCACACGCCTCGACGATGTCCAAATCGCCCGCGTGCGGCTGATCTGCGCGCTGCGCTTCGACATGGAGGTCGAGGAGGAGACATTGCCGGTGGTGCTCGACCTCATCGACCAGCTCCACGCCACGAGGGACCGGCTGCACCGGTTGAGCCAGGCCGTGCTGGCCCAGGACGAGGAAGTCAGGGCCGCGGTCATCGAGGTTCTGGGGGAGACACGACGGAAGCGTTGAAGCAGGCGGCTGAACGGGCCTGCTGACCGCGGGCGGCTGACAGACTTCGCCAACGGCAGCCACTTGTCGATTGCAGAGGCAGGCTCTCAACCGCCCTCATGCCAGCAAAGGCTGGCATCCAGCGCGACCAAGTCCTTGAACGCAACCGAGTCTTTCACGGCGCGGCCGCGCCGTGGCTGGATCCCGGCGCGGGGGCCGGAATGACGGAGGATTGGGGATCGCGCGTACCGGGCAGGATTTGGCCACCAGGCAGCGGGGCCTGATCACCCTCGCCTCACCCACAGATCTCGAACAATCCTGCCGCCCCCATGCCGCCGCCGACGCACATCGAGACGACGGCGAGCTTGGCGCCGCGGCGGCGGCCCTCGATGAGGACGTGGCCGGCCATGCGGGCGCCGCTCATGCCGTAGGGGTGGCCGATGGAGATGGCGCCGCCATTGACGTTGAGTTTTTCGGGATCGATGCCGAGCGTGTCCCGGCAATAGAGAAGCTGGGAGGCGAAGGCCTCGTTGATTTCCCACAGGTCGATGTCCTGGGTCTTGAGCCCGTGGCGCGCCAGCAGGCGCGGGATGGCGAAGACCGGGCCGATGCCCATTTCTTCCGCCGCGCAGCCGGCCACCGCCATGCCGCGGAAGATGCCGAGCGGCGACAGCTTGCGCCGCGCGGCCTCGTCGCCGGACATGACGATCAGTGCCGAGGCGCCGTCGGAGAGCTGGCTGGCGTTGCCGGCGGTGACCACCTTGCCCTCGCCGCGCACCGGCTGGAGCGACTGCAGCCCGTCGAGCGTCGTGTCCGGGCGGTTGCATTCATCCTTCGAGAGCGTGACCGCCTGCTCGGTGACGTCGCCGCTCGCCTTGTCGGTCACCTGCTTGACGGTATCCATCGCGACGATCTCGGCGTCATAGCGGCCGGCTCTCTGGGCTTCGGCCGTGCGGCGCTGGCTCTCGAAGGCATAGCGGTCCTGCGCCTCGCGGCTCACACCGTAGCGCGCGGCCACCAGTTCGGCGGTGTCGAGCATGCTCATGTAGTAGCTGTCGGGCACGGAGGCGATGCGGTAGGCATGCGCATTCCAGTGGGCATTCTGCACCAGCGAGATCGAATCGACGCCGCCGGCCATGGCGATGTCGACGCCCTCGTGCAGGATCTCGTAGGCCGCGTGGGCGATCGCCGAGAGGCCGGAGGCGCATTGCCGGTCGATCGTGGCGCCGGCGACGGTGACGGGAAGACCGGCGGCGATCACCGCGTGGCGCGCGGCGTTGACGCCGGCCGTGCCCTGTGTGAGCGCCGAGCCCATGGTGAAATCCTCGATCTCGCCGCCTTCGAGCCCGGCGCGGGAAACCGCGGCGCGGATAGCGTGGGCCATCAGGACCGGGGCCTGGGTCAGATTGAAGGCGCCGCGATAGGCCTTGCCGATGGGGGTGCGGGCGGTGGAGACGATGACGGCGTCGCGCATGAGACTATCCTTTTCAGATCTTTTCGAGGCCGCACCACTTGGCGATGAACAGCGCGGTCGCCTGGGTCACCCGGCGGACGGATTCAAGCTCGACCCGCTCGTTGAAGCCGTGGATGGCTTCGGCGCGGGGACCATAGACCAGGGCGGGCGTGTCGGCATAGAGGCCGAAGAAGCGGGCGTCGGTGGTGGCGGTGATGGCGATCTTGTCGAGGGCCGAGCCGGTGACGGTGTGATGGGCGTGCTCCAGCGTGGAGATGGCGTGGGCGGCACCTTCGGAGCGATCCTCGGACAGCGCGTAGCCTTGCGCATGAAAGCCGTGATAGACGATTTCGGGCGCGTTCTCCTTGAGAAACGGATGCGACTGCGCCGCGTCGTGCAGCACCGTCTCGATCTCGCGTTTGGCGTCCCCGATGTCCTGGCCCGGAAACAGGCCCATGCGCACGTCGAACACGCACCAGGCCGGCACCGAGCTGGTCCAGTCGCCGCCTTCGATCTTGGCGATATTCAAATTGAGCGCGTGGCTGTGGCCGGCGTAATCGTCATGGCGGCGGTCCACATCGTTCCAGCGGTGCTCCATGTCGTGCAGCGCCGAAATCAGCGGGATCGCCGCCTCGATGGCGTTGGAGCCGCTGCCGGCATAGGCGACATGCACCGGAATGCCCTTGAGATGGACCTGGAACCAGATCACGCCCACCTGCGCGGTGACCAGCTGCTCGGAAAACGGTTCCGGGATCAGTGCCGCATCGGCCTTGTAGCCGCGCTGCAGGCAGGCGAGCGCGCCGTTGCCGGTGCATTCTTCCTCGACCACGGACTGGAGGAACACATTGCCCGCGGGCGCGAGGCCGATGTGACGGAGCGCGTCGAGCGCGAACAGGTTGGAGGCAAGCCCCGCCTTCATGTCGCCGGCGCCGCGGCCATACATCCAGCCGTCGTAGATTCGCGGTGCATAGGGCGGCGTCTCCCACATGTCGAGCGGGCCTTCGGGCACCACGTCGATGTGGCCGTTGAGGATCAGGCTCCTGCCCTGGCCAGAAGCGCGGCGCGTGCCCACCACATTGACCGCGTCGTCGTAGGCGCCGATCACCGGCGAGAAGCCCGGCAGGTGGGCGATGTCATCGACATCGATGCGCCAGCGATCGACATCATAGCCGCGCGCGGACATTTCGGCCGCCATGAAGTCCTGCGCCGACTGCTCGTTGCCGCGAGTCGAGGGGTGGGACGTGAGTTCGGAGAGGAACTCGATCTCGCGGTCGAACACGGCGTCGACGGACTTGAGGATCGCGGTTTCGTCGTCGGGGTTGATCATGGGTCTTACTCCTAGAATGTCGGGATCGGTCCGTCGGGCGCGATCAGCGGCGCGCCGGTGGCCGCGCGCACCTCAGCCAGCGTCACGCCCTCGGCCAGCTCAATGAGATGCAAGCCGTCGGGCTCGACATCGCAGACCGCCATGTCGGTGTAGATCCGGTGCACGCAGCCGACCGCCGTCAGCGGCAGGGTGCAGCGTTCGAGGATCTTGGGATTGCCGTGCTTGTCGGTGTGGGTGGTGAGCACGCCGACACGACGCGCCTTCTGTGCCAGCTCGATGGCGCCGCCGACGCCGGCGGCGGACTTGCCCGGGATGATCCAGTTGGCGAGATCGCCATTGGCGGCGACCTCGAAGGCGCCAAGAAGCGTGAGATCGAGCCGCCCTCCCCGCACCAGCGCGAAGGAGACGGCGCTGTCGAAGAACGCGCCGCCGGGCGCGCAGGTGATGTAGCCGCCGCCGGCGTCGATCAGGTTGCGGTCCTCCTGCCCCGGCGCCGTGAGGCCGCCGACGCCGGCGATGCCGTTTTCGGAATGCAGGCAGACCGGGCAATCGGCGGCGACATGGGCCATCACCTGGGTGGGCAGGCCGATGCCGAGATTGACGGTCATGCCGGGCGTGATGTCGCGCGCGGCGCGGGCGAGCATTCTGTGCTTAGCGCTGGACGACACCGTAGACCTCCATCAGCTGTTCAGGCAGGGCGACCAGGTGATCGACGAAGGGCGCGGGCGTGTGCACCGCGTCCGGATCAATGCCGCCGATCTCCACGATCATTTCGGCCTCGGCGATGGTGCACTCGGCCGCCATCGCCATCAGCGGGTTGAAGTTCCGCGCGGTCGCCGCGTAGACGAGATTGCCGAAGGTGTCGGCGCGGGCAGCGTGGACGAGCGCGAAATCGGCCTCGAGCGCGGGCTCGATCAGAAAGGTCGCCCCGTCCATCTCCACCGTCTGCTTGCCTTCGGAGAGCAGCGTGCCGATGCCGATGTCGGTGACGAAGCCCTTGAGGCCTGCGCCGGCGGTGCGGATGCGTTCGGCGAGAATGCCCTGGGCGACGAACTCGACTTCGATCTCGCCCGCATTCATCATCCGGACGGCATTCGAATTGAGCCCGACATGGCTGGTGATAAGGCGCGAAACCATGCCGGCGCACAGCAGCCAGTCGACGCCCATGCCGGGCTCGTTGGCGTCGTTCTTGATGATGGTGAGGTTCTTCGGGCCCTGCCGCACAAGTGCCTCGATCAGCGTGAACGGCGTTCCGGGCACGCCGAAGCCGCCGATCATCACGCGCGCGCCGTCGCCGATCCGGGCGATCGCCTCGGTGAGGCACGTGGATTTGTCGAGAAGCGGCATTATCCGGTCACCGGCAGGTTCATTTCCGCGGCCATGGCGTCCAGGCACTCGATCAGCGTGCCGATGATCTCACTGACCTGCGCTTGCGTGATGATCAGCGGCGGGCAGACCAGGAAATGATCGCCCTCATGGCCGCCGCGGGTGCGGCGCGAATAGATGATCAGGCCGCGCTCGTAAGCCAGATCGACCAGCCGGTTGTAGGCGTTGAGCCCCTTGGGCAGCGGCGTCATGGTCTCCCGGTCGGAGACAAGCTCGAAGGCGAGCAGCAGGCCCTTGCCGCGCACGTCGCCGATGAAGGGATAGCGGTCCATCAGCCCGGTGAGTTCAGACTTGAGCAGGTCGCCCATCACCCTTGCATTGTCGACGAGACCGAGCCGGTCCATTTCCCCGAGCACGGCGCAGCCGGCGGCGCAGGCGAGCGGATTGCCGGCATAGGTGAAGCCGTGCATGAAGCCGCCGGCGTCGAGCACCTTGTCGACGATCGCGTTCTTGGCGACCATCGCGCCGAGCGGCGCATAGCCCGCGGCAAAGCCCTTTGACAGGGCGACGATGTCCGGGATCACGCCCCAGTGTTCCGAGGCCACGAAGGTGCCGGTACGGCCCGCTCCGGTCATCACCTCGTCATAGATCAGCAGAATCCCGAACTCGTTGCAGATCTCGCGGATGCGGCCGTAATAGCTGTCAGGCGCCACCAGCGCGCCGGTGGAGGCGCCGCCGACCGGCTCCATGATGAAGGCCAGCACCGTCTCCGGGCCCTGGGCGATGATCTCGTCGCGCAGCATGTCGGCATATTTGAGCCCGCGGTCGTGATCAGAGAGATTGTCGCGGTCGAGATAGCACAGCGGTGCGGCGATCTTCGGCATCGGCCGGAACATCGCCTCGAACGGCTTGGTCAGCGGGTCGTAGCCGGTCAAGGCAACCGCGCCGAGCGTGCCGCCGTGATAGGAGGGAAACCGCGAGATCACCTTCCAGCGGCTCGCCTCGCCGATTGCCAGCGTGTACTGCCGGGCGAGCTTGATGGCGCTTTCCACCGCCTCCGAGCCGCCCGAGACAAAGAACACCCGGTCGAGCTCCTCGGGCATGCGCTGCGCCGTCATCCGCGCCAGCTTTTCGGCCGCCTCGTTCTGGAAATGCAGCCGGTATCCGAAGGTGGCCTTGTCCATCTGCGCCTTCATCGCCGCCAGCACATTGGGATTGGAATGGCCGATATTGGACACCATCGCGCCGCTCGACCCGTCGAGGTAACGCTTTCCCGTGGTGTCATAGAGATAGATGCCCTCCGACCGGTCGAGCATCGGCCGGGTGAGACGGGACTGGTAGAAGAGATTGGACTTGAGGTCCGCGCCGCTGGTCTTCACGTTAATGCTGTCCTTTGAGGTGTTTGCGGAGGAAATTCCTGGTTCGTTCGTTGGCCGGTTTCTTGAAGATCACCTCCGGCGGGCCTTCCTCGACGACGACGCCCTGGTCCATGAACAGCACGCGGTCGCACACGTCCTGAGCGAATCCCATCTCGTGGGTGACGATGATCATGGTCATGTGCTCTTCGGCCAGCTGCTTCATCACCAGATTGACCTCCTCGACCAGTTCCGGGTCGAGCGCCGAGGTGGCTTCGTCAAACAGCATCACCTTGGGCTTCATGGCGAGCGCCCGGGCAATCGCCACGCGCTGCTTCTGCCCGCCCGAGAGCCGCGAGGGGTAGTAGTCGATCCGGTCCAGAAGCCCGACCTTGTTCAACTGCTCGACCGCCAGTTGGTCCGCTTCGCTCTTGGAGATGCCCTTGAGCATCCTCGGCGCCAGCGTGATGTTCTCGCGGACGTTGAGATGCGGAAACAGATTGAAGTGCTGGAACACCATGCCGATGTTCTGCCGCACCGCATTGATATGCGCCTCGTACTGGCGGTTGGGCAGCTTCTTGTTGACCTGGATGTCGTCGAGCCAGACCTCGCCCGAGGTCAGCGGATCGAGATCGTTGATGGCGCGCAGCAGCGTCGACTTGCCCGAACCGCTCGGCCCGATGATGGCGACGATTTGGCCCTTCTGCACCTTCAGGCTGATGTCTTTCAGCACCTCGAGCGTGCCGTAGCTCTTGGCGGCATGCCTGATGTCGATGATGGGTCTGTCGGTCATGGGTGTCCCTCCGGGCCTCAGCGGGCGAGCTGGATGCGCCGTTCGATGCGGCGCAGTCCGGCCTCGAGGCCAAGGTTGATGACGTAGTAGCAGGCGGCAGCCGCGACATAGAATTCGAACGGCCGGAAGGTGCGCGAGATCGCCATCTGCGACGACAGGGTCAGCTCCGCCACGCCGATCACCGAGACCAGCGCCGAATCCTTCAGGAGCGCGATCATGTTGTTGCCGATGGGCGGCACCACCGAGCGGATGGCCTGTGGCACGACGACCTTGCGCAGCGTCTGGATGCGGCTCAGCCCCAATGTGCGCGCCCCCTCGTACTGGCCGACATCGACGGCGCGGATGCCGGCCTGGATGATGTCGGAATTGTAGACCGCGAAATGCAGACCCAGCCCGATGACGCCGGCGACGAAGGCCGGCAGGTCGACGCCGATCTGGATCAGGCCGAAATAGATCAGGAACAGCTGCAGCAGCAGCGGCGTGCCCATGAACAGCCAGGCGAACAGCCGGAAAGGAAGCCGGATGACGAGCGGCGCATAGAGCGCGATGACGGCTAAGACGATGCCGCCGAAGAAGCTCAGGATCGCCGCCGACACGGTAATCGCGATGGTCCACAACGCGCCGGTCAGAAGCGCTCCGGCAAAGGGCGGGACGACGGTGAAATCAAGACCCATGACAGCCTCCGATGATCGGGTGAAACGCCGTCATTTGAGCGCCGCCCGGCGGTCGAGCCAGTTCACGCCAAGGCCCGTGACATAGATGATCGCCATGTAGAGGACGCCGGCGAGCAGGAACATCTCGAACGGCTTGTAGGTCGAGCCGATGTAGCGCTGGGCGGTGTAGGTGAGCTCGACGACCGAGATGGCGGCGACCAGCGCCGTGCCCTTGATCAGGCCGTTGATGTTGACGCCCAATGGCCGGATCATCAGCCGGAGCGCCTGCGGCAGCGTGACCGAGCGGAAGGTCTCGAACCGGCTCAGCCCCAGCGTCCGCGCCGCCTCGTTCTGCCCCCGGTCGACCGAGATGATGGCGCCGCGCATGGTCTCGGTCATATAGGCGCCGATGTTGAAGCCGAGCGCCAGCACGCCCGCCTCGAAGGCTTCAAGCTGGATGCCGATCTGCGGGCCGCCGAAATAGAGGATGAAGACCTGGATCAGCGCCGGCGTTCCGCGGATGACGCTGACATAGGCGGCCCCCAGAAACCGCAGCACCCGCGAGCGCGACAGCCTTGCCGCCGCGCCGAGCGCGCCGCAGGCGAGCCCCAGCAGGCACGACAGCACGGAAAGCTGGATCGTCACCCACGCCGCCTTCAGGAAGAACGGGAAGACGCGAATCATCAAATCTGTATCCAAAGCGCGTCTCCTCCCCCGTGTCGCCGTGATGCCGGGCACTGCTCAGTGATGGTCCTTGCGCGGCAAGAGCGGGAGGGCGCGGATTTCGCGCACCAGTTCGACGGTCGCGTTGATCGCGGCGTCGAGGAACAGCTTGCCGTTCTCGGCTGTCGCCACCGTCGGGTCGCCCATGGTGCCGTCCTCGGAGACCGACGACCACCAGCGCATCAGCATCGCCTTGCCCCCGCCGCCGGCGAGATCGAGATTGAAGAATTTCGAGCCGGGATTGTGAGCAATCTGCTTGGTGGCCTTTGTGAGATCGACCAGATCGGGATGCAGGTGCATGTAGATCGACGCCTCGAATTCGCCGGCATGCGCAATGCCGCCGAGCTCGGACTTGCGGATCTCGTTGATCTCCCTGGAGATCAGGTTCCAGTAGGAACACGAGACGCACAGCACTTCCGACTGGATGACCGTCTTGCGCGCCGCCAGATCCAGCACCGGATGATTCGAGCCGTGCGAATTCAGGAGCAGGATGCGGCGGAAACCGTGATGGGCCAGCGACTTGGTGACGTCGGTGATGAAGGAAATCAGTGTCTCGGGCTCGATCCAGATGACGCCCGGGAAATCCTTGTGGTGCTCGTTGAAGCCGTAGGGTATCGGCGGCATCACCAGGATGTCCTCGGGCGCGAGCTTCGCAGCCCCTTCCGCCACCGCCATGCCCAGCACCGTGTCGGTGTCGAGCGGCATGTGGTTGCCGTGGTCCTCGGTGGCCGAGACCGAAAGGATGACCACCCGGTCCTTGTCCGCCTCGCGGACCTCTTCGACAGTCAACTGGCCGTAATTCGTCTTCATCGCGTCTTGTCCTCGCGGGCCTGCATGCCGCAGGCGATCCTACCCTGAAAAAAGCCCCCCGCGCAGGGACCTGACCGCCGCGCGAGGGGAGAAATTCCTACAAGATCAGCGGATGTCGCCGCCGACCCATTCATTGGCGATCTCGACATAGGTGCCGTCTTCCTGCATCGCATCGAGCGCCTTCTGCATCTCGGCCTTGAGCTCGGGATTGCCCTGGCGGATGGCGATGCCGGCGCCGACGGACTCGGTCTCGAGATCGTTGAGCGCCACCAGATCGCGGCCGCTCTCCTTGGCGGCGAGGATCACCGCGATCGAATCGGCGATGATGGCGTCAACGCGGCCGTTCTCAAGTTCGAGCAGCAGCTCGGGAAGGCCCTTGTAGGTCTTGACCTCATAGCCCTGCTCGCGCGCCCATTGCTCATGGGTCTCGCCGAGCGTCACGCCGACGGTGGCGTCGGCAAGCTGGCTCACGCTGGTGATCGGCGAGCCGGCCTTGGTGAAGATCGCCCGCTTGGTGGAATAGTAGGGGCCGACGAAATCCACCACCTTGAGGCGCTCCTCGGTGATCGACATGGAGCCCACGATGGCGTCGTACTTGTTGGCGAGGAGACCGCCGATGATGCCGTCCCAGGCGGTGGTGACGATTTCCGCCTCAAGCCCCATGCGCTTGGCGATCTCGGCGCCGATGGCGGCGTCGAAGCCCACCACTTCGTTCTGCTCGTTGACGAAGTTGAAGGGCGGATAGGCGCCGCTCATGGCGATGCGCATGACGCCCTTTTCCTTGATGGTGGCCAGTTCGTCGGCGGCGACATGGCCGGCCGAGATGAAGGCGAACGACCCGGCTGCAAGCACGGTCGCAATGATCTTTGTAAATGCGTTCATGTGACGCCCTTTTCTGTTCCAGCTTGATTCGTTGAACTGCCGGACCGGTGCGCTCGTCCGGGAGATGGCCTCTGCCACATCAGTCCTGGACGATTGTGTCGCATGGCGGTTTACTATGGATCAAACAAATATTATCTATCCCAACTATAAACAGGATTTATGATGCAGCCCTACGAACAGCGCTTTCCCTGGAACCTCGACTGGAACCTGCTCCGGACCTTCATGATCGTCGTCGACCAGAAGGGTCTGACCCGCGCCGCCGAGTTCCTGGGCGTGACCCAGCCGACGATCTCGAGCGCGCTCAAGCGGCTCGAGACCACCGTCGGCGTCTCGCTGGTCGACCGCCGCCCGGGCAATTTCGCCGTGAGCGAGGCAGGCCAGGTGCTCTACCAGGAATGCAACGCGCTGTTCGGCGCGGTCTCGCAGATTCCGGGCCTGATCAACAAGGCGCAGCGACGCGTGAGCGGCCATATCAACATCGTCATGACCAGCCATGTCGTCTCCCCGCACCTCGACCGGGTTCTCTACGAGTTCAATGCGGATCATCCGGGCGTCACCTACTCGCTGTCGGTGGCCGAAAGCTCGGAGGTGCTCAACCGGGTCAGGCAGAACCGGGCGACGCTCGGCATCTGCCTGATGCGCGATCCCGATCCGGCGCTCACCGCCGTGCCGCTGTACCGCGAGCGTTTCGCGCTCTATTGCGGCCCGCGGCACCGGCTGTTCGGCAGGACCCAGATCAAGCTCAGCGAACTTCAGGGCGAAAACTCGGTCTCGTTCCAGACCGAGGTCGAGAGCGGGCCGCTGTTCCTGCTGGCGCAACTGCGTGAACGCGCGCTGCTCAATCCCGAGATCAAGGGCATTTCCGCCAATCTGCCGGAAGTCCGCCGGATGATCGTCGCCGGCATCGGCGTCGGCGCCCTGCCCGTCCATGTGGCACACCGCGATGTCGAGGCCGGGCTGTTGTGGCCGCTGCCACCCTATGCGGGACTGCCTGTCGCCGACATCTTCCTCGTCAGGAACCCGCGCCGCAGCATGAACCCGGCGGAAACCGTGCTGGTTTCGGCCATCGAGGACCTGATCGAGGCGACGCCGATCACTGAACGCACATATCCATGACGCTTGCCTGGCGCCGGCCACGTCCGCGCCGCGGGGCGGCCCTAAAATCAGGAAACATCCGGCTGACCCGGGATTCCCTATCGTTTTCCACAGTGAAACAGCCTAGACTTGCCGTGGGGCAGTCAACGGGGTGGTTTGGGAATATTGCATCTCGGCGCGTAAAATGCCCCTATGATTTTGTGGGATACAGTCGTTGGACAGGGTGCTTTTGACCAAACAGAGAAAATTCAAGTTTCGGCTGCAGCCATGAGTTCGCGGGACGCAGCGGTTTTCGAATATATCGAGCGGGTCGACGGACACGCGTCGATCGAGGCGCTGCTTGACGATCTTTTAGAGGTCGTTGCCGGTTTCGGCTTTGAGCACATGATCTATACCGGCCTGCCCGCCAGCGATGGTTCGATCGCACCGCTGGTCAAGACCAACCGGTTTCCCGAGGATTGGTGGAGCCTCTATGTCGAGGGCGACTACGCCCGGACCGATGCGGTCTGCCAGCAGGTGTTTTCCAGGGTGGAGCCTTTCGTCTGGGATGAGGTCGACCCGCGCTTTACCGCGCGCGACGGCGCCGCCCGCATTGCCGGCGAAGCCGCCGAGCACGGCCTGGCGGACGGCTATGTGGTGCCGCTGTTTTCCCGCGACGAATGGCTGTCGGTGATGTCCTTCGGCGGCCCGGAGAAACTCATGCTGAGCCCGCGCGACCGCGGCGCGATCAATCTGATGGCGATCTACACCTCCTCGGTGATCGAGCGGCGCGAGCGCAAGCAGCCCGAACGCGGCAGGCTGACGGCGCGCGAACGCGAAGTGCTGCTGTGGACCTCGGCCGGCAAATCCTGCTGGGAGATCTCGGTCATCCTGAATGTCAGCGAACAGACCGTGCGGTTTCATACCGCGCAGATCCGCGCCAAGCTCAACGCCTCCAACACCACCCACGCCGTTGTGCGGGCACTTCAACACGGTGAGATCACGCTTGGTCAACTGGCGGATCAGCTAGGCGACATCAAATAGCAAGGCCGCCTATCCTTTCCCCTCAAGGAAAAAGGGGAAGAAGGATGATTGAAGCGCACGTCGTGAACACGCAAAACAGGCATCTCTACGACCGCGAGTTCGAGGAATTCCTCCGCCGTCGCCATGACTATTACGCGGTGGCCAATCGCTGGGTGCCGATCAGCGATGACGGGCTGGAGCTCGATCCCTTCGACACGCCGCAGGCAACCTACATGCTCGGCATGCTCGGGGGCCGGGTGGTCACCTCGGCGCGGCTGATGCCGACGAGCCTGCCGAACCTCGTTTCCGAGGAATTCCCGCATATGTGCGAGAACATCGGGCTTCCGAGGCGCGAGGACTGGGCCGACTGGACCCGCACCTATGTGCTGCCCGAATACCGCGGCGTCGGCTCGACCGGGATTCTCGGCCAGATGTTCTGCGGGGTGATGGAATATTGCGTCGAGGAAGGCATCACCCATGTCGGCGGCGTGCTGCAGCAATACCTGCTCAAGCGCTGGCTCGACATGGGCTGGAAGGTGGTCCCTGCAGGCATGCCGCGGGTGCTGTCGGGCGACTGGTGCCTGGTGGCCTATATCGAGGTCAATGAGAGGGCGCTCGAAACCGGGCGGATCCACGCTTCGGTCGACAGGTCGCTGCTGGTGCGCAACGGCGCGCAGCTGCCGTTCCTCGAACCGGCACAACGCCCGATCATGGAGGCAAGCCGATGAGCGGCAAACCGGGCGGCACCGAAGAGACACTCACGCTCTTGAAGATACAGGGCCTGCTTGCCGGCGCCTATGATCTGTCGCGGCACACCGACAACAAGTTCCTGTCCTACCTCATCAAGATGGCCCGGATGGAGCTCAGGTCGAGCTTCGGCGCGCCGGGCTCCTCCGTCGACGAACTCGACAATCCGGACAATATCGACCGGATCTGAGTCAGGCCGCCCACGCCCGGGCGGCACCATTCCGGATTTCGGACACGGCGATGACAAAACCGCCAGGCGGACATGGCGGTTTTCACCTTTCCTTAAAGCCGTGTGGGTAGGGTTGATCCTGCGGACATCCTTTCGGGGACGGCATGATGCGGGTCCGCGCCGCCGGCGCGATCCTGTGAGATCCCGGCATGGTCCAAACCAAATTCAGAACGGCGTGTCCGGACATCCCGCCCCTTGGCGCGGACCAGGACCAGTGGCGCGCCGGTCACGGCCAGCCCTCGTCTGGTTATCGCGCAAGGAGTGAGATGTGGCAGCCCCCAAAACCAACAAGGCCAAATCGGCGAACGCCTCAGGCGGCATGATGGGCATGGTGTCGAAAGCCCTCGCCGTGACGGCGACGATCATTGCAACCCTTTTCTTTGCGGCCATGTTCGATGTCGGGCATATGGGACTGCTTGGCACGCTTGCGGGCATGAGCATCGCGCTGGTGCCGCTGTTTGCTGTGCTTGCCATCGCGGCAATGTTCCTGGCCCCCAAATCCGACGCGGACGCTGCCGCGATCGCCCACGCGGCCCAGATTGCCGATCTCATCGAGTTCCAGTCCAAGGCGACGTCGCAGATCCTCACCCTGCAGAACCAGGTGGATTCGCTCTCCGGCCAGGACAATGCAGCACTCAAGGCCCGCAACAAGGAGCTGCAGGACCAGCTCGACGCCATCCATCAGGCCGAGCGCGAACAGGTCGACAGCCAGATCGAGACGCTGCGCCAGCGCAACGAGGAACTCGAGGCCCAGATCAAGGCCTGGGCGCTCGAAGCCGTCGGCAAGAGCGTCAAGGGCGAGCAGCCGCAACCGATGAAGGCCGCCTGAGGGCGTATCGCACCAAGGCAACAAAGCTCCAAGGTGTTTCAGCACCATGCGCCTCCGGCTTTCACGGCCGGAGGCGTTTTCAATTTCGCAGGGTCAATCCAGATCCACAGGGACGCCCGTTGCCAGTGACTGCGCCGCCGCATCGGCGATCATCTGGGCCTTGAGGCCATCGTGAATGCCCGGCGACGGAGCCGTGCCGGTGGCGAGGCAGTCGATGAAATGCAGCATCTCGGCGCGGTAGGCGCCGGCATAGCGTTCGAGGAAGAAATGCTGCGCAGGCGCCGTGTTGAAGCCTGCGCCGTTGGCGAATTCGACATTGTTTTCAGTCACGTTGTTGGCCTTGAGCAGGCCGAGCGAGCCGTGCACCTCGGCCCGCTGGTCGTAGCCATAGGTGGCGCGGCGGGAATTCGAGATCTGGCAGATGCGGCCCGAGGCGGTGGTGAGAACGGCCACCGCGGTGTCGACATCGCCCGCCTCGCCGATGGCCGGATCGACCAGCGCCGAACCGGTGGCAAACACCCGCACCACCTCCTCGCCCAGCAGAAACCGCGCCATGTCGAAATCATGGATCATCATGTCGCGGAACAGGCCGCCCGAGCTCTTGATATAGCTGACCGGCGGCGGGGACGGATCGCGCGACAGGATGGTGACGAGTTCGACATCGCCGATATCGCCGGCCTTGATGCGGGCCTGAAGCGTGGCAAAGCCGGGATCGAAGCGGCGGTTGAAGCCGGTGAGGAACGGCACGCCCGCGCCCTCGACGATCCTGATCAGCTCGCGGATCCGGTCGGCCGACATATCGACCGGCTTCTCGCAGAAGATCGCCTTTCCGGCTCTCGCACTCGCCTCGATCAGGTCGAAATGCGTGTCCGTCGGTGTGCCGATGACGACGGCCTGGATCGACGGATCGGCGATGATGGCGTCGCTCGTCATGACTTTCGCGCCGGTCCTGGCCGCCAGCGCCTCGGCGGCGGCGGGAAAGGCGTCGGCGACGGCTGCCGCGCGGGCGCCGTCGATGTGCTGCAGGCTGGCGGCATGAACCTGGCCGATGCGGCCGCAACCCAGAAGTCCGATATTGATCATGTGGTCAAATGTCCTTTTGCGGCGCGCCGAGCGCGCGGATGACGGTGCGGGCGGCCTGCATCACCGGGTCATGGGTGTCCTTCAGGATCGTCACCCGGTCGAAGCGGGCGGGATCGCGGCCCACGGCCTCGCGCAATGCCGCGCCAAAGGCCATCCTGAGTTCCGTGCCGATGTTGAACTTGCAGATGCTGGAGCTACGCGCAAGGGCCGCACGCTGGGTCACGGGAACGCCAGAGCCGCCGTGAATGACCAGTGGCACAGTGGTGAGCGCCTCGATGGCGCGGATGCGGGCCTCGTCGAGCCCGCCTTCCCTGTCCTGCTGCAGATGTACATTGCCGACCGAGATCGCCATGGCGTCAACCATGGTTTCGCGGGCGAAACGCGCGGCTTCTTCGGGATCGGTGCCGTCCGAGCCCTCGCCGCCCGAATAGCCGACAAAGCCGATCTCGCCCTCGCAGGAGATGCCCGCCTTGTGCGCCATTTCGGCGACCCTGGCGGTCTCCTCGATGTTCTGGCTGATCGGCTTGCGCGACCCGTCATACATCAGCGAAGTGAAGCCGCTGTCGAGCGCTTCCTGGCATTCCTCGAACGTGTAGCCGTGATCGAGATGGGCCACGACCGGAACGGAGGCGTTTTCAGCCAGATGGCGGAACATCTTGCCAAGCACCGGCAGCGGCGTGTGCGCCCGGCAGGACGGCCCAGCCTGCAGGATCACCGGCGCGCCCTCGGCTTCTGCAGCGGCCACATAGGCGCGCATGTCCTCCCAGCCGAGCGTCACCAGGCCGGCCACCGCATAACCCTGTCTGAGCGCCGGCTGCAGCACCTCGGCGAGCGTGGCGATGCTCATTTGAACTTGGCCACCATGTCCTTGATGCCCGGAATCGTCTCGATCTGATAGGCATGGGTGGGCTGGAAATACTGCACCAGAGAGCGCTGGCTCAGACCGCCCAGGATGGTGAAATAATACATCTCGTAGCCCGGCAGCACGCAGCACGGGTGGTAGCCCTTGTCGAGGCAGATCGTCGATCCGTCGACGATGTGGTAGGCGTCGCCCGGCTTGTTGTCCTCGCGCTGCAGCATCTGCACGCCGGAGCCGTGATTGGGCCGGAAGCGGAAATTGTAGGTCTCGTCGTGCCGGGTCTCGTCGGGCAGGCGGTCGGTGTCGTGCTTGTGGCTCGGAAACCCCGACCAGCCGCCCTGCCCCACGGTGAACAGCTCGCTGACCAGCAGACGGCCGACCTTGCCGTGATGCTTCTGGCCGAGGATGTGCTTGATCTTGCGATGGGTCTTGGTGTCGTCGGAGCCGTATTGCACGAGATCGAGCCCGTCGGCGCGGACATCGAAGGGCTCCAGCACGGTGTCGTATTTGGCCCCGGCGATGAAGGTCTCGGTCTGGTCCGACACGCAGACGATGGTCACTTTTGCGCCGACCGGCACATAGACGCCCTCCGGCTCGCCGTCCCAGACATCGACGCCGCGATTGCCGAGCGCCTTGAAGGCAACGCCCTCGATCTCGACATCGACGGTGCCGGTGGCCGGCACGATGCATGTCTCGTAGCCCGGCACCTGGTATTCGAAGGCCTCGCCCTTCTTCAGCTTGACGATGTTGAAATAGTTGAGCGGCACGCAGGCGCTCTCCACATCGACGATCGGTCGGTTCTTGTTGTCATAGGGCGCGATATGCATGGGTTCTGGTCCTTTCGGGCGACAGTGGCTCAGACAGGCGTCGGGCCGGAATGGGTGGAGAGGAAATCCTCGAGCTCGGCAGTGGTCGACATGGCGGGCGCGCAGCCGGGCCTTGAGACGGCGATGGCCGCACAGGCCGAGCCGCGCAGCACGGCGTCGCGGATGGCGCGGCCCTCGGAGAGCCCGGACAGCAAACCGGCCATGAAACTGTCGCCTGCGCCGGTGGGTTTGAGCGCCTGGACGGGAAAGATGCCGGTACGGATCTCGCTGCCCTCGCAGAAGGTGACGGCGCCGTCGGGCCCCAATTTGTAGACCACCAGGGCCGCGCTTGAACCCGCCAGCGCGCGCGCCTTGGCGAGCCCCTTGTCAAGCCCGCCGGCCATGAAGCCGAATTCCTCGTCATTGCCGACGATGAGATCGGCCATCGCGCCCGCGCGCGACAGCACGTCGGCGGCAATTTCGGCCGACGGCCAGGAATAGGGCCGGTAGTCGATATCGAAGATGACCGGCAGCCCGGCCGCGCGCGCCAGTTCGAACGCCCGGAACGCTGCCGAGCGCGACGGCTCGGCGGCAAACACGGTTCCCGCCGTGATCAGCGCGCCGAAGGCAGCGTAATCCACCACCTCGACATCCGTGATGCTCATCTGAAAATCGGCGGCATTGTTGCGGTAGATGACGCTCTGGTGCTCCTCCACCCGGGATTCGTAGACCGCAAGCGAGGTGCGGCATTCGCCCGTGATCTTCTTCACATGCGTCCGGTCGACGCCGTAGTGATCGAGCTGGTTCAGGCAATACCAGCCGACCGCATCGTCGGAGACCTTGGTCACCAGCGCCGCCTTGCAGCCGAGCTTGACCAGGCCCGCGGCGATATTGGCGCTCGAGCCGCCCATCGCCACCATCATCGAACTTGCATCCCGGGTGCGCACACCGGGAGGATCGGGGCACAAATCCATGCCGACCCGGCCGATCACCAGAAAATTTCGCGCCCTTATTCCCTCAAGCACCTTCATGCCCGCCCCTCGGCGTTGCCGGCCCGCGCCGCATCGAGCACTTCGGGATAGGGGTAGTTGAGCCCCAGAAGCTGGCGCATGTCGGGGCTTGCCGCATCAATGAAGGACTGCGGCAGGGCCGCGGGCATGTCCTCCATGGGCTTCACCCATTTGGGCAGGTACTGGATCAGGATGGCGCTGCGGTCGTGATCGGCGCGGTTGGGCATGGCGCAGTGCCAGGCGACGCCGTAAAACAGCGCCACGTCGCCGGGTTGCCCGAGCATCCGCGCGCAGCGTTCGTAGAAGCGGTCTTCAGTAGTGGGATAGCGCAACTCTTTCTGGCTTCCCGGCACGTAAGCCGTGGCGCCGCTTTCCTCGGTGAAGGGATCGAGGATCACCGAGACCTGGGCATTCATCGGAAACGAGCCGTTGAAGCCGACCGGATGGGTCTCGGGCCTGTGGAAGTCCCAGTAGGGATAATCGACATGCGGCTCCTGCCCCGGCCCGCCCGGCAGGATCCGGTTGGCGGCGATCGAGCCCATGATGAATTCGGTGCCGAGGAATTTGCGCAGGATCTCCATCAGTACCGGATGCGCGGCCATCCTTGAGAACACCTCGCCCTTGGCGAGCAGGTTCCAGACCCGGCGCTGCAGGGCGATCTTGCCCTCCTGCTCGGCCGCGCCCTGGAAATGCGTGACCTTCTCGCTCTCATTCTCCGAATGGGCCATGACGATGGCGCGGGCCTCGGCAATCTCCTCGGGCGTGAACAGCCCGGAGATGGCGACGGCACCGCCGCCATGGAGCAATTCCGCGACGATCGTGTCGGGATCAGCCGTTTCCGCGGTAAACCGTTTCATCTCACACCCCCTTGCGCTGCCTGGAGCGGTTGGATTCCTGCTCCTTGTGGGCGGCCGTGACCTTCGGATTGGCGCTCACCTCGGGCGTGCCGACTTCCCACCAGGTGTGGCCTTGCGTGGTCCAGCCCTCATAGGCGTCGACCTTCATGACGATGACGTGGGTCTTCTGGCTCGCCTTGGCGCGCTTGAAGGCCTCGCCCAGCTCCGCCGGATTGGCCACGGTCTCGGCAATCGCGCCCATCGACGCCGCGTGGGCCTCGAAATCCACCGCAAAAGGTTCGGCCACTGTCGGGCAATCGGCGATCAGATTGTTGAAGCTCTCATTGCCGGTGTTGGTCTGCAGCTTGTTGATGACGGCAAAACCGCCATTGTCGAGCACCAGGATGATCAGCTTCTTGTCGGTGAGCACCGAGGAATAGATGTCGGAGTTCATCAAGAGATAGGCGCCGTCACCCACCAGCACGATGGTGTCCTTGTCCGGTTCGCGCTCCATTTGAGCAATGCGGGCGCCCCAGCCGCCGGCGATCTCGTAGCCCATGCAGGAGAAGCCGAACTCGACATCGACAGTGCCGATGTCGAGCGTGCGCCAGTTGGCGGTGACTTCGGCGGGAAGACCACCCGAAGCGGTGACCACGCGGTCGCGGGGATCGCACAGCGCGTTGACGACGCCGATGGCCTGGGCATAGGAGTTGGGCCGGTTGCCGTGGGCCACATTGGCCTCGACATAGGTGTCCCAGTCCTTGCGCTCGGCCTGGGCCAGCGTGGTCCAGCCGACGGGCGAATGATAGCGCCCAAGCGCGGCATCCAGCGCCCTGATCGCGAGCTTCGCGTCGCCCACCACCGGCAGCGAGAGGTGCTTGGCCGCATCGTGGCGCGCAGCATTGATCGAGACGATCCTGGCGGCCTTGTCGAAGGCGGTCCACGATCCGGTGGTGAAGTCCTGCAGCCGCGTGCCGATGGCGATGATGACATCGGCCTTGGCCGCGATCGTGTTGGCGCTGTCCGACCCGGTGACGCCAACGGGACCGATATTCAGAGGGTGATCATTGAGCAGGTTGGCGCGCCCGGCGATGGTCTCGATCACCGGGATCTGGCGGGATTCGGCGAAAGCGGTGAGTTCCTCGTCCGCGCGGGAATACTGCACGCCGCCGCCGGCAATGATCACCGGTGCGCTCGCCGACGCGATCAGCGCCGCGGCGTCGGCGATCTCGTCCGCGTCGGGCGCCTGGCGGCGGATGCGATGGAGCTTCTTTTCGAACAGTTCCGCCGGGTAGTCATAGGCCCAGCCCTGCACATCCTGCGGCAGGCCCAGAAACGCCGGGCCGCAATCGGCCGGATCGAGCATGGTGGCGATCGCCGCGGGCAGCGTCTGGATGATCTGCGCCGGGTGGGTGATACGGTCCCAGTAGCGGCTGACCGGCTTGAAGGCGTCATTCAGCCCCATCGCCGGATTGCCGTAATGCTCGAGCTGCTGGAGCACCGGATCGGGCAGCCTTGTGAGGAACACGTCGCCGCACAGCATCAGCATCGGCAGGCGGTTGGCATGCGCCAGCGCGGCCGCCGTCAGCAGGTTCGCCGTTCCCGGGCCGGCGGAAGCGGTGCAGAACATGAAGCGCTGCCTCAGCCACTGCTTGGCGTAGCCTGCGGCGGCAAAACCCATGCTCTGCTCGTTCTGGCCGCGGTAGAGCGGCAGCGCCTCGCGATGCTCGTACAGCGCCTCGCCCAGGCAGGTGACATTGCCATGGCCGAAGATGCCGAAGCCGCCGCCGCACAGGCGCATCTCCTCGCCGTCGATGGTGATGAACTGATTGGCGAGATAGCGGACAATGGCCTGCCCCACCGTCAGGCGAACGGTCCCGTCACTCATGAGCGCTGTATCCTCCCTTGGCCCGCGGCAGACGCAACCCGATTTTCCCGGGCGCCAAAATGCCGCTTGCGAAACTCCGATTCCGAGGATACTTATTTTGCAACCGGTTGCAAACTGAATTTCAAGACGGGCTCGAGCATGACGGACATCGGCATCGGAATCGTGGGAGGCGGCTACATGGGCAAGGCCCATGCGGTGGCGATGGCGAGCGTCGGCGCGGTGTTCGACACGAGGCTCCGGCCGCGGCTGGAAATGGTCTCGGCCGCCTCGCCCGAATCCGCCGAGCGCTACCGCGCCGCCTACGGCTTCGATCGCGCGGCACCCGACTGGCGCGCACTCGTGGCAGACCCGAAGGTGGAGGCCATTGTCATCGCCTCGCCGCAATCCACCCACCGCGAAATTGCCGAAGCCGCCTTCGCGGACGGCAAGCCGGTGCTGTGCGAAAAGCCGATGGGCGCCTCGCTGGACGACAGCCGCGCCATGGTGGAGGCGGCCGAGAAAAGCGGCGTGGCCAACATGGTGGGCTTCAATTATATCCGCACGCCCGCCAGCCAGTTTGCCCGCAAGCTGATCACTGAGGGCGCCATCGGCGCCATCACCTGGTTTCGCGGCGAGCACACCGAGGATTTCCTGGCCGACCCCGAGACGCCCGCCAACTGGCGCACCGACGGCCGCGCCAACGGCACCATGGGCGACCTTGCCCCGCACATGATCAACGCGGCGCTGGCGCTTGTCGGTCCAATCCGCTCGCTGATCGCCGAGGTAGAGACCGTGCACGCGACGCGGCCGGGCGGCGCGGTGAGCAATGACGACCAGGGCCAGATGATGTGCAGGTTTTCGAATGGCGCGATGGGCAGCATGCATTTCAGCCGCATCGCCACGGGCCGCAAGATGGGCTACGCCTACGAGATTACCGGCACGAAGGGCGCGATCCGCTTCGACCAGGAGGACCAGAACGCGCTGTGGCTCTACCTCATGGACGAGCCGGAAGCGGTGCGGGGGTTCCGCAAGATCCTGACCGGCCCGGCGCATCCCGATTTTCTTCCCTTCTGCCAGGGTCCGGGACACGGCACCGGCTACCAGGACCAGATTACAATCGAGGCGCGGGACTTCCTCCGCGCCATCGAGACCGGCGAAGCGATCTGGCCAACCTTTCGCGACGGCCATGCCGTCAACGAGATCGTGGCGGCGGCCTTTGCCTCGTCCGAGACAAGATCATGGCAGACCATCGGCTGAGCCGCGCAACAATAACCTAGCAGGCACAAGGGTAACTTGAATGACGATCCAGATTGGCAACGCGCCCTGCTCCTGGGGTGTGGAATTTCCGAACGATCCGCGTAACCCGCCCTGGCGCACGGTGCTCAAGCAATGCGCGGACGCCGGATACACCGGAATCGAACTCGGCCCCGTCGGCTTCATGCCCGAGGACCCGGCGATCCTCGCCGAGGCGCTCGACGAGCACGGGCTGGAGCTGATCGGCGGCGTGGTCTTCCGCGCCTTCCACGATCCGGCGCAATGGGACGACGTGATGGATGGCGCGGTAAGGACGTGCAAGGCGCTGGTCGCCCATGGCGCCAAGCATCTGGTGCTGATCGATTCGATCTCGCCGCGCCGCGCGCCGACCGCCGGCCGCGCGAGCGAGGCCGAGCAGATGGACAAGGCCGAATGGACGGCTTTCAGCGACCGCATCGCCACTGTGGCGAGGCTCGGCGCGGAAGAGTACGGGCTCACCGTCGGCATTCATGCCCATGCAGCAGGCTTCATCGATTTCGAGCCGGAACTCGAACGGCTGCTCGACGAGGTCGACGAGAGCATTCTCAAGATCTGTTTCGACACCGGCCACCATTCCTATGCGGGGTTCGATCCGGTCAGCTTCATGCAGCGCCATATCGACCGCATTTCCTACATGCATTTCAAGGACATCGACCCGAAGGTGAAAGCTGAGGCGATTGCCAATCGCACGGGATTCTACGAGGCCTGCGGGCAAGGCATCTTCTGCAATCTCGGCCAGGGCGACGTCGATTTTCCCGCCGTGCGGCAGATCCTGCTCGAGCACGGGTTCGAAGGCTGGTGCACGGTGGAGCAGGATTGCGATCCGCTCTTGGACCCCGACACGCTGGGCGACGCCACCGCCAACCGCGACTATCTGAAATCCATCGGGTTCAACTAAGGTCCTTCACATGACAAAACTCAAATGGGGCATGATCGGCGGGGGCGAAGGCAGCCAGATCGGCCCGGCGCACCGGCTCGGCGCAGGCCTTGACGGCGAATTCGAGTTCGCGGCCGGCGCGCTCGACCACCGGCCGGAGGCGGGGCGCGACTATGGCCAGCGGCTGGGGCTTGATCCGTCCCGCGCCTATGGCGACTGGCGCGAGATGCTTGAGGGCGAACGCGCCCGCCCCGACCGCATCAACCTCGTCACCGTCGCCACCCCCAACGCCACCCATTACGAGATCACCAAGGCGTTCCTCGAAGCTGGCTTTCACGTGCTCTGCGAAAAGCCGATGACCATGACGGTGGCGGAGGGCGAAGACATCGTCCGCACCGCTGACGCCACGGGAAAGATCTGCGCCGTCAATTACGGCTACACCGGCTATTCGCTGGTGCGGCACATGAAGGCGATGGTCGCCCGCGGCGACCTGGGCGGGATCCGGTTGGTCAAGGCCGAGTTCGCCCATGGCCACCATGCCGATGCGGCCGATGCCGACAATCCGCGGGTGCGCTGGCGCTATGATCCGGCCCAGGCCGGCATCTCGGCGCAATTCGCCGATTGCGGCATTCACGCCCTGCACATGGCGAGCTTCGTCACCGGCCAGGAAGTGACAAAACTCTCCGCCGACACCGTCTCCTGCATCGAGAGCCGTGTGCTCGAAGACGACGCCATGGTCAATTTCCGCATGGACGGCGGAACCGTCGGGCGGCTCTGGACCTCGTCGATCGCCATCGGTCGCCAGCACGGGCTAACGCTGCAGGTATTCGGCGAGAAGGGCGGGCTGAGATGGGCGCAGGAGCAGCCCAACCAGCTTTATTACATGCCGCTCGGTGGACGGCTCCAGGCCATCGAGCGCGGCGAGGCAAGTCTGTCGCCCGAAGCCGACCGAACGACACGCGTCACCATCGGCCATGCCGAGGGCATGCCGCTGGCCTTTGCCAACATCTACAAGGATCTCGCCGAAGCGATCCGCGCCGAAAAGGACGGGCGGACCATGGACCCCGCCGCCAACCTGTACCCCCGCGCCGAGGACGGGCTGCGCTCCATGGCCGCCGTGTTCGCGGTGGCTCAGTCCGGAAAGGCGGACGGCATCTGGGTGGACGCGCGGCCGCCGATGTTCAGGTAGAGGCGGGCATGTCGGACGAGCCGCCGCCATGGCCCGGCATCGCATAGGCAGACAGGAAAATCCTGACCACCTCCAGCGCATGGGCCTCTAGTTCCGGCCCGGACGGAATAGCGCTGTCGCCCAGCAACATGGCCGCGCTGGTCGGCGCGCCCATCACCATCCAGTTGAACTGGGTGGCGGCCCGGTCCGGGTCGCAGGCGCGGATCTGGCCTGTGGCGATGTAATGGTCCAGCGCCCGCGAAATCCGCCTGATCGAAACCAGCGGCCCGTTTTCATAGAGCGAGCGGCCCAGTTCCGGAAACCGCTCGATCTCGCCGATGACCATGCGCCGCAGCTGCATCAGCCGCGGCGTCATGACGACGGTCAACTGGTCGATGGCCACCGCGGTGAGATAGTCGCGCACCGGCCGGTCATCGAGCCGTTCTTCTCCATCCTCGCCGATGGTGCGCGCGGCGTCGCCGGTCATCGCCGCAATCACCTCGAGAAACAGCGCCTCCTTCGACTGGAAATGGGCGTAGACCGTCTGCTTGGAGACCGACGCGGACTCGGCGATCGCATCCATGTTGGCGCCCAGGAAGCCGGCGTGGAGAAACACGTCCTCGGCCGCGGCCAGGATTTTCTCCCGGCTGCGCTGAACCCGTGTGGCTGCCCCGTTCGACATGTCCCCCGCCTTTCTGCCTGGCGCTATGATAGCACCGCTGCTTGACAAATCAAACTAGACTGTCCAGTCTAATCAATGCTCGGAACGGGAGAGTATCATGGAACTTCGACACACAGTGACCTGCGCCTGCGGCGAAGTGAGAGTGCGACTGGAAGGGCCGCCGATCGCCAGCGTGGAGTGCCTGTGTTCGAGCTGCCGCAGGGCGGGCGGAATTCTCGAAGCCCTGCCCGGCGCCCCGAAGATCGTCGATGCCAAGGGCGCTACGCCCTTCGTGATGCAGCGCAAGGACCGCGCCGAAATTGCGGCGGGCGCGAGTCGCCTGCGCGCTTTCCGGCTGACGCCAGGCGCCGGCACCAAACGCGTCGTCGCCACCTGCTGCAACACGCCGGTCTGGATCGAACTTGAAGCCGGCCATTGGCTCAGTCTCTACGGCCTGCTGTGGAAAGACGCCGAGCGACCGGAGCTGGAAATGCGCACCATGACGGGCGATCTGGACGATCCCTCCGCCCTGCCCGATGATGTTCCGAACCTCAGGCATCACTCGCTGCGCTTTTTCGCCAGGCTTCTTGGCGCCTGGGTGAGGATGGGCTTCCGCAACCCCAAATTCCACGTGGAGGGAGAACTTGATGTCGGGCAACGGTAACAGGATCGAAATCGAGAGCATTACTTCGCCGCACCACATCCAGAGGGTCGACCGCGCCAAATACATGGCGATGCGCGCGGCGCTGCTGGCCGTGCTGCCGGATGTGGAACCGGGGATGACGGTGGCCGAGGCCAAGGCGGCATTGCTCAAGCACCTGTCGCAGGAGCTCTTCCCCGGTGGCGAAAAGGCGGGCTGGTGGCTCAAGGCGGTGCAGCTCGACCTCGAGGCCAAGCGCGTGATCGCGCGGGCGCCAACCAAGCCGGTGCGCCTCCACCGCTTGGCCCAGGCGGGCGATGCTGGCGATTGCATGTGACGCGAATTTCGGTCAACAATGGCCCATGGCCAAGGAAATCGAACGGAAATTCATGGTTGTCGGAGACGACTGGCGGGATGCTGCAGCATCCTCGCGGACGCTGGTGCAGGCCTATCTGGCGATTGACGGCGAGACCTCCGTGCGGGTGCGAATTCTTGATGGCGAGGAGGCGTGGCTGACCGTCAAGCTCGGCGTGTCGGAGATGACGCGGGACGAATTCGAGTATTCCGTGCCGCTCGCGGATGCGCGCGAGATGGTCGAGGCAAGCCGCGGCCGCGTCATCGAGAAGACCCGGCACATCATCGCGTCGGAGGGCTATGCCTGGGAAATCGACGTCTTTGAAGGCACGCTCGCAGGCCTGGTGATGGCCGAGGTGGAGATGCAGTCCGAGGACGATACACCGCCCCTGCCCGCCTGGCTTGGGCGCGAGGTCACCGGCGATCCGGCCTGGACCAATGCGGTGCTGGCGACCGAGGGCTGGCCCGAGGGGATCCATCTGTGAAGTATCGCATCCGCCCAGGCAAGGATCTGACGACTGAGGTCGTGCGCATCGCCGAAACCCAGTACGACCGCGCCATCGAGATCATGCGCGATCAGCCCAAAGGCCGCTTCCAGGCAATCCACGACGCACGCAAGCGTTTCAAGAAGCTGCGCGGCCTGTTTCGGCTGGTGCGCGCCGCGGTTCCGGATTTCCATGAAGCAGAAAATGCCCGGATCCGCGACATGGCCCGCACCCTGTCAACCGTGCGCGACGCCACGGCGCTGGTCGAGACGCTGGATCATCTGATCGAGAGCCAGGCGACGGCTGAGAACCACGACAGGCTTTTTGCCATCCGCGCGCGCCTGGCCGACCGCCTCGATCGCATCACCCGGGAGGAGACCGATCTCGAGGACAAGATCGAGGCCGCAGTCTCGACCTGTGGAAAAGGCATCGAGGCGCTTGCCACGCTGCGGCTGCCCAAGCGCAAGTCCAAGGCGACCGCGCTCCTGGCCAGGGGCACGGCCAGGAATTACGGTCGCGCCGTCATCGCGCTGGAGACGGCCGTCACCAGCAACGAGGCCGCCGACTGGCACGAGCTGCGCAAGCGCATCAAGTATCACCGCATGCATGTGCAGCTCATGAGCCCGGCCTGGCCGGGCGAAATGGGCCTGCGCGCCGATGTCGCCGACATTGCCGGCGAAGCGCTCGGCGACGACCACGATCTCGCCTGCCTCGAAACCCTGATCGTCACGGATCCCGGCGCCATCGGCAGCGACGAAGACATTGCGCTGTTGCGCATCGTGATGACGGCACGCTCGGCCGCCCTGCACGAGCAGATCCGCGGGATCGTCAAGAACCTGCTCCGGGATGACAAGCGCGTCGTGCGAAAAAGGCTTGCGGCACTGTGGCGGGATGCGGCGGGATGAAGGCGGGTTACTCCCCAAGAAAGTGGCTGCCCACCAACTGAAAGCCGGGGCGACACCATGGCGGCGTGCTCTGGTTGACCCCATCGCAGTTTGCCGGGCGCAGGACCGTTCATTGCAAAATCCGACTGCACTCGGCGAGAGAACGTCACCGGCGTTCCCGTTGATATGGATCAAGGCGCATATGCGGCAAACTGCATATTTATCCTTGGATGCAGGAAATACTGACAGCCCTTTCCGACCCGACCCGCCGTGCGGCACTCGCCCTTGTCTGCGACGGCGGTGAGCATTGCGTCTGCGAATTGATGGCCCGCCTCGGCGCCAGCCAGAGCCGGATGTCGCGGCACATGAAGGTGCTGCGCGAGGCCGGTCTGGTTCTCGACCGGCGCGACGCCCAATGGGTGCGCTATCGGCGCAATCCCTACCTTGCGCCGGAACTGGCAAGCGTGGTCGACGCGGTGCTGGCTGCGGAAACACTATCCGAAAGGAAGGTCGCATGACCATCGAGACCTACGACCCGGCTCCCCCACGCCGGACGCCGGACTGGCTCTGGTATGTGGGTGTTCCTGCGGCGGCAGTGGCACTCTACCTTGTCTATGGCCAGCTGATTCCGTTCTCTGAGTGGGTCACATCGCTGTTCCCTGTGGCGCGTGACAGCCATACCGGCGAGGCCATTGCCTTTTTCGTCTATGACGTGCCGAAGGTGCTTTTGCTGCTCACCGGCATCGTCTTTGTCACCGGCGTGCTGCGCAGCTGGTTCAGCCCGGAAAAGACCCGCGCGATCCTGGCCGGCAAGCGCGAAATCTGGGGCTACCCGCTGGCCTCGCTTCTGGGCGTGCTGACACCGTTCTGTTCCTGCTCTTCGGTGCCGCTGTTCATCGGCTTCGTCTCGGCCGGCATACCGCTGGGCGTGACCTTCTCCTTTCTCATCGCCGGGCCGATGGTCGGACCTGTGGGGCTCGGTCTGCTTTACGGCCTCGTCGGCTGGCAGATCGCCACGATCTACCTCGTCTTCGGCTTCACCATCGCCACCGTTGCGGGCTTGGTTCTGGGCCGGATGGGGCTCGAGCGCCATCTGCAGGACTGGGTGCGCGAATTGAACGCGGGCCCTGTAGGCGATCTGCCGGAAGAACGGCTGACCCTGGTCGACCGGTTGAAAATCGGCCTTGAGCAGGTCCGCGAGATCGTCGGCAAGGTCTGGATCTGGGTGCTGGTCGGAATCGGCATCGGCGCGGCGATCCACGGCTATGTGCCTGAAGCGATGATGCTGCAGATCATGGGCGGCGACGCCTGGTGGTCGGTGCCGGCCGCAGTGGCCGTGGGCGTGCCGATGTACACCAATGCGGCCGGCGTCATCCCCATCGTCGAGGCGCTCCTGGGCAAGGGCGCGGCGCTCGGCACGACGCTCGCCTTCATGATGTCGGTGATCGCGCTGTCGCTGCCCGAAATGATCATTCTCAAGCAGGTGCTGAAGCTGCGGCTGATCGCGGTCTTCATCGCGGTCGTCGCGGGCGGCATCCTCGCCACCGGTTTCCTGTTCAACGCAATTCTGTAATCCGGAAAGACCCAGATCATGAGCACCAACCAGCATTGGGATACCGCCTACACGGCACGTGATGCGAAGGCGCTGACATGGTTCGAAGAGACGCCCGAGGCGTCCCTTCGGCTTGTGCGCCAGATGATGCCTGCCGGTGGGGCGCTGGTCGATATCGGCGGTGGGTCGTCCGCACTGGTTGACCATTGCCTTGATACGGGGATCGGGCCGGTCACTGTTCTGGATTTGTCGGCAGAAGCTCTTGCGATCACAAAGGCCCGGCTGGGTGATCGTGCTGACGAGGTGTCCCTTGTTGTCGGTGATGTGCGCGATTGGCAACCGGATCGGCTCTACGATCTCTGGCATGATCGTGCGGCTTTCCATTTCCTGACCGACATCAAGGATCGCCGCAGCTATCTGCGCACACTTGATGCGGCGCTTCGTCCCGGCGGCGTGGCGATCATTTCGACATTCGCTTCGACCGGTCCCGCCACCTGTTCAGGCTTGCCGGTGCAACGCTACGCTCCGTCTGAACTGAACGAAATGTTTGCCAATCTCGCGCCAGGGCTGCTGGTTCCTCTGCATTCAGAGTTGCTTGCCCACAGGACTCCAAAGGGAGCGGTGCAGGACTTTCAGATCTCAGTTTTCCAGAAGAAGGAGACGACACGATGAAAACCGTCAATATTTATGGCCCCGGCTGCGCCAGATGCGAAACCACCGGGAAAATGGTCAAGGACGCCGCCGCCAGACTGGGCATCGAGGTCGAGGTTCAGAAGGTCACCGATGCGAAGTCCATCGCCATGGCGGGCGTCATGTCAACGCCGGGCATCTCGGTTGACGGCAAGCTGGTCCATGCCGGCGGTCTGCCGGATGCGGGAAAGCTGGAAGGCTGGTTGGCCACATGATCCGGATCCTTATCGCCGCCGCCACAGTTGCGCTCCTTCCCGCACTCGCGCTGGCACAGACGCTTGAGGTTCAACCCGTCACCGAGGATGTCTGGGCCATTGTCGGCGAGACCGAGCAGCGCAGCCCGGAAAACCTTGCCAACAACGCAACCTTCGGCCTCGTCGTCACCAGCGAAGGCGCAGTGCTGATCGATCCCGGCGGGTCTTACCAGGGCGCAAAAATGCTGCACGAGGCGATCCGCAGCGTCACCGATCAACCGGTAAGATTCGTCATCAACACCGGCGGGCAGGATCACCGCTGGCTCGGCAACTTCTATTGGCAGGCGCAGGGCGCAACCGTGATCGCATCCGAGGCGGCAGTGGCCGACCAGCAGGCCCGCGGCTCGATGCAGATGAGCGCGCTTGCGCAATTTCTTGGCGACGGGCTCGCCGGGACCGGGCCGGCCCATGCCGACATCACTTTCGAGAGCGACTACACGCTCGACTTCGGCGGCCTGAGCTTTCAGCTCATGCATCGCGGCTCCGCCCACACGCCGGGCGATGCCTTCGTCTGGCTCGAAGACCGTGATGTGATGTTCACCGGCGACATCGTCTATGTCGACCGTATTCTCGGCAACGGACCGGCGCGCAACATCGCGAGCTGGATCGAGGTGTTCGACGCCATGGCGGAGTTCGATCCCGGCCATGTCGTGCCGGGCCATGGCAAGGCCACCGATCTGGCGAGCGCGCGGCGCGACACCCATGATTATCTCGTAAACCTGCGCACCCGGATCGGCGCGCTGATCGAAGCGGGCGGCGACATCATGGAGGCACCGAGCATCGACCAGTCCGCCTGGGCCTATCTCGAACAGTTCGACAGCCTCGCAGGCAGCAACGCCCAGGCGACCTATGAAGAGATGGAGTGGGAATGATGCTGGAGTACCGTGTCACCGCCCGCCGCATCGACAGCCATGGATCGGAAGCCATGACAAAAGACGCGCGGATCGTGCTGGACACCGACATGGCGGGCCGCGACGACGCGTTCAACCCGGCCGAGATGCTGCTCGCCAGCCTTGCCGCCTGCATGCTGAAGGGCGCCGAACGCGTGGCGCCGATGCTGGATTTCAACCTGCGCGGCATGGAGGTCAGCTTGCATGGCCAGCGCCAGGACAGCCCGCCGAAGATGGTCCGCATCGATTACGAGATCGTGGTGGAGACCGATGAAACCGATCAGCGGCTCGAGCTTCTGCATCGGAACATCCTCAAATATGGCACCATCTCCAACACGCTGGTCGAGGCGACGAAACTTGTCGGGACAATCCGTCGAAAGAGCTGAGCCTCGGGCCTTTCCGGACAAGGCCGGGTGGCAACTCCGCATCATTCGTCCGCGCAAACATCCCGGAACTTGATGCATCCAACTTGGCAAGGGATCTATATTGACGCAACACGGGCGCCGCGATCCAAGACGCCCAAAACATGAGTGATGCACTCTTGATTAATCCAATTCGGCTCTGTAGGGAAACCTGATAATTCCAGTCAGGTTACGGAGACCGCATTATGTTGAAAAAGAGCCTTCTGGTCATGGGGACTGTCGCAGCGACATTCGCTTGCACCGCGCTCAAAGCCGAACCAACCACCTACCCGCTGACGATCGAGAACTGCGGGCAGTCGGTCACCTTCGACCAGGCGCCGAAAAATGCGGTTGCACTTGGCCAGAACAGCGCCGAGATCCTTCTGCTTCTGGGCCTTGAGGAGCGCATGGCGGCCACCGCATTCTGGCCCAACAGCGTGCTGCCCGATCTGGAGGAAGCCAACAGCAAGGTCGAGGTGCTGACCGTCGAGTTCCCGACGCTCGAGGCGGTGTTGTCGAAGCAGCCCGATTTCGTCGCGGCGATGCTGGTGACCCTGCTCGGCCCCGACAGCAAGGTTGCCAAGCGCGAGGATTTCGAAACGCTCGGCGTGCCGACCTACCTGTCACCCAGCGCCTGCGCGACCACCAAGAACGCCACCGACTCCTATGGCAGCCGCGAAAACCTGTGGAGCATGGACCTGCTCTACCAGGAGATCGACGATCTCGCGCGGATATTCGACGTCGCCGACCGCGGCGAGGCGCTGATCGCCGACTTCAAGGCCCGTGAGGCGGCCCTTCGCGCCGAGTTCGCCGGCAATGACGACCTCACTTTCCTGTTCTGGTTCTCCAGCCCCTCGCCCGCCGACGACGCCTATCTCGGCGGCGGCAACGGGCCGTCGGGCTATATCGCCGACGTGCTGGGCGGCTCGAACGCGATCCAGACCGAGGCAGACTGGCCGACGCTCGGCTGGGAGGGCATCATGGCCGCAGAGCCGAAGGTGATCGTGGTGGCGCAGGTCGATCGCAACCGCTGGGACCTCGACAAGGCGGAAAACAAGATCGCGTTCCTCACCTCCGATCCGACGGTCAGCCAGATGGAAGCTGTCAGCGCCGGGCGCATCGTCACCATGAGCGGAGCCTCGATGAACCCGAGCATCCGCACGCTCTACGGCGCCGAGGAAGTGGCCAGGCAACTCAAGGCTCTCGACCTGTCGCGATGACATCGGGGCCTACCGAGAGCGCAACGCTCCGGCTCGCGCTGCTGCTGGCGCTGTGCCTCGCCGTGCTGGCCCTGACGATTGCCTTGGCCACCGCGATCGGCGACTACAGCATTGGACTGGGCACGGTGGCGCTCGCGGTCACCAACGGGCTCGGCCTGACTTCGGCCGAAATCTCGCCGATCGAGCAGAGCGTGGTCTGGAACCTGCGCCTCAGCCGGGCGCTGGTGGCGGCACTTGCGGGCGCGGGACTGTCGATCTGCGGCGCCATCCTGCAGGCCCTGCTGCGCAATGCGCTGGCCGAGCCCTTCGTTCTCGGCGTGTCAGCCGGCGCCTCCACCGGTGCGGTCTCGGTGATCGTGCTTGGCGTCGGCGCCGGCGGCCTGTCGCTGTCGCTGGGTGCATTCGCCGGCGCGTTCTCGGCTTTTGCGCTCGTCGCACTGCTCTCCAATGGCGCCACCAGCGGCCCCAACCACACCATCCTTGCCGGCGTCGCCGCCTCGCAGCTGTTCAACGCGCTCACCTCCTATATCGTCACCACCTCCGGCAACGCCCAGCAGGCGCGTGACGTCATGTTCTGGCTTCTGGGCAGCTTCGGCGGCGTGCGCTGGCCGGATGTCCAGCTTCTGCTGGTGGTGGTCGTGATATCACTGACGATCTGCATCTTCATGGCCCGCGCCCTCGACGCCTTCACCTTCGGCGACGAGGACGCCGCCGCACTCGGCATTCCGGTGGCGCGCATCCGCCTGATCATGTTCGCCGTGACAGCCATCCTGACGGCCACCATCGTCTCCATGGTGGGCGCCATCGGCTTCGTAGGCCTCGTGGTGCCGCACGCCGCGCGCTACGTGATCGGGCCGTTGCATCTGCGGTTGATCCCCGCCTGCGCCGTTGTCGGCGCCATCTTCATGGTGTGCGCCGACATCGTCTCCCGGGTGATCGTGGCGCAGCAGACGGTGCCGATCGGCGTCGTCACCGCCCTTGTCGGGGTGCCGTTCTTCGCCATCATCCTGTATCGCGCGAGACCCCAGTCATGATTATCGTCGCCGAAAACCTCTCCTGGGGCGTCAGGAACAAGACCATCGTTTCCGATGTGTCGCTGTCGGTCGCGCCGGGCGAGACCCTGGGCCTGATCGGCCCCAACGGATCCGGCAAATCTTCGCTGCTGCGTCTGCTGGCGGGTCTCAAGCGCCCTGTTTCCGGACGGGTAAGAATCCAGGACCGGGACATTGCGGAGGTTCCGCGCCGCGTCCTGTCGCGGCAGGTCGCCTTCGTGCAGCAGAACGCCGCCACCGACACCAATGTCAGCGTGCTCGATGTGGTCCGGCTGGGCCGGACGCCGCATCGCTCCGCTTTGTCGGGCTGGTCCGCCGACGACCAGGCGGCGGTTACGACGGCGCTCGAGCGGGTCGACATGACCGATCGCAAGGCACAGGCCTGGCAGACGCTCTCGGGCGGCGAGCGCCAGCGTGTCCATATCGCCCGCGCCCTGGCGCAGTCGCCGAAGATCCTGTTTCTCGACGAGCCGACCAACCATCTCGACATCCATCACCAGATCGAGATTCTGCGGCTGGTCCGCGATCTCGACCTGACCAGCGTGGTGGCGTTGCACGATCTCAATCTCGCGGCGATGTTCTGTGACCGGATCGTGGTGCTGCAGGAAGGCCGCGTCTTCGCCTGCGGGTCGCCGGAAACGGTGCTCACCGAGCCGCTGCTGCGCGACGTCTTCCGGGTTGAGGCGGGCGTCAGCGCGTCGCCGTTCCACAGCCGTCCGCACATTCACTTCATGGCCGACTGACGCTTACCCGATCACCTCCGCCCCGACGCAGGCGTGGCGGGCGCATTCAAGTTCCAGCGTCGTGTGAGCCAGGCCGAACTCCTGCTTCAGCCGCTGCTTCACCGCCTGCTTGATCGCGTCGGCGTCGCCCCAGCGGCCGGCGTCAATGACCAGGTGGGCGTCGAGGGCGGCTTCGTGTTCCTGCATTTGCCAGAGGTGGACATGGTGCACCCCGGTCACGCCGTCGATTGTCTCGATGGCCGAGATCGCCTTGCCGGCGCTGAGTTCCGGCGGGCTGCCGAGCATCAGGATGCGGATGACGCCCCCGATCTCACCAAACGACATCCACAGGATGTAGCCCGCGATCATCAGCGTCACCACGGGGTCGATCCATTGCCAGTCGTATAGGATGATCAATGTTCCGGCGAAGATCACCGCCACAGATCCGAGTGCGTCGGCGACATTGTGCAGGAAGGCGGCGCGGATATTGACGCTGTCTTTCGACAGGCTGTAGGTCAGCATCGCCGTGACCACGTCAACGAGGAGCGCCACGCCGGCGATGATCACCACCAGCCAGCCATTGACGCCCTCGGGCTGGATAAAGCGCATCACCGCCTCGTAGACCAGATAGAGCCCGATCACGATCAGCGTGGTGTAGTTGATCAGCGCCGCCACCACCTCGGCCCGGCCATAGCCGAAGGTCATCGCCTGGTCGGCCGGACGGCGGGCGATCTTGCGGGCGAAGAAGGCGATGATCAGCGACAGCGCGTCGGACAGGTTGTGGATGGCGTCGGCGATCATCGCAAGGCTGCCCGACAGGATGCCGCCGATGATCTGCGCCACCGTGAGCCCGAGATTGACGGCCACCGCCCAGGCGACGCGCGCGTCCCCCGCATCCGGATCGACATGGTGGTGGTGGTGGTGGCCTGCCATGGGGGCGCCTGTGTCTCGAGTGTGATGGATCTGCTGTCGGGAAGTACACGCCGCAAGGCGGAGTCTCGTATCCTGCCGAAGTTTTAGACCTTCCTGCGCCGAAAGCCAAAGGCCAAACCGTCACAGCCGGCCAGATGCGGCGGCGGCCTCCGCGTTGACGCTGAACTTGTTTTGCGAGGCTTCGATGCTCACATAGGAAAAAAATCAATCTCCGATTCTGACGGCTCGAAAGGCGCGGCGCGTGAGCACATTCCATTACCCCACTTTCCCGACTCGGCATGGCTACATGACCGAAGAGATCCAGCGCAGGTTCATCGTCTGGGCGATCGACAACAAGCTGTTGCCGAAAGACGCGCACCGGATGGCGCAGGTCATTTCGCTCGACGCCCCGAACGATCCGGCCAAGCCGATCCAGATCTGGCAGCTGTTCTCGGTGCTGGGGCCGGACCGGATCGTCGCCATCGTGCGCGATTTCTACGGGCGCGTGTTTGCCGACGAGGACTGGTTCACCGCGGTCTTCGCCCGTGTCGGTCCGCTTGAGCACCATGTCATGACCCAGGCCTCGATGTGGGTCGATGTCATGGGCGGCGGTCCGGCCTATCACGGCGGCGATTTCCGGCTGAACTTCCACCACACCCACAACGCCATGGAACTGATGACCGACAAGGGGGCCAGGCGCTGGACCGAGCTCATGGTCGCCACCCTCGACGCATGCGGCAAGCACATGACCGATGATCCACGCGTGCGGCCGGCGCTCAACACCTTCCTGACCTACTTCATGGGCAAATATGCGCAGGAATTCGCGTTCGAGGACACATATGCATTTGGCGAGATCAACCCGCCGCTCAGGCGCAAGCTCAATTTCATGGCCATGAGCGCGGAGGCGATCGAGGCGCTGAGCGAGGAGGAGTTGCGCCAGGCGCTCACTGAGCGCGGCGTCGATGTGACGGCCTATCCGCTCAAGCAGGATCTGGTGAACAAGGCGCAGATGTTGTGACGCGACTAAGGCGTGGCGGCTGGCTGAGCCGGAGGCCCTCGCCTCACCCCGCCACCGGCCTCAATGTACCGCGCTCGATCACCCGGCAGGGAAACAGCCGGGCTTCGGGGTAGCGGTCGGGCTTTTCCAGCATCGAGACGATGAGTTCGATCGAGGAGCCGATGATCTCGCTGATCGGCTGGCGGATGGTGGTGAGGTTGATGTTCTCCCAGCCGGCCATCTCCATGTCGTTGAGCCCGATCACGCCGATATCGCCGGGCACGGAGAGGCCGCGGTCCCGGATCGCGCTGAGCGCGCCGATGGACAGCACGTCATCGCCGCAGAAATAGGCTTGAGCCGGGGCTTCGCTCAGCCGCGCAAGCATTTCCTTGCGGCCGGCATTGAAGGAATAGGCCTCCGCGAAGGAATGTCGCACGGTGATCTCCGGGTGATGCGCCAGCTCCTCGAGAAAGCCCCTGAGCCGGTCCTGCGTCGAAGTCGCGAGTTCGGGACCGCCCAGGAACGCCACATTGCGGTAGCCGCGGCGGACCAGTTCGCGCGCGGCCATGCGTCCGCATTCGACATTGTCGATGCCGACCACATGCACCTCGGGCGAACTGGCATAGCGGCCGAAACTGTGTACCACCGGCACGCCCGCGTCGCGGAACGACTTGGCAAAGCCCGGCGGCAGCGTCGACGACGCCACCACCACCCCGTCGACCGAGTATTGCCGGAGCATGCGGATCGAATTGGCGGGATCGGTTTCATCCGACAGATTGACAAGGAGCGGCCGCAGGCCCCGGTCCTGCAGTCCGCGGGTGAACAGGTCGAACACCTCGAGAAAGATCGGGTTGTGAAAATTGTTCGACACCAGCCCGATCAGCTTGGTGCGGCCGGTGGTCAGGCTGGACGCCAGCGCATTGGGGCTGTAGCCGAGCTCGGTCGCCGCCTTTTCGACCTTGCGGCGCATCTTCAGCGACACTGACGCACCATCCGTGAAGGTGCGCGACACCGCGGCGCGCGACACGCCCGCCCTCTCGGCGACATCCTTCAGCGTTGGCGGCATCGTGCGGCATCTCCTGTCGATGCAGTGCGGAACGATCTCATTACTGCCCAGAAAACCGCGCGAAAGCAAGATTTTCAGAATCATTTTGCAACCGGTTGCAAAATTCGTTAATTCGTGGTTTTCTCATCATCGAGAGAGACGGCGGGAGGCCGGCCTTTCCATGTAGTCGATGCAAAACTCTGGGAGGAGACCATGATGTCATTGACCAAGAAGCTCGCTCTGGCCGTTGCGGTGTTCGCAGCGCCGGCACTGAGCGCCACCACCGCATCCGCCGAGGGCGAACGCTACGTCCTCGTCAGCCATGCGCCCGACAGCGACAGCTGGTGGAACACCATCAAGAACGGCATCGCGCTGGCAGGCCAGCAGATGGGCGTCGAGGTCGAGTACCGCAATCCGCCCACCGGCGACCTCGCCGACATGGCCCGCATCATCGACCAGGCCGCGGCCTCCGGCCCCAACGGCATCATCACCACGCTGGCCGATTTCGACGTGCTGTCCGGTCCCATCAAGGCCGCCGTCGAGTCCGGCATCGATGTCATCATCATGAATTCCGGCACCCCTGACCAGGCCCGCGAAGTCGGCGCGCTGATGTATGTCGGCCAGCCCGAATATGACGCAGGCCATGCCGCAGGCCAGCGCGCCAAGGGCGATGGCGTCGGCTCGTTCCTGTGCGTCAACCACTATATCTCCTCGCCCGCCTCGACCGAGCGCTGCCAGGGCTTCGCCGATGGTCTGGGGGTCGATCTGGGCAACCAGATGATCGATTCGGGCCAGGATCCGGCCGAGATCAAGAACCGCGTCATGGCCTACCTCAACTCCAATCCCGACACCGACGCCGTGCTGACCCTCGGCCCCACCAGCGCCGACCCGACGCTGCTGGCGCTTGAGGAAAACGGCATGGCTGGCGACATCTATTTCGGCACCTTCGATCTGGGCGCCAACATCGTCGAAGGCATCAAGGCCGGCACCATCAAGTGGGGCATCGACCAGCAGCCGTTCCTGCAGGCCTATCTGCCGGTGGTGGTGATGGCCAACTACCATCGCTATGGCGTGCTGCCGGGCAACAACATCAACTCGGGCCCCGGCTTCGTGACCGCCGAAGGCCTCGAGATGGTTGAAAAATACGCGGGCGAATACCGCTAAGGGGCTCCTCCCGGGCAGTGGCGCCTTCGTGCGCCGCTGCCTTCTTTTTCCGCAGCCATTCCCGTCCATTCACGTCTGTGAGGCATCATGTCCGATACGGCGCACGCAAAGCCAGGCGACGAACGCATCAAACAGACCTCCGCCCTGCGCAAGGCGCTGATCCGGCCCGAACTCGGCGGCATCTGCGGCACGGTGATCGTGTTTGTACTTTTTGCGATTTTCGCAGGCGACAGCGGCATGTTCAATTCGCAAGGGGTTCTCAACTGGTCCATCGTCTCGGCCCAGTTCATGATCATCGCCGTTGGCGCCTGCCTCCTGATGATCGCCGGCGAATTTGACCTCTCTGTCGGCTCGATGATCGGCTTTGCCGGAATGATGATCGCCATCTTCTCCATCACGCTGGGCTGGTCGGTCTGGCAGGCGATCATCGTCACCTTCGCACTCTGCATGGCGATCGGCGCGCTCAACGGCGTCATCGTGGTGCGCACAGGGCTGCCGAGCTTCATCGTCACGCTCGCATTCCTGTTCATCCTGCGCGGCTTCACCATCTACCTGCCCCAACTGATCGAGCGCAAGACCATCATCGGCGGCATCGACAAGGCAGCCGAAGGCGACTGGCTGGCGGCCCTGTTCGGCGGCAAGATCCTGGGCGGATTGTTCACCTGGCTCGGCGACGTCGGCATCATCGCCGTGTTCGAGCGGGGAAATCGCGCCGGCCAGCCGGTGGTCGACGGCATTCCGATGCTGATCATCTGGGCCCTGGCGCTGGTCGCGTTCGGCCATTTCGTGCTGACCCGGACCAAATTCGGCAACTGGATCTTCGCCGCGGGTGGCGACGCCCAGGCCGCGCGCTATGTCGGCGTGCCGGTCAACCGGGTCAAGATCCTGATGTTCATGTTCACCGCCTTCTGCGCCACAGTCTTCGCCACTTGCCAGGTGATGGAATTCGGCTCGGCGGGCGCCGACCGCGGCCTGCTCAAGGAATTCGAGGCGATCATTGCCGTCGTCATCGGCGGGGCGCTGCTCACCGGCGGCTACGGCTCGGTGATCGGCGCTGCCCTTGGCGCGCTGATCTTCGGCGTGGTGCAGCAGGGCCTGTTCTTCGCCAATGTCGAAAGCTCGCTGTTCCGGGTGTTTCTTGGCGTCATCCTGCTGTTTGCCGTGGTGCTCAACACCTACATCCGGCGCATGATCACGGGGGAGAGATAGGATGAACCCGGAACACGCACCTCTCATTGAAATGAAGAACATAGAGAAGCATTTCGGCTCGGTGATCGCATTGAACGGCGTCTCGCTGGAGATCTACCGCGGCGAATGCCACTGCCTGCTCGGCGACAATGGCGCGGGCAAATCCACCTTCATCAAGACCATGTCGGGCGTGCACAAGCCGACCGCAGGCGAGATCCTGTTTGAAGGCAGGCCGATGCAGTTCGACGATCCGCGCGACGCCATCACCGCCGGCATCGCCACCGTCTACCAGGACCTGGCGATGATCCCGCTGATGTCGGTGAGCCGCAATTTCTTCATGGGCAACGAGCCCGAGAGGCGCTTCGGCCCGTTCAAGCTGTTCGACCACGAATATGCCAACCGGGTGACGCTTGAGGAAATGCGCAAGATGGGCATCAATCTGCGCGGCCCCGACCAGGCGGTGGGCACGCTGTCGGGCGGCGAGCGCCAGACCGTGGCGATCGCCCGCGCCGTGCATTTCGGCGCCAAGGTGCTGATCCTTGACGAGCCGACCTCGGCGCTCGGCGTGCGCCAGACCGCCAATGTGCTGGCCACTATCGACAAGGTGCGCAAGGACGGCATCGCCGTGGTCTTCATCACCCACAATGTCCGTCATGCGCTGGCCGTGGGCGACCGCTTCACCGTGCTCAACCGCGGCAAGACGCTCGGCACCGCCCAGCGTGGCCAGATCACGCCCGACGAGCTGCAGGACCTGATGGCCGGCGGCCAGGAAATGGTGGCGCTGGAGAGTTCGCTCGGCGGCACTGTCTGAGACCTGGAAAGAGACGGTTTGTCGGCGCCACAGAACGTCCAGCCTTCAACCTTTCCCGGCCGGTGGCGCAATGATCCACAGATTTGTCACACAGCTGTCATCACCGTCCCTCTAAGGGGTGGGACCGCTCGTCGTCGCTCCATTGCGACACGAGGATCGCCGGCGCCGGTTTGCGGACTTGCCAAACCGACGTTTCTGTCTCCATACTCCAATCATCCAGCACTGCTGTCCGGTTAAAAAAGCTGGACTGGGTGCATGACATTGATTCTACTCATATTCAGGCGTTTCGCGACGGTCTGGACACGAACAGGGGGTCAATGTCATGCGGCATCACAATAGCGTCTTTCACCAGATTCAAAAGCATGTTCCGTGGAGCGTGTTCGAGCAGCTTGTGGATGAGCACAAGGCCGATCGCCGGGTGCGCCGGCTCACCACCAAGAGCCAGTTCCTGGCGCTCCTGTTTGGCCAGCTTGCGGGTGCGGTCAGCCTGCGCGAGATCGAGGCGGGGCTTTCGAGCCAGCAATCGCGGCTCTATCATGTGGGCGGGCGCAGCGTGGCGCGCACCACGCTGGCCGAGGCCAATGCGAGCCGTCCTTCGGCGGTGTATTCAGGCCTGTTCGCCCATATCGCCGCAAGCGCCAGCCGCCGCACCCGTCGGCATATCAAGGACGCCGTGCGCATCCTCGACGCCACCCGCATCGAGCTCTCGTCGCTGCGCTCGGGATGGGCCGACATGGTCAGCTCCCACCGGGCCATCAAGCTGCATGTGAGCTACGATGCGCAGGCGCAAACCCCTCTCGCGGTCAATGTCACCGGCCAGAAAACCAATGACATCACCCCGGCCAAGGCCATGCGCATCGAGCCGGGCATGACCTATGTCTTTGATCTGGCTTACTATGATTTTGGCTGGTGGGCTCAGCTCCATACCAAGGGCTGCCGCTTCGTCACGCGATTGAAGAGCCATACACGGCTTGAGGTGACGGCCGAGCAGCCGCTGCCGGGCGACAATCGCGCCATCCTCGCAGACCGCATCGGCCTGCTGCCGCAGCGCATGGCGCGGTCGCGCAAGAACCCGATGGCCGACCCGGTGCGCGAGATCGAAGTGCGCATCTCCACCGGCAAGACCATCCGCATCCTGACCAATGACCTCGATGCCCCGGCGGGCGAGATCGCCGATCTCTACAAGCAGCGCTGGCAGATCGAGCTGTTCTTCAAATGGATCAAGCAGAACCTCAGGATCCGCCACTTCCTCGGAACTTCCGAAAACGCCGTCCGCATCCAGATCTTCGTCGCGCTGATCGCCTACCTGCTGCTGCGCCTGGCGCAGGCCTGCCAGGACACGGTCGTCCAACCTCTCGCCTTCGCCCGCCTCGTCCGCCTCAACCTGATGCACCGACGCCCCATCACCGAACTCAAGCAACCTGAACGAAGGCCCAGCGCACACCAGAATCAGATGGTGCTGATATAAACGGGGAGCTTAACCGGACAGCAGTGAATCATCCAGGGAGGATGACATGATCTTGAAAAACTATTTGCTGGCCGCGGCCAGCGTGCTGGCGCTGTCAGCGTTCACCACCGGTTCCGCTCTCGCACAAGACTGCGAGCGTGGTGACCTCGACGCGCAATATTGCGATGTTGACGGCGATCTGATCGCCGACATCCCGACCGATCCGGCCCAACTTTCCGATCCGGACACTCTGATCTTTGCCTATACGCCGGTCGAAGATCCGGCAGTCTACAAGGAAGCCTGGGCCGATTTCCTCGTTCACCTTGAAAAGGTTACAGGCAAGAAGAACGAGTTCTTCCCGGTTCAGTCCAATGCCGCCCAGATCGAAGCCATGCGCTCGGGCCGCCTGCACATCGCAGGCTTCAACACCGGCTCCAACCCGCTGGCGGTCAATTGCGCCGGTTTCCGCCCCTTCACCATGATGGCGGCTGAAGACGGCAGCTTCGGCTACGAGATGGAAATCATCACCTATCCGGATTCGGGCATCGAAAAGGTCGAGGACATCAAGGGCAAGACCATGGCCTTCACCTCGGAGACCTCGAACTCGGGCTTCAAGGCGCCATCAGCGCTGCTCAAGGCCGAATACAACATGGTCGCCGGCACCGATTTCGAGCCTGCCTTCTCCGGCAAGCACGACAACTCGATCCTCGGCGTCGCCAACAAGGACTATCCCGCCGCAGCGGTCGCCAACTCGGTGATGGCCCGCATGATCGAACGCGACGTAGTCAAGGCCGACCAGATCAAGTCGATCTACAAGTCGCAGACCTTCCCCACCACCGGTTACGGCGTCGCGCACAACCTGACGCCCGAGCTTCAGGAAAAGATCAAGGAAGCCTTCTTCACCTTCGAATGGGACGGTTCGTCGCTGGAGAGCGAGTTCGAAAAGTCCGGCGAAGGCCAGTTCCTCGAAATCGACTACAAGAGCTTCTGGGACGTCGTTCGCAAGATCGACGCGGCCAACGGCGTTCAGTACACCTGCGGATAATCCCCTGCCCTCTGGCGCCGCACCTTGGTGCGGCGCCTTTTCTTTCTGCTGATGGGATCCCATGCTCGAACTCAAGAAACTGACCAAGACCTATCGCACCGGCGACAAGGCCCTCCATGAGGTTGACCTGATCGTGCCCAATGGCCAGGTCATGGCCCTGATCGGTCCGTCGGGCGCAGGCAAGTCCACGCTGATCCGCTGCATCAACCGGCTGGTCGAGCCAACATCGGGCAGCGTCATCCTTGACGGCACCGATCTCACAGCGCTTAGCTCCGGCGGCTTGCGCAAGATGCGCCGCCAGATGGGAATGATCTTTCAGGAATACGCTCTGGTCGAGCGGCTGACCGTGATGGAGAACGTGCTCTCCGGTCGGCTCGGCTATGTCGGCTTCTGGCGGTCGTTCCTGCGCAAGTTCCCGCAGTCCGATATCGACGAGGCGTTCCGGCTGCTTGACCGCGTGGGGCTGCTGGCGATGGCCGACAAGCGCGCCGACGAACTCTCCGGCGGCCAGCGCCAGCGGGTCGGCATCGCTCGCGCCTTGATCCAGAACCCGCGGCTGCTTCTTGTCGACGAACCCACCGCATCGCTTGACCCGAAGACCTCGCGCCAGATCATGCGGCTGATCTGCGAATTGTGCGCCGAGCGCGACCTCGCCGCCGTCATCAACATCCACGACGTGGCGCTGGCGCAGATGTTCGTCGAGCGCATCGTCGGCCTCAAGGCCGGCGAACTGGCCTTTGACGGCAAGCCCACCGAGATGAGCGAGGACGTGCTGACCAGCATCTATGGCGAGGAAGACTGGCAGGCCACCATCCGCAAGGTTGACGATGAAGAGGCCACCGTCGACTCGAATAGCGTGGCTGCGGCGCTATGACCACGGCAACGCTGGATGAAAGGCTCGGGAGCGGGTGGAAGAAACCGCCCTTCATCTCGAACCCGGCGCTGCGCTGGGGCCTGTTCATCGGCGGGCTCGTCTATCTCGTTCTGGCTGTCGGCTCGATTGACGTTAACTGGGCCCGCGTGGCCGAGGGCCTGAGCCGCGGCTGGGCCTTCGTGACGGCGTTCTTCAATCCCGATTTCGTCTCACGCGGCGGCGACATCTGGGCGGGCATCCTCGAGAGCGTCATCATCACCATCACCTCGACCGTGGTCGGCATCGCCCTTTCGGTCCCGATCGGGCTGGGCGCCGCGCGCAACATCGCGCCGCTGCCGGTCTATCTGGTCTGCCGGGCCATCGTCGCCCTTTCGCGGGCACTCAACGAGATCATCGTCGCCATCCTGCTGGTGGCAATCTTCGGCTTCGGCCCGCTGGCCGGATTCCTGACCCTGTCGTTCGCCACCATCGGCTTCATGTCGAAGCTGCTGGCCGAAGACATCGAGGAAATGAGCAAGGCACAGGCCGAGGCGATCCGCGCCACCGGATCCTCCTGGCTGCAGTGGATCAATTACGGCGTGCAGCCGCAGGTGATGCCGCGGCTGATCGGGCTGTCGATGTACCGGCTCGACATCAATTTCCGCGAATCCGCCGTGCTCGGCCTGGTTGGCGCCGGCGGCATCGGGGCGACGCTCAACACCGCCTTCGACCGTTATGAATACGACACCGCGGCGGCGATCCTGCTGATCATCATCGTCACCGTGATGGCGCTCGAATATCTCTCCGGCATCATCCGGGCAAAGGTGCAATAATGCCGGTATCAACCTCCACAGACGGCGCGAAAATCTGGCAGCTGCGCACCCGCAACCAGACTCTGACCCGCTGGGCGGCCTATCTGGTGGCCGTGGCCGTCTTCATGTGGTGCTGGCAGCGCATTTCCGAGGCCACCACCTGGTTCTTCGTCTGGGACGCGCCGCGGATTGCCGCCGACATCGGCGGACGCGCCTGGCCGCCGCGCTGGTCCTATATGGACAATCTCTGGATACCGCTGTGGGACACCCTCAACATGGCGACGCTGGGAACGCTGCTGGCCCTGGTGATGGCGGTCCCGATCGCGTTCCTGGCGGCCCGCAACACCACGCCGAGCGCGCTGTTCATCAGGCCGGTGGCGCTGTTCATCATCGTTGCCACCCGCTCGATCAATTCGCTGATCTGGGCGCTCTTGCTGGTCGCCATTGTCGGCCCCGGCGTCTTTGCCGGCCTGATGGCGATCGCGCTGCGCTCGATCGGGTTCTGCGCCAAGCTGCTCTACGAGGCGATCGAGGAGATCGACGAGAAGCAGGTCGAGGCGATCACCGCGACCGGCGCCAGCCGCTGGCAGGTGATGGCCTTCGGCATCGTGCCGCAAATCATGCCGGCCTTCGCCGGCATCAGCGTCTTCCGCTGGGACATCAACATCCGTGAATCGACCGTGCTGGGCCTGGTCGGCGCCGGCGGCATCGGGCTGCAATTGCAATCCTCGCTCAACACGCTGGCCTGGCCGCAGGTGACGCTGATCCTGATCGTCATCCTGGCGGCGGTGCTGGTCGGCGAGTGGGTGTCCGCCAAGGTTCGGGGCGCCATCATTTGAGCACGGGCGCTGCCATCATCACCGGCCAGGACGCTGTCTGGGCCTTCAACGAATACGAATCCATCCGCCATCGCCTGCCGGCAGGCCGCGCGGGCCAAAGATCCCTCCGCGTCGAAAACCTCGATGCGATCGCCGATCATTTTGATGTCTTCCTGCTCGATGCCTTCGGCGTGCTCAACATCGGCGAGACCGCCATTCCGGGGGTCGTCGAGCGCGTCGACCGGCTCAGAGCGCGCGGCAAGCAGGTGCTGGTCGTCACCAATGCGGCGGGTTACCCTTCCTCAGTCCTGCAGGCCCGCTACAAGCGGCTGGGCTACAGTTTCGCCACAGACGACGTGGTCTCAAGCCGCATGGCGCTGCTGACGAATCTCCATGCCTACCCCAAATGCAAATGGGGAATGGTGGCAGCCCCCAAATTCGGCCGCGAAGAGCTGCCCGACGGCGCGATCTTCCTTGAAGACGATCCAGACGCCTATGCCGAAGCCGAAGGTTTCCTGATGCTGGGCGCATCGGCCTGGATCGAGACGCGGCAGGCGTTGCTCGCACAGGCGCTGAAAGACCATCCGCGCGCGCTGCTGGTCGGAAACCCGGATCTGGTCGCGCCGGTGGAGGCCGGACTGTCGCGCGAACCCGGGCACTACGCCCACCGTCTGGCCGACGCCACCGGGATCGCACCGGTGTTTTACGGAAAGCCATTCCCTGCGATCTTCGATATGGCGCGCCAACGCATTCGTGCGGGCGTACCCGACGACAGGGTGGTTATGGTGGGCGACACGCTCCACACCGACATTCTCGGCGGCGCATCGAGCGGATTCAGAACTGCGCTGATCAAGAACTACGGCTTCTTCGACGGCGCCGATCCGTCGGAAGCGATCGAAAGATCAGGCATCGTTCCGGATTTCATCCTCGACCGGCCGTAGGCGGTCATTCCGGGCTCTTCGCTGCAGACCGGATGCCGTTACCGCTTCATTTACTAACGAAAACCGCCGGACCTTTGCCCGGCGGCCTTGCCTTGACAGGCTGAGAAGCTTTGCGCTCTGACGCGGGCAGATTGTGCCTCAGAAGTCTTCCCAGGTTTCCGGCTTGGCGGCCGCGTTACCCCGCACGGCGCTTCCCACCCGGCTGATCAGACGGTTTGCGGGTGAGCTGACTGCGGCATGACGGTCGTTGCTCGCGATCGCCGGCGCAGCCGATTGAGATATCTCGAAGTGGGCGATCAGTTTGAACAGTGCGTCGGCTTCCTTGGTCAGCGCATGGCTGGCGGCGGTTGATTCCTCGACCATGGCGGCATTCTGCTGCGTGCCCTGGTCCATGGTGGTGACGGCCGCGTTGATCTCCTTGAGCCCGATGGCCTGCTCCTTGGCGCCTTCGACGATCGCAGAGACATTGGTGCTGACCGACCGGACCTGGCTGACGATATGCTCGAGCGCCTTTCCGGTTTCGGTCACCAGACTGACGCCGTTCTTCACCTGATCACCTGACTTACTGATCAGCGCCTTGATCTCCTTGGCGGCACTCGCGGACCGTTGCGCCAGTTCGCGCACTTCCTGCGCCACGACCGCAAAACCCCTGCCCGCCTCGCCCGCACGCGCGGCCTCGACCCCGGCGTTGAGCGCGAGCAGGTTGGTCTGGAACGCGATCTCATCGATGACGCCGATGATGCTCGATATCTCCCTCGAAGAGGTTTCGATTTCCTGCATGGCATGGACTGCCCGGCTGACGACCTCGCCGGACTGTTCGGCGGACTGGCGTGTCTCGTTCACCAGCTTGCCAGCCTCGTCGGCACGGCGGCTTGAATCGCTGACTGTCGTGGTGATCTCCTCAAGGGCGGCCGCGGTTTCCTCAACGGAAGCCGCCTGCTGCTCGGTGCGCTTGGACAGTTCGTCTGCCGCGGCCCGGATCTGGTTCGAGCCTGCCGCGATCGCCTGGGCGTTCTGGCCGACACGCCGCAGCGCGTCTTCAAGCTTGGCGACGGCTTCGTTGAAGTCGACACGCAAAGGGTCTAGCCGCTCGGCAAAGTTTTCGCTGATCCGGTGGATCAGCTTGCCATCCGCGAGTTGCCCCAGCGCATGACCGATGCTTTCGACAGCAAACTGCACTTCGGCGGCTTCCTGCTTCTGCCGCTCTTCACGCTCCAGCCGTTCCTTTTCTGACAGCGAGTGGTTGGCTTTCGCCTCCTCCTCAAGACGTTGGCGGTCACGGGCATTGTCGCGAAACACTTTCACTGTCGAAGCCATCGCACCGATCTCGTCGGTGCGCTCTTCGCAAAGAATGGCGACGTCGAGATCTCCCTTTGCCAGCGCGCACATAGCTCCGGTGATCTTGTTTAGCGGGCGGGTCACGCCGACAACGACTGCCCAGATCGAACCAACGGCGAGGAGCAGCGCAAACCCGAGTCCAATCAACTGGAGATAGGTGAAGCCGTCAGCCGCTGCGGAGACTTCCGCGCCGACGGTTTGGTTCTGAAGTTCCTGATAGTCGATGAACCGGTTGATCGCCGCAAGCCATTCGACGAAATAAGGCCGCGCCTGATCCATCAGCAAGGCTTCAGCTTCGGCGCTGTTGCCCGCGCGGACAAGGGAAATGATCTTGCCCACCACCGGATTGGTTCTGGTCTGGATATCCGCGATGTCCTTGGCAATCGCCCTTTCCTCGGTCGAAGTATCTTCGCGCGAACCAAGCATCTGGTTTAACATGACCTCATTCTCTGCATAGGCGGCTTCGAGCTGGTCGATCAGCGTGACCGCGGCCTCCAAATCGGCTGGCGAGGACACCAGCACGACGTCGCGAATGGCGATGGCGCGATCGTGGACACTGCCGCGGAAGTTGATGGAATACCGCTGCTTGACGCTGTTGACGTCATTGATCACCTGCAGGTTTCGGCTGATGCCGTCCACCTGGCTTACCGAGAAAACGGTTAGTGCAGCCATGAGAGCAAGCACGAAGCCAAAAGCCAGTGACAAACGGCCCAGGATGCCGACGCGACGAAAAGCAGTCATTTTCAGATACCTCTGAGGTAATTGGCATGATGTGGGAGTTAGCGAAGACGTGATGTCCCGGGCTCGGCCTGCTACTCGCCTGTCGCACGAATGATGGCAAGACGCGACGAGGCGCTATCCGCACCTCGCACATTAACCGATAGATTCTGCTTGACGATTCGGGACGACCGAGCCCCGCTAAAGCCAAAACTAGAACGAATCTATTAAGCGGCAGCTAATTTTATACCTAAAGCTTTTTCCATCATGGCGATTCTTCCGGGTAGCCCCCTCGGTGCATCGAATTCGCTCGATCGGCCCCCCTTGACGCACATCAAGGCGGCCCGGTCCGCACCTCCTATAGTGGCATCTCATTCGATTTGTCTCGCTATGTCTTTGGGAGTGCCTCATGTCCGCAGCCAACAAGAACGTCATCTGGTTTGAAGATCTGTCGCGCGGCGATGTCGGCCTGGTGGGCGGCAAGAACTCTTCGCTGGGCGAAATGGTGCAGCAACTGGGTCAGAAGGGCATCGATGTACCACCGGGCTTCGCCACCACCTCGGATGCCTTCCGCGCCTTCATCAAGGCCAACAATCTCAACCAGGTGATAGCCGATGCGATGACCATGCTCGAGACCGGCAAGCGGACGCTGGCCGAGACCGGCAAGGCGGTGCGCGCGGCCATCGTCGCGGGCGACTTTCCCGACGACATCCGCGAGGCGATCCTGTCGGCCTATCGCGAACTCTCCGAACGCACCGGCCACGCCGACCTCTCGGTCGCCGTCCGCTCGAGTGCCACCGCCGAGGATCTGCCGGACGCAAGCTTCGCCGGCCAGCAGTAGACCTATCTCAACGTCCGCGGCGAGGCCGCGCTGCTCGCGGCCTGCCGGAGATGCTACGCCTCGCTCTTCACCGACCGGGCGATCACCTACAGAACGCTCAAGGGGTTCGATCACTCGGAAGTGGCGCTATCCATCGGCGTGCAGCTCATGGTGCGATCCGACATCGGGGGCTCTGGCGTGATGTTCTCGATCGACACCGAATCCGGTTTCGACAAGACGGTGCTCATCAACGCGGCCTGGGGCCTTGGAGAAAACGTCGTGCAGGGCGCGGTCGATCCCGACGAGTACATGGTCTACAAGCCCTTCCTCGATCGCGAGGATCTCTCGCCCATCGTCGAGAAGGCACGCGGGGCGAAGGAGATCAAGATGATCTACACGACCGACGCGCACGGCGCCGCCGCGACCCGGAATGTTCCCACCTCCAAGGCCGAGCGCGCAGGCTTCGTTCTGGAAGACGACGAGATCCTCGGCCTGGCACGCATGGCCGCGACGATCGAGCGCCACTACGGCCAGCCCATGGACATGGAGTGGGCAAAGGACGGCGAAACCGGCGAGCTCTTCATCGTGCAGGCACGGCCCGAAACCGTCCAGAGCCGGGCCGAAGTCGGGGCGCTCAAGTCCTACTCGGTGAAGGATGCCGGAAAGCTCCTGCTCTCGGGGCTGTCGGTGGGATCGGCGGTGGCGGCAGGCCGCGTCTGCCTCATCGAGTCCGCGGCCGACATCGACCGTTTCGTCGACGGCTCGATTCTCGTGACATCCATCACCGACCCCGACTGGGTCCCGATCATGAAGCGGGCCGCCGCCATCGTGACCGACCACGGCGGGCGCACCTCCCACGCAGCCATCGTCAGCCGTGATCTCGGCGTGCCGGCCATCGTCGGAACGGGCACCGCGACCCACGTGCTCCATGACGGGCAGGAGATCACCGTCAACTGCTGCGCGGGCGACGAAGGCACGATCCACGCCGGCATCGCCGAATACGAGGTGGAGGAACTGCGCCTCGACGACGTGCCCGAAACGCAGACGCGCATCATGCTCAACCTCGCGAACCCCACCGCCGCTTTCCGCTGGTGGCGGCTGCCGGCCGAGGGTGTTGGGCTCGCGCGGATGGAGTTCGTCGTCAACGAGGCGGTCCAGGTACACCCCATGGCGCTGGTGAACTACGACAGCCTTCCCGATGACGAGATCAAGGAGCAGATCGCGCAGGTCACCCGCGGCTACGACGACAAGCCGGAATACTTCGTGGACAAGCTGGCGCGTGGCCTGTCGCGCATCGCGGCCGTGGCCTACCCGAAGCCGGTGATCGTGCGCATGAGCGACTTCAAGACAAACGAATACGCCGAGTTGCTGGGCGGGCATGCCTACGAGCCCGAGGAGGAGAACCCGATGATCGGGTTCCGCGGCGCCTCGCGCTACTACAACCCGCGCTACGCGCCGGGATTCAAGCTGGAGTGCCGGGCGATCCGCAAGCTGCGCGAGGAGATGGGGTTCGACAACGTCGTCGTGATGATCCCGTTCTGCCGCACGCCCGCCGAGGCCGACAAGGTGCTCGCCGTGATGGCCGAGGCGGGGCTGGAGCGGGGCCGGAACGGGCTGGAGGTCTACGTCATGGGAGAAGTGCCCTCGAACGTGATCCTGGCCGAGGAATTCGCCACGCGCTTCGACGGGTTCTCCATCGGCTCGAACGACCTGACGCAGCTCACCCTCGGGATCGACCGCGACAGCGACGAACTGGCCGGTCTCTTCCGCGAAGACGACGCCGCCGTGGTGTGGATGATCCGTTCGCTGATCGAACGCGCCCACAAAGCCGGCTGCAAGGTGGGCCTGTGCGGACAGGCCCCCTCGAACGACCCGGCCTTCGCGCGGATTCTCGTGGAGGCCGGGATCGACACCATCTCCGTCACGCCCGACAGTTTCGTGGCCGTGAAACGCCACGTGGCAGAGGCCGAGGCGCGCGGCTGACCTCGCCGCTGCCCGGCTCCGCCTCCGCCAGCGCGCGGAGGGAGTTGGGCGCTTGCGTTAGCGCAAACAGAGGCTAGGATCGGCACCGCCGCGCCGGCATCCTGCGCGGCGTTCCGCTGCCCTACGAGGTGCCGGCAGCGAAGGACCGGGGCGACGCCCCGCCCGGAAGCGATGGCCAGAGGGCCGGAAAGGAACCATGGCGGAGATCCTCACGGTCACGCTCAACCCGACGCTGGACATCTCCACGGAGGTCACCAGCATCCGGCCCGGGCCGAAGCTGCGCTGCGCGCAGCCCCGCTACCACGCCGGCGGCGGCGGGGTGAACGTGGCGCGGGCCATCGCCAAGCTGGGCGGCGAGGCGACCGCGCTGCTCGTGGTCGGCGGGCACACGGGGCAGGAATGCCTCGACCTTCTGCGCGCGGACGGCGTGCCCACGCTGGGAATCGAGGGCCCGGCGCCCACGCGCCACGGCTTCGCCGTGATCGAGCTCGAAAGCGGCAACCAGTTCCGGTTCGGCATGCCGGGGCCCGAATGGTCCCCCGAGGAGTGCGAGCGCTTCCTCGAAGGTTTTGCCGGCGCCCTGCGGCCGGGGATGTTCGTCGTCGTCTCCGGCAGCCTCCCGCCGGGGGTCAGGCCCGGGCTGATCGACCAGATGAACCGCCGTGCGGTGGCCGAAGGGGCGCGCTTCGTGCTCGACACCTCGGGCCCCGCGCTGGAGGCGGCCGCACGGTTCGGCGGCCCGCCGGTAGACATCCTGCGGATGGACGGCGAAGAAGCCGAGCATCTCGCGGGGCGCGCCTTCGCGACACCGCAGGCGCTCGCCGACTACGGCGCGACGCTCGTCGCCGGCGGCGTGGCCCGCCACATCGTCTGCTCGCTGTCCCGACGTCATGGCACCGTGGGCGTCTCGGCCGAGGACCGCTTCTTCGTGGAACCTCCCGAGATACGCGCGGTCAGCGCCATCGGGGCCGGCGACAGCCTCGTCGGCGCGATGGTGATGAGCATGGCGCGCGGCGAGACGTTCCGGGCCGCGGCCCATCTCGGGGCGGCCGCGGCGGGGGCGGCGGTCATGACGCCCGGCACCGCGCTCTGCGACGCCGAGACGACCCGCCGCCTGCACGCCCGCACCAGCGTCGCCACGGTGTGAGGGCTGCCCGGCGGACACGGACCGGAAGCCGGGGCCCGGGAGGGGCGGC
>Ga0076929_100051_pt1 | contig 230135 bp, 223 predicted proteins | sample HotLakConUCCSL28_FD_87104 | JGI IMG/M metagenome (GOLD analysis project Ga0076929, IMG submission 87104) | Hypersaline microbial mat communities from Hot Lake, Washington, USA - Hot Lake Consortium UCC-SL28 (version 3) (version 3) | ecosystem: Environmental > Aquatic > Thermal springs > Hot...
GAGTGAGACCGAGGCCGCGCAGCTGTTGGCCCGGCTGGTGAGCGCGGGTGTCGCCGTGAGCGCTTTCGGCCCAGCCGTGGGCGACCTCGAGCACACCTTCCTCGATCTGGCGCGCGGCGACGGGTCGGAGGAGGCGCGATGACCCGCTACCTGGACACGCTCGGCACGATCGTGCTGCTCGAGTTGCGCCAGCGCATCCGGTCGGTGGCCTGGATCGTGCTTGTCACCGTCGTCTTCGTGCTCGTCGGGGTGGTCACGGTCTTGCTGTGGGCCTCGATCACGGCGTTCGGGAGCGATGCGGAGACGGCGGGCGTCTACTCGACCATCATCTTCTTCGTGTTGCTCGTCGGCACCCTTGTCACGCCCGCCATCAGTGGCGGAGCCGTGAACGGTGATCGTGATGCGGGAACGCTCGCGACGACGCAGGTGACCCTCGCCAGCGTAGCACAGATCGTGCTCGGAAAATTTCTCGCCGCGTGGACGGTCGCGCTGACCTTTCTGGTCGCCTCCCTGCCATTCCTCATTTTCTCGGTCGTGGCTGGTGGCGTGCGGCCTGACACCCTTCTCGCGTCGCTGGGTGTGCTCGTGCTCGAGCTCGGTGTTGTCTCCGCCGTCGGAGTCGGTCTCTCGGCGCTCCTCTCGCGCCCACTGTTCTCCGTCGTGACGACCTACCTCACCGTGGCCGCCCTCAGCATCGGCACGCTGATCGCCTTCGTGCTGGGCGGGCTCGCCTTCCAGTCGGAGTCGCGGTCGACCTACATCGGCATCGACTATTCGGTGGGAGGGGAGTTCGACCCCGTTACGGGGCTCCCCGAGCAGATCGAGTGCCTGCCGCCGGACACCTTCGAGACCCTGGTTCCTCGCTTCGACTACGTATGGGGCATCCTCGCGGCGAATCCGTACATCGTCCTCGCCGACGCCGCGCCCACGACGTTCGACAGCAACGGCAACCCGCAAGACCTGTTCGGCGGGATCGCGACGGGCGTGCGCTCTGCTCAACTCGCCCCCGACCTCGACCAGGTGACAGACGAGTGCGGTGCCGCCCTCGCGGGCGACTGGGACCGGTTCTCCGGCTACGAGAGTCCGCAGGAGATCTTCGACCGCACAGTGCCCAGCTGGTTCGTCGGGTTGATGCTGCACCTCGTGCTCGCGGCCGCCGCGCTGGGCGCGGGGATCACCCGCACGCGCACCCCGGCGGGCCGCCTGCCGAAGGGCAGCCGCATCGCCTGAGCGTGCGGGCCGCGTGACAGAATCGTGCGTATGGCCAGCCCGGTGACCCCGCCCCGCGGGATGCGCGACGTTCTGCCCGCCGACAAGGCCCGGCGCGAGCGCGTGCTCGCCACGATCCGCGGTGTGTACCGTGCGCACGGCTTCGACGAGATCGAGACTCCGGTGATGGAGGACGCTGATCGGCTGCATGCGGGCCTGGGCGGCGACAACGAGAAGCTCGCCTTCGCGGTCATGCGGCGGGGCCTGACGACGGATGATCTGCGCACCGCCGAGGCGCCGCTCGACCTCGCCGACCTGGGTCTGCGGTTCGACCTCACGGTGCCGCTCGCGCGCTTTTACGCGAGCAATCGCGGGCAGCTGCCGACGGTGTTCCGCGCGATCCAGGTCGCGCCGGTCTGGCGAGCGGAGCGACCGCAGAAGGGTCGCTATCGCCAGTTCGTGCAGTGCGACATCGACATCATCGGCGAGCCGGGCATCATCGCCGAGGTCGAGCTCATTGCGGCGACGTCGGCGGCACTCGACGCCCTCGGCATTCCCGAGTGCAGCATCCGGGTCAACGATCGTCGCCTGCTCACCGCCTGGCTGACGCGGCACGGCGTGCCGGCGACCCTGCAGCCGCAGTCCCTCATCACGATCGACAAGCTCGACAAGCTCGGTGTCGACGGTGTCGTCGACGAGCTCACCGGGCTGGGGGTGACGGATGCGCGAGCCCTGTTCGAGAGCCTGACCGCCGATGATGACACGTCGTGGAGTCTGCTCGGCAGCCCCGCCTTCGACGGCAGCCCCGCCCTCGATGACCTGCGCGCCCTGCGGGAGGCGCTGCCCGAGCTTCCCCTGCAGTTCGACCCGTTCCTGGTGCGCGGCATGGGCTACTACACGGGCCCGATCTTCGAGGTCGCGAACCCGCAGCTCGGCTACTCGCTGGGCGGCGGCGGCCGGTACGACGGCATGATCGGGCGCTTTCTGGGCAGCGATGTTCCCGCAACGGGCTTCTCGCTGGGCTTCGAGCGCCTCATCGACCTGGTCGGGATTCCCACCACGGCCGGCGCTGAGGATGCGGCTCTCGTCTACGACCGCGATGTCGCCCCCGCGACGATCCTCGCCCTGCAGGCCGCCCTCGTCGCCGAGGGCGCGCGTGTGCGGCTGCTGAAGCGACCCAAGAATCTGCGCGCCGCGCTCGAACAGCTCGAGGCCGATGGGTTTCGCCGTTTCGCGCCCGTGGCGCGCGCCAGCTCGCCCGACCCCGCGCTCCTCGACTGGCGTAGGCTCGGAGCCGCAGATTCGACCACCACCGAAGGAGACTGACCCGTGGCAGCTATCCAGGCCGTTGGAGCCCGCGAAATCCTCGATTCCCGAGGCAACCCGACTGTCGAGGTCGAGGTTCTGCTCGACGACGGCACCGTCTCCCGCGCCGCCGTGCCGTCGGGTGCGTCGACGGGAGCGTTCGAAGCGTACGAGCTGCGTGACGGCGACAAGGGTCGCTACCTCGGCAAGGGCGTGCGCAAGGCCGTCGATGCGGTGCTCGATGTGCTGGGCCCCGCCGTGGAGGATCTCGACGCCAGCGACCAGCGCCTCGTCGACGCGGCTCTCAGGGAAGCAGACGGTACCGACAACAAGTCGAAGCTCGGTGCCAACGCCATCCTCGGCGTCTCGCTCGCCGTGGCGAAGGCCGCGGCCGACTCTGCCGACCTTCCGCTGTTCCGCTACCTCGGTGGCCCTAACGCCCACGTTCTGCCGGTGCCGATGATGAACGTGATCAACGGTGGCTCGCACGCTGACACTGGTGTCGACGTGCAGGAATTCATGATCCTCCCCGTCGGGGCGGAGAGTTTCACCGAGGCCCTGCGCTGGGGCGCCGAGACCTACCACGCCCTTAAGGGCGAGCTGAAGGCCGGTGGCTTCTCGACCGGTCTTGGCGACGAAGGCGGCTTCGCGCCTGACCTGCCGGGCACCAAGGCTGCACTCGATTTTCTGCTGTCGGCGATCGAGAAAGCGGGCTTCACGCCGGGAACCGATATCGCACTGGGCCTCGACGTGGCCGCCACCGAGTTCTACACCGACGGCAGCTACCGCTTCGAGGGCTCCGAGCGCACGGCCGCCGAGATGGCCGCGTTCTACTCAGAGATCGTGGGCGCCTACCCCCTCGTCACCATCGAGGACCCTCTCGACGAGGACGACTGGGATGGCTGGGCCTCGCTGACGACCGATGTGGGCCGGAAGGTGCAGATCGTCGGCGACGACCTGTTCGTGACCAACCCCACCCGGCTAGCCAAGGGCATCGCCCACGGTACGGCGAACTCTCTGCTGGTCAAGGTCAACCAGATCGGCACGCTCACCGAGACACTCGACGCGGTCACCCTCGCTCAGCGCAGCGGCTACACCGCCGTGCTCTCGCACCGTTCGGGGGAGACGGAGGACACGACGATCGCCGACCTGTCCGTCGCCACCAACTGCGGCCAGATCAAGACCGGTGCCCCGGCCCGCTCGGAGCGCGTCGCCAAGTACAACCAGCTGCTGCGCATCGAGGAGGAGCTCGGCGACGCCGCGGTGTACGCGGGCCGCAGTGCTTTCCCGCGGTTCACGGCCTAGGATCCGCCTATGGCCCGCCCGCCCCGCAGCACCCCCGTGGCCCTGCCCGCGGATGCTCACGGGGTGGGGGCCTGGTTCCGCAACCTGCAGCTTTCAGGCGTCACGGTCACGGTCTTCTTGCTCATCGTGGCTGCGCTCGTCGTGCTCGCTCCGTCGCTGCGCATCCTGGTGGAGCAGCAGCAAGAGATCGCGGCCCTGGAGCAGCGGGTGGCCGAGCAGGAGGCAGCCCTCGGAGATCTGGAGGTGGAGATCGATCGATGGCAAGACCCCGCCTACATCGAGGCGCAGGCGCGCGGCCGACTGCTCTACGTGTACCCCGGAGACATCAGCTACCTCGTGATTGACGATGGTGTCACGTCGGATTCCAATGAGGTTCAGCCGATCAGCGACGAGATTCAGACCACGCGGGTCGACTGGACCCGCGCGGTGCTCTCCTCCTTCGTCACGGCGGGTCTCACTGACCTGCCGGCCGATGCCCTCCTGTCACCACAGTTCGGGGGAGCGCAATGACGCGGCCACCCTTCGACCCCGTGCACGACGCGGATGTCGCACTCGTGAGTGCGCAGCTGGGCCGCCCCGCTCGCGACGTCATCGGAATCCCGGCTCGGTGCGTGTGCGGCGCCCCCACCGTGGTGGCGACCCGACCGCGGCTGAGCTCGGGCACCCCCTTCCCCACGCTCTACTACCTCACCCATCCGGCGGCGACCGCCGCGGTCTCGCGCCTGGAGGCCGAGGGCCGGATGGCGCAGTTCACGGCGTTGCTGGCCGATGACCCCGCCGTTGCGCAGCAGTACCTCCGTGCGCACGAGCAGTATCTTGCCGATCGTGACGCGGTTCTGACGGTCGCCGAGATCGATGGCTACTCCGCCGGGGGGATGCCGTCACGCGTGAAGTGCCTGCACGCCCTCGTCGGCCACAGTCTCGCGGTCGGGCCGGGGGTCAACCCGATCGGTGATCGCGCGCTCCATGAGTGCGACTGGAGCCCGGAGGCCTGCGCGTGCGCGCCCGAGCAGCGCGGGTTGTAGCGCGAGGTCTCGTGCTCGCGCTCCTCGGCGCGGGCGCCCTGGCCCTCGCGCCCGCGCCCGAGGCGCACGCGGATGCGATTCGCGATCGGCAGTATTGGCTGAACGAGTACGGCATCCGCGACGCCTGGCAGGTCACGCGCGGTGCGGGAGTCACGATCGCCGTCATCGATTCCGGAGTCGACGCCGGGCATCCTGATCTCGCAGGCGCCGTCATCGGCGGCGCGGATGTCTCGGGTCGCGGCGCTGAGGATGGCACGCAGCCGGTGAGCGGCCCCGGTCGCACGCACGGCACGATGGTGGCCTCGCTGGCAGCCGGCCGGGGCAGCGGGCCGAACGAGGGGGTTATCGGTGCGGCTCCCGCAGCCTCACTGCTGAGCATCTCGCTCGCGTTCGGCGCGGGAGAGCGCGATGCGGATGACCAGGTCGCGGAGGCGGTGATCTGGGCTGTGGACCAGGGTGCCGACATCATCTCGCTCTCCCTCACCCGCAACACCATCGACTGGCCGGAGAGCTGGGACGACGCCTTCGGATACGCCGAGCGCCATGACGTCGTCGTGGTCGCCGCGGCGGGCAACCGTGGCGGAGGAACCGAGCAGGTGGGAGCGCCCGCGACCATCCCGGGCGTGCTCGCGGTAGGCGGTGTCGACCGTTCCGGTATGGCGAGTGACAACGCCTCCTCGCAGGGGATCACGATTGGCGTGATGGCCCCAAGCGAGCAGCTTGTGGGGGCGATCCCGGGCGGTGGTCATGCCCTCTGGCAGGGCACGAGCGGTGCGACGCCCATCGTGGCCGGCATCGCCGCGCTGGTGCGTGCGGCCCACCCTGATCTGGATGCCGCAAATGTCATTGAACGCATCCTGCGCACGGCGCGCCCCGTGTCCTCGACCGTGCCCGACCCGCTCTACGGCTACGGTCTCATCGATGCGAACGCCGCTGTGCGGGTGAGCGTTCCGCCGGTGGTCGGCAACCCGCTCGGCAGCGTCGCGGAGTGGGTGGTCGTGCACCGACGGGCGGAGGCCGATGCGGTGGTCGCCGAGCTCGACGGGGCGCGGTCTCCGATCGCTCGGGAGATCCCGCAGGGTCTCCCCGAGCAGGATGTCCGGCCGCTCGTCGCGGCGCTCGCACCTGTGGCTCCTGTCGTCGGTCTGATTCTCGGTGTGTGCCTCACGGTTGCCGGGGCGGTGGCCGCCGGTGTGCTCCGGTTCGCTAGCCGCACACCTTCGGAGTAGATTAACCCCGGTCCCCTCACAGTATTAGGAGAGCTTCTTCGTGCCCAGAATCCTTATCGTCGGCGGCGGCTATGCCGGCTTCTACACCGCTCTGAAGCTCGAGAAGTGGCTGCGCAAGGGCGAGGCCGAGGTCGTCATGGTCGATCCGCTGCCCTACATGACCTACCAGCCCTTCCTTCCTGAGGTCGCGGCTGGTTCGCTCGAACCTCGGCACGCGGTTGTCTCGCACCGTCGACACCTCACGCGCACGCGCGTCATCACGGCTCGAGTGTCGGGAGTCGATCACGCGGCGAAGACGGCGACGATCACCCCCGAGGTGGGCGACGAGTTCACGATGGACTACGACCACATCGTCATGACGGCGGGCTCTGTCTCGCGCACGTTCCCCATTCCGGGCGTCGCCGACGAGGCCATCGGCATGAAGTCGATCGAGGAGGCCGTGGCGGTGCGCGACCGTCTCATCGACAACTTCCACCGTGCTGCCTTGCTACCGGCAGGCCCCGAGCGCGACCGCCTGCTTACCGTTGTCGTCGTGGGCGGTGGATTCGCGGGCATTGAGACGTTCGCCGAGCTGCGCAGCCTGGCCAGCGCGCTCCTCAAGGATCACCCGCAGCTCACGATCGATGACACGCACTTTCACCTCATCGAGGCAATGGGTCGCATCATGCCGGAGGTGTCACTCAAGACCAGCCACTGGGTGCTCAAGAACCTCGCGCAGCGCGCCGCGATCGTGCACCTCGAGACGCAGCTCACGAGCGCCGTCGACGGCCGCATCGAGATGTCGAACGGTGACACGCTCGAATCCGACCTCATCATCTGGACGGCAGGCGTCATGGCCAGCCCGGTGTTGCGCGGCACCGACCTGCCCGTTGACGAGCGCGGTCGGCTGCGTGCTCAGGCCGACCTGCGGGTTCTGAGCGACGACGGCGTCATCGACGCGGCATGGACGGCCGGGGATGTCGCCGCGGTTCCCGACCTCACGGGCGGCGGAGTCGGCGGCTTCTGTGTGCCGAACGCCCAGCACGCCGTGCGTCAAGGCAAGCTTCTGGCCAAGAACATCGTGGCGGTGCTGCGCGGGGAGGATCCGCGTGACTATGTGCACAAGAATTTGGGAGCGGTGGCGGGCCTCGGCCTGGGGTACGGCGTCTTCCAGTCCGGCCGGTTCGCTGTCACGGGCTTTCTGGCGTGGATCATGCACCGCGGGTACCACGGGCTCGCGATTCCCATGTGGGAGCGCAAGATTCGCGTCGTGGGCGACTGGGTCGGCAACTTCGTGCTCGGTCGCGACAATGTGAGCCTCTCGGCCCGCGAGGAACCAGAGGCATACTTCCAGGAGTTCGCCGCCCGCCCCAAGGGCTAGCGCGTACCCCGCGACCGCCGGTGGCGGTTGCGCGTGGACGAAGTACCCCGGCTGGGGTTCGAACCCAGACTGAAGCGATTTTAAGTCGCCTGCCTCTGCCGATTGGGCTACCGGGGCGCGCTCGTCACCCTACCTCTCGAGCGCGGGGGCGACCCAGCGTACCCAGATGCACAGCGCGATGAGCACGGCGGCGACGCCCGCGGCGAGCAGGCTGAGCGCGACCAGCGGGAAGCTCGCGTCGGAGGCGACGATCGCGCCGGTCACGGTGGCACTGGCGAGGGCGACGCCCACCCATCCGGCGCGGGAGATCGTGTACAGCTCCCGGCCAGGGAAGGGGCCGACCGGCAACAGCAGAAGCAGCAGCGAGCCGAGCCCGCCGAGCGCGATGGCGGCCGCGGTCTCGGCCGCGACGGTCTGCCAGAACCCGACGCTCGGCATGAGAAGGGTGTGGGCGGCCCAGGCGAGTAGCGCGACACCGGCAACCCCTCCGATCTGGGCGACGGCGATGCCACCGCGCGCCCGCAGGCGGGCCGGCTCGACGGCGACGGCGGCAAGGAGCACTCCGAGCAGCACGGGCGGCTGGAGCTCGAGGAACCGCGAGAGCAGGGCGACCAGGAGGGCGACGGCGAGTATGCCCGGCAGCAGCCGCACGACCGCTGAGGCGCGCACGGCCAGGCCGGCGAGCCGCGCGGGCACCACGACGCCGAGGAGGTTGACGAGCACAAGACCGACCCCGATGGCGGCCATGAGGCGCAGATAGCGCACCTCGGCCGCGATTCCTCCCGAGAGTGCGGCGATGAGGGCGGCGCCCACGAAGGTGCCGATGACGACGAGCACGGGAGACAGGATGGGCGACACCGGGCCGCCGTGCGCGTCGTCGTCTCCGTCTCGGTTGCGCCCGGTGAGGCGCCATGGTGTGAGCCCTAAACGAGGCCCGACGATCGTCGCGTAGGCCCGCAGGGGCAGCGCGAGCAGCAGGACGTAGGCGAGTGCGATGACGGGGGCGAGTGCCCAGCCGCCGCGCTCGAGGATCTGCTGCGCCGAGGGCAGGGAGATTCCGAACCCCGTCGGCGTGCCCCAGTTCGATGTCGGGGCGCCTTGCGGAACGGGCGACCGAGTGTCGTCGGGAGTCGGTGGCGCGGGGTTCGGTGGCGTGGGGCTCGAGGGTGTCGGGCTGGGCTCGGAGGTCTCGGCGGGTGTGTCGGGCGTTGTCGGCGGCGCGGGTGCGGGGGCGCGTGGTGGGCTGGCTTCCGGCTCGGGGGCGGGCGCGACGATGTCGATGCGCGGGCTCGAGGCGCTGAAGTTGCCCGCGGGGTCGCGCTGCAGGGCCTGCAGAGTCCACTGGCCGGGTCGCGGCAGAGCGACGGTGCACGACCACGCGCCCGCGCTGCCCACGTCGGCCTCGCAGGCGATGTCGCCACTCGTGAAGACCTGCACCTGGGCATCCGGTTCGCCCGTACCGCTCACGGTGACGTTCGGCCCCGTGACCGTGCTGCCGGTGGTGGGGCTCGCGATAGTCGGGGGTGCGGGCGGCGTGCGGTCGATGAGGGCGGAGACGGCGGGCGTGTAGCTCGACCTCTCGGGCCCCAGAGCGGGCAGGGACTGTCGAGCGCGCACCTCGTGCGTGCCCTCGGGCAACGTCACGACGCACGACCAGAACCCGTTGCCGATGGCGGCGGGGCACGAGTGCAGCTGGGTTGCGCCGCCCTGACTGGACTGCAGCTGCACGGTGGCCCCCGGCTCGGCTCGCCCGGTGAAGCGGCCAGTCGTCGTCACCGTCGCGCCCGCACCCTCGAGTGTGGGGGCGCCGAGCACCCGCAACACGAGAGGAGCCATCGGTTCGGTTGACTCGTCGGCCAGGGTCTCAACACCCGTGAAGGTTTGCTCGCCGTTGGGCACGGTGATCGCAGGGCACTGCCACGTGGTCGACGCGGTGGCGGTGATACTGCAGACGACGCCCCCCGCTGCGCGTTGCACCTCGATCGCGCTACCGGCGTCCTTCGCGCCCGTGAGAGTGACCTGGTTCGTGCCGACGAAGTCGGTCGCGGGCACCGTGAAGGATGCGGCTGCCGAGGCGGGCGAGGCGGGCACGACGACGAGGGCTCCCGCGGCGATCGCAATCGCCACGATGGCGGGCGCCCACGTGCGGAGTCTCAGCGTGCGCACCACGCGCATCCCCCTTCTCCGCCGGCCTGGGCTGATGCCCTGACGTCTTCCAGTGAACCCGACGTCGGGTGCCCCAGGAGTCATCATGTCGTGACCGGCAGGAAACTGCTGTGCCGCTCCCCAGGTGTCCCTAAGCTGAGTGCCTGTTGCGGCGCACTGCCGGGCTCTATGCTGTGGTCATGGAATTTTTGGTCATCATCGGCGTCATCATCGTCCTGGTCGTCATCGCGGGCATTTACCTGTGGGCCACCTACAACTCGCTCGTGACCCTCAACGTGCGGGTCGATGAGGCGTGGAGTGACATCACCGTGCAGCTCAAGCGTCGCGCCGATCTGCTGCCGAACCTCATCGAGGCGGTCAAGGGATACGCCGCCCACGAGAAGCAGGTGTTCGAAAACGTCACGAAGGCTCGCGCCGAAACGCTCAGCGCCCAGGGGCCGGCCGACGCGAGCGTCGCCGAAAACCACATGCAGCAGGCCCTCAAGAGCATCTTCGCGGTCGCCGAGGCCTACCCTCAGCTGCAGGCCAGCCAAAACTTCCTGCAGCTGCAGGGTGAGCTGGTCGACACGGAGGACAAGATCCAGGCGTCGCGTCGCTTCTACAACGGCGGCGTGCGCGAGCTGAACGTCAAGATCAAGCAGTTCCCCAACACGCTGTTCGTGCGCAGCCTCGGCTTCACCGAGCGCGACTTCTTCGAGGTGGCCGACGCGGCGGCGATCGCGGAGCCCCCGCGCGTGCAGTTCTAGTCGCTGCCCGCTCGAGCCTGAGGTAGCTGCACGTGTATCGCGCCATTGCGGCGAATAAGCGCAACACCGTCGTCATCATCTTCGCCTTCGTGCTGCTCATCGGGGGGATCGGTCTCGTCGCCGACTACCTCTACGGGGCGGGCATGACGATCTTCTTCGGCACCCTCATCGGGGCCACCGTCTACGTGCTGTTCCAGTACTTCGCGTCCAGCTCGCAGGCGCTCTCGATGGCGGGGGCCCGCCAGATCGAGAAGCGCGACAACCCGCGCCTGTACCGGATCGTCGAGAACCTGGCGATCACGGAGGGCATGCCGATGCCGAAGGTCTACATCGTCAACGATCCTGCCCCCAACGCCTTCGCCACCGGGCGCGACCCCGAGCATGCGAGTGTTGCCGCGACCACGGGTCTGCTCGATCTCATGAACGATCGCGAGCTCACCGGCGTTATGGCGCACGAGCTGGGCCACGTGAAGAACTACGACATTCGCGTCTCGACGATTGTCTTCGGGCTCGTGGTCGTGGTGGGTCTGCTCGCCGACATCCTCGTGCGCATGGCGTTCTTCGGCGGCAGCCGCAACAACGGCGGCAACCCGATCGTGCTCATCTTCGGGCTCGTCGCGATGATCGTTGCCCCGCTCGTCGCGAGCCTCATCCAGGCGGCCGTCTCCCGCCAGCGCGAGTACCTCGCCGACGCCACGGGGGCTCTCACCACGCGCGACCCCGAGGCGCTTGCGAGCGCCCTGCAGAAGCTCGGAGACTACGCGCGGCCCATGCGCAAGCAGAACTCCACGATGGCGCACCTGTGGATCGCCGACCCCATGAAGCCCGGCATCATCGACCGGATGTTCCAGACCCACCCCCCGATCCCTGACCGTGTGAAGCGCCTGCTCGACAATTCGACCCGCTTCTAGCGCAGGCGGGGGCTCGTAGACTGGAGGGATGTTCCGTCGGTCGCGACCCGCTGAAGAGTCTGTCGCGCCCGTCGCGCCGCCGGCGGCGGGCATGCCAGCGGGCATGCGGATCGCGAGCGAGTGGTCGTGGCGCTTCCTGGTGATCGCGGGTGCCATCGGCGTGGTCATCTTCCTCGTGATCCAGTTGCGGCTCCTCGTCATCCCGCTCCTCATCGGCGTGCTGCTCGCGGCCCTCCTCGTGCCGTACGCGGCCTGGCTGGGGCGTCACCTGCGGTTCCCGCGCTGGCTCGCCATCCTCACCGCGATGATCACTCTCCTCGCTGTCGTTTCGGGGCTCGTCTGGATCGTCGTGTCACAGGTGCGCGACGGCTATGCCTCACTGGAGGAGCGCTCGGTCGAGCGCTACCACGAGTTCCTCGCCTGGGTGTCGGCGACCTTCGAGCTCTCGCCGGGCGCGATCACGACGATCATCGACGACACGGTGGAGAGACTCGACCTGGGCAGCGACTGGTTCGTCACGGGCGCCCTCTCGGTGGGGTCGACCCTCACCGAGGTTCTTGCGGGCACCGTGATCGCACTGTTCGCCGTGCTCTTCTTCCTCATCGACGGCCCGCGCATCTGGCGCTTCGTCGTGCGCATGTTCCCGCGTCGGGCCCAGGTGGCCGCGAACGGTGCTGGCACGGCCGGGTGGCTCACACTGACCAACTTCGTCAAGGCGCAGATCTTTGTCGCCTTCGTCGACGCGGTCGGTATCGGGCTCGGAGCCGTCATTCTGCAGTTGCCGCTCGCCCTCCCCATCGCGGTCGCGGTCTTCCTGGGGGCCTTCGTGCCGTTCCTCGGCGCGGTCGTGACCGGCGCCCTCGCGGTCTTTGTCGCCCTCATCTACTACGACCTTGTGATCGCGCTCATCATGCTCGGCATCGTGCTGCTGGTGCAGCAAATCGAGGGCAATGTGCTGCAGCCGCTCGTCATGGGCACGGTCGTGCGGGTGCACCCGCTCGCAGTGGTGCTCGCGGTGGCCGCGGGCGGCTTCATCGCGGGCATCCCCGGTGCTCTCTTCGCGGTGCCCCTCGTGGCGGTTCTCAACATCGTCGTCCGCTACCTTTCTCGTGGGCAGTGGCGAACGACCCCGAGTCCTCGACTCGTCGACGTTCTCGAGAGTCCCGAGCCTGATCCCACCCCGACCGAAGGGCGAGCATGACGACTTCGACGACCCCGACCCTTGCAGGGCCCACGCTCGCCGACATCGAGGCTGCCCGCCTCATCGTGCAGAACGTGGCCGACGTGACGCCGATCGAGACGTCGCGCTACCTCAGCGACATTCTCGGCGCGACCGTGTACCTCAAGTGCGAGAACCTGCAGCGCACCGGCTCCTACAAGATCCGCGGCGCCTACAACCGGATGTCGAAGCTCACCGCCGAGGAGCGCTCGCGCGGCGTCGTAGCCGCCAGCGCCGGCAACCATGCCCAAGGTGTTGCCTTCGCCGCCCGCGAGCTGGGGATTCCCGCCACGATCTTCATGCCGATCGGCGTCGCCCTGCCCAAGCTGCAGGCCACCCGGCACTACGGTGCCGAGGTGGTCTTGCGCGGGCACTCCGTCTCGGAGCCGCTGCAGGCCGCTGCCGAGTACGCGGCCCGCACCGGGGCCGTGTACATCCCGCCCTTCGACCACCCCGACGTCGTCGCGGGCCAGGGAACGCTGGGGCTCGAACTGCTCGAGCAGGTGCCCCAGCTCGAGACGGTGGTCATCCCCATCGGTGGCGGCGGACTCGCCAGTGGTGTTGCGAGCGTGCTCAAGCGCCGCGCGGCGGCAGAGGGACGCAGCATCCGTATCATCGGCGTGCAGGCCGCGAACGCCGCCACGTACCCCATCTCGCTCGCGGCGGGGGAGCCGACCGACATCACGATCGGTTCGACCATCGCCGACGGCATCGCGGTCGCTCGACCGGGCGCACTGAACTTCGAGATCATCCGCGACGCGGTCGACGAAGTCGTCACCGTCGAGGAGGACGACATCGCGCAGGCGATGCTCGTACTGCTGGAGCGGGCCAAGCTCGTTGTCGAGCCCGCCGGCGCGGTCGGCGTCGCCGCTGTCATGCAGGGCAAGGTGAGCGCGACCGGTCCCACGGTCGTCATCCTCTCCGGTGGCAACATCGACCCGCTCATCATGGAGCGCGTCATCAGCCACGGCCTCGCGGCGGGGGAGCGCTATCTGAAGCTGCGCATCCCCCTGCCCGACCGTCCCGGGCAGCTCGCCCGGACAAGCGAGATCGTCGCGGCGCAGAACGCCAACGTCGTCGAAGTGCTGCACACGCGGCACGGCACGGGCCTGCAGATCAGCCAGGTCGAGTTGGAGCTGCACATCGAGACCCGCGGGCCGGAGCACGCCGAGCAAGTGCTCGGCGCGCTGCGCGAGGCGGGGTACGAGCCGCGCGTCGACTTTTAGGGCGTGTACGTCTCCACGTCGACGATCGTCACGGAGACCTCCGCGCCGCTGGGGGCCGCGTAGCTGGTCGAGTCGCCGACCTTCAGCCCCATGATCGCTGCGCCGAGCGGGCTCTGCTCACTGTAGACGTGCAGCTCGCTGCCATCACCCAGAATCTCGCGACTGCCGAGCAGGAACTTCTCCTCGTCGCCCATGATCGTCGCGACGATGACGGTACCGGGTTCGACGATGCCGCTCGACTTGGGCGCCTCGCTGACGGTCGCGCTTTTCAACAAGGCCGTGAGACTGCGGATGCGCCCCTCGATTTTGCCCTGTTCGTCCTTCGCGGCGTGGTATCCGCCGTTTTCCTTCAGGTCGCCTTCATCGCGAGCAGCCTCGATCCGTCGCGCGATCTCAGCGCGCCCCTCCGTGCTGAGCTGCTCGAGTTCGGCCTGCAGGCGGTCGTACGCCTCCTGGGTCAGCCACTTCGTATCGGTGGTGTCGCTCATGTTTGTCGCCTCCTGACGCACGAGAGCCGACCCGGTGGGTCGGCTCGGTGCAGTGATCTGAGGATATTACGGGAGCCAGCAGCGGTACGGCAACCCGGTGACGGGAGGCTCGGCGGTGCGCAGCTCCTGCGCGAAGACGCGCGTGCGTTCCGTCGAAGCGGGAATGTCGACGATCGACCAGCCGACGATGCCGAAGCTGCTGTTCAACGCTTGCAGAGCGCACCGCACCTCGGTGCCGGGCGGCACCGATACCTCCCACTGCACGGTCAGCGAGGTCTCCGTCGCACCCGAGTACCCGAGGTCGCGTGTCTCGAGGCTCGCGTTGGTGCCGGAGAGCCCGCCCCAGACGATCCACCCCGTCAGCACGAGTGCGAGGACGACGGCGCCCGCGATGAGGATGCGGCGCGAGCGTTGGTCGTCCGAGGGCGTGCGCCCGTAGCGCTCGTCGAGGCGTTGCTGGGTCGTGGTCATGGGTTCCTGGGCGACTCGTCGGCGAGCATCCGGCTGCGCTCGCTACGCTGGGATTCCAGGGTAGTCGGCAACGCTGAGGGAAGCCCGCCGACTCCACCGCCCCGACTGAGGAGCACGCGTGCACTGGCTCATCGCCACCGCCCCGACCGGCATCGGACCGAACCCGGTCGACGACCCGCTCATTCCGCCCATTCAGGTCGACGAGTCGCTCGTGACCCCGGGAGTCGTCGGCTTCGTCGTGAGTCTGCTTGTCGCGGTGGGGGCGATTCTGCTCATTCTCGACATGATGCGTCGGGTGCGTCGTGTGCGGTACCGCGGTGAGGTGCGCGAACAGCTCGAGGAGGAGCGACGTGCCGCGTCAGCCGCCGAAGGGCGGGTCGAGAGCGACGAGGAGAATCCCCGTCCAGTGGCATAGGAACGCCACGACCGTGAGCGTGTGGAAGATCTCGTGGAACCCGAACACACCGGGCACGGGGTTCGGGCGCTTGAGGCCGTAGACGACCGCCCCCACCGTGTAGGCGAGGCCGCCGATGATGATGAGCACCATCATGACGGGGTTGGCGGTGAAGAGATCCACGATGTAGAGCACAGCGGCCCAGCCGAGCAGGATGTAGAGCGGCACGTAGGCCCACCGCGGTGCCGTGATCCAGAACACTCGGGCGGCGATGCCCAGCACCGCGCCCGACCAGACGAGCGCGAGCAGAAGGTAGCCCTTCTCGGGGGGCAGCGCCATGATCGCCAGCGGGGTGTAGGTGCCGGCGATCAGCAGGAAGATGTTCGCGTGGTCGAAGCGTTTCAGCAGCACGCGCGTTCGCGGCCCCCAGTGGAACCGGTGGTAGGTCGCCGAGATGCCGAACAGCAGCAGTGATGAGGTCATGAAGACCGCGCTCGACCAGGTCGCCGCTGCGCCGTCGGCGACGATCAGCAGCACCACCCCCGCGACGATCGCGAGGGGGAAGGTGCCGGCGTGGATCCAGCCGCGCCAGGTGGGCTTGTGCTCGAGCTGCTCGTACTCGATGGACTCCTCGAGCAGGGGCACGTTGGGCAGGTCGGTGCCGGGTTTGTCGGCGACCTCTGCGGCAGCGGAATCCTGGGGAGAAGAGGTCATGTCGCGATCGTAGCTCCCCTGCATGACGAGCAGGTTTCGCTTGGCGGCCGTGAACAAAGCCAGAGCAGTGCACTACCGTGTTGCTGTGCAATCGAGGAGAAGTCTTCGCGGGCGCGGGCTGCTTTACCAGCTATACATGCGCCGTCTGCGGCGTCAGCTGTCGGATGCCACGCACCCCCGCCACGTGGCGATGATCCTGGACGGCAACCGGCGCTGGGCTCGACTGCGTGCGGGCAACACGAGCGCGCATGGGCACCGTGCCGGCGCCGAGAAGATCCGCGAGTTCCTGACCTGGTGCGACGACGCTGGCATCGGCGTCGTGACCCTGTACCTGCTGTCGACGGACAACCTGACGGCCCGCGAATCGGATGAGCTGAGCGAGCTCATTCCCATCATCGGTGAACTGGCGAGCGCGCTGTCGCGATTCCGCGAGTGGCGAGTGCAGCACGTCGGTAGCCGCGACGGGCTCCCGGAGGAGCTGCTCGCGCAGCTGGACGGCGCGGTCGACAGCACACGCGAGCACGCTGGCCTGCACATCAATCTCGCGGTGGGGTACGGCGGCCGACGCGAGATCGCCGACGCCGTGCGGGCGATCGTGCACCACCACGCCTCCGCGGGGGGCACTCTCGACGGGCTCGCCGAGCTCGTGACGCCGGAGAAGATCGCGGAGCACCTGTACACCGGCGGCCAGCCCGACCCCGATCTGGTCATCCGCACCTCGGGCGAGCAGCGCCTGAGCGACTTCATGCTCTGGCAGAGCGCGCACAGTGAGTTCTACTTCGTTGAGGCGCTCGGGCCCGATCTTCGCGAGGTCGACTTCCTGCGGGCGCTGCGCGACTTTTCGCGCCGGCAGCGCCGCTTCGGCCACTAGGGCCCATTCCTCACGTCTGGAGAGACTCATGACCGCGCTCGACGACTTCCGTTCTGATTTCGGGGAGGACCCCGGCTATCTCGACTTCGCCCGCTTCGGCCCCGTGAGCGCCGTCGTGCTCGCGGAGGAGCGCGCACACGCCGACATGTTGTCGCGGGCGCGCTTCGGTTCGCTCACGGCGCTGCCGGAGCAGGATGCCCGGGCCCGAGCCGCACTCGGGCAGTTGCTCGCGCTCCGCCCCGATCAAGTCGCCCTGCAGCCCAGCGCCTCGCAGGCGCTCATGCATGTGATGTTTGGGCTCACGGGGGGAGTGGCTGCCGCGGCGACCGAGTTCCCCGCTGTCGGCTACGCGATGGCGCGAGCATCGGAGGCACTCGGAGTACTCGTGCCGCACGAGTTGATTCCCGATCACGAGCGCGTCACCCCCGGCGTGGTGCGCGATCAGGTGACGTCGAGCGTGGTCGCCGTCGTGGTGAGTCTTGTCGACTACGCGACGGGCCAGCTTGTCGACCTGGAGGGCATCCGGCAGGTCATCGGCGATCGACTGCTCATCGTCGATGCGACGCAGGGTGCGGGGATCGTCGATGCCCCCTGGCCGGTGGCCGATGTCGTGGTCGGTAGCGGGCAGACCTGGTTGCGGGCGGGTCTCGGCACCGGCTACCTCGCTCTCAATGACCGCGCCCGAGAGCAACTCACTCCGGTCTGGTCGGGGTGGATGGCGCAGGACTCTCTCGAGCCTGTGCACGAGATTTTGCCGCCGCCGGAGGGTGCGGCGGCCTTCCGGGTCGGTCACGGGGACCCCACGGCCCATGCGCGACTCGCGGCCACGGTGGAACGGGTGCTGACCCTCGGCGTCGGCTCTCTGGCTCCGATCGTGCTCGAGCGCACCGCTCGACTGCTGGAACTCGCGGATGAGGTCGGTCTCGCGGTGGTGTCGCCGCGAGACGATGCCGAGCGGGCGGGGATCGTCGTGGTCGAGCCGCACCCCGATCACTTCGGCGTGCTGGCCGCGGCGCTGCACAACCACGGCATCACCGTGACGAGCAGGAGCGGCCGGGTCAGGCTCAGTGCTCATGTCTCGACGAGCGACGAGACGCTCGGGCTTCTGCGCACGGCCCTTCTCACCTACCGCGCGGCTATCCGCCCCTGAGGGGCGCGGGCGGTCGCGCGTCGGTGCGGCCGCCAGGATGTCGAACGGGTGACTCGCGCGTGTCGCTGCGCGGCCCGTGCGCCGGGAGGCATAGCGTGGCGCACATCAGGCATCGCGCCTGGTCGAGACGGCCGAGAGATCGTCATGCGAACTTCCGGCCGATTCGTCAGAACAGTCCGGGGGCGCCCGCGCTCCCGGGGTTGGAGCACTGGTGGCCGCATCAAGAACCTCCTCGCAGACTTCCCGCAGCACGGCGTCGACGACGGAGGTGATGCAGCGCACCTACGTTCTCGACACGTCTGTCCTTCTGAGCGATCCGAAGGCGATCTTCCGCTTCGCGGAGCACGCCGTCGTGCTGCCGGTCGTCGTCATCACCGAGCTCGAGGCGAAGCGCCACGATCCTGAGATCGGATACTTCGCGCGCCAGGCGCTGCGGAATCTCGACGAGTTGCGCATCCAGCACGAGCGTCTGGACTTCCCGATCGCGGTCGGCGACGCGGGGGGTTCACTGCGGGTCGAGCTCAACCACTCCAACCAGTCCGTTCTGCCCAGCGGGCTGCAGCTGGGCGACAACGACTCCCGCATTCTCGCCGTCGCCCTCAACCTCGCCCAGGAGGGCCTGGCGGTGACGGTCGTCTCCAAAGACCTCCCGCTGCGCGTCAAGGCCTCCTCGGTGGGTCTGGCGGCGGAGGAGTACCGCGCCGAGCTCGCGGTCGACAGCGGCTGGACGGGCCTGGCCGATGTCTCTCTGTCGAGTGAGCAGATGGCTGAGCTCTACGACCGTGACACCGTGATGAGTGCGACCGTGCGCGACCTGCCAATCAACACGAGCCTGGTGATCCACTCCGATCGTGGCTCGGCCCTCGGGCGCGTGGTCGGCGATGATCTCATCGGCGTGGTGCGCGGTGATCGTGACATCTTCGGTCTGCACGGCCGTTCGGCCGAGCAGCGTCTGGCGATCGACCTGCTGATGGATCCGCAGATCGGCATCGTGTCTCTGGGGGGCCGGGCGGGCACCGGAAAGTCGGCCCTCGCTCTGTGCGCGGGCCTGGAGGCGGTGCTGGAGCGCCAGCAGCAGCGCAAGATCATGGTGTTCCGCCCGCTGTACGCCGTCGGTGGTCAGGAGCTCGGGTACCTGCCGGGTGATGCGGGCGAGAAGATGAATCCGTGGGCGCAGGCCACCTTCGACACCCTCAGCTCGGTTGTCTCACAGAACGTACTGGATGAGGTCATCGATCGGGGACTGCTCGAGGTTCTGCCCCTGACGCACATTCGGGGTCGGTCGCTGCACGACGCCTTCGTGATCGTCGACGAGGCGCAGTCGCTCGAGCGCAACGTGTTGCTCACCGTGCTCTCGCGCATCGGCCAGAACTCGAAGGTGGTGCTCACCCATGACGTGGCGCAGCGCGACAACCTTCGGGTGGGGCGGCATGATGGCGTCGCGAGCGTCATCGAGACGCTCAAGGGTCACGCACTGTTCGGGCACATCACGCTCACCCGCAGTGAGCGCAGCGCGATTGCCGCGCTCGTAACGGAGCTTCTCGAGGGCAACGAGCTGGCGTAGGTCGGCCCGGCGTGGCCGACGGTTCGCGCATGTTCTAGGGTTCGGTCGTCTCGGGTGGTGGGAGGTCGACACCCTCGGCGACGGCACGCAGCAGCTCGCCGATGGTGTGCGAGCGCTCGAGTGGATGGCGCAGGGGAGCGTCATCGATGACGGTGTAGCGATTGCGCCTGCCCTCGCGGGTCTTGAGCACGTACCCACTGTCGATGAGTTCGGCGACGATGCGCTGCGTGCCGCGCTCGGTGATGCCGACGCGTGCGGCGATGTCGCGCATGCGCAACTCGGGGTCGTCTGACAGGCACACGAGCACGTGCGTGTGGTTCGTCAGAAAGGTCCACTCACCCATGCCACCACTGTAGGGCCGGAGCGCGCGTCGCGGTCGACAACACAATCGCGATTCATCTTGCACGATATACAATTCATGTATTGTGATGCGTGCAAGGAGGTAGACCATGCTCGCACTGCTCGACTCGTCGCTCGCTGCACCCGCGCTGGTGGCGGCGGAATCCGCGTCGCCAGGGATCGCGCTCTGGAGCGTCGACGCTGTCTCTGTTCTGCTGCTCATCCTGGTCGGCGGCATCGCTGCCGCGGTGCTGCCCTTCGCTCATCGCTCGCTGCGTGGCGATCGACACGGCTTCGGCATCACTCTGGGTATCGGCGCCATGCTGGTCGCGACCGCCGTGCTCGCCGTGTCGGGCCCGCTGTGGATGATCGGTCTCGCGTGGAGCGCCGCCACAGCCGCAACGCTCATCACGCTGGGTCTGGGCGGTGGCCCCCGCGCGCTGCTGCCGGGCGCGGCCTGGCTGATCGCCGCCGACGTCGCCCTGTGGGCCGCGATCGCGCTCCTGTCCTGGGGCGCGACCGCCGATGCGCCCGCACTCCTTCTCGTCGCGGCCGCCGCGCTGCGGTGCGCGCTGCCGCCGGCGCACGGCTGGCTCCTCGGCTCGCTGTACGCACCGACACCGGTGAGCGCGGCCCTGCACGGTGGAATCGTGAACGGCGGGGGCATCCTCGTCATCACGCAGCTGTCGACGATCGGTCAGAGCGCGCTCGCCGTAGGTGCGCTCGCGATCGTCGCCGGGGCGGCGATCGTCGTCGGCGTTCTCGCCTCGCTGGTGCGCACCGACATCAAGGGGAAGCTCGTCATGTCGACGGTGGCGCAGATGGGATTCATGCTGCTGTGCGCAGCGCTCGGGCTGACCGCGGCCGCGCTGCTGCACCTCGTGGCCCACGGCTTCTACAAGAGCTCACTCTTCCTCGCCTCCAGCGACGGCATTGATCGGCGGGCTCACGACCGACGGGCGCCGCTGCCTCTCGCGCTGTCCGCCCGCTCGCGTGCCGTGCGCGCCCTCGCGGGAGCCGCTGCGCCGGCGGCGGTGCTCGCCGTCGTCGCTGTCGCCGTGTACCCCGGGGGCAGGGGTATCCCCGAACTCGTGGTTCTGCTCGCCGTCGGTGCAGCCTTCGCCGCGGCAGGCACCCGCGCAGCCCTGCTCGCGCCGGACAGCGCGCTCGTGGCGGCCTCCGTCGCGCTGCTCTCGGGCGCGGCCGCTCTGTACGCCCTCGCCACGTCGGCGGTCACGGCGCTGATCCCGCCGTCGGGCTCCCCCACGGGAGCCGAGACCGGGGTCGTCGTGGTCGCCCTCGTCCTGCTGGCACTGATCGTGGTGAGTGCGGTGCGCCATGGTTCACCGACCAGTGGTCTCGCGCTGAGCCTCCTGGCCGCTGGTCACCGCGTGGGCGCGACCCCGGCGTGGCCGGGTCGCCAGCGTGCCGCGGCTGCCCCCGCCGCTGCCCCGTACGCCTCACGCCATCACCCTCAGCCGATGGGAGTCTCCTCATGAGCCACGCTGATCCCGCCGTGCGAGAGGTGCTGCGTGCGCGCGCGCGCGCCGAGGTTGCCGCGTTCATCATCGCTCCGTACTACGGCTTGGATGCCGCCATCGCCGTGAACCCGGTGTTGCCCTCCCTGCCCGACGGCTTCGCGGCAGCGCTGGGCTCGGCCGTGCCCGCACTGGGCGCGCGCGGCACTCTGACCGAGGACGAGTTTCGCGCGCGCCTGAGCACCGGGCGCATCGATCCTGGCGAGCTGGCCGCCGCGATTCGGCGGCGCGCGACGACCAGCCTGGCGGCCACGGATTCCGCGCTCGTGGCCGAGTTTCTCGCGCACGAGCAGGAGCAGCCCCCTCCGGCGCAGCGCACCCAGCACCGCGTCGACGAGCTGGTCGCGCAGTGGTGCGCGGCGGCACTGGCGCCCGAGTCGGCGGCGTGGCCCGTGCCGGTGGATCGACTCGGATTCTTCGGGGCGTGGCGCGCCATCGCTCGCCATGATGTCGGCCTTCCGCGCTCGGCACGGCGACGACTCGCCCAGCTGCCCGAGTCGTCCGACGCCGCCCTCGCCGCGGCAGTCGAGCGGCTCGGCATCGCCGACGGCGTGCAGCTCGAGCACTTCCGTCACTCACTCGCGCTCCTGCCCGGGTGGGCCGCGTACGTGCGGTGGCGAGCCATGACCCGCTCCGATGTGGATATCGTCGACCTGCTGGCCGTGCGGTACGGCCTGCTGTGGGCGCTCGACGAGCGTGCCGACGAGCTGCCCGACGTCGTCACTGCGCCGCAGGTCGCGGTCGAGCGGGCGATGATCTGGCAGGAGGCGTTCGAGGCGAGTGCGCATCGGACGGTGCTCGATCGCATCACGGCGTCGGCAGGCGACGCTCCCCACTCCGCCGCCCCTCTGGCGCACCTCGTGTTCTGCATTGATCCGCGCAGCGAGGGTCTGCGGCGCCACCTGGAGAGACGAGGGCCCTACGCCACATCGGGCTTCGCCGGCTTCTTCGGCATCGCGGGCCTCGTCGAGCCGCTCGGAGCATCGGAACCAGCCGCGGCCTGCCCGGTGCTGCTCACCCCTCGCTATCGCCTCGCCGAGAGACCGTCACCGGGAGCCTGGCGCGAGACCGCCGCCTTCGTGCGTCGCCTCGCCGTGGGGAGAGCGTTCCGCGCGAGCGCAAAGGCCCCCGAGTCGGTCGCGGGCGCCCCGTTGGGGTGGGCGGAAGTCACCGGCTGGCTGCTGGGGCCACGCTCGGCCGCGCGCAGCATCCTCGCTGGTCGGCGGCGGGGCAGGGCGCGACCGGATGACCCGACGCAGACCCTGCCCACCCTCCTCGACATCGACAGCGCGCTCACCCCGGATGACCAGCTGGAGACCGCTGACGTGATTCTGCGCACCATGGGCATGGTCGAGGCCTTCGCCCCCCTCGTCGTGTTCGTCGGGCACGGCACCTCGACGACGAACAACGCCTTCCGCAGCGCACTCGACTGCGGCGCGTGCGGCGGCCACCGCGGCGCGCCCAACGCCCGGGCTGCCGCCGACATCCTCAACGCAGGCCCCGTGCGCTCGGGCCTGCGCGAGCGAGGGATCAGCATCCCCGACTCGACCGTGTTTCTGGCTGCTGAGCACGATACGGCCACCGACGATGTCGTCTTTGCCGACCTGGAGCGTCTCGACCCCGCCCAGCGCGCGGCGGCAGAGGCCGTGCAGCGGGATGCCCGCGCGGCGGGTGAGCACCTCGCGGCCGAGCGAGCGCGAGAGCTGCCCGGGTCGACCACGCGACTGTCGGCCGCGAACCAGGTCGCTCGACGGTCGCGGGACTGGGCGCAGGTCTACCCGGAGTGGGGGCTCGCCCGCAATGCCGCCCTCGTCATCGGCCCGCGCTCGCTCACGGCGGGTGCCGACCTCGAGCGGCGGGTGTTCCTGCACTCCTACGCGCCACAGCACGACCCTGACGGCGCTGCGCTGGAGACCATCCTCACGGCGCCGCTCGTGGTCGCCCACTGGATCAATGCGCAGTACTATTTCTCGGCCGTCGACCCCGACGTATTCGGGGCGGGCTCGAAGACCATCCACAACCTGGTCTCGGGCGCCGGCGTGCTGAGCGGCCCCTCGGGAGACCTCCGGCTCGGGTTGCCCTGGCAGTCCGTCGGCACCCGTGCGGGTCTGCACCATGAACCGCTGCGCCTGCTCGTCGTCGTCGACGCTCCCCGCGAGCGCATCGAGAGCATTGTCGACCGAGCCGACATCGTGAAGGATCTCGTGCACGGGGAGTGGGTCATCCTCGTGCGTCCGGGCGACGTCGCGGGTCACTGGGAACGCTGCACCGCAGAAGGCTGGGAGCCCTGGCTGACCGACAGCCGTGACGAGCGACAGGAAAAGGAGGCGGCATGAGCCGCGAATCACTCACCAAGATGACGAAGATCGAGATCGTCGCCCGAACGGTCGACGCCGATGCCGTGCGACGGCAGATCGTCGCCGCGGGGGCGACCGGCTACACGAGCCTGCCTGCCGTGACCGGCCTCGGTCATCATGGTGCGCATGAGGGGCGCGCGCTCTTCAATGATCGGGATGCTCTGACTCTCGTCATCACGGTCGTTCCCGACGATCACGCCGACGACCTCATCGAGGGTCTGCGCTCTTTGCTCGATCTGACGGCCGGCGTGATGTTCGTCTCCGACACCTACGTGAGTCGGCCGCACTACTTTCGCTGACGAAGCGGGGCGCTACAGCCCCGGAGAGGTCATCGAGAGCACGTCGAGCGCACTGTCGAGCTGATCGAGCGTGACCTCGCCGCGCTCGACGAAGCCGAGGTCGATCACGGCGTCGCGAACCGTGATGCTTTCCAGCACCGCGTGCTTGGCGACCTTCGCCGCCGCCTCGTAGCCGATGACCCGGTTGAGGGGCGTGACGATCGAGGGCGAGCTCTCGGCGAGAGCGCGTGCCCGGTCGAGGTTCGCCTCCAGGCCGGTCACCGTCTTGTCGGCGAGCACCCGGGTCGAGTTCGCGAGCAGGCGAATCGACTCCAGCAACGACGTGCCCATGACGGGGATCGCGACGTTGAGTTCGAAGGAGCCCGAGGCCCCCGCCCAGGCGATGGTCGCGTCGTTGCCGATGACGCGGGCGCACACCATGAGCACGGCCTCCGGTACGACGGGGTTCACCTTGCCGGGCATGATCGACGAGCCCGGCTGAAGGTCGGGGATGCGCAGCTCGCCGAGTCCCGTGTTCGGCCCCGAGCCCATCCATCGCAGGTCGTTGCAGATCTTCGTGAGCGACACGGCGATGACGCGCAGGGCGCCGCTCGCCTCGACGAGGCCGTCGCGGGCGCCCTGGGCCTCGAAGTGGTCGAGCGCCTCGGTGATCGGCAGGCCCGTCGAACTCGCGAGCTCGGCGATGACCTTCTGCGAGAAGCCGATCGGCGTATTGATGCCCGTGCCCGTCGCGGTGCCGCCGAGCGGCACCTCGGCGACGCGCTCGATCGTCGCGCGCACGCGGGCGACGCCGAGGCGCACCTGGCGCGCATAGCCCGCGAACTCCTGGCCGAGCGTGACGGGCGTCGCGTCCATGAGGTGCGTGCGACCGGCTTTGACGGCGGTCTGCCAGGCCTCGGCCTTGTGCTCGAGCGCCTCGGCGAGGTGCTCGAGGGCCGGAATGAGGTCGTGCAGCAGCGCACTGGTGACGGCAACGTGCACGGAGGTCGGGAAGACGTCGTTGGAGGACTGCGAGGCGTTGACATGGTCGTTGGGGTGCACGTCCGTGCCGGCGATGCGCGTCGCGAGGGTGGCGAGCACCTCGTTCATGTTCATGTTCGAGCTCGTGCCCGAACCGGTCTGGTAGGTGTCGACGGGGAAGTGCTCGTGGTGCTGCCCGCCGATGATCTGCTCGGCGGCTGTGGCGATCGCCTGCGCGCGCGGAGCATCCAGAATGCCCAGTTCGGCGTTGACGAGCGCCGCGGCGCGCTTGATCTGCGCGAGCGCCACGATCTGCCCGGCTTCGAGCCCCGAGCCCGAGATGGGGAAGTTCTCGACGGCACGCTGCGTCTGCGCGCGGTAGAGCGCGGTGCGCGGCACCCGCACCTCGCCCATCGTGTCGTGCTCGATGCGGAAGTCGTCTGTGTCGGTCACGTCGGTGTGTGTCTTTCTGTGCGGGGCGGAAGGGGCAAGGGTGCGGATGCTCGGGGTTCGGCGCGGTTGGTACGCAGTCGACGTCAGATCGTGCCGACGGCGACGTCGCGCTCGACGCGGCCTTCCAGGAGCTTGTAGTTCGCGCCGACGATGGCCAGCGTACCGGCGGCGACCTCCTCGCTGATGAGCTCGCTCGCCGACAGCAGCGCGCCGACCGTGTCTCGGAGGTGCTGGCGGCCGACCTCGAGAGGGTCGATCTCGTCGAGGGTGGTGGTGCCGGCGCTCACCCGCACGCGCTGCACCGCCGGGAGAATCTGATTCACGATCGCTCGGATGTGCGGGGGGAGGGGCGTGGCGTCGGGGCGCACCGAATCCATCGCGGCACGCACCGCGCCGCACTCGTCATGGCCGAGCACGAGAATCAGGGGCACGCGCAGCACGGCCACCGCGTACTCGAGCGAGCCGACGACGCTATCGCTGATGACCTGCCCGGCGTTTCGCACGACGAAGAGATCGCCGAGACCCTTGTCGAAGATGATTTCCGCGGCCAGCCGCGAGTCGGAGCATCCGAACAGAGCCGCATGCGGCGCCTGAGAGCCCGCCAGCTCGGCACGTCGATCGACGTCCTGTCGAGGGTGGCGCGGTTCGCCGGAGACGAAGCGGGCGTTGCCGCGCTCCATCTCGTTCCACACCTGGGCGGGCGTCCGGCGGCCTGTCGTCATGCGATCACCTCGCGTTGCTCGATCGGTCCCCGCCGCGCGGCTAGCGGCCTGTCGCGTCGCCGTCGGCGTCGGGCAGGTCGGCGGCGATGGCGGTCGCCAGTTGCGCGAACTCGTCGTCCGAGGCCGTGCCGTAGAGCACGATGGTGCTACCGACGGTCTCGGTGACGAGGGCGTATTGACGGTTGCCCACAGCCTCGACCCCACGTCGATCGTAGAGGTTCCAGGCCACGCCCGCGATCTCCACCGTCTCGTTCGAGCGCGGCGAGCGCAGCACGGTGTTCAACCACGTCGGGTTCGTGTCGAAGCCCTGCACGAGGGCGATGAACTCGTCGTCGGCGGTGAGGAACCCGACGTACCACTCGCGAACGCCGGCGCTCGCCGTGAGGTCGGCTCGATTGGCCGACCAGGTCGGGGGCACGACGGGGGCGATCACGGGCGTCTCCAGCCCGGCCGATGCCTCCTCGGCGGTGCTGAGGTAGTCGACGGCGGGCAGCGGCTCGGTCTGCTGCACGACCACGACGATGAGGAAGAGCACGATGCCGAGCGAGGCGACGAGCGAGAGGATGAGGTTCTTGACCGACTGATTGGCGCGACGCTTGCGCCGGGATTCCGCCACGCGCGCGGCCGTCTCCTCGGGCGTCTCGGGGCGTCCGAGCCCGGCGACCTCCCGGCCCTGGGCGGGGGGCGGAGTCATGAGGATGCGCGGCTGTCGTGATCGGCTGCTGCCCGCGCGGCGTCGAGCCGAGCCTTCGCCCCCACCAGCCACTCTTCGCAGCGTCGCGCGAGCGCCTCGCCTCGTTCCCAGAGGGCAATGGACTGCTCCAGCGTCGCGCCACCCTGCTCGAGCTCGGAAACCACGCGCACGAGCTCGTCACGCGCCTGCTCGTAGCTCAGCTCGGCAACATCGTCGTCGGGTGCGGGGGAGTCGGCCACGTCAGCCATGCTAGGGGCGCCTTCCTTCAGTCGGGGTGAGAGTGGACCGCGAGGGTTCCGTTGCGGTGACGGTGGCGGTCACACGGCCGCTCGCGAGCGTCAGGCGCACACGGTCGTCGTCGACCACCTGAGTGGAGTCGGTGACAACGCCGCCCTGGTCATCCTGAACGATCGCGTAGCCCCGATCGAGGGTCGCCTGGGGCGACAGGGCGTGCAACTGACGGCGGCGCTCCTCGAGCGCCTCGAGTGAACTGTCGAGCCGCCTCGTGGTGAGCTCGACGCCTCGGGCGACGAGCCGCGTGAGTTCCTCGGCACGGGTGTCGATGATCCACGTCGAGCTCGCGAGGGCGGGTCGCGAGCGAAACTGGCCGACGCGCTCGATCTCGGTCGAGAGGGTCGAGGTGACACGAGAGAGCAGTCGTGACCGGGCCTGCTGCACGCGAGCGAGCTCCTCGCCGACGTCGGGCACAACGCGCTTGGCGGCGTCGGTGGGGGTGGAGGCGCGCAGGTCGGCGACCTCATCGAGCAGGGGTCGATCGTTCTCGTGCCCGATGGCGCTCACGAGGGGCGTGCGGCAGTCGGCAGCGGCCCGCACGAGCGCTTCGTCGCTGAACGGCAGGAGGTTCTGGAAGTCGCCGCCGCCGCGAGCGACGATGATCACGTCGACCTCGGGGTCGGCATCGAGCGCCCGGATGCCGGCCACGAGCTCGCCGACGGCGCGGTCGCCCTGCACCGCCGAGTGGTGCACGCGAAACGTCACCGAGGGCCAGCGCAGTTGAGCGTTACGCAGCACATCTTTCTCGGCGTCGCTGTTGCGTGCCGTGACCAGGCCGATGCACTGAGGCAGGAAGGGCAGGCGCGTCTTGCGTTCCGCAGCGAAGAGCCCCTCGGCCGCAAGAGCCCGACGCAGCTGCTCGAGCCTCTCGAGCAGGTCTCCGAGCCCCACGCGGCGCATCTCGAACACCTGCATCGTGAGGCTGCCGCCCTTAACCCACCAGTTGGCCTTGATGAGCGCGATGACGCGATCGCCCTGGCCGAGCCCCTCGGGCAGCTTCGCGCGCACGGACGACCAGATGGTGAACGAGACGGTGGCCTCGGCGGTGAGGTCTTTCAGCTTGCCGTAGACGTTGCCGCCCGACACTCCCCACTGGGTGATCTCACCCTCGACCCACACCGTGCCGAGCCGGTCGATGTACTCCTTGATGCGGGTGGAGAGGTGAGCGACGGGCCAGGGTTCATCGGCGCTCGACGCGCGACCGGGGGCGATGCTGGCGCTCACGAGCCCTCCTTGCGACATTCAGCGGCGTTCGCCAGGGTAGTCGAGAGCGCAGACGCTGCGCATTCTGCTCGGCCTCACCACGCCGACCGCCGGCTCGGCGACGAGACGGACGGGCTCGAGTCGCTCTTCCTCTTGCTCACGGCTCCGGAGCAAGCCCCAGGGCCCTCGCCCGGGCCATCGGGGCCGAAGTCGTGAAAGTTCTCTCGACGAAGGCGTGGTGGCTGCTAGCGCTGGCCCTCCTCGGCTACGTCGTTCTCACGGCGGCCGGTCTTGCCTACGCCATCAGAGATCTCGGCGCGCAGTTCGGCAGGGTTGCTCGTCTCCGCGTCGCTCACGACCCTGCGTCGTGATGTGGAGTGACCCGGCAGTAGAGAGATCGTGCAGGCTGCCCTCGTAGACTGATCACCGTGAGTACTATCACCAACGGAGCCCCCGTCAGCGCCCCCGTCGTGCCCGAGCGGCGCGCACGGCTGATCGACGAGCCCGTCGCGGGCGCCAAGCGCATTCTGCTCGCGGCTCCGCGCGGCTACTGCGCCGGCGTCGATCGCGCCGTGATCGCCGTGGAGAAGGCCATCGAGCAGTACGGCGCCCCGGTCTACGTCCGCAAGCAGATCGTGCACAACATTCACGTCGTGACCGAACTGGAGAAGAGTGGTGCGATCTTCGTTGACGAGGTCGAGGAGGTTCCCCCGGGCTCCCACATCGTCTTTTCCGCCCACGGGGTGAGCCCCGCCGTCGTTCAGGGCGCTGCTGACCGCGGTCTTGCCGCCATCGACGCCACCTGCCCGCTCGTGACCAAGGTGCATCGCGAGGCGGTGCGCTTCGCGAAACAGGACTACCGCATCCTCTTGATCGGCCACGACGGTCACGAAGAGGTCGAGGGCACGATGGGCCACGCTCCGGAGCGCACCATCCTCGTCGGCAGCCCCGACGAGGCCGACACGGTCGAGGTTCCGGATGCCGAGCAGCTCATCTGGCTCTCGCAGACGACGCTGAGCGTCGACGAGACCATGGAGACCGTGCGACGGTTGCGGGAGCGGTTCCCGCACCTGCAGGATCCCCCGAGCGATGACATCTGTTACGCGACCCAGAATCGGCAGGTCGCCATCAAGAAGATCTCACCCGAGTGCGACCTGGTCGTGGTGGTTGGCTCGGCGAACAGCTCCAACAGTGTGCGCCTCGTCGAGGTCGCCCTCGAGTACGGTGCCAAGGCCGCCTACCGTGTCGACTACGCGAGCGAGATCCGGCAGGAGTGGCTCGAGGGGGCGTCGACCGTGGGGGTGACCTCCGGCGCGAGCGTGCCTGAGGTTCTCGTGCAGCAGGTGCTCGCCGACCTTGCCGACGCTGGCTACACGTCCGTTGACGAGGTCACGACCGCGGAAGAGGATTTGCTCTTCTCGTTGCCGAAGGAGCTACGCATCGACAAGAGCGGCAAGCGCGACGACCGCGCTCTCGGCGGCCGAACCCGAGACTGACGGGCACCCAGCGTGACGCGAGCCGCAGAACCTTCTGCGGCATCGCGGTTGACTCCCCCTCAGGAGGTCACCGCGAGCACGCTGGCGGCTGTTGCAGGTAGACGTCGCTGGGGTTTGACACCGTGGGGGAGGGCGCGCGGGTCGAGGCCACCGCGGCGCTGCTCGCCACGCATGCAGCCGTTCCTGCAGTCCATGAGCACCGCGACCGAGATACGCGACCGGGATCGCCGTCGCGCCGCAGCGCTCGCGGACAAGATTGCTGTTGCGCTGCGCATCCTCACAACCCTGCCCGAGGGCAGAAGAGTGACCTACCTCGCCCCGTACTCCGTGAGTCTGCAGTCAACGGTGTCGGGAATCCGCTGGCGGGACGGCTCGTCGATCGCCGTCGACTTCACCACCACGTCCGACACGGAGCGGGTCGATACTCCTCTCGGGCAGCGCCAGGGTCAGCGACCCGAATGACCTGCTGAGCCAAGCTGCTGCGTCGCCTCGACAACGCGAGCGGCCATCGCCGTCTCGGCCGCCTTGCCCCAGGCACGCGGGTCGTAGACCTTCTTGTTGCCCATTTCGCCGTCGACCTTGAGGAACCCGTCGTAGTTCTTGAACACAGAGTCGGCGACCGAGCGGCTGAAGGCGTACTGCGTGTCGGTGTCGATGTTCATCTTGATGACGCCGTTCTTCACAGCGGTGGAGATCTCGTCATCGGTCGAGCCGGAGCCACCGTGGAAGACGAGGTCGAGGGGCAGGGCATCCGTACCGTACTTCGCCTGGATGCCGTCCTGGATCTCCTTGAGCAACTCGGGGCGCAGCTTGACGTTGCCCGGCTTGTACACGCCGTGCACGTTGCCGAAGGTGAGGGCGGCCATGTAGCGGCCCTGCTCGCCGAGCCCGAGCGCCTCGACGGCCGCCGTAACGTCGCCGATCGTCGTGTAGAGCGCGTCGTTCGAGCCCTCGTGCTGCACTCCGTCTTCCTCGCCGCCGACGACACCGATCTCGACCTCGAGGATCGAGTGGATCGCCTTCATGCGCGGCAGGAGAGTCTGCGCGATCTCGAGATTATCGGTGAGGGGCACGGCCGAGCCGTCCCACATGTGCGACTGGAAGATCGGGTGTCGACCGGCCTTGACTTCGGCCTCGCTCGCCTCGATGAGGGGCATGACGAAGCCGTCGAGCGCGTCCTTCGGGCAGTGGTCAGTGTGCAGCGCAACCGTGACGGGGTAGTTCTTGGCAACCTCGGTGGCGAACGCGGCGAAGGCGAGGGCGCCCGAGGCGCGCGCCTTGACGCTCTGGCCCGCGAAATAGTCGGCGCCGCCGGTCGTCACCTGGATGATGCCGTCAGAGCCGGCCTCGGAGAGGCCCTGCAGTACGGCGTTGATCGTCGACGACGACGAGACGTTGATGGCGGGGTAGGCGAATCCGCCCTTCTTGGCCTTGTCGAGCATCTCGGCGTACTGCTCGGGGGTGGCGATAGGCATGAGACTCCTCGTGCGGTGGGGTGCGATGGTTTCGCCCTCGAGTCTAGCCAGGGCCCCGCTAGGCTGGTCGAGCGCTGATCTGCCACCCGGCGTGTCCCCGCCTGTCCACGATCACCGATGCGAAGGAGGGCGCCCTCGTGGTGACCACCGAAACGGGAACCCTTTTCCTGCACCCCGACCGCAACCTCGCCATGGAACTGGTTCGCGCGACCGAGGCTGCCGCGATCCGATCCGCCCCCTTCATCGGTAAGGGCGACAAGAACGCCGCCGACAAAGCTGCGGTGGATGCGATGCGCAAGTTCCTCGGCACCGTCAACTTTTCCGGAGTGGTCGTCATTGGCGAGGGCGAGAAAGACGACGCCCCCATGCTCTTCAACGGCGAGCAAGTCGGTACGGGGAATGGGCCGATGTGCGACATCGCCGTGGATCCGATCGACGGCACGTCTCTCACCGCAGCGGGTCGGGGCAACGCGATCTCCATGATCGCGGTTGCCGATCGAGGCAGCATGCTCGATGCCTCGAGCGTGTTCTACATGGACAAGATCGTCACGGGGAACGAGGGCATCGGCGTTGTCGACATCCGCCAGCCGATTGCCGAGAACATCCGCGCCCTCGCCGCCGCGCAGGGCAAGCGTGTCGATCAGATGCGCATCGCGGTGCTCGACCGCCCGCGCCACGCGGCTCTCATCGAGGAGATCCGCGCCACGGGTGCCGGAACGCGTCTCATTCTCGACGGTGATGTCGCGGCGGGCATCAACGCGGCCCGTCACGACACCCGCATCGACATGTGCGTCGGCATCGGCGGTAGCCCGGAGGGTGTGGCCTCAGCCTGCGCCATCAAGGCGTTGGGAGGCCTCATCCAGGGTCGACTCGTGCCGAGCACCGACGACGAGAAGCAGCGCGGTCTCGACGCAGGCCTCATGTTCGACCACGTCTACGAGGCAGACGAGCTCGTGCGCAGTGACAACACGTTCTTCGTCGCGACCGGTGTCACCGATGGCGAGCTGGTGCGCGGCGTCGTGCGAGACGGTCCCGTGATTCGCACCGAGTCGATCGTTCTGCGCTCGCGGTCGGGCACAATTCGTCGGGTCGTGGCCGACCACCAGGAATCAAAGTGGTTGGGCGACCTCTGATCGCTCAGCTCGTGTGATCGCCGCGCGCGTTCGCTCTCGGCGCGGCATCGTGGTCACCCTGGGTCTGTGTCTCGGGGAAGAATGAGGAGACCATGCTCGTCTCCATCCTCCGGCGCCACCTGCGCCCCTACGGTGGCTTGATCGCCGGCGTCATCGTCTTCCAGTTCGGCCAGGCCATCGCGTCGCTGTTCCTGCCCGCACTCAACGCCGACATCATCGACCGCGGCATCGCGACCGGCGACACCGGCTACATCCTGCAGGTGGGCGGCGTCATGCTGCTCATCACCCTCGTGCAGATCGCGTGTGCCATCATCGCCGTCTACTTCGCCGCCCGCGTCGCTATGGCGTTTGGCCGCGACCTGCGCGCCTCGGTCTTCGCGCAGGTCGGCGCGTTCAGCGAGCGTGAGGTGAGCGACTTCACGCCGCCCTCGCTCATCACCCGCACGACGAACGACGTGCAGCAGGTGCAGATGCTCGTGCTGATGACGAGCACGATGCTCGTGAGTGCGCCGATGCTCTCGATTGGCGGCATCATCATGGCGGTGCAGCAAGACGTGGGGCTGTCGTGGATCATGGCCGTCGCCATCCCCGTTCTGCTGCTCGCCGTCGGCGTCATCATCAGCCGCATGGTGCCGCTCTTCCGGCTCATGCAAGAGCGCATTGACACCGTCAACCGTGTACTGCGCGAGCAGCTCAGCGGCATCCGGGTCGTGCGCGCCTTCGTGCGGGAGCCTCTCGAGCGTGAGCGCTTCGCGTCGGCGAACCGCGACCTCACCGCGACCGCGCTGACGGCCGGGCGGCTCTTCGCCCTCATGTTCCCCATCGTGCTGCTCGTGCTCAACGCCTCGAGCGTTGCGGTGCTGTGGTTTGGCGCGTACCGCATTGAGTCAGGCGAGATGCAGGTCGGAGCGCTCACGGCCTTTCTCACCTATCTCATCCAGATTTTGATGGCCGTGCTCATGGCCACCTTCATCGCCGTGCTGCTGCCGCGGGCGGCCGTCTCGGCCGACCGCATCGGCGAGGTGCTCGCGACGCCCTCCTCGGTGGTGCCGCCGAGCGACCCCGTGACGACGCTCGACGTGAGCGGCCGGGTCGAGCTGCGCGGCGTCGAGTTCTCGTACCCGGGGGCGGAGCATCCGGTGCTGTCGTCGATCGACCTGCTCGCCGAGCCCGGAACGACCACGGCCATCATCGGCAGTACCGGCTCGGGCAAGACCACCCTGGTGACGCTGCTGCCGCGGCTCATCGATGCGACGGGGGGAGAGGTGCTCATCGACGGCGTCGACGTGCGCCGCCTCGACCCCGACCTGCTGTGGAGCCGCATCGGCTACGTGCCTCAGCGCGCCTTCTTGTTCTCGGGCACCGTCGCCTCGAACCTGCGCTTCGGCAAGCCCGAGGCGACCGATGACGAGCTGTGGGCAGCGCTCGAGGTCGCTCAAGCGGCCGACTTCGTGCGCGCCATGCCCGGCGGGCTGGATGCACCGATCGCGCAAGGCGGTACGACCGTCAGCGGCGGCCAGCGCCAACGCCTCTCGATCGCGCGGGCCCTCGTCAAGCGACCCGGCATCTACCTGTTCGACGACTCGTTCTCGGCGCTCGACACCGCGACCGATGCTCGCCTGAGGGCTGCCCTGCGACGCGAGGTCGGCGACGCGACCCTCGTCGTCGTTGCCCAACGAGTCGCGACGGTGCAGAGCGCCGACCAGATTCTTGTACTCGACGACGGGGTCATCGTCGGCCGGGGCAGGCACGCCGAGCTGCTGGAGCACTGCCCGACCTATCTGGAGATCGTGAACAGCCAGCTGCGGCAGGAGGTGGGGTCGTGAGTGCCGCGCCCCAGCGGCCGGCCGGCCCGCCGCCCGGCCAGCGTCGCCCCATGGGTGGCCCGATGGGCGGTATGCAGGGCTTCCCGGCCGAGAAGGCGATGACGTTCGGCCCTTCGGCGAAGCGGCTCGTCGGCAGGCTGCACCCCGAGCGGGCGATGGTCGTGATCGTCGTCGTGTTCGGTGTGCTGAGCGTGCTGCTGAGCGTGGCGGGCCCCGCGCTGCTCGGCCTCGCCACGAACATCATCGTCGACGGAGTGTTCGGGCCCACGGGCAGCGGCGGGCTCGTCGGCGAGGGCACGGGCATCGACGTCGCCTCGCTGCAGCTGCTGCTCGGCGGCGTCATGCTCGTCTACGTGTTCTCGTCGGTGCTCGCCTGGGCGCAGGCCTACGTGCTCAACGGCGTCACGCAGCGCACGGTCTACCGCCTGCGCGACGAGGTGCAGGCCAAGCTCGACCGACTGCCGCTGACCTACTTCGACAAGGTGCAGCGCGGCGAGGTGCTCAGCCGCGTGACGAACGACATCGACAACATCTCGCAGACGTTCCAGCAGACGCTCAGCCAGTTGCTGACCTCGGTGCTCACGGTGCTCGGCGTCGCGACGATGATGATCGTCATCTCGCCGTTGCTGGCGCTCGTGGCACTCACCATGATTCCGCTCACGCTCATCATCACGGCCGTGATCGCGAAGCGCTCGCAGAAGCTGTTCGTGGCGCAGTGGGCCTTCACCGGCGAGCTCAACGCGCAGATCGAAGAGACGTTCACGGGTCACGCGCTCGTCAAGGTATTCGGCCGCCAGCGCGACGTCGAAGAGCGCTTTCGACACAAGAACGAGCAGCTCTACGAGGCGAGCTTCGGCGCTCAGTTCGTGAGCGGCATCATCATGCCCGCCATCATGTTCGTCGGAAACCTCACGTACGTCGCGGTCGCCGTCGTCGGCGCGGTGCTCGTCACGACCGGCACGATGACGATCGGCGGGGTGCAGGCGTTCATCCAGTACTCGAGGCAGTTCACGCAACCGCTCAGCCAGCTCGGCTCCATGGCCAACCTGCTGCAGTCAGGCGTCGCCAGCGCCGAGCGCGTCTTCGAGTTGCTCGACGCCGACGAGCAGTCACCAGACGCGCATCCGGCGCTCACTCCGCCTACCACCTCGGGGCGCATGGTGTTCGAGGGCGTCTCGTTTCGCTACGACCCCGAGACACCGCTCATCGACGAGCTCTCGCTCGTCGCCGAGCCCGGCCAGACTGTCGCGATCGTCGGACCGACGGGCGCGGGCAAGACCACGCTCGTCAATCTCATGATGCGCTTCTACGAGCTCGACGGCGGGCGCATCACGCTCGACGGTGTCGACATCGCGCGGATGGCGCGCGATACGCTGCGGGCGCGCATGGGCATGGTGCTGCAGGACACCTGGCTGTTCGGCGGCACGATTCGGGACAACATTGCCTATGGCCGACCCGAGGCGAGCGAGGAGGAGATTCTCGATGCCGCGCGCGCGACCTTCGTCGACCGCTTCGTGCACTCGCTGCCCGAGGGCTACGACACGGTGCTCGACGAAGACGGCTCGAACGTGAGCGCGGGCGAGAAGCAGTTGCTGACGATCGCGCGGGCGTTCCTGGCGGGCCCGAGCGTGCTCATTCTCGATGAGGCGACGAGCGCTGTCGACACCCGCACCGAGGTGCTCGTGCAGCACGCCATGGCTGCCCTGCGCCGCGACCGCACGAGCTTCGTCATCGCCCATCGGCTCTCGACGATCCGTGACGCTGACCTCATCCTCGTGATGGAGGCCGGCCGCATCGTGGAGCAGGGCACGCACGACGAGCTCATCGCCGCGGGCGGCGCCTACGCGCGGCTCTACGAGGCGCAGTTCGTCGCGCCCATGGGTGAGGCGTAGAGCCGGCACCGGGCCTCGCCCGCGAGCGCGGCATGGGCGAAGTGGCCGTCGCGCCCTGTCGAGCGACGCGGTCGGCGCAGTGTCTACGCCGAACACCACTGCGTCTCACGACAACGGACACCTCGCACGGAAGGACCGGTGCGAGGAGTTCGTTTGGGTGAGAGAGGCGGCTCGACTACAGCAGGTTGGGGATCTTCTGCTCTTCTGCCACGTTGGCGCGGCGGAACCAGAAGGTCACGAACGTCGACACGATCACGATGAACAGCGAGTAGAGCGCCGGCACAATCAAGATCAACCCGATGTCGGGGTTGCCGCTGAAGGTCAACAGCACGATCGCGATCGCGAGCGGCCCGTTCTGGATTCCCGTCTCGAGACCGATCGTGCGCGCGTTCATGGGGTGCAGGCGAATGGCACGGGCGATGGCGTAGGCCACCGCGATGCCGAAGAGCCCCAGGCCAATCGCGACCGTGTAGGTCTGCCACGGCGTTGAGGTCAGCAGTGCCCAGTTGCGAGGCACCCAGGTCGCCATCAGGAACACGATGAAGAACAGGCCGAAGAATCCCCCCAGTAGCTCCATGACGGCGCCGATGTTCGCGCTGTAGCGACGCAGGATCATGCCGGCCACAACAGGAATGAGCAGCGTCGCGAGTGTCACGACGATGTTGACGATCGGAATCTGCAGGTCAGAGCTTTCGGTGAAGAGCAGCGAGCCGTAGAACGCGAGCACGAGCGGTGTCATCAGGATGGCCCACAGCGTGGAGTTCGTTGTCATGATCACACTCAGCGCAAGGTTGCCCTTCGAGAAGTACGTGAAGATGTTTGACGTCGTGCCGGCGGGCACGCAGCCCATGAGAAGAGCTCCGAGAGCAACCGGCGCTGCGTATTCACGCGGTAGCTGGAAGAGCACCGTCACGACGAGGACGTAGGCCAGCAGCGGCATGATGCCGAACTGCGTCACGAAGCCGATGATGAGGCCGTAGGGCCGCCGCACCGCGAGTTTGAAGTCGCGCGGGGTGAGGCCGGCGCCGAGCCCGAACATGATGACGAAGACGAGACCGACGAGCAGGGTCTGCTCGAACTCCGTGACGACATCCTGCTCGTTGACGACGGTCTGCGTGACCAGGATGAGAGGCGCGCCGATCATGACAGTTCCCTTCCCTGGGTCTCGATACTGGCGGTAGCAGAGTTGACCGCTTCGGCACGCAGCTCGCGCCGCAAGATCTTGCCGATCGGGCTCTTGGGCAGCTCGTCGACGAACCGCACCGACTTCGGAACCTTGTAGGCGGCGAGCGCTTCACGACAGTGCGCCAGCACCTCGGCTTCGGTCGGCGGCGTCTGCGTGCCCACGATGTAGGCGCGCACGGCTTCACCGGTCTTGTGGTCGGGAATGCCGACGACACCGACCTCGAGCACACCGGGTAGCTCGGCGATGCGCTCTTCGACCTCGTTGGGATACACGTTGAAGCCGCTGACGAGCACCATGTCTTTCTTGCGGTCGACGATCGTGAAGAAGCCGTCGGCGTCCATCTCGGCGATGTCGCCCGTGCGGAAGAAGCCGTCGACGATCGACGCCGCGGTGTCGTCGGGCCGCTGCCAGTAGCCGAGCATCACCTGGGGCCCCCGCGCCGCGATCTCACCCGGTGTGCCGGGGGCGACCTCCTTGCCCGAGTCGTCGATGCAGCGCAACTCGGTCGACGGCACCGGAATGCCGATGGTGCCCTCTTTCGCGGTCGGACCGAATGGGTTGAAGCTCAGCACCGGCGAGGTCTCGGTGAGGCCGTAGCCCTCGACGATCGGAGTACCGGTGACCTCGCTCCAGCGCGAGGCCACGGCCTCGAAGAGGGCCATACCTCCGGCGGCCGATGCTCGCAGGTGCTTCGGCGGGCTGTCGAGGAACCACCGCTCATTGAGTAGCGCGTTGAAGAGCGTGTTGACGCCCGTCACCCAGGTGATCTTGTAGTTCTCGAACGCTCGCTTGAGGTTGCTCGGCGGCCGCGGGCTCGGTACGAGAATGTTGCGGGCACCCAAGTGGTAGAAGGCCAGCAGATTCACCGTGAAAGCGAAGATGTGGTAGAGCGGCAGCGCGGTCAGCACCACCTCGACCCCGGGTCGCATGTAGGCGCCGCACATCTGAATCATCTGCAGCGTATTGGCCACGAGGTTGCCGTGCGTGAGCATGGCTCCCTTCGAGACTCCCGTGGTGCCGCCGGTGTACTGCAGCGCGGCGATCGTGTCGCTGCTCACCCCGTCGAGGTAGCGCTCGAGCGCCGCACCATCGCGCTTCTCGCGGCCCGCCGCGAGGGCCTTCGGGAAGGCCGTGTGATCGACGGTGATGGGTGGGAGCGAACGGTTCCACCACTTCTGCACCATGCGGATGACACCCGCAATGACGGGCGGAAAGAACTCGGCGATGCGCACGGTGACGACGGTGCTGATGCTCGTCTTCGGTACGACGTCGCCCAATCGGTCAGCGAACATGTCGCTCACGACGAGCACCGTCGCACCCGAGTCGCTGAACTGGTGCACCATCTCGGTCGCCGTGTAGAGGGGGTTGGTGTTGACGAGCACGCAGCCCGCCTTCATCACGCCGAAGGCCACGACCGGGTAGCTGAGGCTGTTAGGCATCTGCACGGCCACGCGATCGCCCTGCGACAGGCCGACGACCTCGCGCAAGTACGCGGCGAAGTCGTCTGAGAGCTCGTCAACCTGAGCGTACGTCAGCGAGCCGTTCATACCGTTCGCCATGCACTGCGTGAAGGCGACCGTGTCGGCGTAACTCGAGGCGGCCGCCCTGATCATCGCGGGAAGGTGTGTGAGTGAGGTCTCTGCCAGGTCAGGCTCGACATCGTCGGCATAGTGGGAGAGCCAGGGGCGTTGGGTCATCGTTGATCTTTCGCCGAAGGGGCACCGCGGCGATACGCCGACGATGGTGTACGGGCTCATACTAGCCAGGGGCGGCGCCGCTCTGGGCGCTGTGTGCGGAACCGCAGGGGAAGTGAGTCGCAGGTGAGCGCACCTTAGTCATTCTCGACAGTCGGTTGGTCAGCCCCCGCTTCCGCGGCTTCCGGGCTCTGCTCCAGTTCGGCGACGAGCTCCATCGCGGTGAGCTCCCTCGGTCCCTCCTCGATCGCGTCGAGGGGGCCCAGCACGGTCGACTCGTCGAGGCGCTGCAGCTTGCGCGCGGTCGGGAACACCTGGCGCTCCATCGAGCCGACGAAGCCGTTGTAGTTCTTGATCGTGCTCTCGATCGAGCGGCCGAGCTTCTCGACGTGGCCCGCCATGGTCGACAGTCTCCCGTACAGCTCACGACTGAGGTCGAAGAGCACCTTCGCGTCGGCGGTCAGTACGTCTTGCTGCCACGAGAAGGCGACGGTCTTGAGCACCGACCACAGGGTGACGGGGGAGGCGAGGGCGACGCGCTTGCTGAAGGCGTAGTCCATGATGCCCGGGTCGGCCTCCATGGCGGAGGAGACGAGCGACTCGCTCGGGATGAACGCGATCACGAGTTCGGGCGAGGCCTCCAAGCCCGCCCAGTACGCCTTGCTCGCGAGGGTGTCGATGTGGCCCCGCACGACGCGCACGTGTTGCTTCATGAGCTGCTCCCGCTGCGCGCCCTCCTCGCCCGTCGCGGTCACGGGAATCTGACTTGCGCGAAGGTAGGCATCGAAGGGCACCTTCGCATCGACGGCGATGTTCTTGCCCCCGGGGAGGTGGATGACCATGTCGGGGCGACCGGCGCCGGCATCGGAGGTGATGCTCGACTGCACGTCAAAGTCGACGCGCTCGATGAGCCCCGCCGCCTCGACGACGTTGCGCAACTGGGTCTCGCCCCAGACGCCGCGCACGCTGTTCGACCGCAGGGCGGAGGCGAGAGATTCGGCAGTGCTGCGCAGTCGCTCCTCCGACTCGGTCGCCGCGCGCAGCTGCTGGGCGAGCTGGCCGTGCTGCTGGCTGCGTTGCGCTTCGAGCTCGGTGACCTTCGACTGCATCGTGCGCAGCGACTCCTGCACCGGCGCGAGCGCCTGCAGCACTCGGCTCTCCTGCTTGTCACGCTCCTCTCGCTCGAGGTCGCGCTGCCGTGCGAGCGCCAGCTGCTCGTCGAGAGCGCTCGCGCGAGCCTCGGCTTGAGCGACACGCACCTCCGACCCCGTCGCTCGGTCTCGTAGGGCGGCGAGCTCGGCGGTGGACGCACCACCGCGCCGAGCGAGCAGGAGGCCGATGACGACGCCGAGCACGGTGCCGGCGACGAGGCCAAGTAGCAGCGGGAGCAGGAAGTCCATGCGGGCAAGTCTGGCAGGGGCATCCGACAGCGGTGCTACCTGCGGGACGCCACCCGGGTCGTATCGTGGGGCCATGACCCAGGCGCCGCGCTCCCTTGACGTGAGTACCGACGACCTGCGCTACCTCGTCGCCGTCGCGCGGGTCGGGCGCATGGTGTCGGCGGCGACGCTGCTCGGGGTCGACCACACGACCGTGCGGCGCCGGCTGGATCGCCTCGAGACGGCACTGGGCGTGCGCCTTCTCGACCGCGGTGCCGACGGCTGGCAGCTCACGGCGATCGGGCGCGACGTCGTGGAACGCGCCTCGGGCCTCGAGGGGCTCGTCGAGCAGGTCGTCGCCGCGGCCTCCGGCAGTGATGCGGTGCGCGGCACCGTGCGGGTCGCGACGCCCGACGGCTTCGGCGCGGTGTTCGCAGCGCCGGCGCTCGCGCGGGTGCGGGCCCAGCATCCAGGCATTGCGGTCGAATTGGTAACGTCGACCAAGCCGTTGTCTCTGCGGGGCTCGGGCTTCGACCTCGTGGTCTCGATTGGGTCGACCGCCGGGTCGCGCGTGCAGTCGGAGCTACTGACCGAGTATGCGCTGCGGCTCTACGCCTCGCCCCCGTACCTGGCTGCCCGGCCACCGATCGGGCAGGTGGCCGATCTCGCTGGTCATGACCTGGTCTTCTACGTGGATGCCCTGCTCACCGTGCACGAACTCGACCTTGCGCCGGTCCTCGGCGATATGCGGCTCGGCTTCGGCTCGACGAGCGTGTTCGCGCAACTCGAGGCGGCGCGCGCGGGGGCCGGCATCGGGCTGCTGCACGCGTTCATGGCCGAGGGCGTCGCAGGGCTGGTACCGGTACTGGCCGGGGCGATCGACTTCCGGTTGCCGTTCACGCTCTCGACGCGGCCCGATAGCCCGGCCGTGGACGCGGTCGCGATCGTGCGTGAGGCGCTGCGCGACGAGGTGTCGGCCCGGCGCGCAGAGCTGCTGCCCGGGGCATAGCGCGTGTGCGAATTCGCAGATGGCCTGTGCGCTCTTGGTGCTTGATCGCAGAGTGGTGAGCGCGCAGACTGGGCGCACACCCCGTCACCGCTTGCGAAGGAGCACCGCCATGACCGCCTCGACCACCATTCTCACCCACTGGGTCGGCGGCGCCTCGTTCGCCGGCACCTCCACGCGCACCGCGCCCGTCTACAACCCCGCGAAGGGCGCCGTTGCGCGCGAGGTCACCCTCGCGACAACCGCCGACGTCGACCACGCCGTGCAGGTGGCCGTCGAGGCCCAGAAGGGCTGGGCCGCCACGTCGATCGCCAAGCGCCAGCAGGTCATGTTCGCCTTCCGCGAGGCGCTCAATGCCCGCAAGGACGAACTTGCGGCGATCCTCACCGAGGAGCACGGCAAGGTGCTCAGCGACGCGGCCGGCGAGATCGCGCGCGGCCTCGAGGTCGTCGAGCTCGCGTGCTCGATTCCGCAGCTGCTCAAGGGCGAGTTCAGCGAGAACGTCTCGACGGGTGTCGACGTCTACTCGCTCAAGCAGCCGATCGGCGTCGTGGGCATCATCAGCCCCTTCAACTTTCCGGCCATGGTGCCGCTCTGGTTCTTCCCCCTCGCGATCGCGGCCGGTAACGCGGCGATTCTGAAGCCCTCGGAGAAAGACCCCTCGGCATCTCTGTGGATGGCGCAGTTGCTGAAGGAGTGCGGTCTGCCCGACGGCGTGCTCAACGTCGTCAACGGCGATAAAGAAAGTGTGGATGCTCTGCTCGAGCACCCCGACATCGCGAGCATCTCGTTCGTCGGCTCGACGCCGATCGCGCAGTACATCTACGAGACCGCCTCGCGGCACGGCAAGCGCGTGCAGGCTCTCGGCGGAGCGAAGAACCACATGCTCGTGCTGCCCGACGCCGACCTCGACCTCGTCGCCGACTCCGCCGTCAATGCGGGCTTCGGCTCGGCGGGCGAACGCTGCATGGCGATCTCGGTTGTCGTCGCCGTCGAGCCCGTCGCCGATGAGCTCATCGAAAAGATCCGCTCGCGCATGGGCGGCCTCACGGTTGGCGACGGTACCCGCAATTGCGACATGGGGCCGCTCATCACGAAGGAGCACCGCGACAAGGTCGCTTCCTACCTGGACGTTGCTGCCGAGGACGGCGCCGAGATCGTCGTCGACGGTCGCGGCATCGAGGTCGACGGCGAGGCCGACGGCTTCTGGCTCGGCCCCACCCTCGTCGACAAGGTGCCGACCACCTCGCGCGTCTACACCGATGAGATCTTCGGCCCCGTGCTGTCGATCGTGCGGGTGAAGACCTACGAGGAGGGTCTGGCCCTCATCAACGGCTCGCAGTACGGCAACGGCACGGCGATCTTCACGAACGACGGCGGTGCCGCACGGCGCTTCCAGAACGAGGTGACGGTCGGCATGGTCGGCATCAACGTGCCGATTCCCGTGCCCGTCGGCTACTACTCGTTCGGCGGCTGGAAGAACTCGCTCTTCGGCGACGCGAAGGCTTACGGAACACAGTCGATCCCGTTCTTCACGCGCGAGAAGGCCATCACCTCGCGCTGGCTCGACCCGAGCCACGGCGGAATCAACCTGGGGTTCCCCCAGAACTGAACCGAGCCGGTTGACCCGGGCGACCGTTGCCGACGTTCGGCTCAGCCGAGCACGGCGGGCCGACGGTCGGCCGCGGCAGCGTCGGCCGCTGGGCCGATGAGCCCGAGCCCGCCGCCGGTGATGCGCGCGAGATCCTCCATCGTGCTCACGTCGTGCCGCTTCGCGGCGTGCACGATGATCGCCGCGCATGCCTCGGCGTCGGCGAGCGCATCGTGGTGGGCGAAGTCCTCGAAGCCTGCCGCCATCGCAGCGACGGGCAGTCGGTAGGAGTCGAGGTGATAGGTCTTGCGGGCGACCCGCAGGCTGCACAGGTAGCGCAGGCTCGGCGTCGCGAGGGCGCTCGCCTCGCACGAGGCGGTCAGCACCTTCATGTCGAACCCCGCGTTGTGGGCGGTGAGCACGTCGCCGTCGACGAAGTCGAGCAGGGCATCCACTTGATCGCACCACAGCGGGGCATCGACGATGTCGTCGGCGGTGATGCCGTGGATGCGCGTGTTCCACTCGAGCATGTGGTCGACGCCGAGCGGCGGGCGGATGAGCCACCCGGTCTTGTCGACCACGCGACCCTCGCGCACCTTCACGAGCCCCACCGAGCACGCGGAGGCCGCGGCGTTGTTGGCGGTCTCGAAGTCGATGGCGGTGAAGTTCAGGGGCACGCCTCGATGCTCGCATGCGCCCCCGACCGTGTGCTCCGGGCGCGCCGCACGGCCCTAGCCTGAGAGGGTGCACGCCGTTCGCCGCTTCAGCCCGCCCGTGCTCGCCCAGTTGTTCTGGGCGAGCAACTTCGTGGTTGCCGACCGCGTCATCGCCGAGTTCACGCCGCTCGAGCTGACCTGGTTGCGCTGGGTGGGTGCGGTGCCGATTCTGCTGGTCGTCGCGTGGTGGCTCGAGAAGCCCCGCTGGCGGGATGCTCTGCGCGAGTGGCCCCTGCACCTCCTGCAGGCCCTGCTCGGCATGGTCGGCTACACACTCTTCCTCTACTCGGCGCTCGACACGACCTCGCCCGTGACGGCGAGCGTCATCACGGCGCTCAACCCCGCGGTCATTGCGATTGCGGCGGTCATCGTGCTGCACGAGCGCATCCGCCGCCTGGGAGTCATCGGCATCGTGGTGTCGTTCGCGGGCGTGCTCGTCGTCGTGCTCACCGGCCAGGGCGTCGACGGCGGGCTCGGCTTCGTGCCCGGCGACCTGCTCATGATCGGCGCGATCAGCGTCTGGACGGCCTACGTCATCACGAGCCGCCGCCTCACCACCCCGCCCATCACAGCAACAGCCATCCAGGCGGTCATGAGCGCGGTCGTGCTCACCCCTGTCGTGCTTGTCGTGGGTGCCCCGGGCCTCACCGAGGGTGCGAGCGCCGAAGCGTGGTGGGGCCTCGCGTGGATCATCGTCTTCCCCTCCGCCCTCGCCTACCTGTTCTGGAACATCGCGGTCGGCACCCTCGGCGCCTCGAAAACGGGCGTCTTCCTCAACCTGCTGCCGGTGTTCACGGCCGCGATCGCCCTACTCTTCGGCGACGTCATCACAATCGGCCAGCTCGTCGGCGGAGCGATCGTCCTCGCCGGCGTCTACCTGACGACGCGGCCGGGGGCGACGACCGCTCCGTCGATCATCGTGGCGCCTGACATCGCCCCTGATTCCGCCCCTGATGAGGATGCCCCTTCCGACCCCGCGCGCCGGGAATAGTTCTGCATGCGAACGCATTGACTCGAGCATGACGAAGCTCGGCTTTCTCTCCTTCGGCCATTGGCACGACGTTCCCGGGTCGCGCACGCGCACGGGCGCCGAGGTGCTGCTGCAGGCCATCGAGCTCGCGGTCGCCGCCGAGGAGGTCGGCGTCGACGGCGCGTACTTCCGCGTGCACCACTTCGCCCGTCAGCACGCCTCGCCGTGGCCGCTGCTCGCCGCGGCGGGCGCGCGCACGAGCCGCATCGAGCTCGGCACCGGCGTCATCGACATGCGGTACGAGAACCCCCTCGCGATGGCGGAACTCGCCGCGCAGGCCGACCTCATCGCGGGCGGGCGCCTGCAGCTCGGCATCAGCCGGGGGTCACCCGAGACCGTGATCGACGGCTGGCGCGCGTTCGGCTTCGAGCCCGCCGAGGGTGAGACCGACGCCGACATGGCCCGACGCCACACCGACGTCTTTCGTCGCGGCATCGCGGGGGAGGGCTTCGCGCCCGCCAATCCCCGCATGACGGGCACGACGGCGCCGCAGCCGATCCAGCCGCAGGCGCCGGGGCTGAGCGACCGCATCTGGTGGGGTGCCGGCACGCGCGCGACCGCCGTGTGGACGGCCGAGCAGGGTATGAACCTCATGAGCTCGACGCTGCTGACGGAGGACACCGGTGTGCCTTTCGATGAGCTGCAGGCCGAGCAGATCGCGATGTACCGCGAGGCGTGGGGCTCGGCGGGGCACACTCGAACGCCGCGCGTATCGGTGAGTCGGAGCATCCTGCCGATCATGGACGAAGAGACGCAGTACTACTTCGGCATGCAGGCGCAGGGCGCCCAGAGCGACCAGGTCGGCATGCTCGACGGCTCGCAGTCGCGCTTCGGCCGCTCGTACATCGGCGAGCCCGACCGCATCGCCGCCGAGCTCGCGCGGGATGCCGCCGTGCAGGCAGCCGACACGCTGCTCGTCACCGTGCCGAACCAGTTGGGTGTCGCTTTTTGTTCAATGATTTTGGAGTCGATTGTGCGCGACGTGATGCCGGTTGTCGATGCGGAAAGAGCACCGTCACTCGCATGACTCGATGGCGTCGGTAGGGTCAGGCGCATGAAAGTTGACCGCAACTGGGCTTACGTGCCGACATCTGCGCTTCCCGATACTCGAGCTTTCACGGAGTTAGCCGAACTGACCGTTGATGGCGAGACGTTCATAGTGCGCAAGAGCGAACCCGACGGTGCGTTTCACTATGACTGGATCTCGGGACCGAATGATGGCTACGGATTCAGCACTTCTGGTCGGTCGACGCCGGTCAGCAACGAGCATCACAAAGCGGCCATTCGTGACTTCCTCTCGGCCGTAGACCCGGCGACCGGCTATCTGTCGTGAACCCGTACACAAGTCATCCGACGGATTGAAGATTGATCTCTAGCCAGCTCGGGCCGGAGTTCAACGCGCGCATACTGCAGTCCATCAAGCGCGACATCATGCCCGTTGTCGATGCAGCTACCGCGCCCTCGCTCGCGTAGGGCGGCTCTGGCCGCTCGCGCGTAGGCTCGGGGGCATGGCGCGCATTCTCGTGACGGGCATGTCCGGTGCGGGCACGTCGACTCTTCTCGCCGAACTCGCGCGTCGCGGCGTCGCGACGGTCGACACCGACTACGGCGACTACACGATCGATGACCGGCTCTGGGACGTCGACGCGATGGATGCTCTGCTCGGCTCCCACGATGACCTGGTCGTCTCGGGCACGGTCGAGAACCAGGGCGACTTCTACGATCGCTTCGCCGCTGTCGTGCTGCTGAGCGCGCCGCTTGAGGTTCTGCTCAAGCGGGTGCGCACCCGCACGAACAATGCTTACGGCAGCTCCCGTGAGCAGCAGGACGAGATTCGTCGGTACACCGCGGAGGTCGAGCCGCAGTTGCGCCGGGGTGCGACCCATGAGCTCGATGGCCAGCGCCCGGTCGCTGAGTTGGCCGATGAGGTCATGGCGCTCATGGGCGGCAGCGCCCACGCGCGAATCCGCCCGTTTGAGCTGGTTGATGAGGACGCTGTTGTCACGCTGTGGGAGGAGGCGGGTCTGCTCAGGCCGTGGAACGATCCCCGTGCCGACATCGCCCGCAAGCTCACTGTGCAACCCGAGCTCTTCGTTGTCGCGGCTGACCGCACAGGAGAGATCATCGGCGCCGTGATGGCCGGTTTCGACGGGCACCGGGGCTGGATGAACTACCTAGCGGTGACCAGCTCAGCTCGTGGGGGCGGGGTCGGTCGAGCACTCGTTACCCATGTCGAGCGCGAGCTTCGGGCACTCGGCTGCCCGAAGCTGAACGTGCAGGTGCGCGCAGACAATGAGGCCGCGGTCGAGTTCTACCGCCACCTCGACTTCGCCGTCGATGACGTCGTGAGCTTGGGCAAGCGCCTCATCCGCGATGACGAGAGCGATGCGGGCGACGGCCCCGTATGAAGGTGTTGCTCATCAGCGACACGCATCTGCCGGTGCGGGCCAAGGTGCTGCAGCCGCAAGTCTGGCGCCTCGTTGATGAGGCCGACCTCGTCATCCACGCGGGCGACTGGGTCGACGTGGCGACGCTCGACGCGCTTGCAGCCCGGGCCGCGCGGCTCGTGGGCGTCGCCGGCAACAACGACGGGCCCGAGCTGCACGCGCGGCTGGGCGAGGTCGCGCGCCTCGAGGTCGAGGGGGTGCGCATCGCCGTCATCCACGAAACGGGGGCCGCCGCGGGACGCGAGCGTCGCTGCGATGCCCTCGTCGGCCCTGATTCGGATGCCCCCGCCGACGTCCTCGTCTTCGGCCACTCGCACATCCCCTGGCATTCGACGACCCCCGGCGGCCTGCGCCTGCTCAACCCGGGCTCGCCGACCGATCGCCGGTGTCAGCCCGTCGGCACGGTCATGACCGCGACGGTGTCCGACGGCCGCCTGCACGACGTGTCGCTCGTGCCCACCCCCCGCTGACCCGGGCGCGCGCTGCGGCTCGGGCGACGGGCGCGTTGCGAGTCGGGAATCCCAGTCGACCGAGGGGTCTGGTGTGGTCGCGACGTACCGCGTTCGGCCAGTGTGCCTCTCGAGGCATGTGCCGCGAGAGGCACACTGCAGAAACAGGTCCTTCGCTCCGGCGCCGGGGACCGGGCCCGGTCGGGCCGACGCGCTTAGCGGCCCACCGCGTACCCCTGCGCACCGCGCGAGTTCGCGGCCGCGTAGTACCAGCCGCGTTCGGGGTCGACGCCGACGCAGCTGAGGCGGCCCAGGCTCCACGGCCCCATGACCGTCACCTCGTGTCCGCGCGATCGCAGTTCCGCGATCACCGAATCCCCGAGCCGCGACTCGACCGTGAGCGACGCGGGCTGCACGGTGCGCGGCTCGAACGACGCGACCATCGCATCCGTGTGGAACATCGGCGCGTCGATGGCCTGCTGCGGCTCGTAGCCGCCCACGAGTCGGCGCAGCAGGTAGAGCAGCTGCCACTGGTCCTGCTGGTCTCCACCCGGCGTGCCGAGCGCTTCGATCACGCGCCCGTCGCGCACGAGCATGGTCGGCGACAGCGTGCTGCGCGGCCGGATGCCCGGCTCAAGCCGAGACGGAGCATCCGCGTCGAGCCACGCCATCTGCAGGCGCGTGCCCAGGCAGAAGCCGAGCGCGGGAATCGTTGGCGACGACTGCAGCCAGCCGCCCGACGGCGTCGCCGAAACAAAAGTGCCGAAGCGGTCGACGACATCGAGGTGGCACGTGTCGCCGCGCTGGCGGCCCGCGCGGTCGAGGGTCGGCTCGCCCGAGCCGGGCAGGGGAGTGGTAGCCGCGTCGCCGGCCGAGCGCAGAGGCGGCAGCCACGGCTCGCGACCACCGGGGTGCCCGGGCCGCACCTCGCGTGACGCCGTCTCGCCGATCAGGGCAGCGCGCTCGGCGCCGTAGGAGGCGCTCAGCAGTTCAGTGAGCGGCACGTCCGTCTGGGCGGGGTCGCCGTACCAGGCGTCGCGGTCGGCGAGGGCGAGCTTGAGCGCCTCCACGATGGTGTGCACGCCGAGCGCCGTCGACGGGTCGAGCACGGCGTCGCCCTCCGGCGAGGCGGAGGCGGCCGCCTCGAGGATTGCGAGCGTCTGCAGCAGCACGGGCCCTTGCGTCCAGGGCCCCGCCTTGACGACGTCGACGCCGCGGAAGGTCAGCGACACCGGTGACTCCTCGGCGGGGAAGTAGGCGGCGACGTCGGCTGCGGTGATCACACCGGGCAGCGCGCCACCCAGCGAGTGCTGCACCGGCGTGCGCACGAACTCTTCGACCGCGGCACCGACCTCGCGGTTCCACCACGCGATCGCGGCGAGCACGCGCGACTCGCGACTGCCGGCGGATTCACCAGCCCCCATGAGACGCGCGAGCACGGCGGCCCACGGCTCGTTGGTGATCAGGTCGCCAGGTTCGGGTAGCCGGCCCTCGGGCATCCACTGCGCCGCCGAGGTCGGCCAGTGCTCCTCGAACAGCGGCGCGACCGCCCGAATGGTGCGCACGACGTTCGCGTGCACCGGGTGGCCGTCGCGCGCGTACCCAAGGGCGGGGGAGAGCACATCGCGCACCTCCCACGTGCCGCGCGTGGCGAGCAGGTGCAGCCAGGCGACGACCGAGCCGGGCACCGCGGCCGCGAGCGGGCCGGCCCCGGGAATCTCGTCGAGCCCGAGGGATTGGTAGTGCTCCATCGTCGCGGCGGCGGGTGCGGCGCCCTGCCCGGCGAGTACGAACGGATGCTCTCCCGCAGACGCCACGATCGCCGTGAGGTCACCGCCCGGGCCGTTGAGGTGCGGCTCGACGACGTGCAGCACGAAGGCCGCCGCCACGGCGGCGTCGACGGCGGTGCCGCCCCGCTCCAGCACCGACTGTGCGGTCGCGGTGGCGAGCCAGTGCGTGCTCGCCGCCATGCCGAAGGTGCCGCGCAGTTCGGGGCGGGTGCGGTCGGGGGAGGCGGGAGTGAAGGTAGGCATGCGCTCACGCTATTAGGCTGACCTGTCGTGGCTCTTACTATCGGCATCGTCGGCCTGCCCAACGTCGGCAAGTCCACCCTCTTCAACGCGCTCACCGAGAACGACGTGCTCGCGGCGAACTACCCGTTCGCCACGATCGAGCCCAACGTTGGAGTCGTCGAGCTGCCCGACCCGCGCCTGACGGTGCTCGCCGAGATCTTCCACAGCGAGCGCATCCTGCCTGCCGCCGTGTCGTTCGTCGACATCGCCGGCATCGTGCGCGGCGCGAGCGAGGGTGAGGGCCTCGGCAATCAGTTCCTCGCGAACATCCGCGAATCCGATGCGATCGCGCAGGTCGTGCGCGCCTTCACCGACTCTGATGTGGTGCACGTCGCGGGAGCCGTCGACCCGGCCAGCGACATGGAGACCATCAACACCGAGCTCATGCTCGCCGACCTGCAGACGCTCGAGAAGGCGATCCCGCGGTACGAGAAAGAGGTCAAGGGCAAAAAACTCGACCCCTCGGTGCTGCAGGCGGCTCAGGATGCTCACGCGCTGCTCTCCGCCGGCACCACCCTCTCGGCCGCCGGTTTTGACGCCGCGCCGATCCGCGAGCTCGGCCTCCTCAGCGCGAAGCCCTTCATCTACGTTTTCAACGTCGATGAGGGCGTGCTGGGCGACCGCGCCCGCATGGACGAGCTCGCTGCCCTCGTCGCGCCCGCCAACGCGGTGTTTCTCGACGCGAAGATCGAGAGCGAGCTCATCGGCATGGACGCCGACGACGCCGCAGAGCTGTTGGAGTCGACCGGCCAGACCGAGAGCGGGCTCAACCAGCTCGCCCGCATCGGCTTCGACACCCTCGGCCTGCAGACCTACCTCACGGCTGGCCCCAAGGAGTCGCGCGCCTGGACGATCGGCAAGGGCTGGAAGGCTCCCCAGGCTGCCGGTGTGATCCACACCGACTTCGAGAAGGGCTTCATCAAGGCCGAGGTCATCGGCTTCGACGACCTCGTCGAGTGCGGCTCGGTCGCGGAAGCCCGCGCGAAGGGCAAGGCCCGCATCGAGGGAAAGGACTACGTCATGCAAGACGGAGACGTGGTCGAGTTCCGGTTCAACGTCTGACCCTGCGCGCGAATCGTAGCCAACGCGGCGAGCCCTAGGGTGATTCCATGACCGACCCCACCCTGAGGCTGCCAAGCCAGAGGTTCCGAGCCGTGCTCGATCTCGGCGAGGGTGTCGGGACTCTTCCGCCCCTTCCTCGATCGCTGGGGCGCCCCGAACTCGACGCCGACTTTGACGACGAGTCGAACACCCTCACGGTCTACCTCGATTTCGCCACCGGGCAGCTTCATGCCGATGTCACCGACGATCGGTTCGACCATCACTTCCATGACGCTCGGGGCAACGACATCGACCGCAGCCCGTGGAAGCGTGAGCCCACGGCAGCGCTTCTGGATTGGGCGCAGCGATTCGCGTCTATGGCGCTTCCCGTGATGCCGGATCTGCTCGCCGACGCCGAGGATGCTGCCGAGTGGTACGCCGCCGGGCTGACCGTCTATGCCCGCGACACCGGCCCGGTGCCGCTCGAGATCATCGACGTCGAGCTGGAGGGCGAGTTGATGCTGCTGCCGTGGCTCGGAAGCGGCACCGTCGACCATGAGCACATCGACGGCGACGACCACCCCATCGAGTTGCTGTGGGATCCGCTCGGTGGTGAGCCGAGCATCCGCATCGCTCGGGCCTGGTTGGATGCGCGAACCGATCAGCCGCGCACGGTAGCCGAGCCGGGCGTCGACTGGGACGCGGTGGGACTGAGCGCGACCGAGGTCTTGTCGTGGCTCGAGGGCGTCTACCTGAACCATCACGTGCTCGCACACCCCGCCCAGGTGATCATGCGGGCCGCGCTCGAGCGAATCGCAGGGCTCCGCTAGCAGTCCCGCAGAGATCTGCGCACACCGGGCTTAGTCGGTAGCGAGCTCTTCTCGCAGCCGCGGCTCGACACGGTGCTCGGGCTTCGCTCCCGCCTTGTCGGCGTAGAAGGCGCGGATGCGATCCATGTCGCTCGACACGTCGCCCGTGAGCTCGAACGTCGGCCCGAGCCCCGTCGTCATGGTGGCGCGGTCGACGTATCCCAGCGTCACCGGCAACTGAGCTTCGCGAGCGATCCGGTAGAAGCCCGACTTCCAGTGGGAGTGCCCCGAGCGCGTGCCGTCGGGCGTGACGACGAGGCCGAAGACGTCACCCGACCGGATGCGCGCCAGAACCTCAGTGACGACAGCGCTGGGCGCATCCCTGTCGACGGGGATGCCGCCCAGGCGCCGCATGATCGGCCCCTTCCAGCCACGGAACAGGCTCTTCTTGCCCAGCCAGCGGAAGTGCATGTCGAGCCGCCAGGCGATCGCGAGCATGAAGACGAAATCCCAGTTCGAGGTGTGCGGAGCGCCGATGAGCACGGTGGGGCGATCAGGTGCGGGTGCAGAGTCGAGACGCCACCGGCTGAACGTCCAGAAGGTTCGGGCCACCAGGCGTCGAAAGATCATGGCTCCAGCGTAGGTTGCGTCAGGCCGCGCGCGCATCCGACGGCACGCCAGCCGTCACCGCTTGAGCAGTTGTCGTGCCGCCGCGCGACCTGTACGTACCGCACCCTCCATATACCCGCACACCCACTGGTCGGAGCCGACGAGCCAGAACGGCGGCTCGTGCGTGCCGTGCAGCGGGCCGACGGCGGTCAGGTCGCCCGGCCGCCACGCGGTGATGTAGCCCTGCGTGAGGGGGTCGGCGAACCAGTCGCGAACGAACACCGCCTGCGTGTCGCGCACCTCCGGCCCGTACGCGGCGACGAGCTCGTCGAGCAGCGCGTCTTCGCGATCCGAGGCGGGCAGGGCGAGGTAGGGGCCGAGCCGGTCGACAGGTACGAGGGCTGAGAGCGCGCCGTCGGTCTGCACCCACGTACCGCCGAGCAACGTGTGCTCGAAGTAGCCGGTGCCGTTCTGCCCGTTGCCCTCCCAGAACGACGTCTCGTGCACGGTGACGAGCTTCGCCGCCGCAGCGTGCTGCCGCCGCGTCGCCGCCTGGAGGTACGCCTCGCTCACGCCGGTGATGCGCAGGTCGCGTAGCGGGCCGGCTGGCAGCGCGCACACGACGTCGTCGGCCTCGAGCCGCTCACCGGTCACGAGCGTCACGACGACACCGCTGCCGGTCACGTCGATCGCGCGCACCGCGCTTCCATATCGGATGCGGTGCCCCAGCTCCTCTGCCATCCGCAAGGCGACCGTGGCCGAACCTTCCAGAACCTTCGAGCTCTCCCACGCGTCGTAGTCGTAGAACCCCGTCGCACCCGCGGTGGCCTCCTTGCGCAGGTCGGCCAGTAGCGATCGGCGCTCGATCGACGAGTCGGCGAGGGCGAGCGTGCGCAGTTCCATCGCGCGCAACACGGCGGGGGTGGCGCCCTCCGACCGCAGCCACGCGCCGACAGAGAGGCTGTCGAGCGCGACGGCATCCGGATGCGCCCACGGGTCTTCGGGGTCGACGGTGGCGGCGAGGCTCGCGAACCGCTGCTCGAGAGTGTCGTAGATCGCGCGGTCGGCGGCGGGCATCCAGGGCATCTCGTCTCCCAGCACCCGACCCTCGCTCACCAACCAGGTCGACTCGCCGGGGATGCCCGTGAAGCTCGGCACGATCGTCAGCCCGAGCTCGGCGACCAACTGCCGGTAGCTGGTGTGGGAGTCTCCGATGACCTCGCCGCCGAGCTGGATCGGCCGGCCGTCGGGCATGAGCGCCTGCTCGATGCGGCCGCCCGCACGGCCACGGGCCTCGAGCACGACCACATCGGTACCGCTTGCGGCGAGGTCGCGCGCGGCGCTCAGGCCGGCGAGACCCGCCCCGACGACGATGACGTCAGCTCTGCTCATGGGTTCCTCCTTGGACGGTCGGTCATCCGCGCAGCCGCTCGCCGCGCGGATCGTAGAACGGGCGTCGCGACACCGTCGCGGGGTAGAGCTGGCCCTTGCACTCCACCGTGAACGTCGCGTCGAGCGCGACCGACGGGTCGAGGGCGGCGATGCCCACGGCGCGGCCGAGAGTGTGGCCGTACGCACCGCTCGTCATCCGCCCGACCGCGACGCCGTCGGCGAAGACCGTCTCGTCGTGCACGAACACCGGCTCGGGGTCGTCGAGCGTGATGTAGACCGTGCGATGCCGTGGCGACGTGGGGTCGAGCGCGATCAGCGCTTCGCGCCCGGTGAAGCCACCCGGCTTGTCGAGGGCGACGGTGAATCCGAGCCCGGCCGAGTAGGGGTCGTCCGCGGCGCCGATGTCGTGACCGAGGTGCCGATAGCCCTTCTCGCTGCGCAGCGAGTCGAGCGCGTGATAGCCCGCGAGTCGCACCCCGAGATCCTGCCCCGCCTCCCATAATGCGTCGAACACGTTGAGCGCGAGATCGGCCAAGGGGTACAGCTCGTAGCCGAGCTCGCCGACGAAGCTGATGCGCAGGCTGTAGGCGAAGCCGTCGGCCACCTCGACCTCGCGGCCGGTCGTGTAGGGCTGGGCGGCATCCGACCAGTCCTCGGGCGACACGCGCGCCATCAGCTCGCGGCTGCGGGGCCCCATGACGCCGATGGTGGCGAAGGCGGCGGTCACATCGGTGACGGCCGCTGCACGACCGCGCGCCGCGCGCCGCAGGTGCCAGAGGCTCTTGTGCCGACTCGCCGAGGGGGTGACGACAAGAAAACGGTCTTCCTCGATCCGCGTGATGGTGCCGTCGAGTTCGATGCCTCCGCCGCGGTTGAGGAACAGCGTGTACACCGCGGTGCCCACTGCGACGTCGACGTCGTTCGTCGCGACCCGCTGGCACACGGCCAGCGCATCCGGGCCGCTGACCTCGAACTTCGCGAACGGGCTCAGGTCGAACAGGGTGACGCCCTCGCGTGCGGCGCGATGCTCGGTCGCGACCTGGTCGAACCAGCCCGGTCGCCCGTAGCTGTAGCCCTCGGCCGCCGGGGGGCCGCCGTACCAGTTCGCCCGCTCGCCCCCGTTGAGTTCACCGAAGCGCGCGCCGAGCCCGGCGAGCCGATCGTGTAGCGGGGTGCGCCGCACGTCGCGCGCCGTCTGGGATTGGAAGTGCGGCCAATGCATGGCGTACAGGCGCCCGAGGCTCTCAGTCGTGCGCGCGTGCAGGTAGCGGCGGTTGCTCTGGTGCGGTGAGAAGCGCTGCACGTCGACCGAGGCGGTGTCGAACTGTGGAGCACCGGCGATGATCCAGTCGGCGAGGGCGGCCCCGACGCCCGGGGCGTAGATGATGCCCTGCGAGTTCATGCCGGCGGCCACATAGAGTCGCTCGACCTCTGCCGTCTCGCCGAGCAGGAACGATGTGTCGGGCGTGAAGCTCTCGGGGGCGTTGAGGAAGCGATCGTATCCTGCCCCCCTCAGGGCAGGCACGGTGCTCTCCGCCGCCGCGCGCACGGGGGCGATGTGCTCCCAGTCCTCGGGGAAGGTCGCGAACCCGCCGGAGGGGATGTCGTCGACCGCGCGGGGGAGGCCGTTTGGCTCGAAGGCCCCCACGAGCAGCCGGCCCGCCTCGTGGCGGATGTAGTAGCTGTTGTCGAGATCGCGCAGCACCGGCAGCTCGGCAACCGCGCCAGCGATCTCGCCGGAGCGGACGTGCACGTGCTCGGCCGCGTAGAGCGGCAGGTGCACGCCGGCTGTCGCGGCCACGTCTCGGCTCCACAGCCCACCAGCGATGACGACGGTGTCGGCGTGCACCGTGCCCTTCTCCGTCTCGACTCCGGTGACGCGGCCTCGCTCATGCAGGATGCGGGTCACCGTGACGCCCTCGCGGATCGCCACTCCCGACCGGTGCGCGAGCGTCGCGAAGGCGAGCGCCGCATAGCCGGGGTTGACGTGCCCGTCATCGGGAAAATGCAGGCCGCAGAGCATCCCCGTTATCGAGGAGAGTGGCCAGAGTCGCTCAATCTCCGATGTGCCCACGAGTCGGGCCTCCACACCGTTCTGCCGCGCCACATCGCAGGCGTACTGCAGTTCGTCGACGCGCCCGGGCGTGCGCGCGATGCTGAGCGACCCGCTACGGGCGAAGGAGACGTCCACACCCGAGCGCTCTCCCAGGTTGGCGTACATGCCGAGCCCGTAGGAGGCGAGCTGCGTCATCGCAGTGCTGGTGCGACCTCCGGCAACGAGGCCAGCCGCATGCCACGAGGTGCCGCTCGTGAGCACGTCGCGTTCGAGCAGCAGAACATCGTCGACCCCTGCGGAGGCGAGGTGGTGGGCAATGCTCGCCCCGATGATGCCGCCGCCGATGACGACCGTGCCGGCGCGGGCGGGTAGCGCGTCGTGCGACGTTGGGGTGACGAGCGTGGCACTGAGCGAGCGATCCACGAGCCGATCCATGGCGTTCCCTCCGCTGCGGTGTTCGGGTGGTGCGGCTGCACCCGGCGCCCCGGCTCTCCACGCTACCCCGCTGTTGTCAGGTTGGACAATAAGGCGAGCCCGCCTCGGCGTGGCGTGATCACTCGCGGTGCGGCCGCTCAGTCGCATCGGGCACGATAGTCACGTGGATGCTCCGCACGCGCTCACCCAGGCCCGAGCCGCCCTCGCCGCGGCCGCCGCCGAGCTCGCCGCAGGCCCCGCCCCCGTGCAGTTGGCCGTCACCGTGCCGCCGCGCCGCGCCCTGGGTTTCATCCCCCGGCCGGCATCGATGCGGCGGATCGGCGAGGGGTTCTTGCTGGGCGTGTTGTTCATCACGCGCGCGGGCGACGCCTACGCGCCCGGCCAGATCGTGAGGGCGACACGGCAGGTGCTCCCCGGTCATCAGGCCGAATCGGCGCAGCAGCGTCGCGCCCTTCGCCAGACAGCGCTCGATGCGGGGTTTCGCGAGGGCGCCACGATCATGCTCGACGCGCGGCCACTTCCCCTCGACGACGAGAGCTCCATGCGGCAAGAGACCTTTCCGCTCGTCCTCCGAGGCGACCGTCTGCTCGTGAAGTGGATGCCCACAGCACCAGAGAGTGCGCTGAGGCCGCTCGCAAGCTACCTCCGCGAGCGTCTCGATCTGGCCGCTGGAGCAACGTCAGTAGAATAGGGCGAATGTTCAGCACGGAGGTCGCGTGACGACCCCGATTCTTCGCAAGGCCGACCGGGATGAAGTCGTCGACATGACGACTCTCCTCCACCTGTCGTACGCCGAGCTCGCCGACCAAGGCCTCGACTTTGCCGGCGTCGACCAGACGGTGGCGACGACGCGCCGTCGTTCATTCCAGGGCACGACCTGGGTGCTCGACCTGCACGGCGAGCTCATCGGCATGGCGACGCTCAGCATGCCGCCGAGCAGCGTTTTGCGCAATCTCAGCGAGATCGCCAACGTACGGCGCGCGGCGTGGCTCAACCAACTGGCTGTGCATCCCGACCATCGCGGTGGCGGCCACGCTCGCCGGCTGTTCGAGACCGTGCGGGCTGAGGCGACCCGTCGTCGCGCCGTCTTCCTCGGTATCGACACGGCGCGGCAGGCGGAGGAACTCCTTGAGCTCTACCTGCACTGGGGGTTCGAGCAGCGCGAGGTGATTCAGTGGCCCGGCAAGTCCTACGACAGCTTCGTCATGGTCCTGCCGTTGCGACCGCTGCCCACCGTGCCCCATCAGTGAGCCCGATCGCGCGCAATGAGGGGGGTGGAAGCTCATCTGCACCCCGGTGTGTTCGCGTTCTACGCCGAGCTCGAGCAGAACTAGACCAAGGAGTGGTGGCTGGCGACCACGCGGCGCTACACGCAGCGCGTGCGCGGCCCGCTCGAGCGGCTCATTGAGGCCCTCGGTGGCGAGTTCGGGCCGCTGAGAGTCTTCCGGCCCGACAACGACGTGCGGTTCGGCGCCGATCAGCGACTGAGGCCTGGCGCACCGTGGGAACCTGGAATTCCTCGATCGCCGAGAACCTGCCGGCCCGGGTCGAGCACGCGTCGGTGACGCCGCGGCCACATGCTGATCAGGTGCTGGTCGCGGGCTGACGGACGACTGAGTAGCGACGTGTGCCGCGAGATTGGGCCGTAGTTTCACCCCATGACTTCTTCCTCATCCGCACCCTCAACGCCCGTGCCGCCAAGCGCTCCACCACTTGCCGCCGACCCTGACGCGCGCGAGCATTCGGTGATTCCGGGCCGTATCGCGAACTACGTCGAGGATGCGTTCCACATCATTCTTGCCGCAATGCTCATCGTCATTGCGATGGGAGCCCTGGTCTTCACGACGGTTCGAGTGCTGACCACCGAGCCCTTCTTTCCCACCGGCATGATTCAGGCGATCAACGACATCCTGTTCATCGTCATCATTCTCGAGATCGTTCGCACGATCATCGCGAGGTTCACGGACGGCGTCTTCCAACTGCAGAACTTTCTCGTGATCGGGGTGATCGCTGCCGTGCGGCACATTCTCACGGTGGGGGCGTCGCTGACTCTCGAGCCCGACAAGCCTCAGCAGGCGTTCGAGCGAGGGCTCCTCGAGCTGGGGGTCAACACGCTGATCGTGCTCGGCCTCGTGATTGCCATGTTCGTCGCGCGTGCCACGACACGAGCAGCGGCCCCGCGCAGCACGTGAGCCGACGCGCAGTGGGTCAGGTCGCCGGCGACATCTAGGCTGAATCGATGCTGATCATCGACCTCGCCCTCATCATCGGCGGACTCGTGCTGCTCGTTGTGGGTGGCGAACTACTCGTCCGTGGAGCGTCGACTATCGCCACCCGTGTCGGCATTTCGCCGCTCGTGGTGGGGCTCGTCGTCGTCTCGGCGGCGACCTCCGCCCCCGAGCTGGCGGTTACCGTCGGCGCCGTGATCGAGGGCGAGCCGGGCCTCGCGGTCGGCAACGTCATCGGCAGCAACATCATCAACATCTTGCTGATCCTCGGTCTCTCCGCGCTCGTGCTGCCCCTCATCATCAAGCAGCAGCTCGTGCGTTTTGACATTCCTGTCATGGTCGGCCTGTCGGCGCTGCTGTTGGTCGTGAGTCTCGACGGGCGCATCGACCTTGTCGACGGCATTCTGTTGCTGGCCGGTCTCATCGTGCATGTCGTGCTCAGCATCGTGATCAGTCGCCGTGAGATTCGGGTGCAGGCCACCGTCCCCGCCTCCGAGTCGCCGTCACCCGAGGCCGACAGCGTCGCCGACGGTAAGCCGGTGCCGCTCTGGCTCGCCATCGTGCTCGTGCTCGGCGGTATTGGGCTACTCGTGCTGGGAGCACAGCTGCTGGTCGACGGAGCCGTGAGTATCGCCGTCAGTCTCGGCGTCAGCAGCCTCATTGTTGGTCTCACCGTCGTGGCGATCGGCACCTCGCTGCCCGAGCTCGCGACCTCGATCATCGCCGTGCGCCGCGGTGAGCGCGATATGGCGGTCGGCAACATCGTCGGCAGCAACATCTTCAACATCGGCGTCGTTCTCGGGGTACCGGCGATCATCTTCGGCGAGGGCATCCCGGTGCCGGCTGCCGCGATCGCCCTCGACCTGCCTCTCATGCTCGCCACGGCGATTGCCCTGCTGCCGATCGCCTTCACCGGTTTCGTGATCGCACGCTGGGAAGGCGCGCTCTTCGTCGCTCTCTACGTCACGTATACGGCGTACCTCGTGCTCGCCGCGACTGAGCATGATGCGCTCGAGGGCTTCACCGACGTCATGCTGTGGTTCGTGCTGCCGTTGCTGGCCCTGACGCTCGCCGTCGTCACGGCCTACGAGGTCGGCCTGTACCGGGGTCGACGCCTGGCGCGAGGCCCAGCGAAACGCCCGCGAGAATGACCGCCATCCCGATCGCTTGTACGGGCGAGACGGTCTCGCCCACCACGAGGGCACCCAGAAGAGCCCCCGCCACGGGATTCAGCAGGCCGACCAGGCCGACGGCGCCTGCGGGTAGGTGCTTCAGAGCGGCGAACCACGTGACGAAGGCGAGCGCGGTCGCGACGAGCGACACGTACGCGGCGCCGGCGATGCCCCCCGCGTCGAGTGAGGGCGGCGGGCCTTCGACAAGACCGGCGACGACGACCAGCGCGGCACCGCCGGCCGTGAGCTGCCAGGCCGTCACGGCCAGAACTGGCGTGTCGTCGCGCCAGCGACGGGCCAGCACGAACCCCACTGACGACATGACCATCGCGCTCAGGGAGACGACGACGCCCCAGGGGTTGATGGGGCCCGCCGCCCCGGTGACAAGCAGAACGACTCCGGCGAATCCGAGGATCGCGCCCCCCATAGAGAGCAGGGCCGGACGCTCGGCGGCGAGGGGCCAGGCGAGCAGCAGCATCGTGAGCGGGGCGATCATCGCGATCGCAAGCCATCTCCATGTGTTTTCCATGGAAAGCAAGAGTCTTCCCGAGACACCATTATCCCCCGATGGCGACAGATGACCGTGACGAGACCTTCCCACCACGCCGAGACCGGGTAGCGCGCATCCAGGAAGAGTGGCGCCAGGTCAGGCCCGATCTCGATCCGTCCCCCCAGAGAGTGTTCGGACGCTTGACACGACTCGCGACGGCGATCGACGGCGAACTCGATAGGGTGTTCCGCACCTACGGCCTGACAGCGGGTGAGTTCGACGTCTTGGCCACGCTTCGCCGCGCGGGGGGCGACGGCGAGCGCAGCCCGGGAGAGTTCGCGCAGAGCACCATGGTGACCGCCGGCGCGCTCACCAAGCGGGTCGACCGATTGGAAATCGCCGGTCTCGTGCGCCGCGATCGCGACCCGCACGATGGCCGCGCGCGCCTCGTCGGCTTAACGCCCGAGGGGCGACGCCTTGTCGACCAGGCGATCGAGGCGCACCTCGAGAACGAAAGGCGCCTTCTCGCGGCACTGACCGCGACAGATCAACGCGACCTCGAACGAATCCTGCACACCTGGCTCACGAGCCTGCCGGGCGGCGGCTAAGGCGCACTGCTCGAGAGTTCCCTAGTTCATGGTCGAGAGCAGATCCTTCATCTGCTTGTAGATGAGACCAGCCGCGTTCTTCGGGTTGAGGCGCGACAGTCGCGACATGATGCGGGCGTCACCGCCGATGAAGATCTCGTAGCGACCCTTCTCGATGGCCTCGATGATCTGTTTGCCGGCCTCGGCAGGAGCGGTGGTCTTGCGCTGCTTCTCGCCCGCGGCCGCAGCTCGTTCGGTGGCCTCCTCGGCAGTCATGAGCCCCGAGTTGACCGTGATGTTGGTGCCGATCGCTCCCGGGAAGACGCCGGTCACCTGAACGCCGGTCTCCATCAGCTCGGAGTGCAGCGCGCGGCTCAACTGGGCTACTGCGGCCTTCGTGGCGCCGTACACCGACTGGCCGGGCACGGGGGCGTACGCGCCCATGCTCGAGACGTTCACCAGAGCGGCTTCCGGGCGCTTCACGAGTTCCGGCAGAAAAGCCTTGATGGTGTTGAGGGTGCCGTACAGGTTGACGTCGATGACGCGCTCGATCTGATCCCAGTCGAGCTGCATGACGGGCACGAACTTCTGAATGATGCCCGCGATGTTGAGCAGACCGTCGACCTGCCCGTGTTCTGTGATGATCGCCGCGGGCAGCTTCTCGACCGCTGCTCGATCAGTGATGTTGATGACGTGGGTCGAGATACGGTCGGCGTGATCGCCAGCGAGACGCACGGTCTCGGCCAGCCCCTCGTCGCTCAGGTCGAGGGCGGCGACTCGCGCGCCCTGTGCCACGAGGCCCAGGGCGACTTCGCGCCCGATTCCGTTGCCGCCGCCGGTGACGGCGAAGACCTTGTCACTGATCTGCATGATGCTCCTTGATCGCGAATGGCGCGCGGCTCTGCGCGGCACCAGGCTAACCGGCTCCCGACCGATCGGTCAGGACCGAAGGTCCCGGCGCTCGTCTGCGCAGGCCCTACTGCGGCCGTGACACGGCGTCGACGCGAGCGAAGGAGAGGATGAGCTCATCGCCCTTCACGGGGCGGCCGAGAAAGAGCCCAGCGGGGCAGACGTTGGCAATGCCCGTGATGAGCATGAGCACGCCGACCGGGATGAGTGCGAGTGCCGCCCCACCGGCCGCGATGCTCCCCGCGACGATGGCGGGTCCGCCGATGATGCGTGCCCAGCGGCCAGCCGGTGAGGAGACTGCGGTCAGGATGGCGATGCCCCAGGGTGCGGGTGTCTTCAAGGTGGTCTTCTTTCGTTCAGACGTGGTGGTGTTCGCCGCGTTTCGGCGGCACGTAGCTGCAGGTGTCGCCGGCGCACAGGGTCGGCTTGGTGCGACTGAACCGCCGCGAGAGCTCGCAGCCCAGGCAGTAGCCGAAGGCGGCCTCCGAGTAGAGCAGTGCCAGGCAGATGCCGCAGACGGTCTGGGCGATGATCGCGGGCAGGCCGAGCCAGCCCAGCGCGAAGCATCCGGCGAGGGCCATGCCGAAGCCCAGGCCCCAGGCGAACTTCTTCGACCGAGCCTCCACCCACTCGGGGCGTTGCGGGCGGGTGATCAGGGTGCCGAGGACGAGGGTCGGCGTGAAACGGGTGCCGAGGAAGAGGCGCACGTACATCTCGACGGCGAAGACGATGCCGAAGGCTTGCATGGGGCGCAGGTCGCCGGTGATCACGCTGTACAACCAGGCGCTGAAGCCGGCCAAGAAGAGGATGCCGGCCGAGGCACGCACGGCACGCTCGTTGACGACGGGAACGTCGATTCCACTGACCCACTCCCCGATGACGGGGCGGATGCTGCGCTCGGGCGTGTCGGTGGACATACCTGCACTATACCCCAGGGGGTATGACCTGCCTGGGAATCCGCAGGATCGGGTGCCAGTCTGCTGTCCATGACAGTCCTGCCGATGTTCCCCCTCGGGTCGGTGCTGTTCCCGTCCATGCCGACGGCGCTGCGCATCTTCGAAGAGCGGTACATCGTCATGCTCTCGAAGGTGCTGGGGGATGATCCGGCCGAGTTCGGCGTCGTGCTCATCGAGCGCGGCTCAGAGGTGGGAGGTGGCGAGCAACGGTTTCCCGTCGGCACCGTCGCGACGATCACGCAGGTCGAGGCCTCCGAGGGCTTTATCGGTCTCGTGGCGCAGGGCTCACGGCGCATCGAGATCGTCGAGTGGCTCGACGATGATCCGCATCCGCAGGCAGAGGTGCGCCCGTTGCCCGACCTCGAGTGGCACGACGAGTTGCAGCCGCTGCGTGACCGTGCCGAGCAGCTCGTGCGTCGGACGATCTCGCAGGCGAGCGAGTTTGTCGAGCAGCAGTGGCCCGCGGACATCGTGCTGGACGACGACCCGGTGGCAGCCGCGTGGCAGCTCGCCGGCATCGCGCCGCTCGGCCCCCTCGACCAGATGACGCTCCTGCGCTCGGACTCCCTCAGGTCTCTGCTGGAGGGGGTCATCGAGGCGACCGAGGGTGCGGCGGAGATGCTCACGCTGCGCTTCGACGACGATGACTTCCCCAGCCCTGACGACTTTCGTCAGAACTCGAGCGAGTAGCGCGCGCCGTAGTCTGACGCCATGCTCCCGCCGATCGCCTTCCCCATCCCCACGGATGCGGCCACGGCTGCCTGGGCCGGCCCCGTCTTCGCTCTCATGGCGCTCACCACGGTCATCGTGCTGATCTGGCAGGCCGTGAGGTACTTCCGCCAGGACGACGACGAGGGGTGAGCAGCTCAGGTCGACCGCGCCTGAACCGACGTGCGGAGTCGGCGGCCACACGCGCTCTCGCGCGCAACGATCTGGTCACAGGTGGAACTGCACGCCGGACTTTCTCAGGCGTCCGACGCGGAGTCATGTTTGGCTGGAACCCTGGCGGGTACCGTGCCCACTGAGAGACAGGCCGAGAGCCATGATCGAATTTCACGACGTGTCGAAGATCTTCGACGACGGCACTCGTGCCGTCGACCAATTTTCGCTGACTCTGCCCTCGCACCAGACCACCGTTTTCGTGGGTTCGTCGGGTTCCGGCAAGACGACGCTACTGCGCATGATCAATCGCATGGTCGACCCTACGCAGGGTCGCATCGTGATCGACGGTGACGATATCGCCGCTGTGAATCCCGTCAGACTGCGTCGGCGCATCGGCTACGTCCTGCAAGCAGCCGGGCTGCTGCCGCACCGCACCGTGATCGACAACATCGCGACCGTACCTCGACTGAATGGCGTGCCGAAGGTGGCCGCGCGGGCGGCCGCGCGTGAGCTACTGGGAACAGTGGGGCTCGACGACTCGCTCGCGCATCGATACCCGAGCCAGCTCTCCGGCGGTCAACAGCAGCGCGTTGGGGTCGCCCGTGCCCTCGCCAGCGACCCGAACATCCTGCTGATGGATGAGCCTTTCGGCGCCGTCGATCCGATCGTCAGGGCCGAGCTGCAGCAGGAGCTCAACCGGCTTCAGCGTGAGCTTGGCAAGACCGTGGTCTTCGTCACCCACGATATTGACGAGGCGTTCATGCTGGCCGATCAGGTGGTGATCCTGAAACAGGGTGGCGTGGTGGCGCAGGTCGGGACTCCCGGGCAGATTCTCGCCAACCCGGCCGACGACTTCGTCGCATCGTTCATCGGTGCCGACGCGGGCAAGCGTCAACTGCACCTGCAGCATCGGCAGGGTGATGGTGATGTCACCCTCGTGGTCGATGGCGAGGGCAGGCCAACCGGCGTCCTAGCGCAGGCACCAGCCGACGGCGGGTCGAGCCCGTCGTGACCTGGACTCTCGACAACCTCGACCTCGTTGTTGAACTCACGCTCAGTCACATCAGGCTGAGTGTGGTGCCGATCGTGGTGTCCTTCCTCATTGCGGTGCCGCTCGGGTGGGTGGCGAATCGCAATCGCAACCTCCGGGCGATCACGATTTCGGCCAGCAGCCTGCTGTACACGATCCCGTCGCTTCCACTCTTCGTCATCCTGCCCTACATCCTCGGTACCCGCGTGCTCAGCGAGATCAACGTTCTCGTGGCCCTGACGATCTACGGGGTTGCCGTGATGGTGCGCTCCGCTGCTGACGCTTTGTCGTCGGTGGATGAGCCCACCCGTCAGGCGGCGACGGCGATGGGCTACTCGGCGTGGTCTCGGTTCTGGACGGTCGAGCTGCCCCTCGCGGGCCCTGTTCTGCTGGCGGGCCTGCGGGTCGTCTCGGTGAGCACAATCGCACTCGTCTCGGTGGGCGCCATCATTGGTTCCCGCAACCTGGGGTACCTCTTCCTCAACGGACGCCAGCGCGACAACCTCGAGCAGATCCTCGTGGGGATCGTCGCGAGCATCCTCATCGCGCTGCTCTTTGACCTCATCCTCGTGATGGTGGGACGCATTCTCATGCCCTGGCACAAGACCAGCCGTGCTCGCACGCCCAGTCCGGCCCTGAACGCCGTCCGCATGAAGGTGGGGTCGTAGTGGACTTCTTCCTGAGCGCACTGGCATGGTTGGTCGATCCCGCCAACTACGTGCCCGGATCCCAGAGTCCGCTTCCCATCAGCGATCGCCTTGTCGAGCACTTCGCCTACACCGTGATCTGCGTCGCGATCTCTGCCGTTATCGCACTGCCTCTGGGCTTCTACATCGGGCACACGGGTCGTGGTCGCCAGTTCGTCATCGCCTTCACCGGCGGTGCGCGTGCCATGCCGACCCTCGGCCTGCTCATGGCGCTGTCGGTGTTCTTTGGCTACTTCCTGTCGTTCACGGTGACCGGTTTCGTCGCCGCGTTCGCGGCACTCACGGTTCTCGCGATCCCGTCGACGCTCGCGGGCGCGTACGCGGGGGTCGAGGCGGTCGATCCGGTCACCGTGGATGCGGCGCGCGCGAGCGGCATGAGCGAGCTGCAGATTCTGCTCAAGGTGGAGATTCCTCTCGCTCTGCCCCTCATCATCGGCGGTATCCGCGCCTCGGTGCTGCAGGTCATCGCCACGGCCGTGATCGCCTCCTATATCGGCCTCGGCGGCCTGGGCCGCATCATCTCGAGCGGCATCGGGTTCAACGACAACGATCGCATCCTTGGCGGCGCCCTCCTGGTCACAGCATTGGCCCTCGTCGTCGACGCCGTGCTCGCCCTTCTCCAGCGCCTTGTTCAGCCCAGGGGCCTTCGTGCTTCACCTGCCCGCCCTGGTGCCACTCGTGGCGCCACCTCCGACTCCCGCGTGTCGTCAGACGGACAACGCGCGGTGGCAGAAACCTCTGCCGACGAAGGGAAATAACGCATGTTCACAGCACACAAAAAGGCTCGATTCGCCGTCAGTGCGGTCGCGGTCGGAGCACTCTTCGCTCTGGCAGGGTGCGCGGCGGAGGACCCGACCGCACCGGCTGAGCCGGCCGAGGGCGGAGGGGCCGGTGAGACGATCATCGTGGGGTCGTTCGCCTTCCCGGAGAGCGAGATCCTGGCCGAAATGTACGCGATCGCTTTGGAGGAAGCAGGATTCGAGGTCGAGACTGCCCTCAACCTCGGCCCCCGCCAGGCCACTATCCCCGCACTGGAGGACGGTTCCGTCGACCTGATGCCCGAGTACAACGGCAACCTGCTCTTCTTCTACGACACCGAGAATGAGGCGCGGTCGACCGAGGAGGTCGACGCTGCGCTCGCCGACATCGTGCCTGAGGGCTTCCAGGTGCTCGAGTCGTCCCCTGCCCAGGACAAAGACGCCTACGTTGTGACGCGCGCGACAGCGGACGAGTTCGGACTCGTCGAGATCGGTGACCTTGCTGCGCTGGAGCCGTTCGCGCTGGGCGCTAACCCGCAGTTCGGCGAACTGCCCTATGGCGTCCCGGGCCTGGCCTCGCTGTACGGCGTCACCGACGTGGAGTTCGTGCCGATTGAAGACTTCGGTGGCCCTGACACGGTTCGCGCTCTCGTGGATGGCGCGGTGCAGGTGGCCGACATCTACACCACGTCTCCCGCGATCGCCACGGAAGATCTCGTGGTGCTCGAAGACCCGCTGAACCTCATCGCCGCGCAGAATGTCGTGCCGCTGCTCAACTCGAGCATCTTCAGCGATGAGCTCGCTGCCGTTCTCAACGAAATCTCTGCGGCGCTCACGACTGAAGACTTGATCGCCCTGCGCGATCGGGTCGAGGGCGACGAGAATGCTCAGGCCGCGGTCGCCGCACGCGACTGGCTCGAAGACAAGGGTCTGATCTAGGGCCTGATCGACAGCCCGCCCGACGCACGCCCGGGCGCCGCTCCACCGAGCGGCCTCCGGGCGTGCGTTTCGTCATCTGTTCGACACGCGAGAGTTGTAGTCTGAGGTCACAACTTCACACTCGGCCGCCACGTCGGGCGGGAGAGCACGGGGCGCACCTTCGCCACTCGTGCACCGAAGGAGCAAGCCTCCCCGCCAATCTCTCAGGTCATCTGTACCGCTCGATCAGGCCACTCTGAAAAGTAGGGACGCGACGACAGCCGTTCGCCCTCGCCCACGGTGAAAGCGTCACCCGACCTCGATCGGCGGCGCGAAACTCTCAGGCACCATGACAGAGGGGGAGTTCCACCGACCACCCGCGTCAGGAGAACTCCGTGTCAGATTCCGGTTCACTCGCACCGCTGCAGTCTTCACCGCTGCTCGCGGAGCATGAGGCGCTCGGTGCCTCGTTCACCGCTTTCGCCGGCTGGCAGATGCCTCTGCGCTACAGCAGCGACCTCGCCGAGCATGCCGCCGTGCGGTCGGCAGCCGGTCTCTTCGATCTGTCGCACATGGCCGAGATCGCGGTGAGTGGTGCCGACGCCGGGGCCTTCCTCGACTACGCGCTCGCCGGTCGGGTCTCCGCACTGCCGCTCCTGAAGGCGAAGTACTCGCTGCTGCTCGATGCTGAGGGGGGCATCATTGACGACCTCATCGTTTACGCCTCGGGCGAGGCCGAGTACCTCGTCGTCGCCAACGCGGGCAATCGCGCCGCGGTGGTCGAGGCGCTCGCCGACCGACAGGCTGGATTCGACGTGCAGCTCGTCGACCTCACCGAGCACACGGCGCTCATCGCCGTGCAGGGCCCCCACGCCCGCGCGATTCTCGAGACAACCGAGGGGTTGCAGACCCGCGACGATCTCTCTCTCGGCCGCACCCTCGACTCGCTCGGCTACTACGCCGCGATGGGCATGGCGTGGGCCGAGGGTGCCGTGTTCGTGGCCCGCACGGGCTACACGGGTGAGGACGGCTTTGAGCTGTACGTCGATAACGCCGACGCCCCCTCGCTGTGGCGCGCGATCCTCGCGGCCGGCCAGCCGCGCGAGCTGGTGCCCTGCGGGCTCGCAGCCCGTGACACCCTGCGGCTCGAGGCCGGAATGCCGCTCTATGGTCACGAGTTGAGCCGTGACATCCTGCCCGTGCAGGCGGGCCTCGGCCGTGTCGTTGCGACGACCAAGCCGCGCTTCGTCGGCAAGTCGGCCGTTGAGGCCGGCCCCGCCGCCGACGCGCACGTGCTCGTCGGCCTGCGCACCGAGGGCCGTCGGGCCCCGCGCGCCGACTACTCAGTGTTCGCGGGCGAGATCGAGGTAGGCGTCATCACGAGCGGCGCACTCTCGCCCACGCTCGGGTACCCGATCGCCATGGCCTTCGTGCACCCCGATCACCAGACGGCGGGCACCGTGCTCGACGTCGACGTGCGCGGCACCCGGGTGCCCGCGACCGTCGTTGCCCTTCCCTTCTACCGAAAAGAGGCGTGAGCCATGAGCGTTCCCGACGACCTGCAGTACACCGCTGAGCACGAGTGGGTGCGCCTCGAGGGCGACATCGCGACCGTCGGCATCACGCAGTACGCCGCCGACGCACTGGGCGACGTCGTCTACGTCGAGCTGCCCGACGTCGGCTCCGCGCTGACCTCGGGCGCCATCGTCGGCGAGGTCGAGTCGACCAAGTCGGTCGGTGAGCTGTACGCGCCGCTCGATGGCGAGGTCGTCGAGGCCAATCAGGGTGTGGTCGACGCGCCCGAGACCATCAACGCCGACCCCTACGGCGACGGCTGGCTCGTCAAGCTTCGCGTGAGCGAGCCGCCGACGCTGATGACCGCCGACGACTACCGCGCCCTCATCAGCGCCTGACCGGCGCACCGCACCAGCCCCTTTCGCACTCGACCCCAGGGAGCCTCGACACTCGTGAGCCACGCCTTCGCCGACCGTCACATCGGTCTCGACACCGACGCCCGCCAGCTCATGCTCGACGCGCTCGGCTACCCCGATCTCGCATCGATGATGGATGCGGCCGTGCCCGCCGCGATCCGCCAGTCGAGCCCGCTGCGCACGCTGCCCGAGCCGGCGTCAGAGGCCGAGGCGCTCGCCGAGCTGCGCGCCATCGCTGACCACAACACTGTGCGCCGCTCGCTCATCGGGCAGGGCTACTACGGCACGTTCACGCCCGCCGTCATTCAGCGCAATGTCTTCGAGAACCCGAGCTGGTACACCGCCTACACGCCGTACCAGCCGGAGATCTCGCAGGGGCGCCTCGAGGCGCTGCTGAACTTCCAGACGATGGTCGCCGACCTCACCGGGCTGCACACGGCCAACGCCTCGATGCTCGACGAGGCCACGGCCGTCGTCGAGGGCATGCTGCTGGCCCGCCGGGCATCGAAGAGCACCTCGAACCTCTTCCTCGTCGACAGCGACCTCTTCGCCCAGACGCGCGCCGTGCTCGACGGGCGCGCGGAAGCCCTCGGGCTCGACCTGGCCTACCTGCCCCTCGCGGAGACCGACCCCGCCGACCTGCCCGAGTCGTTCGGGGTCTTCGTGCAGTACCCGGCCGCATCCGGTCGCGTCTGGGACCCCTCAGCGATCATCGCCCGGGTGAAAGAGCAGGGCGGGCTCGCGGTGGTCGCGGCCGATCTGCTCGCCCTCACCCTGCTGACCCCTCCCGGTGAGCTCGGGGCCGACGTCGCGGTCGGCACGACGCAGCGCTTCGGAATCCCCATGGGATTCGGAGGGCCGCACGCGGGCTACCTCGCCGTGCGCGAGGGTCTCGAACGTCAGCTGCCCGGGCGCCTCGTCGGTGTGTCGAAGGATGCGGATGGTCGCTCGGCCTACCGTCTCACCCTGCAGACGCGAGAGCAGCACATCCGTCGCGACAAGGCGACCTCGAACATTTGCACCGCGCAGGTTCTGCTCGCCGTCATGGCCTCGATGTACGGCGTCTATCACGGGCCCGATGGGCTACGCCGGATCGCGGAGCGCGTCGCGCAGAAGGCCTTGCTTCTCGGCGATATGCTTCGCGAGGCGGGCCTTGAGCTCGAGAACGACGACTACTTCGACACCCTCTCCGTGCGCGTTCCGGGCCGGGCGGCCTCGTTGGCGTCCGCCGCCCGAGACCGCGACCTGCTGGTGTGGCAGGAGGGCGACGACGCGCTCCGCATCTCCGTCGACGAGACGACCACCGTGGCCCACCTCCACGACCTCCTCAGCGCGTTCGGTTCGAGCGAGCACGGGTCCCACGGATGGTTCGAGGTCGGATCCGGCTGCATTCCCGAAGAGATGCGCCGGGCATCCGACTTCATGACGCACCCGGTCTTCCACGCGCACCGCAGCGAGACCGCGATGATGCGCTACCTCAAGCGCCTCGCCGACCGGGACTACGCGCTCGACCGCGGCATGATTCCGCTCGGCTCGTGCACCATGAAGCTCAATGCGGCGACCGAGATGGCGGCGGTGAGCTGGCCCGAGTTCAACGGCCTGCACCCCTTTGCTCCGCTCGAGGATGTGCAGGGCTCGCTCGTCATGATCGGCATGCTCGAGACCTGGCTCGCCGAGCTCACGGGCTACGACGCCGTCTCCCTGCAGCCCAACGCGGGCAGCCAGGGCGAGCTCGCGGGGCTTCTCGCGATTCGCGGCTACCACCGCTCCCGCGGCGACGAGCAGCGCACGGTGTGCCTGATCCCTTCGAGCGCGCACGGCACCAATGCGGCGAGCGCCGTGCTCGCCGGGATGCGCGTCGTCGTCATCGCCACGACCGAGACCGGCGATGTCGACCTGGCCGATCTGCGCGCCAAGATCGCCGAGCACGGCGACAACCTGGCCGCCCTCATGATCACCTACCCCTCCACCCACGGGGTCTACGAGCACGACGTCAAAGACGTGACGGCGGCCGTGCATGAGGCTGGCGGTCAGGTCTACATCGACGGCGCCAACCTCAACGCGCTCCTCGGTTACGCCCGCTACGGCGACATCGGTGGCGACGTCAGCCACCTGAACCTGCATAAGACGTTCTGCATCCCGCACGGCGGGGGAGGGCCCGGTGTCGGACCGGTCGCGGCCAAGGCTCACCTCGCCGAATTCCTGCCCGGGCATCCGCTCGCCCAGATGCACCAGCACCCGCCCTTCGACCACGTGCAGGGGTCGGTCGGCGTCGTCGAGCACCGAGGGGCGCCCGTCTCGGCCGCCCCCTACGGCAGCGCGAGCATCCTGCCCATCTCGTGGGCCTACGCCCGCCTCATGGGCGCCGAGGGCCTCACGGAGGCCACCGCGACGGCCGTGCTCGCCGCCAACTACATCGCCCTGCGACTGCGCGAGCACTACCCCGTGCTGTACGCGGGCGAGAACGGTCTCGTCGCGCACGAGTGCATCCTCGACCTGCGGCCGCTCAAGGAGGCGACCGGGGTCTCCAACGATGATGTCGCCAAGCGGCTCATCGACTACGGATTCCACGCGCCGACCATGTCGTTCCCCGTCGCGGGCACGCTCATGGTCGAGCCGACCGAGAGTGAGGATCTCGCCGAGCTCGAGCGGTTCATCCAGGCCATGATCGCGATTCGCCACGAGGCCGACGCCGTCGCGGCGGGGGAGTGGCCCGCCGACGACAACCCGCTCGTGAATGCACCGCATACGGCCGAGAGTGTCATCGTGGGGGAGTGGCAGCGCCCGTACTCGCGCGAGCTTGCGGCCTACCCGGCGACGCTCGCCGGCTCCACCGTCGACGGCGGGTTCGGGGCGACGCGCGCCGACAAGTATTGGCCGCCCGTGCGCCGGGTCGACCAAGCCTACGGCGACCGCAACCTGGTCTGTGCCTGCCCGCCGATCGCTGCATTTGCCCAGTAGCGGCGACGCCTCTCGCTACGCCGGGATGCCGAAGAGGTCGGGGAAGGCCGCCGCGGTTGCCGGGTAGCCGACGAAGACCGCCGCATCGATCGCGGTGTGGGCGACGATGAGGGGTGCCACGCGGCCGGTGCGCGTGTACAACCATCCGAAGAGGATGCCCATGGCCACGTTGCCGATGAACGCGCCGAAGCCCTGGTACAAGTGGTAGGTGCCGCGCAGCAGCGCGCTCGTGAGGATGATCGCCCACGGGCTCCAGCGCAGGTCGCGCAGGCGCGCGAACAGGTAGCCCACGGCGATGACCTCTTCCACGAGTCCGGCACGGAGGGCGGCGAGCAGCAGCACGGGCACCGTCCACCAGTACTCGTCGAGTGCGGTCGGTACGACGGTCACGGTGAGCCCGAGGCCGCGCCCGAGCAGGTAGAGACCGAGTCCGGGCACGCCGATGAGGAGCGCGAGCCCGAGCCCGTCGCGGAGGTCGCGCCACGGCCGCGAGGCGTCGAGGCCGAGGCGATGCAGGTGGGGCCGTGCCGCGCTCCACAGCAGCCACACCACGAGGGCAACGGGCACGAGCCCGAACGCGATGCTGAGTAGCTGGTACACGAGGTCGAAGATCTCGCGGTCGTCGCGAGACGTGTTGATCGTGGCGGTCTGCTGCGAGAGCGGCACGTCGCGGGTGAGCCGGTTGGTGATGGCGACGACCGAGTACACGGCGCTCGCGCCGAGGGAGAGCCCGAGCACGAGAAGTATCTCGATGCGCATGCGAGCTCGCGTCAGAGGAGCGATGTCGGGGTCCACTTGGCGGGGCTGATCGGTCATGCGAGCACGGTGAGGTGACGGAGGCTTGCTGCCCGACCACCGGCGTGCGCGAACGCGCACCTTGTGGACTTCCCCCAAATCGGGGTGCACATATTCGTCTGTTCTTTGGTGCAATCCACCAGGGCCTCTCCTCGTCTCGCGACGGTTCTTCTCGTGTGTACTGCCAAAAACATCAAGGGTGCGCCACCAGACGCAGCATGCGTGCGTAGCGCGGCACTTTCGCGCATGAAAACCATGCCCGCGGCGATTTTCCGCGCATATCGTTACTGGTGTGTAACGAATGCCGTGCCAGTTTGGCGACGGTGACTCCGCCTCCCTAGGGTCAGATCCAATACGCGTGCGCACTCGACCGCAAGTCGATGCCGCACGTATCCATCTTGCACAGGAGGAAAATTGCGAATCAGCAAAATCGGGGCCTCAGTGGCCACGGTCGCGGCGAGCGCTCTCGTACTCTCGGCTTGCGCAGCGCCGCAGTCCGAGATCGTCGAGGGAAGTTCGATCACGGTCGCGTGGAACCAGGCGTTCTACTCGTACAACGACGACACTTCGTTCGGCAACGCCACGGCGAACGCCAACATCATCTACATGACCAACTCGGGCTTCAACTACTACAACAACGAGCCCGCGCTCGTTCGTGACGAGTCGTTCGGCAGCTACGAGGTCGTGTCGGAAGACCCGCTGACGGTCGAGTACACGATCGCCGACGACACCCAGTGGTCTGACGGTGTCGCCGTCGACGCCGCCGACATGCTTCTGGCATGGGTCGCCAACACGGGTCGCCTGAACACCCCCGACTTCGATCCGGGCGAGTTCACCGACCCCGACACGGGCGAGTTCACCGACGACTACCCGACCGACATCGTGTACTTCGATGGCTCGCTCGGCACGGGCCTCGACCTGACCGCCTTCCCCGAGTTCGACGGCAAGACGCTGACCCTCACCTACGACGAGTTCTTCGTCGACTGGGAGCTCGTCTTCGGCGTGGGCCTGCCGGCGCACATCGTCGCCGAGAAGGCCCTCGGCATCGAGGACCCGGCCGAGGCCAAGCAGGCGCTCATCGACGCCGTCGTGAACGAGGATACCGAGGCGCTCGCAGCGATCTCGAGCTTCTGGAACTCCGGCTTCAACTTCTCCGAGATGCCCGAAGACACCGACCTCGTCGTTGGCAGCGGCCCGTACACGATCACGGACTTCGTCGCCGACCAGTTCATCACCGTTCAGGCGAACGAGAACTACCGCGGCGACAACCTGCCCGCCGTGGAAGAGATCACTGTTCGCTTCATCGATGACCCGCTTGCGGCGGTGCAGGCTCTCGCCAACGGCGAGGTCGACATCATCAGCCCGCAGGCCACGTCCGATGTCGCCGAAGCGCTCAACGCTCTCGACAGCGTCACGGTTCTCGGTGGCGAAGAGGGCGTCTACGAGCACGTCGACCTCATGTTCGACAACTCCAAGAACGGCACCTTCGACGACCCGCTCCTGCGTGAGGCCTTCCTCAAGACCATCCCGCGTCAGCAGATCGTCGACACGCTCATCGTTCCGCTGAACCCCGAGGCCACGGTGCGCAACTCGCAGCTGTTCCTCCAGGGCGCTCCCGGATACGAGGAGACCGAGGCGAACAACGGCATGCAGGAGAACTTCGGTGAGGTCGACATCGAGGGCGCGCAGGCGCTCATCGCTGAGGCTGGCGTCACCGACCCGGCCGTCTGCATCCTGTACGCGTCGAACAACCCGCGTCGCGTGAACGAGTTCGCGCTGATCCAGGAGTCGGCCACGCAGGCCGGCTTCGTGATTGAAGACTGCGGCAGCCCCGAGTGGGGTGGCCTGCTCGGCACCCCCGGTGCGTACGACGCAACCTTCTTCGGGTGGCAGTCGACGAGCCTCGGTGTGACCAACAGTTCGCCGACCTTCCGCTCCGACGGCATCAACAACCTGAACTACTACAACAACCCTCAGGTTGACACGCTGCTGGACGAGCTCGACGTGACTATCGACGCCGAGCGTCAGATCGAGATCCAGATCGAGATCGACAAGCTGCTGATGGACGACTTCTACGGAGTCACCATCTTCCAGTTCCCGGCCGTCACCGCGTTCTCTGACCGCGTGACGAACATCAACCCGGGCCCGCTGTCGCCGACGATCTTCTGGAACGTCTGGGACTGGGAGCCGACCGAGAACAACTAGTCGGTAGCACCCCTACCGACTGACTCGCGTCAGTCCAACTCAGCAGTCAGGCGCTGGGGTCGCGCACGCGGCCCCAGCGTCTGGCGCTGAGAAGCTCCCCCGTTCACAGAAGGGCGCCATTCACGATGGCCACGTTCGTCGTCAGGCGACTCATCGCCTCCGTCTTCGTCCTGCTCGCAGCGACGTTCCTCATGTACAACCTGGTCGCCTTCTCCGGCGACCCTCTCGAAGACCTCCGCACGAGCAACGCTCCGAACAAAGAGCAGCTCATCGAGTCGCGCACGCGCCTCCTCAATCTCGACGTCGCGCCTCCGCTGCGCTACTTCATCTGGCTCTTCGGCGTTCTGCGCCTCGACTTCGGCATCAGCGTGCAAGGGCGCGACGTGAATGCCATGCTCGAGCAGGCCATCGGATCGACCCTGCAGCTCGTGACCATTGCGACCTTCGTCGCCATCGTGCTCGGTCTCATCGTCGGCATCACGACCGCTCTGCGCCAGTACAGCGGCTACGACTACACGGTCACCTTCATCTCCTTCCTCTTCTTCTCGCTGCCGATCTTCTGGGTCGCAGTGCTGCTCAAGCAGTACATCGCCATCGGCTTCAACGACTTTCTACAGCGCGACCCGCAGTTGCCGACCTGGCTCATTGCCCTGCTCGCCCTGGCCTCCGGTCTGCTGTGGGCCTCCATCATTCCGGGGCACCTGAAACGCAAGATCACGACGTTCATGATCGCGGTCGGCGCGACCGTCTCGATGCTCGTGATCATGAATCTGGTCGACTGGTTCACCGTGCCCGGCCTCACCATCATCGGCGTGGCGATCATCGCTATCGGAGCGGCGGTCGGTTTCACCGTGCTCATCACGGGAATCCAGAACCGCCGTGCCCTGCGCGCCGCACTCGTGACGGCGGGTCTCGGCCTGGCGGTGTACTTCCCGTTCCAGTTCTATTTCTCGTTCTTCATTACCGAGTGGTGGATGCTCGTCCTGCTCGGCCTCGCCACCGTGGGTGTGAGCATGCTCGTCGGTCGCCTCATGGGCGGCTTCGATCGTGGGCCCGTCATGCGCATCACCGCCTTCACCGGTGTGATCACGGCCCTGGCGATTCTGCTCGACCGCTTCATGATGGTGTGGGACGACTACGCGGCCTCCGGTCGCATCCGGGGGCGCCCGATTGCCACGATCGGGTCCTCGACGCCGGGTCTGGAGGGGTCGCTGTGGGTGGAGGGTGTTGACATCTATACGCACCTCCTGTTGCCGACGATCGCCCTCATCCTCATATCGTTCGCCACCTACACCCGGTACTCACGTTCGAGCCTGCTCGAGGTGATGAACCAGGACTACATCCGGACGGCGCGGGCGAAGGGCCTCAACGAGCGCACCGTGGTCGTGCGCCACGCTTTCCGCAACGCGCTCATCCCGATCGCCACCATCGTCGCCTTCGACGTCGGGGGCATCGTGGGTGGTGCGGTCATCACCGAGACCGTGTTCGGCTGGACGGGCATGGGTCAGCTCTTCATCAACGGTCTCAACCAGGTGGACCCGAACCCCGTCATGGCCTTCTTCGTCGTCGTCGGCGGGCTCGCCATTCTGTTCAACCTGATCGCCGACCTCGTCTACGCCGCTCTCGATCCGCGAATCCGGGTGTCCTAAATGACCTCACCAGTGAACCCCACCCCGGGTGACGCCACCGTCGGCGTCACCGATGCCGAGAACTCGATCGAGCTCAAAGAGGTCGAGGGTCTCAGCCAGAGCCAGATCGTCCGCCGCCGGTTCTTGCGGCACAAGGGAGCCGTCATCTCGATGGTTGTCCTCACCGTCATTATCGTGCTTGCCTTCAGCGCGGTCGGATTCGACTTCGCGGTCTTCGACCTCACGGTGAAGACCGTCGGCTGGTGGCAGTGGTCGTGGACGTCGATCCCGACACCTCAGAACGGCGGTCGACCGACTCTGAGCCTCATTCCTGAGTTCCTCGGCGGTGACGGCATCCGCTTCGGCGATCATCCCTTCGGGCAAGATGAGATCGGGCGCGACATCTTCGCGGTCGTCATGCGCGGCACGCAGCAGTCGATCGTCATCATGTTCGTGGTCGGGCTCATCGCGACCGCGATCGGCACGGTTATCGGCGCCGTCGCCGGGTACTACCGCGGCTGGGTCGACTCCATCCTCATGCGCTTCACCGACATCGTCATTACGATCCCGCTCATCGTCATCGGCGCGGTGCTCGGTCTCGCCTTCGGCCGTCTCGGCGCCTTCGTGCTCGCTATCATCATCGGCCTTTTCACCTGGACAGGCCTGGCGCGTCTCGTGAGAGCCGAAGTTCTCAGCCTGCGCGAGCGAGAGTTCGTCGACGCAGCGCGCGTCGCGGGGGCGAGCGACCGGCGCATCATCTTCAAGCACATCCTGCCCAACGCCATCGGCGTCATCATCGTCAACACGACACTGCTCATGGCCGCCGCGATCCTCCTGGAGACCGGCCTGAGCTTCCTCGGCTACGGCGTGCAGCCGCCCGACACGTCGTTGGGTCGCATCATCAGCGAGAACCAGTCGGCGTTCGCCACGCGGCCGTGGCTGTTCTGGTGGCCTGGTCTGTTCATCATCGCGATCGCCCTCTGCATCAACTTCATCGGCGATGGGCTGCGCGACGCGTTCGACCCGCGGCAGAAGCGACTGCCGGGCGCGCGCAAGCTCGCCAAGATGCGCGCCGAGAGCCTCAACCGTGCGGCGACCATCGTGTCCTCTCGCGGTGCGGGTATGCAGGCCGGTGGCGCCGCGGTCGGCGGAGCCGGGCGCGGCTTCTACGCCGATGCTCCCGATGACTCCGACCGGCCTCCGGGCGCGGGGCCGAAGGGGGGCTCGTAGATGCTGACGAGGATGCGCCTACAGCATGACGCCGAGAAGGCCGAGCGCGCTGAGAGAGGTGAGCACCGCGATCGTTGCGATGTGCCACGTGCGCCGCAGCGAGCCCGGCTCGAGTGCGCCGTCGAGCAGGCCATCGTCACGCAGCAGCTCCCAGTGCCGGCGGATGTGGTTCGCGGCCGCACCGCTCTCGCTCGACAGCGTGTCGCCGGGGCGTATCGACCCGGCCACCCGCGCCGACTCGCTCACACGTGTGTCGTCCGGGCCCAGTCGGAACACGGTGAATCGCCCCGAGGCGGGCGCCGCCCATGCCTCGATGCGCTTCAGGGGCGTCGTGATGGTCAGCGCGTACTTCGTGTCGACGATCTGGATGGCAGGCCACGGAACGTGCCAGGTGCTGAGCGGATTCCGTACCACCACGCCGTGCTCGAGCACGTCGATGCGGGGCAGCCAGAACAGCACGACCGCGAGCACCGCGAGCACCGCGAACCACGCGCCGTAGCGCAGCAGACCCTCGAGGTCACCGACCACGACGAAGCCGGCCAGGCTCGCCGCGGCGATCGCGACGATGAGGATCGTCAGTACTCGGCCGAAGGCCGGCCGGAAGCTCGCTGGCTGGAAGCGCATGCGCCCAGCTTCTCAGACTCGCTCATCACTGCAGAGCGGAAGGACCACCCGTGACCCCCACTTCCCCCGCCGCCGAGACCGTTCTCGAGGTCGCCGACCTCGGTGTCGACTTTTGGGTGGACGGCGAGTACTACCCCGCGGCGGTGGGCCTGAGCTATCGGGTGCGTCGCGGTGAGGTGATGGCGATCGTCGGGGAGTCCGGCTCCGGCAAAAGCTCCAGCTCGATGGCGCTGATGGGCCTGCTGCCTCCCACGGCGCGCATCTCGGGCTCCATCCAGCTCCTGGGTCGCGAGATCGGCGACCTGAGTGGCAACGAGCTGCGCAGGGTGCGCGGCAATCAGATCGCCGTGATCTTCCAGGAGCCGATGACCGCTCTGAACCCCGTCTACACGGTGGGTTTCCAGATCGTGGAAACGCTGCGCACCCACTTCGATCTGAAGCCGGATGAGGCCAAGGCCCGCGCGATCGAGCTTCTCGAGAAGGTCGATATGCCCGACCCCGCCACCACCTTCCACAAGTACCCCCACCAGCTCTCGGGCGGTCAGCGGCAGCGGGCCATGATCGCGCAGGCGATATCGTGCGACCCTGTGCTGCTCGTCGCTGATGAGCCGACGACGGCTCTCGACGTGACCGTTCAGGCCGAAATCCTCGAGCTGCTCCGCAGTCTGCGCACGCGACTCGACTCGGCGATAGTGCTCATCACCCACGACATGGGCGTCGTCGCCGACCTCGCCGACTCGATCATGGTCATGAAGGACGGCGAGGCAGTCGAGCAGGGCACGACGCTCGACATCTTCCAGAAGCCCCAGCACCCGTACACGCAGTCCTTGCTGGCCTCGGTGCCGCACCTCGGCGTCGATCTGAGCGAGGAGGGCTCCGCCGCGACCGAGCGGCGCACCCAGGAGCCGGCTCTGTCGTTCCAGGATGTCTCGATCGAGTACCCGAAGCGGGGCCGCGTCCCGGCGTTCCTCGCCGCCGACGACATCACCCTCGAGGTGTATCCGGGTGAGATCGTCGGGCTCGTCGGTGAGTCGGGTTCGGGCAAGACCACCCTGGGGCGTGCCGCGGTGGGCCTGCTGCCCATCAAGCAGGGGCGTCTGATCTCAGCGGGTCTCGACATCTCCACCGCCAACGCGCGTGCGCTGCGGCCTCTGCGTCGCAAGGCGGGCATCGTCTTCCAAGACCCCGGTTCGAGCCTGAACCCGCGCATGCCGATCGGCGAGAGCATCGGCGAGCCGCTGTTCCTCGCCGGCGAAGCAAAGGGCGACGACCTCAACGCGCGGGTCGAAGACCTGCTCGACTCTGTCGAACTGCCGCGCAGCTACCGCAATCGCTACCCGCACGAGCTCAGTGGCGGTCAGCGTCAGCGCGTCGGGATCGCCCGAGCCCTCGCCCTCACGCCCGACCTGCTCATCGCCGACGAGCCGACGAGCGCGCTCGACGTCTCGGTGCAGGCCCGCTTCCTCGACCTCCTGCAGGAGCTCCAGCAGCGACTCCAGTTCGCCTGCCTGTTCATCAGCCACGACCTCGCGGTCGTCGATATCCTCGCGCACCGGATCGCGGTCATGCATCGCGGTAGACTGGTGGAGCAGGGTTCGCGCGATCAGATTCTGCGCAATCCCCAGGACCCCTACACTCAGCGCCTCATCGCCGCTGTTCCCCTGCCCGATCCGGTGGCGCAGCGGGAGCGTCGAGAGCAGCGCGCAGCAACCAAGGACTGATTCACCATGGCACTCGCCACCCGCACCGACTTGCGCAACGTGGCGATCGTCGCCCACGTCGACCACGGCAAGACCACTCTCGTTGACGCCATGCTGCGCCAGACTGACTCCTTCGCCGCCCATGCCCACCTCGAGGATCGCGCGATGGATTCGAACGATCTCGAGCGCGAGAAGGGCATCACGATCCTCGCCAAGAACACGGCGGTGACCTATAAGGGCAAGCACGCCGGTGGGCAAGAGATCACGATCAACGTGATCGACACTCCCGGCCACGCCGACTTCGGCGGCGAGGTCGAGCGCGGCTTGAGCATGGTCGACGGGGTCGTACTGCTCGTCGATGCGAGTGAGGGCCCCCTGCCGCAGACCCGCTTCGTGCTGCGCAAGGCGCTCGCCGCGAAGCTGCCCGTGATCCTGCTCATCAACAAGACCGACCGGCCGGATGCCCGCATCGAGGCTGTCGAGGAAGAGACGCACGATCTCCTCCTCGGTCTTGCCAGTGACCTGCAAGACGAGGTGCCCGACCTCGATGTCGACGCGATCCTCGATCTGCCCGTCATCTACGCCTCTGGGCGCGAGGGCGCGGCGAGCCGCACCCGCCCGGCTGACGGTGCGCTGCCCGACAATGACGACCTCGAGCCCCTGTTCGAGGCGATCCTGCAGCACGTTCCGGCGCCGAGCTACGACGACGAGCACCCGTTGCAGGCGCACGTGACCAACCTGGACGCGAGCCCGTTCCTCGGCCGCATCGCCCTGCTGCGCATCTTCAACGGCACTCTCAAGAAGGGCCAGATGGTCGCCTGGGTGCGCCACGACGGCTCGCACACGACGGTGCGTATCACCGAGCTGCTCAAGACGCGGGCGCTCGAGCGCTACCCCGCCGAGTCCGGTTACGCGGGCGACATCGTCGCTGTGGCGGGCATGGACGAGATTACGATCGGCGAGACGATCGCGGACCCCGACGACATTCGGCCGCTGCCGGCCATCACGGTCGACGACCCTGCCATCTCGATGACGATCGGTAGTAACACGTCGCCGTTGGTGGGCAAGGTCAAGGGTCACAAGCTCACGGCACGCATGGTCAAGGATCGCCTGGACCGGGAGCTCATCGGCAACGTGTCCATCCGCGTGGTCGACATCGGTCGTCCGGATGCCTGGGAGGTGCAGGGTCGGGGTGAGCTCGCGCTTGCGATCCTCGTCGAGAACATGCGCCGCGAGGGTTTCGAACTCACCGTCGGCAAGCCTCAGGTCGTCACGAAGACGATCGACGGCAAGATGCACGAGCCGTTCGAGCAGCTCACCATCGATGCGCCGGAGGAGTACCTCGGCGCCATCACGCAGCTGCTCGCCTCGCGTCGGGGGCGCATGGAGGGCATGACGAACCACGGCACCGGATGGGTGCGCATGGAATTCCTCGTTCCCAGCCGCGGCCTCATCGGCTTCCGCACCGAGTTCCTCACCACGACCCGCGGTACCGGCATTGCGAACGCCATTTTCCACGGCTACGAGCCCTGGGCGGGTTCCATTGTGTCGCGCAACAACGGCTCCATCGTCGCCGACCGCTCGGGTGTCGTGACCAGCAACGCGATGATGACGCTGCAAGAGCGCATGTCGTTCTTCGTCAACCCGACGGAGGAGGTCTACGAGGGCATGGTCGTGGGCGAGAACTCGCGCGCCGACGACATGGACGTCAACATCACCAAAGAGAAGAAGCTCAACAACATCCGCTCCTCCACTGCCGAAGAGCTCGAGCGACTCACCCCTCCCCGCCAGCTGACGCTCGAGGAATGCCTCGAGTTCGCGCGTGAGGACGAGTGCGTCGAGGTCACGCCCGAGAAGGTGCGCATCCGCAAGGTCGAGCTCGACCAGACCCTGCGCGCTCGTGCCGCGTCGCGTCTGAAGAAGCAGAACGCCTGAGCCGAGCATCCGAAATTCGGATGCGTTCGCATCGAGCGGTCATCGCGCGCGCAGTAGGCTGACCCGGTGAAGATCGCGCGTTTCAGTACCGGAGAAGACCCCCAGTTCGGCATCGTCGACGACGACACCCTGGTGGTTCTGGTCGGTGACCCCATGTTCCACGGTTTCGAGACGACGGGGGAGCGCGTGCCGCTTGCCGAGGCCCGCATTCTCGCGCCGGTGATTCCGCGATCCAAGGTCGTCTGCGTGGGCATGAACTACGCGGCGCACGCCGCCGAGATGGGGCACGACGTCGCCGAGACGCCCCTCATCTTCATGAAGCCCAATACGGCGGTCATCGGCCCGGGCGACCCGATCATCCTGCCGCCCGTCGAGGGCCGCATCACCCACGAGGGTGAGCTCGTCATCGTCATCGGCGCGATCGCCAAGCGCGTCCAGCGTGACGACTGGAAGGACGTCGTCTTCGGCTACACGATCGGCAACGATGTCTCCGCCCGCGACGTCATGTTCGCCGACGGCCAGTGGGCGCGCGCGAAAGGCTACGACACCTTCGCCCCCATCGGCCCGTACATTGACACCGACATCGACCCGACCAACCTCGAGATTGAGACCTTCGTCGACGGCGAGCTGCGGCGCAAGGGCAACACCAACGACTTCATCCACTCGATTCCCGACATCATCGCTTTCGTGACGGATGCGTGGACCCTCCTGCCCGGCGACATCATCATGACCGGTACACCCAACGGGCTCGGCGGGTTCGTCGACGGCCAGACCGTCGAGATCCACATCGAGGGCCTCGGGGTGCTGAGCAACCCGGCCAAGAATCGCGACGATCGGCTCGACCCAGCGTGACCGCCACCGTGCCGCTGACCGCTGAGGTCGTCGCTGCACTGCAGCGTCGCACCCGCGGGGTGCTCATGGTCGGCCAGGTGCTCGCGGGTCTCGGCATGGGCTCAACGCTGTCCATCGGCGCGATCCTCGCCTCCGAGGTCTCGGGCTCCCCGGCCTTCAGCGGCATGGCCGCGACCATGGCGACACTGGGTGCGGCGCTCGCTGCGGTACCGCTCGCACGCTTGGCTCGGCGGGCCGGGCGTGCACCGGCTCTCGCGACCGGGGCCGTTGCCGCCGCCCTCGGCGCCGTGCTCGCGATGGTCGCGGCGGGGGTGCAGAGCTTTCCCCTCCTCCTCGTGGGCATCCTTCTCATCGGCACGGGCACGGCCGTCAACCTGCAGTCGCGGTTCGCTGCCGCTGATCTGGCCGCACCGGCCACTCGTGGGCGCGACCTATCCCTCGTCGTCTGGGCGACCACGGTCGGCGCCGTCAGCGGCCCGAACCTCATCGGCCCCGGCGAGAGCCTCGGCGCTCTGCTCGGGCTGCCCGAGCTGAGCGGCCCCTTCCTCTTCACCGTGCTCGCACAGTGCCTCGCCGCCAGCCTCTACCTGATCGGGCTCCGCCCCGACCCGCTCCGCGTCGCGGCAGCGTGGCAGGAGGAGCAGGAGCGCACCGCTGCGGCGGAGTCAGCTCGCTCGGGTGTGACCGCCCCGGCGGTAGCGGCGCCTGTGGACGATCGGGCCGGCATCCGTCTGGCCTTGCTCTCCATCGCGCTCAGCCACGCCACGATGGTTGCCGTCATGGCGATGACCCCGGTACACCTTGCCGATCATGGCGCGAGCCTCGTCATTGTCGGGTTCACCATCAGCCTGCACATCGCGGGCATGTACGCGCTGTCGCCCGTCTTCGGCATCCTCTCCGACCGCCTGGGTCGCCGCCCCACGATTCTGCTCGGTCAGGGGATGCTGCTGGCCAGCCTGGTCATGACCGGCTTCGGCGCGGAGAGCGAGGGCTGGGTGGTCGCCGGGCTCATCTTCTTGGGGCTCGGGTGGAGCGCGAGCACGGTCGCGGGCTCCGCACTGCTCACTGAATCGGCGAAGCCCGCTCGACGCACCATCGTGCAGGGCCGTAGTGACCTGCTCATGAGCGGCAGCGGCGCGATCGGGGGTGCGCTCGCCGGGCCGGTGCTGGCCGGCCTCGGATACTCCGGGCTCTCGTTCGTGACGATGGTGCTGGTCGGTGTGGTGGTGGCGGCGTTGTGGCTGTCGCCGCGCACTCCACCAGCGGCCGAGGTGCCGAGCGCCCCCGCCTCGGCAGCTCCGCCCGCGCCGTAGACTCGTCGGCGATGACTGCAGCCGCCTTCTCCACCGCCACGGGCTCCGACGTCCGCGTGCGCTTCTGCCCCTCGCCCACCGGCACCCCGCATGTGGGGCTCATTCGCACGGCCCTGTTCAACTGGGCCTACGCGCGCCACACGGGCGGCACCATGGTGTTCCGCATCGAAGACACCGATGCGGCGCGCGACAGTGAAGAGAGCTACCACCAGCTGCTCGACGCCCTGCGCTGGCTCGGCATCGACTGGGACGAAGGAGTCGAGACGGGCGGACCGCACGCTCCCTACCGCCAATCGGAGCGCTCGAGCATCTACCGCGCCATCATCGAGCAGCTCACGGCCTCCGGACACTTGTACGAGAGCTACCTCACGGGCGAGGAAATCGAGGCGCGCAACATCGCCGCCGGTCGCGACCCCAAGATGGGCTACGACAACTCGGAGCGCGACCTCACCGACGAGCAGCGCGCCGCCTATCGCGCCGAGGGTCGCCAGCCCGCTCTGCGCCTCCGCGTGCCCGACACCGAGCTGAGCTTCACCGATCTCGTGCGCGGCGAGATCACCTTCCCCGCCGGCAGCTTCACCGACTTCGTCGTGGTGCGACCCAGCGGGGCCCCGCTCTACACGTTCGTGAACCCGGTCGACGACGCGCTTATGGGCATCACGCACGTGCTGCGCGGGGAGGACCTGCTGTCGTCGACGCCACGCCAGATCGCGCTCTACCACGCGCTCATCGACATCGGTGTGGCGTCGGCGATCCCGCAGTTCGGGCACCTGCCCTACGTGATGGGGGAGGGCAACAAGAAGCTCTCCAAGCGCGACCCGGCCTCGAACCTCTTCCACCACCGCGAGCGCGGCTTTATTCGCGAGGGTCTGCTCAACTACCTGTCGCTGCTCGGCTGGTCGCTCACCCACGACCGCGACGTCTTCACGATCGACGAGATGGTCGCCGCCTTCGACGTCGCCGATGTGAACCCCAACCCGGCGCGCTTCGATCTCGCCAAGGCGGAATCCCTCAACGGTGACCATATACGGATGCTCAGCCTCGACGATTTCGTCGAGCGCAGCATCCCGTACTGCGCTGAGGCGGGTCTCTTCCACGAGTCCCCGCGCCCGGCAGAACGCGCGCTGCTCGAGGCGGCCGCGCCGCTCGTGCAGGAGCGGGTGGGCCTGTTGGGTGAGGTGCCGGGCATGGTGGCGTTCTTGTTCACGGCCGACGACGACCTCGAGATCGAGGCGGATGCCGCCGCGAGCCTCAAGGACGACGCGGGCGCCGTGCTCGACGCCGGGGTCGCCGCACTCGAGTCGCTCGACGACTTCACGACGGCGGCGATCGAGGAGGCCCTGCGTGCTGCCCTCGTCGACGGGCTCGGCCTCAAGCCGCGCCTCGCGTTCGGGCCCCTGCGCGTGGCCGTGTCGGGCCGCCGCGTAAGCCCGCCGCTCTTCGAGTCGATGGAGTTGCTCGGCCGCGACTCGACCCTCGCGCGACTCCGCGCCGTGCGCGCGACCCTCTAGCGCCGGCTCAGCGAGGCGGTGCGGGTAGGCGGCGCACGTCGGCGACGCGCTCGGCGATCGACACCTGCGCGGGTGGGCGCAGCAGCACCCACGCGACGGCCATGACGACGACCGAGACACTGAATACGGCGACGCCGATCCAGCTCTGCGCGTCGTCGATTCCCGCGTACATGCTGTTGAGGTTCTGGCGCGCGCCGGTCAGCAGCACGAGCCCGACGTGCACGACCGTGAAGGCCAGGTAGTACCAGAGCACGAGGGCGTGCGTGCGCCGCGCCGCGACATCCCCCAGCAGCCCGGTGGCACGCATCCAGCGTCGCGGCCACACGGGCGACAGCCGTAGCCCGGTCAGCAGTGCGAGCGGGGCAGCGAGAAAGACGGTGGCCGAGTAGAAGAGCACCTGCAGGCTGTTGTAGCTGCGCCAGCTGTCGTGGGCGGGCCAGTCCAGCGAGAGGTACTGAATTCCTGCGGAGACGGCGTGGGGAACGACGGCCCAGTCGGTGGGCAGCAGGCGCGCCCAGTGCCCGCTCGCGAACAGCAGCGCGACGTAGACGAGGCCCGTCGCGATCCACAGGGTGACCACCACGAGGTGCCACCACGTGTGGATGCCGAGTCGCTGGGGCGGGGTGCCCCTCGCGCGCAGCGGGCCCCGGTTGCGGCGCGTGACGAACGCGATCGGCCGGGTGCGCGAGCGAATGTGCAGGCCCGAGCTGACGATGAAGAGCAGGAAGAACCCGTTGAGGAAGTGCGTCCAGCTCAGCCAGGCGGGAAACCCCTCCGGTGTGCCCGGGGGCGGCGCGACCGTGCCGGGGAACTCGGTCAGGAAGGCGAGCCCGTCGGGTGTGCCGCGCCACCACTGCGCCAGAACCACGGCGGCGCCGAGAGCCAGCAAAGCGATGGCTGACGCGACCAAGAGGGGGCGCAGGGGTCTCGCAGCGGGCACCCCCCTACGCTAGTCGGCGACACGTGACGGTGCGGTGAGGATGCGCGGAGCATCCGGTTCTCGTGTCGGCCAGCGCCGCAGTGTCTCTGGGAGGATGAAGCATGGCCACCCCTACCCCGCACCGCCGTTCCTGGCTGCGGTGGATTCCGACGGTGCTGCTGTCGGTCATCGTGCTGGGTGCCGTGCTGTTCGCCATCATCGAGGGGCCGCGCCTGGCCGCTGGGCCGGGGCCGGCAGACCCGGGGGAGGTCACCGATCTCAACTGGTCGGTGTTCACCGAGGAGGGGCTCGGGTTCATCGATGCCGCCCGCACGCCTCGCATCGACGTGAGCTCGCCCCCGGTGGATGCCCTCGAGCTGGGTCTGCCCGCCGACGGCGCCCTCACGGTCGGGCCGCACCCGACCGATTTGGATTACCGTCTCGTGCTGATCGCGACCGATGACGAGCCCAATGGCGGCCTCTTCACGACGCCCCAGTTCACCATCACCTCGGCGGGTGGGCGCCTCGACTCGGTGCGTGTTGAGCAGCGCTCCGGCGGCACGTTTTCGCAAACTTTCCTTGCCGTGAGCGAGCGTGCCCCCGACTTCGGCTACACGCCACCGACGTCGGAGCGTCTCGCCCAGGCGGTCACGGATGCGCGGGAAAGCGGGCGGCCCGAGGTCGTTCGCACCGATCGCGGGCTCGCCGCAGGCTTCGGCGTCGTCGCCGAGGTGACGTGCTTCGGAGCCGGGTTCTGCACGCTCTCGTACCTCGTGACTCCGGCTGTAGGGTAAACTCGCAAACCGGTCCGGCCCCGGTCGGAACCGGTGGGGTATGGTGTAATTGGCAACACGGCTGATTCTGGTTCAGTTGTTCTTGGTTCGAGTCCAGGTACCCCAGCCACTGCTCACTCTTCTCCATGGGCGCTCTCGTGGCCTCTGCTCTGTCTGATTCTGAGCGCGGCGTACAGTCGAAGCATGCGCCTGGGAGTGATCGACGTCGGATCGAACACCGTCCACCTGCTCGTCGTCGAAGCCCACCCGGGCGCCAGCCCCGTGCCGTACCACTCGCAGCGCTCGACCTTGAGGCTCATGGACTACCTCGACGACGAGGGCGCGATTGTGGAGGAGGGGCAGCGGCTACTCATCGACGGAATTCAGCGCGCCGTCGACACGGTTGCTGAGCTGGACGTTGATGACTTGATCAGCACGGCCACATCGGCGATCCGGGAGGCCGCCAATGGTGACGCCGTGTTGGCTCGTATCGCGCGGGAGACGGGTATTGAGTTGCGCGTGCTCTCGGGTGACGGCGAGGCACGCATTACGATGCTCGCGGTGCGCCGGTGGCTCGGCTGGTCTGCGGGGGAGATCCTGCTGTTCGACATCGGCGGCGGATCGTTCGAGATCGCGCAGGGCGCCGACGAGTACCCGGATGTGCAGGTGTCGATGCCGCTGGGGGCCGCGCGCTCCACCAAGACCTTCCTTCACGATGATCCGCCCTCGCGCGAGGCGGTCTCGGCGCTGCGAGCCCACGCCCGCGCCACCTTCACCGAGGTGCGCGACCGGCTGTTCGCTGATCGGCCCCGCCCGACCCGCGTGGTCGGCACCTCGAAGACGATCCGATCGCTCGCACGACTCGTGGGTGGACCAGCCGACCCGACGACGGGGCAGCTCGCGCCGATCCACTACGCGGGGCTGCGCGAGTGGGAACCCACTCTGCGGCAGATGCCCTCCGACGTGCGGCAGTACCTGCCGGGCATCACCCCTGAGCGCGGCTACCAGATTCTCGCGGGCGCGATCGTGCTGCGCACCGCCATGAAGGTGTTCGATGTCTCGACCCTCACCGTGTCGCCGTGGGCTCTGCGCGAGGGCATCGTGCTGCGCTACATCGACGCGCTCGACGTGCCTCGCTCCTCTGATCCCGCGGTCTTTCGAGGCAGACCCGCCGAATAATAGACATCTGCACTATCGATAGTGGTACTATCCATGCATGAGGATGTCCGAACTCAGTACCGCGACGGCCACGCCCGTGCCCACTCTCAAGTACTACCTGCGCGAAGGCCTGCTGCCCGCCGGTGAGCGCACGAGCCCCAACCAGGCGCAGTACGACGACACGCACGTGGAGCGCGTGCGCCTCGTGCGCGCCCTGCTCGAGGTCGGCGGTCTCAGCGTCGCGCAGGCGGCGACGGTCATCCGGGTTCTCGATGACGACACCATTCCGCTGAGCTCCGTCTTCGGAGTGGCCCAGCGCGCCGTGACGGTGCCGCCGGCCCTGACACCTGCCGCGGCCGACAGTGGCACACTCAGCGGAGGTGCCGCACGCATCGCCGCGCTGTGCGAGCGCCGAGGCTGGTCGGTGTACCCGACGAATCCGGGCCTCGAGATCGCGGCCCGCGTGCTGGACACCTACAGCGCTCTCGAGCTCGACCTCATCACCGACGAGGTGCTCGAGCCCTATGCCGAGGCCGCCGATCTCATGGCGAGCGCCGATCTCGCGGCCGTGGCATCCGCCCCGAACCAGGCCGAGATGACGACCGTCGTCGCCGTCGGCACCGTGCTGGGCGACGCGCTGCTCGCGGGGCTGCGCCGCATCGCGCAGGAGGCGGAGTCGTTCCGCCGCTTCCCCCTGCCCGAGGGCACGCCACCCCCGGTCGAGTTCCCCCGCCCCGCCCCTCCTTCCCGCACCACCGACACGCGCGCCACCGACTCGCGCGCCACCAACTCGCGCACCACCAACGCCCGCACCACCAACACTGAGGACTGCTGATGACCACGACCGCCCCCCGCCCCGCGACCGCCGACTGGCGCCTCGACTTGCCACCCAGTCGCTGGCACCGCCCCCTCCTCGTCCTCGCCGCCGCACTCGTGCTGCTCACCGCCGTCACGACCGTCGGCTGGATCGTCGATGACCGTCAGCTACTGGGGGTGAATGTGTGGGAGAAGCCCCTCAAGTTCGCCATCTCGGGTGTGCTCTACGCCGTCACCTGGGCGTGGCTCATCGGGCACTTCACCCGCTGGCGCCGCGCGGCGTGGTGGGCGGGCACGATCATCGCAGCCACGCTCGCAATCGAGCTCGTGATCATCGTCGGCTTTGCCGCGGTGGGCATGACGAGCCACTTCACTGTCTCCTCGCCCCTCACGATTACGGCCTGGTCGATCATGGCGACGGCGATCACCGTGCTGTGGCTCGCGACCTTTGTCGCGGCGGTCGCTCTCTGGCGCAACCCGGGCGCTGACCCCGCGCGCCAGGCAGCGATCCGCGCGGGCGTCGCCATCTCACTCCTCGGCATGGGTCTCGCCTTCCTCATGACGAGCCCCACCGCCGACCAGCTGAACGACTTCCAGGGCATCGCCGGCGCGCACGCGGTCGGTGTTGCCGACGGCGGCCCCGGCCTGCCCCTCCTGGGCTGGAGCACCGAGGGTGGTGACCTGCGCATTCCGCACTTCATCGGCATGCACGCCCTGCAGGCGATCCCGTTGCTCGCCCTGCTGCTCGAACGGGGCGCCCGGCGCCTCTCGTTGCTGCGCGACGCTGTCGTGCGCCGCGGCCTCGTGCTCACCGGCGCCGCGGCCTTCCTCGCCACGGTCGGCCTCGTCACGATGCAGGCCCTGCGTGGGCAGTCCATCGTGGCCCCGGATGCCCTCACCCTGTCGCTCGGAGTCACCATCGCCGCGCTCACTCTGACGGTTGCGCTCGGCGTGCTTGTCGCCGGCGCGCGTCGAGGTCGAACGTTGCCTGTGAACCGGTCGACGGAGCACGCGCCCGCGCCCTAGGTTCGAGGGCATGGCACCTCACGCGGCGACAGTGGTCGGGTCGGGCCCCAACGGGCTCGCTGCCGCCGTGGTTCTCGCCCGCGCAGGCATCAGCACCACGGTGTACGAGCGTGCGGCGACGATCGGCGGGGGAGCGCGCACCGCCGAACTGACGCTGCCGGGCTTTCACCACGATCTGGGGTCGGCCGTGCATCCGCTCGCCGTCTCCTCCGGCTTCTTTCGGCGGTTCGGTCTCGCCGACCGCATCGAGCTGCGCACCCCCGAGATCTCGTACGCACACCCGCTCGACGGGCGCCCGCCCGCGATCGCCTACCGCAGCCTGGAGCGCACCGCCGCCGGCCTCGGTGTCGACGGCGCGGCGTGGAACCGCCTGTTCGCACCCCTGGTGGAGCGAGCGCAGGAGGTCGCGCGCTTCACCGGGTCGTCTCTGCTGCGCATGCCGCGCCACCCGCTGACCACGGTGCTGTTCGGCCTGCGCGCGCTGGAGCAGGGCTCGGCTGCGTGGAACCTGCGGTGGCGCGATGCAGCCGCCCCTGCGCTGCTGTCGGGTGTCGCCGCGCACTCGGTGCGCCCCCTGCCGTCGCTGAGCACGGCGGGCACCGCTCTCGCCCTCGCCACAGCCGGGCACGCGGGGGGCTGGCCAATCCCCGTCGGGGGTAGTCAGGCGATCGTCGATGCGCTCGCCGACGACCTGCGCGCCCACGGCGGCGTCATCGAGACCGGTGCCGAGATCACCGACCTCGCCCAACTGCCCGCGAACGATGTCACGCTGCTCGATCTGACGCCGCTCGACCTCGTGCGCCTCGCGGGTGACCGGCTGCCCGAGGGCTATCGGCGCCGGATGCTCGCCTATCGCTACGGCGACGCGGTCGCGAAGGTCGACTTCGCCCTCAGCGGTCCCGTGCCGTGGCGGGACCCTGAGCTACGGGGCGCGCCCACACTGCACCTTGGGGGCACCCGTGACCGCATTGCGGCGGCGGAGGCTGCGATCGCGCGGGGTCAGCACGCGGACGACCCGTACCTGCTCGTCTCGCAGCCGTCCGTGCTCGACGACACGCGTGCGCCCGCGGGCCAGCACGTGCTGTGGACGTACACCCACGTGCCGCACGGGTCGACCGTCGATCAGACGGAGGCGATCACGCGGCAGATCGAGCGCTGGGCGCCCGGATTCCGCGACGTCATTCTCGCCTCGACGAGTGCCACCGCCCTCGACATGCAGGCGCAGAACCCCAACTACATCGGCGGCGACATCGCGACCGGGGCGGCAACGCTGTGGCAGCTGGCGGCGCGCCCCACTCTCGCGCTCGACCCGTGGCGCACGCCCGCGCCCGGCGTCTACCTGTGCTCGTCGGCCACGCCGCCCGGCCCCGGGGTGCACGGCCTTGCGGGCGCCTACGCAGCGCGCAGCGCCCTGCGCCACGAGTTCGGCATCGAACGACTGCCCTACCTGGGACCCGACGCCGAGGAGGCCTGATGGCCCGCATGACGCGACTCCGCCAGTGAGCGGCGCTCGGCCGGGCCTAGTCGAGGTCGAGCGAGTCGCCCGGCGTGAGCGCGATGAAGCGGCCGCCGTGCAGCTCAGTGACGTGCTGGATGCGAGCGTTGGCCATGTTCTGTCCGAGTTCGGAGTTGACCTGCTCGTGGGTGGCGAACGAGCGGCGCGGGCGCACGGCCTCGAGGTAGTCCATGACCTCGCCGATCTTGAGCCAGGGCGCACTCGACGGCACGGCGAGCACGTCAACGGGTCGCTCGGGCACGGTATAGGAGTCGCCCGGGTAGTAGAGAGTTTCGTTGACGAACACGCCCACGTTGTCGACGATCGGAATGCTGCGGTGGATCATCGCGTGCCGACCGCCCGAGAAGGCGAGGGCGAAGGGGTCGGCCGCGCGCACATCCCCGGCGTCGACGATGGTCCAGTCGTAGTCCGGATGCTCGGTCGCCACCCCGGCGGGAGCGAACAGCTCGACGGGCTCCTCGGCGGCTGCCAGCAGTCGGTCGAGGTGGTCGCGTGTGACGTGGTCGGCGTGCTCGTGCGTGACGACGATGCCCCGCAGGTTCGGTGCCGAGAACGCGGAGGTGAAGCTGCCCGGGTCGATGACGAGGCTGCTGCCCTCGTGTTCGAGTAGCAGGCAGGCGTGCTCGCGCTTGGTGACGATCATGGGCACACTGTACTCGCGGGCCCGCACAGACCGCATGACGCGCGAACCTTGACGCACATACCCCAGGGGGGTATGGTCGCCACCATGATCGACGACATCAAGAAGCGTGCCCTGCACCGTTCGCGCATCCTGCAGGGCCAGCTGCGCGGCATCGAGAAGATGATCGAGAACGAGGATTACTGCGTTGACATCATCACGCAGTCCCTCGCCGTGCAGAAGAGCCTGCGCAGCCTCAACAAGCTGCTCGTCGAAAACCACCTGCGCACGCACGTGACCGACATGTTCGACGCAGGCGGTGAGGAGCGCGAAAAGGCGATGGCCGAGCTGCTGGCCGTCTTCGAACTCAAGAACAATCGAGGGGAGTGACCGTGGCGCACGACCACAGTGCTCACGATCCCGAGAAGTTCCGCCGCACGTTCTGGTGGAGCCTCGGGCTCACCGTGCCCATCCTCGTCTTCTCGCCGGGCCTGCACGAGCTCCTCGGCCTTAACGGACCACGCTTTCCCGGCAGCGAGTACATCTCGGCCGGTCTCGGGGCCTTCCTCTTCTTCTACGGCGGGTGGGTGTTTCTCACCGGTGCCGTGAGCGAGCTGCGCGGCCGGCAGCCCGGCATGATGACCCTCATCTCGATGGCGATCGTCGTCGCCTTCCTCTACAGCGCCGCCGTCACCCTGGGCCTCGAGGGCATGGACTTCTGGTGGGAGCTGGCCACCCTCATCACGATCATGCTGCTCGGCCACTGGCTCGAGATGTCGGCCGTCATGGGCGCGCAGAACGCGCTCGGCGAGCTCGCCGCGCTCATCCCCGACGAGGCCGAACTTGTGGACGGGGAGTCGACGCGCACGGTCGCGGCCGCCGACCTCGCCGTGGGTGACCGCGTCGTCGTGCGACCCGGCTCGGCCATCCCCGCCGATGGCACCGTCGTCGACGGCGAGAGCGACGTCGACGAATCGCTGCTGACCGGGGAGTCTGCCGCGATCAGCAAGGCGAAGGGTGCCGACGTTGTCGCGGGCTCGGTCGTCGGCGGCGGATCGATCACCGTCGAGGTGACCAAGACGGGTCAAGACACCGCGCTCGCGGGCGTGATGAAGCTCGTCGCCGATGCGCAGAGCTCCCAGTCGGGCACCCAGTTGCTCGCCGACCGCGCCGCGAAGTGGCTGTTCTACGTCGCCCTCGCCGCCGCCATCATCACGGCCGTGGTGTGGAGCCTCGTGCGGCCCGGTGACGTCGACTTCGTGCTCGCGCGGGTCGTCACGGTGCTCGTCATCGCCTGCCCGCACGCCCTCGGTCTGGCGATTCCCCTCGTCGCCCAGATCTCTACCTCGCGGGGCGCGAAGCGCGGCCTGCTCATCCGCTCGCGCGCCGCCCTCGAGGCTGCCCGCACCATCGACGTCGTGCTGTTCGACAAGACGGGCACGCTCACCGAGGGCCGTCAGGGTGTCACGAGGGTCGTCGTCGCGGAAGGGGTCGACGAGGATGACGCCGTGCAGCTCGCCGCCGCCGTGGAATCCAAGAGCGAGCATCCCATCGGCCGCGCCATCGGCGCCGAAGCGGTCGAGCGGGGCCTGAAGAAGCTGCGCAGCGCGACGTTCACCGCGGTGTCGGGCAAGGGCGTGAGCGCGCGTGTTGGCGACCGCGCCCTGTCGGTCGCGAGCGGCCGCTGGGTGACTGAGCAGGGCATCACGGTGCCGAGTGCGCTCGTCGAAGCATCGCGTGAGGCGGGCGACGCCGGCCAGACGGTCGTCTATCTTCTCGACGAGGATGCCGTGCTCGCGCTCATCGCCATCGCCGACGTCATCCGCCCCGAATCTCGCGAGGCCGTCGCGGCGCTGCAGAAGCGCGGGGTGCGCGTCGCCCTGCTCACCGGCGACGCCCACCCCGTCGCCGACTGGGTGGCGCGCGAGCTCGGCATCGACGACGTGCACGCCGAAGTGCTGCCCGGCCAGAAGTCTGACGTGGTCGCCGACCTGCAGACGGGTGGCACGAGGGTCATGATGGTGGGCGACGGCGTCAACGATGCGCCCGCGCTCGCCCGCGCTGACGTCGGAGTCGCCGTCGGAGCCGGAACGGATGTTGCGATCGAGTCGGCGGGCATCGTGCTCGCCTCGAGCGACCCGCGCGGCGTCGACGAGGCGATGCAGCTCAGCCGCCGCACCTACGCCAAGATGCAGCAGAACCTCGTCTGGGCCACCGGGTACAACGTCATCGGCATCCCGCTCGCGGCGGGGGTGCTCGCTGGGGTCGGGTTCCTGCCCTCGCCCGCGCTCGGAGCGGTACTCATGAGCGTCTCCACGATCGTCGTCGCCCTCAACGCGCAACTGCTGCGTCGCGGGTGAGGCGACGTCAGGCCATAATCAGCGCATGACATCGTCGTCGCGCCGCGTGGTCGTCGCTATCAACCCGGCAGCCTCCTTCGGTCGCGGCCGTGAGGTCGGTCCCGCCGTCGTCACCACCCTGCGCGGCCTCGGCCACGACGTCACGAGTCTCACGGAGCCGGATTTCGCGCAGCTTCTCGACGCGGTGCGCGCCGCACTGCGCGACAAGCCCGACGCGCTCGTCGTCGTCGGCGGCGACGGCATGGTGCACCTCGGTGTCACGGCGCTCGAGGGCACGCGCATACCCCTCGGCATCGTGCCGAGCGGCACCGGCAATGACATGGCGCGGGGCCTGGGCATCCCGATCGGCGACACTGAGGCCGCCCTCACCGCCCTGGCTGCGGCACTGCAGCGGCCGTCGCGCGTCATCGACGCCGGAGCGATCAGCTTCGCGGGCGGTGTGGCGCGATTCGCGTGCATCCTCTCGGCCGGTTTTGACGCGCTCGTCAACGAACGCGCCAACCGAATGCGTCGGCCCCGCGGCCGCAGCCGCTACACGATCGCGCTGCTGGTCGAACTCGCCCGACTGCGCGCCCTCGAGTACCGCGTCACGATCGACGGTGTCGAGCACGTCGAAAAAGCGCTGCTCGTCGCCGTCGCCAACAACCTCTCCTTCGGTGGTGGCATGAAGGTCGCCCCTGGCGCGTCACTCGATGACGGGCTGTTCGACGTCGTGCTCGTGCGGCCGCTCGGCAGGCTCGCGTTCCTGCGCATCTACCCGCGCGTTTTCGCGGGAACCCACGTCACCGACACACGCGTCATCGTGCACCGCGCGCGGTCGGTGCGCATCGACGCCCCGGGGATCGTCGCCTACGCCGACGGGGAGAGGATCGCTCCGCTGCCGCTCGACATCGACATGCAGAAAGGCTCCCTGCGCGTCCTCGCATGAGCGCCGCGGCACTGGTTTGGTCGGGGTGAGCGCGCTATGGCATACTCGACTGGTTGCGAGACGGCCCCATCGTATAGCGGCCTAGTACGCCGCCCTCTCACGGCGGTAACGCGGGTTCGAATCCCGCTGGGGTCACCACCAGAGACCGCCCGGAGTTAGTCGGGCGGTCTTCTTGGTTAACGCGCGACGCGATGCGTCGCGGGGGCTATGCTTGCCCACGCGAGGGGGAGTATCCCAATTCGCCGCGATCGTCATCACGTTCCGACTCTGTCGTCGGTTCCGGGCGCGGCGCCACCGTGTCGCGGTGGGGGAGAGACCGTCGGATTTCCCTGACCCCCTCGAAAGGCCACCATGAGCGACTATGTGATCCCCGCGTGGTTTGAGATCGCCTCCTTCATCGTCCTCAGCGTGATCCTCATCGCCGACCTCGCGCTGATCATCAAGCGGCCGCACGTGCCCACCCCCAAAGAATCCGGGCTGTGGACGGCCTTCTACGTCGGCCTCGCCCTCGTCTTCGGCTTCCTCCTCCTCCTTGTGGCGGGCCCGGACGCGGGTAGCGAGTTCATCGCCGGCTTCTTCACCGAGAAGAGCCTCTCCGTCGACAACCTCTTCGTCTTCGTGCTCATCATGAGCCAGTTCCGCGTGCCACGGCTGCTGCAGCAGCGCGTGCTCATGATCGGCATCATCCTGGCGCTCGTCTTCCGCGGGGTCTTCATCCTGCTCGGGGCGGCCCTCATCGAGAACTTCAGCTGGATCTTCTACATCTTCGGCGCCTTCCTGCTCGTGACGGCGGCCCAGCAGGCCTTCAGCGGTCGCGATGACGACGAGGAGCGCGAGAGCAAGCTCATCGCCTTCCTGCGCCGCCGTATCGCGATCAGTGAGGACTACGACGGCATGAAGGTGCGCACGCGCATTGACGGCCGCCGGATGTTCACACCGCTGCTCATCGTGCTCATCGCGATCGGCATGACCGACGTCATCTTCGCGATCGACTCGATCCCCGCGATCTTCGGCATCACGCAGAACGCGTTCATCGTCTTCACGGCAAACGTGCTCGCCCTCATGGGTCTGCGCCAGCTGTACTTCCTGCTCGGGCATCTCGTCGACAAGCTCGAGTACCTCAAATACGGCATCGCCTTCATCCTCGGCTTCATCGGTGTGAAGCTCGTGCTGCACGCCCTGCACGAGAACGAGCTGCCGTTCATCAACAACGGCCAGGGTGTGCCCGTGCCCGAGATCGGCACCTGGGCGTCGCTCGTCGTGATCCTGCTGGCCATGGTCGTCGCGGTGGTGGCGAGCCTGCTCAAGATCCGCCGCGAGGGCCGATACCTGCCGACCGCGCTCACCAGCGGGGGCGACGAGGGCGACGGCGCCGAGACCAACCGCACTCCGGCGATCGCGCCGGACGGGCGTGGTGCATCCCCTGACACCGGGCGCTGAGCCGCGCATCCGCCGGTGGTAGCCTGGCGGTATGCAGCGCGAGCGGTTCCTTCTCCTTCGTCGCCGCGGCGAGTCCTGATCACCCAGGTCGCACCCCCGTCGCGGAGATCTGACGCGACCGCTTCGATCGAACTGCCAGAAGGGTGACTCTTCCATGACGAACGACTCCACCAGCCAGGCCGCTGACCGCCCGCGCACGCTCGCCGAGAAGGTCTGGGCCTCCCACCTCGTCGCCGAAGGTGCCGAGGGAGAGCCCGATCTGCTCTACATCGACCTGCACCTCGTGCACGAGGTCACGAGCCCGCAGGCCTTCGACGGCCTGCGCCTCGCCGGTCGCCCCGTGCGCCGCCCCGACCTCACGATCGCGACGGAGGATCACAACACTCCGACCCTCGCGATCGACAAGCCCATCGCCGAACCGACGAGCCGCAAGCAGATCGAGACCCTGCGCGCGAACGCGCAAGAGTTCGGGATTCGCCTGCACTCGCTCGGCGACGTCGAGCAGGGCATCGTGCACGTCGTCGGCCCCCAGTTGGGCCTCACCATGCCGGGCATCACCGTCGTGTGCGGCGACAGCCACACCTCCACCCACGGCGCCTTCGGTGCGCTCGCGATGGGCATCGGCACGAGCGAGGTCGAGCACGTGCTCGCGACGCAGACCCTGCCGCTCAAGCCCTTCAAGACCATGGCGATCACGGTCGAGGGCGAGCTCAAGCCCGGCGTCACCGCGAAAGACATCATCCTCGCCGTCATCGCGAAGATCGGCACCGGCGGCGGGCAGGGCTACGTGCTCGAATACCGCGGTTCCGCGATCCGTGCGCTCTCGATGGATGGCCGCATGACCATCTGCAACATGTCGATCGAGGCGGGCGCCCGGGCGGGCATGGTCGCCCCCGACGAGACGACCTACGCGTACCTGAAGAACCGCCCGCACGCGCCGCAGGGTGCCGAGTGGGATGACGCGGTCGAGTACTGGAACACGCTGCGCACCGACGATGACGCCGTGTTCGACGCCGAAGTCTTCCTCGACGCGAACGAACTCGAGCCTTTCGTCACGTGGGGAACCAACCCCGGTCAGGGTGTGTCGCTGAGCGACAGCGTTCCCGACCCGAGCACGATCATCGACGCCAACGAGCGGTCCGCCGCTGAGCGCGCACTCGAGTACATGGACCTCGCGGCGGGCACCCCCATGAAGCAGATTCCTGTCGACGCCGTCTTCATGGGTTCGTGCACGAACAGCCGTCTCGACGACCTGCGCGCCTTCACCTCGATCATCAAGGGGCAGAAGAAGGCCGAGGGCGTGCGCGTCATGGTCGTGCCCGGCTCGGCGCGGGTGCGACTGGAGGCTGAGGCCGAGGGACTCGACAAGATCGTCGAAGCCTTCGGCGCCGAGTGGCGCTTCGCGGGCTGTTCGATGTGCCTCGGCATGAACCCCGACCAACTGGCGCCGGGGGAGCGCTGCGCCTCAACGAGCAACCGCAACTTCGAAGGCCGCCAAGGCAAAGGTGGTCGCACCCACCTGGTGAGCCCGCTCGTCGCCGCGGCGACCGCGATCCGCGGCACGCTGTCGAGCCCCGCCGATCTGCTCGCCGACGGTATCGCCGTCGATGTCGCCTTCACGGGCGCGGAAGGGGTGAGCGCGTAATGGAGAAGGTCACGACCGTCACCGGAGTCGCCGTGCCGCTGCGGCGCTCGAACGTCGACACCGACCAGATCATCCCCGCCGTCTTTCTCAAGCGGGTCACGAAAACGGGCTACGACGACGGACTCTTCCACGAGTGGCGCAAAGACCCGGAGTTCATTCTCAACCGCCCCGAGTACGCGGGGGCACGAATCCTCATCACCGGCTCCGACTTCGGCACCGGCTCCAGCCGCGAGCACGCCGTATGGGCGCTGCGCGACTATGGGTTCGCCGCCGTCATCAGTCCCAAGTTCGCCGACATCTTCCGCGGCAACGCGGGCAAGCAGGGGTTGCTCGCCGGCCAGGTCGATGAGGCCACCGTCGAGCAGTTCTGGGCGCAGCTCGAGGCGAACCCCGGTATGGAGGCGACCGTCGACCTCGACGCCCGCACCGTAACAGTGGGGAGCATCACCGCCCCCTTCGAGATCGACGACTACACGCGCTGGCGACTGCTCGAAGGGCTCGACGACATCGCGCTCACGCTCCGCGACGAGCAGGCCATCACCGACTTCGAGGCCCGCCGCGAAAGCTGGCGACCCACGACGCTCCCCGTCCGCTGAGGCGGACGGTCAGCGCACACGCAACCAGAAGGGGCGCATGAACTCGCTCACCCAGGACTCCCAGAAGGCCGCCGCTCGCGTCGGTCTCGCCTCCGACACCATCACGATCCACGGCGGCAAGCCGCTGCGGGGTCGCATCGAGGTGCGGGGGGCGAAGAACCTCGTCACCAAGGCGATGGTGGCCTCACTGCTCGCCGACACCCCGAGCACCCTCAAGGGTGTGCCCGAGATCAGCGATGTGCGCGTGGTGAGCGGGCTCCTGCAGGCGCACGGCGTCACGATCGACTCCTCCGAGCCGGGCACACTCACGCTCGACCCCAGCAAGGTCGTGAGCGCGCACTTTGCGGAGATTGACGCGCACGCCGGCTCCAGCCGCATCCCGATCCTGTTCTGCGGGCCGCTGCTGCACCAGCTCGGGGAAGCGTTCATCCCCGACCTCGGCGGCTGCCGCATCGGTGATCGACCCATCGACTTCCACCTCAATGCGCTGCGCGCGTTCGGGGCGACCGTTGAGAAGTCGCACCAGGGCATCCACCTCACCGCCCCGCAGAAGCTCATCGGCGCGAACATCGAGTTGCCGTTCCCGAGTGTCGGCGCGACCGAGCAGGTGCTGCTCACCGCCGTACGCGCCGAGGGCACGACAGAGCTCAAGAACGCCGCGATCGAGCCCGAGATCATGGATCTCATCGCGATCCTGCAGAAGATGGGCGCGATCATCTCGGTCGAGCCGAACCGCGTCATCGTCATCGAGGGTGTGGAGACGCTGCGTGGCTACCACCACACGGCGATCTTCGACCGCAACGAGGCTGCCAGCTGGGCGGCCGCGGCCCTCGCGACCCACGGCGACATCACGGTCGGCGGGGCGAGCCAGCAAGAGCTCATGACGTTCCTCAACGTGTACCGCAAGGTCGGTGGCGAGTTCGATGTGCTCGAGGACGGCATCCGGTTCTGGCACCCGGGAACGCCCCTGAAGCCGGTCATGATCGAGACGGATGTGCACCCCGGCTTCATGACCGACTGGCAGCAGCCGCTCATCGTCGCCCTCACCCAGGCCGAGGGCGAGTCGGTCGTGCACGAGACCGTGTACGAGAATCGCTTCGGCTTTACGGATGCTCTCAACGAGATGGGTGCCCACATCGTCGTGCACCACTCGGGTCTCGCCTCCATCACGCGCCGCGTGCCGCGCCGCCCGCTCGAGCAGGCCGCCGTCATCACGGGCCCGACACCCCTGCACGGGGCCGACGTTCGCGTGCCCGATCTGCGCGGCGGCTTCAGCCACCTCATCGCCGCACTGGCGGCGGAGGGCACGTCGACGGTGAGCAACGTGGGCATCATCAGCCGCGGCTACGAGCTGTTCATCGACAAGCTGCGTCAGCTCGGTGCCGACTTCGAGCTGGGCGCCTGACGCCCGCCCGCGATGCTGGTCGCCGTGCGGCCGGCTCCATTCCTGCGCGGGCATTGATCACGCACTAGCCTGGTGCCGTGATTGACGCCACCCCCGCGACCGTCGACGACGACGGCGCCGCCCGCCCTCGTCGCCGCCGCGAGAAGACCCTCCTGTGGCACACCATCGCCGCGTTCTGCCTGCCGCTGCTGACGATGATGGCGCGGTTCCCCGTCATCGACGGGCACAAGCTGCCGCGCCACGGTGCGTTCATCCTTGCGCCGAACCACTACTCCGAGATCGACCCCGTCATCATGGGCCGGTTCATGTGGAAGCTGGGCCGCGTGCCGCGGTTCCTGGCCAAGGCATCCGTGTTCCGCATTCCCGTTCTTGGTGTGATCCTGCGCTGGTCCGGTCAGATTCCCGTCGAGCGGGAAGGGCGCGGCCGGTCGGATGCTCCGCTCAAGGCGGCGCAACAACTCGTCGATCGCGAACTCGCCATCATCATCTACCCCGAGGGAACTCTCACGCGCGACCCCGACCTGTGGCCCATGCGCGGCAAGAGCGGCGCCGTGCGCATGGCTCTCACGGCGGGGGTGCCGATCATTCCCGCGGCGCACTGGGGCACGCAGCAGATCATGGCGCGCTACTCGAAGAAGATCAGCTTCTTTCCCCGCAAGACCATCTACTGCAAGATCGGCGACCCCGTCGATCTGAGCGATCTGCAGGGTCGCCCGCTCGACTCGGCGACGCTCGCCGAGGGCACACGGCGCGTCATGGCGGCGATCGCCGGGCTGCTCGGCGACCTGCGTGACGAGGAACCGCCCGCGGAGCGCTGGGACCCCGCGAAGAACAACCAGGCCGAGACGGGGCGCTTTGAGTGACGAGCGGGTCGGCCAGGAGCATCCGCCCCTGACGGAGGCGGTGCGGTTGCCCGTACCGCACCTCGCCCTCGATGCCGCCCGCGTCGCCGTGCTCGGCGCCGGGTCGTGGGGCACGACCTTCGCGAAGGTGCTTGCCGATGGCGGCTCTGACGTCGTGATGTGGGCCCGCCGTCGCGAGGTCGCCCAAGAAATCACCGAGACACACCGCAACAGCGGCTACCTGCCGGGCGTCAACCTGCCCGTCAACCTGCGCGCCCACGACTCGCTCGAGCACGTGCTCGCGGGGGCTAGCCAGGTGTACCTCTCGGTGCCGAGCCAGAGCCTGCGCAGCAACCTCGCCTCGATTCGCGACATCGTGCCGGCGGAGGTTCCCGTCGTCAGCCTCATGAAGGGGGTCGAAAAGGGCAGCGGACTGCGCATGAGCGAGGTCCTTCGTGACGAGCTGCGCATCGACCTCGAGCGCATCGCTGTGGTGAGCGGCCCCAACCTCGCGCTCGAGATCGCGCGACGTCAACCGACCGCGGCCGTCGTCGCGAGTGCTCACCGCGATACCGCCGTCGCCGTCGCCCAGCTCGCCTCGAACGAGTACTTTCGTTGCTTCGTGAACACGGATGTCATCGGCACCGAGTTCGGGGGAGTGCTCAAGAATCTCATCGCCGTCGCCGTGGGCATCGCCGATGGCGTCGGCTACGGCGAGAACACCAAGGCGTCGATCATCACGCGAGGGCTCGTCGAGCTCACTGACTTCGCTGTGGCGTTCGGCGCGCAACCGGAAACCATGATCGGGCTCGCCGGCCTGGGCGACCTCATCGCCACCTGCGAATCACCGCTGTCGCGCAACAATACGGCCGGGCGGCTGCTGGGCCAGGGCTATGCCTTCGAGCAGGTCATCGCCCAGATGAACCAGACGGCCGAGGGGCTCTCATCGGTCGGCCCGATTCTCGAGCTCGCCTCCACCCAGGGGGTTTCCATGCCGATCGTCGCCCAGGTCGCCCGCGTGCTCGAAGGCTCCCTCGACCCGCGTGAGCTCGCGCCGCACCTCGCGACCGACTCGGATGAGCCACAGGGCGAGTAGGTCGTTCCGCGAGCCGCAGGGTGGGTAACGGGCCCGGCGGCACAGCCTCGGTAGGCTGGCATCCGTGATCACGACTCTCGCGGGTGGCCGCGTCCTCGCCGAGAAGTACGGCGCCACGCCACCGGCGGTGGTCGCCCTGCACGGCTGGGCGCGCGACGGTGGCGACTTCGGCACGATCGTCTCCGGTCTCGATGCGGTGAGCCTGCACCTGCCCGGCTTCGGGCCCGCCCCGACGCCCGAGACGGTGTGGGGCACGGAGGACTACGCCGAACTCGTCGCCGAGGCGATCGCGGCCCTCGCGCCGGTGATTCTGGTCGGCCACTCCTTCGGCGGTCGGGTTGCGACGCGCCTCGCCGCGCGGCGCCCCGAGCTTGTGCGCGGTCTCGTGCTCACGGGTGTGCCGCTCGTGCGGCTGCACAAGCCTGCCGCGCCTCCGGTGAGCTACCGACTGGCGCGCTGGGCAAATCGCCGCGGCCTGCTGAGCGACGCCCGCATGGATGCCCTGCGCGACCAGCGCGGATCCCGCGACTACCGCGCCGCCCAGGGCGTCATGCGCGGCGTGCTCGTGCGCGTCGTGAACGAGAACTACGACGCCGACCTGGATGACTTGGCCGCCGGCACGGTGCCCGTGCGCTTCGTGTGGGGCGAGCACGACACTGCAGCGCCGACGGACGCGGGTCGGGTGGCCGCTGAGCGGGTGGGTGCTCCTTTCCGGGTGGTGGCGGGCGCCGCGCACCTGCTCGAGGGTGACCTCGAGCTTGCGGTGCGCGAAGAGCTGCTCGCGCTCGTGGCCGAGACGGAGCCCCGCCGATGAGCCTTCCCGCACTCCTGCCGTTCCTGCTGCCCGCACTCGTGCTCGGGGCGCTCGCCGCCGTGCCGACCGCGGCGCGCTGGTTGCGGGTGGCGCAGCGCGAGCACTACGTGCCCGGGTCGGTCTCGCGCATGGCGTGGCTGTGGGTGCTGCGCGAGCCGGGCACCGCGCCCGCGGTCGTCGTTGCACTGGCGGCCATCGCCGCCGCAGCGCTGTCGCCCCTGCCCGTGCTGCAGGCGGCGCCCCTCGTGTCGATCGTGCTCCTGGGTCTTCTGCCGTTGGGGCTGAGCGTGCGCGGAACGTCGAAACCCTTCGCGATCACGACGCGCGTGCAGCGACTGCTTGTCGTGTGGATCGGGCTGCACCTTCTCGTCGGGGCCGTTCTGGCCCTCCTCCTCGGCTCCGCGGGCGCGGCGCTGACGCTCCTGCTGAGCGCGCCGCTCACCGACCTCGCACTCGCGATCATGGCACCCATCGAGCGGGCCGGCACGCAGCGGTACGTCACGGCCGCGCAGAAGCGACTCGCCCAGGTGCGACCGACGGTCGTCGCCATCACCGGGTCGTACGGCAAGACGAGCACGAAGAACTATGTGGCCCACCTGCTCAGCGGAACATATACGACCGTCGCGAGCCCCGCATCCTTCAACAACCGCTTGGGGCTTTCGCGTGCCGTCAACGACAAGCTGGTTCCCGGTACGGAGATGTTCATCGCCGAGATGGGCATGGCCGCGCCCGGGCACATCGCAGCGCTGTGCGCGCAGTTTCCGCCCGACATCGCGGCGATCACCGTCATCGGCGAGGGCCACCTGCAGCGGATGCGCACGACCGAGGCCATTCTGCGGGAGAAGTCGACCATCACCGAGCGCGCGCGAACCGTCGTGCTGCCGATCGACGACGCACGGCTCGCCGCCCTCGCGACCTCGGAGGGGATGCAGAACAAGCGCGTCATCACGGTCAGCTGCGCTCCGGGAACCGACGCCGACGTCGTGCTGACTCCCGCTGTGGAAGCCGAGGAGGCCACCATCAGGCTGGGTCGCAGCGCCGAGCCGGTGCCCGTCGAGATCGCCAGCACGGGGCACGCCGTCAACGTCGCCGTTGCGGCGGGTATCGCCCTCGCAGCGGATGTTCCGCCCGCCGTCATCGCGACGCGCCTGGGCGCCCTGCCGGGCTCGCAGCACCGGGCCGAAGTGCAGGAGGCAGCCACCGGCACCCTCGTCATCGACGACACCTACAACGCGAACCCGGTCGGCTCTCTGCGCGCGCTCGAGAGTGCGGCGCAGCTCGCCGCCGAGCGCGGCGGCCCTCTCGTCGTCGTGACGCCCGGCATGGTCGAGCTCGGGCCGGTGCAGGCCGAGCGCAACCACGCCTTCGGTGCCGCCATCGGCGCTCACGGCGCGCGACTTCTCGCCGTTGCCCGCACCAACCGGGCCGCGCTTCTCGCCGGGTACGCGAGCACGGCGGGTGAGTCAGCGCTCGGCGCGCAGGCCGTGGCCCGTCGTGAGCAGGCCGTGGCGGAGGCCGTCGCGACGGCGGGGGAGCGGGGCGTTATCCTCTATGAGAACGACCTGCCCGACCACTATCCCTGATCTCTGAACCCACTCATCCCAGGGTTCACCGTTTCTCACGAGGTGCACATGCCCGGAACCGCCCCCTGGGCTGTCGTCTTCGGGGGCCCGAGCCCCGAGCACGAGATCTCGATCCTCACCGGTTTGCAGGCCGAACGCGTTCTGACCGCCGCGGGCCACGACGTCGTGCCGATCTACTGGTCGCCGACGGGGGACTGGTTCCGCGTGCCGGCGGGCACCGAGGCGCAGGACTACCTCGAGGGCGCACCGCGCGATGCGACGGTGCTCGAGGCGCGCGTATCGGGCGACCCCGGGCTGTATCGCCGCAAGAAGTTCGGTGCCGAGCGCCTCGACATCGAGGCCGCGCTCCTGTGCCTGCACGGTGGCGTCGGAGAGGGCGGCGGCGCCGCGACGGTGTTCTCGCTCCTCGGTATCCCCGCGACCGGGTCCACTCTGTTCGCCGGCGCGGTCGGCATGGACAAGCTGGCGTTCGGCGGTCTCATGACGGCTACAGGCATCCCGAGCCTGCCCCGCGAAGCGGTGTCGACGCTCACCGAGCCCGCCTTCGACGGCCCCTACATCGTCAAGCCGCGCTTCGGCGGCTCGTCGATCGGCATCGAGATCGCCGAGGATGTCGAGGCCGCACGGGCGCTCGCGGCGAGCAGTGTGCACCTGCGTACGGGTGCCGTTGTCGAGCCGTACCGTCCCGAGCTCGTCGACCTCAATATCTCGTTCCGCACCTTTCCCGAGCTTGAGATCACGCAGCTTGAGAAGCCCCTCCGGGGCGAGGCGGGCAGCGCGCTCTACAGCTACGCCGAGAAGTACCTCGCGGGCGGTGCCGGGGCCGACGCGGGTCTCACGAGTGCTCCGCGCGAGTTTCCCGCTGAGGTGCCCGAGGCCGTGCACGCCAGGGCGCGCGAGCTCGCTGAGCGCGTCGCCGACGTCACCCGCCTGACCGGCATCGTGCGGGTCGACCTGCTGCTCGACGAGGCGACCGGCGAGCTCTTCGTCAACGAGGTCAACACGATCCCTGGCGCGCTCTCGCTCTATTTGTGGGCACCGCAGCGGGCCGCCGCGACCGTGCTCGTGGATGCTCTCACCGAGGCTCGCGACCGCCGCGTGGTCTTCCCCCAGGCCGGGTTCGGGGGTGGTGCCGCGCTGCGAGCCGCGGGCGGCATCGCCGGCAAGCTCGTCGGCCTCGACGGCCCCCGCGCGTAGCGGACTACTCGCCCTCGTCTGACCCGTCGCTGGGGGCGACGGAGCCGCCGCCGAAGACGTCGGTCGCGGCGAGGCAGCGCGCCTCGGCCGGGATAGCCGCGACGGCCGCGCTGAGGGCGCGCACGGCGTCGGCCCCCGCGATGTAGTCGATGTCGACGATGACCTCCGTCGCGGGAGTGCGCCCGTAGGTCGTGAAGACGTAGCGGGGGGCGTTCGACTCGTCGAGCAGCCAGTCGACCCCGTCGACGTCGAAGCACGGCAGGTCGCTCGGGCCGAGGTCGGGCAGGCCGCAGCGATAGATGACCGCGGTCGGCTCACCCCACGCCGCCGTCGCCTGCGCGTTCGTCGTGCGCCGGTCGAGCTCGCCGATGGTGTCGGGCACGCGCACTGAGACCTCGGCGCACGCGACAGCGTTCGCCTCGGGTGCCGGGTCGAGCGGCACGGTCGGCGCGCACCCCGCGAGCGCGACAAGGCTGAGCGCGAGGGCGGTCGCGGTGAGGGAGCTGCGGCGAGTGCTCATCGTCGTTCAGGCTACCGTTGACCCCATGGAAGAGGCCGAGTCGACGACGCGCGCATCGGGCTCGGATGCTGACACCCTCGGTGCCGTGGGCGAGCTCGCTGCCCTCGCCCGCATCATCCCGATCCTGCCCGCGAGCGATGCGACGCTGCTCGGCCCGGGCGACGACGCCGCGGTGCTCGCGGCCACCGACGGCCGCTACGTGGTCACGACGGACATGATGATCCACGGACCCGACTTTCGCCTGGCGTGGTCGACGCCGCACGACCTCGGGTTCAAGGCCGCGGCGACAAACCTCAGCGATGTCGCCGCGATGGGTGCACGCCCGACGGCGCTCGTCGTCGCACTTGCAGCACCCGCCGAGACGCCCGTGGGCGACCTCGAGCGGCTCGCCGAGGGGCTGCGCGATGCCTGCGCCGAGCTCGCACCGGGCTGCGGTGTTGTCGGCGGAGATTTGAGCGTGTCGCCCACCTTCACGATCGCGGTGACGGCGTTCGGCGACCTCGAGGGGCGTGAGCCGGTGCGACGCGACGGCGCGCGCGTGGGCGACGTGATCGCGGTCTCCGGCCCCCTGGGTGCCGCCGCGGAGGGCCTCGCGCTGCTGTTCGAGCGCGCGGTCGATGACACGGGTGCACCGGAGTCGGAGGCCGCCGTGCGGCTGCGCTCCGAGCATCCGGTGCCGCTCGCCGCCCAGCTCACGCCGCGCCCCCCGATCGCGGACGGCGTCGCCGCCGCGCTCGCGGGAGCCACCTCGATGCTCGACCTGAGCGATGGCCTCGCGCTGGACGCTCGACGCCTGGCGCGTGCGAGCGGTGTGAGCCTCGACCTCGACGCCGCCGCCGTGTGCATGGCCGCCGGGGTGGACGCGACCCGGTTGCCGCACGTGATCGCGGCGGGGGAAGACCATTCGCTGCTCGCGACGTTTCCGCCCGCGAGCGCGCCCGGCCAGAGTCTGCCGGGCGGTTTTCGTGTCATCGGTCGCGTCGTCGAGCCAGGCGACGACGGCCCGGCCCTGCTCGTCGGCGGACGCGTCTTTGCCGCGCGCGGCGGCTGGGATTCGTTCGACGAGTGGTCGGGCGGTGCCGGCTGACCCGTGGCGGGCCGACCGAGGGCGAACCGCTTAGGAGGCGCGGCGGGCGCGAGCGGCGCGGCGCTTGAGGGCGCGGCGCTCATCTTCGCTCAAGCCGCCCCAGACGCCAGAATCCTGGTTCGTCTCGAGCGCGTACTGCAGGCAGGTCTCCGTGACCGAGCAGCGACCGCAGACGGTCTTCGCCTTCTCGATCTGGTCGACCGCGGGGCCTGTGTTGCCGACCGGGAAGAAGAGTTCCGGGTCAGCGGTCAGGCAGGCAGCTTTGTCGCGCCAATCCATGGACGTGCTCCTTTGTGCATTGCGGTAACGCGCCCGATGGGTGTTGAGCGACGCGCTACATCCGTGAACTCGCCGACAATAAGGGGGCGAGTGAGACTGAAGGGGATGGTCGCCCACGTCACTGTAGGCGTCAGATCAACCGCCTATAGGCTCTCACAGGGCCACAGTCAAATCAATAGTTTTGTATAGGACGGTTCTCGTGTCGGATACCCGCCGTGCACCTCTCGTCATTCTGCTGGTCACCATCATGGGGGCTCAGACGATCGCGATGGCTGCGTTGTCAGCGCTTCTCGTGCTCCAGTTCGTCCAGGCTGACACCCAGTCGGCACCCACCGCGGTCGCCCTCATTGCTCTCGTCGTGCTCATCGTGGTGTGGCTCGTGGCGATGACGGCCGGGGTCTGGCGGGCGCGCGCGTCGACGCGCGGAAGCGTGCTCGTCTACCAGTTCCTGCAGCTCGCGATCGGGGTCGGCAGCCTGCAAGGCTTCATTCCGCGCCCCGACATCGCGTCGTGGATCATCATCCCCTCGGTGGTGGGAATCATCGTCGTGCTCACGCCGACGGTGACGGACTACCTCTCGGAGCGGGGCTAGTCGAGCCCGAGCTTCTTGCGCAGGCTCGCGACGTGGCCCGTCGCCTTGACGTTGTAGAGCGCGTGCTCGAGGGTGCCCTGCTCGTCGATCACGAAGGTCGAGCGGATGACACCCATGACGGTCTTGCCGTACATCGACTTCTCGCCGTAGGTGCCGTACGCGTGGTGCACCGTGAGCTCGGGGTCGCTGAGCAGCGGGAAGGGCAGGTTCTGCTCGTCGGCGAACTTCTGCAGGGCATCCCCCGTGTCTTTCGAGACGCCGAGCACCTGATAGCCGGCGGCGGCGAGCGAGGCGAGGTTGTCGCGGAAGTCGCAGGCCTGGGTTGTGCAGCCGGGCGTGGAGGCGGCGGGGTAGAAGTACAGCACGACCTTCTGGCCGGCGAAGTCGGCGAGCGCGACGACCTGACCGTCCTTGTCGGGGAGGCTGAAAGCGGGGGCGTCGCCTCCGGCGTCGAGTCGCGTGCTGGCCATGGGGGGCTCCTTCGAGAGAAAAACACAAGGGGGATGCGCGGCGCAGGTCGTCTCCGCGGTGAGAGTCCCAGTCTAGGAAGGCTGGTGGGTGACTCGCTGGGGGTCACCCGAGTGGAGCCCGCACGGCCGCGGTGGTAGTGTTTCCTCTCGGCCGTGAAGGCCGCGCGCACCTCTAGCTCAATTGGCAGAGCAACTGACTCTTAATCAGTGGGTTCCGGGTTCAAGTCCCGGGGGGTGTACGAAAACCCCGGTTCGCTCTCGCCAGCAGCCGGGGTTTTTTCGTGCCCGGCGCTGTCGTGCTGCTCAGTCGTCGATGCCGGGCGCGTCGAGCTCTTTGTTCTCCTGCATGACGGTGCCGACGGCGATCGCGACGCTGATGCCCCAGCTGGCCCACATGAGAGCCAGGCGCCAGTCGCGCGGCCCGTGCCGGGTCGTCGAGATAACGTTCCAGGCCGAGAAGACGGCGCTCACCATGGCACCGTTGAGGATGTACTTGCGCATGCGGTGACCTTCCCTCGTCGTGACCTCCACGCTAGCGGTCGATGCGGGTGGGTCGCACGCCCGGCTCAGGTCACCCCCAGTCTGTGGTCGACGGGAGCGGTTCATGTCTGCAGTGTTGCGCGGGCCTGAGAGCTCACCCAGCAGACCCTGACGATCTGACCAATCGGTCAGAAGCTGACCGCTCGGTCACCTAGCGTTGCCTGAGTGACACTTCACGATGACCTGCGCGCCATTGCGCTGGCCGAATTCGCCACCAGCGGCTACGCCGCGACCTCCCTGCAGCGCATCGCCGACCTCGCCGGGACGTCGAAAGCGAGCGTGCTCTATCACTTCGCCTCGAAAGAGTTGCTGCTCGCCGACATCGTGAGCCCCGCGCTCGACGACCTCGACGCGTTGCTCGACACGCTCGACTCGGCCGGCGGTCTGCGCCACGCTGACTTTGTCGAACCCTTCGTCGATCTTCTCCTGCTGCACAGCGAGGTCGTGCCGCTCGTCATCAACCAGGGTGCCACCCTCGACGACGTGCCGGTGATGCATCGGGCAACCGAGATCATGCTCCGGGTCGCCGAGCTCTTCCGGCTCGCGAGCGGCTCCACGATGGAGAAGCTGCGCTTCGGCGTGGCCTTCGGAGGCGTCGCGTACACGCTCGCCGCCGCCGAGCGACTGGGACTCAGCGGCGAGATCCCCGTCGACGAGGTGCGCTCCGCCCTCCTGCTCATCCTGCGCGACCTGCTCGTGCCCGCCGACTCCACCGAACGCTGAGGACCTTATGGCCACCCTGCTCTACCGCATCGGACGCTTCGCCTACCGTCGTGCCGCCCTCGTCATCAGCGTCTGGGTGGTCGCCCTCGCTGCCGCCCTCGGCGTCGGGCTCAGCCTCGGGGGCGAGACCGACGAGAGCTTCTCCATCCCCGGCACCGAGTCGCAAGAGGCGCTCAATCAGCTCGATCAGCTCTTTCCGCAGGTTGCCGGCACCACGGTGCAGGCCGTCGTCGCGCCCGAGGATGGCTCCCTCGTGACCGACGAGAGTATCCGCGCTGAGATTGCGGCCCTCATGGCCGACCTGGAGGCCATCGACGGCGTCGATACCGTGCTGGGCCCCTTCGATGAGTTCGCGAGCAACCAGGTGAGCGATGACGAGAGCGTGGCGATCGTGCAAGTGAGCCTGCTGGGCGAATCACGGCTGATCGGCGCCGGAACTCTCGACGCTGTCGTCGCCACGGGTGAGGCGCGTGATGTGCGCGTCGAGTTCGCCGGCCAGGTCTTCCAAGACACCGTGGTGGGCATCAGCATCATTGAGGTCTTCGGCGTCATCGTGGCCGGTATCGTGCTCGTCATCACTTTCGGCTCACTTCTCGCCGCCGGTATTCCTCTCGCGGGAGCGCTCATCGGGGTGGGTATTTCGATCGGCAGCATCCTCGCGGTTGCCGCGTTCGTGCCCGTCTCGAGCTCCGCGCCGCTGCTGGCCCTCATGCTGGGTCTCGCGGTCGGTATCGACTACTCGCTCTTCATCCTGTCGAGACACCGAACCCAGCTCGCCCAGGGAGAGGCTCCCCTCGAATCCGCGGGGATCGCCGTCGGCACGGCCGGCAGCGCTGTCGTCTTCGCGGGGGCCACGGTCATCATCGCTTTACTCGGCCTGCTCGTGGTCGGGGTTCCTTTCCTCTCGGTGATGGGCGTCGGCGCCGCCGTGGCAGTGGCTGTGGCGATGCTCGCGGCCACGACCCTGCTGCCCGCGTTCATGGGCTTGGCTGGCGCACGACTCGTGCCTCGTGAGGGTTCCCGGGCGTGGAAGAGGGCCCACCCGACCGCGACGAGTCGACCGACGATGGGCCGCCGGTGGGTGCGAGGTGTCATGCGCCGGCCCGTCCTCTCCACCGTCGGCGTTGTGCTGGTGCTCGGCACCGTCTCGATTCCCGCGTTCTCGCTCGACCTCAACCTGCCCGACGGCGGCAAGGAGCCCGCGGGTTCCACCCAGCGCATCGCCTACGACCTCATCGCCGACTCCTTCGGGCCCGGCACGGCCGGTCCGCTCCTCGTCACCCTCGACATCACGCAGACGACCGACATCCTCGACGACCTCGAGGCGATCGGTGCTGAGCTCGAGGCGCTACCCGGCGTCGCGAGCGTGAGCCAGGGCATCCCCTCGCCGGGTCTCGAGCTCGCGATCTTCCGCGTCGCTCCCACCACGGCGCCCGACGCGCAAGAGACGAAGCAACTCGTGGCCGAGTTGCGCGAGCTCGGGCAGCAGATCGAGATGGAGTACGACACGCCCCTCGCTGTCACCGGTGTCACGGCGGTCGGGATCGACATCTCGACACGCCTGACGGGCGCCCTCGTGCCGTTCGGCCTCATCGTCGTCGGTCTCTCCGTGGTGCTGCTGATGGCCGTGTTCCGTTCGGTGCTGGTTCCCGTCAAGGCGGCCCTCGGGTTCCTGCTGACCGTCGGCACCGCGATCGGTGTGACTGTCGCCGTCTTCCAGTGGGGATGGGGCGCCGAGGCGCTGGGCGCCGAGCCGGGGCCCATCCTGAGCTTCATGCCGATCATCCTCATGGCAGTGCTCTTCGGTCTCGCCATGGACTACGAGGTGTTCCTCGTCTCGGGCATGCGCGAAGAGCACGTACACGGCGCCAGCCCGCGCGCGGCGATCGAAGAGGGCTTCACGACAGGCGCGCGCGTCGTGACCGCCGCCGCCCTCATCATGTTCTTCGTCTTCGTTGCCTTCGTGCCCGCGGGTGCCGGGCTCATCAAGCCCATCGCTCTCGGCCTCGCGGTCGGCATCGCGGTCGACGCCTTCGTTGTGCGGATGCTGCTGGGGCCCGCCCTCATGACGCTCTTCGGGCGCGCTGGCTGGTGGTTCCCGCTCTGGCTTGACCGGCTACTGCCCGACCTCGATGTCGAGGGTGCGCGGCTGCGACTGCACCGGGACGCCGAGCAATGGGCGGCGACGGCGGGAACAGCGGCCGTCGCGACCGACCGGCTGCAGATCGCCGGCACCACGTCGACGCTCACGGTGCACGTCGAGCCCGGCGAGCGCGCCCTCATCGCCACCGACCCGGGGGAGCGCGGCCTCGTGCTCGCGACTCTCGGCGGCTACCTCGCCGCACCCCGCGGCCGCGCACGCATCGCTGGTGCTCTTCTGCCCTCGGAGGCGACGAAGGTGAGCGAGCGTGTCTGCCTACTCGAGCTGCAGCCCACCCGCCTCGACCCCGCGCTGACCGTGCGCGACCTCCTCGCCGAAAACCGCGTCACGGGCACGGGGCGGTCTCGCGCTCGCGACGTCGAACGCTGGTGGCATGCCGCCGCCTCGACCGCGCGCGGGCTCGGGGGCGGCGCCGAGTCGCTCGCCACGATCAGCCTCGACGACCCGCTCGCCGCCCTCGACACCGAGCGGCGCGCCCTCGCGCTCGCCGCCGTCGCGAGCGCGAGCGGAGCATCGGTGCTGCTGCTCGACGCGGGATCGCTCACCGTGTCGACGCTCGCCGCGAGTGACGCACTCGCCGCGGCGCTCGCGTCCGGGCGCACCGCGCGCATCGTCACGGGGGAGGCCGCGGCGCTCGATCCGAGCGCGGTCGCCCTCGCGCCGGTCGAGACGGTGACGAGCACGACCGCCGACACGCACGCCAGCACAAGCACCGACAGCAGCACCGACAGCCCGGCTCACGCCACGGAGGCCTCGCACTCATGACCGACAGCACCGCACCCGCACCCCGGGAATCCCGCTCCCGTCGCCGCGTGGCGACGCTGATCGGCGCCGTACTCGTGCCCCTCAGTCTGGTCGGTCTGGCGCTCGCCGCTGTCGGCGATGGCGAGGAGGCCCTCGACCGCATCCCAGCGGCCGTCGTCAATAACGACGAGCTCGTCACGACGGTGGACGACGAGGGCAACGAGCAGATGATCCTCGCCGGTCGGCAGCTCGTGACGGAACTCACGGGCCCCGACTCGGCGGGCTTCGACTGGCGCCCGACAGGTGAGGAGGAGGCCGCGCGTGCTCTGGAGGAAGGCGAGGTGTACGCGGTCGTGACGATCCCTGACGACTTCTCGGCCTCCCTGACGACGATCTCCGAGCCGGATGCTCGCGCGGCGTCGCTCTCGATTGAGACGGATGACGCGCACAGCTACCTCGCCGGCGCCGTCATGCAGGCAGTCGGCAGCGGCCTCGTCTCGCAGTTCGGCTCACAGATCACCGCCCAGTACCTCGACGAGCTCGCGGGCGGTCTCGGGGAGCTCGGCGAGTCGCTCGGCACGGCCGCGGAGGGCGCGGGCGAGCTCGCCGACGGCACCCGCGAGCTCGCCGGCGGCGTGCGCGAGATCGGCGACGGAGTCGACGGCCTGCAGAGCGGAGCATCCGCGCTCGGGAGCGGCCTGGGAGAAGCGGCCGATGGCGCGCGCCAGACGGCGGAGGGCGCATCCGGTCTGGCGTCGGGAGTTACCGAGTACACGCAGGGCGTCGATGCGCTCGCCGCGGGGCTCGCGGAGCTCAACGCCGGTGCCGCGTCCCTGCCGGCACTGGCCGGCGCTGTGGAGGGCGTGTCGACCCTCGCCGGGGGAGTCGCCGCTCAGGCCCAGGCTGTGCTGGTTGCGGCGCAGGCCTCCGGCGATGCCGCAGCTATCGCGGCGGCGCAGACCTTGGTGGTGCAGGCGCAGACGCTCGCGGGCACAGCAGCGGGCACGAGTGCGCAGGTCGACCCCGCCCTCAGTGGCCTCGGCGCGGGGATCGGTGAGAGTGCGGCCGGCGCGGCGGCGTTGTCGGCGGGAAGCGCCGAACTGCGCGGCGGTGCGAATGGTCTTGCCTCGGGCGTGCGGGAGCTCTCGGGAGGTGTCGCGCAGTCTCGTGACGGGGCGGTCGCTCTCGCAAGCGGGGCCTCCCAACTGGCTGACGGCAACTCCGCGATCGCGGAGGGCGCTGACGAACTCGCGGCGGGTACGGAAGAACTCGCATCCGGGCTCGACGAGGGTGCCGACGCGGTGCCCGCCGACGTCGCGACCGTGCCAGACGCCGTGACCGAGCCCGTCACGCTCGAGACGCAGCGCGACAACGCTCTTGACGGCATCGGCGGGCTCATCATCGCCATTCTCGGGCCGCTGGGCCTGTGGTTCGGCGCGATGGCGGTGACGCTCGCGCTGCCGGCAGCGGGAGCTGCGGTCGTCGGTTCCCCCGTCGGCGCGGGGGCAGTGCTGCGGCGTCGCTTGCTCACGCTGGGTGGTATCGCGCTCGCCCAGGCGGTGCTCGTGACGCTGCTCGCCCACACGGTGGCCGGCGTCGCCTGGTCGCTCGCCCCCGCGGTGCTCGGCCTCACCACCGTCATCGCTCTCGCGTTCACGGCGCTGCACGTCGCGCTCGCGCAGTGGTTGGGTAGGTCGGGCCTCATCGTGTCGCTGCTTGCTCTCGCGCTGCAGGTCATCGTGATCGGCGGCGTGATCCCGGTCGAGGCGCTCGCGGATCCGTTCCCCGCACTCAGCGCGGTGTTCCCGCTCTCGCACGCGACCGATGGGTTGACGGCGATAGTCGCGGGCGGCGCAGCCGAACGCGCGGTCTCGGCCGTCGTGAGCCTCACGCTCCTCGCGGTCGTCTCCCTGGTGGGGGCGCGACTCGCCGCGGGTCGCGCGCGCCGTCGCGCGGTGCTGCGCCGATTCGCCCCCACGATGGTGTGAGGGGCCGCGGTCGACGGGCTCGCTAGTGGTGGACGGCCGTGTGCTCGCGTGCGAAGGCGAGGGTTTCGCGCAGCCACTCCAGCCGCATCGCGTCGTCGCGACCGCACGCGCGCGTATTGATTTCGGCGATGATGTGGCCTGCGAAGCCTGCGCTTGCCAGCCCCCGCAGCACCTCGCCGACGGGCTGAGCGCCGCGGCCGGGCACGAGGTGCTCGTCGAGTAGCGAGCCGCCCGGCTCGGTGCTCGACGCGTCGCACAGGTGCACATGTTGCAGCCGGTCGCCCCACTGCGCCGCGAGGTCGGCCGCCGAGTGGCCGCTCATGCCGGCGTGCGAGAAGTCGAGGGTGAGGGCGTCGACGGCGAGAGTGCCGGGGTTCCAGTTAGGGGCAAAGGGGTCGTGCTCGACTGAGCCACGCGTCACGGGGAACATGTTCTCCACCGCGATGCGCATGTCGTGCTCGTACGAGAGCCGTCGCACCGTGTTGACGAACAGTGCAGAGCTGCGACGCTGCCAGCGGTAGGGCGGATGCGCGACGACCGTCGTGGCCCCGACGGCGGCGGCGAGCTCGACGCTGCGGCGCAGCTTCATGAGCGGGTTGCGGCCGAAGACGTGGCTGCTGAACAGCAAGACGGGGGCATGGATGCTCAGCACGGGCATCCCGTACTGCTCACTGAGCCCACGCAGCACGGGGGCGTTCTGCGTACCGCGGTCGCTCGTGATCATCACCTCGATGCCGTCGAAGCCGGCCTCGGCGGCGAGGCGGAACGCATCGCGCAGTCGCCGGGGGAGGACGCTCGTCGTGCCCATGCCGATTCGTGTCACGCCATCAGAGTAGGTCGCGTGATGGGGGTGCGCGCCGGTGCGACGCGTGAACTCTCGGTGACGTCGGGGCGAACCGCGGCAGGCTCCACGGCAACGGACCAGGCGCTCAGACACTGGGAGATCTCTGAGATTCGGCTGATACGGTGACTCGGGCCGGAGACACCCGCCGATGCATCCCCTACGAGGAGACGCCTGAGCGCCATGACCGACCCCACTCTCAACGACTTCATCGTCGTCTCGAACCGACTGCCCGTCGACCGCGTGATCGACGCCGACGGCTCCGCATACTGGCGGCGGTCACCCGGGGGGCTCGTGACCGCGCTCGAGCCCGTGATGCGCGCCTCCGAAGGTGCGTGGGTCGGGTGGCCCGGCAAACCTGACCTCGAGGTCGAGCCGTTCACGGAGGACGGCATGGATCTCGTGCCCGTGCCGCTCAGCGCTCTCGAGGTCGAGCGCTACTACGAGGGCTTCAGCAACGACACCCTGTGGCCGCTCTACCACGATGTCATCGCGGCACCCAGCTACCACCGCGAATGGTGGGAGGCGTATCAGGCCGTCAACCAGCGCTTCGCCGACGCCGCGGCCACGGTCGCCGCGCCCGGCGCGACCGTGTGGGTGCAGGACTACCAGCTACAGCTTGTGCCCGCGATGCTGCGCGCCCAGCGCCCCGACCTCGTCATCGGATTCTTCAACCACATTCCCTTCCCGCCCTACGGCATCTACTCGCAGCTGCCCTGGCGGCGCCAGATCGTCGAGGGCCTGCTGGGGGCCGATCTCATCGGGTTCCAGCGGGTCGCCGATGCGGGCAACTTCACGCGGGCGGTGCGACGCCTGTTCGGAGCGACGACGACGAAGGGCACGCGCATCCGGGTTCCCCCCGTGGGCGACGGCCCCGAGCGCATCGCGATCGCGAAAGCCTTCCCGATCTCCATCGACGTGGCGAGTTTCGACGAACTCGCACGGCGCCCCGAGACGATCGAGCGGGCCAAGCAGATTCGCGAGGAGCTCGGCAACCCGACGACGATCATGCTCGGGGTCGATCGCCTCGACTACACGAAGGGCATCCGTCATCGCCTGAAGGCCTACGGCGAGCTGCTGCGCGACGGCGACATCACTGTCGGCGACGCCGTGCTCGTGCAGGTCGCGAGCCCCAGCCGCGAGCGCGTGGCGGCCTACATGCAGCTGCGCGACGAGATCGAGCTGACCGTCGGCCGCCTCAACGGCACCTACTCGACGATCAGTCACAGCGCGATCGCCTACCTGCATCACGGTTACCCGCGCGAGGAGATGGCGGCGCTCTACCTCGCGGCCGACATCATGCTCGTGACGGCCCTGCGCGACGGCATGAATCTCGTCGCCAAGGAGTACGTGGCCTGTCGCCACGATCACGACGGCGTGCTCGTGCTGAGCGAATTTGCGGGGGCGGCGGACGAGCTCAAGAATGCGATGCTCATCAACCCGCACGACATCGACGGGCTCAAGGAGGCCATGGTCGCGGCCCTGCGTATGCCCGCGAAGGAGCGCGCCTCTCGGATGCGGTCGCTGCGCCGACGCGTGCGCGAAAACGACGTGGCGGCATGGTCGAGCGCCTTTCTCGACACCCTGCGGCAGTCGGCTGAGGAAGCGAAGTCGGCGTGAACGCGGGTCTGCCTGCCACCCTGGACGCGGCGCTCAAGCGACTCGCCGCGGCGCCACGACTGCTCATCGCGCTCGACTTCGACGGCACCCTCTCGCCCGAGGTCGACGACCCGCTCGACGCCAGGGCGCTGCCCGAGGCGCACGCGGCCCTGCTCGCTCTGCGCGAGCTGCCCGGCACGACGGTCGCTCTCGTCTCGGGGCGCTCGCTCGGCAGCCTCGTCCACGTCGGCCAGGTGCCCGACGACGTGCCCCTCGTCGGGTCGCACGGGCTCGAGCTGAAGCTTGGCCCGGGCATCGCCGTGCCCGCGGTCGATGACCACGATCGCGCGCGCGTCACGGCCCTGCGTGCCGAGCTGCACCCACAGGTGACCGCCGTCGAGGGCGCGTGGATCGAAGACAAGCCAGCGGGGTTCGCCGTGCACACCCGCGTGGTGGCCCCGGATGCCGCCCTCGCCCTGCAGGGCGCGGTGCGCGAGCGCGCAGCGGCCCTCGATGCCGGCCTCACGGTGCGCGAGGGCAAGAACGTCGTCGAGTTCGCGGTGCGCGACGCAACGAAGGGCGACGGCCTTCTCGCGCTGCGTGAGCACCTCGGAGCCGATGCCGTGCTGTTCGCCGGCGACGACGTCACCGACGAAGACGCCCTGAGCGTGCTTCGCCCGGGAGACGTCGGTATCAAGGTCGGTGCCGCGCCGAGCGTGGCCGCGCATCGGGTCACCGATCCCGCTCAGATGGCCGCTGTTCTCGTCGCCCTCGCACAGCATCGGGGCCGCAAGCTCTCGGGTACCGCTCAGTAGACTGACGGCGGTTCCGTGCCGATCGCTCCGCCCGTTCCCGTTCGTGCCCCACCGACACCGAGGGAGGACGCTTGCTCCTCGTCCTGCTGGTGTTCGGGGTGGCCTCGGTCATTCTGCCCACTCTCGTGCGACTGCTGGGCCGACGCGTCTTCCTGGTCGCCGGGCTGGTATCGCTCGGCGCTTTCGTGCACACGCTGTTCCAGGCTCCCACCGTTCTCAGCGGCGACCCTGAGCGCTTTCCCGCCGAGCGGCTGAACTGGGTTGACCAGCTGCAGTTGACGCTCACGCTCAGCATGGACCCGCTGTCGTGGATTCTCGCTCTCATCGTCACGGGCATCGGCAGCCTCGTGCTCGTCTACTGCAACTCCTACTTCTCGGACAACGAGCCGGGTCTCGGCCGTTTCGCGGCTGTTCTGCTCGCCTTTGCGGGCGTCATGTACGGCCTCGTCACGGCAGACGATGTCTACCTACTCTTCGTGTTCTGGGAGGCCACGAGCGTCTTCTCCTACCTGCTCATCGGGCACTACACGGGCCGACGGGCGAGTCGTAGTGCGGCTCTGCAGGCCCTCATCACGACGACGCTCGGCGGGCTCATCATGCTCGTCGGGCTTGTGCTCCTGGCAGTGCAGGCGCGGTCATCATCGCTCGCCGTCATCCTCTCCTCCTCTCCTGACGGGGCTCTCACGACGACCGCGGTGTTCCTCGTGCTCGTCGGTGCCCTGTCGAAGTCGGCGATCGTGCCCCTGCATTTCTGGCTGCCGGGGGCGATGGCCGCGCCCACTCCCGTGAGCGCCTACCTGCACGCGGCCGCGATGGTGAAGGCGGGCATCTACCTCCTCGCTCGCCTCGCCCCCGCCTTCGTCGAGGTGCCCGGCTGGCGTGAGGTGCTCGTCGGGCTGGGAGTCATCACGATGCTCCTCGGCGGCTATGTCGCCCTCAAGCAGACGGATCTCAAGCTGCTGCTCGCCTACGGCACGGTGAGTCAACTGGGGTTTCTCACCATCGTCGCCGGCTACGGCACGCGTGATACCGCGCTGGCGACGGTCGCCCTGCTCGTCGCCCATGCCCTGTTCAAGGCCGCGCTCTTCCTCATCATCGGCATCATCGACCACGAGGCCGGTACGCGCGATCTGCGCAAGCTCTCCGGCCTTGGCCGGAGATCGCCCATCCTGGCGACGATCACGGTGCTCTCCCTCGCCTCTATGGCGGGCGTGCCGCCCATGTTCGGGTTTGTGGCGAAGGAGACCGTGCTGCACGGCCTTCTGGAGGGCGCCGCGACGGGTGACCCGGCTGCCCTGGTCGCGGTCGTCGGCGTCGTGCTTGGCTCCACCCTGACCGTCGCCTACAGCCTGCGCTTTCTCTGGGGCGCCTTCGCCACGAAGGTGGGCGTCGACGATGTCACCGCGCTCGAGCACGTCAGCCGAGGTTTCCTGTTCGCACCGACCGTGCTGGCGGTCGCCTCACTGGCGCTGGGGCCGCTCGCCACCGTCGCCTACGAAGGGCTCTCGGGGTACCCGACCCTGTTCCCAGCCCCCGAGGGCAAGCCGTACACGCTGGCCCTCTGGCACGGCTTTGTTCCCGCACTCGGGCTGTCTCTCCTCACCATCGTTCTGGGGTCGCTCCTCTTTGTCGCGCGGCACCCGGTCGCGGCCTTCCAGAAGCGCTTCGCCACCGGCCTCGATGCCTCAGATGCCTACTGGCGCACCCTGACCGTCGTCGACCGGGTGGCCAATCGGGTCACGACCTTCACGCAGCGCGGCTCGTTGCCCTACTACCTGTCGGTGATCCTGGGCGTTTTCGTCGCCGTCACCGTCGCCGCGCTGTTTTCCGCCCGCACCTGGCCCGAGGAGGTGCGCCTGTGGGATACCCCTGCCCAGGTCGCAGTTGGCGTCGTCATGATCGGCGCTGCGATCGCGGCGACTCGAGCGGAGAAGCGCTTCGCGGCGCTCATCGTCGTCGGGGTGACTGGTTTCGGCATGACCGCCATCTTCGCGATGGGCGGAGCCCCTGATCTGGCGATCACCCAGGCGCTGGTCGAGATCGTGACGCTCATCGCCTTCGTGCTCGTGCTGCGGCGGCTGCCCGCGCGGCTGGGCGACCGGCACGGCAGCAGCCACCGGATGATTCGCGCGATCATCGGCATCGCGGTGGGTGCCGTCATGGCTGTCGTCGCGCTCGTGGCGGCCGCGAGTCGCACAGCCGACCCCATCTCGCTCGCGTGGCCCGCGCTCGCCTCCGTGCTGGGTCATGGAGCAAACGTCGTCAACGTCGCCCTGGTTGACCTGCGTGCCTGGGACACCGTCGGAGAACTGGCGGTGGTGATTGCGGCGGCGACCGGGGTCGCCAGCCTGCTGTTCCTGCGCGGCCGTGTCGACGGCATGCCGCGCGTGCCGCGGGTGCAGCTCGAGCGCCAGGTGCGAGACCGCCTCGAGCAGACAGCATCGCCGGGCAGTGCGCGGAACGCGTGGATTCTCGCGGGTCTTACCCTCGACCCGCGCAACAGGTCCATCATGCTGGAGGTCGTCGTGCGGCTGACTTTCCACGCGCTCATCGTGCTGTCGCTGTATCTGCTCTTCGCGGGTCACAATCTGCCCGGAGGCGGCTTCGCGGGAGGTCTCGTCGCCGGGCTCGCCCTCGTGGCGCGGTACCTGGCCGGGGGACGCTACGAGCTGGGTGCCGCAGCGCCCTTCAGTGCAGGTGCTCTTCTCGGCACGGGTCTGCTCATCGCGGTCGCCACGGCCCTCGCGCCCCTGATCATGGGCGCCGAGGTGCTCACCAGCACCTACTGGGAGGCTGAGCTCTGGCTGCTCGGCGAGGTGGAGTTCGTCACCTCGACGATCTTCGACATTGGGGTCTATCTCATCATCGTGGGGCTTGTGCTCGACGTGCTGCGCAGTCTCGGCGCCGAGGTCGACCGGCAGGGCACGGGAACCGGCCTGACCGTCGGGGGAGACGCGAACACTGCCTCGTTGCCGCAGATCGGGGGCGACCGATGACCCTGTCGCTGACCCTGGTGATCGTCATGGCGGTGCTGTACGCGTGCGGCATCTACCTGCTGCTCGAGCGCAGCCTCACCCGCGTGGTGCTCGGGTTCCTGCTTGTCGGCAACGCCACCAACCTGCTCATCATCATCATGGCGGGGCCGACCGGGCTTGCCCCGATCGTCGACGACCCCGGCGCGGATCCGCGGGCCTACACCGACCCTCTGCCGCAAGCACTGCTTCTCACCGCGATCGTCATCACCTTCGCCGTCTCCGCTTTCCTCCTCGCGCTCATCTACCGCAGTTGGCGCCTCGCCAATGCCGACGACGTGGACGATGACGCCGATGATGTTGCCCTGCGCACCGGCGCGGATGCCCTTGCCGCCGAGGTGGTCGCCCTCAACGAGGAGACCACCGAGTTCCCCGAGCTGGGCGGGGGCAGTTCACGATGACCCCCCTTCTGCCCAGCCTGGTTCCTCTCGTCGTACTCGTGCCCCTCGCCGCCGCGGGCCTCACTCTCGTGGTCGGGCGCCGCGCACGGGCACAGCGCATCATCGCCCTCGCCGCGCTCAGCCTTGTCGTCGTGATCGGCATCGTGCTGCTCGCCGCCGTGGACGCGGAGGGAACGGTGGTGGTCGAGGTTGGGGGGTGGGAGGCACCCTTCGGCATCGTGCTTGTCGTCGACCGGCTCAGCGCCCTCATGGTGTTGGTATCGGGCATCGTGCTGCTGGCCGTGCTGGTCTTCTCCATCGGCCAGGGTCTGGCAGACGGCGACGACGAGACCCCGGTCTCGATCTACTACCCGACCTACCTCATCCTGACCTCGGGAGTCATGATCGCCTTCATCGCGGGCGATCTGTTCAACCTCTACGTCGGTTTTGAGGTCTTGCTCGTCTCCAGCTACGTGCTCATCACCCTCGGCGGTACCGAATCGCGCGTGCGGGCCGGGGTCACCTACGTCGTGGTGAGCCTCGTCTCCTCCATGCTCTTTCTCGCCGCGATCGCTATGGTCTACGGCGCGCTCGGCACCGTCAACCTGGCCCAGATCGCGCTGCGCATCAGCGACATCCCGCTTGACACGCAGATGGTGCTGCACGTCATGCTGCTCGTCGCGTTCGGCATCAAGGCCGCGGTCTTCCCGCTCTCGTTCTGGCTGCCCGACAGCTACCCGAGCGCCCCCGCACCGGTGACCGCCGCCTTCGCCGGCCTGCTCACCAAGATCGGCGTCTACGCGATCATCCGTGTGGAGACCGTCATCTTCCCGGGGCCCGAGTTGAACCCCGCGCTCATGGTGCTCGCCCTGCTCACGATGGTCGTCGGCGCGCTCGGCGCCGTGGCGCAGGCCGACATCAAGAGAATCCTCTCGTTCACGCTCGTGAGCCACATCGGCTACATGATCCTCGGCGTCGCGCTCGGCACGGCAGCCGGAACCGCGGCGGCGGTGTACTACATCGTGCATCACATCGTCGTGCAGACCACGCTCTTCCTCGCCGCGGGCCTCATTGAGCGGGAGGCCGGCTCAACCTCGATCAGTCGCGTCGGGGGCCTGCTTGCCTCGGCGCCAATGGTGGCTCTGTTGTTCTTCGTGCCCGCGATGAACCTGGGCGGTATCCCGCCGTTCTCGGGCTTCCTCGGCAAGCTCGCGCTGTTCCAGTCTGCCGCCGACCAGGGCGGGGCGCTCGCGTACACCCTCATCGGCGGGGGCGCGCTCGTCTCCTTGCTCACCCTGTACACGCTCGTGCGGGTGTGGAACCTCGCCTTCTGGCGCGGTGCCGATGAGGTCGAGGAGGGGTCATCGCGCCTGCTGCGACACGTGAACGAGGCGCCACTGAGCACCTCCACGATCAGCGGATCGCGCACGACTCCGCGTCTCATGACCTTCGCGACGGCGGCCATGGTCGTCGTGGGTGTGTCGCTGACGGTCTTCGCGGGTCCGCTGTACGGCATCGCCGAGCGCGCGGGCGAGGGGCTGGACGGGCCGGAGCGCTACATCCTGTCGGTGTTCGATGACGGCACAGAGCCGGATCTCGACCGGGTGATCGGGGAGGTGCTCGACTGATGACCGACCTGCCCCGCAACGACTCCGCCGTCTCCGCTCCCGAACCGCCGGCTGAACCGCGTCGCCGCATCACTCTGCTGCAGCTGTCCCCACTCCTGCTGGCACTCGTCATCTTCTGGATGCTTCTGTGGGGCTCGGTGACGCCGCTGACGATTCTCACCGGCATCGTCGTGGCGATCGTCGTCACGCGGGCGCTGTACCTGCCTCGGGTCATCCTCGCCGCGCGCTTCAACCCCTTCTGGTTCGTGATGTTCCTCGGGGTCTTTGCCGTCCAACTGGTGGCCGGGTCGTTCCAGGTGGCCTTCCTCGCGGTGTTCGCGCGACGCATCCAGCGCAACGCGATCATCAAGGTTCCTTTGCACACGCGCTCCGATTTGCTCATCACGGGGACGGCGATCGCCATCTCGCTCGTGCCCGGTTCGGTCATTCTCGAGATTGATCGTGCACACGCGATTCTCTACGTCCACGTGCTCAGTGCCGACACGCCGGACGACATCGACCGTGCTCGTCAGGCGATCCTGGCCACCGAGCGACGCTTGATTCGCGCGCTCGGTTCGCGCGAGGAATGGGAGGGCGTGCGCTGATGGAACTGGCCACGACGGTGCTGCTGTGGGGCGCGGCAGGGATGCTTTCGGCGAGCACGATCCTGTGCTTGTATCGCGTGATCGCGGGGCCGAGCATCCTCGACCGCATGATCGCCTCCGACGTCATCCTGACCACACTCGTGCTTGTCGCGGGCGCGGAGATGGCGATCAACGGGCACACCCGCACGGTGCCGCTCATGGTCATTCTCGCCGGTACGGCCATCTTGGGAACGGTGGCGGTGAGTCGCTTCGTCACGCGACCCGCTGTGCCGTCCGCCTCCGAGGCAGGGGAGGGCCCTGCATGATCGCCCTCATCACGGCAGTGCTGCTCTTTCTGGGCGCGTTCTTCGCGCTCGCGGCGGCCATCGGTCTGCTGCGGTTCCCGGATGCTCTGGCGCGGCTGCACGCCGCCACCAAGCCGCAAATTCTCGGCCTCATCCTGGTCGTCCTGGCCGTGGCGGTCAGCCTGCAGAGCTGGCCAGCACTGCTCACGCTCGTGCCGGTCGTCGTGCTGCAGATGCTTACCGCGCCGGTCGCCGCGCACATGGTGGGTCGTGCCGGCTATCGCACGGGCACCTTCGAGCCCGAGGCGCTGGTGGACGATGCGCTCGCACCCGATGTGGAGCACGCGCAGCGGGCCTATCCGGAGCCGGCGGCCGAGCTCGGCGGTCGTCGCCTGCCCTCCGACGATGATCAGGCGAGCGCTCGGGGCGACGACGAAGGGCGCGGCGCGCTCTAGACTCGTCTCTATGACCGAGGTCGATCACAAGCCCCGTTCCCGCGTCGTCACCGACGGCATCGAAGCGACGACATCGCGCGGCATGCTGCGCGCTGTCGGCATGGGCGATGACGACTGGGACAAAGCCCAGGTCGGCATCGCGAGCTCGTGGAACGAGATCACGCCCTGCAACCTCTCGCTCGGGCGCCTGGCGCAGGCCGCGAAGGAGGGCGTGCACGCGGGGGGCGGCTACCCGCTGCAGTTCGGCACGGTGAGTGTGAGCGACGGCATCTCGATGGGCCACGAGGGCATGCACTTCTCCCTCGTCAGCCGTGAGGTCATCGCCGACAGCGTCGAGACCGTCATGCAGGCCGAGCGCCTCGACGGCTCCGTGCTGCTCGCCGGCTGCGACAAGTCGATTCCCGGCATGCTCATGGCCGCGGCCCGTCTCGACCTCGCGAGCGTCTTTCTCTACGCCGGCTCGATCGCGCCGGGCTGGGTCAAGCTGAGTGACGGCACCGAGAAGCCCATCACCATCATCGACTCCTTCGAGGCCGTCGGTGCGGTGAAGGCGGGCAAGATGAGCGCTGAGGACGCGCACCGCATCGAGTGCGCCTTCGCGCCCGGTGAGGGTGCCTGTGGCGGCATGTACACGGCGAACACGATGGCCTCCGTGGCGGAGGCACTCGGCCTGAGCCTTCCCGGGTCGGCGAGCCCCGCCTCCTACGACCGTCGTCGCGACGAGTACGCGCACCGCAGCGGCGAGGCCGTCGTGAACCTGCTGAACACGGGAATCACCGCGCGTCAGATTCTCACGAAAGAGGCGTTCGAGAACGCCATCACGGTCGCGATGGCGCTCGGCGGCTCCACCAATGTCGTGCTGCACCTTCTCGCCATTGCGAACGAGGCCGAGGTCGAGCTCACGCTTGATGACTTCAACCGCGTGGGCAGCAGAGTGCCCCACATCGGCGACCTGAAGCCCTTCGGCAACTACGTCATGAACGATGTTGATCGCCAGGGCGGCCTCCCGGTGTTGCTGAAGGCTCTGCTCGACGCGGGCCTGCTGCACGGTGATGTCATGACGGTCACGGGCAAGACGATGGCCGAGAACCTGGCCGAGCTCGATCCCGACCCCTTGGACGGTGAGGTCCTGCGCTCGCTCGACAACCCCATTCACGCCACGGGCGGCATCACGATTCTGCACGGCACGTTCGCGCCCGAGGGCGCGGTTGTGAAGACGGCCGGCTTCGACGCCGCCGTGTTCGAAGGCCCGGCCCGCGTCTTCGAGCGCGAGCGGGCAGCCATGGATGCGCTGACAAACGGCGAGATCTCCGCCGGCGACGTTGTCGTCATCCGCTACGAGGGACCCAAGGGCGGGCCCGGCATGCGCGAGATGCTCGCGATCACGGCGGCCATCAAGGGGGCAGGTCTCGGCAAGGATGTATTACTCTTGACCGACGGTCGATTCTCCGGCGGCACAACCGGCCTGTGCATCGGCCACATAGCTCCCGAAGCAGTAGACGCTGGTCCTGTTGCTTTCGTGCGCGATGGTGATCTCATACGGGTCGATATCGCTGCTCGCTCCCTCGATCTACTGGTCGACGAAGCCGAGCTGGAGGCGCGCCGCACCCAGTGGGCGCCCCTGCCTCCGCGCTACACCCGTGGCGTTCTCGCCAAGTACGCGAAGCTCGTGCGCTCTGCGGCGCAGGGCGCCGTTACCGGGTGACGCGTGCGGCACTCCCGCCCACGATCACTGACACTCTGCAAGGACGTGCAATCCCCATGACCACGGAATCAACCCCCGTGCCCAACCCTCCCGCGCGCGCCGCGAAGTCCGCGCCCGCGACAGTCACCACCGAACCCGAACCCCCCATGCTCACCGGGTCCGGCGCCATCCTCGCCTCGCTCGAGAAGCTCGGCATCACCGATGTCTTCGGCCTTCCCGGCGGCGCCATTATGCCCTTCTACGACGAGCTCATGGCCTCGACCGCCATCCGTCACATCCTCGTGCGTCACGAGCAGGGCGCCGGCCACGCTGCCGAGGGCTACGCTGCGGCGAGCGGCAAGCTCGGCGTCTGCATCGCCACCTCCGGCCCGGGCGCGACGAACCTCGTCACCGCCATTGCGGATGCTCACATGGACTCGGTGCCCATGCTCGCCATCACCGGCCAGGTGTTCTCGACCTCGATGGGCACCGACGCGTTCCAAGAGGTCGACATCACGGGCATCACGATGCCGATCACGAAGCACTCGTTCCTCGTGACGAAGCCTGAGGATGTTCCGGGAGTTATCGCCGCGGCCGTGCACATTGCCACGACCGGCCGCCCCGGCCCCGTGCTCGTCGACGTGACGAAAGATGCCCAGCAGAAGAGCGCCCCGTTCCTGTGGCCGCCGAAGATCGACCTGCCCGGCTATCGCCCCGTCACGAAGGCCCACGGCAAGCAGATCCAGGCGGCCGCGCAGCTGATCGTCGAGGCGCGCAAGCCCGTGCTCTACGTCGGCGGTGGCGTCATCCGCGCCGGTGCGCACCGCGAGCTGCTGGCCTTCGCCGAGAAGACCGGTGCACCCGTCGTCACCACGCTCATGGCCCGCGGCGCCTTCCCCGACAGTCACCCCCAGCAGCTCGGCATGCCGGGCATGCACGGCACCGTTCCGGCCGTACTCGCGCTGCAGGAAAGCGATCTGCTCATCACCCTCGGCGCGCGCTTCGACGATCGCGTCACCGGCAAGGTCAGCGAGTTCGCGCCCAGCGCGAAGGTGATCCACGTCGACATCGACCCGGCCGAGATCGGCAAGATCCGCCAGGCAGACGTGCCCATCGTGGGTGATGCTCGAGAGGTTCTGCTCGACCTACTGCCCGCCTTCGAAAAGGCCGCGGCCGCGCATCCGGTCGACACCGACGACTGGTGGAACCGCCTGTCGACGCTCAAGACGCAGTACCCGCTCGGCTACACCCTGCCCGACGACGGGCAGCTGTCGCCGCAGTGGGTCATCGAGAAGATCGGCGAGCTCTCGGGCCCCGAAGCGGTCTACGCCGCGGGCGTCGGCCAGCACCAGATGTGGGCGGCGCAGTTCGTCAAGTATGAGCGGCCCGGTGCCTGGCTCAACTCGGGCGGAGCGGGAACGATGGGCTACGCCGTGCCCGCCGCCATGGGCGCCAAGGTCGCCCAGCCCGACCGTCTCGTGTGGGCGATCGACGGCGATGGCTGCTTCCAGATGACCAACCAGGAGCTCGCGACCTGCACGATCAACAAGATCCCGATCAAGGTCGCGGTCATCAACAACTCCTCGCTGGGCATGGTGCGCCAGTGGCAGACCCTCTTCTACGACGGGCGCCACTCGTTCACCGACCTCAACACGGGGCACGACACCGTGATGATCCCCGACTTCGTGAAGATGGCCGACTCCTACGGAGCCCTCGGAATCCGCGTCACCAAGCCCGAAGAGGTTGAGCCGGCCATCACGCTCGCCATGGAGACCAACGATCGCCCCGTCGTGATCGACTTCATCGTGAGTCGCGACGCCATGGTGTGGCCGATGGTGCCTCAAGGCGTCGGCAACTCGCAGGTGCAGTACGCCCGTGACCACGCCCCCGACTGGTACGAGGAGTAGACGCCATGACCTATCACGTGCTCTCGCTGCTCGTCGAAGACAAGCCTGGCCTGCTCACGCGTGTCGCCGGCCTGTTCGCACGACGCGGCTTCAATATCTCCTCCCTCGCGGTCGGCACGACCGAGGTCGAGGGTCTCTCGCGCATCACCGTCGTGGTGCAGGTCTCGGGGTTACCGCTCGAGCAGATCACGAAGCAGCTCAACAAGCTCATCAACGTGCTCAAGATCGTCGAGCTCGACTCCTCGCAGGCCGTCGAGCGCGAGCACATGCTCGTCAAAGTGCGCGTCGACAACTCCACCCGCTCGCAGGTGCTCGAGGCGGTCAACCTGTTCCGCGCCCGCGTCGTCGATGTTGCCCCCGACTCCCTCGTCATCGAGGTGACCGGAGACACCCCCAAGGTCGAGGCGTTCCTACGCGTTCTGGACCCTTATGGCATCAAGGAGATCGCGCAGTCCGGGCTCCTCGCGATCGGTCGAGGCTCGAAGAGCATCAGCGAGCGCGTCCTCAAGAACTAGTGCCGACCCGCCGGTCGGCCCCGCCCATCCACCCCCGATACAAGGAGACACGCACGCATGACTGACGTCATCTACGACAAGGACGCCGACCTCAGCCTGATCCAGGGAAAAAAGGTCGCCGTCATCGGCTACGGCTCTCAGGGTCACGCTCACGCTCTCAACCTGCGAGACTCGGGCGTCGAGGTACGCATCGGCCTCAAGGAGGGCTCGAAGAGTCGCCCCAAGGCGGAGGAGGCCGGCTTCACCGTACACACTCCCAGCGAGGCCGCGGCCTGGGGTGACGTCATCGTCATCCTCGCGCCCGACCAGCACCAGCGCGGGCTGTACGCCGCCGATGTTAAGGACAACCTGACGGAGGGCAAGACCCTGCTCTTCAGCCACGGCTTCAACATTCGCTTCGGCTACATCGAGGCGCCCGAGGGCGTCGATGTCGTGCTCGTCGCTCCCAAGGGCCCCGGTCACACCGTGCGCCGCGAGTACGAGGCCGGCCGCGGTGTTCCCGTCATCGTCGCCGTCGAGAAAGATGCCTCCGGCTCGGCGTGGGACCTCGCCTGGTCGTACTCCAAAGGCATCGGCGGCCTCCGAGCCGGCGGCATCAAGACGACCTTCACCGAGGAGACCGAAACCGACCTGTTCGGCGAGCAGGCCGTGCTCTGCGGCGGAACCTCGCAGCTCGTCCAGTACGGCTTCGAAGTGCTCACCGAGGCCGGCTACCAGCCCGAGATCGCCTACTTCGAAGTGCTGCACGAGCTCAAGCTCATCGTCGACCTCATGTGGGAGGGCGGCATCGCCAAGCAGCGCTGGAGCATCAGCGACACGGCAGAGTACGGCGACTACGTCTCCGGCCCCCGCGTCATCGACCCCAACGTCAAGGAAAACATGAAGGCGGTGCTCGCGGACATCCAGTCCGGAGCCTTCGCCCAACGCTTCATCGACGACCAAGACAACGGTGCGGTCGAGTTCCAAAAACTGCGCGACCAGGGCGCCGCGCACCCCATCGAGGCGACCGGCAAGAAGCTGCGCGCGCTCTTCGCCTGGAAGCAGACCGACTCCGATTACACCGACGGCAGTGCTGCGCGCTGACGTCGGTGCAATCGGCTGACGCCGACGCTGTTCTGTTGGGTTCCGATGCGAGAGCGCACCGGAACGTCGACGGCAGTGCTGCGCGCTGACGTCGGTGCAATCGGCTGACGCCGACGCTGTGCTGTTGGGTTCCGATGCGAGAGCGCACCGGAACGTCGACGGCAGTGCTGCGCGCTGACATCGGTGCAATCGGCTGACGCCGACGCTGTGCTGTTGGGTTCCGATGCGCGAGCGCACCGGAACGTCGACGGTAGTGCTGCGCGCTAGCAGCGACGGGGAGTGACCGGGCGCGCCCGGGTCAGCGGGGCTTCGGCGCTGCAGACTCGGGTGCGTACTCGTCCTGCCAGGCCACGGTCGGCTCGGCCCGGGGGCGCGGACCCTTGCACCCGGTGCCCAGCCACACGATCATGGCGATCGCGTTCTCGACGTGCGAGGCGAGGAACGCACCCAGGATGAGCGGCGCATAGAGCGCCGCCAGGTAGGTCGCCGAGCTCACCAAGCCGAAGCTCCCGCCCCACAGTGCGGCGAGGGGCAGCGGTGCGAGCAGCAGGGCGAACCACCAGGGTGAGACGGCCACGCCGAGCGCCACGGCGGCGATGATCGCGAGAGTGCCCAGGGCGACCTGCCCGATGAGCACGCGGCCGAGGCCGCGCCCGTGCCGCCCCCAGCTCTCGAGACCCACCGCAGCCCACATGACGCGCGCACGCAGACGGTGCACACCGTTGTCGATGAGCGCGACCCGAAACAGTTCATCGGCGTCGCGTCGCAGAGCCAGGCGCTGCTCCTCCGGCTCGTGCAGCAGCTGCCCGACGAGAGAGTCGTGCATGATCGCCGGCAGCGTCTGCGTGCCGTAGTTCGCGATGAGCCCCCACAGGAACGGCGGCACCGAGGCGAAGTCGGTGCTGTTGCCATCACCGGGCGGCACCTCGAGGGCATGCACCGGGATGATCGTGTCCTGGCCGTCGCGCGGGTTGCGGTAGACGAACTCCTCGGCCACCTGGAAGTCGCGCCCGCGGCGGTACACGAGCGGCAGGGCATCGAGCGGCTCGCCCGCGGTCGTGAGAAACGGCATGCGGCACCTCCGCTTCGATCGTAGGGGGACTCGCGGGCCGGGTTGGTTAGGGTGAGCCCATGGTGCGCACTTCCGACCCTGACGACGACGGTGACGCCGCCGCACTGCGCTGGGACGACGTCGACGACGCGAGCTACCTGACGGCGGCGGATGAACTGGAGGGCGAGGCCGAGACGGGGCAGGACGGCGTCGACGGCTCCCAAAGCGACGCGGCGGTGCTCGCGGGGTCGAGCGGAGCATCCGCCGATCGATCGCGAGCCGCGTCGACAGCCGTCACCGTCGCTGCAGCTCTCCTGTACGGTGCCTACACGATCGCGTGGGTGATCGGTGTGGGGCGCATTCCGCTGAGCGGCCCGACGCTCGCCCTCGAGATCGCCTACCAGTTCGCCGAGTTTCTCGCGATCGTCGCGAGTGCCCTGTGGTTCGCCGCGACCATGGTCATGTCGCGCGGCAAGCTGCGGCGTCGCGTCAGCTGGCTTGCCCTCGGTGTGCTCTTTCTGCTGCCGTGGCCGTTTCTCATCGGGTTGCTCTCGTGAGCGCGGCCCCCGACGCGACACCGGCCGTCGCGGATCGCGGCTCCCGTCGCGCGCGTGTCGGCATCGCGGCGCTTCTCGGCCTCATCGTCGTGTGGTTCACCTGGGATGCCGTCGGCAACCTGCTCGGTCTTCCCGAACTGTATGCGCAACTCGGGCTGGAGCAGACCGTGCCCTGGGTCGCGCTGCTGCTCGGTGTCGCGATGCCACCCGTCTACTACGTGGCGGCACTTCTTCTCGCTCGGCGCGCATCGCTGCAGCACTTCGCTCTCGTGCTGATCGCCGCTCTCGGGGCGATCGCCGTCGCGCGTCTCACCCTCATCGTGGTCACGACGGGCACGCTCACCGGAATCGGGTGAGGCGCGCCGACGCTCACGTGGTGCTGCGTCAGGCGAGCCCGACCCACAGTACGAGCGCGATGAGGGCGAGTTGCATCACCAGACGCGGCCAGAACGGCACGGCGACGACCCCAAACCGATCGCGGTGCTGGGCCGCGTAGGCGTTCGCCGGGAACACGCACACCAGAAACACCGCAAGCAGGATGCCCGCGAGCGCCCGCGTGGGCTCCCACAGCAGCCCCACCCCGCCCGCAATCTCGGCCACACCCGTGACCCAGACCCACATGCGCGGCGTGAACGGCCGCCCGTGGAACGCCCGCGGCACCATGGCGGCCATGCCGCGCACGACGCTCGGTACGAAGTGCGTGATGCCGATGCCGATGAAGACGACGGCGGTGATGACCCGCGCGACGGCCACGGGATCGAACGCAGAGACAACGGTCATGCCGCAAGTCTGCCCGCACGGCCTGCGATAGCCTAAATGCTTCGGCTGCCCCCGTAGGCGTGGGTCACCGCCTACCACCGCGCCCCTGCTGATCCTCTCTCTGTTGCAAGGATGTTCATTGTGTCCAAGCCCGTCGTGCTCATCGCCGAACAGCTCTCGCCCGCCACCGTCGACGCTCTCGGGCCCGACTTCGATGTGCGGCACGTCGACGGCACCGATCGCCCCGCGCTGCTGGCGGCGCTCGCCGACGCGCACGCCATCCTGATTCGCTCGGCTACGCAGGTCGACGCCGAGGCGATCGCGGCGGGGGCCTCGCTCAAGGTTGTCGCTCGCGCCGGTGTCGGCCTCGACAACGTCGACGTCAAGGCGGCGACGGAGGCGGGCGTCATGGTCGTTAACGCCCCCACGAGCAACGTCGTCAGTGCTGCTGAGCTTGCGGTGGGGCACATTCTCGCGCTCGCGCGGCACATCCCCGACGCGACCGCCTCCATGAAGGCGGGGGAGTGGAAGCGCTCCTCGTTCACGGGTTTCGAGCTCTACGAGAAGACGGTCGGCGTCGTCGGGCTGGGGCGCATCGGCACGCTCGTCGCGCAGCGGCTCGCCGGCTTCGAGGTCGACCTGATCGGCTATGACCCCTACGTCTCGCCGGCGCGCGCCGGGCAGCTCGGCGTGACGCTCGTGAGCCTCGACGAGCTCATGGAGCGCAGCGACGTCATCACGATTCACATTCCCAAGACGCCCGAGACGACGAACCTCATCAGCACCGAGGAGTTCGCGAAGGCGAAGCCGTCTTTACGCATCGTCAACGCGAGCCGGGGCGGCATCATTGACGAGGATGCCCTGCACGAGGCTCTCTCGACCGGCCGTATCGCCGGGGCGGGCCTCGACGTGTTCGTGAGCGAGCCCCCGACGGGCTCACCGCTGCTCGACCTGCCCACGATCCAGCTCACTCCGCACCTGGGCGCCTCGACCGACGAGGCGCAAGAGAAGGCGGGCGTCTCGGTCGCCAGGTCGGTGCGCCTCGCGCTCGATGGCGAATTGGTGCCCGACGCCGTGAACGTCGCGGGTGGCACCATCGACCCGAGCGTGCGCCCGGGCATCCCGCTCATGGAGAAGCTTGGCCAGGTCTGGGCGAGTCTCGCCGATCACTCGTTCGCGAGCATCGACGTCGAGGTGCGCGGCGAGATCGTCGCGCACGACGTCGGTGTGCTCCAGCTCGCCGCGCTCAAGGGCATCTTCGGCCGCATCTCCTCGGAGCAGGTCAGCTACGTCAATGCACCCCTGCTCGCGGAGCAGCGCGGAGTCGAGGTGCGACTCATCACCGATGAGGTGAGCGAGGAGTACCGCAACCTGCTGACGATCCGCGGTTCGCTCGCCGACGGCACGCAGTTGTCTGTGAGCGGCACGCTCGTCGGGGCCAAGCAGGTGCAGAAGATCGTCGAGATCAACGGCTACGACGTCGAAGTGCCCATGGCAGAGCACTTCATCGTCATGCTCTACACCGACCGTCCGGGCATCGTCGCGCTGTACGGCAAGGCTTTCGGCGACGCGAAAATCAACATCGCGGGCATGCAGATCGCCCGGCACACCGCCGGTGGCCCTGCACTGAGCGTGCTGACCGTCGACTCGCAGGTGCCGGACGACCTGCTGGAGAGCCTGCAGTCGCAGATCGACGCCTCGTTCTTGCGCGAGATCACGCTCTACGAGGTCTGACCGGCTGCTGGATCAGACCGCCTGCCGCACGGGACCCGCTACTCGACGGGGTCGGAGGCGATGGACTCGCGGCGGGTGACCTTCTCGCCGCTGGCCGGGTCAACACTCGAGTGCTGCGTCGTGACGGCAGAGCGCTTGCGCGCCAGGAGGACGCCGCCGATGACGACCATGATCACTCCGGCGACCATGAGGATGTAGCCGACCGTCGACAGCTCGATCCACTCGAGGCTGACGTTGACGGCGAAGGCGAGGATGGCGCCCACGGCAAACAGGAAGATTCCGAAACCAAGGCTCATGACGTGGTCCTTTCGTTGTGGCCCGGGTGCGAGCCGGAGGCGAACCTAGCGCCCCGCGGCCATCCCCGTGCGTCACAGCGCCGGCCCCCTCGCGCTGAACCGCTAGCCTGAAGGCGCGCATCCCCGCAGAACCGCGGCTGACGCGTCTGACCTGAGAGTCTGCTGATGCGGCTTGGTCGGGGACGACTGAGACACCGAACCACCGGAGGCCCCGTGACCCGCACCCTTAACCTCGCCGTGATCGCCGGAGACGGTATCGGCCCGGAAGTGACCGCCGAGGCCCTGCGGGTGATGCGCGCCGCCGTCGGCGCGGAAGCCTCGATCGTGCAGACCGACTACGCGCTGGGCGCCGGTCACTATCTCGAGACGGGGGAGATCCTCAGCGACGAGACGATGCAGGCGCTCGCGCACCACGACGCGATTCTGCTCGGTGCCGTCGGCGGAGACCCCCGGGACCCCCGCCTGGCGGGCGGCCTCATCGAGCGCGGCCTGCTGCTGAGACTGCGCTTCGCCTTCGACCACTACGTCAACCTTCGCCCCACGCGCATCCTGCCCGGTGTCGTGTCGCCGCTCGCCGTGCCGGGAGAGGTGGACTTCGTCGTCGTGCGCGAGGGCACCGAGGGCCCGTACGTCGGCAACGGGGGAGTGCTGCGCACAGGAACACCGCACGAGATCGCCACCGAGGTGAGCGTGAACACGGCTCACGGCATCGAGCGCGTCGTGCGCTTCGCTTTCGCTCAGGCCAAGGCTCGACGTCAGCACCTCACGCTCGTGCACAAGACCAACGTGCTGGTGCACGCGGGCGGGTTGTGGCATCGGATCACGACGGCCGTCGCCGCCGAGCACCCCGAGGTCACCGTCGACTACCTGCACGTCGATGCCGCCACGATCTTCCTTGTCACCGAGCCGTCGCGGTTCGACGTCATCGTCACCGACAACCTGTTCGGCGACATCCTCACCGACCTCGCCGGCGCGATCGGTGGCGGCATCGGGCTCGCGGCCTCGGGCAACCTCAACCCGAGCGGCCAGTTTCCGAGCATGTTCGAGCCCGTGCACGGCTCCGCACCCGACATCGCGGGCCAGCAGAAGGCCGACCCGACCGCGGCGATCCTCTCCGTCGCGTTGCTGCTCGAGCAGAACGGGCTCGTCGACGAGGCCGGGCGCGTCACGCGCGCCGTCGAGGCCGACCTCGCCGCGCGCGGGTCCACGCCGCGCAGCACGAGCGAGATCGGCGCGGCGATCGCGGAGGCTGCCACGGCGTGAGCCCAGCATTCCGACGGGGCCACAGCGCTGAGCGAGCAGTGCAGAGTACGCTAGACCAACGCTGCGCCGGGGCGCATCCGCGCCCGAACCGACCCGTCGAGGACCCACGATGACCCTGCTTCCCATGGCCCAGAAAGACCTCACCTTCGCCGTGACCCGCAACGAGAACGCCGCGAACGAGGTCGATCGCGACGCCGTGCTCGCCGACCCCGGGTTCGGCAAGAACTTCACCGACCACATGGTCGACGTCTGCTGGAGCGAAGGGGGAGGCTGGCACCGACCGCGCGTGCAGCCCTACGGTCCCATCGCGTTGGATCCGGCCGCGAGCGTGCTGCACTACGGGCAGGAAATCTTCGAAGGTCTCAAGGCCTACCGCCACGGCGACGGCTCCATCTGGTCGTTCCGGCCTGACGCCAACGCGCGGCGACTGCAGGCCTCCGCCCGCCGCATGGCCCTGCCCGAGCTGCCCGAGCAGTACTTCATCGAGTCGCTGCGGCAGATCATCGCCGTCGACGGCCAGTGGGTGCCGACCGCACCCGAGACGAGCCTGTACCTGCGGCCCTTCATGTTCGCCAAGGAGGCTTTCCTCGGCGTGCGGCCCGCCAAGAAAGTCGCCTTCTACGTCATCGCCTCACCGGCCGGGCCGTACTTCCCCGGCGGGGTGAGCCCCGTCTCGATCTGGCTCTCGACCGAGTACTCGCGCGCGGGCAAGGGCGGCACCGGTGCGGCCAAGACGGGCGGCAACTACGCGGCCTCGCTCGTCGCCCAGGCGGAAGCCGCCGAGCACGGTTGCCAGCAGGTGCTCTTCCTCGACTCAGTTGAGGGCGCCTACCTCGAAGAGCTCGGAGGCATGAACATCGTCCTCGTGCGGCGCGACGGCACCCTGGTGACCCCGCAGAGCGACTCGATTCTGCCCGGCATCACCCGCGACTCCGTGCTGCAGCTTGCCGAAGATCGCGGCCACACGGTACAGCGTCGCCAGGTCTCCATCCAGGAGTGGCGCGATGGCGTCGAGAGCGGCGACATCATCGAGGCGTTCGCGTGCGGCACCGCCGCCGTCATCACGCCCATCGGCATGATCTCGGCGCGCGACTTCACCATCGGGTCGCCGGATGCAACGCCGGGTGAGCTCACCATGTCACTGCGCGAAGAGCTCACCGACATCCAGTACGGGCGCCGCCCCGACCCGCACGGCTGGATGCTGCGACTGGATGCCTGAGCCGGATTACCGTCGGATGCGCGCCAGTGCGCGTGCGGGAGTCCTCAGCCTGGCCCTCCTCACCGGATCGGTGCTCGGCGCGATCGGCACCTTCGTGCACCAGTCGCTCCCGCCCGTCGGGGTGGTGCTCGCCCTCGGAACGGTCGGCGTGTTCCTCGCCGGTCTGCGGGTCTGGGCATCCGTGCGCGGCCCCGCCGCCCTCGGCACGTTCGGTGTCGCCGTGGTGAGCGGGCTGCTGGCCCTGCCGTGGGCCGGGGGCAACGTCGTCGTGCCCGCGAACGTCATCGGCTATGCCTGGACCTTCGGCGTCGTGCTCATCGCCCTGCTCGTGCTCGCCTGGCCCGACACCGTGCGGCGCACCGGGCCTGGCTCTGGGGTTATTTCTCCGTCGCGGGCGGTTAGCATGGAGGAGCCCCTCGAAGAGAAGGACTGTACTGCACCGTGACCTACGTCATCGCCCTCCCCTGTGTCGACCTCAAAGACCGCGCCTGCATCGATGAGTGCCCGGTCGACTGCATCTATGAGGGCGACCGGATGCTCTACATCCACCCCGACGAGTGCGTCGACTGCGGCGCCTGCGAGCCGGTGTGCCCCGTCGAAGCGATCTACTACGAAGACGACACCCCTGAGAAGTGGGCTGACTACTACACGGCCAATGTCGAGTTCTTTAACGAGATCGGCTCGCCAGGTGGAGCCGCGAAGGTCGGCGTGATCCACTACGACCACCCGATCGTGGCCGCGCTGCCGCCGCAGCAGCACTAGACGTCCCCGTGGGTATTGCGTTACCCGACTTTCCGTGGGACTCCCTCGCGCCCCACGCGGCCCGCGCCCGCGAGCATGCTGACGGCCTGTGCGACCTCTCCGTCGGCTCGCCCGTTGACCCCACGCCCTCGCTCGTCCGCGAGGCGCTACTGGCGGCGACGGACGCGCACGGCTACCCGACGACCACCGGCACTGCCGAACTGCGCAGCGCGATCGTCGAGTGGTACGCCCGTCGCCGTGGCGTGACCGGCCTCGGGCCCGACTCGGTGCTGCCGACGATCGGCTCGAAAGAGCTCGTCGCGTGGCTGCCTCTCCTGCTCGGGCTCGGCCCGGGTGATGTGGTCGTGCACCCCAGCGTCGCGTACCCCACCTACGCGGTCGGCGCGGCCCTCGCACGGGCCACGGCGGTTGCGGCCGACGACCCCGCTGATTGGCCCGCCGAGACGCGCCTGGTGTGGCTCAACAGCCCGGGCAACCCCACGGGTTCGGTGCTCGGCGTCGACGCGCTGCGCATCGCGGTCGCCCGGGCTCGCGAGCTCGGCGCCGTCATCGTCAACGATGAGTGCTACGCCGAACTCGGCTGGGAGGGCCGGTGGGCGGCATCACCTGCGCCGAGTATCCTCGACCCCCGCGTGGTCGGCGAGGGGCCCGCGCGCGAGGCGGAGAGCGTGCTGAGTGTCTACTCGCTCAGCAAGCAGTCGAACCTCGCCGGGTACCGCGCCGCTGTGTTCGCCGGCGACGAGCGGCTCGTGCGGAGCATCCTGCAGGTGCGCAAACACGCCGGTCTCATGCCGCCGACGCCCGTGCAGGCGGCCATGGTCGCCGCCCTCGGCGACGACGCCCACGTGGCCGAGCAGAAGGAGCGCTACCGCGCCCGACGGGATGCTCTCGCCCCCGCCCTGCGCGCTGCGGGTCTGCGCATCGACCACTCCGAGGCGGGGCTGTACCTGTGGTGCACGCGCCACGAGCCCGCACTCGACACGGTCGCGTGGTTCGCCGAGCAGGGCATCCTCGTGGCGCCCGGCACGTTCTACGAGGGGGAGCAGTCGCGGCACGTGCGTCTCGCCCTCACCGCGAGCGACGAGCGTATCGCCGCCGCGGCCGCGCGGTTGACGACGACCTCCAACGCCTGAGCGTCTGAGTTGGCGAAGGGCGCACTGGCTCCCATTTACCCATAGGCTGTAATCGGGTCACTCCCGCACGCCACCCCACTCGGGCGCGCAGCGGAGATCCCGCCCCCACACCTGCTCGAGAACCCGGGCACAACCAACGCGAGGAGGCGCAGTGAGCGACGCCGATCAGAAGGCCACCCTGCAGTTCCCGGGAGGAACCGCCGAGTTCCCGATCCTGACCAGCGTCGACGGCGCATCCAGCATCGATGTCTCGACGCTGACCAAGCAGACCGGCCTCACCGCCCTCGACTACGGCTTCGTCAACACCGCCTCGACGCAGAGCGCCATCACCTACATCGACGGTGACAACGGGGTGCTGCGCTACCGCGGCTACGCGATCGAGGATGTCGCGGCCAACGCCTCCTTCCTCGAAGTCGCTTGGCTGCTCATCTACGGAGAGTTGCCCAGCCCCACCGAGCTCGCCGAATTCGACGAGCGCGTGCGCCGCCACACCCTCCTGCACGAAGACCTCAAGCGATTCTTCGACGCGTTGCCGCACAACGCCCACCCCATGTCAGTGCTGTCGTCGGCCGTCTCAGCGCTGTCGACCTACTACGGCGATTCGCTCAACCCGCACGACCCCGAGCAGGTCGAGATCTCGACTATTCGGCTGCTCGCCAAGCTTCCCGTCATCGCCGCCTACGCGCACAAGAAGTCGGTGGGGCAGGCTTTCCTGTACCCCGACAACTCGCTGAGCTTCGTTGACAACTTCCTGCAGCTCAACTTCGGCACCATGGCTGAGCCGTACGAGATCAACCCCGTGCTCTCGCAGGCGCTCGAACGCCTGCTGATCCTGCACGAGGACCACGAGCAGAACGCTTCCACCTCGACGGTGCGCCTGGTCGGCTCGACGCAGGCCAACATCTTCGCCTCCATCTCGGCGGGCATCAACGCACTCTCGGGGCCGCTGCACGGCGGCGCGAACGAGTCGGTGCTGAGCATGCTCGGGCGCATCCGTGACAGCGGTGAGAGCGTCGAGCGCTTCGTGGAGCGGGTCAAGAACAAAGAAGACGGCATTAAGCTCATGGGCTTTGGCCACCGGGTGTACAAGTCGTATGACCCGCGTGCGAAGCTCGTCAAGGAGAGCGCTGATGCCGTGCTCGCCGACCTCGGCATCAGCGACCCGCTGCTCGACATCGGGCGCGAGCTCGAGCAGATCGCCCTCGCCGACGACTACTTCATCGAGCGCAAGCTGTACCCCAACGTCGACTTCTACACGGGCGTCATCTACAAGGCCATGGGGTTCCCCACGCGCATGTTCACGGTGCTGTTCGCGATCGGGCGACTGCCCGGCTGGATCGCCCACTGGCGCGAGATGAACAACGATAGCCAGACGAAGATCGGGCGCCCGCAACAGCTCTACACGGGCTCGGCCGCGCGGGAGTGGCCGCAGCGCTAGCGGGCCGACGTCACGACTGACGCTGGCGGTCACCTCACAGTCGCACGTAGGCGGAGCCCTCAAGCTGTGCTCGCACGATCTCTGCTGCACCCGATGCGACGGTGCGTGCCCCGGGTCGCACACTCCGGGCTGACTCGCCTCTGACCTGCAGGGCGTTGGCGCACACGACGATGTCGACGCGGTGCGGTACGTCCAGTCGTTCGTCACCGATGGCCTCTGCGACTGCGCCGCCGTTGATCACAATACTGATCGCCAATCGTGGATCAGAAGCCCGCAGTGTCGCCGCGGTGGCGAGAGCTCGCTCGAGACTCCCCGCGGTGTCGCCGTGCACGATGACGGTTCGAGCCGTCGTGGTGATCGGCTGGCCGTGGTCGCCTGGCGGCATCGCGTCATCGTCGTTCACCAAGGCCCTGAGTACCGCGAGATCTTCTGCGTCGAATCCATCGATCAGATGGCCTAGGGAGGCCCGGCGGTCCGTGCTCTGGTCGAGGGCGTGCAGCATGACGAGGGCTGCCTGCTCGTCGCGGTCGGCGAACGCGCCGTAGTAGGTCGCGCGGCCCCGCTTCTCGGCACCGACGAGCTGCTTGCGACACAGGTTGCCGAGCACGGTCGCGATCGTGGTGTAAGCGGGCTCGTTGTCGAGCTGTTCCATAATCTCTCGAACGGTGAGGGCGCCGTGCTCCCAGAGCACATCCATCACTCTCGCCTCGAGTGTGCCGAGGCGCGGTGGCCAGGCGGCGGCGCGGTCGTTGTCGGGCGTGCAGAGCGGCTCCATGCGTCAAGTATGCCCCGAGTTACTATTGTTCATAGTCGATTGTCGCCCATTCGGACTATGTGCAATAGTCGATCAGTGAGCGCGAGCGTCGGTGGTGGTGACGTGAGGGTGATGACGTGATGGTGATGACGCAGAGGAGCAACGGATGGCGATGACGACGACACGAGGCGGTTTCTGGCGGCGCTGGTGGTTTCCGATCGCCGTTCTCGGCATCGCGGGCGCAGTGATCGCCGGTATCGTCCTCGCCCAGAACGGTGGCGGGTCTCAGCAGCAGGTGGCCGGGTCACGCGACACGCCGACCGACGTCGTACAGCCCGAGCAACCAGACTTCTCCGCCGCCGAACGCCGTGATCCTGATGACCTACTCGCCGCAGGTCCCGTCGATGCGCCTGTGGTGCTCGTCGTGTTTTCGGACTACCAATGCCCCTATTGCGGCAAATGGAGCGCCGCGACGCTGCCCGCGATGCTCGAGCTCGCTGAGCAAGGCGACCTTCGCATCGAATGGCGCGATGTCAATGTATTCGGTGACGCGTCGATGCGCGCCGCGCGGGCAAGCTACGCAGCCGCGCTGCAGGGGTCGTTCTGGGAGTATCACGATGCACTCTTCCCCGGCGGTGAGAAGCGTCCGGCCTCTGATCTTGACGACGACCGGCTTATCGCTCTCGCCGGTGAGCTCGGGCTTGATCCCCAACGCTTCGCCCTCGACTACGCCTCTGCCGAGACTGCAGCGGCCATTGCCGAGAATGCGCAACTTGGCCTCGACGTGGGCGCCTACTCCACTCCGGCATTCCTCATGGGGGGCGTCCCCATCGTGGGCGCGCAGCCGACCGAGCTTTTCGTGCAGGCATTCGAGTCGGCGCTTGCCGCGGCAGGCTGAGCCGTGGAGATCAGCCTACTCAGCGCCTTCCTCGGCGGCGCGCTCGCTCTCCTCAGCCCGTGTGGTGCGCTACTCCTGCCCGCTTTCTTCGCGTCGACAGTGGGCACGGGATCGCGCCTCGCCGTGCACGGCGCACTCTTCACTCTTGGGTTGCTGCTGGTGCTCATTCCTCTCGGTATCGGCGCGGGGGCGCTGGGTGCGCTCTTCACGACTCATCGCACGCCGATCGTCGCGGCGTCGGCGGTCGTGCTTGTCGCGCTTGGTGTGCTGAGCCTGCTCGGCATCGGGTTCGACACCGGGCGGCTACTGCCGGGCACGACCCGGCTGCAGCGGTCGGCCGCGACGAGCACCGGCATGCTGAAGAGCCTGTTGCTGGGAGCCGCGAGCGGCATCGGCGGGTTTTGCGCGGGGCCGATTCTCGGCGCAGTGCTCACCCTCGCTGCTGCGCAGGGCAGCCTTGTCTCAAGCGGGCTGCTCTTGGCTGTCTACGGGCTCGGAATGGTGGTGCCCCTGCTGCTGCTCGCTGTGGTCTGGAGCCGCCTGGGTGACAATGCGCGTCGTCGCCTGCGTGGCCGGAGCATCACGGTCTTTGGGCGCGAGCTGCACACCACCTCGATCATCTCGGGTCTTCTCATCATCGCCGTGGGCATCATGTTCTGGACCACGAACGGTCTCGTCGATGCGCCCAGCCTGGTTCCGCTCGAGACGCAGTCGTGGCTGCAGGGCCTCGCGAGTGGCATCACCGGACCTGCCGCCGACATCGCTTTCGTACTGGCGTTGGCGGGCGGGCTCATCCTCGCGTGGGCGCTCGTGCGGGCACGCGCCGCGCGGAGACGTCGAACAGCACAGCAGGCGCACGTCGAACAAGCCTCGGAGCGGGACGACGCTGCGACCGAGACTCATGACGACCGCACGGGCGACTCGCCGACACCGCCACAGCCGACGAAGCGGAGTGCCCCGTGAGGCGCCAGCGCGGCTCGTTCAGCATCGCGACGACTGCGCTGGCCGCCCTTGTCGTGACCGGGTGCGTGGCAGGCCCGGCACCCGTGACGATCGAGCGGGAGCCGTTCAGGCCCGATACGGCGATGATGGCCGTCCCTGTGGAAGGGATGCTCCTTCCGTATGCGCTCGACGGCCTTCGCGTCATCGACCCCGAGTGGGTTCTTCCCGCCCAGGGTCGCGACGGTGTGCTTCTCTCGGCGAGCGAACAGGGGGGACTTCTCGAATACACCGCCCTCGACTCCGACGGAACAGCGCTCTGGGCTGCTCAGCGGCCCGCGAGCTGCACCGGCTTCCTGGTCACGGTTGACGCGAGCGGCCGGGCGCTTGCTGTGCTCACCGACATCGACTCGACCACTGACGCTGTTGCGGCAACGACGGCGACGGCTGTCGACCTCCTCACGGGCGAGCACGTCTGGGGTCCCGTGGAGGTGCCTGGGCCTCTGGGCGGCATCGGTCTCGTCTTCGCGTCCACTCCCCGTGGCGTGATCGGGTCGGCTGGTCCAGCCACGGTGCTCGATGCGTCGACGGGAGAGGTGGCTCTCGAAGAACTCGACGGGCGGCGCGTGCTGGGTGAGCTGCGCGGCACAGCACTCGTGGTGGAGGGCACCGAGCTGCTCGCCGTGTCAACGACCAACGGGGCGACGCTGTGGCGAGTCGAGGCAGAATACTTGGGTATCGCACCCGCCGAACTCGCGATCGTGACCGCGCGTTCGGGTGCCGACCTGGCTGACGACCTCGTGCTGCTGGGGCCCGACGGAGTGACGAGCGAGCGCGTGCTGCTCGAGCTGTCGACGGGGGAGGTTCGCGCGCGCGGACTCGATGACGCGCTGACCGATGCGCTCTCGGGCATCACAGTCGTGCGCGACGCCGTGCGTCTGAGCGCTGTAGACGCCGAGGGCCAAACTGTGTGGTCAGAACCGATCGAACGCGACACATTCTTCGCGGCAGCGGGCAACGCATTGCTCTACCTGCGGCACGAGCAATCAGTGGTTGTTCGCAACGTCCAGACCGGGGCAATCGCCGAGGGCTACGAGCCCGCTGCATCCGGCACGATCGTGCTGCCTCGGCGCTTCACGATTCAGGGCGCCGCGATGGTAGAAGTCGGTCAACGGGAGCTCATGGTCACGACAACCCCCGCGGACTAGCAACGTGACCCGGGGTAGCCGACGGCGGAGCCGCCCACCACCGAGGGCCGCCGCTCACGCGTGCAGGGCGTGATTGAGCTGCACGCCCGCTCCGGTGCGGGGCAGCACTTCGACGCCTCCCGTGAGCGAGTTGCGGCGGAACAGCAGGCCCGCGACCCCGCTCAGCTCGGCGGCCTTCACGGCGCGAGGCAGGCCATCCGGCCCGGGTGTTCCATCGACCACGTGGACCTTCTGGCCGGCGGTCACGTAGAGGCCCGCCTCGACGACCGAGTCGTCGCCGAGCGAGATGCCGATGCCGCTGTTCGCGCCGAGCAGTGCGCGCTGGCCGATCGCGATGCGGTGCGTGCCGCCGCCCGAGAGCGTGCCCATGATCGACGCGCCCCCACCGATGTCGGTGCCGTCGCCCACGACGACGCCCTGGCTGATGCGGCCCTCCACCATGGAGGCGCCGAGGGTTCCGGCGTTGAAGTTGATAAAGCCCTCGTGCATCACCGTCGTGCCGGGCGAGACGTAGGCGCCCAGGCGCACGCGCGACGCGTCGGCGATGCGCACGCGCGGCGGCGTCACGTAGTCGAGCAGGCGCGGGAACTTGTCGATGCCGAGCGGCGAGATGCCGGCGCGCTGCAGGGCGGGCCGGTGCACGTCGAAGTCGTCGGGGTGCACGGGGCCGCCCGTCGTCCACATCACGATGGGCAGATGGCCGAAAACGCCCTCGAGGTTGAGCGTGTTCGGCAGCACTCGTCGGTGGCTGAGCAGGTGCAGGCGCAGGTAGGCGTCGGGTGTTGAGGCGGGGGGCGCATCCAGGTCGATTTGCACGGTGCGGGCCTCGAGGCGCACGCCGCGGCGCTCGTCGTCGCCCTGCAGGCGCGCGATCTCGGCGGCAACGATGTAGGGGTCGCGCCCCGCGGGGAGCGCGCCGAGCTGCGGGTCGGCGAACCAGGTATCGAGCACCTCGCCGTCGAGCGTGCGCACCGTCGCGAGACCGTAGCCCCACGCGTGCCGGGGGGCCTCGACGGGGTGGTCAGCGGCTGGGTCAGCGGGGGAGGTCGGGGTGCTCGAGGCCATGACTCCAGGCTACCGGGGTGGCACTGCGCCGGGCGGCGGTGCGCGGGGTGACGCTACGCCGGGACGGCACTGCGCCGGGCGGCGGTCGCCAGGCGGTTGCGCACCGGGCGGCGGTGCGACGCGGGCGCCCGAGCCGCGAACTAGGCTGGCGGGCGTGACCGTCACCCTTCCCGTGCACTCCGGAACCGTCGCCCTCACGCGCACGCTGTGCGATCTGCCGAGCGTCTCCGGCGAGGAGGGGATGCTCGCGAACGCTCTCGAGGCGACCCTGCGCGATGAGGCGCCTCACCTGGCGATCACGCGCGACGGCGACGCGATCGTGGCACGTACCGAGCTGGGCCGCGCGCACCGCGTCGTCGTGGCCGGGCACATCGACACGGTGCCGATCAACGACAACCTGCCGACCCGACTCGACGGCGACGAGGTGACGGGCACCCTGTGGGGGCGCGGCGCGGTCGACATGAAGGGCGGCGTCGCGGTTGCCCTCGCCCTCGCGGTTGAGCTCACCGAACCCGTGTACGACGTCACGTGGGTCTGGTACGACCACGAAGAAGTCGAGGCAACACTGAACGGCCTCGGTCGACTGGCGCGCACCTACCCCGAACTGCTCGAGGCCGACTTTGCGATCCTCGGCGAACCCTCGAACGGCGTCGTCGAGGGTGGCTGCAACGGCACGGTGCGGGTCGAGCTGCGGGCGACCGGTCGCCGGGCGCACTCGGCGCGGTCGTGGATGGGGGTCAACGCGATTCAGGCTCTCGCCCCCGCACTCGCGGCGCTCGCCGCCTACGAGCCTGCCACGGTCGAGGTTGACGGGCTTGCCTACCGTGAGGGGCTGAACGCGGTCGGCGTGCGCGGGGGAGTGGCGGGCAACGTCATCCCCGACGAGGCGGTGCTCACCGTCAACTACCGCTTCGCGCCCGACAAGACGGTCGCGCAGGCGCTCGAGCACGTGCGCGCGGTGCTGCTGCCGGCGGGTGCTGAGTCTGCGGCCCGTGAGCAGGGCCTTGAGCTGGTCGTCACCGACGAATCGCCGGCCGCCCGGCCCGGTCTGGATGCCCCGCTCGCGCAGCACTTCGTGGCCGCGGTCGGCGGCACTCCCACTCCGAAGTACGGCTGGACGGATGTGGCGCGCTTCGCCGAGCTCGGCATCCCCGCCGTCAACTACGGTCCCGGCGACGGCTCGCTCGCCCACGCCGACGACGAGCGTGTTCCCGTCGAGCAGATCCTCGCCTGCGAGCGGGGGCTTCGAGCGTGGTTGAGCGGGCAGTAGCGGCCTCCGCAGTCGCAACCGGAGACGGACGCGCAGCCGGGCACGCAGCCGGGCATGCAGCCGGGCGGCTCGCCGCCGTGCTCGCCCGGGTGCCGTGGTGGGCCTGGGTGCTTGCGATCTACAGCGCGTCTCGGGTCGTGACCACGGGCATCCTCATGGCGTTCGCCGCACGGCAGGAGGAGAACCCCTGGACGGAGGCGAACCCCGGCTACCTCGATTTTGCGCGCCTGTGGGACGGCCACTGGTACTGGATCATCGCCGCGGTCGGCTACCCCGCTGAGATCCCTCGCGACGAGGAGGGTCGGGCGCAGGAGAATGCGTGGGCGTTCATGCCCGTCTACCCGATGCTCGCACGGGCCGGCCTCGCGCTGACGGGGGGCGGCTCAGCGACCGACTTCGGCGCGGTCGCGGTCACGATCTCTGTCGTCGCGGGCGGGGCGGCGGCGCTGCTCTTCCACACCCTGCTGCGGCGCTGGCTCAGCCCCGGCGGCGCCCTGCTCGGCACGGCGCTGTTCTGCGTCGCCCCGCTCTCGCCGATCTACCAGGTCGCCTACGCCGAATCCCTGCACCTCGCTCTGCTGTTCCTCGCGCTCATTCTCGTGCTCGATCGTCGCTGGGTGCCGCTCTCCATCGTCGTCACGGTCATGGCGCTCACCCGGCCGAGCGGGCTCGCGTTCGCGCTCCTGCTCGCCCTCGTCTGGCTGTGGCGGTGGCGTCGGGCGCGCGGCGGCCTCGAACCGTTCGGGATGCGGGAGCGCGTCACGCTGCTCAGCGTCACCGCCGTCGCAGGTTTCGCCGGGCTCGCGTGGCCGGGCGTCGTCGCCCTCGCGACAGGCGACGTTGGGGGCTACACGGATACCGAGCTCGCGTGGCGCCGCCCCTACATTGGCGACGTGCACCTCGTGCCCTTCACGCCGTGGTGGCAGGGCGCGCAGTGGTGGCTGGGCGACCTGCTCGGGCCCGTGCTGCTCATCACGGTGCTGCTGCTCGCGGGGGCGTCGTTCGCCCTGCCGGCGATGCGACGGATGCCCGTGGAGCTGCGATTCTGGGTCGTCGCCTACGCGCTCTACCTGCTCGCGGTCTTCTTCCCGCAGTCGAGCACATTCCGACTGCTCGTGCCCCTCGCGCCTGCACTCGGGGCGATCGCCCTCGGCGTGCTGAGCGTGGGCGGTGGGTTCATCGGTCGCGCGCTGTCGCCACGAGCCGCCCTGCTCGCGCGCGTGCTACTCGCGGTGCTCGCGGTCGTGCTTGGCATCGCTGGCCAGGTGCTGTGGGTGCACCTCGGCTGGTGGGTCGACGGCTACGACTGGACCCCGCCGTGACCCGCCGGTGAGCGGTGCTCGTGGCCCGTGCATCCCGTCGATTTAGGCAATGTCGGCGGATGCGGGATAATGGAGGGGATTGCTCATCGAGAGGGGATACCACCATGGCAGCCATGAAGCCCAGGACCGGAGACGGACCGATGGAGGCTGTCAAGGAGGGTCGCCTCATCATCGTGCGCGTGCCCCTCGAGGGCGGCGGTCGTCTCGTCGTGTCGGTGAACGACGCCGAGGCGAAGGAACTGCACGACGCGCTCGCCGCGGCGATCTCCTAGAACGCCCTGGCGCCAGTCACTCGAGCGCGCCATTCACCCCAGCGAACAGCCTGCCTGTCGGCACCACTTGCCTGACGGCACCACCTGCCTGAGTGGCGCGCTGTGTCTGGGCGGCCCGTCGCCTAGTCGGGCAGAGTCAGAATCTGCAGCAGCCCGTCACCGACGGGGGAGACCGCGATGCGCACGGCGGGGGATTCCCGCAGGTCGCGCAGCACTCCGCGCAACTGGGCGGTAACGCCGTCGCGCTTGGCGGGGTCGGGCACGAGGTCGCGCCAGAGCGCGTGCGGCACGAGCACGAGACCGCCGATGCGCACCAGGCGGATGGCGTGTGAGAGGTACTCGAGCACCCCCGCGGAGTCGCCGTCGACGAGCACAATGTCGTAGCTCGCCTCGTTCATGCGGGGCAGCACGTCGAGCGCGCGACCCGTGATGAGGCGCACGCGAGCAGCCGGATGCCCGGCCTGCGTGAAGGCGGCGCGCGCGACTTCGTGGTGGTCGGCTTCGAGGTCGATCGAGGTGAGGTGTGCGTTCGGCGCGCCGTGGAGCATCCAGAGACCGCTCACGCCCAGGCCGGTGCCGATCTCGATGATCGACTGTGCGTCAACGGCGCCGCAGAGCAGGGCGAGCTGGGCGCCCGTCGCGGGGCTCACGGCGTCGATTCCCTGTTCGATGGACTGCGCGCGCACGGCCGCGACCACGTCGGGTTCCACCGTGGTCTGCTCGACGTACTTCCACGACAACTCTTTGCTCGGCACTCGCACTCCTCGTTCCGCCCAGCCTAGGGCGAATCCCGAGTCGCACCGGGCTATTGTCGAGGGGTGTCCTTCGGTCTGACGTTCGAGAAGCTGCTGCTGATCGGCATCATCGCGATCATCCTGATCGGTCCTGACCGCCTGCCCGGGTACGCGGCGCAGTTTGGGCGTCTCGTGCGGTCTCTGCGAGACATGGCCAGCGGTGCGAAGGATCGCATGCGGGAGGAGATGGGGCCCGACTACGACGACATCGACTGGAAGAAGCTCGACCCCCGCCAGTACGACCCGCGGCGCATCGTACGTGAGGCGCTCCTCGAGGATGAGGACAAGCCGCCCAAGCCGACCATCACGGTGCCGCAGCGCGAGTCGGCATATGCGCAGCGTCAGCGCCTCATCCGCGAGGGCAAGCCCGCGCCGTTCGACATCGAGGCGACGTAGCGGCACACTCGTGGCCCGCTCGCACGGGTGGCGCTCGCGTCGGCCGGCCAGCTGGTCAGCGCACGCCGACGATGCGGTGGCTCGCGGCGACGCGCTCTCCCTCGGCCCGCAGCAGCTCGAGCACCCGGCGCACGCTGGGACGCTCGGCACGATCGGCGCGCAGAAGGGCCGAGATCTGGCGTTCGGCGGGGATGCCGACGAGGGGTCTCGTGGCGATGTCACTGCCGTGGCTGCGGGTAGTGAAGCGGGGCAGGATCGCGAGACCGAGCCCGGCGGCGACGAGCCCCTCGACGACGAGGTTGTCCATGATGCGCTGCACGATGCGCGGCTCGCGCCCGACGGCGGCGCCGAGCGCGTCGAGCCAGCGGTCGTAGGGGTACCCGATGGGTGCGCCGATCCACGGGTAGTCCGCGACGTCGGCCGGGCTCAGCACGGACTTCTCCAGCAGCGGGTGGCCGGCGGGCAGAGCCACGTCGAAGGGCTCGGTCATGAGGTGCACGGTCGTGAGCCCGTGCTCGTTCCAGTGCGAGGGAACGCCCTGCGAGTCGGCGAGCACGATGTCGAAGTCGGGGGTGAGTTCGGCGAAGTCGGCGAGGGGCAGATCCTGGTCGGTCGCGAGCAGGCGCAGGGCGGGTTCCTGCTCGAGCGTGCTGAGCACTCCGGGCAGCAGCATCTGCCCCGCCGTGGGGAACGTGCTGAGCGTCACCGTTCCCGTCGGGGTCTGCTTGTACTCCGACCACAGGGCTTCGGCCGATTCGATGGCGACGGCGATGCGGCGTGCCGTCTCGGCGAGGGCGCGCCCCGCCCCGGTGAGCCGGATGCCCCGCCCCTCCTTCTCGGTGAGGGGCACACCCGCCTCGGCCTCGAGCAGCTTGAGCTGCTGCGACACGGCTGAGGCGGTGCGGTGCGTCGCGGCCGCGACGGCTGTGATCGTGCCGCGATCGGCGAGTTCCCGCAACAGCTCGAGTCGGCGCACATCCATCAAGCAAAACTACACGTTACGTATAGAAACAGTCGATTGTGCTAAAGAAAAAGGTGCGGTGAACTGGACACTGTTCAGGACAGAACGCCGCCGCACCCGGTGCGGCACGATCCGGCACGACCACCCACGCAGAAGGAGCACCCGCCCATGATCATCGGAATCGCCATCGCAGCCCTGGCCATCGCCGCCGTGACTGCCACCGCCGTCGCGACGGTGCGTGACGGTTACCGACGGGTCCCGGTGCGCGCCCACTGAGCGAGTGATCGCCCCCCCGGCTGTTGTGCGCTGTTCGCCATGACGGCGCGCCCGGCTAGCGGGGGGTGACCGTGAGCGGCCGCCCGGCGAGCCCGCGCCCGCGTTCGACCACCCGGTCGGCGAGGCCGTGGATCGCCTGGGCGGCCGCATCCGTCTCACCGGCGGTGCCACCATCCGTCAGCACGATCGGATGCCCCGCATCGCCCGCCTCGCGCAGCGCGACACTCAGCGGCACGCGCGCGAGCACCCCGACATCGAGCCGCTCGGCCGTCTCGTCTCCGCCGCCCGAGCCGAAGAGGTCGAGCACGCTTCCATCGGGCTGCACGTAGCCGGTCATGTTCTCGACGACGCCGATGACCGTTTGACCGGTCTGCCGGGCGACGAGCGCCGAGCGCTCGGCGACGTCGGCGGCCGCCTTCTGCGGCGTCGTGACCACGAGCACTTCGGCGTGCGGCAGCAGCTGCCCGATCGAGATGGCCACGTCGCCCGTGCCCGGCGGCATGTCGATGACGAGCACGTCGAGGTCGCCGAAGTACACGTCGGTGAGAAACTGCTCCACCGTGCGGTGCAGCATCGGCCCGCGCCACGAGACCGAGGTGTGCGGGTCGACGAACATGCCGATCGAGATGACGGCGACACCGTGTGCGCGGGGCGGCATGATCATCTCGCCGACGCGGGTCGGTTTCGCGTCGGGGATACCGAGGATGCCCGGAATCGAGAAGCCGAAGACGTCGGCATCCATGAGCCCGACGCGCAGCCCGCGCTGCGCGAGCGCGACCGCCAGGTTGGCGGTGACGGTCGACTTGCCGACCCCGCCCTTGCCGCTCGTCACCGCAATGACGCGAGTCAGAGCATCCGGCGTGAAGGGGTGGCCGCGCGGCCGGTCGCCCCGCAGACGCTCGATGAGAGCATCCCGCGTGGCGCGGTCCATGACGCCCACATCGACGGCGACGTCATCGATACCGTCGACAGAGGATGCGGCAGTTCGCACGTCGCGCTCGATGCGATCGGCGGCGGGGCAGCCCACGATGGTCAGCCGTAGCTGCACTTCGGCCCGGGTTCTGCCATCCGCGCCCGTGCTGACGGTGACGCCGTCGATCATGTCGATCTCGGTCACGGGCCTGCGGATCTCGGGGTCGATGACGCGGCCCAGTGCGGCGAGGACGCCCTGCTCGAGCGCGGTCGCCGTGGAATCGCCGGTCACTGCGCGGAACCCTGCCCGGGCTCGGTGCCCGTCGGCGATGCGATACCCGTCTCGGCCTGAGCGTCCTCCGCGTCCTCTGGCTCGTCGCTGCGCTCGAGCTCGTCGAGCAGGGCGCGCAGCTCGGCGCGGATGAAGTCTTTCGTCGCGACATCCTTGAGGGCGAGACGCAGCGATACGACCTCGCGCGCCAGGTATTCGGTGTCGGCGAGGTTGCGCTCGGCGCGCTGGCGGTCCTGTTCGATCTGCACGCGGTCGCGGTCATCCTGTCGGTTCTGCGCGAGCAGGATGAGGGGTGCGGCGTAGGAGGCCTGCAGCGACAGGATGAGCGTCAGCGCGGTGAAGCCGAGTGCCAGAGAGTCGAAGCGCAACGGTTCGGGGGCGAGAACGTTCCAGCTGATCCACGCGGCGACGAAGAGCGAGAGCGCGAGCATGAACCACGGGGTGCCCATGCCTCGGGCGACACCCTCGGTGAACCGGCCGAAACGATCACGGCCCGAGAACCGTGGCAGGAGCCCGGCGCGCAGCCCCTTCGGTGCGGAGAGCGCACGGGAATCGCGCGAACCTCGGCGTCGACGGGCAGCGTCCCTCTCGCGGGCGGTCACCGTCGATCACCTGGCACGGTGTCATCGTCACGCCGATCTGGAGGCGGCACGACGGGGATCGCGCGCGTCGAGGGGTTGGCGGTGCTGAAGCGTGCAGGGGCGGGGTGCTCGCCCTCCCCGGCAGGGCGACCGCGCGTGATCGCCGGGGTCGCGGCCGTACGTCCTCGGGCGCGACCACGAGCGGGGGTGCGCGGTGCGGGCGTGTGGTCGTCGGTCCTGCGCCAGTCGTCGGGCAGGAGGTAGTCGAGCACGTCGTCGATCGTGACGACGCCGACCAGTCGGCGGGTCTCGTCGACGACGGGCAGGGAGACGAGGTCGTAGCTGGCGAGGCGTCGGGAGACTTCGGCGGCCGAGGTCTCCGGCGTGACCGGTTCGATGCTTTGGTCGAGGAGGGTGCCGAGGCGTTCGTGCGGCGGGTAGCGCAGCATCCGTTGAAAGTGCACCATGCCCAGATACCGGCCGGTGGGCGGCTCGTAGGGGGGCAGCGTGACGCAGATCGCGGCACCGATCGCGGGGGCGAGCTCGTGCCGGCGGATCAGCGCGAGGCCCTCGGCGACGGTCGAATCAGCGGAGACGATGATGGGCTCGGTGGTCATGAGCCCGCCGGCGGTGTCGGCGTCGTAGGAGAGCAGGAAGCGCACGTCTTGCGCCTCCTCGGGCTCCATGAGGTCGAGCAGGGCCTCGCCGCGCAGGAGCGGCAGCTGCGCGATGAGGTCGGCGGCGTCGTCAGGCTCCATGTGGTCGAGCACGTCGGCGGCGCGCTCGTCGTCGAGGCGCGTGAGCAGGGCGACCTGGTCGGCTTCGGGCATCTCTTCGAGGGCGTCGGCAAGACGCTCGTCGGGTAGCTCTTCGGCGACCTCGAGTCGGCGACCGTCGGGGAGTTCGAGCAGGGTCGCGGCGAGGTCGGCGGGCAGAAGATCGTTGTACTCGGCGATGAGCTTTTCGGCGCTCTGCGGTTCGGAGCTACTCGTCACCTCGGTAACGTCGCTCCAGCGGGCGAAGACGCTCTGCCCCTTCGTGAAGGGGGCGGGAACGGCTCGCGGGCGGCGCAGGAAGAGCTGTTCGACGGCCCACTCGCCGGGGCCGGATTCTTCGATGGCGACGTCTTCGATGACGGCGGTGCCGCCGCCGTCGCGGAAGCGCATGGTGCGCCCGACGAGTTCGGCGAGCACGCGCACTTCGCCACCGCGTTGCTCGAAGCGGCGCAGGTTGATGAGGCCCGTGGTGATGATCTGCCCGCTACTGATGCTCGTCACGCGGCCGATGGAGAGGAAGACGCGGCGACGGCCGGGCACTTCGACGATGAGGCCGACGACGCGCGGCGATTCGGTCGGGCGGAACACGACGAGCACGTCGCGCACCTTGCCGACCCGGTCGCCGGCGGGGTCGAAGACGGCGCACCCGCTGAGTCGGGCGACGAAAACCGTGGATGCGCTCACGGCTCAACCATATCCCCGCCCTGTCACAATGGTCGGGTGAGCAGTTCTGGTCCTTTCAGCCGTCGTACGGCTGCGCCCCTCAGCCTTCCCCGCGGTGATGTGCTCGGCACCTACGACACGTACCCGGAGGCTCAGAGCGTCATCAATCGGCTTGCGAAGGCGGAGTTCCCTGTGAAGGGCCTCGCGATCATCGGGCACGACTTGAAGACGGTGGAGCGCATCGGGGGTCGCCTGAGCTACGGGCGCGCGTCGCTCTCGGGTGCGCTGAGCGGTACCTGGTTCGGCTTGTTCTTTGGGCTGCTGCTCTTCTTGTTCTCGCCGGAGCCGGAGCTGTCGTTCGTTCTTGCGGCGGTGTTCATCGGTGCCGGGTTCGGCATGATTCTGGGCATCATCACGTATGCGTTGTCGCGGCGCAAGCGTGACTTCATGTCGCAGCAGCAGGTGCTCGCGGCCTCCTACCAGGTGATCATCGATCCGCTGCAGACGGCGCGTGCACGGGCGGTGCTGGCGGGCGGCAATCCGGATGCGCCGGCTTCGCTCACCGAATCCCCTCGCCCTGCTGAGAACCCGCCTTCTGCAGAGGCGCCAGCTGAGAATCCAGCTGGGAAGCCGGCTCAGAAGCCGGCAGAGAAGCCGGCAGAGAAGCCCGTTGAGACGCCAGCAGAGCAGCCGGCTGACGCTCCGGTCGAGAAGCGCGACTAGGGCGCGCGGGCGTCACCTACCCTGCGAGGGCGCGCTGCCACTCGCGGTTTCTGCTGGGCATGCTGCGTGGACGCTGGCGTGCATCGACGCTTGCGGGTGGCACGAGTTCGTAGTCCGGTGACGGCCCTGTCTTCAGAATCCGCCACTCCTGGTCGTGCAGCAGCAGGTGATGGTGTCGGCAGAGGAGGATACCGACGTCGACGTCGGTGCGGCCATGATCTCGTTCCCACTCGTCGATGTGGTGGGCTTCGCACCAGCTGGGTGGTCTCTCGCAGCCGGGCCAGCGGCACCCGCCGTCGCGGGCGGCGAGGGCGATGCGCTGGCGGGTCGTGAAGAGTCGTTGCGAGCGACCGACGTCGAGCGGCTGGCCGGTGCCTGAGATGAGAATCGGGGTCTGCGTGCCTGCGCACAGCAGCCGCTGCACGGACGGTAGGGCGACGACGGTGCCCTCGGGTACACCGTGCGAGGGCTCGAGGGTGGCGGAGCCGTCACCGCGCACGAGGTCGCTCGCGGTCACGAGCACCCGCACCTGCGGGGCGCCCGTGCCGAGGATCATGCTCGAGTCGGCGTCGGCCCCGGCAGCAAGCAGGTACAGCAGTGCGTCGGAGGCGTACTGCTCGGGCGTGCGCGCATCGTCGGCGATGCGCGCGGCCTTCTCGGCTTCCGCGATGTCGTCGGCCGAGTCAGTCGGCACGAAGTGCACGCCGCGTCGCTTCGGCGAGAGGGCGCGGTCGACGAGCTCGCGCACGTGTGCCGCCGACTCGGGGTCGAGCATCCAGGTGGCCCGGGTCATGCCGTCGGGCAGCGTGACGAGCCGAAACGACCGCGCCCCGCGCTGCGCCCGCTCGCGATCGACGATCGCGTCGGCGTCGAGCTCTTCGCGTGCCTGACGGGCGAGCCGGTACAGGCGATCCACGTCGAGATGGCGAGCCGCCTCCACCAGCCGTTGGACAGCTACGCGCAGCACGTCCGCGGGCGCCGTCTGCTCTGCACCCTCAAGCGCACCGCGAAGCACATCCAGTGCGGCGGCACTCATCGAGCCAGCGCGCACGGCGGCCACGGCGGCGGTGAGGTGGGGAGCAACCATCGGTAGGTCATCGCGCTCGGCTGGCCTCTCGCCGGGCTCCTGCGCAACGAGCAACCGCCCCGCATTGATCGCGGTCACGGCGTCGCGCCGGGACTCTCCGGTCGTCACGCGCACGAGCTCTTCGACCGTGCGGTGCCCGAACCGCTGCGCGAGCCCGTCGTGGGCAAGCTCAGGGCGTGAGCGGCGAGCGAGTTCGCCGGCGAAGAGGGAGGTGCGGGCATCCAGCAATCGGTGCGCCTTCGCACCCAGCTGGGTCAGCTCGAGCAGATCGTCGTCGTCGAGCCCCCGCAACGCGGCTGCGTCGAGCGGCGCGTGCTCGAGCGTCGCCACGACGGCGGCGACGTGCTCGAGGGGCGCTGGTGAGATCATGCTTCAAGGCTCCCATCGAACGTATGTTCGAACAAGAGGCATGAGGAAAGCTTGGGATAGCTCCTGAACGGTGCCTGATGTGGAGGAGGGGATGGGGAGGGAAGAGAGGGAGGGGGGTGAAGGGGCGAGGGAGGGGAGGAGGGAAGAGAAGGAGGGGATGAGGGAAGAGAGGGAGGGAGGGAGGAGGGAGGGAGGAACGAAGGAGGGAAGGAGGAACGAGGGAAGGAGGAACGAGGGAAGGAGGAAGGGCGCGAGAGAAGGTGAGTGGCGAAGGAGGCTGCCGGCCCACTTACGCGCGCGTAGCAACCTCGCGCATCCACGCCTCGACCTCGTCGGCCGTGCGCGGAATCCCCGCCGACAGACTCTCGACCCCGTCCGTCGTCACCACGACGTCGTCCTCGATGCGCACGCCGATACCCCGCAACTCGGCCGGCACCGTCTGATCGTCCGGCTGGAAGTACAGCCCCGGCTCGATCGTGAACACCATGCCCTCTTCGAGCACACCCTCGAGGTACAGCTCGCGTCGCGCCTGCGCGCAGTCGTGCACGTCGATGCCGAGATGGTGCGAGGTTCCGTGCACCATGTACCGCCGGTGGTACCCGGCGTCGGGCTGCAGCGATTCTTCCGCGCTGACGGGCAGCAGCCCCCACTCCGCGGTGACGCGCGCGATGACGCGCATCGCTTCGGCGTGTACATCCTTGAACCGGATGCCCGGCCTCACGATCGCGAACGCCGCGTCGGCCGCTTCGCGCACCGCCTCGTACACCCGCCGCTGCACCTCGGTGAACTCACCCGAGACGGGCAGGGTGCGCGTGATGTCGGCCGTGTAGTAGCTGTCGAGCTCGACGCCCGCGTCGATGAGGATGAGGTCGCCGGGCACGACGGGGCCATCGTTGCGCGTCCAGTGCAGGATGCACGCGTGGGGCCCGCTCGCCGCGATGGTGTCGTAGCCGACCGTGTTGCCGTCGGCGCGCGCGCGCCGGTTGAAGGTGCCCTCGACGAGGCGCTCGCCGCGGGGGTGCGCCACGATGTTCGGCAGGTCGGCGATGATGTCGTCGAACCCGACCCGAGTGGCGTCGACGGCGCGGCGCATCTCCGCGAGTTCGAAGGAGTCCTTGACGAGGCGCAGCTCGCTGAGGTCGCGCGCGAGCTCGTCGTCGCGCGATGTGTCGACCTCGGCCGTGCCCGGCTCGGCGCCGGCGTGCAGGAGGCGCGCAGCATCCAGTCGGTCGGTCAGCGACGGCTCCGCCTCGCGCACGATCAGTGTCTCGGGGCCGTCTAGATCGAGGGCGTCCCACACGGCGTCGAGCGCGCCCAGCGGCCGAGCCGTGAGCGCCAGGTCGGTCGCGACGTCGTCGACCGACGGCCGCGGCCCCGTCCAGAACTCACCGACGGCGGGGTTGGCGTAGAACTCGTCGGAGTCGCGCCCGGCCGCCTCACGAAAGTACAGCCCCGCCTCATGCCCGCCATCATGCGGCTCGAGCACGAGCACACTGCCCGGCACGGCGTCGCTGCCCCACCCGGTCAAGTGCGCGAAGGCGCTGTGCGCGCGGTACGGGTAGTCGGTGTCGTTGGAGCGCTGGCGGGCATCGCCGGCGGGCAGCAGGATGCGCACGCCCGGGTACATCGCACTCAGTCGAGCCCGTCGTTCCGCCGCGAAGGGCGCCTGCTCGCGCGGCCCGCCGATGCCTGTCGCGCGCTCGGCCCACCCGGTCGAGATGTACTGCTGAAAGGCGTCGGAGCGCGGCGTCGTCGACCGGTTCTCGGTCGCGCGCGGGGCGTCCTCAGCAGTGCCTGTGGTGGTGTCGGTGTCGCTCATGCGCCCATTCTCGCACTTCGCTTCTTGCCCGCCTCAGAGCCGCCCGCCTCAGAGGATGATGCGCGCGACGATGGGCCGGTGGTCGCTGCCCTGGCCATCCTCGGTGGTGATGACGCGGAAGCCCGTGACGGTGATGTCTTCGGTAACCATGATGTGGTCGATGGGCGCGCCGAGGATCGGCGGCAGGCGAGTGGGCCAGGTGCCGACAGCACCGTTGCCGGTGATCATGCCAGCGTCGATGCAGTCGCCGAGCCCGAGGCGCAATGCTGAGCCTGATCCGCCAGGGACGGTGCGGAAGTGGTCGGCGGTCGCGTTGAGGTCGCCCGCGAGGATGGTCTGCTCGCCGCGGCAGACGCCGTCGACCCAGTCGAGGTCGGCGCGCCAGTTGGCGAGCTGGTTGGGCAGGGGAGCGACGGGGTGCACGCCGATGATCGTGGGGCCGTCGTGGCCGTCGGGTCGCAGCACCATGCTCGGCAGCACGGTCGTGTTGCCGACGGAGTCGTCGACGATGTACTCGCCGATCGCGGCGGAGACGAGGATCGTCGTCGAGCGGGCCTTGGCGATGTAGTCGAAGGCGATCGAGTACACCCACATGGGCCGGCCCTCGTCGCGCAGGCGCTCGGCGATGTCAACGCCGAGCCCTTGGCTCGTCTCGACGAGCACGACGATGTCGGCCTGCTCGTCGAGGATGAGGTCGGTGAGGCGGTCGGCGCCGGGGGCATCGCCGAGGGTGTTCCAGGTGAGCACGGAGAGCTCGGCGGGCGCCCGGGTCGGAAATGACTCGTTGCCGAATCCCCGCGTCGAAAGTACGGCGACGTTGACACCCGCGAAGACGATCGCGAGCAGCGCCAGCGAGGCGAGGAAGCGCCGCGCCGCTGGCCACAGCATCGCGATGAGGGCGAGGGTGAGGGCTCCCAGTAAGGCGAGAGCGGCGCTGAGAGCGCGGACAGAAACGAGCTGCGCGACGACCGGCGCCTCCGACAGCCCGAACAGGGCGGGCCACGCGATGACGAGCAGCGCGGCACCCACACCGAGCAGCACGGCGGCGGATACGACTCGGCGGATCATGTCGGTGTGAGCCTACCTGGCCGCTCCGGGAGCGGTGGTGGAGCATCCGGCTGATCTCGACGGGTTCGCGGTGTATCCATAGCCTGTCGAGCTACCGTGGTGCAATGACTATCGTCACTACGTCGCGCCGCCGGACCCTGCTTGCCTGGACCCCGGCCCTCACCGTCTCCGCGCTCGTCGCGGCGAGCATCGTCGTCGTCCCTATGGCGGCCGGGGCAGTGTCGTTGCCCGACAAGACTCCCGCCGAGGTGCTCGCGATGATCGCGGAGAGCGACGAGCTCGCGTACTCCGCGACCGTGGTCAAGGAGGCGAACCTTGGGTTGCCGGCCCTCGACCTGGGCGCGGGCGGAATGCCTCAGGGTGCTGTCGACACCGCTGCCGACGCGACCGACGACGCTGACGACGCTCGCGGGCTCGATCTCATGAGCGCCGCGCTGGAGTTCGTGTCGGGCACGCACACCGCTCGCATCGCCGTCGACCCGCAGGTGGGGGTGCGTGTGCAGGTGCAAGACCGCATGTCTGAGCGCAACATCATCGTCAACGAGACCGAGGCGTGGTTCTACGAGTCGCGTTCGAACGCGGCGACAGTCTGGGCAGTGCCCGACGCGGAGGCTGTGGCGGCAGCGATGCCCGAAGACGCGTGGCCCGCCGACGAGCGCGAGAAGTTCGCGGAGGCCCTGGCCGATGGCCCCTCGACCCCCGCTGAGTTCGCCGAACTGATTCTGGAGACGCTCGAGGCGGACTCGACCGTCACCCTGGCTGACAACGTGCGCGTCGCGGGTCGCGGCGCCTACGAACTCGTCGTGACACCTGACGACAGCGACACCCTGGTGGCGTCGGTCTCGCTGGCGATCGATGCCGAGAGCGGCTTGCCGCTGCGTGTGGTCGTGACCGCTCTGGACCAGGATGCTCCCGCGCTGTCGCTCGGCCTCACCCAGCTCGACCTCTCGACCCCCGACCCGTCGACGTTCACCTTCACGCCCCCGCCGGGCGCGACCGTCGAGGAAGTAGCTCCCGAGGTTCCGGAACTCGCGGACGGCACTGAGAAGCCGCAGCGTGACGGTGACGTCAGCGATGCTTCGCCGTTTGTCATGGTGCAGGGCGGCTGGGCGTCGATCATCGAGGTGTCGGTACCCACCGATGCGGAGGCAGCCGAGGGATTCGATCTGGGCATGGTGGAGCAGCTCGCGACGCCGGTCGACGGAGGCTTCGTGGTGCGCACTGCCCTCGCCACCGTCTTCATGACCGACGACGGTCGCGTACTGGTCGGTACCGTTCCGCTCTCCGTGCTGCAAACCGCGGCTGCGCGCTGAGTGGTGCGGAAGACGAGCGCATCCGTCGCATGACTGACCTCGCGATCGAGACGCGCGATCTGACGCGCCGTTTCGGTTCCCAGACGGCGGTCGATCGCGTGAACCTGGCCGTGCCACGCGGCTCGGTGTTCGGTTTTCTCGGGCCCAACGGCAGCGGCAAGACGACCACGATCCGCATGCTGCTCGGGCTCATCGAACCCACGTCGGGGCAGTCGGCCCTGCTGGGTGAGCCGATGCCGGGTTCCTGGCGGTCGGTCCTGCCCCGGGTGGGCGCTCTCGTCGAGGGCCCGGCGTTCTACCCGTATCTGTCGGGAACGGACAACCTTCGCAGGCTCGACGCCGCTGACCGCGACAGTGACCGGCGCACACGACGCGTCCGCGTTGAGGATGCGCTCGCGCGAGTGGGTCTCTCGCACGCTGAGAACAAGCCCGTGAAGGCGTACTCGCTCGGCATGAAGCAGCGCCTCGGGTTGGCCAACGCCATGCTGCGGCCCCGAGACCTGCTGGTGCTGGATGAGCCGACCAACGGCCTGGACCCGCAGGGAACACGGGAAGTGCGAAGCCTGATCAGGTCGTTCGCCGCTGATGGTACGACCGTGTTCGTGTCGAGCCACCTGCTTGCTGAGGTTGAGCAGCTGTGCACGCACGCCGCCGTCATGAGCGCGGGAGCCATCGCCGCCCAGGGCACGCTCGACGAGCTGCGCGGCGCCGACGAGACCACGGTCGTCGTCGTGACACCCGACCACGATCTGGCGCGTGAGGTGTTGATCACTGCCGGGCTCACTCCCGACCCGTCGTCGCCCGAGGGCGAGGTGCGCGCGCACCATGATCGCTCCAGCGGCGACGCCGGCGACCTGGTGGCGGCACTCGTTGCAGCGGGCGTGCGAGTGCGCGGCTTCTCGCTGCAGGAGCCGTCCCTCGAAGACCGCTTCGTCGCTCTGACCGGGGAGGGTTTCGATGTCGTTGCCTGATCAGGGCATCCGGGCCGGACGTCGAGGCGTGTCCCTCGACTTGCTCGCCTCCGAGATCGTCGTGCTGTTCCGTCGGCGGCGCACGGTGGCGATGCTCGTGGCGATCGCGCTGATCCCGATTCTGCTCGCCGTCGCGGTCGCGCTGTCGTCGCAGCAGCTCGCGCCCGGCGAGGGCCCGCCCTTCCTCGACCGTGTCTCACAGAACGGTCTTTTCGTCGGCTTCACCGCGATGCTCGTCGGCATTCCCCTGTTCCTGCCGCTGACGGTGGGCGTCGTCGCGGGTGACACGATCGCCGGTGAGGCGGGTCAGGGCACGCTGCGATACCTGCTGACGGCTCCGGCCGGGCGCGTGCGTCTTCTCCTCGTCAAGTTCGCGGGTACTGTCGCGTGGGCGCTCGCCGCGACGCTCACCCTCATGCTCTCCGGTCTGGTCATCGGCAGCATTCTGTTCTCGATCGGCCCCGTGACGCTTCTCTCAGGGGATGTCATCAGCCTGGGAGAGTCGCTCGTGCGCATGGGACTCGTCGCGCTCTACGTCAGTGTCTCCCTGATCGGGCTGTCGGCGGTGGGGCTCTTCATCTCGACCCTGACCGATGTGCCGGTCGGCGCGATGGCGGCCACCGTGGTCGTGCCGATTGTCAGCCAGATCCTCGACACAGTGCCCCAACTCTCGTGGATGCACCCCTACCTGCTCACGCACTACTGGCTCGATTTCGCTGACATTCTGCGCAACCCCATCGAGTGGTCGTCGTTCGGCAGCAACGCCCTCCTCCAGCTCGCCTATGTCGCGATCTTCGGAGCCCTGGCGTACGGCCGCTTTGCCACAAAGAGCATCGTCTCCTAGTAGCGAGGCCGCCCGGCCGGTGTCGCACATGCGAGACCACCTACGATTGACTCATGCCCCGCGGCCTCATCGACCTGCACACCCACAGCAGCGTCAGCGACGGCACCGAGACTCCCACGCAGCTCATTCGCGCCGCACTCGAGGCGGGGCTCGACACAATCGTGACTCCCTGACCCCATCCCGGGTCCGTGGACATCGACTCGCGACGAATCGGCAAGGCCGCATGAATATTCCTGAGAGGATGAGAGCTGAAGGAAAACCACCACGAGCCGGGAAGAGTTCACGATGGAACGTGGAGTGATTGTCGGGGTGCTGCTTGTTATTTCCCTATTCGCGGGCATACCGGCTGCCATTCAGTTCACGGAAGCAAGCAATCCCGACTACACGTGCACTGTCGATGTGATGCCGGGAGTCGCCCGGGCCAACGCCTCCGAACTTGTCGAGGCGCGCGGCGAGTTCTCCACCTTCCCACTGGGGCTCCAGTGCACGTTTACGACTACTGACGGCGCCACCATCACCGTCGGGCCAGGGTGGTTCGCCACCGTGCTCGCGGCGATCGCACTCGGATCGCTCGCGACGGCATTGCTCACCGCGACTATTCGGCGCCAGAGTCAGCACGAGAAAGCCGCCTACGATTAGCCTCATGCCCCGCGGCCCCATCGACCTGCACACGCACAGCAGCGTCAGTGACGGCACCGAAACGCCCACGCAGCTCATCCGCGCGGCGCTCAAGGCGGGCCTGGACACGATGGCGATCACCGACCACGACTCGACGGCAGGGTGGGATGAGGCGCTCACCGCGGCGAAGGGCACGGGCATCCAGGTCATTCGGGGTATCGAGCTCAGCACGCGCTATGAGTGGCGAAGCGTGCACGTGCTCGGCTATCTTTTCGACCCGAACAACGGTGAGCTCGTCGCCGAGACGGCCCGCACGCGCGCCGACCGCATGGGCCGCGCCGAGCGCATGGTCACGAACATCGCGCAGGACTACGACGTGTCGTGGGAGGACGTGCTCGCCCAGAGCGGGGGAGTCACCATCGGCCGCCCCCACATCGCCGACGCGCTTGTCGCGCGCGGCATCGTGAGCACGCGCAGCGAGGCCTTCGCGTCGATCCTGCACTTCACGGGCGGCTACTACCTGCCGCACGAGGCGCCCACGGTGCTCGACGGGGTGCGCATGATTACTCGCGCGGGCGGCGCGGCCGTGCTCGCCCACCCGGCGACGCGCGGGCGCGAGGCCGTCGTCGACGATCGCGGGATGGCCGCGCTCGTCGAGGCGGGACTCGTCGGCCTCGAGGTCGGCCATCGCGAGAACACGCCGGATGGGCGCGAGCGCCTACTCGAGCTCGCCGCCCAGTTCGACCTCGTCGTCACCGGGTCGAGCGACTATCACGGCGAGGGCAAGCCGAACCGCCTCGCCGAGAACACGACCGAGCCCGAGGCCCTCGAGCGCCTCATCGCCCGCACGAGCGGCGTGCCGCCCGTCCGTTCGTAGCCACAGCAGGCTAGCCGCAGCTAGCTCGCCGGCTCCTCCGCCGTGTGCAGCGGCGTCTGTGCCGCGAGCTGCCCCGTCGTCGCGGGCGGTTCGGCCGGAATCACCCGGCGCACAAGAAGTACAACCGGCAAGGCGAGCGTCGCGATGATCGCACCCACCGTGAACGCCAATTGGATGCCCGGGGCCGAGACCTCGCTCTCCACGCTGCCCGGCCCACCGGCGGCCGCCGCGACCGAGATGAAGAGCGCGATACCCGCGGCCCCCGCAACCTGCTGAATGGTGCCGACGATCGCCGAGCCGTACGAGTTGAGCTCGGGACGGATGGCCGAGAGCCCGTTGGTGAGCAGGGGAGTGAAGAGCAGTGCGAGCCCCATGCTGAGCCCGATGTGGGCGACGGTGATGAGCCACAGCGGTGTCGTCGCCGACAGGAACGTCATGCCCCACATCGCGACGCTCAGCAGGATGACTCCGCTGAGGGCGAGCCCGCGCGGCCCGACGGCGTCGTAGCGTCGGCCGATGAGCGGCGCGATGAGCCCCTGCAGCAGCGCGCCGGGCAGGATGAGCAGCCCCGACACGAGGGGGCTCTGGTCGAGCACCTGCTGCACGTAGAGGGGAATGAGGATGATCGCCCCGAAGAGCGCCATCGATGCGACCGAGACGGTGATGATCGAGAGCGTGAACTGCCGCGCCTGGAAGGTGCGCAGGTCGAGCAGGGCACGCTCGCCGCGGCGCTGCAGCACGAGCTGCCGCCAGACGAAGAGCGCGAGCCCGAGCAGACCGATGCCGATCGCCGCGAGGGCAACCGTGGTCGCCTCGCTGCCACTGCCCTCACCAACGCTGCCCTCACCACTCTGCCCCGCCTCACCGAGCAGGCTCAGCCCGTACACGAACCCGCCGAAGCCGAGCGCCGAGAGCGGCACCGACAGCAGGTCGAGGCGCCCTGGCTGCGGCTCACCCACGTTGACGACGCGCACCGCGCCGAGCGCGAGCGCGGCTAGCGCGATGGGCAGCATGACGATGAACAGCCAGCGCCAGCCGAGCGCGTCGAGGATGAGCCCCGACACCGACGGCCCGAGCGCGGGCGCGACGGCGATGACGATCGAGATGCGGCCGACGATGCGACCGCGAATCTGCGGCGGCACGAGCGCGAACACGGTCGTGAACAGCAGCGGCATCATGATGGCCGTGCCGCTCGCCTGCACGATGCGCGCGACGAGCAGCATCTCGAAGCCGGGGGAGAGCGCGCCGAGCAGGGTGCCGAGGCTGAACAGGCTCATCGCGACGATGAACATGGGGCGCGTCTGGAACCGCTGCAGCAGGAAACCCGTGATGGGAATGATGACGGCGAGGGTCAGCATGAACGCCGTCGTCAGCCACTGCGCCATCGCCGCCGTCACGCCGAGGTCGTCAATGAGCTCGGGAATCGCGACGCCGAACAGCGTCTCGTTCAAGATCACCACGAAGGCGGAGACGAGCAGGAGCGAGATGACGAGGCTGTGCCGGGCATCCATCGTCGTCCGCGACGAAGAGGGTGCGGCGGCCGGCGCGGAACGAGAGGTGGTCACCGCGAGGTCAACCTACGAACTGGCTGCGGCATTCCCGCCCGAGCCTTGCCCACCAGAGCTCTGGCCACCGGAACCGCCGCCACTGCGACGCCGACGCCGACGACGCGGCGCGCCGCCCTCGCCCGATCCGGATGCTGCGCCAGCGCTCTGCGACGACTCACCGTCACGGCCACCGCCGGAGCGCTGCCCGCCGCCCTGGCCGCCCGAGCCGCCGGAGCGACCGCCGCCTCCAGACCCGCCAGACCCGCCAGACCCACCGCGCCCGCGCTCACGCGGCGGCCGCGAGGCCTCCCGCTCGACGCGCGGGATCGGGGTCGCCTTGAGGCGGCCCTTCGAGCCCTCGGGAATGTTGAGGTCGACGTAGAGGTGCGGCGACGACGAGTAGGTTTCGACCGGGTCGGGCTGACCCATGTCGAGGGCGCGGTTGATGAGCGCCCACTTGTGCATGTCGGCCCAGTCGACGAAGGTCACGGCGATGCCGGTCTTGCCGGCGCGGCCCGTGCGGCCCACGCGGTGCAGGTAGGCGTCGTGGTCGTCGGGCACGGTGTGGTTGATGACGTGGGTGACGTCGTTGACGTCGATGCCGCGCGCGGCGACATCCGTCGCGATGAGAATGTCTTTCTTGCCGGCCTTGAAGGCGGCCATAGAGCGCTCGCGTGCCTCCTGCGTCATGTCGCCATGCACGGCGCCGGCGCTGAAGCCGCGGTCGTTGAGCTCTTCGACGATCTTCGCGGCGGCGCGCTTGGTGCGCGTGAAGACGACGGTCTTGCCGCGGCCCTCAGACTGCAGGATGCGCCCGATCACCTCATCCTTATCGAGCGCGTGCGCGCGGTAGACGATGTGCTTGATGTTCGACTGCCACAGCCCCTCGTCGGGGTCGGTCGCGCGAATGTGGATCGGCTTCGTCATGAAGCGACGCGCGAGGGCCACGATGGGGCCCGGCATGGTCGCCGAGAACAGCATCGTGTGGCGCGTGGGCTTGGTCTGCGAGAAGAGCTTCTCGATGTCGCCGAGGAACCCCAGGTCGAGCATCTTGTCGGCCTCGTCGAGCACCATGACCTCGACGTTCGCGAGCGACAGCAGGCGCTGGCTGGCGAGGTCGAGCAGGCGGCCGGGCGTGCCGACCACGATCTGTGCGCCGGCCTTGAGCTGCTCGATCTGACCCTCGTAGGCCTTGCCGCCGTAGATGGAGACGATCTTGACGTCGCGGTTGGCGGAGGCCAATTCGAGGTCTTGCGTGACCTGGACGCACAGCTCGCGCGTGGGCACGACGACGAGCGCCTTGACTCCGGGCTCGGGGTGCAGGCCGAGGTGCTGAATGAGGGGAAGGCCGAATCCGAAGGTCTTGCCGGTGCCGGTCTTGGCCTGGCCGATGATGTCTTGCCCGCTGAGGGCGAGGGGAATGGTCTGCGTCTGAATGGGGAAGGGTTCGAGAATTCCCTTGTCAGCGAGGGCCTGGACCATGTCGGCCTCGATGCCCAATTCGGTGAAAGTCACGTGGGTGTATCGCCTGTTCTATATAGATGTGTGAGATCAGTTTAGCCGCCGCGGGGTCGGGTGCTCGCGGGCATCGCTTAGGCTGTGCGGGTGGCACCGTGGTTTCGACGTTCTCGTCCGCGCGCTGAGGCACCCTCCCTCACCCCGCGCGATGCTGCTGTCGCCGCGCTCCGCGTCGACCTGGCCGAGCTCACGCCGCCCGTCGAGCAGTTTCTCGGTCAATGCGCGGCGCTGCATATGACGTTCTTCGAGACGCTCAGTCACGCGACCGCGAACGCCCCCCGCATCGCCGATAAGGATGCCCTCGCGCGCGTGTGCGACATCTCGCTGCGTCGCTACCTCGCCCTCGTGGCCGAGCTCGAGCGCCACAAGCTCGACCGCACCGACCTCATGGAGCCCCACCTGCTCGGCGTCGAAGAGTTCGAGCGCCGCACCATGGGCGCCGACTGGCACGAACAGGTCGCGAGCGCCCACGTCACGATCGGCTTTCTCACCGATTTCTGGATGCGCCTCGCCGGCGGCCTGCCCCCGACCACGCGCGAGGCAGTGCAGGCGGCCCTGAGCATCGGAGACCTGCAGGCGCCCCTGCACCGCATCGTGGAGGGTCAGATCGCGGCGAACCCGCGGCTGTCGTCGCGGCTCGCACTGTGGTGCCGCCGACTCGTGGGTGACACGATGCTGCAGGCCCGGTCGGCGCTCGTCATGCACGGCGACCACGCGCGCGAGGAGGCGCAGATCGAGCCTGTCTTCACCGAACTCATCGCCGCGCACACGCGCCGCATGGACAAGTTGGGGTTGACCGCCTGATGTCGGATTCGTATGGGCCTCGGCCGCAGATGCCCGAGTCTGAGCTCGGGCGCCGCTCGGGCATCCTGGCCATCATTGCGATCGCGGCGGGCGCGATCGTGCCGTTCCTCGCGCCGATTCTGGTCACCCCGCTGGGTACTATCGGCGCGATCATCTACTACCTGCTCAACGCCGCGGCGACGCTGCTGCTCATCGTTGCCGCCGTCATGGGGTGGATCGCGATCACGCGACTGCAGGATCGCTCGCTCATTCTGCTCATCGTCACGATCATCGCGACCGTGCTGAGCGTGCTGTCGCTGCCGACGCTCTTCTAGGCGGAACTACGCCGCGGCGGTCGGCTTCATGAGCCGCTCGAGCAGTGCCGCGTCGGCGGCGTCGCGGCGCTTCGGCAGCGCGAAAGCGACGGCGAAGGCGGCGAGCGGGCCGAGCACGAGCGAGATAACCCAGATCCAGCCGCCGTCGAACGTCAGGCCGAGCCACAGGCAGACTACCCAGACGACGGCGGTCGCGGCGGCACCAACGGCCGGCACGAGCAGTAGACCGTGGGTCTGGCGCCCGGGCACGCCATAGCGCGCGCCGAGCGAGAGCGCCGCGCCGATGACGGTGACGAAGAGAAGCTCCATGGTTGTTGCCTAGCCGACGAAGCCGACGCGGCGGGCGGAGTCGGAACCGATCTCGACGTAGCCGATCGCGCTCGTGGGCACGAGGATGTGCTTGCCCTTGTCATCGGTCAGCTCGAGCAGGGGTGCACCCTTCTCGATCGCCGCGCTGACGGCCTTCTTGATGTCGGCGGCGGGCTGCGACGACTCGAACGCGAGCTCGCGGGGGCTGTTGAGAATTCCGATGCGAATGTCCACGACCGTCAGCGTACCGTCACCGTCTGAGCCTCACGGTCGCGTTCACTGACGGCGCACTGGCGCTTGGCGGTCGGCTCGGCGGGCGGCCCGGCGTCGGCGCCCGCCGCTAGCGTGGAGCCATGACCGCCCTCGACGCCGCACCCCCCGCGGTGGCGGCGCATCCGGTCGAGCTGGACCCTTCGCAGCAGGCTGTTCTGGATGCCCGGCTCGGGCCCGGCGCGGTCGTACTCGGCGCCCCCGGCACGGGCAAGACGTCGACCGTCATCGAGATCGTCGCCCACGCCATCGGGGTGGACGGGCTCGACCCCGAGCGCGTGCTCGTGCTCACCCCCTCGCGGCGCAGTGCGACGGCGCTGCGCGACCGGCTGGCTCTGCGCCTCGCCGATACGGGCACGGTGCTGCCGGGGCCTTTCGCACGGTCGATCGCCTCGTACGCTTTCGCTGTCGTGCAGGCGTATGCCCGGCTTACGGGCGCGCAGGAGCCCCGGCTGCTCAGTGGGTCTGATCAGGATTCGGATATTGCCGAGCTGCTCGATCGCAGCGCGCTCGAGGCTGTGCTCGGGGCGTCTGCGGGCGTGGGCCCGCAGTGGCCCGGGCACCTGGGGCCCGACGTGCGGGCGCTCACCGCGTTCCGCACCGAGCTGCGTGACCTGCTCGCGCGGCTCTCGGAGCACGGCTGGAGCACCGACGACCTGCGCGCCGCCGGCGCCCGCTTCGACCGGCCCGAGTGGTCGGCGGTCGCCGACTTCGCCGACGAGTACCGCGACAGCCTCGGCGGGGCCCGGCTGGGCCAACAGGAGCCCGCCGAGCTCGTGCGAGCCGCCGTCGGTCTGCTGGGCGACCCGCACCCGGCGGCACCCGAGCCGCCGCAGCTCGTCATTCTCGACGACGCGCACGATGCGACTCCGAGCGGCTTCGACCTGCTCGCCGCCCTCGCTGCGCGCGGCGCGACCGTCATCGCCCTCGGCGACCCCGACGTCGCGACGAACACCTTCCGCGGCGCCGAACCGGAATCGCTCACGCGCCTCGCCGGGCTGCCCACGCTCGTGCTCGACGTCGCCCACCGGCAGAGCCCCACGCTGCGGGCGCTGACCACACAGCTCACGGGGCGCATCGGCGCCGCCGCGGCCGGTGCCCAGCGGCGCGCGCGGGCCGGGCACAGCCTCGGTGCTGATGCGGGCTCTTCTGCGCCGGAGGGAGCCGAGGCCCCCGAGCTCGGCGGACCGCTGCTCGCCCTGACGGCGTCGAGCCCCGCGCGTGAGCGCGCCCTCGTCGCCGACGTGCTGCGCGAGCGGCACCTGCTCGACGGCGTGCCGTGGTCGCGCATGGCCGTCATCGTGCGCAGTGGAGCCCTCGTGCCGCCGCTCGTGCGTGCCCTCGCCCTCGCCGAGGTGCCCGTGCGCAGCACGACGCCCGGGCGACCGCTGCGGGAGCATCCGGCCGCGCGTGCCCTCATTCGCTGCGTCGACCTCGGGGTCGGTCGCTCGACGCTCACCCCGGAGGCCGCGACCGAGCTGCTGCTGGGGCCGCTGGGGGGTCTCGACCGCGTCGACCTGCGGCGCCTGCGCCGCGCCCTGCGGGCCGAAGAGCTCGCGGGCGACGGTAGGCGCACGGCTGACGAGCTGCTCGTCGAGGCGCTCTCGGCCCCCGACCGGCTGGAGACGATCGACCACCGCGTCGCTCGGCGAGCCGCGCGTCTTGCTCGCACCCTCGCGCGCATCGGCGAGCGGCACGCGGCGGGCGCCACCGTCGACGAGCTGCTGTGGATCGCGTGGGATGACGCGCGCGTCGTCGAGCGCTGGCAGCGCGAGGCCGTCGGCAGCGGGGTCACCGCGGCCGAGGCCGACCGGGCTCTCGACGCCGTCGTCGCCGTATTCACGACCGCGACCGTCATCGTCGACACGGTGCCCGAGGCGACCGTCGAGACCTTCCTCGCCCGCGTGCTCGACAGCGACGTCGCCGACGACCTGCTCACGCCCGCCCGCACAACCGAGGCCGTGCTGGTTACCTCGCCGTCCGCCGCGGCGGGTCTTGAGGTCGACGTGGTCATCGTCGCGAACGTGCTCGACGGCGTGTGGCCCGACCTGCGCCTGCGCGGCAGCCTCCTGCACGCTCCGCTGCTGAGCCGCGTTGCCCGTGACCTGCCGACCGCCGACCTCGACGAACGGCGCCTCGTGCTCGACGACGAGCTACGGATGTTCGCGCTCGCCATCTCGCGCGCGCGCCGCCAGGTCGTCGTCACGGCCAGCGCGGGGGAGGACGAGCAGCCGAGCGCCCTGCACGAGATCGTCGCCGAGCGGGAGCGCGCGCTACGCGACGCGCTCGAGGGCGCGGGTAGCCACGGCGGGGGAGACCGCGGGCGCGCGGCGCCCGCGCGCCGCGAGGGGGCGCCGTACGCGGCGCCAGCGCGCCGCGTCATCCGGGCCCGGTCGCTGCGGCGCACTGTCGGTCAACTGCGGCGAGTGCTCACCGACCCCTACGAGAGCCACGACCGGCGCGCGGAAGCCGCGACGGCACTCGCGCGGCTCGCCGCCCACGAGGTCGCCGGCGCCGACCCCGACCAGTGGTGGGGCATGCTCGACGTGTCGACCGAGGCCGCGCTCTTCGAGGCGGACGAGTCGGTGGGGCTCTCGCCGAGCAAGATCGAGAGCATCGAGCGCTCGCCACTCGACTGGTTTCTCGACACCATCGCGCCGGGCGAGAGCACGCCCGCGATGGGCATCGGCACGATCGTGCACTGGGCGCTCGAATCTCTCAGCGCCGAGGTGCTCGACCCCGACAGCGACGCGGAGGGTGAGCCCGCCGTGAGCGTCCACGACGTGTGGGCGGCGATCGAGGCCCGCTGGGGCGAGCTGAGCTTCGAGTCGCCGTGGCTCGCCGAGCAGCAGCGACGCCTCGCGCGTCGCTACGCCGTGGGTCTCGCCGAGTACCTGCGGGATGCCGCTGCCGCGGGCCGCACGGCCGTCGCCGCCGAGCAGCGCTTCGCCGTGCAGGTCGACCGCGTGCAGGTGCGCGGCATCGTCGACCGTATGGAGGTCGGTGCGGATGGTGCTCTGCGCATCATCGACCTCAAGACGGGCCGCCCCGAGACGAACGCGTCCAAGGTCGCCGCGAATGCGCAGCTCGGCGCCTACCAGCTCGCATTTGCCGAGGGCGCCTTCGACGAGGTCCTCGAGCAGGCGCTCGCGCCGCTGCGGGAACGCGGGGCGATGGATGCCGACACCCCCGTCACAGCGGGCGGCGCCGTGCTGCTCTACGTGCGGGAGGGCACGGGCGACCAGCAGTACCGCGAGGCGGTGCAGGCTGTGCTGGACGATGAGGCGCTCGAGGCGTTCCGCGAGCGACTGCGCGTCGCCCTTGCGGCCATCACCGTCGACCGTCTCGCGGGGCCGCGCACGGTGGGGCGCTACGACTACGGCTCCCTCGCCCACCGCGTGCATCGGGTACCGCCCGTCACGGGAGACGACTCGTGAGCGGCGCGCGCGCAACGATCAGTGCTGACGCGATCGCCGACGCGCTCGGCATCTACCGCCCCACCGTCGAGCAGTGCGCCGTGATCGAGGCGCCGCTCGGCCCCGCGCTCGTCGTTGCGGGGGCCGGCTCGGGCAAGACCGAGACGATGGCCGCACGAGTGCTGTGGCTCGTCGCCAACGGGCACGTCGCACCCGAGGGCGTGCTCGGCCTCACGTTCACCCGTAAGGCGGCGGGGGAGTTGGCCGCGCGCATCCGGTCTCGTCTCATCGCGCTCGGGGCGAGCGGTCTGCTGCCGCCCGGCCCCGACGGCAGTCCGCTGATCGACGCCTTCACGCAGCCCACCGTGTCGACGTACAACTCCTTCGCCTCGAGCCTCTACCGCGACCACGCCGTACTGCTCGGGCGCGACCCGGAGGGCGTCGTGCTGGGCGAGGCGGGCGCGTGGCAGCTTGCTCGCGACCTCGTGACCTCCGCGACGGATGCCCGGCTCTCCGACCTCGATCTCTCCGTCGATAAGGCCACCGAGGCCGTGCTGCGCCTCGCACACGGGCTCGCTGAGCACCACGCGAGCGTCGACGACCTGCGGGCTCTCATCGCCGAGGTCGTGCGCGTGCGCGAGCTGCCCAGCCCCGACCGGTTCCCCCGCGCCGACGTGGATCGCTATGCCGCGACGCTCGAGGCCACGCTGCCGCTGTGCGACCTCGTCGAGCAGTTCGAGGCCGCGAAGCGGCGCGAGGGCTACGTCGCGTTCGCCGACCAGGTGACGCTGGCCCTGCAGATCGCGCGCGCGCACGCCGCTGTCGGCGAGGGCATCCGCGAGCGGTACCGGGTCGTGCTGCTCGACGAGTATCAAGACACGAACGTCGCGCAGACCTGGCTGCTCGCGGAGCTCTTCGGCGGCACACCCGTCATGGCGGTCGGCGACCCGCACCAGTCGATCTACGGCTGGCGCGGCGCGAGCGCGGCGGGGCTCGACGACTTCGCGACGCGGTTCCGCGGGCGTGCCTCGGGTGAGGACAGTGCCGGGGAGGACAGTGCTGGGGCGAACCGTGCCGGGGAGGCCGTCGCCCGCTACTCGCTGAGCGTGAGCTGGCGCAACGGCGAGCGCATCCTCGATGTTGCGGGTGCACTCGTCGAGCCGCTCACGACACCCGGCAGCGTCGCGGTCGCGCGGCTCACGAGTGGCCCCGGCGCGAGCGCACACCCCGTCGACACGGTCTTCGAAGAGCAGCTGCACGAGGAAGCCGCCGCTGTCGCGGCCTGGCTCAAGGCACGCCTCGCCGAGCCGGTCGAGGGTGCCAAGGGTGCCGAGACGGGAGCGACCGACGATCACGGCCGACCCCGGCTACCGAGCGCCGCTCTGCTCATGCGCTCGCGCTCGACCCAGCCGGTCTTCCTCGCCGCCCTGCGGGAGGCGGGGGTGCCGTTCCACGTGCTCGGCATCGGCGGTCTGCTCGAGGAGCCCGAGGTCAGCGACCTCGTCTGCGCGCTCGCCGTGCTCAACGATCCCACCGCGGGCACCGAGCTCGTGCGCCTGCTCGCCGGCCCGCGCTGGCGTATCGGCGTCGCCGACCTGCACGCCCTCTCGCGCGTCGCGAGTTGGCTGCGGGACCGCGACCTCGCGCAGCGGCCGCTCGCGCCCGAGGTCGTCGAGGCTCTGCGCGCCTCGGTGGCGGCGGGCGACGGGGTCTCGCTCGTCGACGCGCTCGACTTCGTCGCCACGGCGAAAGATCATCACGGTCAACTGCAGCGCTTCAGCGAGACCGGCCTCGCCCGACTGCGGGAGGCCGGGCGCGTGCTTGCGACCCTGCGGTCGCGCACGGCCCTCGCCCTGCCCGACCTCGTCGTCGCCGTCGAGCACGAGCTGCAGCTCGACATCGAGGTTGCCGCGAACCCCTACCGCGTGCTCGGCGACGCCCCGCGCACGGCCTTCCTCGACGCGCTCGACGGCTACCTCGGGCTCGCCGACCATGCCACGCTCGGCGGATTCCTCTCGTGGCTGCGGGAGGCCGAGTGGCGCGACAACCTCTCGCCCCGCTCGGAAGACCCCGAGCCCGGCACCGTGCAGGTGCTCACGATCCACGGAGCGAAGGGCCTCGAGTGGGATCACGTAGCCGTGCCGCGCTGGGTCGACGGCGAGCTGCCCGGCACGCCGCGCGACGGCACGAAGGGCTGGCTGAGCCTCGGCGTGCTGCCCTACGAGCTGCGCGGCGACGCCGCCGAGCTGCCGCACTTTTCCTGGCGTGACGCGACCGACCGCAAGCAACTGCTCGACGCCGTGAAGGAGTTCTCGGCCGAGGTCGGCACGCACCACGAGCGCGAGGAGCGTCGGCTCGCTTACGTCGCCGTCACGCGCGCCCGGCACCGGCTGCTGTTGAGCGGCTCGTGGTGGTCGCACCAGACTCAGCCGCGCCGGCCGAGTGCGTTTCTGCGGCCGCTCGCCGAGCAGGGCATCCTGCCCCCGTGGCCCGAGCAGAGCGAGCACGACGAGAACCCGCGACCCCCGGAGGACGACGACTCGCCGTGGTGGCCCGGCGACCCGCTGGGGCGCCGGCGGGCCGACCTCGAGGCGGCGGCCGGTCGCGTGCGCGCGGTCGAGGCGAGCCGCTATGAGGATGCTCGTACCCGACCCACGGCCGACCCCTACGGCTGGCACGCCGACGTCGACCTGCTGCTCGCCGAGCGCGAGGAGCGCCGCGCTCGCGCCGACCTCGTACCCGTACCGCTGCGGGTGCCCGCCTCAGCGTTCAAAGACTTCGTCGGCGACCCCTCGGGCTCAGCCGAGCGGCTGCGCCGCCCCGTGCCGCAGCGGCCCTACCGGCAGACGCGGCTCGGCACGGTGTTCCACCGCTGGGTCGAGCAGCGCTACGGGCTTGCGGCGGTGCCCGACACGGTCGACGGCCTCCAGCTGCCCTTTGGCGGCGATGGTGACGAAGCGCCAGCCGACGACCTCGACGAGGCCGCGCTCGCCGCGCTGCAGCGCACCTTCGAGAGCTCGCCGTGGGCGACCCGCCGACCCTTGGACGTCGAGCGCGAGCTGCACGTGCCCTTCGCGGGGCGCATCCTCGTCTGCAAGATCGACGCCGTCTATGCCACGACGCTGCCCGATGGGCGCGAGGGTGTCGAGATCGTCGACTGGAAGACCGGGCGCGCGCCCCACGACGACGAGGACCGCCGGGCGAAAGAGCTGCAGCTCGCGCTCTACCGGCTCGCCTACGCGCGCTGGAGCGGTCGGGCGCTCGACGACGTGTCGGCCGCGTTCTACTTCGTCGCCGACGACTCGGTGCTGCGGCCTGAGTCGCTGCCCGACGAGGCCGAGCTCGCGACGCTGTGGGCCGCGGTCGGTGCTCATGATCGGAATCGGTAGTGCCGGCCCGTCGGGTGCCCCTCACGGCCGTGATCCGCGAGTTCTCCCGGCGAGACGTGGCCGATGCACAGCCTCCGCGCAGGTGCGAAAGGTGAACGGAGGTTACAGTCATGCCGTGCTTGCGCGCCTGTCCCACATCTCGCGGCCGGTGCTCTGGGTCAACACCCTCGGCCCGGCCGTGGTCGGCGTGTGGCTGACCGGTGATCTCTGGCGCTGGGAGGCCGCGGCGTTTCTGCTCTGGGCGACCCTGCCGTTCAACCTGCTGATCTACGGCACGAACGACATCTTCGATCAGGACACCGATGCCCGGAGTGCTCGCAAGGGTGGGCTGGAGGGCGCGCGCATCGTCGCCTCCGAAACGCGGACGATCATCGTCGCCATCGTGGTGACGAACCTTCCCTTCCTGGTCTACTTCCTCGTCGCGGCACCCATCGCGGCCCTGCTGTGGATGGCCGCCTACATCATCGTCTTCGTCTTCTACTCGGCGCCGCCTGTGCGCTTCAAGGCGCGGCCCGTGCTCGACTCTCTCAGCAATGCCGCGTACGCCCTGCCTCTCGTCTTCGTTCCGCTCGCACTCGGTGAGCAGCCGGTCTGGGCGGCCGCGCTCGGGCTCATGGCCTGGAGCGTGGCCAAGCACGCGTTCGACGCCGTGCAAGACATCGATGACGATCGAGCGGTGGGCATCACCACGACCGCGGTGTGGCTAGGCGCGCGCGGAACGCTCGTCTGGAGCGCTGTCTGGTGGGCCCTCTCCACCGTCGGCTTCGCCCTCGTCAACCTGCCCGTAGCCATCGTGAACGCCCTCATCGCGGGCTGGTTGCTCGCCTCGCTTGCCCGGGATGCGACGCCGGGCGGCGCCCGGCCTCTCTATCGGTACTCCATCGCTTTCCCGTACGCGGCGGGCTCGGTCGCCGGCGCGCAGCTCGTCGCGGGCATCCTTCTGGGGTACTACCCGTGACCCGGGCGTCCGCGGCCGCGCAGCCGACATCGATCGCCGTGCTCGGTGCGGGGATCGGTGGGCTCACGGCGGCCGCGCTGCTCGCACGTGCGGGTCACCGGGTCACGCTCCTGGAGGGCTCCGACTGGATCGGTGGCAAGAGTCGCCGACTGCAGGTGGGTGGGCAGCGCGTCGACACCGGGCCTTCCCTCGTCACCTTCCCCTCGGTGTGGGAGGAGTTCTTGACGCGCTACGACGCCGTGGGCGCTCGCCGATCTCTCGAACCGGAGGCCGCCGCGATCGCCGACGTCGCTCTCACGCGCCTGCCCGAGGTCGGCCGCTACGTGTTCCGCGGCGATGACGTCACGCTTCCGGTGCCGGAGGGCCACCCCTGGCACGAAGCCTGGGCGCGGTTCGATCGTGAGCACGGCGGCCTCGGCGCCGAGGTGTCGAGCATGCTCACCGCGCATCCCTCCTCGGTATCGTCCCTCCCCGCGGTGGGGTCCGTGTTCCGGCGGTACGGTGCGCGCATCACCGCGCGGGCATACCTCGATGGCCTCACCTGGATGCCCGAGGGCCTGCGCGAGGTGATCGCCATCCACACCCTGAACGCCGGCATCTCTCCCCGCCGCACGCTCGCCTTGTATGCCAGCATGCCCGCCATCATGGGGCGGGATGGCATCTGGGTGCCCGAGGGTGGCGTGCACGAGCTGCCTCGCGCGGTGTACCGATTAGCCGTGCATGCGGGGGCAGACATCCGGCTCGGCGAACCGGTGACGGCCGTGACGAAGGGTCGCGTGACGACGACGGTGCGCAGCTACGAGGCCGACATGGTCGTGAGCGGTCTCGACCAGGGCGCTCTCGAGACTCTTCTCGGGCATCCAGCGGCTTCCGACGGCGCCCGCTCCTGCTCGGGCATCGCCATCTACGCGGCTCTGAGCGACGAGCTTCCGGCCGGCACGGCGACCCATTCCGTCATCCTGCCCGATGACCCGGATGCTCTGCACCGCTCTCTCGACCGCCACGAGCTGCCCGAGCAGACCATGGCGTTCCTCAACTACTACCGCCCGCACGAGGTCTACGACAACGATCGTGCGACCATCGCCGTGCTGCTCACGGCTCCCTCCGACGGTCAGGCCTACAGCCTCGACCACCCGTGGGTGCAGCGCGAGATCGCGCGCGTCAGTGCGGCACTCGGGCTCGAGCGCCCGGTCACCGAGCTCATCACTGACCACGTGGTGCTCGACCCGCAGTACTTCGGCGAGTGGGGCGCGACGGGAGGAGCCCTCTACGGAGCCACGAGGCCGATCTGGCAGAGCGGACCGTTCCACCGCCCCGGCTACTCGAGTCTCGCTCGGCCGTGGCTGTGGCGGGTGGGCGCCTCCGTGCACCCCGGCGGGGGCATCCCGGCTGTTCTGGGTGGCGCGATGACGTCGATCGAGCGCCTTCTGCGGCGCCTCGATCGCCGATGACGGATGCTGACGCGGCAGAAGAACCGTGTGATCCTCGTTACGGAGAGTCGGGGTGCCGTGACGGTGCCGGCCCTGAAGCCGGGGCGGGTGGCGTCGACTCGCTGAGCTCGATGGCGTCGGTGAGCGTCGCGCTGCGCGAGGGCTCAGCCACCAGCGGATTCGTCACGTCGCCCTGGACGCGATCGAGCAGCGCGCTGAGCATCTCGACAGCGTCGTCGACGATCTCGGTCGACCGTTGTTCGGTGCCGTGCAGCAGCCACCGGGCCACCTCGAGCTCCGCGGCGAACACCGCGCGGCGGCCCACCTGGCGGTCGTGCAGGCCACGGGCCTGGTGGTAGGCGTCGATGCCGCTCTCGGCGACGGCCGGATCGCTCGCCCCGAGCATCCAGAACAGGTCGCGCGCGGGATCGCCGACCTGCAGGTGCGACCAGCCGAGCACACCCGTGACACTCTCACCTACGGCGAGGAACGAGGATGCTCCCAGAGCACCATTGATGACGGCCGGGGTGAACTGCCACAGCGTGGAGTCTTCCGCCGCGGCCTCCCACCGCTTCAGTAGCGCGGCAGGCACGAGCCCCGTCGCCGCGGCGCGGTCCATCGTCACGACGGCGTCGCGCACGACATCGGTGGGTCGACGCTGCGGCAGCCCGACGTCGGCGACGACGCTGGTGGGCAGTGCGTGGATCGCGGCGATCGCGTGACCGATCGACGCGGCCAGGTCGGGCGTGAGGGCCTCGAGCTGCAGCGGCGTGCCGGCGACGAACTCCGAGACGAGGGCGCGTGTGCCGTCGATGGGGGCCTGGCCGAGCATCCGGGGCACCGCGAAGGGCAGTCGCGAGCGCACGCCGTCGCTCAGCGCGCGCAGGGCGACCAGGTCGGCCGACTGCTCGTTCTCGGCGGCGGGAGTGCGCGGCACGCGCACGACGAGGGAGCGCCCGTCGCGGGTGGAGAGCAGCGCCGAGTCGGCGTCTGATCCACCCTGGGAACTCAGTGTGGCGGCGCCCACAACCTCGAGGCCGGGCACGGCGGCTGTCGCGAGCGCGGCTAGAGTGAGGGGCGAACGGGCCATACCGACAGAGTAGGTCGAGGGGCGCGCTCGTCGGCCCGCGCCACGCAGTGCGCCCGGTCAAGAAGAGGGCTCAACATCATGCATCGATCACTGACGGCGTCACTACCGCTGTCGCGCTACCGCATCGATCGTGACCACCTCACCCGCGAGCGGCCGCATCTCTTCGACGAGCTGTGGGCTGACTCTCGCACGCGGGTCATCGCCCTGTGGCGCGGCGAAGTGCTCATCGCCGAAGATGATGCCGCGCCGGCCCTGGAATACTTGACGACCGACCGCGTGCCTGACGGTCTGCTGCGCGTCTACCTGGGACGTGCTCTCGACGTCGACCCCGCCCTGCCCCCGGGGTCTCCCATCGTGGCGGCGGTCTACGACGATGACTCCGCGCCCGCACTCGGCGTCGACATCGCGCGCTGGCGCAGCCCGCGCACGCTCGGCCATCAACTGGACGATCGTGATGCCGGCCTGGCGATCGAGGCCCTCGGCATTGCCAACTGGCATGAGACGCACCGCTTCTCTCCGCGCACGGGCAACCCCACCACGCCAGCCAAGGGTGGCTGGGTGCGCGTCGACGACGACGATGGGCGCGAGATGTTCCCGCGCACCGACGCCGCGATCATCGTCGGCATTACGGATGCGCAGGATCGCCTGGTGCTCGGCAGCAATGCGCTGTGGGAGTCGAACCGCTTCTCGTTGCTGGCCGGCTTCGTCGAGCCCGGCGAGTCGCTCGAGGCGGCCGTCGTGCGGGAGGTCTTTGAAGAGACCGGGTTGCGCATCGTCGACCCGCAGTACGTCGGCTCGCAGCCGTGGCCGTTCCCCGCCTCGCTCATGCTCGGGTTCCGCGCGACGCTGGACACGAGCGCCGAGAACGCGCTGCGGCCCGATGGCACCGAGATTCTCGACCTGCGCTGGTTCAGCCGCGACGATCTCGCCGACCACCGCCGCGACGTCATGCTGCCCGGTCGCACCTCGATCGCGCGCGCGATCATCGAGGACTGGTACGGCGGCCCGCTCGAGGAGTCGTGACCGACCCCGACCGGCTGCTCGCGGCTCTCGACGAGCGCCAGAAGGAGGTCGCCGAAACACTGCGTGGCCCGCTCTGCGTGCTCGCCGGCGCGGGCACCGGCAAGACCCGCGCGATCACCCACCGCATCGCCTACGGCGTCGCGACGGGAACCTACGACCCGCGGCGCGTCATGGCGCTCACCTTCACGACGCGCGCGGCGGGAGAACTGCTCGGTCGTCTGCGAGCACTGGGCGCGGATGGCGTGCAAGCACGCACCTTCCACTCGGCCGCCCTGCGTCAACTGCACTACTTCTGGCCCGTCGTGGCGGGCGGCAGCCCGCCGCGCATCCTCGACGGCAAGGGCGCGCTGCTCGGGCACGCGGCCTCCGCGCTCAAGTTGCGCCTCGATACCGCGGCACTGCGGGATTCGGCGGCCGAGATTGAATGGCGCAAGGTCTCGCGCCTCTCTCTCGAGCAGTACGCGCACGCTGCTCCGTCGCGCGCGCTGCCGGCGCAGCTGAGCGTCGACGCCATGATCGCGCTGCAGCAGCGCTATGAGGATCTCAAAGACGAGCGCAAGCAGATCGACTTTGAGGATGTGCTGCTCGCGACGGCGGGCATGATCGAGTGCGAGCCGCGCGTCGCCGAGCAGGTGCGTGAGCAGTATCGCTTCTTCGTCGTGGACGAGTACCAGGATGTCTCGCCTCTGCAGCACGACCTGCTGTCGCTGTGGCTCGGCGGCCGGCGGGAGCTGTGCGTTGTCGGGGACGCCTCCCAGACGATCTACTCGTTCGCGGGGGCGACGAGCGACTACCTCGTACGCTTCGGCAGTGAATACCCCGAGGCCACGGTGGTGCGGCTGGAGGACAACTACCGCTCGACGGCACCCATCGTGACCCTCGCCAACCGGCTCATGCGCGGCCGACCCGGGGCGCTCACTTTGCACGCGGCGACCGATGGCGCGCAGCCCGGCCCGACGCCGCGCGTGAGCGCTCACATCGACGATGCCGCAGAGGCCGCGAGTATCGCCCAGTCCATCGCGCAGCGCCTTGCCGACGGCACGCCGCCCGAGTCGATCACCGTGCTCTACCGCATCAACACTCAGTCGATCGCTCTTGAGGCCGCGCTGCGACGCTTCGAGGTGCCCGTGCAGTCCCGTGCGAACAGTCGATTCTTCGACCAGCAGGAGGTCAAGCAGGCCATTCTGCTGCTGCGGGGTGCCTCCGTGTCGATCGTCGACGAGCCCCTGTTCAAGAGCGTGAGCGACGTGCTGCGCGGCCTCGGCTGGCGGCAGGATCCCCCCGAGGGCGGTGGTGCGGAACGCGTGGCGTGGGAGAGCCTGACGGCGCTCCTCGGCCTCGCGGAGGACGCGCCGCCCGGCACGACGCTCGCCGACTTCGTACGCGAGCTGCAGCGCCGCCGGCAGCAACAGCACGCTCCCGAGCGCGCGGCCGTCACGCTGTCGACCCTGCACGCGGCCAAGGGTCTCGAGTGGGATGTCGTCTACATCAGTGGTCTGAGCGAGGGGCTGGTGCCGATCACCTTCGCCCAGGGCCTCGAGGCGATCGACGAGGAGCGCCGACTGCTCTACGTCGGCATCACTCGCGCCCGCCGCGCTCTCGAGTTGTCGTGGAGCAAGCGGGCGTCCATCTCGCGCGCGGAGCGGGCCCCCAGCAGGTTCCTCGACGAAGTGCGGGCACCTGCCGCGCCGAGCGGCGGGGGCGGCGGCCTTACGCGGGCACGGGCGCGAGCGCGGTGAGTTCGAGCCCTCGGCAACCGCAGCGCTGCGAGGCGCTCCAGCGTGCGACGCTGCGCGCATCGTCGATGAGATCGATGCGGATGCTCGTTCCCGGTGTGCCGCGCCCCGCCGCGAGGTCTCGCAGCAGTGTCAGCACTTCGAGCGAGGCCAGGGTGGTGGCGAGCGGCGTGTCCATCGCCGCCGGCCGCCCCCAGAGCTGACTGCCGATCGCTGGCCACGCGGGGTCGACATCTGCGCGCTGCTGTTCGAGGCAGGCCAGGCACGGGCTCTCGCCGGGAAGGACGAGGGGCCCCACCGTGACGGCGCGCTCCCCGAGGACCACCGGCACGTGCACAATGTCGCGCCGCAACCACGCGAGGTGCTCGATCGGATCGACCACGTGATGGCTGATCAGGATGGCGGCATCGATCGACTCAGCGGCCCGACGACGCGGTGCGGGCTCGGTGGCGATCGTGCAGCCGGCCTCCGCGAGAATGCGAGCAACGCGGTCCCGACCGGGAGCACTGCCCCGCACGGCGACGGTCCAGGGTCGCTCCGGTGTGGAGCTTGTGGACTCGGGGAGCAGGGCGGGCGCGAGCAGGCGCAGTAGCTCGTCAAGGCGTTCCGGCGTCACCGCGGCCGCTGCCGCTGTGCGCTCGAGGGCTGGGCGCGTCGCTCCCGTTGACAAGGTGGCGATGAGCCGGGCATCCCCGTCATCGACACGCTCGAGGATGGCCGCGACCGGGTCGACGCCGATCTGCAGGCTGAAGGGCGAGCGCCAGACGATCGGACGGGAAGGGTCGAGCCGCAGAATCATGGCGACCATGATGCGCGCCTCGCCGCGACGTGCGCCGTGACTGTGCACAGCGCTTGTCGTGCGGCAATCTTCGTCTACCGCTCGGGGTCAGAATCCTCACCCTCGACCGGCCGGTCACCGGTCTCATCGGCGAGCAGGTCACTGAGCGCGCGGTCGACGTCGTCGGGCTCGGTGGAGCCACCCTGCAGGGTGGTGATCACCCGCTGCGGGTCGTCGATGTCGTCGCTCGTCGGGAGTAGGTCGGGGTGGGCCCACAGCTCGTCGCGTCGCGTCGCGCCGACGGCGTCGGTGATCGCCTGCCAGAAGGCCGCGGCCTCCCGCAGTCGGCGGGGGCGCAGCTCCAGGCCGACCAGCGTCGCGAAGGCCCGCTCGGCCGGCCCTCCTGAGGCCCGGCGACGTCGCACCGTCTCGGCGACGGCGTCGGCGCGGGGGATGCGGGTCGTCGCCTGCGCGGTCACGACGTCGACCCAGCCCTCGATGAGGGCGAGGGTCGACTCGAGGCGTGCGAGGGCGGCGAGCTGAGCATCCGTCTTCGGGGGGATGAGCGCGCCGCTCGTGAGCGCCTCGCGCAGGCTCTCGGGGTTCGACGGGTCGAACTCGGCTGCGAGGGACTCGATGCGCTCCGTGTCGATACGGATGCCGCGCGCGTAGTCGGTGATGGCGCTGATGAGGTGCTGGCGCAGCCAGCGCGCGTGCCGGAACAAGCGGGCGTGCGCGAGTTCGCGCACAGCGAGGTACAGCTGCACCTGGTCGACCGGGATGTCGAGGTCGGCACCGAAGGTCGCCACGTTCTGCGGCAGAAGAGACGCCTGCACGTCGTGGTCGTCGCGGCCGGGAAGCAACGGGATGCCGATGTCACCGCCCGAGACCACCTCGGCCGACAACTGCCCGACGACGTGCCCGAGCTGCAGGGAGAACAGCGTGCCGCCGAGGGAGCGCATCATCTGGCCCGCATTCTCGATCATGCCCTTGAGTTCTTCCGGCACCTGGTCGCCGAGCACCTCGGTGAGCGAGTCGGCGATCGACGTGGCGACAGGTTCGGCGAGCTGGATCCACACCGGCAGTGTCAGGCGGGCCCAGTCGGCGCGTGTCGTGAGGTTCGGCTCGCTGGTCAGCTGCGTGATGCTCGTCGCCTCGTCGAGCCACAGAGCTGCGAGGTGCAGCGCCTGGCGCAACTGGTCGAACTCGGTCTGGTTCGGGCGCAACGAGCCCTCGGCGGCGATGCGACCCGCCTCGTCGCGCGCGAGCTGCCAGTTGATGCCCTCGTCGCTCGAGTTCATGGCCTGCTGCAGCTGACCCATGAGGCGCGCGACCATGAGCGGGTCGGTGGGCAGGCCGGCGGCACCCGCGAGCTTCGACGGGTCGATCTCGCCCTCGCCCGCCAGGAACTTGCGCAGCATCTCGCGGAACTCGTCCTCTGCCCCGCCTAGGGGATCCTCAGCCATGGCACCTACGCTAGTGCGAGTGCCTGACGGCGGCCGAGCAGGTTCGCGCCGGGCGGAATGACCCGGCCCCGAGCCGTGGATCGACACGGTGGGAAAGAGGGTGCGGTGAGCCTGTTCAGCGAGGACGCCTCTACGGCGATCGACGACGCACGGTCGCGCGGCCGACGGATCGGGTGGTTGTTGCTCGCCCTCACGGCGTTCGGCGTCGTGGCCCTGGCGATCCTGCCCTCCCCCTACGTGATCGAGCGGCCAGGCCCGGTGTTCGACACTCTGGACTCCGTCACCGTCGGGGACGACGATGTGCCTCTCATCGACATTCCGACCGAGCCCACCTATGAGACTCCCGGCTCGCTGGCCCTGCTGACCGTCAACGTCGTCGGCAACCGCGAGAGCCGCCCCTCGTGGTTCGACGTCGCGCAGGCCTGGCTGGATCCGACGGAGTCGGTGGTGCCCGTCGACTCCGTCTTCCCAGAAGGCGTCAGCACCGAAGATCGTCGTGAGCAGTCCCGCGTCGACATGGAGAACTCGCAGCAGGAGGCCATCGCGGCGGCGCTGCGGGCGATCGGGGAACCCTACGAGAGCAGCCTCGTGGTCGTCGACGTCATGGCGGAGGGCCCGGCCGAGACCGTTCTCGAGACCGACGACGTGATCACCTCCGTCAACGGTACGGGCGTGCGGGATGTCACGGCGCTGCGTGAGGCGATCGCTCTCAACGGCACGGGTGGGCCCGCCGAGATCGCGATCGTGCGCGACGGTGTCGACCAGCTCATCACCATCACTCCCGAATTCAGCGAGGGCCCCAATCGCGTGCCCATCATCGGCGTGCTGATCGCCGGCGAATACGACTTTCCTTTCGAGGTGGAGATCGAGTTGAGCAGCGTGGGTGGCCCGAGCGCCGGCATGATGTTCGCGCTCGGGATCATCGACAAGCTCACCGCGGACTCCCTCGCGGGCGGCGAAGAGGTGGCGGGTACGGGCACCATCGCGGCTGATGGCTCGGTGGGGCCGATCGGCGGCATCGTGCAGAAGATGCACGGCGCGGTCGGGTTCGGCGCCGACTGGTTCCTCGCGCCGACGGGGAACTGTGCCGAGGTCGTCGGCAACGTGCCCGCCGGTCTGGAGGTCTTCGCGATCGGCACCCTCGACGAGGCCATCATCGTGCTGCAGACGATCGCCGACGACGGCGACCTCGCCGAGCTTCCGCGCTGCGGCTCGTAGGGGCCTGCCGGCTGCCCGCGCCCCGGCCGACTTCCTAGCGGTACACCGTCGGCACGGCGGGGTCGCCCTCACCGAGTCGCAGAGCCTCCGGGGGTAGCTCGGTGATCGCGGCGGCGTGGTGCGCGCGTGCGGCCTGCACGCCCTCCGGGCCCTGCCAGCGGGCATCCGGTTGACCGTCGACGGCCAGAGGAACCGTGAGCGACCGGATGCTCGCCCCCGCTGTGGCGAGATCCTCATCGTCGATATGCCCGCCATCGGGTACTCCGTCGCGGGAGTCGTCAATGATGACGTGCTCGGCGACGGCGCGGCCGTCGCGACCCAGCAGCCGCTCGCCCAGCTTCGTTCCCCCGCGGGACACCTTGCCGGGGGAGGCCTTGGCCACGGGTCGCCACGCACCGTCGTCGTCCTGGTGCGCAACCAGCTTGTAGACGAAGCCGGCGGCAGGGTGACCCGATCCCGTGACGACGGAGGTGCCGACGCCGAAGCTGTCGACGGGTGCGCCGCGCAGGCCGGCGATGGTGTGCTCGGTGAGGTCGTTCGTGACGGTGATGCGCGTGTGCGTTGCCCCGAGCTCGTCGAGCTGAGCGCGCACCTCGCGCACGAGGGAGGGCAGGTCGCCCGAGTCCAGGCGCACAGCCCCGAGGCCTGTGCCGGCGACCCGCACCGCTGTCTCGACTCCGCGCCGCACGTCATAGGTGTCGACGAGCAGGGTGGTGCCGGCGCCGAGTCGCTCGACCTGGGCGCGAAAGGCCTGCTCTTCGCTGTCGTGCAGCAGGGTGAAGGAGTGCGCGGCGGTTCCCATGGTCGGTACGCCCCACCGTCGACCAGCCTCCAGATTCGAGCTCGCGTCGAATCCGGCGATGTGCGCGGCCCGTGCGGCGGCGACCGCGGACGCCTCGCTTGTGCGCCTGGAGCCCATCTCGGCAAGCGGGCGCTTCTCGGCGGCAGCAACCATACGGGCGGCGGCGCTGGCGACAGCGCTGTCATAGTTCAGGATGCTCAGCGCGAGCGTCTCGAGCACGACCGCCTCGGCGAACGAGCCCGTGACGGTCAGCAGCGGTGAGCCGGGAAAGTACACGTCGCCCTCCCGGTAGCCGCTGAGCGAGCCGGTGAACCGGTACTCGGCGAGCCACTCGAGGGTGGTGTCGCTGACGACGCGCTCGCGGGCCAGCCACGCGAGGTCGTTCTCGTCGAAGCGGAAGTCGGCGAGAGCATCCAGCAGGCGGCCCTGACCGGCGACAACCCCGAAGCGGCGCCCGGTAGGCAGTCGTCGAGCGAAGATCTCGAAGACGCAGGGTCGCAGGGCGCGGCCAGAGTGCAGGGCCGCGTCGATCATGGTGAGCTCGTAGCGGTCGGTCAGCAGAGACGTCGTCACACGCCCAGACTACGACCGTAGGTTGGTCGTATGACGACCGCGCCGACCCGCTGGCTCACCGCGGAGCAACTGGGCCCGCACTTCGACGACGGCGGCCCCATTGTGCTCATCGAGAACCACGCCGTGTATCGGCGTCGCCCCACGCATCGGCAGAAGGCGCACCTCTACCTGACGGCGTTGCGGCACCGAGCCCGTGATGGGGGTGATCGGGTCACGCTCGTCACCGCCGACTCCTACCAGGATGCTCTGCGTGAGCGCGGGCTCACTGACGACGCCCTCGAGCTCGTGGGCGCGACCTCGTGGGCGGTGCGCACGCTCGCCGACCGGCTCGGCGCGACCGTGCTGCCCGACCGCGGCTTCGTCACCTCGCGTGACGACTTCGCGGCGTGGGCGGAGGGCAAGAAGCCCACCCAGCTGGTCATGGACCGCTACTACAGGGCGGTGCGCGAGCGCACCGGCATCCTCATGGAGGGGGCGACGCCCGCGGGCGGCCAGTTCAGTTTCGATCATGACAATCGGCAGAGGCCGCCGAAGGGTGCCACGACCCTCGGGCTGCCGGCGCCGTGGACCCCCGTCGAGGACGACATCGACGCGGAGGTGCGCGAGACCCTCGACCGCCTCGAGGCCGAGGGCGTGACCTTCCTGGGCTCAGACGGCCCGCGGCGTTTCGCGGCCACGCGCGAGGAGGCGCTCGCCGCGCTCGACGACTTCCTGGAGAGCCGGCTCGGCGACTTCGGGCCGTTTGAGGATGCGATGCTCGCCGGTGACGGCGTCATGGCGCACTCGCGCCTGAGCGTGCCGCTCAACCTGGGCCTGCTGCATCCGCTCGAGATTGTCGACCGCGTCGTCGCCGAGTTCGACGCAGGGTGCGCACCACTGAACAGCGTCGAGGGCATCGTGCGCCAGCTCATCGGCTGGCGCGACTGGGTGTGGCACCTGTACTGGCACCTGGGCCCCGAGTACACGACGACGAACAATGCGCTGGATGCTCGCACCCCCCTGCCCGCCTCATGGTGGTCGCTCGACAGCGCCGAACTGGCCGCCGAACTCGACGCCGCGTGCCTCAGCAGTGTGCTCACCCAGGTCGGGCAGGAAGGCTGGGCGCACCACATTCCGCGCCTCATGGTGCTCGGCAACCACGCCCTGCAGCGCGGCTACGACCCGGTCGAGCTGACCCGCTGGTTTCAGGGCGCCTTCGTCGACGGCACGCCGTGGGTCATGCCGGCCAACGTCGTCGGCATGAGCCAGTGGGCCGACGGGGGCATCGTCGCGACGAAGCCCTACGCCTCGGGCGGTGCCTACATTCAGCGCATGTCCGACTACTGCGGCTCGTGCCGCTTTGACCCGAAGAAGCGGGTCGGTGAGGATGCCTGCCCCTTCACGGCGGGCTACTGGGCGTTCTTGGATCGGGTTGAGCCGAGCATCCGGGGCAATCACCGCATGGCGCAGCCGCTCGCGGGCCTGCGCCGTCTCGCCGACCGCGACCAGGTCGTCGACCAGGAGCGCGCCCGCACCCGCTACTGACCCGGCGCGCCTAGACTTCGGGGGTGAGCAACGCGCCGATCGGAGTCTTCGACTCGGGGGTCGGTGGGCTCACCGTGGCGCGGGCGATCATCGACCAGTTGCCGCGCGAGCAGCTGCTCTACCTCGGCGACACGGCGAACGGCCCCTACGGCCCGCGCCCGATCGCGCAGGTGCGCGAGCACTCGCTCGCCGTGCTCGACGAGCTCGTCGACCAGGGCGTCAAGCTGCTCGTCATCGCGTGCAACACGGCGAGCGCCGCCATGTTTCGGGATGCCCGCGAGCGCTTCGAGCAGGGCCACGGCATCCCCGTGGTCGAGGTGATTCAGCCGGCCGTGCGCCAGGCGGTGCGGCGTACGCGCACCAAGCGCATCGGCGTCATCGGCACGGAGGGCACGATCCGCTCGGGCGCCTACGCCGAAGCCTTCGTGGCCGACCCGCAGATCGAACTGACCATGGTCGCGGCCCCGCGCTTCGTCGAATTCGTCGAGGCGGGCATCACGACCGGGCCCGAGGTGCTGGCACTCGCCGAGCAGTACCTCGCCCCCCTGAAGACCGCCGACATCGACACCCTCGTGCTCGGCTGCACCCACTACCCGCTCCTGGCCGGCGCAATCCAGTTCGTGCTCGGCCCCGAGGTCTCCCTCGTCTCGAGCGCCGAGCAGACCGCCTACGACGTGTACCGCAGACTCGTCGATCACGGCCTGGAGACCACGCGACAGGATGCCCCGGGCCACGTCTTCGAAGCCACGGGTTCCGACACCGAGCGCTTCCGCGCTCTCGCCGCGCGGTTCCTCGGGCCTGAGATCGGCCACGTCGAAGCCTTCCCGACCGGCACCATCCCCCTTCCGAAAGGCACACCATGAACGCCACCATCGCCGACTCCAGCGGCCTGCGCGCCGACGGCCGCACCCCCGGGCAGTTGCGCCCCGTCACGATCGAGCGCCACTGGAGCGCCCAAGCCGAGGGCAGCGCGCTCATCAGCTTCGGGGGCACGAAGGTGCTGTGCACGGCGAGCTTCACCAACGGGGTGCCGCGCTGGCTCATGGGCAAAGGCTCGGGCTGGGTCACGGCCGAGTACGGCATGCTGCCGCGCTCGACGAACGAGCGCATGGACCGCGAGAGCGTCAAGGGCAAGGTGGGCGGCCGTACGCACGAGATCTCGCGCCTCATCGGCCGTAGCCTGCGTGCCGTCATCGACATGCGCTCGCTCGGTGAGAACACGATCAAGCTCGACTGCGATGTGCTGCAGGCCGACGGCGGCACGCGCACCGCGGCCATCACGGGCGCCTACGTGGCGCTCGCCGACGCCGTCGAGTGGGGCCGTGAGAAGGGATTCATCGGCAAGAAGGCCGTCGCCCTCACCGACTCGGTCGCGGCGGTGAGCGTCGGCATCATCGACGGCGCGCCCATGCTCGACCTCGCCTATGTGGAAGACGTGCGCGCCGAGACCGACATGAACATCGTCGTGACCGGCTCGGGCAGTTTCGTCGAGGTGCAGGGCACCGCCGAGGGTGCGCCCTTCGACCGCGACGAACTGAACTCGCTGCTCGATCTCGGACTCGCCGGCTGCGCCGACCTGACCGCACTGCAGCGTGAGTCGCTCGGCTCATGAGAGTCGTCGTCGCCACGCACAACGCCCACAAGGTGGCCGAGCTGCAGCGGATTCTGGAGCAGCTTGTGCCGGGCATCCAGTTGCAGTCATACGACGGCCCGGAACCGGTCGAGGATGGCGGCACCTTCGCGGCGAACGCGCTCATCAAGGCGCGCGCGGCCGCCGCGCACACCGGCCTGCCCTCGATCGCAGACGACTCGGGGGTGAGTGTGGAAGCTCTCGGCGGCGAACCCGGAGTCGACTCGGCCCACTACTCGGGGCGCCGCGACGACACGGCCAACCTGCGGCTCGTGCTGAAGAACCTCGGCGACGAGAAGCACCGCGTTGCTGCCTTCACCTGCGCGGCCGCCCTCGTCGACCCGGGGGTCGAGCCGCCTCATGAGCACGTCGAGCTCGGCGTCTGGCCCGGCACGATCGCGCGCGCCGCGGCGGGGGTCGGCGGCTTCGGTTACGACCCGATCTTCGTGCCCGACGGCTACGAGGTCACGAGCGCTGAACTCACCGTCGACGAGAAGAACGCCATCAGCCACCGGGCACGCGCCTTCACCGCCCTCGCCACGGTGCTGCGCGAGCGTTTCGCCTGACATGAGCGGCACGTCGAGCTCGGTCGCCGTCGACGATTACCTCAAGGTCATCTACTCGCACACCGAGTGGCAGCCAGAGCCGATCACGCCCAGCCAGCTGGCGACCCGTCTCGGGCTCGCGCCGTCGAGCGTCACCGAGATGGTCAAGAAGCTTTTCGCGAGCGGGCTCGTCCACCATCAGCCGTACGGGGCGATCACCCTCACGGTGGCCGGCGAACGACGGGCCCTGGCGATGCTGCGCCGGCACCGCCTCATCGAGACCTGGTTGGTGCGCGTCTTCGACTACGGCTGGGACGAAGTGCACGATGAGGCGGAGGTGCTCGAGCACGCGCTGAGCGACCGACTGCTCGACGCGATTGATGCCCAGCTCGGCAGGCCGAGCCGCGACCCGCACGGCGACGTCATTCCCGCGGCCGATGGCACCCTTCGTCGGCCCTCCGCTGTGCGCCTCGACGAGGCCACAGCAGGGGTCTCCGGCACGATCGTGCGCATCAGCGACCGCGACCCCGACGTGCTGCGTATCGTCGACCAGCTCGGGCTCGCGCTCGACGACCCCGTGACCGTCTCCGACCGTGAGAGCGAGGGTGCCGGCGTTGCGGTGCGCCGTCCGTTGGGTGGCACCGTCGTCGTGGCCCCCGCGGTCGCTGCAGCGCTGTGGGTAGCGCCCGTGGGCGACTAGTTCGAGCCCGGTTCGTTCTGGACGGTCCCGGCGGTGTTCTCCGCCTCGGCGCCAGCCCGTCGGCGGCGCAGCAGCGCCGCCTCGAGGGCGATGATGCCGAGCACGATGGCGGCCCCCGCCACGACGAGCAGGAGAACGATGCCGAGGTCCTCGCCGGGCGCGACGGCCACCCCGTCGTCGTCCTGCCACGGCCACAGGGCCCGCAGAGAGCCGAGCATGAGACCCGTCATGACGACGAGGGTCACTCGCCGACGGTGGGCGAGCAGCCACTGCAAGCCCGAGACGAAGACGCCGAGACCGAGAATCGCACCCAGAACGAAGACGCCGAGGTAGGCGAGGTTGCGATCATTGACGGCGGCGAGCGTCGGCGCGTACATGCCGACCGTCAGCAACAGGTAGGAGCCGGAGACGCCGGGCAGAACGAGAGCACACACGGCGAACGCTGCCGCGATCGCGACGACCCATAGCGCCGGGTCCTGTTCCGGAGCCTGCGGGAGCCCGGTCAGGAAGAAGGTGAGCACAGCGGCGAGCAGCCCGATCGCGTAGTCGCGTGCCCGCCAGCGACCGCCGACCATCCGCGCCGGCACCATGAGGGATGCCGCGATGAGGCCCACGAAGACGGCGCGCGTGCCCGTCGGATAGGCCTCCAGGAGCGGAGCGAGCAGGGCGGCGCCGACGACGATGGCCGTGAGCATCCCGATGCCGATGGGCAGCACGACCGCCCACTGCACCGAGCGGAAGTGCTCCATCGCGGCGCTCGCGCCGCGCCCGCGCAGACCGTCAGTGACCAGCCGTGCGACGCCGCGGGCAAGGTGCCCTGCACCGTCGATGAGCGCGTCGTAGACGCCCACGATGAGCGCGATCGTTCCGCCGCTGACCCCGGGCACGATCTCGGCGAAGCCGATGAGGGCACCGCGGACGGCATCGAGGGCGGTGCGCGCCACTCGACGCGTGCGTGAGGTCGTCACTGCAGCTCGCGCTCCTTGTCGTGTGCCTTCGCCTGAGCGCGCCCGTCGGCAGCGTCCTCAGCGGCAGCATCCTCATCGATCCAGATCTCGACGTCGGGAACGGGCTCGCCGGCGGCGGCGGCCTTCGCTTCCTTGCGCTTCTCCCACTGCTCGTGACCGAGATGCCAGACGATCCCCGTCACGGCGAGACCGATGACGACGAGGAAGACGACCTCGATGTATTCCGTGACGACCTCGGCCACGCCGGGAATGTGCGCTGCCCACCAGCCGATGAGGGGCAGCCCAACGCCCCACAGCAGGGCTCCGAGCACGTTGAAGAACAAAAACTTCCGGTAGGGCATCTTGCCGACACCCGCCGCGACCGGGGCGATCGTGCGCACCACTCCGATGAAGCGAGCGATCGTGACCGCCCAGCCGCCGTAGCGGGCGAAGAAGTACTCGGTGCGCGCCACGCTCTTCTTGCTGAAGAACCCAGCCGATTTGCGCTCAAAGATCGCTGGCCCTGCCGTGCGCCCGATGTAGTAGCCGAGCTGGTCGCCCAGCACCGCCGCGATGAAGATGCACAGTACGACGAGCCAGATCGGCTGGGGGATCACCTCGGTGAAGGTGAGGATGCCGGTGATGAGCAGGAGGGTGTCGCCGGGTAGCAGGAACCCGATGAGAAGCCCGGTCTCGACGAAGACGATCGCGCACACGAGCGCGAGCCCCCAGGTTCCGGCGCCGGTGATCCATGCCTCCACATCGAAGAGGCCGAGATCCATCGGCATCATGGGCGGCTCCGGTCGGAAAGAGGGGCGTGGTGGCGGGGGAGCGCGTGGCTCGAACTCCGTCAGAGTACCCTGCGCGGGGTGCCCCTAGGCTGGATCGCATGCAGCAGGATGCCCTCGCCGACGCACCCCTGCAGCCCGGGGGGCCGTCATGCTGACGCTTGTCGCGCTCGCCCCTGTTCTGCTCGTACTCATTCTGATGACGGCGCTCGGCTGGTCCGCTGCGCGTGCGGGCCTCGTGACGGCCGCTGTGACGATCGTGCTGGCGCTCACCGTGTTCGGGTTCGGCGGCGCGGGCAATGAGGTCGGCATCGTGCCTAGCCTTGCCGGGGTGCTCGCGGAGGCCGGCTTCATCGCGCTCACCGTCATCGGCATCATCGGGCCGGCCCTGGGCATCCACTACCTGCAGCGCAGTACGGGTGCCGCCGCCCGTCTGCGCCAGGCCCTCGCGATGCTGCACCCCGACCCGCGTCTCGGCGCGATTCTCGTTGCCTGGTTCTTCGCCCTCTTCCTCGAGGGAGCGGCCGGTTTCGGTACGCCCGTCGCCCTCGCCGCGCCGTTCCTCGTCGCGGCGGGCATGCGCGCGCTGCCCGCCGTCTCGGCGGCGCTCGTGGGGCACGCCGCGGGTGTCTCCTTCGGCGCGATCGGCACGCCCGTGCTCGCCCAGAGTGCCCTCGTCGACGCGACGGGCGCCGAGCTCGCCCAGGCGACCGTCCTCTACCACCTCGCGCTCGGGGTGGTGCTCGCCGCCGTCATGGTCGCCATCATCGGGCGGGCCTACGGGCACTTCCGCGGCCTGTGGTGGTGGGGGGCGCTCGCCGCGGTGTGCTTCTTCGTGCCGTTCGGCCTCATCGCGTGGTTCCTCGGCCCCGAGCTGCCCACGCTCGGCGGTGCGCTGGTCGGTGTGCTCGTGTTCTCGTTCGTGCTCGTGCGGCACCGCCGTCGCGTGCACGCCCGAGGCGAGACGGGCGTGCCCGATGAGATCATCACGACTCATCCGCATCCGGATGCCCGCGACGTCGTGACGGCGGAGATCACGGTTCTGCGCGCCGCGGCTCCGTACCTCGTGCTAGTGCTCATCGTGCTGCTCACGCGGCTGATCGGCCCGCTGCGCGAGGCGCTGCAGTCGGTTGTGATCGCGTGGCAGCTCGACGGCGGATTTGCGGGCAGCGTGCAGCCGCTCTACCACCCGACGATGCTGCTCACGGTCGCGTTCCTCGCCGGCGCGCTGCTGCAGCGGGCGTCGTGGCGGCGCATCCGTGTGGCCTTCGTGACGGCGACCCTGCAACTGGGGCCCGTGCTCATCGCGCTGGTGTCGATGATCACGATCGCGCGCACCATGACCGCCTCGGGCATGACCGAGCAGTTGGCGCTCGCCGCCGCCGGGCTCGGGCTCGCGTGGCCGTTCTTCGCGCCCCTCGTGGGGGCCTTCGGCACCTTCATTACCGGGTCGGCGACGGCGTCGAACCTGCTGTTCACCGACCTGCAGAGCTCGACAGCGCGGGCGCTCGTCCTGCCCGAACTGCCCCTGCTCGGTGCGCAGGGCTTCGGCGCGGCGGTCGGCAACATCATCGCTCCGCACAACATCGTCGCCGCCGTCGCGACCGTGGGGCTCACCGGCCAGGAGGGCAAGGTGCTGCGCACGACCGTGCCGACGGCGCTCGCCTACCTCGTGCTCGGCGGGCTGCTCGCGCTGCTTTTCGTGCTGTAGTCACGCGGCGGCCAGTCAGCGCTTCAGGGTCTGGTGGAGGCGTCCGATCTTGCACTGGGCTTGCGCGAGGCCGGATTGGCCGAATTCTTGAGGGACACTGTTGCAAGTCGGGCTAGCCACGACACGGAGTCAACCCGAAGTCCTGACATCAGACACAGTAGTCCGCTCCGATGTGAATACGTGCAAGATCGTCAGTTTTCGATGTCCATGACGTCAGTTGAACGGGTTCAGGATCGCAACTTCACCTGCAGCGCAGTCGCTTGGCACCGTGACGGGAGCAACGGCGGAAGCGACATATCCGCCGCCGCCGTCAATTGCTTCACCGAGTGAGAGTGTTCCTAGGCCGGGGATGTCCACGCGGTCGTCGGCGGTGATGCGGGAGCCCGCGGGAAACACGACCGCCCGTGTACCGAGGTCTCCCATGTCGAGCCCGAAGCAGTGATCGCCGACCAGGGCGAGGTCGCCCGCTACTCGCGCCGTCGGCCTATCCGCCGGCTTCTCAGGATTCACGAGGAGGAGGTGGCCCTCGGAGTCGGTAGTCGAGGGCGCACTACACCCACTTAGCGCGAGCAGCGACGCGCAGAGCAACATCACCGCGGGGCACGTCCTCCCACACCTCACGGCGTGACCTTAACCGCGAGGTTGAGCAGATTCAGAGCCCCGACCCTCGTTGCCAAGTCATCGACGCGGAACCCAAGCCCGTTGGTCAGGAAGCCGTGCGTGATGCCCTTGCCGACATTGCCGAAGTGCCACGGCCCGCCGCTGTCGCCGTACTCGGCCGTGGACGGCCCGTAGCGGAACAACAGGCAGTAGCCCGATGGGCTGCAATAGTTGACCGCCGTGACGGTTCCGCAGTTGTTTCCGGTCGTCAGGCCCCAGTAGCAGATCGCCGACCCGCTCACCGGGTTGACCGCGGAGGTCACGAAACGCTCGCCTCCACTGGACGTGTAGCGGAACTTGTCCGTGACCGCCGCGCCGTTGAAGGTGTGCCATTGCACGTCACCGCTTGCGGGAGCCGACTGCGCCTCGAAGTAGGCATAGGAACCCCCGTAGTAGGTCGTGTCGTTCAGGCAGTGACCAGCGGTTGAGATCCCGGTGGTGCCGCTCGACGTGACCGCGAACCCGGCCGTGCAGTCTAGGAAGCCGTTGCCTCCGACGATCGCCGTCTCGTGTTCCGTAGGTACGAATCCCTCGACCGTTCGAAGCGGAATCCCCGTTACCAACCGGGCGTCGAGGCTGGCGACGGCGGAAGCTGCGATCCGCGCAACTTCGGTCGCCAACAGGTCGCCGTCTAACAGGCTGTAGGTAACCACGACCTCGCCGTTGTGGTCATCGATCACAGAGTCCGCCGCTGCCACGCCTGGAATGGCCGCGACTGCCTCTCGCGCGACGGTCTGCGCGGCGATGAGGTCTGCTTCGCTCGCACGGGCGTCGCCTCTGACGAGCACCCCGAACGGCAGCTCCTTGAGGATGTCAAGCGCTGCCTCGGAGGGGGCGCCTCGGAAGGAGACGACTGCCCTATAGCGGTCATCCCCCTGCCACAGCGCTGTCGAGAAGGTGTCCGCTTCGGTCTGCCGAAGCTGGTCAACCGCCGCAGCGAATAGTTCCTGGCCGGAGAATCGATCGATCGCCGCCTCGAGGCTGATGCCGAGCGTCTCTGCGACCATCGCCAGGTCCTCACGCTCGGCATCGCTGACCGAGATTTCCGCGGGGGTTCCTACCAGCGTCGTCGCGCCAGGTGGACCGTCGGCGGCGTAGCCAGCCTGCGAGCTCAGGAATGTCGCCGCTGCGACGATCGCCATGAACGCAGTATTGCGTCTCTTCATGGTTAGTCTGATCCTCTCTGTGTCGCGGTCACGGTGTCTTGACCGCTTAGTCGACGTTCAGAACCAACGCCAAAGTGTTCGACGCGGTCGAGAAGATGTCGAGGGCGAGGGCGAGGGCGAGGGCGGGGGCGAGGTCGAGGTCGAGGTCGAGGTCGAGGTCGAGGGCGTTTCTCATTCGTCGCTCCACTCTGCGGCGACCTCAGAGGTGTCGATGAGAGGTGACGACTACGGCATTCCCGAGGGCTCCGATCCTGTTCCGTCGAGAGCTCGTCACCTCTTGAAGACAAGTTACGCTCGGAATCCTGGTTGTGCAAGGAAACTGCATACCCTGTCCCGAAACCACGCATTTCCTAGGTCCTGAGACATCACATCCGTGCGGAAGGAGGGACTTGAACCCTCACGCCCGAAGGCACAGGAACCTAAATCCTGCGTGTCTGCCAATTCCACCACTCCCGCTGGTGGGCCCAGTGTATCGACGGCAACAGCCTCAGAGACGGGCGTCGGCGTGCAGGGCCGCCCACAGTTCGGCGCGCGCCGCGAACCCCGACAGGTCGCGATCGAGCACGTCGCCGGCGCGGCGCACGCGGGCGCGCACCGTATGCCGATGGATGCCCAACCGCAGAGCCGCCGCCTCCGCCACGGCATCCTCCTGCAGCCACACGGTGAGGGTCGCCTCGAGCTGCTCGCCCGTCGAGGCGTCGTGGGCGCGCACCACCGCCAGGAGGTCGGTGCCCGTGTTGCCGGCGTGCTCTGTGCCGCGCGGGGGAGCGGGGGTGCTCTCGGTGAGCAGCCGCGCCAGGTGCGTGCGCAACTGTTCCAGCCGCTCTGCGGCATCACTCTGCTGCTCCGCGGAGGGCACGGTGCGCAGTGCGAGCCCCGCCATGGCGACGACACTCGTCACGACGGCACGTACAGCGTCATCCTCGGGCGACGTCGGGCCGACGGCGAGCACGCCCGCGAGCGACCCAGGGGCGCCGACGGTCTGCAGGCTCCAGCCGTCGACGGTGCGGGCGGCGCGGCGACCTGCGGTGAGCATCCGCACGGCCGTGTCGGCGACCGACTCGGGAACCTCGCCGCGTGTACCTTCCGGCTCGAGCAGGGCGACGGGGGCCTCGATGCGCCGCGCCAGTTCGGCGAGCACGGCGGTCACGCCGTCGGGGCGCAGGGCCGCGATAGCGAGGGCGCGCTGGGTCTCGAGGGTCCAGCGCACGCGCGCGTAGCGTTCGCGGGCGTCGGCGTCGGCGACCGCGCGCGTGACGGCGATGAAGGGCGTGCGATAGGGAACCTCGACGAGCGCGACACCGTGCGCGGCACACGCCGCGACGAGGGCGTCGGGGGTGCCGTCGCGAATCACCTCTGTGCCGAAGCCGATGCCGGGCACGCCGGCGTCGGCGAGGCGCGCGACCCAAGGGTCGATGTCGTCGTCGCTGCTCCACTGCGTTCCCGTGGTCAGCAGGGCGTCGCCCTCGCCGAGGAAGGGCGTGGGGTCGGCGAGGTCACTCGAGTGCACCCAGTTCCAGGGGCGTGCGGCGGCGGCATCGTCGGCCCACACCGTGCGCAAACCGAGGTCGCGACGGGTGGTCAGCTCGGCGAGAGTGATGGGCACGAGGCACCTCCGAGGGGGACTGTACGAGCTGTATATAAAGCGTGTTCACAGTGTACGCTCTGGATACCCTCGCGCACGGTCGGCACCCCTACGCTGGCCGCATGAGCCTCATGACCGATGCCCCCGCCGTGCACACCCCCGCCGCGCAGGCCCCCACCGGCGGGCCGAGCCTGCCGCAGCGGCGCGAGCTCGTGACGAGCATCCCGGGCCCGCAGAGCGAAGCCTGGATCGCCCGCAAGCAGGCCGCCGTCTCGAGCGGCGTCGGCACCATGATGCCGGTGTACGCGGTCGCGGCCGGCGGCGGCGTGATCGTCGACGTCGACGGCAACAGCCTCATCGACCTCGGCTCGGGCATCGCCGTGACGAACGTCGGCAACGCCGACCCGCATGTGACGGCCGCCGTCATCGAGCAGGTTCAGCGCTTCACCCACACGTGCTTCACCATCACGCCGTACGACGGCTACGTCGAGGTCGCTGAGGCACTTAACCGGCTGACCCCGGGTGACTTCACCAAGCGCACCGCGCTGTTCAACTCGGGCGCGGAGGCCGTCGAGAACGCCATCAAGATCGCGCGCTACTACACCGGCAAGTCAGCCGTTGTCGCCTTCGACCACGGCTACCACGGCCGCACCAACCTCACGATGAGCCTCACCTCTAAGGCAATGCCCTACAAGGCCGGCTTCGGGCCGTTCGCCCCCGACGTCTACCGCGCGCCCATGTCGAACCCCTTCCGCGACGGGCTCAGCGGTGCGGAGGCCGCCGCGCACGCCATCCACACGATGGAGAAGCAGATCGGCGCCGACCGGCTTGCCGCGATCATCATCGAGCCCATCCAGGGTGAGGGCGGCTTCATCGTGCCCGCCCCCGGCTTCCTGCCCGCCCTGCAGACGTGGGCCAACGAGAACGACGTCGTCTTCATCGCCGACGAGGTGCAGACCGGCTTCGCCCGCACGGGTCAGATGTTCGCGAGCGAGCACGAGGGCATCGTGCCCGACCTCATCACGATGGCCAAGGGCATCGCGGGTGGGCTTCCGCTCGCGGCCGTCACTGGCCGGGCCGACATCATGGATGCTCCGCACGCGGGCGGCCTCGGCGGCACCTACGGCGGCAACCCCATCGCGACCGCCGCGGCCCTCGGTGCGCTGCGCGCCTACGAGCAGAACGATCTGCTGGGGCGGGCCCGCGAGCTCGAGGCGGTCATCCTCGATGAGCTGACGACCCTGCAGGCCCGCGACGGCCGCATCGGCGATATTCGCGGGCGCGGCGCGATGATGGCGATCGAGCTTGTCAACGAAGACGGGGCTCCGGATGCTGCGCTCACGTCGGCCGTCGCCAAGCACTGCCACGTGAACGGCGTCGTGGTGCTCACCTGCGGCACCGACGGCAACGTCATCAGGTTGCTGCCGCCGCTGTCGATCAGCGATGAGCTGCTGCGTGAGGGCATCGGCGTCCTCGCCGAGGCGCTCGAGGCGAACTGAGACGGGAGACGACATGATCACGGAATCCGAACTGCTCGCCATCGTGCCGTTCGACACGGAGGATGAGGCCGTTGAGCTTGCCAACGCGACCGAGTACGGCCTGGTTTCCTACGTCTTCACGCAGGATCTGAATCGCGGCATGCGCATGATCGATCGCCTCGAGACGGGCATGATGGGCCTGGGCGTGGGCGTCGTCTCCAACGCCGCGGCTCCCTTCGGCGGCATCAAGCAGTCCGGCATCGGGCGCGAAGGCTCCTTTGAGGGCATCGACGAGTACCTCACGACGAAGTACACCTTCATTCCGAAGAGCTGAGTGCGGCGTGCCCGTCGGGCTCCGGCCCGACGGCATCCGTACCTCCCCATTCCGTGGCCGGGCGCTGTGGTGGCCGCCCGGCCACGGATGCACCGGTCTGACGTGACCCGAGCCTGGCGCCGCGCGCATCGATCGGTCCCGTGTTGCAGGCTCCTCCCCACGAGTTCCCAACACGGGACCGATGCATGCAGTGGTGCACGCGGGCACTGGAGGCCGCGGGGCCGTGTCACTCTGCCCGGCATGACACGCGACCGCGAGCAGACCAACGTTGTCGACGCTGCATGGGTTGTGAGAGCGTCCGTGGCCGGGGGTCGGATGCCCTACTCGCGCACCCGGCGCACTGATGTCGAGCATCCGTTCCATGGGGTGGCGGCGCACGGCGTCGATCTCGACGACATCGTGCAGCGGGCCCACGCCCTGGGGCTGCTGCTGGGCGAGCGGGCGGCGATCAGCCACAGCTCGGCGGCGCTGGTGCGGGGCTACCCGCTACCGCACAGGAGGCAGCGGCAGCGGGAGCTTCACGTCTCCGTGCCGAGACCCGTGCGTGCGCCCAAGTGTGCGGGAGTGTGCGGCCACAGCATCGAGTTGCCGAGCGACCGGGTGTCGCGCCTGCTGGTCGTGGCGCCGAGCGCGCGAGAACCCTTGCCCGTGCAGCTGGTCGATGAGCAGCTCACGCTGCTGACGTGTGCGACGCAGCTCGAGCTGCCCGACATGGTGGCACTGGCCGACGCCATGCTTCAGCGTGCAGTAGTCGAGCACCGCGCCGACCCCATGCTCTCGGCACTCGACCTCGCACCTGGCAGACCCGGGCATCGTCTGCTTCGGCGTGCGGCCCAGCTTCGCCGCAGCGGCGTGCGGTCGCGGGCGGAGACGCTCTTGCGCCTTCTGCTGGTGGCGGCCGGGCTTCCCGAGCCCGTGGTCGCGCATCCGGTCGTGTCGACGGTTCGCTCGTCCGAGCCGTGGCGCGCGGAGGCTGATCTCGCGTGGCCGCAGTTCGGCGTGCTGCTCGAGTACGAGGGCGATGTGCATCGCACGTCGCGGCGCCGCTTCACCACCGACGTGCGCAGGTTCGAGCGGTACGCCGACGAGGGCTGGAGCGCCGTGCGCGCCACCCGCGACGACCTCTTCGAGGATCCGCGCGAGCTGCTGGAGCGCCTGGTTCGGCGGTTGCGCGGGGGCGGGTGGGCGCCGCACCGGCGCTGGAGGCTGCGCTCGGTCAGTCCAGCCCGGGCATAGGGCTGCTCGCGGCCGGTGCGTGGCGCGGCAGTGCATCCATCGGTCCTGTATTGCGGGGTTGTACGGGGCGCGACGCAACACGGGACCGATAGATGCCGCCGTGCACGCGGACCTCGCGAACACCGCGCTAGTGGCGGTGAGAGCCCCGGGCTGTGGACAATTCCCCGGATGCCCGGCGCCGGCTTTGCAGAATGGCGGCCATGCCCTCCGCCGCCTCCGTGATCACGACCCGGGTGCGCGATCGCGTGAGGGTTGAGCGGCTCGACCTGCATGGTGACCCGGCCGCGGCCGACCGGCTGGCGCGCGAGGAGCTGCGGCGCTACGCCGAACGATCTCTCGGCGGCGGCACCCTGCCCGTCATCGACGACGAGGCCCAGACGCTCGGCGAGGTGCTCGCGGCGCTGGTCGGGTACGGCCCCCTGCAGCCCTACTTCGACGACGCCGAGGTCGAAGAGATCTGGATCAACGCGCCCGACGCGATCTTCATCGCCCGCGGCGGGGTCAGTGAGCGCACGGGCCTCGAGCTGACCGACGAGGAGGTGCGCACGCTCGTCGAGCGCATGCTGCAGTCCACCGGTCGGCGCGTCGACCTGAGCAGCCCGTTCGTCGATGCGAGCCTGCCCGACGGCTCACGGCTTCACGTCGTGATCCCCGACGTCACGCGCCGCCACTGGTCGGTCAATGTGCGCAAGTTCTCACAGCGCATCCGGGATCTGTCGCGCCTGGTCGAGCTCGGCTCGCTGCCCCCGACGGCGGCCGAGTTTCTGCGCATGAGCGTGCTCGCGGGGGCGAACATCCTTGTGAGCGGTGCGACGCACTCGGGCAAGACGACTCTCATGGGAGCGATGCTCGCGGGCGCTCGGCCGAGCGAGCGCATCATCACGGTGGAGGAAACCTTCGAGCTCGACCTCACCGCGCCCGACGTCGTCGCCATGCAGTGCCGCAGCGCGAATCTGGAGGGTTCGGGCGAGATCAGCCTGCGCCGCCTCATCAAGGAGGCCCTGCGCATGCGCCCCGACCGCCTCGTCGTCGGTGAGGTGCGCGAAGCCGAGTCGCTCGACCTCCTCATCGCCCTCAATAGCGGACTGCCGGGCATGTGCTCGATTCACGCGAACAGCGCTCGGGATGCTCTCGTCAAGCTCGCGACGCTGCCATTGCTCGCGGGGCGCAACATCGACTCGTCGTTCGTGGTGCCGACCGTGGCGAGCGCGATCGACCTCGTCGCGCACTGCGAGCTCGTGCGGGGTGGGCGGCGCCGAGTGGCCGAGATCGTCGCACCGACGGGCGCGGTCGCCGACGGCACGATCGCCGCTCAGGCGATCTTCACGCTCGAGAACGGGGAGCTCGTGCCGACCGGCACGATCCCCGCGAGAGAGCAGGTGTACACCGGTGCCGGGTTCGAGCCCCGAGCGCTCCTCGTCACGTCGGACGGCTTGGATGCCGTTGCGCCCGCGACAGTTCATGCTGCTGACGGCATGATCACCGCAGACGCTGGATCAGGCGCCGCATGACTGTTGCCATCGGCCTCGTGCTCGCGGCGGGGGTGCTGCTCGTCGTCTCGCCGTGGCTGTGGCCGCGCGACCTTGAGCGTCGGCACGCCGAGCGCAGCCGCCAGCTCGGCGCGGTCGCCGATCTGCTCGCCCGCGCGGGCGTGACGGGGGTCGCGCCGGCGGCGTTCGTGGCCCTGGTCATCCTGATCGGCGTGGCGGGCGCCGCCCTCACGCTCATCCTCGTACCCGTCCTCGCCCTCGCCCCCGTCGCCGGAGTGGTCGCGGCGGTACTGCCCATCCTCGGTCTGCGAGCGCGGGCTGCGGCGCGGCGACGCGCACTGCGTGCCGTGTGGCCCGACGTCGTCGATCACCTGCTGTCGGGCATCCGGTCGGGGTTGGGGCTTCCGCAGGCGATCGTCAGCCTTGCCGAGGCGGCGCCGAGCGCGGTGCAGGAGCCGTTCCGGCAGTTCCGCCGCGACTATGTGCGCACGGCACGCTTCGAGGAGTCACTCGACACCCTCAAGGCGAACCTCGCCGATCCCGTCGCCGACCGCATCATCGAGACGCTGCGCATGGCCCGCGAGGTCGGCGGCACCGAGCTGCCGACCGTGCTGCGCTCGCTGTCGCAGTATCTGCGGGCCGACGCGGCCGTGCGCGGCGAAGTGGATGCTCGGCAATCGTGGGTGCGCGCCGCCGCCCGCCTAGGCGTCGTCGCGCCCTGGGTCGTGCTCGTGCTGCTCGGCACGAGGCCCGAAGCCGCGGCGGCCTACAACTCCATCGGCGGCGCCGTGCTCGTCGTCGTCGGGCTCGCGGTGACCCTCGTCGCCTATCGGCTCATGATCGCGCTCGGGCGACTGCCGGAGGAGGGCCGATGGTTCCGGTGAGCGCGGCTCTCGTGAGCGCTGTGCCCGTGAGCCCGATGCTCGGCTGGGCTCTACTGTGCGGCGTCGGCCTGGGCGCAGGGCTCTGGCTCCTCGCGAGCCTTGCGCCGCGGCTCGGCCGCCCCCGTCTCGTGCACCGCCTCGCGCCCTATCTCGTCGACGTGTCGCCCGAAGCCCACGCCATGACCTCGGGGCGCCTTAGCGACCCGCTACCCGTCGCCTCGGCGCTGCTTGCCCCGCTCGTGGAGAGCGCGAGTCGCGTTCTGGAGAGCGTCCTGGGCGGCACCGACCTCATTCGCACGCGCCTGCGCCAGTCGGGCGCGACCTCGACGGTTGCCGCTCACCGCACCCGCCAGCTCGTCGGGGCGTCGCTCGGTGCGGCCGCGGGCGTCGCCGTCGCGAGCCTTGCTGTGCGCGACAGCGGCGCGATCGTGCTCGCCGCCCTCGGGGGAGTGCTCGCCGGCTCGATCGCGGGTCTTGCCCTCGTCGATCACCTGCTCGCGCGGGCTGCGAAGCGGCGAGCCGCTCGCATCGCCGACGAGTTCCCGACCGTCGTCGAGTTCGTCGCCCTCAGCGTCTCGGCGGGCGAGTCGATCCTCGACGCCATCCGCCGCGTTGCCCGCACCGGCTCGGGCGAACTCGCGACCGAGTTCGACCGCGTCGTCACGCGCGCCGCGACCGGTCAGCCCGTCGCCAGCTGTCTCGCAGAACTGCGCGACGACCTCGGGATGCCCGCCGTCACGCGCCTCGTCGACCAGGTGCTCGCGGCTCTCGACCGAGGGTCTCCGCTGGCCGAGGTGCTGCGGGCCCACGCGCTCGACGCGCGCGAGGAGTCGAAGCGTGCTCTGCTCGAGGCCGCGGGCACGCGCGAGGTCGCGATGCTCATCCCTGTCAATAGTGAATTAGGATTCTTTTGTGACCGATGACCTCGACGGCCTCGAGAGTGACCCCGACTGCCCGAGTTGCGGCACACGGTGCCGACCGCGCGGGGTCGCATGGTGGTGCCAAACGTGCAAGGTCGCTGTGATCCTATCGGCATGACCGGCTGACGGCGTCAGCGCGCTTTGTGTAACCTCGCGCAGCCTCTTCCTAAGTGATTTGTGCTCGATAGTCTGAGGGTATGGGATTCAAAGAGATGCGGGAAGCGGCCAAGAAGCATGCCCAGTACGACGGGCGGTTGGGTGATCTGCTCCTGGTGTCAGGGAAGCTGACCTACATGCAGAAAGGGAAGCTGCCGACCTCGAGGCATGTGGCTGGTGCCGTGGCTGAGTTCGAGGCGGGCGGGGATGCGGGATCTCGGGTGACTGCTACTCGGGTGGGTGCTGGTCTGATAATCGCTGGGCCTATTGGGGCAATCGTTGGTGGTGTTCTGAGGAAGAACATGAACCGCGTCTACGTGACTGTGACGTTGCCGGATGGTGAGGTGATGATTGCTGATGCTCCGGTGAAGGATGAGCGCAAAGCTCGCGAGTTCGCACAGCGCGTTACTGCTGCCGGCGTGGCATACGCCGATTAGGCGGCGGCCTCCACCACCGGCTCAGGGTCGGTAGGTGGGCTCGGACAGGCCGACCGCCTCAGCCGCAATATCCCGCGAACGGTGGGCCTCAACGCTCGTGGTCCCCGGACCCGGAGCGTTCCTGCCGGGAGCGGTCTGACCGTGCGCTCGCCGTTCCATAGCGGCAGGCCTCTCCATCGCCTCAATAGCCATGCCGAGCGCACCGACCTGTCTTGCTAACGTCGGGCTATGGGCCTGTTCGGAAAAAAGCACACCGTCGTCGACGTCGTATTCCGTGATCTCACAGCGTCACCGGCAGACAGTCCAGGGGGCACCTACCGCTATGTGTGGACCCTCAAACAGCCGCCGAGCATCGGATGCCGCGCTCGTGTGATTGACATAGAGAGGAAGCTCGCGCCTGTGGTCGTGATGCACGTAGACCAGGTCAAGGATGTGCGCGGGCTCAAACCAGTTGCCCGGATCGTGACGCAGGGTGAAGTTGACGCTGCTTTCAAGAAGCTCGACGATGACCTGCTGGCGTGGTTCAGAATGGCCCGCAAAGCCGCGGGCCTACCCGTGAGGGGGCGCGTCGCGACCAAACCGCCAGGAGACTACCCGCCCATTCCACCCGCTGACGGCGACGCATCACCCAAGAAGGCGGACACCTACGGGCGCGGCTGGTTTCGACTGTGGAAGCGAGCCGAGGAGCGTGGGATGCCTGCCGACGAAGTCGAGGCCTACAGGCGCCTAGCGTTTCGCTGGTTCGCAGTTCGTGATGCAGGCTGAGTTCGGCCACGCTCTAACCCGATCTCAGCGGCGCGAACCGCTAGTCGACGCAGTGCTCCGTCTCGGCAAATATCTGATCCAGGTCGGCACGATCCAACAGCGTCGGATCATCGACCGAGTAAGCCGATCGCGCTAGGCAAGCTTCATACTGCCTCTGATCTTCGATCCCACCCAGAGTCATGACGAGCACGACGACCGCGACCGCCAGAACAGAAACGACGCCTATCAGCGTCCACAGCAGAGCCTTCATCGACATGAGTCGAGGCTAGCTCGAAACCACGCGCGACGGCCCCCCATCATTAGGGGTGAAAGCTTCGGTCCTCCGACCGTAGACATAGAACTACAGGTCGCGGAAGTCGTCCAGCGCAGGAACGGCGCGCACCTTCTCACGACGGGCCGCGTCGTCCGGGTGGATGTAGCGCAGCTTCATCGAGAGGCGGGCGTCGACCGTGGTGCCCATGATCTTTTCCCGGTAGCGAAGCTCGGTCATTGCCGACACCCGACCGGCGAACGCCTCCGCCGCGACGTGCGCGGTCGCGATCGCGAACTGCCAGTCAGACCCTTTCCAGAGGATGCAGTGAGGCATCGACGACACCGACTGCCACCACTCGAGCACCCGATCCTCGAACGGTTCCCGCTCGGCCTGTTTCTGCCCTGCGATACGGCTCACGACCGTGCGCAGCTCAGGCAGGTCGGGACCATCCGTAAACGGCACGTCGACAACCTCAGTCCACGAGTGACGCGGCTGCGTCCGATTCACTGCCTGCGACGATGCACGTCTACCTCTCACGCCCATGCCGTCCTCGCCTCCCACAGCCCCGCTAAGCCGCTTCCACGGCCTCTGACGGGCACTAGGTGATCCAGGGTCAAAACCCTGCGCAATTCATACACGGGCCGAAACGCTATGCCGCCCGGTCCTCCGGGGGAGGGGGTGGGGAGGCACTCCCCCCTGTTTCGGTCGAGTTGGTGGCGGCGGGTCGGGAGGCTTTTCGTACTCGGTCGTCTCTCCGTGTTTTCGGTCGAGGTCGGTTCGGTGTCCTGCGCGATCTCGGTCACGATGGTGTCGCTCGTGCTGGTGAGGTTCGTGGCTCGGTCTGTGTGGCGCGGTCGGTGAGGAGTCACGTCGACTCGGCTCGGGTCGCTCGTCAGCGGTGCGCTGTGGACTGTCTCAGAGTGTGTGCTGTCGGTGTGCGCGCTCGCTCGTGTGGGCACCCCTCCGGGCCGTACTGGTGTGGTCGTGTGTGTCATACCCCCCACCCCCTTTCTGCATGTCGTGTGTGGTGGTGGCCCCCCGGCTCGCAGCCCAACGCCGCCGGGGGACCGGAGGAGGGCGGCACGGTTTTCAGGAGTCCGCACCGCCCGGTCTTCATCGCCTCGCGGCGGAACGTTGCACGAATGCCTCTGCCTCGTCGATGACTTCGCGCATGACGTTGGCGGGCATCGTGTAGGCGGTGGAAGTGTCGCGTACGGGTCCGGCTTCCTCGCGTGCTTTCTGCTGCGCTCGGGCACGGTCGCGCTTCACGTTCTCGTCAGCCTGCGCCGGGGTCAGCAGTCGCGGCTCGGCTTCAGCGTTGAGAGCGTCGAGAAGCCACAGCCACTGATGCGGATATGACGCCCGGTTGCCGATCGTGGCGAGTTTTTCGTACTCGTTGAACCGCAGTTCGAGCGCCTCGAATCCGGACAGCTTCGGAACGCCTGCGCGTTGGGTGCGGCGGGCGAACGAATCGACGATGCTGAGGAACTCGTGCGCACGGTAGCCAAGGGAGTTCCACCGCTCATACGCTTCCACGGTGTTTTGCCAGTGGTCGCCGACGCGGCGCACGGTTGCGGCCTCCGCCGTGGTGATCCCTTCGGGCACTCGTGCGGCGGCTTTACGGAACTCGTCGAGGATCTGATCGTGCGCCCTGTTGAGGAGGGCCATGATCTGCTCGGCGTTGTTCACGAGGGTGCGGGATGCTGTCTTCCCGGCGACGTTCGCAGCGTCGGTGAGGAGTTCGCGAATCTCTCGGGTTTTCGTTTCGTCGGCGACGGCTTTCTCGAGTTGCTTCACCGCGGCGTCGGGCTTCACCGCTCCGTCGACGAGCTGCCGTGACAGGTCAGCGCGCAGACTGGTGAGGTCAGCCGGCTTCCGTGCGGGTTGGTCGGCGAGCTCACGCGCTCGCGTGATCGTCGCGGCCAGGTCGGGCAGGTCGTCGAGGATGGTGACGCCGGTTGAGGCGAGGTCAGCGACCCATGTTTCGATCGCCTCGAGCTGGTCAATGCCGGGTGTTCCGATAGTCGTGCGGGCTAGTGACTTGGTCATTCGCTTTCTCCAATCATGGCGGGGGTCCACGAGGTGCGCGGCGGCAAATCTCGCGGGTCAATCACGGGCTTGTTCTTCGGCTGCACGTACTCACCGCTCGCGGTGTAGTGCTCGCCGAGCTTTTCGTCGTCAGTCATGCGGTTACTCCTCCATAGGTGTTGCGGAATCGGGTGGCCCACATGTCCTCACGTCGCCGCTGCGCGGCTTCGTGTTGGTGGGCTGACCATCGAGCCCATGCGCCGTGCAGTTCCCGCTCCAGCTCGGCGCATCGGGTGTCCTGGGGCTCGCGGTTGTGTTTGCGGTTCCTTCTAGGCAATTCGGTTCCTCTCCTCAGTGCGGTCATTCATGCCTCGGCCTTTGCGGACTCGTCCAGCCCAGAAGCCTGCTGCGGGCCGCGCTGTCGATGCGTAGTCGTCGCACAGCTCGAATATCGGGCAGAGGCGGCACACCTCTCGGCACCAGGCGAGGTCGTCGTCGCTGAGGTCGTCGGCGGTGAACTCGGGCGCACCGTCACAGGCGGGCGGCGTGCGCTGCGCGGCCTCGTCGAGTGCGCGGCGTGCGTCCTCTACGTGTGTCATCGTTCGCCCTCCCATCGCACCAGGGAGTGCTGCCGTTTGCAGCCCTTGCCGCAGCCTGAGCCGTTGATCAGGGCGAGCATCTCGACGGCGTTCACCCTGTGCGCGTAGAGCGTCACGTCACCCGCCCCGCAGAACGACACGAGCGCCCACACGACCCCGGTCACGAGTCGGCCTCGTCACACGAGGGGTGCAGGTACCCCACTGACCTCAGAGCATCGGACGCGGGGAGTTTGCATCGGGGGCAGTAGCCCTGTGCAAGTGATGCATCTGTAACAACTGATGCATTGGGGTAGTTGTTTGCATCACTTGTGTCACTTGTTTCACTTGCTCGGGCTACAGAAGGTGATGCAAACGGCCCGTACATGCCTCGTGCGAGTCGGCAGATCCTCTCGGACTTCACGAGCCGAGAGAGGATCGTGCGGGCCTGAGAGTCCGGCAGGTCAAGCTCGGCCGCTACGTCTTTCCATCCGATGCCGTCAGGGTGACCGCTCACGAGGTCGACGACGCGGTTTGAGTCCTCTCCGAGAATGCCCTCGGCGGTGCGGCGCACGATGTCTGCCACGGTGACTGTCGACTCTCCCAGCAGAGCCGCGCGTCCTACGTCGGTGCGGTGCCCGTCATCGGTCGCGATCTGCTCGTCATGGACTTGGAACGCGAGCGAACGCAGCCGGGGCGAGTAGTTGCTCTTGTCGACGCTGAGGATGCGTTGATCTGTTTCCTCGTCGCGGGCTAGCAGTAGCACCGAGCGAGCCACGTCGCGGAATACGTGGGAGCCGCTGAGAGCGTCTGAGGCGTCGCTCCCACCTTTGCGGAAGTGGTGCACGGCAACGAGGGCGATGCTCAGCTCGGCGGCGAGAGCGGCCACAGGGTCTAGTGCTCGGCGCACGTCGGATGCGCGCACACTGTCGCCGTCCATCGTCGAGGCAATGGGGTCGACTATCAGTAGGCGCGTGCCGTGCTCGATCAGGGCCGCTTTCAGCGCGATCAAGTCCTCGGTGATCCTTGGCAGGGTGTGCCACTTCTCGCCGTCCTCGTTGGTCGTCATCACTCGGCTGTAGTCGGTGACTAGGTTGAGGTCGGCGTCAGCGGCGATGAGGCGGGGTGCCAGGGTCACGGCTGTGTCGTCCTCTGCCGAGATGAATCCGACCCCGATGGGTCGCCCTCGGAAGTCGCCCTCAAGTTCGCCCCTAGTGGCGCGTGCGGTCAGCCACCCGAGCACGGTGGACTTCCCGACACCTCCACGCCCCGCGATGATGGTCGGCACCCCAACGGGTACAAAGTCGCGCCAGAGCCATTCCTGCCGGCGAGTGCGCACCGTTGAGAGCGGAGTCGCGATGAGTTGCCTAGTCATCGCATCACCGCCGAATCCCACAGCGCGGAAGTCTGCGCAGCTCGGAACGTCGCCGGGGTCGCCCCTCTATTGTTGGCGACGAAGTACCAGAGGTCGGCCTCATGCTCGACGCGCGCCAGACGCTCCCGCAGACGGTTCGCCTCGACCCACGCGGCGTTCTCATGCACGGCCAGCACGATCGCCAGCAGTCCTCCCTGAAAGCGGTCGAGCCCGATTACGCCGAGTGTCCACGCCTCAGACAGTTTTTCGAGGTAGGCGTCAGCGTGGTCGGTCAGGCGAATACGCGCCGGGAAATCGCTAGCGGTCGGCAGTAGAATGGGGGTGGTTGGGTTGCTTGTTCGTTGGTTTCTGGAATCGCCTCCGTTGTCCGCGGGGGCGATTCTTTTTGCCGCGGTCACGCGGCTGCACTTCCTCGAAGCAAAGCGGCGAGGCGTTCGATCTGTTCAGACGTGAGCTTGGGACTGCACGCCACAACGCGCTCGATGTGGGCCTGTAGTTTGACGGCCTCGAGGTTGCGGCGTGCCGCGGCGATCCTGTCGCGGTCCCCGACGCGGGTGGCTGCGCCGAGTTCCGACCGTGCTTGCTGTGCGGGCGAGGTGGGCATGAAAAAACTCCCAAGTGAGAGCACACGAGTGTGCGTTTCACTGGGAGCTGCTCGGCTACTTCCACCAGTCGGTGGCCCTGTTTGTGGCTGACCTTTAGGGCGTCAGCTAATCCCTGACCTGAAGTTTAGGGCATCGAGTCCATTCGCACAAACTTTCGACTGCCCCGGCGTGTCTTCGACGCTAGGGCTTTCACGATCTCGACCAACAGGGCGACCTCGTCGCGGACGTGCTCCCGCTCGCAGTCGGCACACTTGACGCGCACGGACCCGGCACGTTGGCGCTCACCGAGCACGATGACCTTGCAGGAACCGAGGGGGATATCATCCCGTTCGCGTCGATAGTCGATCTTCACCACTTCGCCTTCGATCCGCAGAAACGTCAGCCAGCCCGTCGAGTGGGAACCGCAAGCCAGCATCACGCCCGGAGTTCTGCCCCCGGAGTGCGTGAGCTGCTCGACGACGGGAATGAGCTTCGCGTCGAGTTCCGCAAGTCGCGCCTCCTTGCTCTGCACAGCCTTGAGCCAATCGCCCATTCTGTCTGCCATGTCATTCCGACCAATCAAGAGTCACTGAATCCGGTGTCGTCAATTTTCGAGGGTTCCCCGATAGCCAAGTAATGACCACGTTGGCGGGGTCGAATTTCTTGCCGCTCCCTGACGGGAGAATGGTCACCGCCATGAGCGTCTGCACGGCCTCTCGCTGAACCTCGATCGGTAGCGCGTCCCACTTCGCCGCCACGTCACCGCCGACTAGTCCCGCGAGTGCAGTCTGCGGGCGTGCGACTTCCCTGCGCTTCTCAACCTGAGCCCGGTCGAGCCTCAACCGTGCCGTGATCCGCTTGAGCTGCGCAGCGGTAATGGTGTCGTCTGCGAATTGGTCGGCGGCACTGTTGAGCTTCGCGTCAATAGTCGCGAGTTGCCGCTCGCACTCCTTCACGACCTCCGAGTCGCCAGTGCTGAACAATCCCGCAGCATCTGCGCGGGAGAGCCTCGCAATCATCACAGCGCGAATCAACTCGTCAACCTTTTCCTGACTCCGACGCACCCTGAAGCACTCCGAGCAGTTGTATGACGGGGGAGCCGTCTTGCTTCGGCCCGTTTGCTTGTTCGTGTTCGTGTGGCCCTTCTGGCGACGCATCACACCCCCGCAACGACCACAGATCGCGACTCCGCTGAGGAGATACTTGTAGCCGGGGCCGACGTGATTAGAACGCCGCGACGGGTCTCTTAGTAGGGCTGTCAGGCGCTCGAGCGTGTCCACGTCGAGGACCGGGTCAGCCGCGAAAGCCTGCCCGATGACCTTGCCCTGATACTGCCGCAAACCCGCATTAGTGGGGCGTAGGAGGATCTGACGCAGAATGGTCGAATTCCACTTCACCGCCTTCGGCCCATGTATCCCGCGCGCGTTCAGGTCGGTGACAATCGACCGCAGAGACTCGAGCCCGAGCACACGTTCTGCGCACTCTCGAATCACCGCAGCCTGCTCGGGAACGATCACGTTCGCCTTGCCGACGCGCTCGTAACCGTAGGGGGCGTAACCGTGAGGCTCGCCCTTCTCGGCCTTCTCCTGGAATTTGCGTTTCAGCCGCTTCGAGAGGTTGTCTGTCTCGTACTTTGCGAATGCGCCGAGGTTGCGAGCGAACACTCTGCCCTCGGGCGTAGACAGGTCTGTGTTGCCGCCGACGTTCGCGAGCTCAAGCCCTTGCCGGTCGGCTAGGTCGATGATGTCCTCTAGCTCTCGGGGAGTGCGCGTCAGGCGGTCAATCGACCAGACGACGACGGCCTGAATGTGGCCGCTCTCGATGTCGCGCTTCATGCGCTGATACTCAGGGCGGGGCTTCTTTCGGGTGGCGCTTACGTCATTGTCGACGTATCGAGCAACGACCTCCCAGCCGCGCCGCTCGGCCTCCCGAGCGCAGTCCTCCTGCTGACGCGTAACGCCTAGCTCTGTGCCCTCGGTGTCCTGACTGATTCGGGCGTAAATCGCTGCTCTCATGGGGAAAGGTTATATCTCACCACTGACACCGCTGGTTTTTCTCATCTTGCCCGTGACGGTGCTCTTCGCGGTCTGGCCCGGCCTCATGGTGCTGCAGCTCGGCTTCTAGGAATCAGCGGCGCGCGACTGCGAGCGCCGCGGCCACGGCCCGGGCGCGGTCGAGTTCGATGGTGACCGGTGCGACCACGTCGCGCTGAACAACCTCGTTGATGGAGGCCAGCAGCCGGCGGCGCGTCGTGCGCCGCCGCACGCGAGCAGTGAGCGCACTGAGCACTCCCGACAGCAGGCCGAGCAGGATTCCCACGAGCACCGCCGCGACAATGAGCAGCGTGGGGACGGCCCACCCCTCGAGCGGCCCCTCCTCAACCCGCGGAATGAGCAGGGACGGCAGCCCGAAGGTCGGCAGCAGGGATGCGCCCACGAGCCACAGCGCACCGACGATACCGGCGACGATCGTGACCCACTGCACGAGCCCCACGATGACCCACCACCATGAGCCCTTCGCGGGCAAACTCGTGCGCGCGATCGCCAGATCGAGGTCGGCGGGCAGCCGCTCGAGCGCGCCCTCCGCGGCGGTGCGCACCGACGCCTTCCACGGGCCCGCCAGTCCGTCAGCGGCAGAGTCGGCGAACGAACGCACGGCGAGCGAGAGGCGGGCCTGGGCTCCGGCGCTCAGCAGCGGCATGCTCGTGCGGTGCACGTCCGGGTCGCTGTCCTTGTCGGCACCGCGGCGCGTCGGCCCGAGCCCGAGGCGCGTGAGGGGGTCGGCGCGCAGGCGGCCGATCCACGACACGAGCGGCCACCCGGTCACCTGACCGGCGCGCTTGCGGTACGAGTTCGCGACGGCGGCTGCAACGACGTCGACACCGGCGGCCGTGCCCACCTCGTCGCGCACGCGCACGGATGCACGCCCGTCGAGCTTGGGCGCCGAGCCCGGATCATCGATGCGCGCGGCGAGGGTCTGCACGTCGGCGGTGAGGCGGGCATCCCGAGCCGACTTCGCGGCGGCGAGGTCACCGATCGCCGTCCGCAGCGCGTCGATGCCCTCCAGAGTGCGCGCGCTGACGGGCAGCACCCGGGCGCGCGGCAGGCCGTCGCGCTCGATGATTCCCTGCAGCGACGTCACGACGGATGCTCGGTCACCCGCCGCGAGCAGGTCCACCTGGTTGAGCACGACGAGCGTGACCGCCGCGTGCCGAGCGTGCGGCGCGATGAACTGGGCGTGCAACACGTCGTCGGCATACTTCTGCGGGTCGACGACCCAGAGCAGAGCATCCACCTGGCCGGCCAAGCGCTCAGCGATAGCGCGGTTGCCGGCCTCGACCGAATCCACGTCGGGCAGGTCGACGAGCACGAGCTTGCCGGCGCGCGGGTCGATCGGTTCGGTGCGCTCGGCGCGCTCGCGAATCTGCAGCCAGTCGAGCAGGTCGGCGGCGCCGGTGGCATCCCACGCCACGGCGAGGGCTTCCGACGTCGTCGGGCGCCGCACATGAGCCTTCGCCACCTCGTCGCCGACGAGCGCGTTGACGAGGCTCGACTTGCCCGACCCGGTCGCGCCGAAGACGCCGACGACCGTGTGCTCGGGCGAGCGCGCGCGACGCGCCTCGGCCTGCTGCAGCAGCGCCGCGGCCTCGTCGGCGATCGCGGTCGGGATGCGCCCGTCGCCTGCTTCGGTCACCGCACGCAGAGCGGCAATTCGCTCGTCGAGGGTCGGCTTGGAGCTGCTCACGACTGCGTCTCCGCGCTCACGACTCAGCCGCCGCTCGCGCGACATCGTCGAGCAGCGCCTGAGACTCGCGCCGCAGTGTCTCGGGCGACGACCCGAACCGCAGGGGTTCGAGCGCCGTCCCGAGTCGATCTGCTTCGGCGTCGAACAGCGCCTCGAGCCGCTTCTGCAGGTCGAGTCGAGCCTCGGCGGCGAGCCGGCGCACGGCGTCTTCGCCGAAGATCGTCTCGAGCAGCTTCTGGCCGACGACGGCCGATCCGCCCGCGATCGCGAGTTCGCCGCCCGTGAGCCCTCCTGTCGAGGCGAACACGACGATCATGAGCGCGACCGTGACCACGTTGAGGCCGAGCGAGAGCACGCGTGCCCGCACGCGTTTGTTGCCCGCGTTGTCGTGGATGAGCTGCATGAGCGCGCCCTGCCACTCACGGATCATCGCCGACGCCTTCTCGCGCAGCTCGGGGCTCTCGGCGGCGAGGTGCGGGTTGAGCTCGGCGACCATGCGCCCGGGGGCGCTGCGCTCGAGATCGGCCCACGCGGCCGCGGCCGCACGCCCCGCCTGGTCGATGATGACCGCCTGCAGGCCGCTTTCGATCTTCGTCTCGACCTCGATCACGGGGCTCGGCTTGCCCGTTACCCACGCCGTCACACTGTCGCGCGTGCGGGCGTACCACGACTCGAGCTTGCGGAACACGTCGGAGGTGCCCACAAAGTCTTGCCACCGCGCGAGCACTTCGCCGCGCAGCAGCGCACCGTCGCTCGTCGCGGCGTCGACCGCGTCGATCGCCGCCTGGTAGTGCGCGTCGGCGGCGGTTTCGGCACCGTCGAGCCAGTCGAGTTGCTGGCGCCGGGCATCCGCGATGCGGGCCACGCGCCGATCGAGATCACCAATGGCGCCGCCCAGCGTGCGCGCCGCGATGCGGGCTCGGGATGCGCGATCGCCGGCGATCCCCTCAAGCCAGGCGCGCGGGCCGTCGACCGCGGTCGCGGGCAGCATGCCGAGCTCGTCGAGCGCTTGCTCGTCGATCGTGAAGACGGGCGCGTCGGCGAGTTCACGCTCGGCGAGCATCGACTGCAGGTCAGGCAGCACCTCACCGGCGGCGCCGGGCGGCACGCGATTGAGCACGACGCCCACCGTGATGGAGCGCGCAGCGGCGCCCTCGAGCAGGCGCCACGGCACGGCGTCGGCGTAGCGATTGGCGGTCGTGACGAACAGCCACAGGTCGGCGGCGGCGAGCAGTTGCGCGGCGAGGGCGCGGTTCTCGTCGGCCACCGAGTCGATGTCGGGGGCGTCGATGATCGCGAGCGAGCGCGGCACGGCCTCGTGCTCGAGCAGCATGAGCTCGCTGATGCGCGCGGCCTCGGGGGTGTCGCCCGCGGCACTCGCAGCCGTGCCCGGCGCGCTCACCCGGCCGCGCACGCGCGCGAGCCCGGGCAGGATGCGGTCGCTCGCGAACCAGCCGGCATCCACCGGGGAGTGCACGAGGATCGGTTGACGCGTGGTTGGGCGGATGACCCCGACGCGAGTGGTCGCGACCCCGAGCAGGGCGTTGACGATGGTCGATTTGCCCGAGCCGGTGGAGCCGCCGACGACGGCAAGCAGTGGCGCGTCGAGGTCGGCGAGCCGGGGACGGATGTAGTCGTCGATCTGCCGCACGGCGGCGGCCGCGGCCTCACGCTGCTCAAAGATGCCGTCGAGGTGCAGGCTGAGCCCGACGTCGGCGAGCGAGGCGCGCAGGCGCTCGAGCGACACGGTCGCAGGCGCTCGAGTGTCGGTCACCCCTCCAGCATGACGGGCACGGCGCCTGCGCGCGACTCGTAGTCGGCGGCAAGGCGCCGCGGGCTTCGCAGTGAGTGCGGGTTAGGGCTCGTCGGCTGTGCGCAGTCGCTGGCAGGTCTCCGCGTCGATGATGAAGCCGCTCGTGGCGGTGCCGATCGAGAGCCCGAGCTCGTCCGTCAATCCACTGAGCAGGTCGCGCGCGCTGATGGGCACCGCAAAGGAGGCGAGGTCGGCGACCGCGCGGGCGCTCTCAGCAGAGTCGAAGGCGGCGACCAGAGTCTCGCCAGGGCGGGGGCTCGCGACGACGGGTTGCACACTGCCCTCGCTCGGGTCGACGACGCTCGGTAGCCAGAGCTCGCTGTCGAGGAAGGCCGCGAGCACGCCCTCCAGCGGCAGCTCACCCTGCTCGCCGCGCTGCACAGCTTCCCCGAACGGTGTCAGAGGAGCCTCGGCGCCGTCATCATCCATGGGCACGTCGACGCAGTGCGATCAGGGCGATCCCGCCCGCCAACAGGAGTGTCGCGAGGCCGAGTGGCCCAGACACGTCAGCGCCGGTGTCGGCAAGCGCTGGCCTCCACGTCGCGGAGAGTTCGAGGGGCCCGGTGGCGGGGGTGGAAAAGTCGTAGGCGGATCCTTCTGACGTCCATCCGGTGAAGGTGAAGCCTTCGCGGGTGGGTTCGGTCGGCTCAGTGACGGTGTCGCCGTCGTCGAGGGTTTGAGGGGCGATGCTGCTGCCGCCGTTGGTGACGAAAGTAATGAGGTAAGTGAACCGCAACTCAATGCTGCCGCCGCCGTCGACTACGGACGTGGTGGCGAAGTAGCCGACGCCTGCCGGCATCGTCGGGTTCGTTATGTCAGACGCGAAAGAGTCGACGAGAGGGGGGTCTCCGCCATCGGTTGCAGCTCCCGCGTCGGGAGTGCCATTGACCGCCAAGATCCCGAAATCGCCGTCCTCGCCGCCTCCGATGCCGGCCGCGAACTCGCCGCCGGTGGCGGTGGTGGTGCCGCCGTTGAGGGTGGTGGTGCCACCGTCGCCAGCGTATCCACCGCCGATGCCGGCGCCGGCGGTCTCGCCGGTGGCGGTGGTGGTGCCGCCGTTGATGGTGGTGGTGCCACCGTGGGCGAAGCTACCGCCTCCGATGCCGGCCCCGCCGGCATCGCCGGTCGCGGTGACGGTGCCACCGTTGATCGTGGTGGTACCGCCGTCGCCCCGGAATCCGCCGCCGATGCCGGCCCCGTCGACACCGCCGGTGGCGGTGACGGTTCCGCTGTTGATGGTGGTCGTACCGCCGTCGCCCCGGAGTCCGCCGCCGATGCCGGCCCCGTCGATACCGCCGGTGGCGGTGACGGTTCCGCTGTTGATGGTGGTCGTGCCGCCGCCGTCGTCGTCGTCGCTGCCGCCGATGCCGGCCGAAAAGTCGCCGCCGGTGGCGGTGAGTTCGCCGCCACCGCTGGTGTCATTGATGATGAGGCTGGAGGTCGAGGGTACTGAGATGGCAGCGTTGTTGGAGCCGGGGTCTGTGATCTCGAGCGCGAAGCCGTTGAGGTCGAAGACGATGCTCTCGTTGGCTTGAATGACGAGTGGCTCAGACGGATCGGCGGTGATGTCGGCATCGAGTCTGACCGTGTCGCCGTCGACCAGAAAAGCGGCCTTGATCTGATCCCAGGTGGTGACGCCCACGGTTGCCGCGGCGGCGGGTGTGGCCGAGAGGAGTGCCAGGGGGAGGGCGAGTGCTGCCGACAGCGCAGCGAGTCGTCGGGCGGGGGCGGCAGTCATCGAAGTCTCCGGTTGCGCATGGGTGTCGAGAAGAGTCTCTGCCACAGTACCTGACGGCTTGTGGAAAGCTCACCGCGCTGATCGTGGGCCTGCGGCACAGTCCTGGGCATGAAGACTTTCCTGGCGCGACGTGCGCGACTACTCCACGACGACCGAGGCGACGTACCTGGCTGGGCTGTCATGCGATTGCACGCATGAGAGCGCGTCTGTCAAGCAGGCTTCACCCTCGCTGTCTGCGCTCTGCAGTGGAGGGCCCTGGGTTGGTCGTCCAGCGATTCTCCGAGCTATGCCGAACGCGTCAGAGCCCGTCGGCGCAGTGCAATCAGGATCGCACCGCCGGTCAAGAACAGTGTCGCAAGGCTGAGTGTCGTAGTGACGTCTGCGCCGGTGTCGGCGAGCTCTGCAACGTCGTCGGGCGTGGGCGTTTCGTCGGGTGGGGTGGTGTCGTCGGGTGGGGTGGTGTCGTCTGTCAGTTCGGTCCAGGTCGCGGTGAGGTCGAGGGGCTCGGTGACGGGGGTGGAGAAGTCGTAGGCGGATCCCTCTGAGGTCCAGCCGGCGAAGGCGAAGCCCTCACGAGTGGGCGCGGCTGGTTCGGTGAGGGTGTCGCCGTCGTTGATGGTTTGCGGCGCGGTGCTGCTGCCGCCGCTCGCGCCGAACGTGATGAGGTAGTTGAAGCGCAATTCGATTCGGCCTCCCGGGTCGACAGTGGACGTGGTGGCGGAGTAGCCGACGCCGGCCGGTGGTGTCGGCGGGTTCGTGATGAGGGATGCGGGTGGGGCGGTTCCGCCGCCATCGGTTGCGGCGCCGACGTCAGGCGTGCCGTTAACCTGCAACACCCCCGCGCTTCCCTCGTTGCCGCCTCCGATGCCTGCTGCCCCGCTGCCGCCGGTGGCGGTGATGGTGCCGCCGTTGATGGTGGTGCTGCCGCCGTCGCCGCTCAAGCCGCCTCCGATGCCGGCTGCAAAGTCGCCGCCGGTGGCGGTGATGGTGCCGCCGTTGATGGTGGTGCTGCCGGCGTCTCCGCTGATGCCGCCTCCGATGCCGGCCCCACTGCGCCCGCCGGTGGCGGTGGTGGTGCCGCTGTTGATGGTGGTGGTGCCGCCGTCGCCGCCGTCGCCGCCTCCGATGCCTGCTGCCCCGCTGCCGCCGGTGGCGGTGATGGTGCCGCCGTTGATGGTGGTGGTGCCGCCGTCGCCGCTCAAGCCGCCTCCGATGCCGGCTGCAAAGTCGCCGCCGGTGGCGGTGAGTGTGCCGCTTCCGCTGGTGTCGTTGATGGTGAGGCTGGAGGTGAGGGGCACCAAGATTGCCGTGTTTACGAAGCCGGGGTTGGTGATCTCGAGCGCGAAGCCGTTGAGGTCGAGGATGATGCTCTCGTTGGCTTGGATCACGAGTGGCTCCGACGGATCCGCGGTGATGTCGGCATCGAGTCTGACCGTGTCGCCATCGACCAGAAAAGCCGCTTTGAGGTCACCCCAGGTGGTAACGCCCACGGTTGCCGCGGAGGCGGGCGCGGCTGCCAGCAGGGCGAGGGGGAGGGCGAGTGCTGCCGACAGCGCGGCGATTCGTCGGGCGGGGGCGGCAGTCATCGAAGTCTCCGGTTGCGCATGGGTGTCGAGAAGAGTCTCTGCCACACTACCTGGCGGCTTGTGGAAAGCTCACCGCGATGATCGTGGGCCTGCGGCACAGTCCTGGGCATGAAGACTTTCCTGGCGAGACGTGCGCAACTGCTCCACGACGATCGAGGGGATGTGCCTGGCTGGGTGCTCATCACCCTCATGACGGCGGGCTTGGTCATCCTGATCTGGGCGCTTGCGGGGCCAGCGCTGCAGGGTGTCTTCCAGCAGGCGATCGACCGCGTCACCGCGTTCTAGGGTGCGCGACGTGCGTCGAGGGACTGCGTCAGTCGCGCAGGCGCGCCATCATGACGGCGTCCATCCAGTCGCCGTCGCCGTAGCCGACGCGCCGCATGACGCCTTCGCGCTCGAAGCCGAGCCGCTCGTAGAGGGCGATCGCGCGGTCGTTGCCGACGAAGGCGATGAGGCTCAGACGCTTGAGGTCGAGCCAGTTGTCAGCGAGGTCGATCATCGAATCCATGAGGGCCGAGCCGACGCCCTGACCCTGCCAGTCGTCGCCAACAGCGACGAGGTCTATCTCACCGGCGTGACGGGCGCGCGGCTCGTCGGGGGTTGTGATGAGTTCACCGAACCCGACGATCTCCTCCGTGTCGTCGGCGACGGCAACGATCTGGTGCACGCCGTTGCGCGGCGACAGTCGGGCCTTGGAGTAGTCGGTGCTCGCAAGCGGAACCCGCAGCGTGCCCTGCATGATGTGCGGGCTGGTGAGGATCGCGTGCACGCCCTCGTAGTCATCCTCGGTGGCTCCGCGGATCGTGAAAGTGGGCTCAGTCATCATCAGTTCCGTTCGGTGCGTGCGGGGGAGGACACTCCAGGATACCGGGGTGCCGCGTGAGGATGCTCCGCCGACGTTTCTCTCGCGACTACCCGCCCGACCGCGGTTCGGCGCCCGTCGAGTTCGTGCTCGTCGGCAGCCTCCTCACGCTCGTGACCGTGTCGGTGCTGCAGCTCGCCTTCGCGCTGCACGTGCGCTCGACCCTCATCGACTCCGCGGCGGAGGGCGCACGGCACGCGGCGCTCGCCGACAGCAGTCTGGCCGCGGGCATCGAACGCAGCCGTGACCTCATCAGCACCGCCGTGGGGCCCTCGTACGCGGGTGATATCACGGCAGGGCTCGGCAGCTACGAGGGGCAGCCGGTCGTTATCGTGACCGTGCGTTCACCCCTGCCGCTCATCGGCCTCGCCGGCATCAAGAGAGGCTTGGAGGTGAGCGGCCGTGCCGCGCTCGAGCCGCTGCGCTGACCTGGTCGCCGCAGCGTGGGGGCGGCTCGCCGCGGTGCGCACCGAGCAGGATCGCGGCTCGGCTTCGCTCGAGTTTCTCACCGCAGGAATGCTCCTGCTCGTGCCGCTCGTCTATCTCGTGCTCACACTGGGCGCCATCCAGTCGGCGGCGCTCGCGACGGAGGGCGCCGCGCGGCAGGCGGCCCGCGTTTTCGTGCAGGCTGAGTCGACGGCGGTCGGTCGGGCCGCGGCCGAGCGGGCCCTCGCACTCGCGCTCGCCGACCACGGGGTCGAGGCGAGCGAGGTGGCCCTGAGCATCCGGTGCTCGCCCGTACCTTCGCAGTGTCACACGCGCCGCGGATGGGTGACGGTCGAAACGAGCGCGCGCGTGCCGCTGCCGTTGCTGCCGCCCGTGCTCGAACTGCGCGGGCCCCTCTCGGTACCCGTCGAGGCGAGTGCCACCCAGCAGGTTTCGCGCTTTTGGGGCGCGCGGTGAGCAGCGGCTGCGGGCTCAGACCAGAGCAGCTCGACATGCGCGACGATCGCGGCTCGACGTTGCCGCTCATCATCGGATACGCGGGACTCGCCCTCGTGATCGTGTTGCTCGTGACCGCTGCGACCGCGCTCTACCTCGAGCGCACGCGCCTCTTCACGCTCGCCGACGGCGCCGCCCTCGTCGGGGCCGAGTCGTTCACCCTCGGCGACGTGACCGTGCGCGACGGCGCGGCATCGGGCAGCGCCGTACTGCGCCCGAGGCTGCAGAACGACCGCGTGCGCGCTGACGTCGTCGAGTATCTCGCCGCCGCTCCGACCGGCTCCTTCGAGGGACTCGCCCTCGAGTCGGCTCACACGCCCGACGGGCTCAGCGCGCGCGTCACGCTCTCCAGCTACTGGCGCCCACCCGCACTCACGCTCTTCATCCCCGAGGGGCTGCGCCTCGAGGTCACCGCGACGGCGCGCAGCGTCTTCGGGTGACACGGCTCCGCACGGTCTATCGCGAGCGTATGCCCGCCTCGTGCCCCGCCACCCTCGTCTCCGTCGACATCGAGGCGGTCGGCCCGAACTCGAGCGACTCCGCGATGCTCTCGAGCGGCGCGCGCCTCGTCGACGTCCCCGAGCAGGGGTTCTCCGTCGACCCGCAGCCCGATCGCGAGGGGTCGACGACCAGGTGATGAGCATCCGGGCCTTCGCGCTCGACGGGAAGGCCAACTACGTCGGCGTCACCGCGTCACACTGCGACTACTTCCAGCGCCTCAACATCCGCGCAGAGACGCGTGAGGAGGCCTGCCGCATCATGGCCGACCTGATGCGCGATGCCACCCGCCGCACGGCGACTGGCGACCCTTTCCCGTTGCTCGAGGCGAAGCTCGGCAACTATCCCGAGAACTGCGTGCATGGTGGTGGATCGCGCAAGAAGGGCACTCCCCTCTCGTGGACCCCAGCCGAGGGGGAGGTGCGCAGGTACCTCACGAAGCAGGTCAACTTCGGCAAGGCTTCCAAGCGCATGTGCACCATCTTTCGACTGTCGGGCCGGCACGTCGACGCGGTGCGCGACCAGACCGACGCGCTCATCCTGCAGGTGATCGCCAAGCTCGACTGGGAGGCGGAGACCGCGATCGTCTCCGCCGTTATGGCTCTGCGTCGCACCCTCGACGATCAGGATGCGGGGAACGTCGAACGCTCGAGGTGGAGGCCGCCCAGAATCGCGTCGTGAACCTCGTCACCACGTTCTTCCGCGAGAAGCTCGAAGGCATGCCTACCTTTCGTGAGTACATGCTGTCGATGCAGAGCGGTGAGGAGCGAAGCGGAGGCGGCTCCAAGCTGACTTCCTGAGAGTCCTCCAGATGCTCCCAGTCAGCAGACATACGGTGTGCCCATGACTAACGTTCAGGGTGCATCCATTCTCGTCGTCGGTGCCACGGGTGGCCTCGGCCGTCACATCGCGCGCCAGCTCGCCGACGCTGGCGCGCACCTCACGCTGAGCGCGCGCTCGATGACCGACCTGGAGGCCCTCGGCATTGCCGGCCAGCTGGTGCCCGCCGACCTCACCGACCCGAATGCCGTGCGCACCCTCGTCGCGACGGCGTTGACGGCGCACGGCCAGCTCGACGGCATCGTCAACGCGGCCGGAGCGGTCGCGTTCGGAGCCATCGCCGACACCTCCGACGACACGATCGAGTCGCTCTGGCAGATCAACGCGATGGCCCCCATGCGGATGCTCCAGGCCGCCCTGCCCTCGCTGACAGACAGCGCCGAGGCGGGTCGGGAGCCCTTCGTGCTCACGCTCAGCGGCGTCGTGAGCGAGACCCCCACCAACGGCATCGGCGCCTACTCGGCCGTCAAGTCGGCGCTCGCCGCGTACGTGCAGGTCGCCGCTCGCGAACTGCGCCGCTCGGGCATCCGGGTCATCGATGCGCGCCCCGGCCACACCGAGACCGCGCTCTCTCGCCACCCGATCGCGGGTGAGACACCCAAGTTCCCGACCGGCTTCGAGCCGGCGGCCGTCGCGCAGCGGCTCGTCGAGGCGATCGTCGGCGGCGAGAAAGATCTGCCGTCGACCGCGTTCAGTGAGGTACCGGCAGCGGCGAGCCAGACGGTTCCCGCCGAGAAGGCCACGACGCCCCCCGACGCGCACCCCGCCGTCGAGATGGCCGCGCACATGTCGCTCGAGACGACCGAATCGGCTCCCGGCGCCGGCTCGGCCCCCGATTGGGAACACCACGCGTAACCGCCCTCTACGGTGCCGGTGACAGGCGCCGAGTGCGCGCCCGCGTCCCGGCTCGTCGGGCGGCGATAGGCTGGGGCCGACATGATCGACGTGGACTTCTCTGAGCGCATCGGCGCCGCCCGCAGTACTTTTGCCGACATCCGTGCCGTCGTCGACGTCGACCGTCTGCGGTCGGAGATTGCCGCACTGAGCGAACAGGCCTCCGCCCCCGACCTGTGGGACGATACGACGCACGCGCAGAAGGTCACGAGCGACCTCAGTCACCGGCAGACCGAGCTCGAGCGCATCGACGCCCTGCGGCAGAGACTTGACGACCTCGACGTGCTCATCGAGATGGCGAAGGAGGCCGACGACGAGGACGCCGCGGCCGAGTGCGCCGCCGAGCTCGCCGCGATCGAGAAGACCCTGGGCGAAATGGAGGTGCGCACCCTCCTCGACGGCGAGTACGACGCGCGCCCCGCCGTCGTCACGATCCGCGCGGGGGCCGGCGGCGTCGATGCGGCCGACTTCGCCGACATGCTGCTGCGCATGTACCTGCGCTGGGCCGAGCAGCACGACTACGCCACGACCGTCATGGATGTCTCCTACGCGGAGGAGGCGGGCATCAAGTCGGCGACCTTCGAGGTGGATGCGCCCCACGCCTTCGGTACCCTCAGTGTCGAGGCGGGTACGCACCGCCTCGTGCGCATGTCGCCGTTCGGTGCCGCGGGCAAGCGGCAGACGAGCTTCGCCGCGGTCGAGGTCATTCCTCTGCTGGAAGAGAGTGCGGCAATCGAGGTGCCGGAGTCGGACATCCGGGTCGACGTGTTTCGCTCCTCCGGCCCCGGCGGGCAGTCGGTCAACACCACCGACTCGGCGGTGCGCATCACCCACCTGCCGACCGGCCTCGTCGTGTCGATGCAGAACGAGAAGAGTCAGATCCAGAACCGGGCCGCGGCGATGCGCGTGCTGCAGTCGCGCCTGCTGATCCTGCAGAAAGAGCAGGAGGCCGCGACGAAGAAAGAGCTCGCGGGCACCATCACCGCGAGTTGGGGCGACCAGATGCGCTCGTACGTGCTCGCGCCGTACCAGATGGTCAAAGACCTGCGCACGGAGTACGAGGTCAACAACCCCTCGGCTGTCTTCGACGGCGACCTCGACGGCTTCATCGCCGCGGGCATCAAGTGGCGCAAGCGCGCGCCCACCGACTGACGCCGCTGAGCGAGCCCTCGAAGCCTCGGTTGGCGACGCGGCCCGCTGAGAATGATGACGCGACGAGTGTCGCAGTGCGGCCCACCCCGCGCCCCCGCATACTCTGATCGCGATGATTCGCTTCGAAGAGGTCACCAAGGTGTACCGCGGGACGGCTCGGCCGGCGCTCAATGGCGTCAGCCTCGAGATCCTCAGCGGTGAGTTCGTGTTCCTCGTGGGGGCGTCGGGCTCGGGCAAGTCCACCTTCCTGCGCCTCGTGCTCAAAGAGGACAAGCCGACGGGTGGCGCCATTCACGTGCTCGGGCAAGACCTCGGGGCGATCTCGAGTCGCAAGATTCCCTACTTCCGCCGCAACCTCGGCGTCGTGTTCCAAGACTTCCGGCTGCTGCCCAACAAGACGGTTTTCGCGAACGTCGCCTTCACGCTGCAGGTGATCGGCAAGAGCAAGGGGTTCATCCACGAGGCCGTGCCCGATGCGCTGCGCACGGTCGGACTCGAGGGCAAGGAGGGGCGGTTTCCGCACGAGCTCTCCGGTGGTGAGCAGCAGCGCGTCGCGATCGCGCGCGCCCTCGTGAACAAGCCGGCGATCATGCTCGCGGACGAGCCGACCGGTAACCTCGACCCTGCGACGAGCGCGGGCATCATGACACTGCTCGAGCGCATCAACGCCAACGGCACGACCGTAGTCATGGCGACGCACGACGCGGGCATCGTCGACCGGTTGCAGCGTCGCGTCGTCGAGGTCATCGGTGGCCGGATCGTGCGTGACGAGCGCGGCGGCGGCTACCAGACGCAGGCGAACCCCGCGCTTGCTCAGAACTTCGGGATGACCGGCTCGAGTGCGACGTCGGCAACTCCGTCCGTCTCGGGGGAGGCGCCGTGAGGCTCGGGCTCGTCCTCAGCGAGGTCGGTCAGGGGTTGCGGCGCAACCTCTCCATGGTCGTCTCGGTCGTGCTCGTGACCTTCATCTCCCTGACCTTCGTGGGGGCGGCGATCCTGTTGCAGATGCAGATCACCGAGATGAAGACATTCTGGTTCGACCGCGCGCAAGTGGCCGTCTACCTGTGCACCGAGTTCTCCACGGTCGGCGGCTGTGAGCAGCAGGCGGCGACCCCCGAGCAGATCGCGCTCGTCGAGGGTCAGCTGGAGTCCGCGACGCTCGCGCCGTTCATCGACAGCTTCTACTTCGAGACGCAGGAGGAGGCGTATGCGAACTTCCAAGAGCAGTTCGCCGGCACCACCGCTGCCGAGCTTGTCTCGCCAGAGTTCCTCGCCCCCGCTTTTTGGGTCAACCTCGTCGACGTCGACCAGAGCCAGATCCTCGTGGACGCCCTCGGCGGGCTCGCCGGGGTCGAGAGCATCGAAGACGAGCGGGCCTACCTCGACGGCGTCTTCGACATCCTCAACGCCTCGAGCATCACGGCCGTCGGCATCGCCTCCCTCATGCTCGTCGCGGCCGTGCTGCTCATCGCGACGACGATCCGGTTGAGCGCCTTCTCGCGCCGTCGAGAGCTGGGCATCATGCGCCTCGTGGGGGCCTCCAACCGGTTCATCCAGACTCCCTTCATTCTCGAGGGGGTCGTTGCGGCACTCATCGGGTCCGTGCTCGCCGGCGGTGCGATCATCGCGATCGTCGAGTTCTTTGTGCAGGGCTACCTGGCGCAGGCCTTGCCCCTGACCTCGCTCGTCGGGCTCGAGGAGGCTCTGCTCGTCGCCCCTGTGTTGCTGCTGGGCGGTGCGCTGCTCGCCGCCGTCTCGGCGAACGTCGCGATCACCCGCTACCTGCGCGTCTGAGTTTCCCCACCGCGGCGCGGGTATGCTGGAGGGCTGCCGCGACACGCGCGGTGAGCATCCGTCGGGCGTGATCGGGAGGTGACGACTGTGCCGAAGGAGAAGGGCAAGCAGGTCGTCGCCACCAATCGCAAGGCGCGCCACGACTACACGATCGAGGACACCTACGAGGCCGGCCTCGTGCTGAGCGGTACCGAGGTGAAGTCGTTGCGCATGGGGCGCGCGAGCCTCGTCGACGGCTACGGCTACATCGACGGCGGTGAGGCGTGGCTCGATGCCGTGCACATTCCCGAGTACACGCAGGGCACCTGGACCAACCACCCGCCCCGGCGCAAGCGCAAGATGTTGCTGCACAAAGCGCAGATCATCAAGATCAGCCAGAAGACCAAAGAGGGCGGCTACACGCTCGTGCCCCTGAGCATCTACTTCAGCGACGGTCGGGCGAAAGTTGAGCTCGCTGTCGCCAAGGGTAAGCGTGAGTACGACAAGCGCCACACGCTGCGTGAGAAGCAGGACAAGCGCGAGGCGGAGCGCGCCATGCGGTTGCGCAACATCCGCGGGGAGTGATCGCGCCGCGTCGCGCCGAGCATTCAGGAGCTCAGGCGTAGGGTGAACCCTCGTGACTAATCCGGCGCGCACACACGAGACTGACGTGGATGATCGCACCCGGTGGCGGGCCTTCGCGGTCGCCGTCGCGGTCGCCTCCCTGACGATCCTCGACGTGTCGAAGGTCAACGTGGGCGTGCCCGCGATCGAGGATGCATTCGGGGCGGGCCCGACCGAGATTCAGATCATCGTCGCGGGCTACATTCTGGCGTTCGGCGTCGTGCTTGTGCCCGCCGGTCGTTACGGTGACCAGAACTCGCGTCGCAGCATGTTCCTGTTTGGGCTCGTGGTCTTCTTCCTCGCCAGTCTTCTGTGCGCGATCGCGCCGACCGTTGAGGTGCTCGCCGGCGCGCGCATCCTGCAGGGGGTGGCGGCCGGCCTGCTGATGCCGCAGGTCTTCGGGCTGGTGCAGCAGCTGTTCCAGGGGCCAGCCCGGGGCCGCGCGTTCGGCGTGTTCGGTGCGGTCATTGGGCTGTCGACGGCGTTTGGTCCCACGCTCGGCGGCCTCTTCGTCGACCTGGGTGGCGCCGACCTCGGCTGGCGACTCATCTTCTGGATGAACGTTCCGCTGGTGCTCGCACTGTTCCCCTTCGCGGTGAAGCTCCTGCCGCGTCATCAGCCCGTGGCGCCCGGATCGCGCGATCTCGACCTCATCGGCGCCGCCCTGCTCGGCCTGACCGTTCTCAGTCTCATGCTGCCCTTCGTGCTGACCACGGGCGGGCCCGATGATGACCCCGCGCGCTGGACCTGGCTGATCGTGTTCGCCGCCGCCGGCTCGGTTTTCGTGTGGTGGGAGGGGCGGTATGCGCGCTCGGGGCGCACCGCGATTGTCGATTTTGCGCTGTTCCGCATCACGAGCTATCGCAACGGCACGCTCGTGGCGATGGGCTTCTTCGCCGCGATGCCCGCCACCTTCTTGACGCTCACCCTGTTCCTTCAACTGGGGCAGGGGCTCGCCGCGGTCTTCGCCGGCATGGTCACCATTCCGTTCGCGCTCATGATGGCGCTCAGCTCGTACCTCTCCGGTCGCGTCGTCGAGAAATACGGGCGCGGCATGGTCGTCGTGGCCCTGACGGTCGTCATGCTGGGCTTCACTCTCGTGCTGGTCTCGGTGCTCACCCTGCCGGCGCCGGTCGTTCCCTGGGCGGTCGGGCTCGCCATGGGGGTGGCGGGCCTCGGGGGCGGTGCCGTGATCGCGCCGAACCAGACCCTCGCCCTGGCTGACGTTCCCGTGACCTCCGGCGGCGTGGCGGGCTCGATCGGTCAGGTCGGCCAGCGCGTCGGCACCGCTGTCGGGCTTGCGGCCACGACGGCGGCGTTCTACTCGACCGTGTACGCGGGCCGGGCGAGCGAGGGCGCACTGGGCGTCTTTCAGGATGCCTATCGCAATGCGGCACTCGTCGTCTTGGGGCTTCTCGCCCTCGCCCTCACGGTCGCGGTCGCCGACTTGCGTGCCCGCAGTCGGGGCCGCATGATGACCCTCGATGATGCCGCAGAGCCTTCGCGAGGGCTCGCAGAGTAGCGGCTGGCCGTCACGCTCGCGAAGCCGTATACTGAAGGGCTACGTCGGCGACGGCGTCTGAGCATCCCGATTACGGTCGAGGGTGTGTTCTCAACTCCACAGCGCGTGACAGCGACCCACTCTCAGCACCGCATGGTGCTCGAGCGTGACGCACGGGGATGATCGGTTTCGACATTGCCTGCGAGCCGGAGAGAAGCGGGTCGAGGATGCAGAGTTATCTCGTTAACGATCTCTGTAAACAACAGGTGCCAATGCTAAGCGCACCGACTTCGCTCTCGCCGCCTAAGGCAGAGTAGATAGTCCGTCAGCCCGGGTTTGTCTCCGCCCCGGTCGCTGGCGTCATTGAGGAGACTTGCTGCGTGCCTGTGTCTCAGGAGCACGCGGGACTCGCACTGAGGCTGGGCTCGTCGACCTAGGTGTTTGCGACAAAGGTCGGAGCCGAGTAGAACGCTTTCCGCAGACTACGCCCGTAGAAGACTTCGAATCACAGCAGTGGACGGGGGTTCAATTCCCCCCATCTCCACCACTGGTCGCTATCACGCACAAAACCCCAGTAAAACGGGGGGAGACCCGCAATAGCGGGGAAGAGTTAGGCTACTTGGTTAGGCTACTTTTCCCCGCTATTGTCATGCCATGAGCCAGACACGAGGCACACGAGGCATGGGGAGCGTCTACAGGACGCAAGACGGCACATGGAAAGCCAGTCGTTCTCTGACCGTCCTCGACCCCGCTACGGGGAAGAAGAAGCGGAAACGCATCACAGGCACGGGGAGCACGAAGAGCGAGGCGATCGCCAGGCTCGACAAACGCCTCCAGGCACGAGCGGGCGGAGTGATCCCCAGCCCTCAAGAGCAGAGGAAGTCAATGACGCTGTTTCGGGACTGGTTCGAGCTGTGGCTCACTGGCATCCCCCCGCATCGGGTCAGCGACATTGTTCGGCATGGCTATCGCCGAAAGGGCGAGCTGTATCTCCTGCCCTACATCGGAGACACCGCCGTCGAAGACCTGGAAACGGAAGACCTTCGCCGTCTGTTCGACTTCACTCTCCCCAGCCTCACCAAACCGAACGGCGAGCCACAGCTCTCGTCAGCATCACGCCTTAACGTCTATCGAGTGCTTCAGATGTGTCTGACGGAGGCGACGAGAACGAAGAGCGTCGGGATCGTCATCAGCCCACTGGCAGGAGTGAAACCGCCCGTTCGAGATATTGCGAAAGAACAGCTCGGCGACAAAATCGGCAAGACCCAGGGGCTCATTCGCCACATGCGAGAGACCGACCATCCCGACTATTGCCGTTTTCTCTTCCAGTGGCTCGGTCTGCGAAGGAGCGAACGTCTCGGGCTGACCTGGGATGACGTGAAATATCTCGGGGATGCGAAACGAGCCAGGATCGAAGTCCGTCAGCAGATCGCCCGCTATCAAGACGGGAGCGGGTGGTATCTCAAGAAGCCAAAGACGAAAGCCAGCGTTCGCACCGTCCCTCTCGTTGAGCCGTTCCTGTCAGCTCTTCGGCAGTGGAAGAAGACACAAGACGAGTTCAAGAAGTCCAGCGAATGGACGCCCCGACCAGGTTTCGAGAACGTCGTCTTTCTCAAACCGAGCGGGGAAATCATCACGCCAAACAGAGACAACGAAGACTGGCACGACCTGCTGACGGAGTATCTGGGCGAGGGTGTTCCGCACTGGCGAGGACACCTGAACAGGCACATAACAGCGACGCTCCTGGCACAGAACGGGGTTAGTCCAGCAATCGCCCAGAAGGTTCTGGGGCACGCCAGCGAGGCGATGACTGCCTACTACACGTCGATCACGACCCGCTCGATGGTCGAGCCTCTTGAGGGCTACGGGACGGTTCTGACAAAGCGAGCCACCAAAGCGAAGCCCAGCCCGTAGGGGACGACGAAAGTCCTACGCCCGAGGACGACGAGACGTTGCTCGGCGAGCAGGTTCGGCATCGAGCAGACCCCGAGTGAGGTCGGAGTATCGGGTGAAGAGGTTCTCGAGTATCTGCTCATCCGAGGCGGTCGCCTTCAGTCCGACGACCTTTAACATCGCCTTGTCGAGAGCCTGGTGAGCCTTGCGGAGATCGTTCGGCATCCCGTTTCGGTCGTAGAGGTCAGCGAGTGAGTTCTCGGGGAATGTCGCCCGAACGTCGAGGATGCCTTGTGCCAAATCTTCGACCTCCTTCGTCTGGTCAGCCGAGAGAGATGGAAAGGGAAAGTTGTTGTAGGTGATCGTGTTGCTGATGCGAACACGGCTCTCAAGTCGTCCAGAAATCGCCTTGTTCCATACGTTGAAGAGGCGAGAGTTCAGAACGGCGAACGTGGTCAGGTTTGCGTCAGCAATGATCGAAACGGCATTGTTCACGATCACGTCAGGGGTAAACCGAGCTATGGGGACGTATTCCCGATCCTCTGACGTGTGGAGCGGGACGGCGATGAAATCTGTCGAGGGCTGGCGGATTTCAGTGGAGTCCCGCATAGTGGTGTAACGCCCGGTGGCCCACCGCGTCGGTGACGACGTGAACGCGGTCACCGTGTGAT